>BNJT01002917.1_pt1 | contig 533509 bp, 560 predicted proteins | sample 8540491 | NCBI WGS metagenome assembly BNJT01 (sample SAMD00202455, study PRJDB9452) | human saliva metagenome | host: Homo sapiens | reverse complement strand
CAGAATTCTACTTTTAATCTTGGAGGGAATATTACATTTTCGTAGGAAATGTTAAAAAAACTTCATTAGTCTTAGAAAAAAATTCTTTACGTTGTTTATTTATGTTTGGAGTTATGACTTCATGTTAAAGGGCATTTATTTTTTTAGAGAAAAAAATATGAAAAAAATATTTTTTTCCCTTTTTTTTATTCTTCTTATCGTAGTTATTTTTTTGTTTTAGGGATTTCCTTTGCAAATAAAAAACTTCAAGAGGACTTTTTGATGCAGAACTTTTTGCTAACTAAATTATATGTCCCTCAAAAAAAGTGAAATTCAATTAACTGGAGTATATATGTATGAAGATGAAGGCTTCTCTTTACCTTTGTTGGTTACCTCAGGGCGAAGTTATGACAAGATGGATTTTCATAGGATATTCCTTAAAGATTCATCTCATCTACAAGTCATGAGAGGAAATAATGTGGAAAGTGATGTTTTTTTCAAGATAATACTTACTATTACCTCCTTGATAGTGATTCCATTGAGTATCCTAGAATAGATACTATTTGGATTGGTTTAAAAAAAGAAGATCTCCCAAATTTGCAATTGATTGGAAATATTGGAATACAAGATAGATATGCAACGATAGGATATAGCTCGTGATATTTGGTCGTGCCTCCTTATAAGTTTGAAGTAGATGCTAAGAGTTTTTGAGTTTTATCCGCAGAAATTTTGGGATTATAAAAAAATGAGGATGAACATGCTCGAAACGAGTATCTAAAAAAACAGAAGGTCAAAATTATTGTCAAAATGGGAAAAATACAATATGTAAATTGTATTTGATCAGATAGAAATTGGATTTATAGATGGACTTATGGAGAGGATAAAAACTATCATCTCGTTAGAACAAAGAGAGTGTCAGATTTTAAGATTTTGAAAAGTAGTGAATTGCTTGGTGCGATTACTAAGGATCATAAGATTTCTTTAAAAATTTGTTGGTATGAAAAAAAGCCTGAAAAATAAACAGACTGTGATTGATAATTCTGAGTCGTTTATTGGAATATATCAAGATGAGAATTTTGTTTATTTTGAAATTCCCAATTATTGAGTATGGTCATTCCCTGTTGATGCACAAACCTTAAAAATATGAAGAAAAAAAGAAATTCAGCTACCAGGTGATGAATATCCAATGGATTATTCCCTTTTGCATGACAAAAACTATTATTATCAGCTTGTTTATTATAATGATAATGGCTATTATGAACTCAAGAGGATCAAGAAATCAAGTTTTTGCTTTATGGGATTCTCTAAGAAGTTTATTTGATTAATTAAAAAAACTCCAGATTTTTGACCGGAGTTTTTTTGAAAATGTACTTTTAGTCAGGATTTCTTTTATCCTAAGATTTTAAAAAGAAGAAAAGCCAGATTTGATCTGGATTTTTAATTTGTTTTTGCAAGAGATGATTCTGAAAGATTTATTCTTTCTTGTTGAAAAAAAGAAGCTTTTTAAGCCCTATAAAGTTCCTTTTGCGTGGAATTTTATAGCGAGAAAAATCCTTTTTGATACCTCCAAAAAAATTGGTAAAGCTAAATTTTTGATTTTTAAGTTCAAAGAGATGGGCAAGGTAGGACCCGCAGTTATATTTTTTTCTTTTTGAATATCTGGAAATGCTAAAATACTAAATAGCGCTTCGCTATAATCATATTCTCCTTGTTTATTTTCTTTTTAAAGTAAGGTTTTTTTAATTGCTTTTTCTCTGAGCTCTTTGTCGGGTTTTTAAAATGCTGATTTTTGCTGGATTTTTTTGAGGTAGGGAATGAGTGGTACATTGATTTGGATTCCAGACTTTTCTTCTTTTTCAAAAAAAGTGTTCTGTGGCATGAGAAAAAAAGTATTCCCTTTTTTTATCAATTCTGCTTATAATGATTACATGAGTAGCTTTTTGGTCCTGGGGCGATATGTTGTAGGAGGAAGCCTCCAAATCATGGATATTTTTTTTATTGAGAAGGAGAACATCTCCCACTTCTAATCATTGTATTCAAAATTCTCATTCATTCATTCATTCATTCATTCATTCATGTCTCTTCCTATTTTTTTAGATCTATTTTTTTTAGTAGAGAAAAAAAGTGCTTTAGCTAAGATAAGTATTGGATTATGAATAGTTATTTTCATTTTTTTGGTAGTGTGCTAAAAATTTTTTTATCGTGAGATTAATACAAAAACTCTATGGAGCTCTTTCAAATCAGTAATCCCTTCTACTACTTTCAATATTCAATCTTCCTGCATACTGATAAATCCAAAGGATTTTTGCCAAAGGAAGGAGGTTGTCGCCTTGCATGCCACTCATCAGTTTTGCTCTGATTTCATCATTGATTTCTAGTATTTCTAGGATTGCAATTCTGCCAAGATAACCGCTATTATTACAGTGTTCACAACCACTTCAGCGAAAGATTTTTTTCCTTGGTAGTTGGTTCCGAGTTCTGGGTGGGTTTGCTGGATTTCAGTCAGCTTTTTTTCTAATTTCCATATCTTCTTCTGCGCTTGCTTGGTCCCATTTCCCACAATGAGGACAAACTTTACGAACAAGTCTCTGCCCTAAAAGCAGTTGTAAGGCTGGCGTGAGGAGATAAGGTTCTATCCCCATATTCATGAGCCTTGAAAGTGACTCAAAAAAACTGAATTGGTATGGAGGGTAGTAAATACCAAATGTCCAGTCAAAGAAGCATTGATCGCGATCTGGGCAGTTTCTTTTTGTTCTTGTTTCTCCTACTAAAAATAATATCAGGATCTTGCCTGAGAATAGCTTTGAAGCCTGTTTCGTAATCATAGCCTTTGTCATAATTGATTTGCGATTGCTGAAGACCGGCAATTTTATACTCTATCGGATCCTCAAGAGTGATAATCTTTTTGTTCCATCATTAAGTTTTTTTAGTGTGGTGTAGAGCGTTGTGGTTTTTTTCAAGATCAGGTTGGACCTGTGATAATGATAATTCCTGAAGTTTTATGAATATTGTCTTCTAGAAGTGAGATTTGATCTGGAGAAAGTCAGATTTCTTCAAAACTATCTACGCTTTTTTTGAGCGTCAAGAAATCTGATAACGATGCTTTCGGTTTTTATACCAGGCATAAAGCTGATTCTGGCATCGATAGTTCTGAGATTTCAGTCTTTGTCTGATGCTTGGAAGGAAAAATCTTCCATCTTGAGGAATGTAGTCTATATTCATCTTTACCCCTGAGATGAACTTGATTTTTTTGCATATATTTTCGGAATTCTTCGTGAGTGAATTTTTAAGACTTGCATGAGTACTCCATCAAGTCTTAGCCTAAGGGAAATGCCTGATTCTTCTGCTTGGAAGTGGAGGTCTGATGTTCCTGCCTGAAAGGAAAGTCTGATGATTTCTTTGATAAATTCTCATGGTTCCATAGTGTCTCTTTTTTTCATAGAGTTCATTCAAAAATGAGATTGCAGACTTTCAGTCAGCTTTTTTTCTTTTTCTGATTGAAGAAAGGCGAGATGTTCTTGCTCAGAAAGTTCTTCATATCGATTGAGAGCTTGAGAGAAACCTTCATTTGTAGTATAAAAACAGTTGTGTTTCATAGCCTTTTGACTGCAATTGAGTGATGAGATGCTGCGTGTGTTCTGGGAAATTGTTGGTGGTAAGGAGTTGAAGACTGTGTTTGTTTGGTGATGAGAAAAATGAGTGTCTGACTCTGTCTAGCTGTGTCTTTTTGGTATGATTTTTTTAAAAACAGAAAAAAATCAGGTTTTAGATTGTTTATTTCTGTTGTTTCTATTATTGATTTGACAAGAGTAGACATTTTGGTTTTTTTCTTGAGTGATAAAAATCTAAGTTAATTATAGCTAAGATCCCTAAAAAAAGCAAAAAAATATTGTTTTTGTATTACTTTATTTAAAAAAATAAAAAAATACATTGCAAGTGCAGGGGAGAATAATACACTAAATTAAGTTTTTTTATGTTTTTTTCCAGTAAAATGGTGGCTTTTGAGATCTTTGGTTGGTCAATTTATCGATATGGGATTTTTTTATGCAATGGCTTTTGCATTGGGATATATCGTTTTGGGATGGATCGGGAAGAGAAAGGTTTTTGAAACCATGCCAAAGGTTCAGTATTTTTTTGACTGAAGGGCTGGAGGATTTAATTTTTGAGTATTGCGCTTTGAGTTATTGTAGGAGGAAGGCTAGGTCATGTGTTGATTTATGGTGAGGGATATTATTTTGAGCATTGGAGAGATATTTTCAAAAATTTGGGAAGGCGGAATGTCCTTTATTGGCGGGATTCTAGGAGTTGTAAGTTCAGTTGGGATTTTTGTTTTGGATTAAAAAAAGTTAACTTGGAAGGATTTTTTTAACCCTTTTTGATGTGATTTTTGCTCGTGGTACCTTTGGGAATATTTTTTTGGGGAGATTTGGTAATTTTCTCAATCAAGAGCTTTATGGTATCCCTGTAGAGAATTTACCAGTTTGGCTTGGTCAGATTTTTAGAACTTTTCATCTTGTTCATGTATATCCAAAGGTAGATCAAATCTTGAGAGTCAATACCAACTTTTTTTGTCGATGATTTTTGAGGGAATAATGATTTTTGCTGCTCAAGCGTTGGTTTTTGTGAGACAAATTAAGAAAAAAAGAACGAAAAAGTCTGACTTTTGGCAACCAATTTTTTTACTCTTTTTACTCGGTAGTTAGATTTGTTTTTTTGAATATGTGAGAGCAGATTCGCAGATGGAGATTGTCGGATTTATGAGCAAGAGTCAGTGGTTTTTTTGTTGTGTTTATTGTGATTGCAATTTTTTTATTAGGTGAAAATTAGGGAAAGAGGAAAGGTTATAAAAGAGTGATAAACGAGGAGAAAAAGTCAGATTTATTTTTGTTGTTTGAAAAAAATGTTTGCGATTACTTTAAAAATTTTTTTGGAAGCGGTGCAGAGAAATAATAATACTGAGCGATTTCATGCCAATTATGATTTGTATCAACAGGAGAAAAAAAGAGGTTTTGAAAGTTTGTTCAGCAGTTGCTTGATTATGGGAAAGAGCTTAATCCTAATCGATCAGATGTGCAGTTGAAACAGTGTATTTTTTTAGGTTTAATAGGGATATTCGTTATAGAGTAGATAAGAGTCCCTATAAGGATCATTTTGGCTGTGAGATTGCAGCATGAGGAAAGAGGAGCGGACGACCATGTTTTTTTATTTTTGAGCTTAGGCCGGGAGGAAGTTTTGTAGGAATAGGAACTTGGAGAGCTGGAGAGCCGTTTGAATCAAAAAAATGAGAAAAACATGCGATTCTGTATTTTGATCAATGGAAGAAGCTTCAGACTTCTAGAGCTTTTTTTGTCTTATTTTGGGAAGATGCTTAGATCTGAGCCTGATCAGCCTTATGCTTTGCAGGAATATAAGTCGATGTATTGTATTAAAAAAAGCTTTTTCCAAACTGAGATAATACAATAAAAAAATCTTTCGGATGAGCGAAAAGCACTTAGAACAAGTAAGTGCAGTTATCAAAAGGCATCGGAACTAATCCGTCTTTTGCCCAAGAAAGAGCAGGAGTATTATCGTCAGCTTTGTTTTCAAAAAGATTGGCTTTGGGAGGTTAAGATTACTGATGATATTTTACTCTCAGATGGTGTTTTGGACGAGTTAAAAGGAGCTTTGAAACTTGCAATGCCGATGATAAGATTCTTAGAAAAGTGATTGGAATAGTCTAAAGTCTGACAAATTTGTCAGATTTTTTTAAAAAATCGCTTTTGCGTTTTTTTACTTCGTAAACATATCGCTTCGCGTTGTTTTCTTCGTAAACATATCGCTTCGCGTTGTTTTTCTTCGTAAACATATCGCTTTTGCTTTTTTTACTTCGTAAAAAAATGTCGCTTTTGCTTTTTTTTACTTCGTAAAAAAATGTCGCTTTGCTTTTTTTTACTTCGTAAAAAAATGTCGCTTTGCGTTTTTTTACTTCGTAAAAAAATGTCGCTTTGCGTTTTTTTACTTCGTAAAAAAATAACTCCCAGACTTATTAAGTCTGGGAGTTAGAGCACCAATACATATACATCATGCGTTTATTGTGTGCTGTCTCGAATACGATTGCTTTTTGTTCATGTCTTTCTTTTTTTCTTTGATTTTTTTCTCTTTATTTTTTTTGTAAAGATTTTTAGTCTATTGCTAGACTGGTCTATCTTTACAGCGCTAGACGAGGTTCGTCTCGAATACAATTACTTCTATTCATAACTTTGTTTTTTTACGCTTGATTTTCCCTGGTCCTTTCGGACTTTTTTTGATACTACGTTCTTCTTGCCTTGGATCAGTTTTTAGAGTGAAGACCTTAGTCTATTTTTTTCTATCTTTAAACTTCATTGAAGTCGTGTGATTTTATTAGACTGGGTTCATCTCTAATCCGATGAGAAGCGTTCATAGTCTTGTTTTTTTCGTTTGATTTTTTTCTGCGTTTATTTTTTTGTAAAGATTTTGTCTATTACTAGACTGGCCTATCTCTACAGAGACCTTTACCTTGATTTTTTTAGACATAGCTTTTTTTTATTTTTTTGGGTTAACGCGATTATCTTATAACTATTTTATTTTTAAATGTCAATACTTTTTTTTGAAAAAATATATTTTTTTATTTAGTGGAGGTTTTTTTAGTGCATTCTTTTTCGATTTTGGTAAAGAATGTTCAGAATGAAAGTGTTTACGATTTGGCTTTCTATTAGCTTAAATCCTCAAGAAAGGATGAGTACGCCTGTGAGGATCAGGATTATTCCAATTATTTTTTTGAAAATTCCTTCTGGATTGGCATATCGGCGGAGGTGTTGGAGAGCCTCTTTCCCAAAAGTAGATAATGATAAAAAAATTACGAGTCAAAAAAACCGATAATGTACATCAATATACTTAAGATCCCCATTGTTAAGTTGGCTGGGAGGATTGTCGAGATGATGAGGGCATAAGTTGGTGAACAGGACGCAAAGATTGGTCCTAGAGATGCTCAAAGGAGAACATCGCCTCGAAATCAGGTTTTTTTGTTTTTTGAATTAAGGTGAGATGAGCGTGATGGGAGAAGAGATTTTGCTCTGTCTCGTAGCTGTGGCCAGATTAGGATAAGTCCGTAACTGGTAATAATGATGGCTGAGATTATAGTAAAGGTTTCTTGGCTGATAGGGAGAAAACTTGCTCAAATTTTTGAGGACTAGGGTAAAAAAACAAAAAAATGAAAAAAATAGTGAAGAAATCAGAATAATATAAGGGGAGGATTTATTGTCCTTGGCTAATCAACCTCAGAGAAGAACTGGTAATATTGGTAATACACAAGGAGCCAATACTGATAATACTCCAGCAAAAAAAGGCAAAAAAATAATATCATATTTGTTTATTCAAAAAAATAAAAGCTTATTCAAAAAGTTTGATAATTTTTTTCATATTCTCCAGATTCATCTTTGGAGATAAGGTTGAGATCTTGGTCTATACGAATGAAGGTATGAAGGTTTTTGATTCAATATTTTGTTCTCAGTTCTTGAGCTTGGTCAAAGTCTACGATGAGCAGTGTGGATCAAGAGGGAATTCATTTAGCAAGTAGGTCTTCTTTGAGGAGTTTGCAGTTTGCACATCGAGCGGCCTCAAATAAAAAAATCCAATTTTATCGCCTTTATAGATTGCCTCTTGTAGGGGCGGTGTCTGTATAGGGGATAATAGTTCAAGTCTGGGAAAGCTGTGAAGTAGAACAACTTGTATTGTCTGCACAGTAGGCTTGATTATTCACAAGGACGAAAGTAAAAATTCCTGCAATCAAAGCGAAACTCAAGATTATTATTCAGCTTTTTTTCATTTTTTTGGAATATTTTTATGAAATAAAAAAACTATACCAAACTAAAGTATAGTAGTTTCAGATTAAAAAAAGCAAATTATTTTTTTATATTAATTTATATGTTTATATATTTATATGAAAAAAATATTATCTGAATTGTTTGATCTCTTTGTCCATTTGTTTTTTTTAATGTCTTTTTTTCTTTGAGGATTTGTTTTTTTCAATTTTCTTGTAGAGTTTTCAGAGTCAGAGTTTTAGTTTGATAAAGCCTCATTTTGCGATGTAGACTTCCAGGGGAAGGAGAACCATACCAGGCTTATCGAGTGCTGAAGCTATTTTTTTGAGATTTCTCTTTTTGGTAAGGAGGAGCTTGCGAGGAGCTTTGGGTTGATAAGAAGGGGCGAGAACAGGGGCTGTCTTTTGAATAGAGAGGAATATCCATATTATAAAAGCCAGACTTCTTGATGGTTTATTTTGACAATGGCATCCTGTATATTGATGTGTGAAGTCTTTACTGCTTTTTGCTTCAAATCACTTGAGAATGATTCAGGCTTGATATTCTTTTTTTCAAATTGGTAGTCAAAGTAAGCTCTTTTGTTTTTTTGTGATGAGTTGCATTGATAGAAATGAGGAATGATAAATGCTATGAGAGTAGTAAAATTGGGATTAAATGCAAATAAAAAAATAGGAAATCAGATTTTTTTCTTAGATTAGAAAAATATTTCTTTTGGTATGTCAAGCTAAAAATCAGTACGGATCTGAGGTATTTATTGATAAATGAAAGAGGATTTATACTATCAATTTTGAGCTTTTATTTCTAAGAAAATGCTATGAAAAACTTGAAAAAGTATTTATTTGTGCTGTTGGGGGTATTCCTGTCTGGAGTGATGGTTCCTTCAACGCTTTTTGCTGAGGCGGTCTCTGTGCCGAGTCAGACTTTTGATCTTGGAGCTGTGCAGGGAGTATGGGATCAGACTGCGCAGACCTTGACCGTTCAGGGAAATGGTAAGATAGACCGTGATAAATGGTTTCAAATGAGAGATACTCTGAAGTTAACTGTTGATTCTATCAGTAAGATTGAGTTTACCTCTGGGGTGCAGTTTTTCTGATGATGCATCTCGTTTTTTTGAGGGAGTTCAAACAGAAAAAATCGTTTTCCCCAATGGGATGAATACGAGTAATGTAACGAATATGGAAAACATGTTTGCGGGAGCATCTAAGCTCAAGGAAGGAAACTTCTCAGACTGGGATACGAGTAAGGTAAAAAAGGATGGGATATATGTTTAGTAGAACAACAGCATTGGAATCTCCAGTAAATTTCAGAGATGCAAGCAATGTGGAAGATATGGCGTTCATGTTCTGGAATTCAAAAGTACCTAGTGTAAGTATTGGAAATGCTGGGAAAGTAAAAGATATGAATCGTATGTTTGAAGGTTCTCAGGTAGAGAAGGTCGAGATAGAGAATACGAGTAGTGTAACGAATATGGAAAAACATGTTTGCGGGAGCATCTAAGCTCAAGGAAGGAAACTTCTCAGACTGGGATACGAGTAAGGTAAAAAGGATGGGATATATGTTTAGTAGAACAACAGCATTGGAATCTCCAGTAAATTTCAGAGATGCAAGCAATGTGGAAGATATGGCGTTCATGTTCTGGAATTCAAAAAGTACCTAGTGTAAGTATTGGAAATGCTGGGAAAGTAAAAGATATGAATCGTATGTTTGAAGGTTCTCAGGTAGAGAAGGTCGAGATAGAGAATACGAGTAGTGTAACGAATATGGAAAAACATGTTTGCGGGAGCATCTAAGCTCAAGGAAGGAAACTTCTCAGACTGGGATACGAGTAAGGTAAAAAGGATGGGATATATGTTTAGTAGAACAACAGCATTGGAATCTCCAGTAAATTTCAGAGATGCAAGCAATGTGGAAGATATGGCGTTCATGTTCTGGAATTCAAAAAGTACCTAGTGTAAGTATTGGAAATGCTGGGAAAGTAAAAAGATATGAATCGTATGTTTGAAGGTTCTCAGGTAGAGAAGGTAGAAATGGGGAATACGAGTAGTGTAACGAATATGGAAAAACATGTTTGCGGGAGCATCTAAGCTCAAGGAAGGAAACTTCTCAGACTGGGATACGAGTAAGGTAAAAAGGATGGGATATATGTTTAGTAGAACAACAGCATTGGAATCTCCAGTAAATTTCAGAGATGCAAGCAATGTGGAAGATATGGCGTTCATGTTCTGGAATTCAAAAAGTACCTAGTGTAAGTATTGGAAATGCTGGGAAGGTAACAACTATGAATCGTATGTTTGAAGGTTCTCAGGTAGAGAAGGTAGAAATGGGGAATACGAGTAGTGTAACGAATATGGAAAAACATGTTTGCGGGAGCATCTAAGCTCAAGGAAGGAAACTTCTCAGACTGGGATACGAGTAAGGTAAAAAAAGGATGGGATATATGTTTAGTAGAACAACAGCATTGGAATCTCCAGTAAATTTCAGAGATGCAAGCAATGTGGAAGATATGGCGTTCATGTTCTGGAATTCAAAAGTACCTAGTGTAAGTATTGGAAATGCTGGGAAGGTAACAACTATGAATCGTATGTTTGAAGGTTCTCAGGTAGAGAAGGTAGAAATAGCGAATACGAGTAGCGTGGAAAATATGTCAAATATGTTTGCTCATGCGAAAAAACTCAAGGATGGAAATATGGCAGACTGGGATACGAGTAAGGCGAAAAATCTTTCTGCGATGTTTTATGGAGCGTCACAGTTTAATCAAGATTTGAGCAATTGGAATCTTAGCTCAGCTAGTAATTTGGATGGTTTCATCTGGAGTGATGATTCTTTTGAACAGGAGAATTATGAAAAATTTCTTGAAAAACTTGAAGCAAGCAACTTAGATCCTGCAACTATGCAGAATAGAACGATTCATGTGTCAACTACTTATTGTGCAGCAGCAAGTATAAGAAATAAACTTACAGCAAGAGGGTTTGTGCTTAATGATAAGGGAATGGACTGTAAGATTCAGGTGACTTTTGATGCTCCAACCAAGCAAGCTTCAGGAGATATCGTAGATACTAAGATTAAAGTTAGTGCAAAACTTCCTCTAGATCCAACTAAAGTAACTATCCTCCCTCAGACAACAATAGGGAATCAAGATCTTTCTTGTCAAAAGGATGGAGATGACAATCATCTTGTTTGTTCTATTAAGTTGACTTCTACTCAGAGAGGAAATAGACTTGCGGTTCAAGCTGCTCTTGATGTGGCAATAAGTAGCTGGACAAGAATTCCTTCTCCAACTCCATGACAGGCACCAACCTATCAAGAAACGCAGACTACTACGACACTTTCATCTAAAGCAGAAATCGATGGATATCTCATAGATCGTATTGGTCCAGAGAAGGCACAGATCAAAATAGATACTACTAATGGTATCAATAAACCAGTGGTTTCACTTGCACAGTTGCCTAATGATGTAGGAATAGGATTGAACTACTGTGTAATGAGAGCTGATGATGGAAACTATGATGAGAATACTCATCTTGAGATCAATACTCCATATCCTCTTGTACTTGCTAGCTCAAATGTACATAGTGTGTGGGTTAAATGTTATGATCGTCTAGGAAACTCATCTGAAAGTGAAGTTAGATTCCCTCCTATTGTTGAATTTGCACAGAATGATGTCCTAAGAAATGATCAAACCATTAGAGGTGAGGTTCAAGTATATGCTCCACTTAATGATGATGGAACAGAAAAATTTGATTTCTCGTATTTGGGTGAATAATGAACATGGGGAAAAATATTAAGATTCTTTCATGTACTGATTATGCAGGAACTCAATATACTCAAGGAGCTGCAGCGCTAAAAAACAATCAAAATAATCCAATTAAGTGTAAGTTTAGTGGAGACTTCCCAGCAGGGAAAGATATCCATGATGTGCAGATTAGAGCAGAGGCCAAGAATGGAGCTATCTGATGGAGTTCTCAAACTTTTGTAAGAGATGAGATCGCACCTCAGATTACTATCTCTCCAGAGAGTGCTTTTACTTGAGCTGATTTAACTATTCAGGTAAAGGTATTTGATGCGATCGCTATTGATAGTAACGGGGTAACTGTTGCTCCAGATAGTGAATTAGTGGTAGAAGATCGAAGCTGTAAGGCGCAGCCTGCAGGTAGTCGTACAAATATCGAATGTACTGGTAAAGTTAAAAAATGAGGTAAAAGATGGACTTTTTGAAGATTGTTGCTCGTGATAGAGCAGGAAATAAGGCAGAACTTTCCTATGCTACTTATACTATCGATAAATCTAGTCCAGACATCACTATTGTAAAGTTTGATCTAGATGATACTAAGCAGAGAAGTCAGTATAATATTGAAGTAATGTTTGCAGATCGTTGACCAGCTGGACTGTGGAAGTCATCTGAGGCGTATGATCCAGCAGCGCTCTCTTATGGAGTAGGAGATGATCAAAACTGTACAAACTATCAATATTTGGGAACTTTGCAGCCTGGAGAAAATGAACCTTATGAAATTAAATTTGATTTTGCACATAAACAGTTTAACGGTAAATATCTTTGTATTAAAGCCGAGGATAAAGTAGGAAATTCAAGTTTTAAGGCTTTATCAGATAAACTTAATGTAAATATTGCTCCTGAGGTAGATTGAGCAAGCTTTCAAGTAGATGAGCATCATCAGGATAAGCCTATTTCTGTTAAAAACTATTGGAGATATCACAGCTCGTGATGCAAATGGAGATACTATGACTTATACAATAATTTCTGGAAATGATGCTGGTATCTTTACTTTTGATGGTAATACTCTAAAGACTGTTGCTGGTAAAGCGTTAGATTTTGAAACAAAACCAGTACATACTTTGATAGTTAGAGTTACTGATCAGTATGGATTGACAGGGGATGCTAAAGTAGTTGTAACGCTTAGAGATCTAGATGAAAAATCCTCCACAAATAAATACGATCCCAAATCAACGTATCAAAAAAGAATAGACCTGTTCAGATTTCTATTGACGCAAAAGATGATGTTGGAGTTAAGGGAATTGAGATATCAGGACTTCCAAAAAGGACTCGTTTATAATCCAACTACTAAAAAAATAGAAGGAAGTACGAGTGATGCAGTGAGAGATCGTACTATTACTGTAAAAAGTAGTTGATAATCAGGGAAATGTTGCGATCAAGACCTTTACCCTTACTGTTGTGGGGTCTCGTCATGATGATACGAGTGGAGGAGGAAAGACCTGTTATGGAGACTGCTGAACAAATCCACTTTCTCCAGATAATGGTCCGTCTGTTCAACCTACACCACAACCAGATCAAAAAAACCACAAATAAATCCAAATGATAATAAAAAAACCAGATCAGAAGCCTGTTGAAAAAGACAGAATGAAAGCTGATCAAACATGAAGATACTGCAATCTTCAATTCAAGTATCGAAAAATGGAAAAATGTTATACGAGAAGAGAATATCTCGGAATCAAGGATTCTGAAACGCTAGTTACTTCTGAAGAATTTAAGAAAGCTTTGTCATTCTTGCGAACATATGAGATGACGATGTTTGATAGTGTAGATGGATTTGCTCCTAAGAGAAATCTTTCTAGAGAAGAAGCTGCTAAAAATCTTTTCAAACTTTGCGATCAATGTGCTTTGTAGAAAGCCTGATAAGAACTTGTCTATTCATTACTCTGATGTAGAAAATGCAAATCCAACCCTCAAACCTTATATCACGCTAGCTTATCAGCTTGGAGTGATGAAAGGAAGCGGAATGGGAGATGGAGAATTTAGACCATTTGATGCTATTACCAAAGCGGAAGTAAATGCGGTACTTATCAGAATGATTCTCAAGTCATATCTTGATGAGAGTAAGACAGAAGGAAAGAAATGGTATTCAGAGTATAACAAAGTAGCAACAGAGCTTGGAATCCTTAAACAAGGAGCAGGAGCTGAGCCGGTATCTAGAAATAATGTCGCACTGATGCTCTTTTAGAGCGTATAAAAAAATCAAGTATTTGATTGGAGAAATATCGATTATTTCTCTTATGTGCTCAAGAGTAGAGATCTCTTTGTAAAAATAATTTACTGATACTTTATAAGAAAAAAAGACAGAACTCAGGTTTTTTTCTGTCTTTTTTTACTATAAAAATTTACTATAAAAGAGAAGGATTTGTGAGACACAAATCCTTTCTTTGAGATCGTGAGGAGTCTAATGACTCAAGAAGTTCGTAATAATATAGCCCATTATTACGATTATTGTATACAGGAGCATTACCGCAATTCTTTGTACGAAGTTGGGGATTTGAGACACCTTTTCTCTCCTGAATGTTGGAGGCTTCTGAGGAGTTTCTCTTTGTGTGATTGCGGGTATCTTTACTCGTTCTTTTTTTGGATGGTGTTTGGTCTTCGTTTTTCTCGTTGACATAGTTTTTTTCTTAATCTTTAGTGGTGATTTTTTTATTTTCAATTTTGAATATATCAATTTTTTTATTTGAATGTCAATAATTTTTTTATTTTGTAATTAAAGATTTATTTAGTATGGTATGTTTTCAGTTATAGTTTGATGAAGTAAATCGTTCTTGTTTTTTTCCTCTGTGTTTTTTTAAAAAAATGAGAATAAAAACTTTATCAGAGTAGAAAAAGAAGAAAAATGTAAAGTTTAAGCTAAAAAAAGAATTTGATTTATCTATCGAAATATATATAAGTTTCTCTTGAGAAAAATCAGATTTTTGGGCTTTTTAGAAAAAAACTTTGAAGCCACTTTACTGATGTTTTTAATTCTTTTGAAAGAATAATGCTTAACTGGATTTTTGAATATTATTTGAGGTGATTATAATCAGAAACAACTCGATAAGATTAAGCCATTGATTACTGCGATTAATCATTTTTTTATGCAGAACTTGATAGCTTGAGTGATGAACAAATTCAAGCAAAGACTGAGGAATTTAGAACAAGACTCCAAAAATGGAGAGAGTCTTGATGATCTCTTGCCTGAGGCGTTTGCTGTGGTAAAACAGGCTTGTAAAAGACTTGTGGGAACCACCTGTATGGTAAAGGGACAAGAAGTGGTATGGAATATGATCCCTTATGATGTACAGCTTATGGGAGGAATTATCCTTCACCAAGGGAAAAATCGCAGAAATGAAAAACTGGAGAAGGAAAAAAACGCTTGTTGCAGTAGCTCCAGTATATCTGAATGCGATCTCTGGAAAGGGAGTGCATGTAGTAACGGTTAATGATTACCTTGCATCTCGTGATGCGGAATGGATGGCATATGTATATCGCCGACTTGGTTTGACTGTTGGATCTGTTGTGAAGTCTACTCCATTGGCAGATAGAAGAAATCAGTATTCTGCAGATATTACTTATGTAGAAAAATTCAGAGCTTGGATTTGATTATTTGAGAGATAATTTGGTAAAGACATTAGGAGAAAGAAATCTGACTTGGAGACCGCTCAATTATGCGATTGTGGATGAGATCGATAGTATCTTGATCGATGAGGCAAGAACTCCGCTTATCATCTCTCAGCCAAGAGAAGAACCAACCGAAAAAAATATAGTTTTTTTACGCACAATTGGTTCAGGCTTTAATGCCTTGTTCAAGCAAAAAGAAGGTTTCAAAAGGATTTATTCAAGAAGTCCTCAACGATGAATATGGAGTAGAGCATGAGGAAGATGGAGATTACTACATCGATGAGAAAAACCAAGACAGCTCAACTTTCTGGAAAGGGAATTTCAAAGCTTGAGTCGCTCTTGAAAGTAGAAAATATTTATAAAGATATGGGATATGGAGAAATCCATCATATCGAAAAAATGCATTGAAAGCAAAAAGCGGTATATATCAAAGATAAGGATTATATTATCTCAAATGGAGAGATTTTGATTGTAGATGAGCATACCGGAAGAACTATGCCAGGAAGAAGATTCTCAGAAGGGCTTCATCAAGCAATTGAAGCAAAAGAAGGTGTTCAAATCCAGAGAGAGTCTCAGACTATGGCTACTATTACTTATCAAAAACTTCTTTAAGCAGTACAAGAAACTTTCTGGTATGACAGGAACTGCCTCTACAGAAGGAGAGGAATTTAGCAAGATCTATGAACTTGAGGTAGTGATTATCCCTACCAATAGAGGAATTCGTAGAGTGGATCTGAATGATAAAGTTTACTTTGATCAAAAAGACTAAGTGGAAGTTTGTAAAGGAATACATTAAGTTTTATCATCAGATGGGACAGCCAATTTTGATTGGAACTGCTGATATTGCTACTTCTGAATATGTTTCTAGATTGCTTGAGAGAGAAGCTATCGTGCACAATGTATTGAATGCCAAGTTTCATGAGCAGGAAGCAAACATTGTCTCTCGTGCAGGAAAAATATAAGTCAGTAGTGGTTGCAACCAATATGGCTGGTCGTGGAACTGATATCAAGCTTGAAGAAGGATTGAACGAGAAGATAGCTCAGAATTATGTCTCTTATATGCTCAAAGTAGCAAAAAGCTTGAACACAATTTACAGGAAAGATCTATTCAGAAGAGGAGTATTCTTTGATTAAAAAAATGCGTTTATTCATGCTTTGGATCTGGAAGAAGGGGCAGGAGTTTTGACTACAGAGCTTCAAATCAATGGAGTAAGTATCTCAGCAAAGCTCAATACAAAAAAAGAAAACAAAAATACTGATCCTTATGCTACGGTTTTCGTTAAACCTTTGGATGCATCTCTCCAAAAAGGATGAAGAGGAAAAAAAGATTTGTTTTTCGGGCTCTTTATCTTGGGAACTGAAAAAAACATGAATCAAGAAGAATTGATAATCAGCTTAGAGGTAGAGCAGGAAGACAATGAGATCCAGGGGTTTCTGTATTCTTTGTAGCTTTGGATGATGGATTGATGAGAAAGATGGGAGGAGAAAAGATCCAAGCGCTTGCAGGAATGCTTTTTGTCTAGATCTGATCTAGAAAAATCTCGAACTTACTCAGAGCCAATTTACTAAGTCTATTACCAGATCTCAAAAAAAGAAATTGAAGGATGGTATTTTGGAATAAGAAAGCACTTGTTTGACTATGATAGTGTAGTGGACAAGCAGAGAAAAAGAGTTTATAAGCTTAGAGATGATATTCTTGAGGCTGAGACCGATGAGGCGAAGAGAAAAGAATATGTAGAATCATTCAAAGAAGAATTCCTTACTGAAGCCAAAAATATTGTCATTACTCAGATTAGCAATGCTGAGATGACAGGACAGTCAGTAGCAGATCTTTTTGATCGTTTTGAATAAGGAATTTGGTCTCAATATGACTCAGGCTGAATATGATCAGATCAAAAAAATCTGACTCATGAAGAGATAAAAAGCTTTGTTGATGGAGAGATTTGATCGCTATTTTTGCAAAGGTTTTTGAACTTATCTCTGAGGAATTGCTTTTTGATGTGTTTAGAGGTGTTCATTTGCACTTTATTGATAAGCTTTGGGTAGATCATATTGATGATATGCAGAATCTTAGAGAAAAGGTTGGACTTATGTCTTATGCCCAGCTTGATCCTTTTGGTAATGTATAAGAAGGAATCTTTTGAAAAAGTTCCAGGAATTGATGAAGAATATTATCAATTCGACTGCGGGATATTTGATGAGGCTTGATTTTGAGGCGATTGCAGGTGAGGCTCAGGCTTCAACTTCTTTCTCTGAGAATGATCAAGAAAAATGTAATGGGAATCCTTGCTGGTGCTGATTTACCTCAACAAAAGACTCAAAAATACTGATGCGAGGGCAAAAAATATTTGAATCTCAGGATGATGGAGAATTTGAAATCTTTGAAGTAGATGATACGCCAAAGACCTCTCCAGATACTAAAGTGAGACCAAATGATGCTTGTCCTTGTGGAAGTGGTAAAAAAATATAAGAAATGTCACGGTGCTAACTAGTATTTCTTGATAAGAGGAGAGGAGTGATCCTCTCTTTTTGTAAAAATAAAAACAAGAGGAATAGGACTCTTGTTTTTATGATTTTTTTGAAAGTTAGCAATTGGATTATTCATCACTTTGCTCCAAGAGATTATGCACTTTTTTGCAAGTATTTGTCATCTACATGAGTATAGATTTGAGTGGTTTGAATAGAGGAGTGTCCTAATAATGCTTGTACAGAACGGATATCTGCTCATCTACGCAAAAAGTGATGTAGCAAAAAGAATGGCGCAAGGTATGCGGGGTAACTTTTTCGTCTATTCCTACCATACTCGCGTATTTTTTTTAACTAACTGTTCTATACTATTTCTAGAAAGCGGTTTTCAGTAGCTATTTCAAGAAAGAGAGATAAACAAATATTCAGAAGGATTTGAGCGAGAGGTAATATATTCTTTTGAGTTTATTTTTGGCATCTTGAGTGAGAAAGACCGAACGAAGTTTTGAGCCCTTTCCAATTACAGAGAACTGGTCCTCGCTGAGCTTTATTTCAGATATTCTGAGTGATATGAGCTCGGTGACACGCAATCATGTTCAATATAAAGTTGCTAATATGGCTTTGTCACGGAGTATTTTTGAGGGGATTTTTTTCAAAGATGGCAGGCGCTTCTAGGATTTGATGGACCTGATCTTCGGTTAAGTATGAAATTTTTTTCTAGGAGCGATCTTTGCCAAATCGACCTTTTCTGGAGATAGGGTTTCTATATCATTACGGAGCAAAAAAATTTGAAGAAAGATCTGAGTCCTACCGCATGGTAGTTAACGGTTTTTGGCTTAATCACTGCTTGATGAGATGGGTTCTAAAATCCTGAATATGAATCATTTTGATCTTATCTACCTCGATATCTCCAATATATTCGATAAAGCGATTGATTCGCAGAGTATAGTTCTCTATAGTTCTCTCTGAAGCATTTTTTTGGTATACTGGAGGTAGTTGACAAATCTTTCTAGGTGAGAACTTAAATTATTGTGATATTGAGCGTGATTATACTTTTCTGCCTTAGAAGTGGCTTTTGAGGTTTTTGCATGAGAATGATCCCTGGGGAAAAATAAACGATAACAACGGTATTGCCTCTTTTTACTTGATATATCGTATCATTATGGGGAGCAATTGCAAGAGAAAAAGGGGAGGCAGTATCTCTGGAGAAAAAAACAGTAGAAAAAAATCTGATCCCTGAAAGAGAGTCAGACTTTTCTTTTTAATGTATGTTTTTTTAGAAACTATTTTGCTACACTAGGGATTTCTTGAAGCTCAAATCTCCATTTTTGTTCGACATTAGGGTATTTCTCATGATCTACTTCGCTCAAAAACATTTCAAGCGGTCTGATACATAGGCTAACATCGCCATAGAGATGTCTATATACAACATATTTTTTTCTTTTTGTCTCAGAATGTGTTGCAATATCTTCTACGAGATAGAGATCTCCTTTAAAATGTCTATAAATCCCATGAATTTTCAATTCTCTCATCGGTATATCTAAAAATAAAGTAAATCGTATATGGAAATTTATATCAATATTGAACTCTTTAGCAAGTAGAAATAAGCAAACTTGAGGGGGATATTTTATTATACTCTCAGTTAAGTTTTTTTGGGAAGAGTGTTGTGCACAGGGGAGAGGAGTGGATTTTTCCCAATTCAAAGGGATATGAATACGCTATTTGTAATTGAAAAGATATGAGAAAAATACTAGTATCTAGTAATTGATAATCATTCTATAAATCAGATTTAGATTTCACAATATAATCATGATAGAAACTAAGCCACCATATGAGGTGTTTGTTAGTGAAGAGTTCGATACTGATGTCTGCGAGGAAATCCGAGTTCTCCCAGATTATATTCAGTATAATACTCGATGCTGACCGTGTTGGATAGATTACTCTAAACTTGAATATAAGCTAGAATGAGGAAAAATTATTGGTAAAAAGCTTTTGAGTATGCTTATGTAGATTTTTGATCATCAGTATGAGGAAACTGATAAATTTTATTTACTAAGTGATTGAAAGCTAAATTCTGATGAGTTTAATAGATATCTTGATTGGTATATGAAAGAAAGTCCAAAAAGAATTTCTTAAAAAAAGAAGGAAAAACCCTGATTTGCAGTATACGCAAAAAAAGATAGACAAGAAGATATTGACCGTGTATCTAGTGCCCTAAATGATACAAAGAAGTATTCAGAATGGCATGAATTCAAATATATAAAGTGACCTGAAAGATATTCCACTAAAGCAAAAAAATGGATTATACATAAGATTAAGAACCAGGATTTTTGATTAATAAGTTTTATTGTAATTGTCAATTTTACTAGTTAATAACTGGTATTTCTTTCTCATATTGTGCAAAGTAGGGAGATTGCCTGTAAAAAGTTAATCAAGTGCTACTCTTGATGAAAAAAATTTTTATTTCTATTGGTACTAATTTTTTTGGTTAATTAGTTTAAATAATTGAGTATTAAGAAAACTTTGGATTTTTTTCAAAAAACACTCTACTTTTGCATAAGATACATTGTGCAAAGTAAAAATTTTTGCACTTTTTGGGGGTGTTAATATATTCTATCTATTTATTTTGGATAATTAAGATATTTATTGGGAAATTATAGTTCACGATAAAATTGTATTTGGTTTTTGCATCTCCGGAACTAGGCTCAGAAAGAAGGTAGGATAGTGCTTGATCGTAGAGAGGTCCCATATTTTGTATTTGGGATAGTTTTTTTGTATATCTCTTTTTCTCAGTTTCTGACTGTGATTTCTTCTCTACGAGGCTTTGAATTCTATTGATTTCTGTAGCAAGTTCATTTGGGAGATATTGCTGTGAACTGTTATGCTTTACTTGCTGAATATCAAAGAGATCTAGCAATTTATGAATTTTAAAATTTGATGAATTATACAGGTCTCGGAAGCTGTTATAAAAACTTATCTTTTGCAAGATTTATAAGTGCTCGATCTAATTCTCAGATAATTTGATGTTGGAGTCCATTAGTTAGATCCACATTAAAATAGATTGCTCCCACAATTTGTGTTTCTCTTTGGAGAAAAATCTCTTAATTGTAAGATCCATGTGTCCTTAAGATCTGTTCTTGACTGGTAAAAATCCAAGGACCTTTGGTAGTTGTAATTTTTCAGGATAATTAACTGCTGTGGTTGCTACTTCATCGACAAATATCGGTTTATTGAGTTTCTTAATTCTAGTAAGAGTGTTCCATTTGGGGTTATTGATGATTTTTATCTGGAGTTCATCGTCGGCGGTTGCTATTTCCTTTTCCTCGGTTGTAAAAAGTTACGCCCATCAGATCAACATATTTTTTTCTCCTGGATAATAGTCTTCAAATGATGCACATTTAAGTTTTTTTGTTTTGATTTTTGGATCACATTCTATAAAAAGTTGCTGTTTGAGATGGGGTTCCTCATTTTTGCTGGTAAATCTCGTGCATTTATAGACATATCGAAAAGAATATCGTTTTTATTTAGGCCTGCTTCTCTTGAGAGGTTTCGAACATGAATCCAGGCTTTTTTTGAATGTTTCTGGATTTGATGATCGAGGATATCGACCTCAGTTCATCTCATGCATTGTTCTAAAGATAACTTTCAAATTGAGCTCTTTGATTTGATGAAAAAAAGTTAGATACTGTAGATCAAAAGCACCATTTGCTACCTCTTCAGCGGTGTAGCTATTAGGAGAGATAGAAATATGGTAAATTTTTCTGAGTTCAGAGCTTTGTTTTGATTTCTTTCATTTTTTTCAGGAACATTATTTTTGCTCTCGAGGATCAAAGATGAAAGAGGCAATCGGGAATGAAACTCAGTATTTTTCTATTTCGACAATATTATCTACGGTATTGTCAAATGACTTAAATCCGAGGATATATCCGTAAGTAGGCAGAAAACAGCTAACATAAAAAAAGTATCAAAATCAGAATTTTTGATCATTGTTATTTTTGGTGGTGGTTAAATTATCCGATAATATTGTATCTTACCAAGAGAAAAAAAGTGCAAGCGTGATGAAGACAAACGCCATAATTAGAAGAACAAAAACTTTTTGTTTTTTTTCACTTTTTGATTGAGGTTTTGAGTTGCTCGATTCTTTTCTTCTAGCTTTTTGTTTTTCTAGAAGGGTAGCTTGTTTTTCTCTATTGTAATCAGGAAGCGCGATCATAGATTGAATTTTTAGTTTCCAACTCCCCTATTCTCTGCTGTAAAACAAAGATAATTTTATTTTTTTCTTCAATCATCTTGTCTTTTTCCTTGAAAATAAGGAAAAAATTTATCGATTTTTTTCTTCGATAGCTTGGTCAAGATCGGCTCTTACGGCAACAGGGTTTGAGGTTACAGGATAGGTTTTTTTCAGTTGCTTCATGGATTAGCTCAGAGCTAACTTCTGTATGGAGCTGTGCAAATTCCTGTTTGAGCGCTAGAATTTCATCATTTGCAAGCAATACTTTATTTGCAATTTTTTTATAGGAAAGTTTTTCCACTCTTGACATATCTGTCGATGGTTCTTGTTGAAACTCCTAGTTCGAGAGCGGCTTTTTCTCTACTTAGATTGTAAGATTTCATTGTGTCTAAATAATAAAATGATAAAAAAAGTCAGACTTTTTGATTTTGTTTTACTGAGGTTATTTTTAAGAGTTTGCTTAATATTGCATATGCTATTGTAATGACTACTGAGAGAATAAGTGTTCTAAGATAATCTGCGGCAAGAATAATTTCTGCTTGATCTCAGTAGTTTGTGTTGATAAATCGTTGAAAGAAATACAGTACTCCTACATTGATAATACTTCCTATAATTCCAAAAAGTGAGATACTTAAGTGGAAATGTGACCAGATGGAGAAGCTGTTTGAGTAGACAGTTGATTATCCAGAAGAATAGTCCTAGAAGGAGGTAGGTTTGTAGTTCTGGTAACCACTCTCCTGCAGTGTGAGTTTGAATCTGGATTCAGAAATTTAGAGAACTGAGTCCTCGAAGAAGAAAAAGCGTTTATCACAATAGATAGGGCAATTTCTTTGATAAATCTTCGCATGTTATTAACTAAAAATGAATTAAAAATTTAATCAATAAGATCGTCAAAAATCATCTTCTCTGTCTTCTCCTTTTAAATTTATAGATTGCATTTTTAACAGCTAAAAGAGCTATCATTGCGGCTCTTTTTCTTCTAGGAGAGACTTCGAATCATTTTTTTGAGAAAAAGGTTTCATAGTTTCGTTTCAAGACTTCAGAAATATCAGTTCCAATTAGAAATTCTGAGAGGAAGCTTGCTGCTGCAAGGCTAACTGTACTCGGGTTTCCATCATAACTATATTCTTTGATTTTTGTCTCCATCAAACTTAAGGTATATTGTGATGTCGTCTCAGCAAATAAAAATTTCCCTCATGTCTAGATATATCAGCGTCGGTCATTTCATAATTGCAGAGTGGATTTTTGGAATATTCTTTAATGAGAAGTTCCGTTTCTTGCATGGTATTTTTTTGGTAATAAAAAAGGCTTTTCTTAGTCTAAGAAAAAGCAGATAAGATTTCAAGTGATTTTGTCGAAAAAGTGTCTAGTCGAGTCTACAAAGGAGATGTTGAACTAGTTTTTTTGATTGTTTGAATAAATGCTGTGGAGAGCTCAATAAAACCTCTTACTGCGATGATTTCAAATTGCTCTATTGCATCAAATGCTCCCTGCATTGCGATCATCATTTTGTTTGAATTTACTTCAAGCAAAAATTTCATAGTTATCTGCGTTTTTGTTCTAGAATTGTCGCACTAATACCTTCAACAGCGATAGATTTGCTAGTAGGAGTAGTAAGTAGTGGAGACTGTAACATAACAACAGAAACAAGAAATAAAATATTTAGATAAGATGACAGTCACTACTTTATGCTTTTACCCATAAAATGCAAGGGAAAAAAATAAACTAATTTTTTTGGAAAAAGTATTGCTTTTTTTTGGAAAAAAAGAGTATAATTTTTGTGTATATTTATAGCTTTTATGTCTTTGATTCCTTCTTGATGAGTAAATTGGAATTGTCAATTGATGTTTTGGAAAAACCTTGGGAAAAATTCTGAATCAGGATCAGCTTTATTCCCTCTTAGATCATTCAGATTGATTAAAAATGAGAAAAATATAAAAATTGTTTATTATTTGAGACTTAGGGGCTATCTTTTTCCCTTAAAGAGAAATTTATTTCTTGTCACTAGTCCTGAGAAAAAATGGACTGAGGATCAGATTTTTATCTCTTTATTATTGGGAGGTTTTAGCAAAAGATGGGGAAAGATTTATGGTGAAATAAATGGTATATCTGAGGACTCAAGGCTTTGGAAATCAGGCTTTGAGATTATGATATCAGAGATGAGATATTGCTGGTAAATGGTGAGGCACAAGGTGTTGAACTGGTAATGCTTGATAAAATTGCTCAATTAAAGTCGTATAATAATAAGAAGAAAAAAAGTCTGATTTCGGATTTTTTTGAAGTATTGAGATAGAGTCGAAATTGGGGGAAAAAAAGTTTTTGCTGGCTAAGCCTGAGCTTGCAATATTAGAAATGCTTTATAACTCCTCTGCTCTGCTTAAATCTTATTCGGATGAACTCATAAAAAAACGAATGAAAAAAACAAGAAAAAAACTTTTGATTTTGAGCTTATTGAGTGAGTATTGAAACTAGGGAAGCATAATAGCAGTGTAAATAAATTGATGGATTTGGTAATGACTTTCGATCAAGAGATGGCAGAAAAACTGAAAAACTTTGATTAAGAGATTTTGATATTTGTTGTATTAAATTTAATTCTTTCCATTGGATTTTCCCTTGTATCTGAGGGGAAAAACAATAGACTGAATTCAGTTTTTTTCATTTTTTTGTTTTTTTGAAAATATGTTGAACTTTGAGAGATTGCAAATTTTTGCAAAAAAATATTATGATTATATTCAGAAGAAAAACAGGGGTAAGAGATTATTTTTTTGGTTGGAGGTGCCCTAAGAGATATTCTTTTAGGGATCAAAGAGAAGCTTGATGATGTAGATCTAACGATCGCAGGAGAGCCTATAGGTCTTTATGCGCAGATGGAGAAGGAGGCGTTTTCTCATTTTATTACAGAAAAGTTTTTGAACCATCACTCTCATCCCTAAAGAATGAGTAATGCAAGGTATAAAAGTATGAAATTACTCCATTTCGTGAAGAGAGCGGATATCAAGATGTACGTCATCCTGATGATATTCGTTGGACTAATTCTTTGCTTGCTGATGCAAAGAGGAGAGATTTTAGAATTAATGCGATGTATTATCGTTTTTTTGAATATTAAAAAAACCTGTGTACGAGGAGAAAAAAGTCTTAGACTCCACTACTCTACTTAAGGTTTTAGATAGAGAGTGATTTGTGTTTTTTTGGAAAATAGTGGTGTTTTGATAGTACAGAATTCATCTTTGATCGATCAATTATTGCAAAATGGTCAAATGGATTCAGATTTTTTTGTACTATTTGTTGGATATTCAGCATTTTGCCTATTGTTATGGAGAAGAAGGAGAAAAAACTGACTCTGATGGTAGGTTTGATCTGCAGATTGTGATTGATCCTGAGTATGGTATTCATTCATTGATCAATAGGAAGCTAGAGACTGTTGGAGATCCAGATATTAGGTTTCAGGAAGATGCCTTGAGGCTTTTGAGAGGACTTAGATTTGTTAATGTAATCAATCAAAAACTACTAAATAATGAAAATAAGGAGCAAAATGCAGATCCTTTGAATAAGGTCAGACTTTTTGATTTTGAGACAGAAACTTGGAAGTCAATCAAGAAAAAAATCATGATTTGCTTAAAAACGATTGCAAAAGAGAGAATTTATCAGGAAATAGTAAAAATCTTTTAGTGAGGGAAATCCTTTTGGTTTGGTGGCTCTGGTTGATGAGGCTGAGATGTTGCCAATTCTTTTTCCAGCACTTGCAAAGACAAAAGGCTATGATCAGCCAATTAGGTATCATCCATTTGATATTTATGCTCATATTATTTTGACACTTTGGCATTTGCAGCAGATTAATAGCAACTATTTAGTGAGGTTTGCTATGCTTTATCATGATGTGGGAAAGGTTGGTCAGTATGAGCAATATGGGCTTAATCTTACTAGAGAAGAGATTAGAAATATTCTTGCTGGACCGCTTAATCATCGCTTTTAGCTCTGCAGAGCTTATGAAGGAGGATTTTAGGAATCTTTGATTTTTCAAATAAGGAAATAGAGGAAATCAAGCGATATATTAATGAACATCATACTCCTGGAGAAATCCTTATGGGGAATTCTCAAAATTGGACGAAAAAGATTAAGAAAGCTTTTTTTCTGAGGTTGGGTATGAGAAATTACAAAACTTGCTTGATATCAATATCGCTGATAGGCTCTGAATGTATAATCCTCTTCAAAATAGTTCAGACCTTACGGATTCATATTATTTGAAGACTTTGGTTGATGAGATTGAGCAGACTGAAGGGCAATTCAAAAAAATCTGATTTAGCAATTACTGGGGCTGATGTGATGGAGCATTTTGATTTGAAGCCAGGAAAGTTAATTGGAGAGCTTTTACAGGTCGGATTTGACTGGGTTTTGGGTGATGTTAAGCATAGAAATGTCAAGAAGCAAATTTTGGCAAATATTGCAAATTATCTCAAGCAAAAAAAGTAGCTTAAAGAGATAAAAAAACCTGAATTTTTGAGATTGATCAAATTGAGAGATCAGATTTTACTTTTTTTGAAGATATTATGGCGTATGATAGTAAACATACTGAACTTTTTGGAACCAAAAAGAGGGGTATAACCTGACAGAAAAAAAGAATATAAAAAAATATTGGCCTCATCTGAATAGTTTTTTTATAGTTTAAATTTTCATAGGTTTGTCCCTAGAGAAAGAGAGAACTATAGAATTTTGGATTTGGGAGCTGGAGATGGAAGAATGTATCCACAGTTGAAAGGTTTGGAGCCTGAGGAGTATGTGGCATGTGATTGTGCAGAAAAAGCTTTTTGGCTCAGCATCCTGGAAGAATTAAAAAAAGTAGTTTGTGACTTGGAAAAAGGATCGACCATTTGAAGATCAGAGTTTTTGATCTCCTTTCTGCTTTCTTTTTGCTTGAGCATATTGAGGATTTAGATCATTTTTTTGCAGAAGGTTATAGAGTGTTATCTGATAGGGGACAAATATTGATCGGGCATTTTTTTGCAAAAGAGGCTCTTTATGCGAAATGTACAGGCAAAGAGGTTTAAGATTGTGCAATATCCTCATACTATTGAAGAGATAGAAAAAGGCGGCACAAGAGGCTTGATTCCATACGGGAATTATGCCTCTCTATGATGTTTGTAATAATAAGAATATGACAGGTCATCTTTTTGGTTTGTGATAAGAGAGGTTAGCTAGATATTGCATATCGAAAAAATATGAAGAGAAAAAGTCAGATTTATTCTGACTTTTCTTCGTTATTTGGATGAATATAGAGTAATTCCTCTCCCTGAAGCTCGATATTGGTTTTTGATATAGATATTTGGGGTATTACAAGTCCCTTTTTCGAGTTCTTTCCCTTGAAGGTTAATGATTTTTTTGTAATGGTGAGAAGCCCATAAGAGTTTGGTGTTAGGTAATGAAGCTGCATACCAGGTTCAATAACCTCTTTTGGAGAGATTTTTATGATAGGTTTCTCCATTGATTTCAATGCTCTCAGAAAGTACTTGTCCAAAAGTAGTTTCTTGCGAAAAAGTGGCCCTGCACAGGTTTTTGTGATTGAGCTATTTCGAGCAAGGTTTGATTTTTATCTCTTCTTTATTATTATCAGAGACAGAAGTCTGATTTTTCTTCTATTTGTAGAGTTTCTGGTTCTCGAGCATGATCGTTATTTTCTCTGTCTGGAAATTCTTTGATATTGTGAAAGAGGAACCCATCTCGATACTCTCTATGAGGAATTACATTTACTAGATTTTTGATCTCAGGATCAATTGGAGTTCCATCAATGAGGGCGTCTCTTACATGTTTGTAGGCACTAACCATTCCTCATACATAGAATTCTGATTTACTTCTTCCTTCGATTTTTCATTGCATCGATATAGGGAATGATTTCCTCCAGTCTATCAATAGTACAAAGATCTCTAGAGGACATAATGAAATTTGTTCCATCTTCTCCTTGATCTAGTTGGAAGAATTTTTCCAGGTCTTCTCTCTTCTTCTAGCCATACTTTGTATTTAAATCTGCAGGCGTGATTACATTCTCCTTTATTTCCGGGTCTTCCTCCCATGTAATCTCAGAGAAGGCATCTTCCTGAGTACGTCATACACATAGCTCCGTGCACAAAGACTTCAAGTTCCATTCCTGGCACCTTTTCTTTGATTTCTTTGATTTCATCGATATGAAGTTCACGAGCGAGCACTACTCTTTTTACTCAAATGTCATACCAAAACTGTACTGCAGAGTAATTGAGTGTAGTGGTTTTGAGTACTGAGATGAAGTGCAGTATCAGGCATATATTTTTTTGAGGACATGGAAGGTTCCAGGATCTGAAAAAGATAATCGCATCGGCTCCCATTTCTGCTACTTTTTTTCGACTGTTGCTTCAAAAATTTTGATATCTACATTACGAGGGAAAATGTTCATTGTCAAAAAAATACCTTAGATCCAAGGTTATGAACCTCATCTACAGTCTTTTTTTAATTTTTACAAAGTCTCCAAGTTTGTTGCTTCTCATTCTGAGAGAGGTAAAAGGAACGCCCATATATACCTCCTCTGCTCCATATTTTTGCAGCAGTAACGGCTTTTTGGTGAGAGCCTCCAGGAGCTACGATCGCTGGTCTATGTTTTTTTGCATTATTGATTTAATAATGAGTAAATCTTTAGCTTTAAGTGTATTTTTTTGCTTGAGAAAAAAACAAGATAAAAAGTCTGAATCTTATGTTGTAAAAAAACAGGAGTCTGATTTTTTTGCCTTGTTTTACGGAGAAAGAAAAAAATCTGATCGAGATGACCAGATCTTAATTTTGAGGGGTAAGTATGATGATTTTTTTCTGGCTACTTTATGTTGGTCTCTTTTTGTAGAGTTCATCGATGCTCGAAAAGCGGAATCCTGCTTGATAGGCTGTTTCCATAACAGCTTGTTCGATAAAATTTTTCGTATCAAAGGTAAATCGGAATTGTGAAAACCATACTTGGCTTTTTCTGGGAATGCAGTTCCCATTTGCTCGATTCGCTGAACGTAAACATTTTTTTACTCGTCTTTGATATTCTTTGATTTGATCTGGAGTAGTAGAAAGTTTGATGACAGGCCCTAGCCAACCTTCTGTTACGATAAGTGGAGTTTTTTTCACTTAAAGAGATCTGGCTTTTCAAAAAGGCTTTGTGGCGTCATGGATAAAGAGGTCAAAAAGTCAGATTTTTTTGTTTTGGTTTTCCTTTCTTGATAGCCACCATTTTTTTGATTTTGTTCAGCAAAGGTGAGCTTAAGGTCTGATCCTATGAAATTAAGCCCATCATTGTTTGCGAGGAATCATGTTGTCCCAGATCCGGTAAATGGATCATAGATGATAGGATTCCTCTGCTCTGGAATCTGTGCACGAGCAATATTGAGCATGGTATGGGTTAATTTTTGCAGGCATCATCCCCATTTGCATGCTACGAGCAGGCTTTTTCAAAAATCGGTAATTTCATAGAGCTGGATATTTTGATAACCGAGTACAAGTCCTCGTTGATGAGTAATTCTTATTAGTTCGATCCCTTTGTTTCTTACTTCTTTATCTGTGTGTAGGATATCAGTTTGTTTGAATCTTTTTGAGCTTATATTGTTTTTTTGAGGTTTATCCCTTGGTTTTTGTCTGCTACTCAAAGAATTCTTTTTTTCTGGGAAAACAGTAAAAACCTGATCTAAGTCAGTTTCTATTATTTTTTTCATCGTTTAATAATTCCCGCAAGTTGATTGAGTTTATCTTCTTCTGCGGAGTCAAAAAGTACAATTTTTTTGATTTTGAGCTGAATGAAGATTGGTGACTTTGGCAAATTCGAGTTCTTTAAGACTGAGTTCGCGGTTTTTTTCCAAGGACAGCAAAAATACATAGTATCTGTGAAATAATAAATTTAGTGTAAGTATAAAGAAACTCTCTTCATTTGCAACGATATTTATTTTTTTATTCTTTAGAAAAAAACTCAGAGAACGTTTCTGAGTTTTTTTTAGTTTATCTAACAAAGAGATCTCTAGAATTGAGTACATAAGAGAAATAATCGATATTTCTCCGATCAAATACTTGATGTTTGTAGGCTCTGAACAGCATTAGTGCTACATCATGTCTTGGTACAGCCTCAGCTCCTGCTCCTTGATTGATAATACCAAGATCTGTTGCTACTTTATTATATTCTGAGTATCGTGTTTTGAGTTCTGTCTCTTTTTCATCAAGGTAAGACTTAAGAATCATTCTGATAAGTACCGCATTTACTTCTGCTTTACTAATAGCGTCAAACGGTCTAAATTCACCATCTCCCATTCCACTTCCTTTTCATCACTCCAAGCTGATAAGCTAGCGTAATATAAGGTTTGAGGCTTGGATCTGCATTTTCTACATCAGAATATTTTACTGACAAGTTCATATCTGGTTTTCTACAAAGCACATGCATTGCAAAGTTTGAAAAGATTTTAGCGGCTTCTTCTCTCGAGAGATTTCTATAAGGAGCAAAACTATCTACACTATCAAACATCGTCATTTCATAACTTCGCAAGAATGATAAAGCCTTTTTAAATTCTTCAGAAGTAACTAGTGTTTCCGAATCTTTAATTCCGAGATATTCTCTTCTCGTATAACACTTTTCCATTTTCAACTGTTGGATTGAAGATTGCGGTATCTTGATATTTAGTTTTTTTCCCTTCAATAAGTTCAGATTCTACGTCTAGAGATTGTTTTACCTCTCCTGTTAGAAGAAGTACTTGATCTCCGCTAAAATTTATACTAGGTGGGAGAATGATTTGGTTTCCTCCAGTATTGATCTGTGCTGGAATCGCTCCACATCTTCCATCTGTTCTACTTCCTGAGTGATCTCAGTTAGGGACAGTTATCATAAAATTGAGAAGTTTGATTGTTATTTATATTTCTTACGTGAAATTTAATTGCTTTTTCTATTGTGATTCCTTCATTATCAGTTGCTATGACCGTTGTGGTATATATTCAATTTAATGTAGGAGCTCCTGATATTATAATTTTTTTATTTCTTTATCATTAAGTTTTTTTCTGTGGTAGCTGTTAATCCCAGTGGTAAGTTAGTTATATTAACACTAGTCAATTTACCATTATCTTTTTGCTAAAAAAACTAATTGATGGGGCTATAGATCTTCTTCTTTTTAGAGAGATTATCTGAGATGGGAGTGCTTCAAACTGTGGAGCAAGGTCATCTTGAATTGAGATGGTCATGATCGCCTCCCCTGTTAATCCTCTTTCATCTTCTACTTGTATTTTGAGATTATATTGTGCTAGGTTTTCATGATTCAACGGTTTTATTTACTTTAATTTCATTTCTATTGAGGGAAAAAAAGCGTCATCAATATTTCAATCAATAACTTTTATATTTAAGTGACTTTGTTTCTCCTGGATTTTTGGTCAGTTCCTTGTAAGGTAAGGACTGTCGTCCCTATAATAGAGGTCTCTTTTTATAGTTGTTGACTGAGATGGGAGTTGAGGCGGGATATTGATGTTGATAGGATCTGCAATACTGCTTATTTGGGTATTTCCAACCTTATCCTTTACTTGAATACAGAGATATTTATTATTGTGGTTTGAGTCTAAGAAATCAAAAAGTATAGTTGAATGGCTCTGTTGTTCGAGGCTCTAATTTTCCTAGATTTGTATAGTTATCACAAGTTTTATTTGAGGATATCCCATAAGTTATAGCTCTATCATTATATTTTTGGATCAGATTTTTTTCATTCTCTTTCCAAAGTCCCGCTCCTCATTCATCATTTGTTTTGAAAGGAAATTTTCCCATGTTTTCCCATGATTGATACTATTAGACGAAAGGTTTGAAATACCTGGTTTGACCTCATCGATTGCAATATATTCTGTTGAGGCAGTTGCAGCTATTTTTTTCTGTTGTTTCAGATATCTTTAAAAAAATTTAATTGACAGCTTTTGGAGCTTGTTCCTCTTTTTGTAGCTGTTATTTTTTTATGCTACATTGGACTTTCTTTTGGATCTGTATCGAGAGAACAGTTGAAGTCTGAATATTTTACTGTTGTATTATCTGTATCGACAGATAGACTAGAAAGATCTCCGTTTGTTAAAGATAGTTCACTTTCAAAAAGTGATTGTTGTGTCTGTAATTGCAGAGCCACTGAGTGTTGTGGGTGCTGAAATACTGAGCTTCGGATGACAATCAAATTTATCATGAGTTATCTTTAATCCTTTTTTTGTATTAAGTTATCTCTTAGTTTATGAGTTTCACAATATGTTGATTGAACGGCAATAGTTTTTCTATTTAATGATGTCAAAGGGCGGAAAATGTATTTCGAGATTTTTCAAAAAGTTTTTTTCATAATATATACTTGGATATTCAAAATCTCTAGTATTAGTTCAATCACTATTGATTGTGATCCCTCGAACGCTAGGATGGAGTTTTTGGAAGCTCCAGTTTGAAATATCACTATTAAATTTTTGTTACTCAAGAGAACATTCCTTGCATACTTTTTTTACATTGGTAGTATCCCACTTTGAAATATCGCTATTAAAATTCTATAGCTCAAGAAAACATCTGTCCCATATCATATACATTACTCGTATTCCAGTTTGAAATATCGCTATTAAATTTTTGTAGCTCAAGCAAACATAGCTGTCATAAGGGTTACATTACTTGTATTCCATTTTGAGATATTCCCATTGAAATTTTTCTGCTTCAGCAAACATCGCAAACATATTAGTTACATTACTTGTGTCCATATTTGGATGAAAGTTAATTTCTGAGGCTTTTTACTTGATAAAAAATTATCTGCTCGATCTGGAAATTTGATATCTTTTTCAAAAAAATCTTTATGTCTTTTTGCATTATCTTGAGTCAGTTTTAATGTGTTTTTAACATCATCCCAAAGATCTCCGTCTATTTTTCCATTCCCTTGAACTGTCAAAGTCTGAGCAGTCTGATCCCATAGACCCCTTTACATTTGTCCCAAGATTAAAAATCTTGACTTGGTATGGAGACCTGAGCAAAAAGCCAAACCTATAGAAACAAGAATCAGAAAAAAATGAAAAGATTAGTTTTGAATATATTTTTCATTTTTATTTAATAAAAAATAAATTTTTTTCCTTGTAATGATAAAGATATTAGAATCCAAATCAATCCTTTTTAGTATTTAATTGTTAGAAATAAAAAAACACCTCATAAATTGAGGTGTCTGATAAAGGAATTAGCTGTTTGCGAGGAGAATATCTGCTTTAACCTTTTCGATTTGGTCAATAAGCATGTTGATTGATTCAATATCTCCTGTGTTTTTTAGCTTAGCTAGCTTTAGTTCAAGGAGATATTGATTATTACGAAGTTCTGTGATTTTTTTGAGAGGAGAGGTTGTTAGGGTTGAGACGGTGATATTGATTTCATTTGGAGAAATGAGTGCAATCCCTTTTTGAAATGCTGATATTTTTGAATACTCCCTTTTTCGTCAGTAAAAAGAAACAATCCCTGGAATGAGTTTGAGAACGCTAGGTGTATTTGTTTGTTTTATTGTTAGCAAGCCCTGCTCTGTTGGAAGTCAGATTTCTTTTATTTCTCATTGATAGGCTGTCGTATTTTGTGTAGTGGCAATTTTAAGTTTCATTGTGATAAGTACCTTGATAAACACTTTAAGTATAAGAATAAAAGAGAAAAGAGGCAAGAAATCTGACTTTTTTTCCCTTTTTAATATCTTGACACTATTCTAAAAACCATGTATGCTATTGCATTTTTTTCTTCTAAGAAAAGCTGGCGTTTCAAGATCTTCTGCTTCAGCTACAGGTTCTTGTTGTGTAGGAGTTGCTTGAGATGGAGCTTCAGTTCTTACTGATCTTGTGAGAAAGTTTTTCAGAAGTTCTACTTGGTTGATCAGTTCTTTTCCCTAGAAAAATCTCTCTGAACCGTCTTGATAACTGGCTCTTTACTCTGCTCTTCAAATCCAGTTGCAATAATTGTTACCTTTACTTCGTCTTCAAATGAATTGTCCAAACTCATTCCCCAAATCATATTTACATCATCATCAAGGATCTCTCTTACAACTTCTGCAGCATCGCTTACTTCCATAGGAGTAAGGTCTTCTCCCCAGAGATTGCGAAGATTACATTCTTTGCTCCATCAAGGTTTGTTTCAAGAAGAGGATTTGAAATAGCTTGTCTTGCAGCATCTACTGCTCTCTTTTCACCAACTCCGTATCCGATACCAAGCAATGCATTTCCTGAGTCCTTCATTACAGTTTGGATATCGGCAAAGTCAATATTGATATCTCCTGGCTTTGTGATCAAGTCAGTGATTCCTTGTACTCCAAGGTAAAGAATTTTTATCAATCATCAAGAATGCTTGTTTGAAGGTTGTTTTCTTGTCGATGGTAAGATAAATCTTATCATTAGGAATAACAATGAGGGTATCTACTACTTCTTTCATTTTTTTAAGTCCTTCTTCTGCATTGTCTGCCCTCTTTTTTTCCCTTCAAAACTGAATGGTTTTGTTACGATTCCAATGGTGAGAATTCCCATAGATTTTGCAAGATTTGCAACTACTGGAGCAGCTCCAGTTCCAGTTCCTCCTCCCATACCTGCTGTTACAAATACCATATTTGCATCTTGTAGAACAGACTTGATATTCATTTCGTCTTCTTCTGCTGCTTTTCTTCCAATTTCAGGATTTGCTCCAGCACCAAGTCCTTTTTGAAACATTAAGTCCGATGTTAATAGTTTTTTTGAGCTTTACTTTGTCCAAGATCTTGAGTATCAGTATTTACTGCTACAAATTCAACTTCCTTGCTCATTCCTTCATCAATCATTCTATTGATTGCTTTATTTCCGCAACCTCCTACTCCAAAAAAACTTTAATCTTAGCTCCAGGGATAAATTCTGGGATCATTTCAGTGGTAATCATTTGTTATCATATATACAAGATAAAATTTACTCTTCAAAAAAAGAAGAAAGAAATCTGATTTTTGTCTTTTTGTAATCTGTATTTTTAGACTAAAGACTTGAAGAAGTCAGTAATTTTTTTCCAATGAATTTTCCTGGTTTAAAAACTAATCTTTCTTGAGTCGATATCCATATATTTATTTGATCGGTAGTATGCTGCTAACAAATTGATAAATTGACTATTGTTTCCTAAATCTCAAATATTCATAGTAATATCTTTTGGCATAAGAAGCTGAAAGTCTAAAGAGGACTTTTGCAAGAAGATCAAGATTATTCATTTTACTACCTCCTCCAACAAGGAGAACTCCACCAGGAAGTCTTCAGTCTTTATCTATTTTTTTTGAAGTCTTGTGATAATCTTATTGAAAATTTCTTCATATCTTGCATTGATAATTTCTGAGAGGAAGGCGACATCCATTTCAGTATCTGTCATGATATCTTCTGTCATAAGTGCAGTACCAAGAGTTCTTTTGATCTCTTCTGCATCCTTGATATCTACTTGCATTCAGATAGAGATATCTTTGGTCACATCTTCTCATCCAAGAGGAATTGTTCCATATGCTACAGCATATCCTTCCTCATATACTACATAACTTGTTTGATTTTTCCCAATATCGATTAGGAGAGTTCCTAGATCTTTATGATCATAATCAATACAAATCTCAGGTGTAGCCATAATGTTTGGGATGATATCTATGATGTTTAATCCAACCTTATCAAAAGCATCGGTAAGACCTGTGTGAAAGTTTTTTTTGGTATCATGAAGACGTCCGCAACAAGTTCAAGCTTTTTTTACACTTTAGACCTACAGGATCTTTTTCTCTTTTTTTCTTCATCAATGATTCGGCAAACAGGAAGGATTTTTTTAGGGTTTCATAATTATCTTTTCCTGAAATATCATCAATGATTCTTGAGAGATGATCTGCATCATCTTCAGTTACTTCTTCTTGAAGAATTCTTTTTGATTCGTAGATTCTGCTAATAATCATTTCTGGATGAGAAAGGCTGATTACAACATTTTCTATAAAAATCTCCTCCAAGTTTTTTTGCTAAAAATTTTCTACGATTTTGTTGATAGTTGTCGTAAATCTTTCGGCATCCAAGATTTTCCCTTTTTGAGTCAAAAAGATGGCTCAATTTGCTTTTGCTAGGATGGTTTCTTTTTCCATTGTCATTTGCGAAAACAACTGCCTTTATGCTATCGTTCCCTATATCAAATACTGCTTTTTATCTCGTTCATTACTGAGAAGCTAGAATATAAATGGTTCCAATTATTTGGAGTATCTTTATGCAATAGCTACTCTATCAATCTTGACATAAAAAGACAATAGTGTTTTTTTGTTTTTTTGTGCTATATTTTTGTTATCTATGGTTTTTTTAGCTAGATAGTTTTTTTGGATATCGTTTATTTTTTTGGCTTATTTCTGCTCTTTTATCATGATGAAATTTTAATATTTGATCGGTGTATATTACTCAATGATGAAGGTCTGGATTTTGGTCTATTTTTGGATACGAGGAGTTCGAAGTTTTATAATTAAATTTTTCTATAAAAAGATCAAAATTTGTTATTTGTGAGCTTTTTCGATAGTTTTTTTGAATGTACTGCTCCCCTGTTCTATAGGAAGGTTAAGAAAAAAATATGTTGTTTAGGAGTTCGATTGGGGAGATAGTCTTTAACTCGAAGATTTTTGTTGATAAAATTTTTTTGTTCATTAGATGAAAAAAATCTGATTTTTTTATTTTGATCATAAAGGGGTACTAAATGAGCAATTCGATAGGGAAGATAGATATCCTGCTCATTTAGTAAAAAGGCTTTGGAGAGATTTTTAGATCAGAACTGATAAAAAAACTTAGACAAAAATTTTTTTGGCAGATATTTTTGAGTTTCTCTTAATCCCTATAATTGCCATAACTAGTGATGTAATAAGTCTTGCTGTTCGTAGATGATTTGATTTTGTGATGATAAAAAAGATCAATGTCAGAATTTTTCTTTACATGCATTAAAAACTAAGACTATTTGCAAGGAAAAACGGTTTCTACAAAAGGAATATAACGAAATATCCGTTGTCGTTGACGAATAATTTGTAGAAAAGGATTCAAGATGGGGATTTTTTTGAGTTCGAGAAAAAGGACTTTTGCTATCTGGAATTGGATAGTTCATTGCTTCATAAAAAAAGAAAAAAAGGAGCTGTGGTTTTATTGCTCCAGTTTCGAGAGTTATTCAAGTTCTGTATTTCGCTCTTTACACTTTTTTTATCATCGGCTTTTATACTCTTTACAAATAGATCTTTTGATAAGTCATGCTCTTGCATCAAAAAAAGGATTTTTGAAAAAAATCTTGACAATTGGTGTTGTGTACATCTTCACAGAGAGAAAAGTGAATATCTCCAGTAAAGATTTGTTCTTGTTCAGAGCTATTTTTGTTTTTTTAATTCAAAGGCGCTGTGTACTCCTCTACTTTGTAAATTTGGCATAAGTGTTCCTGTTCGTATTGTTGTTTTTCCCTAAGACAATGTATTTTCAATTGCTGTGTTTCTCGCAGCCACTAATGTCTCCAAAAATCTTTTTTTATAGAGGTTATTTCATCTTTATATTGATAAGACAACTCTAATCAAGTTATTAATCTGTTTGCGAAAATACGTCATTTATTATTTTCATCGTCGATAGTACTAATGATATATGCGTCAGGTGTCTCTCCTTCATTAGCCGAGATTTTCCCTCCAGCAGCTTCAGAGTAAAAGTTGGAAATTTCTCTATAAATTTGGCTTATGCATCTTTCAGCATGATAACGTTCGGTTCCTATGTTTCAAAAATTTTTCGGACTCCCATTGCTATCATTATTCCTAATATGAGAACAGCCGCAAAGAGTTCCACCACTGTAAATCACTTTTGTTTATTCATAAGGCTAATTTGGAAAGTAAATTATCCAAGAAGAGGTCTAACTACATATCTATTGAAGGAGTTGTCTTTATCCATAAGTACGATTGGTTTTTGGCTATTGATGATATTGAAGATAAGAGTACTCTCATCCATGGTTTTTTTATAAAGTCTGAAATGTATCTTCCATTAACGGCAAAGGTTAATCCTGATACAAGATCGCTGTTTCCATCAATAATTGCTGGGATTTCTGTTGTTCCAGCTCCCTTATCAGTTTTTCCAGAAGAGATTATTACTTTATTGCTATCTGTTTTTATCTGAATGAAGTTATTGATATCCTTGGTTAAGATTCAGATTTTTTTGATTGCTTTTTTTCACACTCGTTTTTATCAAGCATGATTTTTTTACCTCAAATTTTGTTGGGACAACCTCTTCTCTGTCATAATCAGGAAAGTTTCCTTGAATAAGAAGTGAAGTTGTGATGATTTTTGATTTCATCAATCATAAAAAGAAAAAAAGCAATTAGGTTCTCTGAGTAATTAACCTTGATGTCTGGGGATTCTTTACTAATAGCAAAGTTAAGAACTGACCTAAGATCATTGATAAGAGATTTTTGGAATAATAAGAGAAAAAGTCTGAATTGAGAGATTGTGGGATTTTATATTCAGAGAGTCTGAAACTATCTGTTCCAACGAATACTAACTCTTCTCCTATATCAGATTTTTTTGTTTTCATCAAAAACTCCTGTAAGTACAGGTGAGAAGCTTTTTCGGTAACAGCGTATTCTACATGATCAATTCCTTTTTGCAAGAGTAAGCGTATCGATGATAAAGTTGTTGTCTTGTGGTACTTCAGGAAGAGCAACGTATTCTGTAGCAGCAATTCCATTGATATCAAAGGTATCTTTTTCAGTTTTGATAGTGAGAATATTTGTCTTTTTGATCTACAGAAAAATTCAACTTGTTCAGCTTCGATAGTTTTGAGAATATCAAGGAAGGTTTTTGCATTGATAGTAATTGCTCCTTCAAGTTGTACTTGGCATGGAATTTCAATTTCTATGTATTTTTTTCCATATCAGTTGCTCTAATCAAAAGAGCGTCGATAGATGCTTTTAGGTAGATGTTTTTGGAGGATTGGCAAGGTGGAGTTTTTTTGGAAACGAATCTTGAAGCAATATCAAGCATGTTAATTGCTTTTTTTGAGAAATGAGGATCTTCATGGCAATGGGGAACAAGAAGTAAAAAAAGTCAGATTTAGTTTATCTTTTTTTCTTATTTTTTTGTCAAGGAATTTTAATTAAGATGGTGATTCTATTGACTTTTTATATGTATTTTTATATAGTAGGAAAAAAATAAAAAAAGAAATTAAAAAAAGAATGTTATGAATAAAGAAGAAAAATTATTGGAACTTGAGCAATCAGGCTGCTCAGATTATGAAAAAAACTTAAGTGGGTGGATCGGATTTTTTTACCTTACTTTATGTTTGGCTGGAGTTTATTTTTTTGTATCTTTCCCATTGCGAGCGTCATATGTTATTTTCGTTCCCATATGTTATTGTGCTCTTAGTGGTCCTTGTTTTTCTTTCTGTATAGGATGAGGAAGAGAGATAGGGGCAAGAAAGATCTTTATGCGTATTATAGAGATCTATAACATGCAGATTGACCTTTGGAAAGGTGAGGAAGATGTCTTATCGACGGATAAAAAAATGATCTTAAGTCCCTTGAAGAAGAGAAACTTCGTGTTGTTCAATTCTTTCAAGAGTTGATATGATTGTCATTAGGTAGTAGTGAATTTAGGAATTCTAATTTCATTGCTACCTTTTTTTGTTAAGATAGCTAATTTTTTTGATAAAAAAAGAGAAAGTCTGATTTTTCTCCCTTTTTTTCTTATTTGATAGGTTGATTATCCAGCGTCGATTACTTCTCCGTCTACAGGATTTTTGACCTTGAGCTGATGATTGAGGTTGATCCGCATTAGGTTGTACCTGATATTTTTTTGGAAAAAGAGACTGGAATTCTGATTGAATTCTCTCGATTTCAGAATCGATGTGAGTCTTTTTCTGCATCCTCTCTATCTTTTTACAGCTTTACCATCAGCAATGAGTTTTTGGATTTTTCTCTTTGTCCTCTGGGGAGATTTTATCCTTTTGATCATTCATAAGGTTTTCGATTTGATAGATGAGGGATTCGAGCTTGTTCTTTGATTCTACGACTTCTTTTCTCTTTCTATCTTCTTCTGCGAACTTCTCTGCGTCAGCCTTTGCTCTTGCGATGTCTTCATCAGAGATGTTAGTTGATCCCTGAATTGTTACTTCTTGAGATTTTTCCAGTAGATTTTTTTCCTGTGCATGTACCTTGAGGATTCCGTTTGCATCGATATCAAAGGTTACTTCGATTTGAGGTTGCCCTCTTCTCATTGGAGGGATTCCTTCGAGGTTGAACATTCCAAGTGATTTATTGTCTCTTGAGAATTGTCTTTCTCCTTGAGTTACATGTACGGTTACTGCATTTTGGTTATCTACTGCAGTAGTATAGATGTTTGATTTTTTTGCAGGGATAGTCGTGTTTCTTGGGATCATTACATGAGCAATACCTCCTTCTACCTCTACTGCAAGAGAGAGCGGAGTTACATCGAGCAAGAGAATATCCTTTACATCTCCTTGGATGATTCCCCTTGAATAGAGGCTCCTTGAGCTACTGATTCATCAGGATTTACAGTTGACTTAGGTTCTTTTCCAAAGATTTCGTGTACGATTTGCTTTACTTTAAGCATTCTAGTTGATCCTCCTACAAGGATAATGTCGTTGATTTCAGATTTATTGAGCTTTGAGTCTGAAAGCGCTGAAAGTACAGGATCTTTACATCTATTGAAAAGGTCTGCAGTGATGTTTTCAAATTGAGCTCTGGTAAGTGTTTCATCTAGATTTCTAGGCAATCCATCTGGTCCAACAGTAATGAATGGAATAGAGATATCTACTCTTTCTACTGAAGAAAGTTGTTTTTTTAGCTTTTTTTCAGCCTCATCTTTGATTCTCTGCATTGCCATAGTATTGTCTCTAAGATCGATTCCTTCTTTTGCTTTGAATCCCTCTACGATATGATTGATAATTCTCTGATCCCAGTCAGCACCTCCAAGCTGAGTATCTCCAGAAGTTGAAAGTACTTGGAAAGTTCCTTCAGCACCAATTTCAAGAACGGTCACATCAAAAGTTCCACCTCCAAGATCAAATACTACGATTTTTTTCATCAGATTGTTTTCCTTCTCCATAAGCAAGTGCAGCAGCAGTAGGCTCATTAATGATTCTTTCTACCTTGAGTCCTGCAATTTCTCCAGCTGCTTTTGTTGCGTTTCTTTGAGAGTCGTTAAAGTAAGCAGGTACAGTAATTACTGCTTGAGAAACAGTTTCTCCAAGGAATTTTTCAGCATCTGACTTCAATTTCTGGAGAATGAATGCAGAAATTTGTTCAGGTTTATATTCTTTTCCGTCTACAACGATAAGTACTCCCCCATCAGATCCTTTTTTTGGTATCGTAGGTTACGTTTTTGAGTTCAGAAGCAACTTCATCGTATTTTCTACCGATCCATCTTTTTTTACTTCGTAGATTACATTTTTTTGGTTCAAGGATAGCCTTTCTCTTTGCGAGGTCTCCCACAAGGAGTTCATCTCCCTTGATATAGACGATAGAAGGAGTAGTTCTATTTCCTTCTGCGTTTGCGATAACTTCGGACTTGTCTCCGAGCATATATGACACACAGGAATTTGTGGTTCCAAGGTCAATTCCGATAATCTTTGCCATTTTCTTTTGATATTATAAAGTAAAATAAATATCCATACAGTTGTTTTTTTAATTTACAAGGAAATTAAAAATAGAAATCTGAATTAGGATTTCGAACGAAGAAGAGACTCAGAATTTTCTTTTTTTATTTTTTTCTAAGTGCTTCTTTTTCGTAGCACGTACAGTATATAGATGCTATCAAAAAAATGCAAGACTTTTTTTAAGATTTTTTTATCAGGCTTAAGAATTACTATTACTTCGATTTTTTTAGGACTTTTTGTATAGCAGTGAGCTATCTTGGGTGCTATTTTTTTATCTTTTGAGGATTATTGAAAAAAACGCTCTAGAGTGACTAGAGCGTAATTTAAGTTGATGTTTTTTTACCTTTTGGAGTTTTGAAGGATGCTGAAATGAGTTTCTCTTCTTCATAGCTAATCTCTATACTAGAAGAAGGTAGTGACTCTCCATCCTTTGAGGTGGGTTTTAGTATCTCCATCGTTGAAGATACTGTTTCGACTTGATCTCCTTCTCCAGATTGTTTAATGACAGTATTTACTGCTACATTACCAAAAACCTTCAGGGAATGTGATTGTGATTTTTTTAGTTCTTTCATAAGGCTATTGTTTTTTTGTATATAATTTTTTTATTGTATAAAAAGGTAATAGAAATGTCAAGAAGAAAAAAATATATCTGTCATATTAATGGATTTGTGGTTTTTTTATGCTTGCTTTTTTTGCTAGAGTTTTACTAGTATTTGCTTTTGTACTTATCCAAAGTTTGTATGGAGATTTTTATGTTTTATTCATTATCAAAATGAAGAATATTTGGAGAATTTATCGATCAGATCTTAAAAAGGATTGCTGGCAATTGAGTTGCGATATTGATTGTATTGGTTTTGTGTATTTTGCCTTCGCTGTATGCTTGGTTTTATCTCAAGTCATCTCGAGATCCTTATGGAAATACAAAAGGGCTCAAAGTTGCTGTTGTTAACAATGATACAGGAACGATTTTTAAGGAAAAGTGGGTTAATATTGGTGGGGATGTAGTAGAAGAGCTAAAAAAGAATGAGAATATTTGATGGGTATTTGTTGATGAAGAAATTGCTCAGGAAGGTACGAGACTAGGAAAGTATTATGCATCAATAGTAATAGAAACCTGATTTTCGGAGAAGATGGTTAGTCTTTTGGATCAATATCCCAAACATCCTGAAATCCATTATACAGTAAATGAAAAGATCAATGCTATTGCTCCCAAGATTACTGATAAAGGGGCCTCTACTATTAAGGATAATATTCAGAAATCTTTTGTAGATACGGTTAATCGTGTGCTTATGGAAAAAAACTTAATCTCATTTGATTTGATCTTAAAAATAGTAAACAAAGTGTCTATTCTTTGATTGATTTTGTTCATGATGCTAGGCAGAGTTTAGATCAATTCGATAAAAAGCTGACTAAAGTCCTTGAATTATCTTATCGTGGGAGATACAAGTTAGAAGAAATGTATGGAAAGATTCCTCAAGTTCAAAAATAGTCTCAACGATGCAAGAGAGACTCTCGGTCAAACTTCGCTCCTTGCTCAGAAGAGTTTGGATTTTTTTGCAAACAACTCCTCAAAAAGTTAAGAGGTTATAAATCTGATCTTAAGAATATCAGTAATGATGTTGACTCAGAATTTTCTCGTATTTTGAATAAAATAGATCAAAAAAATCAGGCTTTTTCTGATGATATTGATCGTATCAATCCAAAACTTATGCATTTAGAAAGTCAGATTGGGACTCACTCCTCTACTCTTTCCCAAGTTAGAGGGATTATAGCAAGTATTTTGCCAAATGCTAAAAATTGTTGGGAAGCTTGATGCGGTTATTGCAAAGCTTAATGCTGCAGATGCAAAGAGCCGTAATCTTCGTTGAGCTTTGTCAAAAAAACGGAGTCTGAGATTCAGAATTCTATTGATTTTTTTGAAAAAAAGTACTCAAAAAAATCTTTACAAAAATCTTAGGTCTGATCTAACTAATACTCTTGATGAAATCTCAGAAGAATATCAAAATGAAATTGAACCTTTATTGATGGAAGTTTTAAGTGATTTGGTAGAAAAAAATCAGATAAAGCATCTGATAAATTAGAAAAAAACGAGATAAGAAGCTCCCTGATATTCAGGATAATATTTGAGGTGGTGTAGATATTTTTGAATACTGAGATTGAAAAAAATTAGAGCTTTTTCAAGACAAATTACCAAAAATTACAGTCAAGTTTCAGAACTATTGATAATCAGCTTCAAAAGTTTAAAAAAATACTGGTAAGATTGATGAGTTAATTGAATTAGCGACTCTTAATCCGGGAAGATTTTTGAGATTTTTGTTTCAGAGCCAGTAGAGCTTGTTGAAAACAAGCTTTTTTTCTATCCCTCAATTATGGATCAGCGATGTCTCCGTTTTTTTACGACTTTAGCGATTTGGGTAGGGTCTCTTTTGAGTATATCTCTTCTTACTACTAAAGTGAGAGGAAGTGAATTTGAGAAATGCAAGTCTTATGAAAAAAATATTTGGGGAAGTGGTTACTCTTTTTTTGACTATTGCATTAGTTCAAGGAATGGTAGTCTCTTTATGAGATATGTGGCTTTTTAGATGCTTATGTCGCAGATCCTCGAGCATTTTTTTGCTGCTGCATTATGGATTGCTACGGTATTTTCTATGGTTGTGTATACTACGGTTTCTACCTTTGGAAATGCAGGAAAGGCCTTGGTTATTGTCTTTTTGGTGCTCCAACTTTCCGGAGCTGGAGGAACATTCCTATAGAATTGTCAAGCAGATTCTTTCAAACTATCAATCCTTTTCTACCTTTTTACCTATGCAATAGCTGCTATGAGAGAGGCAGTGTGAGGGGTGGTTTTTACAAGTATATCTTCCTAATTTAGCTATTCTTCTCGGATTCTTTTGGAGTATTCTTATTGATCAGGGATTTTTATTAAGCCTCTGATCGCACAAAGGGTTCAGAATTTTTGAACTTAAATTTTCAAAATCAGAATTGGGAGAGCATTAAATCTCTTTATTGTTTACGAAGTAAATAACGCAAAGCGATATTTTTTAGTAAAAACGAACTCTATTAGAGTTCGTCTTTTTTAATACTTGATATTTATTAGTTCGTATCTTGCTCTTTTTTTGTTGATAGGAATTGTTGAATCATTCTTTCATTCTTGTTAAGCTGACTTTTTCCCAGTCTTTATCTCAAGAAAGATAATATCACGAAGCTCTCCTTCTGCGAGTCCATCAAAGATGATGTAATCGACTCCTTTCCCTATAAATACTAAATCTTTGCTATGGTAGGGGAACTCTGGAAAAAAATAGGGAGCATTTTTTTCGCTTACTTCTCCTAAAATTACACTTCTAGATTGTTTTTATGGCTTGTTTCCTTTGTTTTGCAATTTTTTTCATCAAAAAAATAGATGGTTAAAAATACAGCCAATGAAAGCTCCTCCAGCTACAAACGCAATAAAAAAAGATAAAAAAATCTGACCTCATATTACGAACAAAGAATAAACAATCTGATTTATATCTATTTCTCTCTTCTTGTCAAAGAAAAATTTGTGATTATAAAAAAATAAAAAAAGGCTCCGAGTTTTTTTCTATATCGGAGTCTTTTTTTGTGAGACTATTTTACAAAGAGATCTCTAGATTGAAGTACATAAGAGAAGTAATCAATATTTCTCCATTCAAAAACTTGATTTTTTTGTAAGCTCTAAAGAGCATGAGTGCTGTATATTCTCTTAAAAGAGAATCATTATTGAGATTATTTTTTATGATTCAAAGTTCTCTTGCTACTTTTTCGTATTCTGAGTATCGTGTTTTTGTTTCAGTCTTCTTCTCATCAAGGTAAGATTTTAGAATCATTCTAATAAGTACCGCGTTTACTTCAGCCTTTGTAATCTTGTCGAAAGGTCTAAATTGACCATCTCCCATTCCACTTCCTTTCATCACTCCAAGCTGATAGGCAAGAGTAATATAAGGTTTTAAGGTAGGATCTGCATTTTCTACATCAGAGTAATGGATAGACAAGTTCTTATCAGGCTTTCTACAAAGCACATTGATTGCAAAGTTTGAAAAGATTTTAGCGGCTTCCTCTCTTGTGAGGTCGTCTTTTGGTCTAAATTGATCAATGCTATTATATCTAGTCATCTCATAGCTTCGGAGAAATGACTGTGATTTTTTAAATTCTTCACTTGTTTTGAGAGTCAGAGAATCTAGAATATTTTGCAAAGGTCTTCTTGTATAACACTTTCCATCCAAGATACTTGTATTGAAAATTTCTTCGTTCTTGTAGGTTATTTCTCCTGTAGTAGGGGTTGTTATATCTTCTTTTTTTGGCAGTGATCTCTTCTTTAGGTTCAGATTTTTTTCTTTTTTTATCATTAGTTTCTTGTGAGGGTTTATTGATAGGTGTTGTGGATATTCAAGAATTATCTGGATGATGAGTTCTTCTTGTGATTGTAAGCTTAAATTCTGTACTGACATCGTAGTCTAGATCGTTGGTTGAATGAGGGCTTTTTGCAATAACTCTGATTTTGTATTCTCCAACGGGAGCTAGCGCTAGACCAGTAATAGTATTAGTTGTTTTATCATAAGATAACCCTTCTGGTAGGGCTGGTATAAAATTTCCATTTTTTTACTTCTCAGACAATAATTTCTTGAATATCTCAATCTGTAGAAATCTTGATAGGAGAGATATTCCTTCATTTTTTAATCGTCTGATTTGGAATATTATCAATCTTGATTGGCTTTTTTTAACTCGTAGAAGAAATTAAAAAGTTTGAGGCTCTTTTTGAGAACGTTTTTTTCAATTTCTTCAGATTGATTTTGCAACAAAGCTTTATAACCTTCGATATCTTTTGGCTTTTTAAGGTTGTTTGATCTCCGACATTCCCATTAATAACAAGTGGGGCTGATATTTTTTTTGTTCTTTGTTATCTTTGTGGGTAAGATAGTTGATAGTTATAGTTCCTTGTGTGCGTGAATAGGTAAACACAAATTCAAGAGGCTTTATATTTTCAAAGGTTCCATTTGGGCTAGATGGTTTTGTATTTAGATCATAGTTATCAAAGGTCTTTTTCAGAAATAGAAAAATTCTGATCCAATTGCTCATGTAAGAATAGTTCTACTTCATGGAAAAATCATTTCCATTTTCATCTAAATAGCGAATAATAGCTGTTCCAGTTTTTTTCTGGTTCTTTCCAGGTTGTTCTAGTAGAAAAAAATCTATACTTCTTCCCCCTCTAAAAAGCTATACTGTTTGATGAAAGATTATTGAAAAAGAAGGTAAAAAAATGCTCTAGGATCTTCTACACGATAACTTCCCTCTGTATAGAAGCGGTATTCTTCCCCATCCTCAGAGATTTCTACTTTAAGCTCACTATCCTTAGGAATAGCGATTTTATAAATATCATTTTTTTCTTTACTTTAACTCGTTCTCCATTATCAATATCTGCAAAAAGTCATATATCCCTTGAATTGAGATTGATCGTTGACAAAGCCATTTAACGGCACCACCTCTCAACTCATAAGGGACTAATTTATTTCCTGGTCCATTGTAGTCTAGATATCCATTTTCCGTAGCAATAAGCTTTACTTGATCTCCCTCAGGATTAAGATAGGAGATAACATCTCAAGCAGCAAATGATCCCCCATTCCATGGTTGATTATTTTTTTGAAATTCAGGAGTAGCTGCTAATTGAAATGGATAATAAAGATAGTCTTCAAATCCTTCAGGAATTGTTTCATTATCCATGTATACAATATCAGGCAGATCATGGATTGACTTGTGGATGGTTTCAGCGTGTGCACCATTAGACAATCAAAGTAATGCTAAGAGCCCAAATAAAGATAATCGTAGTTTTTTTCATTATATTATTTTTTTAAGAATTAAATATATTTGAATCTACCATCTTTTTGAGATATGTATTTTTTTAAGAAACTTATTAATAGAGAAGACAGAAGTCTGATTTTTTTCTGTCTTTTTTTCTGATTATACATCAAGTCATTTTACTGATTTTGCGTTGGTGAGGATGAAGTGTTTTCTTGATTGGACATCTTCTCCCATAAGGATTCTAAAGAGTCTATCTGCCTCTTCAGCGTCATCTACTGTGATTTGATTGAGTTGGCGAGTTGAAGGATCCATAGTAGTTTCCCAGAGCTGCTCTGCGTTCATTTCTCCAAGACCTTTATATCTTTGGATTTCCACGTTCTCATCTTCGCTGAATCCATACATAGCTGGTGTATGGTCCTCATTATAAACATAGAGGGATTTTGATCCTTTTGAAAATTTATAGATAGGAGGACAGGCCGCGTAAACATGACCTCACTCTACAAGTGGTCTCATAAATCTAAAGAAGAATGTCAAAAAGCAATGTTCTAATATGTGCTCCATCTACATCGGCATCGGTCATGATGATGATTTTTCTCATATCTAAGGCCGTCGAGATCGATACTATCTTTGATTCCACATCCAATGGCAGTAATAAGCGCTTTTACTTCGTTGTTTGCCATCATTTTTTTGCATTACAGCTTGTTCGGTATTAAGAATTTTACCTCTCAATGGAAGGATTGCCTGAAACTTACTATCACGACCAGATTTTCGCACTTCCACCCGCAGAGTCTCCCTCCACGATGAAGAGTTCTGTTCCATGCTTTCCTCTCTTGCTACAGTCGGCAAGCTTACCTGGGAGTACTCCTCCAGCAAGGACATTTTTTTCTGAGTACGGTTTCTTTTTGCAAATTTTTGCAGCAAGTCTTGCTCTAGCAGCAAGGTCGATTTTTTTGCGAAGATTTTTATCAAATTCTTCAGGATTTTCTGCAAAAATAGTTTTTTTGAGATAGTCATAGGTCATATCTTCCACAGCTCCTCTTACATAGCTATTTCCAAGCCTTCCTTTTTGTCTGTCATTCAAATTGAGGTTCAGGGATTTTTACAGTAACGATACCATAAAGACCGTCTGTTACATCAGAATACTGAAATTCTCAGATTTTTTTGTCTATTTTTTCTCTCTCCTTTCCGATTTCGTTCATAATTCTCAAAAGAGCTGATTTGAAACCGAGAATATGAGTTCCTCCATCTTTTCGTAGGAATGTTATTTACAAAAAGAAAGGGTGTGATCATTGTTGGTATTGAGAAATTGGAAAGAAATCTCTGCTTGACAGTTTTCTGTCTCAGCTTTGAAATAGTGAGCTGATGAAAGGGCTTGCTGATTTCAAACAAGATTTTTGAGCCAAGTTTTGATACCTCCTTCGTAGAGGAATCTATTGGTAAGTCAGGTTTTTAGGTTTTTGAATGTAAATGATACTCCAGGAGTAAGGTAGGCAGCTTGTTTCATTCTCGCTGTCTCAGAAGTCTCATTGAATTCTAGCGTTTCAAAAAAATTGTGCCATCTGGCATAAAAAGTAACACTTGTTCCTGTTTTGTCGGTTTCACCGAGGATTTGTAAATCTCCTTGAGGAACTCCTTTTTCAAATCTGATAAAATGGATTTTACCATTTTTGTATACGGTAACCTCAAGCCAAGTAGAAAGTGCGTTTACAACAGATGCTCCTACTCCATGAAGTCCTCCTGAAATTTTATAAGCACCTTTATCAAACTTTCCTCCAGCATGGAGCACAGTATATACGGTTTCAAGTGCAGACTTTCAGGTTTTAGGATGGATATCAACAGGGATTCCACGACCATTATCATGAACCGTTACCGAACCATCTTCATTGAGAATAGTACAAACATCTTTACAGTATCCAGCGAGTGCCTCATCTACTGCATTGTCTACAATTTCCTGAATCATATGATGAAGTCCTCTACTATCAGTACTCCCAATATACATACCAGGTCTTTTGTCTTACCGGTTCAAGTCCCTCGAGAACTCTAATTTGCGAGGCGTCATATTCATGAGTGGTTTCAGGTGTAGTCATCGTGTTTTTTTATTCTCAATTAATAAAAAAAGTGCTTTTTCTCTTTAGAGAATAAGAATATCGAGATAAAAAACAAGCTAAAATCAGACTTTTTTCCTTTTTCTTTTTTTTGATTGCGAGATTTTATTTTTTGAGATGGTGAAAAGCGGTTTTTTTCAAAAAAACAGAGAACACTACTCTTCTCTGTCTTTTTGGATTTTTAATATCTAGTGTATTTATAATACCCTCAAACTCCTTTCCATTTAATTCTTTTTTTCAAATACCATTCCTTTAGGGAGGAGCGTATTTTTCCCCAGGGAGTGCAAACTCTATTATCTTAGTCTTGAAATCCTTATTTTCAGGAAACTTTGGATCTGTTACTTTTTGGATGATAAGTATGGTCGTCTTTTCTCCAGGTTGAAGTTCTGTTCTTCCAGGTTTCATCTTTATATTTTCTAATTTAGAAAATATTGTATCTTCTAGGAATTTAGGAAAGCCTGGAGCTTTATTTCGTTCTCCGGGTTTTTTTCATCGAGCTGTTCTCTTTTGAGTTCAATTGGTAGTATCTCTCCATCTTTTAGCTTGTTGAGGAGAGTAAGAGGAAGTTCACCTTCATTTTTTTCTTTATCCGGTCAGTAATTATTTCATCACCATCAAAAACTACAAGTTGATCGAATGCTTTGTAAATTACATCTTTCATTGCATCGAGGCGTTCCTGATATCAGTTTTCCTTTGTTTTTTTGGTGCTTGATCTAGCTCATTGGAAAGAATATTTACTTTATTCATTGATTTGATAGATAGATATAAAAAATTTTATTTAATTTTTACTTAAATTTGTAATAAACGCAAGAAATGAGTCAGATTTTTTTGTTTTTTTCTTGATATTTTGATTGATTTTGATATCTTTTTCGGTTCGTCTAAAAATAAATATTATATTCTATGAAAAACAAAAAAACTCCCTTTAATAGGAGTTCCTTCGGGAAGTGTGAGTAAGAGCTTATTAACTCGAATTCTATTAGTCTTTTTGTCTTCTGAGTATATTGGCGGCTATCGTTCTTAGTCGTGTTACTCAGCAGAGAGAATGGATTCTACTGATTGCTCTTGCATTGCTGGGTATCGCAATTATTGGACCATTCCTTATGGATAAAGATCCTCAAGACGAGACTAAGCAAGATTAGTTCTGGTCTTCTCGATAATAGCCATTACTCTAGAGGCCTAATAGGCCCTAATCAAACGGAAGTGGAGCAACTCTCTACTTCTGTTTTTTTAATACCTACCTTTTTCTTGACATCATGTTTTAAATGTATATATTATTTTTTTGTTAAACAAATATATTTGAAATAATTTAACTTTATTATTATGAGATCATTAACTGTTTATTTGCTTCGTGCTACTGAGGCAAAGCGAATCAGAGTTGGTCAGTTACCAAAGTCTGTAGATATTCTCGCAGTCTTTCACACCAAAGGTATTGATCAATTGTCGGACTTTCACAAGAAAGCTACTTCTGGGCAAAAAAACACAGCTTAATCAGTTTTTTTGAGTATTGTGTCATTTGCTATTTGACAGATCAAAAAAATTGATAAGAAACAAGACAGTCTTGTCTTAGACAAACCTTATCTTAGACTTGCTCGTGCACTGCAGGCGCAAGCAAAGGATATCTCAAAAAGAATTAAACGACATCTATCCTATCTCGGCTAGTATCTAGTATTTGAGAGGAATTCTCTCATGCCTCTTTCCAGTTGTATGGAGAGGCTTTTTCTTTGTGTTTTTTTGACTTGAAAAAAATGAGGGGAATTAACTAGGATAAAGTCAGATTTTTTTCTTATCTTTTTAAGAAGTAAAGGTTTTATCTTTTGGATTTGTAAAAAAATATGACCGCAAGGGCCCTAATTTTTTTGATTCAGTATTTGATCCTTATAAAGGAGTATTGGCATATGTAAAAAGTAGTAGATGGAAGTTTTTAGCGCAGGAGATGAGGTGTATTTGATCCACTCAGAAAAGAGTTTTCAACCGACAGAGGTAGGGACATTTTTTTCTCCAGACTATATCGCAGACAAGAGTCTTAATGAAGGACAGATTGGATATATCGTAACGGGGCAAAAAGTCAGTTCGTGATGTCCAAATCTGAGATACCATGATCAAAGCCAAGGTTGGAAAAAAATGAAAATAGTCTGAATTATCATAGTTTTCTTATCCCTGGATTTAAGAAGGTAACTCCATTTGTGTATGCGGGAGTCTATCCTATTGACTCTACAGAATATGACAAACTCAAAGATAGTCTTGAAAAAAACTTTCTCTCAATGATAGTGCTGTAGTATATGAAATGGAAGATAGCAAGGCACTTGGACTAGGGTTTAGGTGTGGTTTTTTTGGGAATGCTTCATATGGATATTATCAAAGAAAGGCTTTTTCCGTGAGTATGGACTTGATACGATTTTTTTACTATTCCAACAGTAATGTATTTAGTTAAGTCCAAAAAAACCTCTCAATCCCTCTGATTAAAAACAGGAATGAATATCAAATCACTTATTCAAACCTGACTTTATCGTGAGATATTAAAAAGAAGAAAAAAAGTCTGACTCTCTCAGAAGATGAAATCGAACATTTGGAGTATTCAGAGTGAATTTTTTTGGAACCATGCTCGAAAAATCAGAATTATAGAAAAACTTTTGGAAATTTTGAAACCTCGAATTGTCGTAAAAATCTGGTTCTGATATGATCGATCAAGGAATGATTGAAGAAATCCTTGAACCTATTGCAAATGTGGAAGTTGTGGGTCCAGAAGAATTTGCAGGGAATATTATGGCTCTGGCTCAAGAGTATAGAGGAAAGCTTAAAAAAATATGGATTATATCGATGCTACAAGAGTTGTTTGGCATTATGAGTTGCCGATGGGAGAGATTATTATTGATTTTTATGATCGTCTCAAATCTGCAACAAAGGGATACGCTACGATGAATTATGAATTTAAATGATATCAGGCAGATAATCTTGTAAAAACTCGATATCTTTATCAATAACGAGAAAGTTGAGGCGCTGACTTGGGTAGTTCATTATGACAAAGCTTACTATCTTGGACGTGATGCAGTAGAAAAAGCTGAAAAACACTGATTCCAAAAACACTTGTTTGCCATTCCTCTTCAGGCTGGACTTGGAAATAAAAATCATTGCTCGTGAAAATATCTCTGCAATTAAAAAAAGATGTCCTTGCAAAAATGTTATGGTGGAGATGTAAGTAGAAAAAGAAAACTCCTCCAAAAAAACAAAAAAAGAAGGAAAAAAAGAGAATGAAAGCTATTTGAAACGTAGAAATCCCTACTGATACCTTCGTTAAAATGATCACTAGAGATTAAGACTCTCTTATAAATAGAAAAATCTTCTTTTATATAAAGGGAAAGCTGACTGAGCAAAAAAACTCAATCAGCTTTTGATAGTGAAGACCTTAGTTGTTACAAACAAGTTCTTGCTCTCGGATAAGCTTTTTAAAAGCTTATCTTTTTTTCTTAGAAACTGTACTCCAGACGAATTGTCGCAAAGGTTAGTGACTTTTCAGAAGTAAAGTTGTTTAGGTGATAGAAAAGAGACACCTTTGTCTTTAGACCAAGTTTCTTGGAAAGCTCTCCAGCTAGAGAATAGTTCATCCTTTGTGAGTTCATTGCCCAAGCGTATAGCTTAAAAACTATAATCATTTGAAAAGGATTTTCCTATCCCCAACCTTCCTATCCAAGCATCCGATCCATGCTGAAATGTTCTAAAATAGCCTCCCATCAAGTCAAGATTTAGTGTTCCTTCCCTGCTAATTACGATGTAAGGAGCAAGAAGATTTGATTCTTTTGCGACATCTTGGAACTCAAGCTCTGCTGTAAAAGTGATCGTATATACTCCTAGCTGCTTCTGATAAGATGGCGCTATAGCTAATACATTAGCTTCAGACTTGCCATCTAGTAGATCGGAATTCCTATAAACCGTCAATCCTAAAGATTTATATGAAGCCCTAAGACTCAGACTGATTGCAGGATTTGGACTAAAGCGCCCTCCTGTAAAAAAAGGGAGTTGGTTTGACTCATCAAGGCTAGAGATCCTGTAAACTTTACAGTTTCTTGTGCCCATAATGAAAGTACGCTCATCACTAGAGCTACTAACATAAAGAACCTTTTTCATATCTTGTTTAGCTTTTTATTTTTTTGTTGTGATTTTTGTTTTTTTGTAAAAAATACATAATATCTCAAAAAAAGTCAAGATCTTTTTGGAAAAGAGAATATTATGACTTGATTATTTTTTTACGAAGTAAATAACGCAAAGCGAAAAAGTTCACAAAAAAATCAGTATTTTTAGATTCATTTTGAATAGTAGGAGTTTTTGATTAAAAATCATTTTATAAACAGCTATTTTTACTTAATGTCTTTGAAAACAATATCGCTCAAACTCGTCAATATTCTTTCCAAACTTCGGGGTTTTTCAAACTTTTTGGGTTCCTTTTTTTCATCTAAACGCCTAAACCCTTGAAATTCTCCTTTTTCATCAATGATAACATTCGGGAATATTTTTAATCCAGATTTTATATTTCCCCAAGAGTTTTGCTGGCGGCGAGATTCTTTCTGAATGACGACGATATCGTAGTCCATGATCAGGAGTATGAGAAATGTAAGAATATCGAGCAACATCAGGATTACCTTTGATAATGCAATTTTCTCAAATCTTCATTGTCTTTAAATCATCACCATTATACCAAGTTAGAGAAACATTATCTCAAATTACAGACTTCTTTCCGATAATTGTTTCTGGTCCTTGGATCCTTACATAATTTCAGAGCGTTACATTCTCTTCGATGACTACGCTATCGTCAACAATCGAATGCATTCAGATATTAGAACCCTTTCAAACAGTTGTTTTGTGAAAAATCCGACATCGCTCCTTGATAGTACTATGATCTCAAATAGTGACTTGATTTGCTAAAAGAACATACTCCTCGATAGTACTATGATCTCAAATAGTGACTTGATTTGCCAAAAAAACACCCTCCTTGATAGTACTATGATCTCAAATAGTGACTTGAGACTCCAATTTAACCCCTCCTCAATAACCACTCCTTCTCCTATTTTACATCTCTCTGGGATATCAACTGAAGGATGAATCTTGGCAGTAGGGTGAACCTTTGCAGTAGGGTGAATATTGTTAGCTATAAGCTTTTCACCCTCAAAAGTATCCATAATGGCCCCTGAAGTAGCCTCTTTCACTCATTCTATTTTCTGTTGAATTTCGAGAGCTCTTGGAGCTTCTGAAGCGGTATTCCATAGATCAGCTATAATATCTCTTGCCATCTTTTATTATACACATTATTAAAAAAATAATGCACTTAATATACATATTTGAAAGAAGTTGTCAATATATAATTGTATTACTATGATCGTTTTGATTTTATCTTGCTTTTTGGGGATGAATATCCCTACAATCTGAGTCAGATTTATTTGTTTTTTTGTAGCTTATGAGCTCTTCGATTTTCCTCTTTACTGGAGAAAAATAGTTATACCCTAAGCATGGAACTAACCAAATGGAAATCTCAGTTTGCTGAGAAGTTTGGAGAAGATGCTCTTTTTGAGTTTACAGATCAAAATTGGGATTTCTGACAGATTAAGCAGGCGCTTTATGCTTCTGGGCTTTTTTTGTGAGTAAAAAGATGGTTATTCTCTATGGTATCCCTAAAGATTGAGATGATGTGAATGCCCTTTCCTCAGACAAGATTGATCAATTTTTTGATGATTTTTTGAAAAATAAGGAGCTGATCTCTCCAGATACCCTTGTTTTGCTCGTTTCTCGCAAGCCAGATAAAAGGACAAGAGCCTATAAACGGTTTCTCGAAAAATGCTCAGCTTAAAGAATTTCCCTTGTACAAAGAAATTCAGCTTAAAAATTTTCTTAAAGAAGAATTGGCTCCTTTGGCTGTGAGCGATGTAGAAACCTCTCATTTTCTTCTTAAAGTAGGAAATGATATGTTTCGTTTGCATAACGAAGCGAAAAAGCTTAAACTCTGACTTCAATCCAGAGGGGCAACGGTAGTAACAAATGCTGATATTGATGAGTTTTGCTTTGGGAAATTGGAACAGGATAGTTTTGAGATTTTTGATCAAATGTTTTCTGATCCTATTGCGACAGTAAAGATCTTTGAAAAAATGCAAGATGATGGCAAAAATCGAAATGAAGTCATGGGACTATTGACTCGAGGAATCAAAATTTATTTAACTTTATTGGACTTTGATCAAAGGGGAATCACTTCTGGAAAAAGAGATTATTGCCGAGACTAAATTGCATCCCTTTGTAGTCAACAAGAACCTAAAACTCGTTCCTATGCTTCGTGGACATCGTAGTTTTTGATCGCATTTTTTTCAAACAACTCATTGAACTCGAATCTCAAATCAAATTAGGAAAAAAATCTGATTTATACTTTTGGTTATTTCTCAAGTCACAAATTTTATCACTAAGATCGTAATTGGATGTCTTTAATTTTTACAATAAATAGATCACAACTTTCTGTTGGAATAAAAACCGTTCTTTGAGTTCTGATTTTTTTCTTCCTTTTTGATCAATGCAAGTTATGCAAGATCTAAGTTTTTCAAACCGTTTATACTGTTTGGTACAAGGGAATTCTGCCAGAGTCTATCTTATGCAGGAACCCGCGACCTACAAATGTGCCGATTACCTATCGACATTCAATTTTGAGTTTAGAAAGCGTTTCATAGATTTGCAGCAGATTGATAAAAAAACCGTAAGAGAGGTGATGATATAGAGTATCGAACCAATCTTTATGAGGCAAAAAGAGCAAGTATTCTTAGTCTTTATGATCAAATTCAGACACTCAAAAAAACTATGGAAGAATTTGAATCAAGCTTTTTGATGCGTGCACAGGATTATGTTTCAGTGCGTGTTTTGGCGCTCAGAGATAATCTAACTCATGAGCTACTCCGTTTGCAAGAGGAGCTACTTGCTCAATATTCTCCTCAAAAAAACAAAAAAAGACTTTTTACAGATAGAAACTATCCTTGATCATTTGAGAATTGTCCAAAAATACCAAGGATATTGATGAATTTTATAATTCACTTCAGCAATATTTATCTCTTTTGAATACGCTCAATCTATGAAAAATAGCGCTCATCTCTAGTGCGATGGATTCTCTTGCTTTGTTTAAATTTCTTCATCGCTATGATCATGAATTTTTTTGATCTATTTTGATTCGCTTAATGCTCCCTATGGAGAAAAAAATCACTAAAAAGTCTGACTTTCAGCAGCGAAAGCTTGAATTCTTCGAGCAAAAAGAGCAAGGTGCAGATGCAGTTATTCTTCCGCCTGTGTTGGAATTGGCATGTTTGAACGATAAAGAAATGACAAATGAGGAAAGAAGTCTGATTTTTACCTCTTTTTTTCTCATTATTTGTGTGATGAGGTTTTTTTCCACACTCGCTAGTCGGAAAGCTCGGATTATTTGGTGAGGGAGAAATTTTGAGTGATGCACAAGAGCTGATTAGTCAGCTTTCAGCATCTTTTCAACCGACAAAAAAATCAGCAAAAATACCAAAAAGTTTGCTTTCCTTTCAATTTTTGGAGCAAAGATACGAGAATTTTTTTCTCATCTTTTGCAAAAAAACTTGCTCGAAAAATCACTTCTTGTAAATACTGTCATTAAACAAGATCTTCGCTATTTTAAAGATGCAGCAGTTGATACCCTAATTCCACTCAATTATAGTTATTTTTTTTGGCAGAGAGAACTATTTCCAAGTTTCTCAATTTTTAGAAAGATTAGATTTCATTGATTTGATGCTTTGGAAAGAAGTTTTAAATCCCTAACTGAGGGAAGGAGAATTCTCCTTATGCGGTGAAGATTCATAGTACAGATTCTTCACTTGCTCTAACCTCTAGCAAGAGGATGCTACGACTGCTTCAGAGAGGTCAACAAATTGAGATTCAACGATGTTAGAATCAGACTTTATTTTCTTTTTTTGTGATTATGTCTCTTTTTCCAGGTTTTATCTGAGCACAATCAACCTCGAGCTGCTAAATATCGTCCTCAGTCATTTGAGCAGTTTTTTTGGACAGGAACATTTGCTTTGAGAAAACGGAGTCCTCAAGAAGTTAATCGAAAAATGAGTCATGATGAATGCTATTTTTCGAGGGCAACCTGGAAGTGGGAAAACGACCCTTGCAGAACTGATTGCGCAAAAGATCAATTACCATTATGAGTATTTGAATGCTACCAAGGCTTCAACAGCAGATATCAAGCAACTTTCTACTCAATCACAGCAGAGAAGAGCTTTGGATGGAAGGACCACTCTCCTCTTTCTCGATGAGATTCATAGATTCAATAAACTCCAGCAAGATGCTCTCCTTCCTGATCTAGAAAATGGAAATATTATTTTGATCGGTGCGACTACGGAAAACCCTTATTATAGCTTCAATAATGCTTTGCTCTCTAGATGTCTAGCCTTTGAATTTAAAAAACTTGATGAAAAAAAGTCTGCTTTCGATTCTTTCTTTTTATTGTAGAGAAAGAAAAGCTAGAAGTCTGATCTGAGATTTTGGAGTTTATTGCAAGTACGGTTGAAGGTGATGCTCGTTCTGCGATCAATCTTTTGCAAATGCTTGCAAATCTTGGCTCTGATCTCACTTTAGAACAGGCGAAAAGTCTGATCCCTACCCAAAAATCTTATCATCAAACCGAGGATAAATACAATACGATCTCGGCAATGATCAAGAGTATTCGCGGCTCAGATCCTGATGCGGCAATTTATCGAATGGCAAAAATGCTCTCTGGAGGAGAAGATCCCGAATATATTGCACGTAGATTGGTAATTCTCGCTGCAGAAGATATTGGATTGGCAAATCCTCAAGCGCTCCCTATTGCTATGGCTGCTATGCATGCAGCAAAAGAACTATGAATGCCGGAGATTCGTATTCCCTTGGCAGAAGTAGCGATTTATCTAGCACTTTCTCCAAAGAGTAATTCAGCGTATAATGCGATCAATCTTGCCTTGAGTGAAGTGGAACATGCTCCTATCCAAAAAGTTCCTTCTCATCTTACAAAACTCTGAGCAAGCAACTATAAATATCCTCACGATTATCCAAATCATTGGATAGCTCAAGACTACTTGAGCAAGAATATTAAGTTTTATACTCCAGCAGATAATAAATTTGAAAGTGCTGCACAAGAGTGGCTCAAAAAAATCAAGAAATAAAAAAACCTGATTTTTGATTCAGGTTTTTTTGCTGTTATTATTGGGATAATAATTTTATTTCTTGTCAAATATATACCTATAATATAAAAAAATTATTTTTTTACTTTTTTTCTTTAGAAAAACGGTAATTCAAATCTGATTTTCAGGATGTTCCTGTGGAGAAACTCTACTTACCTTTGCTAATAAAAATATTACCATAACCTGCTTCTAAAAAGCTTTGAGATTTCTTTTATTGTTGGCTCTTGGGATATAACCAATTTTAGTTCTTTTGAAATAGAGAGCTATCGCATGAGCATCATAGGGATTTTCGGGTTCATAAACTAGTTCAAGATCTACTCAAATCTTGAGTTGATCAAAAACAAAGACCCCTTCTGCAAAAGAAAAATCCTGCAACATGAGAATGAAAAAGATGGATGTATTTCATGACCTATAAACAAAAAGAAGGTAAAAAAATGTTATGATCATTGATAATGCTAAGGGGTATGATAGTCAAAAAGCTAATAATTTTCAACTATAAATTTTTTTCTCTTGAAAAAGATTATATATTACTTATTCTCAGCATTGATTTTAGATACTTTTCTACAGATAGAAATGTTAAAAATTCTTATGGCAGCTCTTATTTTTCAACTTGGATTATTGATGGAATAGAAACTCTTCGAAAAAAATGTTAAGCGTACAGAGGAAGACTATAATGACCTATCTAAAGAAGTGGAGAATTTCAACGGAACCTTTGAAGAAATAAGGAGACTCAATGGAGAAATTGAAGAATTAACTAAAATTGAACAACAGCTAAAGGCTGCATGAATGTTTATTCATGTTATGTGAAAAGATGCTTACCATGAGTATATAGAACAACATAAAAACAAGTATTGCAAAAAAGTGATCAAAGCTCACTATGAAAAAAATACGCTGACTTGGGAAAAATAGAGATATTATTATCCAAGACATTGTAGAGGATATAGAGAAAGTTAATGGATCTCAATCTTCTGAAATAGAACAATATACAGATACGGTACTGATTCACTTTCTTCTCTATAACAAAAGGGATGATTTATCAGATCTTGTGTGAATTGATAAGAAAAAAATAACTCTTGAATGGAAAGATTAGGGTGTTTTTGTCTTTTCTGTTAGTTAGGTGATTCTTCTATTACGAGGATGATTAACGTAAAGAATTAGAAGAAAAAGCAACACTGTGAAAAAGGAAAAGAATAAACTTGACTCTGCTTGAAAAGAAAAACTTGAAAACAATATATTCAGCTTTAGTTTACTTTTTTTTATAGAACAATGCAAACTTTTTCTCAAAGAATATGAATTGAATCACAAGCTCTTTTACAAAAAGATAATATGACTGAAAAAAACTTAAAAATAAAATTTGGAATACTTTATTAAATATTTTGGAATGACTCTGTGAACACGGTAGCTGGGATCTTAACTATAGTATCGATTATAGTATAGATAATAATTTTATAATAGATTTTTTTCTAATCAATTTTTGACTAAAAATGAGATACTGTTCCGCGTGAAGAGGGAAAAATTTAAACAATTTCTATGGACAAAAAATCTTTTTCTTCATGGAATAGCATATACGATTATATTGAACTTCTTTTTTTAGATGGCAGGATATTATAGACTTTGATAAGACGCTTAAGTTAAATGAAATTAATAGGATATTAAAAGAAGAAAAATAGTGCCTATCGTGTATCTCAAAATGGATTAGTTCTTCCAATAAGCAATGAAGAAGAATTAGAATCAATACATGAAGCAAACACAAACCCTTACACTCCTGTAAATGAACATATTCAAAGAGCTATTTATCTTTTTAAAAAAAGAACCTGCTGATTATGCAAATTCTATCAAAGAATCTATCTCAGCAGTTGAGGCACTTTGTCAAATTATTATAGGTGATGAAAAAGCAACTTTAGGGAAAAGCAATAAAAAAAATTAAAAAGAAAAAGGGGATAATAATCCCACCAGCACTTGAGGGGGCTTTTTGACAAACTTTATGGCTATACAAGCAACGAAGGAGGTATTAGACATGCTCTTTCAGAAGGAGATACATCACCTACTTTTTGATGATGCTAAATATATGCTCGTGAGTTGTTCTGCTTTTTGTAAATTATCTCATTAGTAAAATGAATTAGTTTTTTTATTTCTTATTTAAACAAAAAAATGACAATAAATATTGATACTACACTGCCAATACTTTTTTTATGTTCTGACTGCTAATAGTAACCATTGGTTACTTCATTGTTGAAAATATTTGAATGAAAAAGAATATTTTTTTGGAGACAACACTTAGAAAAGGTATAATAATTCACTCTTTGATAGAATTCTCCATTATATTATATGGTGATTAATCGCTAATATTTGAATTTTTATTTTTTTGAGTTGCTTTTTAAATGATGACAAATTCTGTTAATTGAAGTTTTTAATAATTCAAGGGATATAAGCTCTAGTATTATATGAAATAATATAGACAGAGTATGAATACAAAAATTTTTCTCTTTTCTTTATTTTTATTTCCTCTATCTTTTTAGGAGTTATATGCTTATTTTGGTGTTGAAAACGAATTATAAAAGCTATCTCTTGGATAGGAAGCAAGCTAAACAAAGATTCCCAATCAAAGAAACAAAATAAACACAAAAAAACAATAAAAAAACTTTATTTTTCAAATAAAAAAAGTACTCCCTTTTTTAATCAGAGAGTGCTTTTTTTGGTAGTAAATAGTTAAATAATTTTTTTAATTTCTTGGCTGATATTCTATGATGATGATTAGTTATGAGTATTATGAAACTTTCTCAAAGAAGCAATAATAAGACTCAGAAATCTATTAACAACATTAAAAAAAGTTTATTTTTGCTGACTAAGATCAGATAATTGCTTAATACCATGAAAAAGATTATTTCTTAAACGATAGACAATAAATAAGCAAATTTTTAGATATTCTTTTATGTTTTTGAATTAATTGTTGCTTCGTGGTCTCATCTTGTTCTTCTTTTTATTTCTTGCAGTTTCTCCTGATATTCGCCCCATTTAGAATCTTCGTAATCCCTACATCCTAAGTTGTAATCATTTCAAATATGATATCTTTCACTAAAGAAAAATACAATAATTGAGTGAAGATTTTTCTTCTTCACTAAGATTATTGATTATTCTAGTATGTAAATCAGAATTTTCTAATTTTCATAAAGAAACTCAATCCTTAAACCAAGGATCTGCCTCTAAAAGATTCCAAAAAAATAGCAAACCTTAATACGCTTTTTATCTTTTTGTTCGGTTTCTGCAGATAAAGACTCCGATATTCCTCCTTCCAAACAACTATTGATAAAAGAGAATTCATCAAATTCTTGAACTTTTGAGCACATATTAGTATATTATATAAATAAAAAAATAGTTTTTTTAAATTGCCCTTATAAAAACACTTTTTACTTGTCTTACTCCGTACGTTCCTTAGGACTTTTCTCTTCCTCTTTTCTGTCCATCTCCCAAGCTGAGCTTTTATGAAGTTTCCAAGCATCGTTGCTATCTTTGATGAGTTTATTGAGTGAAGCGATAAAGGCTGCGCTTTTGCTTAAAAAAAGATGAAAATCTGATTGGTTTTTTTGGTTTTTTTCAGCATTTTGGTCAAATATTTTTGCATTCTAGCATTTTTTGACCGTTTAACCCCATTCTTTATCAGTTTTGAGGCTTTTTTTAGTATTTTTGATGGTTGCGTTAGCTATTGTTTGAATTTTTTTCTTAAAGATAGAAATCCAGAACATCTCCTTCCAATTCCCTCCGCGCTCCCTATACTCCAACTAAGCAAAACACGAAACAACCCAAAAAAACCGAGAGAATATATTAAAGATTCTTAATAATAAGAAGAATAATTATTTTTTTCTTCTTCTTCTCATACCCCAAATAACTCATTTATCTGCTCTGGAGATTTTCTTTTTAGATTAATAAGAACATCTAAGGAATCAAAAAAACTTTTTAGGGATGGTGCATCCGGATAGTTCATTGTATAATTTTCCAATTCCTCATCACTTATAATTCTAAACATAATGTTATATCTAAATAATTGAATTCCTTCCTTTTTAAAAAGAAAAATCTTTTTGTTCCATAAATTCTTCAGCCATTTCTGCAGAAAAAAACCATCAACTCCAACCCTTACATATCACATTGTTTGTAATATACTAATAATCGAAAAAAATAAGTGTTCTGGCTCATTCTTTATTTTAATAAGATAGATAAAAAAACATCAAATAAATGTTATCAAAAAAATAGTTTCGAAGTTTAGCTTTTCAACTATAATATTATCATCTTCTTTAGAAATTAATAATCAAATTAAATGAACATCAACCTTTAGACCATTTTTTTATTAATTCAAGCAATATTTGTTTGTAGCATTCCGTGAAGGAGATATATTGATGATCGATTAATTTCATCATGTTTATCTACTTTCCATACTCAGTCTTTATCTTTTTTTAGCTATATCTTTTTTTATATAGGAAAACATATATTTAGGGTCAGATTTTGTAAATACTCTCATTTATTTATCTCTATTAGTTTGTCACACTTTTTCGTATATTGAGTTCCCTTGTTTCTTCTCAGGATAATACTTTTTGAATATTCTTTAAAAATAGGCTCAATTTTATTCTCAGGCGAGTCTTTTATATCAAAAAAATCCTTTTTAATTTTTTTGGACACACTGTCCTAATACCTCGGTATATTCTCAATAATAATCTTTTTTTATCATCCTGTCAGCTTTCATCGATACACTTTTTTTAAATGGTTTTGTTTTCATATGGAAGAGATCTATTACCAATCTTTTTGCTCTCTTTATCACAATCTAATCAAACAATATCTGATAATTCACCCTCATTTTCCTCCAAAGAAATATCTTTCATCTTGATTTATATCTCTTAATAAAAAATTTTTGATATATTATCTTCTAACTTTCCCGTTATTTCTTTTTTTATCTAAAAATCCATCAAAAAGCATGCATATTCTTATCTTCCTCTTTTTCTCTAGTGCGATATTTATCAAGGACTGTTATCAAATTTTTTTATTTTTAACAAAAGGGAGGATTCTAATTTCAATATCTTATTCTCTATGTTCTTTTTCCCCGAGTAATCTATATTGTACTAATTTATACAAGATAGATCATCCTCATTTTTCAATTGAAAACAAATTGTATTCACCTTTTCTATAAGTAATTATATAAAGGTCATATTCTGTAATAGAAGTTCGCACATTATCATCAGATTTCAAAGGCTCACCTTCTTTAATGTCAATTAACTCATAAGATAGAGAAGTATCGTATTTATCCTTATAATGAGTAAAAATTTTTGGTAAAATCTGACTCTTAGGCCCCCTTCTTTTAGAGTTTCTATTGGGAAGCTCATCAGGCTTATTTTTTTAAGCGATATTTTTTTGTCATCACGAGTAATTAATAACTTCGGATATACGGAGATGACCTTATATTCTTTCTTTTTCAATAACTATTTTATTATCTTCAATTTTTGACAGTATTAGCTTGGTCATTATATATTATAAAGCGATCTTGATAAATAAATATTGGTAAATTACTGGTAAGAGTTTTTTTCTTCTTTACCAACTTTGGACGTAAAAATCTTTTAAAAAAATCTTTTAATTTTTCCAACATTTTTAATAAGACTCGTCCCTATTCTATATCTATCTTTATAATTCGAATCAGAAATTGATAAAGAATAAGCCCCATCTTTTTTTCTATAGTGAGACTCTTTAATAGAGAATATGAAATAATTTGCTTCATGTCATAGGGAATATCTAGTCATTTTATATTATTAAGATTATCTTTTATCGTAATATGATCACCCAAATACATAAATGGAAATTCAACCTTAAATTGATTTAATATAAATTGTTCTGCAGTACCTTCTGATAATAAAAGATCATTAACATATTTAGCGTTGAGCTCCTCTATCTCTATTCTCTTAAAAATTATCCGACTCCTTTATTTTTAAAGAATTCTTTAATCTTCGTATGCTTAACATCTGAGAAAAACAAAAAGATATTTTTTTATATCCCTTGAAATTCCCAATCGCAAAATATCTATTATAAATATCGACAAATCTTGAATCTCTGTACTTTTTCTTTTTTTCTAATATAAACGGGAATATATATATAAAAATCACTCATTACTATACTCAATAATTCCTTTACTGTAGAGTTTTTGTCATTCCAAAAGATATGTACAAAAATGAATTAACAAAGCTCTTTTCGCTTCTAAATCGTTTGAACTCTTTCACGTTAAGTTTTCTATTTTATATAGATAAAAAGAGGTATAAACATACTTACTCATAAAATCGCGCATCTTTACATTTTTTTCATCTGGGACAAAAAGCCTCAAATGCGACCTCATTCAAACTAAATTTTTTTCCATTTATGGTATTTTTTTAACGATAAAAAAACCTTAATAACCTAGGGAAGTATACTATTCTTTATAAAAAAATCAAAAGAAAAAAAGCTGAGTTTACTATCATCAGCCTTTTTTTAATCAAAAACTCTCCCCACCTAAATCAATCCCTGCTTCCTTGCAATCGTCCTAGCAGACTCAGTCAAATACTTCTTTCTGATTCTAATCGCCTTTGGCGTGATCTCAACGAGTTCATCATGTGCAATATATCACATAGCCTGTTCAAGTGAGAGATGTACGATTGGATCAATTCTCATCGCTTCATCATTTCCAGAATTGCGGACATTGTTCATTTGCTTGTTGATGGTGAGGTTTACGGTCATATCTCCTCCTTTCAAATGCTCCCCTACGATCATTCCTTCATAGATTGGCTGAGCTGGGTCTACGAAGATTGGTCCTCTCTCCTGGAGTTTGAAGATTCCATACATCATCGCCTGTCCGGTGGCAGACGAAATCATAGATCAGACTTGTCTTTTTACGATTTCTCATTTATAAGGTTCATAGTGAGAAAAAGCTGAATACATAATTCATTCCCCCTTCGTTGCGAGGATAAACTCTCCACGGAATCCGAGGAGTCCTCTGGTTGGGATGGTAAATTCCATGGTCGTAAGCCCGTTTTCTGAGCTCATATTTTTGCATGAGTCCTTTACGAGGTGCGAGCATATCAATCACCGTTCCAGAAAGTCCATCTTCTACGCTAACGACAAGATTTTTCCATTGGTTCAAGTTTTTTTGTCCGTTTTCTTCTTTGTAAATTACTTGAGGCGCTCACACTTGCAGTTCCCATCCTTCTCTCCTGATCGCTTCAATCAATACTCCAAGGTGGAGTTCTCCTCTTCCTGATACGATGAATTTTCCTTCCACCATTTCAACTTTCAAACCAACATTGGTTTCAGCTTCTTTTTCTAATCTTTCTGCCATGTTTCTCGTTGTCATATATTTTCCATCTTTCCCAGCAAAAGGGCTATCATTCACCAAAAACTCCATACTCAAGGTTGGCTCATCAATTGCAATTGTCGGTAGAGCCTCAAACTCCCCTACTCCAACAGTTTCTCCCACGAAAATATTTGGGATTCCACTGATGGTCACGATATCACCACATTCTGCCTGAGGAATCTCAATCCTCTGGAGTCCGAGCGTTCTAAAAAAATATGCGCGATCTTTCCACTTCTCTTTACTCCATCATTTCCGATGATCGTTACTTGGCTTCCTGCGTTCAAAGTTCCCTGATATACACGTCCAACTCCAAGCCTTCCCAAATAATCATCATATCCGAGGTTTGCAACCTGCATACAAAAAGGAAGATCAGATTTTTCAGCTGCTGGAGCTACATTTTCCAAGATCGCATCAAAAAGCGGAGTCAAATCCTTCGCCTCATCAGTGAGATTTTTCATTGCATAGCCATTTTTTTGCACTCGCATAAATAATCGGAAAAATCTGCCTGCTCATCGCTCGCCCCAAGCAAAAATAAATAGATCAAAAAAAGCTGATCAATCACTCGGTCAGGTCTTGCCGCTGGTTTATCAATTTTATTAAGCACGACCATCGGTTTGAGTCAGAGTTCTAGACTTTTTTTGAGCACAAACTTGGTCTGTGGCATCGGCCCTTCATAGGCATCTACTACGAGGATTACAGAATCCACCATCCTCAATACTCTCTACTTCACTTCCAAAGTCAGCATGCCCTGGGGTATCTACGATATTGATTCTCTCGCCTTGATATTCAATTGCGGTATTTTTTTGGCATAAATAGTGATTCCTCTCTCCCTTTCCTGATCGTTATTGTCCATAACGAGGTCTTGCTCTTCCATTTTTTTGAGCGTTCAAGACTGCCTCAAGAGCTGGTCTACGAGTGAAGTCTTTCCATGATCTACATGGGCGATAATTGCGATATTTCTAATTGCCATTTGCTTTTTTTGGTATAAAAAAATAAAAACCAGAATCAGATTTCTTGGTTTTTTTCTCTAAAAATCAAGCATTCTGAAATTGGTCTGAGTATAGTGAATTGAGGAACTTTTTTTCAATAAAAAAACTTTTTTTCATAATCTTTATTATTTCTTTTTGTTTCGCTATTTTTTTATAAATTTGTTTTATTAATTTCATTTTTGTATATTATTTCTAGTTAACATCTTCTTGACATTATCTAAAAAAATAAGTATTTATATTTTATTTAAATAAAAACATTAAATAAAAAACATTAAAATTAAGCCAATGAAAAAAATTATGTATTTTTTTCCTTTATGATTATGGTGCTTTCTTGCTCTGATAGAACAAAAGAATCAGGTGCCATAAAAGAGGTGATGATGGGAGAAGATAGTGTAGAGTATATTCGTCCACTTTTTTTCTCATCAGGGAGAGATTCACAACTATAGAAAATGGGGTATACTATTTTTATGGGAGAGATAACTTTTCCAAGGATGCTATCTGATTTTATCTATGAGCATCCAGAACTTGAGTTAATCTCCATATCTGGTGATAATAAAGCTGGATATGGTGAGAATCTTGGATATCTTGTGATTTTTTTAAAAAAAGAGAAAAGATTAGACAATTAAAGCTGACTTCATCCTGAGGTCAGCTTTTTTTGGTTAAATATTCATACTGAAATGTTTTTAATCTTGAAAAAAAGGCAAAAATTCTTATACTCCTTGGGATTTTATTTTTTTGTATATTATTACTCATGAGAATACCTATTGGAATATCAAACAGACACGTACATCTGTCTCAGGCAGATGCTAATACTCTTTTTGGATCAAATTATGAATTAACACCTATCAAGGATCTGTCTCAACCTGGACAGTTTGCTTGTGCAGAAACTATTGTAATCAAAGGTCCAAAATGACAAATTGAAAAACTCAGAATTCTTGGCCCTTATAGAAAATTTTCTCAAGTAGAAATTATGCTTGGAGATAATTTTAAGCTAGGGACACAAGCTCCTATTAGAGAATCTGGAGATCTTGAGGGATCTGAGGCGATTACTTTGATCGGTCCTGCTGGAGAAGTAGAACTAAAACAGGGACTTATCGTTGCAAAAAGACATATTCACATGTCTGTAGCTGATGCAGAAAACTTTGGAGTAACCAATGGACAAATCGTGAAAGTAAAAACCAACGGAGAAAGAAGTCTGATTTTTGATGAGGTTGTTATTAGAGTATCAGATAGTTATGCTCTGGATATGCATATTGATGTAGAAGAAGGGAATGCTGCTGGGCTCAAGCAAGGTGATCGAGGTGAGCTCATCAAAGACTAATATTTATATTCCTATTTGGACTCTATGAAAAAGATTATACGAATCAGCACAATAGTTGCTGTTCTTATTGCCATTGGAGTTGCTATTGTAATTTTAGGAGGTCTCTCTCCTAAAGATCGTTGTTTGGATCAAGGAGGATCTTATGATCATCAAACAGGAATTTGTAACAAATAATTTTGTCCCTTAAGTCATATGAAAATGCAAAAAAACTATACAAGAGCTTATTAATCTTGAAATGCAGAGGCAATCTGTAGGTATTGAACTTATTGCAAGTGAAAATTACCAATCTTCTGCGGTTCTAGATGCACAAGCTTCGATTTTTGCAAACAAATATGCTGAGGGTTTCCCTGGAAGAAGATACTATGGAGGACAGGAAAAATACTGATCAACTAGAACAGCTTGTTATTGATGGTGCAAAGGAGATCTTTCATGCTGATCATGCTAATGTGCAAGCGCTTTCTGGAGCAGCTGCGAATCTCTGTTTCTATAGTGCAGCTATGGAGCCTTGAGATCATATTCTTGGTATGGGAATGGGATTTGGAGGACATTTGACACATGGAGCTCCGGTAACCTTTATTTCAAAGGTTTTTTTAATTTTCATAATTATGGGACTTTTGCCTGATGGGTCAATTGACTTTGATCAAGTTCGTTCTTTAGCCTTGGAATTTAAACCAAAAAGTTATTTTTGGCAGGGTTTTAGTGCTTATTCTAGAGAGCTCGATTATGCAAAAATTTGTAGAGATCGCAAATGAAGTTTGAGCTATCGCTTATGCAGATATTTCACATATTGCTGGATTTATTGCCGCTTGAATCCTCAAAAATCCTCTCGATTATGGTTTTCATGCTATGATGACCACGACTCATAAATCACTTCGTTGACCAAGAGGAGCTCTGATCCTTAGCAGGGGAAAAGTATGAAATCCACTCAAAAAAACCTGAACCAACGATCGAAAAATCTTCCTACGAGGATTGATCGTGCGGTGTTTCCTGGAATGCAAGGAGGACCCCATATGAATACTATCGCTGCTATTGGTGTAGCTCTTCAAGAAGCTCAGACTCCAGCTTTTTGTGGATTATGCAAAGCAAGCTCTTGAAAAATGCTCAGATTATGGCACAGGAGTTTCTCAAACACGGTTATAAGCTTTATAACTTGAGGGACTGAAAACCATATGATTATCTTGGATTTTTTTCACAAGAAGAGTTTGATGGAGGAGAAATTGAGGAGATTTTTGGATCGTGTAGGGAATCTCAGTTTCTAAATCGCTTATCCCTAATGATCCTCGCCCTGCTTTTCGTCCATCAGGAGTGAGAATTGGGACTCCAGCAATGACCACCAGAGGTGTCAAAATCTGAAGATATGATTCAAATCGTTGATTTTATTGATCAAGCGATTAAAAAAAGAGATAATCCTGATTTACTTTCCAAGATCAAAGCTCAAGTAAAGGATTTTTGCACTAAAGTTTCCTCTTCCATAAAAAAATATCATAAAAAAGAAAAACTGACCTCAAAAAGTCAGTTTTTTTGGTTTATTTTAATTTTCTTAAATATTAATGTTTAGCAAGAAAATCTGCAATTTTTCTTTTTCAAGATTTTTTTCTTGTAATTTACTCCTTCAAAAAGCCTTCCCATATCAATTCTATTGATTTTTTTGGTTGAGTGGCTGGATATTGGTCTCCCCTGCAGTTGCAAGTTGATTGAGGATAAGACGAGCTTCTTTTTACTTTCTTGAGATAGGCAAGAGACCAATGCAATTCAGAGCTTTCATCCAGTTTTTTTACCTTCGATCATCCTGATTAAAAACAGCGATGGCTTCTCCATTGGTTAAATTTCCATCTGGGTTAAATTTTTCCTTCAGATCCATTGAATAATCCATACTGACAAGATTGAAGCATAGTTTGATAGAGATCTAATTTTTGATATTTTTTTCAATATCTGAGAAACTACAAGCAGCCTCATCATTTACCTTGCGAGCTAGTCCTTGTTGCTCGGCAAATTTAACAAAGAATTTTGAGGCTTCTGCTCTTGTAATCAAATTATTAGGCAGAAAGTCATTGAGCTTTGGAAATCTAGTCATCCCTATAGAATGGAGAAAGTCTACCACGCTTTGATCTGAAGAATATTCAAGCCAAGTATTTTTTTAGCAACTCTTTCATCATTTGCTAGAAAATTCGAGAAAAATCTCCTCAGAGGTCATTCGCAAAAAGTTGGAGTCATCAGTAATGATCAAAGAAGAAGTGCACACAAAAGTTTTTTTCATAGCAAGAGAGAAGAAATATAAAGTTTGGTAAAGATAAATAATTTTGTCAAAAAAATGCAAGGAATTTCTTTTTTTATTCTTGATTTTTTTGAGGGAGAATTGAGAGAATGGATCAGATTTTTTTCTTTTTTTGTGAAAGAAGTTTTTTTAAATTTTTGAGATAGTAAAAAATGGCTAAAATACTCTTTCTCATTGCTCCTTCAGAAGGGAAGGCTGAATGAGGAGAAAATAAACCTGAAAAATCTGACTTTTTGATTTTGAAAAAACCTCTGGATATCGCAAGTTCAGCAAGTGAAAAAGGATTTGAAATGTAAAGGAAAAAGATATGAAGAAGCGCTTGCTCTCAATCAAAAATATACAACATTCTCCTACTCTCCCCTGCAATCTTGCGTTATAACGGCGTAATGTATAATCATATCGATTATCAAAATATGAGTCCAAAGGGAAAGAAGTTTTTTTGATGAGCATTTTCTGATCTTATCGTGAATGTATGGACTATTGAAACCTCAGGATCTTACTGCAAATTATAAACTGCCTATTGAGACTAGAGGGATTATACCAGTTTTGGGGAGAAAAAGATCATTGATGCGATTATCAGTTTAAAAACCGCAAAAGATTTATAATTTACTGCCTTGATCCTATGAAAAAAACTTTTTATGCCTCAAAAAAAGAGAAAAAAAGCCTGACTGCCGAGGGAATCGAAATCATAAAACCAGATTTTTTTCTACCTTTTGCAGGAGAAAAAAACTTACTCATAATACCAAAATTCTCAGATGAGACCGAATTAGGCAACTTTGTGAAAGTGATAGTTTAAATTTATAATAGATGGAAAAAATGAATAATTGGATTTTTGAGATGATTGGAATTATTGCTGGGATTTGTATTGCACTCCCTCTATTCCCTCAAATATTTCAGACACGAAAAAAACTAAGGAGGTAAAAGGACTCTCCCCACTAATGTTTGGACTGCTAGCAATGGGAACTGGATGTTATTTTTGTATACGGACGATATTTAGGCTCTGTATCTATGATGCTTTTTTTAATGCAATTAGTGTGATTTCTGCAGTCATAATGCTCATTCTGATTTGGAAATATCGTAAATAATAACCCTTGACATCTTGATGAAAATAATTATACTTCGTGGTGCAGTTGAGGGTGATTTTCCTTGTTTAACAGACTCACTGTGATAGAAGAGAATAATCTTTTCATCAACTATCTTGTAAAAATAAGGCCTATATTCTTATGCCTATGAAGAGTTATCCTACAGAGAGCTCTGAACTTGCTCAGCTTCTCTATGATCGTATCGCTAATCTAGAAGATGGGAACCCTATTCCCAAAAAAAGTATCTCCAAGCGGCACTTGAGCTAGATACTCAGACAATTCTGCTTTCCGAGGAGCATTATGAAACACTTCTTCTTTCTCCGACACTAGCTGATTTTTCGAGCTATGAAAAAAAAGCATTTGGTTGCTTTGAAGTTAGGGCAAGAGGGAGACCAGAATGGTAACCATTCTGGGGAAATGAGTCTACTAGATGCTCTCCATCGTTATACGACAGGAGAACAATCTAGTTCGACAGAATATGGATTCTATCTTGTATTGCAATCAGTTCTCTCAGGATTGGCTACTCGTTTTGAAGATGCGCTGAACCAGAACTTCTTTTTGACCATTATGAATCCTCATTCATAATTCTTGTGCACATGGCTGCAAGTCCATTTCTTTATAGAAGTGAACGGGGAGATGTACTCTTTGAACTGCTTGAAGAAGCAATCATGAGAGAAGCATATGTAAGAGATGTGTCTCCAGAAGATAAGACCTTGTTCTTTCTTAATGATGTCTTGAAATTCGCAGACAAGATGAAGGATTTCCAGGCATAAAAACTCCGAGAATCTCGGAACAAAAAGAGCATTTTTGCTAGTATTCTAGTGAGATGCTCTTTTTTTCCCTAATACTAAAAAAATATAAATTTTTGAGGCAAAAACGAGAATGGGAAGTCTTGCTTTTTTTCTATCTATTTGACTATACTCGGAGTCAGTTTTTTTTGTCTTTTTGAGTGAAAAAAACTTTTTAGTATTATAAATATATAAAAATATGCTTGGTATTATACTAGGAATCGGAATGTTTATGTTTTTTTGGTGATTATCCATGAGCTTGGGCATTTCTGGGCTGCAAAAAAATCTGGAGTAAAAAGTAAAAGAGTTTGGAATCTGAATTCCTCCAAAGATTTGTACTTTGTGGAAGGATAAATCAGGAACTGAATATACGCTCAACTGGATTCCTCTTGGAGGATTTGTTTCGCTCAAAGGAGAAGATAGCAGTGAAGAAGATTGTGAGGATAAAGATACTTTTTATGGCTGCAAAGCTCTGGAAGAAGCTCATGATTATCGTTGCTGGAGTTGTGATGAATTTGATTACAGCATTTGTAATTTTTACAGTGATTTTTACTATAGGAGTTAGGCCTATTAGTATCGTACCCAATGAAGTTGCTGGAATCAAAGCCGAAAGTTTTTTTTGACACCATCAGTAGATTTTTTTGACCAAAAGAAGGACTTTTGACTGAAAAATGAGCAAAAAAAGCCACTCATTATTGAGTGAATTCTCAGTTGATCACTAGCAGAACAGCTCGGACTTGACATTGGAGATCAAATCAGTATGATCAATAATCTTCCTGTTTCTCCCTATACGATTGGAAATATCCTCTCAAAAACATACGCTTATGAGTGGAAATACTCTAGTAGTAAGTGGAGAAAAACTCAAATGGAAAAATACACCAAAAAATCTGACTTTTGACTGTGATAAGGATTGTTTTTTTGGGGATTAGTTATGAAATGCCAAACTTAATCATCAAAATGCCTTTTCATAAATCGCTTCTTGCTTCTCTCAAAGAGATAAAAGGAGAACGAAATATGACGATGAATGCTTTGGGTGGCATCTTTGGGAAACTCTTCTCAACAGAAAAGTGATCTTCTCAAAATGCGCTTAAACAGCTTACAGGACCGGTTGGTGCGATCAAATTTGGAGAAAAACTCTTTGACCAAGGTGGTCGATTGATATTTCTTGGATTTGGAGCAATGATTTCTTTTAGCGCTAGCTTTTTTTCAACATCTTACCAATCCCAGCACTTGACGGAGGAAGATTTTGGACAAGTATTATTCAACATTTGAGCGGAAGTAAAGCAAAACATTTTGCCAAATATGAGTGATGGGTAAATATGATTTTCTTTTGGCTATTAATGTTAATGGGAATTGTAATCTTAGTCAAAGACCTTATTGTTTGGTGGAATGTAAGTCTTCCTTTTATCGGATAAGGGAGCTCCTAGATCTCAAGTATTTTTAGTTATTTCCTCCAAAGTGAGGAAACAATAGACTTGTGCATCAGGATTTTATTTACGATGAATGAATGAATAGAATCTGATTTTTTTTGTACTGTTATTATTGACAAGTATTGGACTTTTTACTTCAAGTGCGTATGCTGTAGCTTTACAATCAGAAAAATAGCTCTGGCAATAAGCTCGCTGAACAAACTACTGGACTCTTGGCTGGAGGAAGTGGTAGTATTGATCTACCTTCTGTGGATGCAGAGAAAATTAGAGAAGCATGGCTTAACTGGCACAATGAAGAAAGAACTTCTAAATGACTTGAAAAGTTAAGCTATCAAAGCGATCTGGAAAGAACAGCAACTGATCGATCAACGAGTCTTGTCGAGAAATATACAGGGCATAAAAAGACCAGGAATGAACGGTTATTATAATTATAACGGGATCAAAAAAATGGTTTAGTGAAAGAGGTGTAAATTTTATTGATATGAGTGGTGCAAGATCTCTTTTTTCAGAGAGTATTGGATATAGATATTACAAATGTAGTAGTGGAGACTGTACAGAAACCGCAATCAAATCATTGAGAAAAATCTTTGATGGATATCTCAAAGAAGGAACTGGTGGTGTACACTACAAAGCTATCCTAATGCCTCACTTTACCCAGATGGGAGTCGGAGTTAAGGTAAATCCTCAGAATAATATGATTTATGCAACACTTCACTACGGAGTTAATCTACAAAAAAATAGAAAAAAAGTCTGATCTTTAAACTAAGGTCAGATTTTTTTGTTTATTTAAAAAGTTTGATTATTTTAAAGATAGTTTATATATTAAAAATTTCTTTTTTTCTTGCTATTTTCGAGGATTTCCATAATATTGCAGACGTTATTTTATATTACCATTTAAACTTATGCAACTTACAAAAAAATCATTGCAACCGTAAGAGACAATTATGAAATTGAAAAAAAGTTATTGAGCTGAATAAAGCTGGAGTAGATGTTGTGAGAATTAACTTTACTCATGCAACTCCTGAAACAGCTGGTGATTTGATTTCTCAAATCGTTGACCTTAACAAACAAGGAAAAACTCAATGTATCTGTTCTTTTTGGATACTAAGGGACCAGATATTAGAACTGGTATTAGAGAAACTCCACTTTCTCTCAAGAAAGGAGAAATTTTCAACATCTATGTGGATCAGTCAAAACTTAGTCAGAATTCTGATATCTATTGTGATTATCCAAATATTATTACTGATTTGCCTGTAGGATATCAGATTGTTGTAGATTCTGGAGCTGCATTGGCAGAAGTAGTTGAGATTTTTTTGAAGATCATATTGCAGTAAAAAAATCAGCGCTGATGTTGAAATTGGATCTAGAAGACATCTTAACTTGCCAGGTATGAAAAATTAAACTTCCATCTCTTATTGAAAAAGGACAAAACTGATCTTTTGTTTGGAATCAAAGCAGGAATTAACTATGTAGCAGCTTCTTTCATCAGAACTGGTGAAAATGTGAAAGAAATCAGAGAATTTTTTTGGATGCAAATGGAGGTTCACATATCAAAAATTATTTCAAAAAAATCGAAAAATCAAGAAGGAGTTGAAAAATCTAGAAGAAATTGCTCAATTCTCTGATGGAATTATGATTGCGAGAGGAGATCTTGGAATCGAGCTTCCTATCTGGGAACTCCCTGTATACCAAAAAGAGAATCCTTGAGATGGCACATCTTTATGGAAAGCCTGTAGTAATGGCTACTGAACTTATGAAAAGTATGGTAAAGAGTCCTTTCCCTACTAGAGCTGAGGTTTCAGATGTTTTCAATTCTGTAATGGCTAGAGTAGATGCTGTAATGCTTTCAGATGAAACTGCTGTTGGACTCTATCCTGTAAGAACTGTAGAAATCATGGCAAAGACTGTTCAAGAAGGAGAAAAAAAGAAATCTACGATGAACATGATGATTTTGACTTGCTTACTGATGATGAGACAGAACAGAATAAGAAAGGAATAGCAAGACATGCTTCATTGATGGCAGATGAATTTGCTGCAAAAGCTATTATTGTATTCTCTTATTCAGGACGTTTGGCAAGTTACCTTTCTGCATTCAAACCTAATCAACCTGTTTTTCTCATTCACTGAGAATGCAAATACTCACTACTCTCTTGGAGTAAACTATGGTGTTTTCTCTAAAAAAGTTGATGGATTGACAGGAAAAATGTCTGAAGATCAAGAAAAGGCTATTGCAACACTTAAAGCTGAAGGGATTTTGGAATCTGGAGATGCTGTAGTTGTAGTTGGAGCTAGAGATAATAATGGAGAAAAAAACAACCTCAAATGAGAGTGGTTACTGTGAAATAAGTTATCCTCTAAAAAAAGAAAAAAAGACTGAACCATAAGGGCAATCAGTCTTTTTTTGTTAACTTTCTTATTTTATGAAAGGATTCTCCCCTTTGTCGTTTTTTTGTAATTTTTTTCAAAGCTTGAGAAGGAGAGGCTCAATATCTTCTTCTAATGTCTTTTTCACTAACCCCAAGCTGAATCGCGAGACTTTTTTTAGTCCTAAAGGACGATCTGCATTTTCTAAGATTTCAAGATATTTACTATGAATAGGCATCATCCCTCCATCTTGAATCTGCGTATGAGCTAGGAAATCAGATCGATCTTGTGGAGTCAGAATTGTTAATTTTTTTACTAATGAGGTAATCTCTAATTTTTTTACAGCAAGATTGTGAATTTCTCTAGGAACTGGAGCTACTTTTTTTTACTAATCTCCGATAGGAGAGATGGCTGATAATTGACTTGGTAAAAAAAGCGAGATATTGACTCAGAATTTTTTTCTTTTTCTTCTGGAGTATAATCCATAAAAGTGAAATTGATAAATGAATCTATTTTTTTCATCGGTTGTGAGAGTGATTCTGGCTTTGTAGTAGCACCAATAAGGGTAAAAAGGATTGATAGGAAGCCTGATACTTCATCATTCAGGCATCACCATATCGATCAGAAAAATCCTCCATAGCAATATACAATACTTCTTCAATAGTTGGCTTTTAGACGGTGGATTTCATCAATAAAAAAAGGATATCTCCTGTATCAAGACTATTGAGTACACTCACAAGCTCACTTGGTTTTGCTCAATGCATATCAGGTAACTACCTTCAAAGAGGTTCCCATCTGCTTGGAGAGGATTCCAGCAAGGGTCGTTTTCCCAAATCCACTTGATCCTGAAAATAAGATATGTCCCTAACTCCCCTGCTCTGAGTTTTGCACTTTCGATGGCTGTTTTTAAAAACAGCTTTGATTGGCTCTTGTCCGATAAAAAGTATCAAAGTCTGTTGGTCTCTGAGAAGCTGGAGATGGTGTTTGTGATGTTGTAGTGATTCTTTTGATTTCCATAATCAAAAAAAGCAAAGTAAAACCTTGCTTTTAGACTATAATGAAATGAGGAGAAAAATAAAAGAGAATTATTTGATCGCATCAATACGATCTTCATAGGCATCATGATCGTCGTGAAAAGCTATCAATTTCTCGAGTATCTTTCCCTTTGATCAACAAGAGACGATCTTTTATAGTTAAGTTAAGTGAATAAATATTTCCATTTTTCTAATAGGGTTTTTCATAATTGTTGGATTAGAAAGAGCTGAAAGGACGGACTCTTTTATTGCTCCCTACAGTAAAGAATTCTATAAGTTCTTTACCAAGTTTTTTTAGGATTTACTATAGTATAACCAAAAGTATTTAAATTTTCAAAGATTTTCTGAATAAGCTCTTCTCTTGGCATTTCTAGAGAAAGGGAGTGAAGCGATAAGTCGTATTTTTGAATCAAGAGAGGTCATGATTTCAGTTTTTTTCTTCTTTTTTTGTTCTTGACTATTTTCAAAAAAACCTCAGCGGAAACTTTCTGATCCTCATCTATAATTTCTAATCCTAAATCCTCAATCAGATCAAGAAATTTACCCTCATCTTCTACTTTAATCAATCCATTTTCTCAAAAAAATAATCAGATCTTTTAACTGGTTTTTGATTTTTTTGACCAGACGGGTAATCTTTTTTTCATCAAATCTTTTTTTCTTTTGGAGAAAGATTAAGAGTTTCAATCTGACTTTTGATTTGCTCCATTTGTGCAGGATCAATATTATTATCCAAAATGTCCAACATAAGTCAGATTTCTTTTTGTTCATTCTTTTTAGAAGGATGTTTTTTTCTTTCTGATTTTGTTGCTCAAGTTTCGCATTGTGAGAACTAGCAAATTCTTGCTGCATAAGAGCAATAGTATAATTCTCATAAATATCTGGAAGATCCTTGAGTACCGGAACTAATGCCAGATAGAGTCTCTGAAAGATATAATCAAAAAAATATCTTCAGTAACTCTTTTTCCCATCTAGTTCTTGCTTGATTTCAGACTGTACCTTGATCGATACTCACTCCCCTAATGCCCAAATAAATCTCTCTCTAATTCCTTATTATACTTTTTTTAGAATTGATAGTATGATAGATACTTTTTGGATGCAAGAGGATATTCCTTGAGAAACTGGCGCCCTTTTTTTTCTTTCCTATAATCAAAGAGAGCCTGTTTATGAGTTGGATCTTGTTTATCATCAGGGATAAGGTCTCAGGCAACTTCATGTGCAATATCAGGAATACTATCGAGAAAAAATCAGTATGGGATTCATAAATTTTTAGTCGATTTACTCTTTTTATCAAAAAGATCCTGGATAATGATAGTTAATCTCTCTTGCATCTGCTTCCATTCATCAATTTCATCTTCATCTTCAGGCTTGACGATCCTAGACTCCTCCCAAGCAGTTAATTTGTCATGTATCAATTTACTATAATTGATATTGAGCAAAACAGGAAGCATTTTTAATCTCTTTTTCCATCAGATCCTTTGAAAGTTCCATCTTGAAGAATCTGTTTTATATCATCAAAATTATTCTCATCTAGTGCCATCAAGAGATCATCTTTTTGTTTTTTTGAAATTTTGAAATTTGCTGAGGAATTGACTTACTTCCTCCTTCTAACAAAAAGGTCAAGCTCATCATGAGAGAACTTTGATCAGAAACTACTTGAAGGAAAAAGGATCACATTTTTTTCAAATCCAGCCATTTTTCAGCTAAAAATAAAAATAAAAATCTAGTTCAAGTATAATAATTTTTGATGAAAAATATACAAATTTTGGGCAAGATTTTAGTTATTTAAAAAGTGTTTGATATAGATTAGCAATGTGTGAGTATTGAGTTGTTCGATCAAAAGACTTTAGGGAGAAACAGCATCAAAAAGTCTGATTTTTTTGAGCTTTTTTTACTCCTTGAATAATAGATTCAGGACTCTTGGGAGCGATAAAAAACAACCCTACCAGAAACAACCTCTGGAATAGATGCGATGTGTGTTGTAATCAAAGGGATCTGCATCTGACAAACTTCACTATGCACAGATCAGAAACCTTCAGAAAGTGAAGGTGCAATCACTCCATCAACCTGAGAAATAAGCGCTCTTAACTCGCTTTTTTCTAGTCAAAAATGCAGGCGAATACGCTCTCCTTGATCGCTTGGTAAGGTATCGATCAGATTTTGCAATTGGAGTCTGATTTTCACTCCCCTCTTTGCTGGGATAAAGTTGAAGATAAACTGCAAATCTGGATAGGTTTGAAGTAATTCAGGCAAGGCAATAATCAGCTGATCTATCCCTTTAGAAATCCCCGTATGACCGAAATAAAGGAGATTCCAAAATCATTGAAGATGAAAAAGTTCAGAAATCTGATTTTTTTCTTCTGTTTTTACTAGATTTGGATCTCGAAAAGAAAGATCCACTCCATTGTGAATACAATGATTTTTTTCTCGTCAGGGATAGTGTAAACAAGCCTAAGAGAGTTGAAGGTATACAGCGATACACAATGGAAGGCATCAAATGGAAGCTGGAAAATCAACCATTCAAACATGCGATAAATCCATCACTTCCACCATCCTTTGTACTGATGCCAAAGCTGGGCAAAAAATTTCATGCACTGTGATGAGGACTTTTTACCAAAGAGCTTTTGCTAGAAGAGATGCTGGGATTGCTCATCAGTAAGTACTCGTATGGATAAGGTCTATTTGTTGATTTTTAAGAATCTGAGCTCACTTGAACAACGCCTGAAACATAAATCAAATTCTTCATTTTCCAACTCTATAAATCTCGAGATCATCATGATTTTCATAGGTGGGAAGGTTTGGATCAAAGTGTGAAGTCAGAATTATTACTTTTTTTACCAGATGCGATTGTGCGTGAGATAATCTGCTCAAAAAAACAGTCTCAACCCCTCATCTATGGGGGAGATAGTAGTCTAGAACATATAAGACAACTGGCTTCATATCTCATAAGCATAAGGTAAAAAAACTTAGTATAGCCGTTTTGAATCTTTAATTTTATATTTTTTTGTCTCACCAATCTTTCTGATGCTGAGATCTTCTCAATTTCAAGCTCTAAATATTTTCCTAGATCGAGTTCTGATATCCATTTTGGTCGCTCAATCACGATATACTCAAATTCTGTTATCTGAGAGAGAATCCCCTTTTGTACTGCTTCTGATAAAGAATTGAGCCTATACATATCAATATGCAAAAGTTTATCCTCATAGATATTTACATATGCGTAAGTTGGACTTTGAACGATTTGAGGATTGATTCCGAGCTGCTCGGCAAAAGCCTTTGATCAAAGTTGTTTTTGCCAGCTCAAAGATCTCCATGAAGGAGCAAAAATTTTTATGATTTTTTTGCAAGATCTTTCCCTAAATCATGCATTTGTTCTGGAGATTGGATATTCCACATTGTAGGAAAAATAGAAATAAAATCTGAATTCTGATTTGGGATTATAATCTCTCATAAACGATATATCCACAGAGAAATTCTAGTTGAAAATAGTCTTTTTGTTGTTATTGCCCAGAGTATAGGCTTTCTCTGCAAAGTTTCAAGCTTTTTTTGATCAAAAAAAGAGATGAATCACATCTCTCTTTCACATCGTTGTCCAATGACTAATATTCGATTTTATCAGATTTCTTTTTCCATTCTTCAAAAAAACTTTGATTGCATTTTCCCTACCAACTTGTTCTATTGGAAGAGATCTAATCTCTAAGTCCTTTTTGAGTTCTTCATAAATGAAGTCATCATCAAATCCGATATTTGCTGCGTCTACTCTAGTATTTGCATAATAAATTGCCTTAGGTCTTGCCCAATAAATCGCACCAAGACACATAGGACATGGTTCACAACTAGTATAAATAATACAATCATCAAGCTGGAATGTTCCTAGATTTCTGCATGCATCTCTAATTGCAACAACTTCGGCATGTGCTGTAGGATCGTTTTCACTGGTTACGTGATTTGCTCCAGATCCAACAATTTTACCATCCTTTACGATGATTGCTCCAAAAAGGTCCTCCCTTCCCTGATCTCATATTATCCAAAGAGAGCTCAATAGCTTTTTTTCCATAAAAATATTCGTGGTTCATGTTTTTAGGTATAATAAGATAAAAAAATCAGATTTTTTTATTCTAATAACTCTTCTCAATAGGAATTATCGAACAAATGCAATTTTTTTGTATACTTCATCAAGTTTTGCTTGGGCTATTGCTCATGCTTGAGCTGAGTGCTTTTCAAGCAAGGCTGTGATCTCATCATCTGAAATTTGAGCAAAACGTTTCTGAATAGGCTCAAGCATTGCAGACATCTTTTCATAGAGATATTCTTTGGCATATTTGTACGAAAGTCCTCAAGCCTGATATTTAGCTCTCAACTCTGCATCCTCTTCTGGTGTGAGGAAAAAGATGCAAAAGCTGATATACATTACAAGTATCTGGGATCTTTAGGTTCTTCTACAGGTATTGGAGAAGTCGGGATTTGTTTAATTTTTTTGAGTAAGGCATTTGGCTCTTCAAGCAGTCCGATATAATTATTATATGACTTTGACATTTTACGACCATCGGTTCCGATAATCGTAGCAAGGGATTCTTGAATATATGGCTCAGGAAGTTTAAAAGTATCTCCATACGCATTATTAAATTTTTGAGCGATATCTCTAGCATATTCCAGATGCTGTTTTTTTGATCCTTTCCTACTGGAACGATATCGGTATCATACAGCAAGATATCTGCCGCCATCAAAATAGGATAACAGAATGTTCAAACTCAGAGTTCCCCTGCTTTTACCTTTTAGCTAGGTGATCTTTGTAAGAGTGCATTCTCTCCATCGTTCCCATGATAGTCAAACAAGTCAAAACCCAAGAAAGCTGAGCGTGCGCAGGAATCAGCGCTGGATTATAAATCAAGGTATGATCTAGATTTACCCCACAAGCCAAATAGAGCTTTGTGATAGTAAGAGAGTTTTGTACAAGCTCCTGAGGATTGTGTGTTTGAGTAAAACCATGCATATTTGCCAAAAAGAGAAAGAAATCTGACTCAGATTCGGTTTGTTGTAGCTGAAGAAAAAGGCTTGATCGCTCCAAAATAATTTCCGAGATGAAGCTGTTGCCCTGTGGGTTTGAGTCAGGTTAAAAATTCTTTTTTTCATATTAGATAATATAATTGAGTAAAAAAATTAACTAATTCGATCCTCGAAAACTCTATAATCATGCTGAATTTGAGCATCCAATTTGAGTTTTTTGGTAATATTTTTTTGATTGCATAAATTGCAGTGGCGTGATCTTTTTCCGCCAAAATAATCACCGATTTTTTCCAAAGTCCAGTGGAAATGCTGTTTGGCGATATACATGAGAAGTTGGCGGGCTGTTGTAATCTCCTTTTTTTCCTACTATCAGACTTGAGGGTCTGCAATTGCAATATTATAATACTCAGCTACAATCTCTACTAAAGTGTCAAAAATTTTTTTGGTAGACTTTTTTTATTTTGTTTGAGAAGATTTTTCGACATTAGGGGTTGAAGGATCAACGGCAAACCCGAGCGTAGTCAAAGTATCTAATACATCTTGATGAGAAATCTCCTGTCCAGAAAGTTGCTGACGAGTCAACAAAAAGATTTAAGGCTCATTCAAGTTCTCTGACATTACTTGTTACATATTGGGCAATGAGAGAAAGATATTCAAATTCGATTTGCATACCTTTGACTTGGAGTTTTTTTCCTGAAGGATAGCGATTCTTGTTTCAAAAATCTGGAGCCTTAATATCAACGACCAATCCAAGTCAGAATCTTGATTTTAATCTTGGCTCAATTTGAGATAGCTCTTTTTGGAGGGCGATCTGAAGAAAGGATGATTTGTTTTTTTCTCATATGAAAAATCATTGAAAAATATCATGAAGGACTTCTTGTGTCCTATCCTTTCCAGCCAGGAACTGTACATCATCTATCAAAAAGCACATCAATAGTTGCCATTTTTCTTGTGAAAAAGCATCCATTTTATTGGATCTGAGAGCTGTAACAATTTCCTCAATGAGCTTGGTTGCGGGGAGGTAAATTACGACTTTATCTGGGAAGTTTTGCATAATTTCATTTCCTACTGCTTGCATAAGGTGCGTCTTCCCTAGTCCTACATTTCCATAGAGAAAGAGCGGATTATACGCAGTTCATGGAGCTGTAGCTACAGCTTTGGCAGCTGCAAAATGCCATCTGGTTTGTAGCTCCTGCAACGAAGGTATTAAAACGATATTCTGGCAAAAAAAGAATACCAAAATACTGATTCAATTCATTTTTTTATACTTGGATTGAGGGAGAACTTACATGAGAGTCAGATTTTTCTTTTTTTGGGAGACTGAATATTGAGAAAAGATTTTAGATCAATCAAAAGATGATTTTTTTTTCATCTGAAAAAAACCATTATAGATCATATAGTTAACCCCATATTGTGGGTTATAACAGTTTTGAACTGCATCTTTCAATGCCTTATTAAAAAAACTTTTTGGCCTGAGTAAGCATAAAAATCGTTAGATGCACCAAAAAAATAACCTCCTTTTTGTTTTCATCAATATCAATAATCCCTACCTTGGACAATGACATCAAGATTTTTTTCTGGAGGAAAAAGAAGCTGCAAGATGAAGAATAATTTTTTTCTCGAAGCTCTAGAAGATAAGCGATTTTTACTCTGGTCATAGGAAGTTGTTGGATCAATAAGCATAGCGAAGATTTTTAATAGATAAGAACTAGTTTTTTTGTAAGATAATATATCCGATCTTGTACTCTTTATTGATTCAAGGAGCAGGGTTGGTATAGTCTCCGAAAATCCTTGATAGAAAAAAATTATGCCTAAGATATTTGAAATCATCAAGGGTATATCTGACAGCATCTTCATTTTCTTTTCATCAAGTGAGAATCACTATGATGATAGGTCAAAAAAATATAAATCCTCCCCTATTGAGATGCTCATAAATCGAACTAATAAATTCTCCCAAGACATATTCTTTGTTCATATACATCACGATATGTTTTTGCTATGATGAGATCATATTTTTTTGGTAATTTTGAAATCAGCAAGGGGGCTTTCATGAAAAATTGATACTTGGATGCGCTTTTAAGATAATCTGGATAATGATTTCTGATTGAGGTATCTTCGACTGCATCAACCTGTGCTCCATAACTTGCGGCCAAGATGCTAAAATATCCCTTTCCTGCTCCAAGATCGAGAATCGTTTTTTTGGATGCTGAGATTCGATAAGATTACTTACAAGTTTTGCTCCTTCCATAGGTATATCAGTATTACAGAGTAAAAAAACAGTTGAAAAAAATCTGACTTTATATGAGAGATTTATTGCTCTAAATCGTGTTTTTGGGTAGCAGTAGCAGAAGTTTTTTTATTGCATAAACTGCTCAAGAGAGAGTACGGCTAGTCCAGATCTTGTATTGTACAAGTCTTCTAATGTAAACTCCTGAGCCTCATCAGAAAAATGCAGCACAAATATCAGCGATCAATGCAATTCTAAATCCTCTATCATAACTCTCCTCTACAGCCATTCTCACACAGAGATTGGTAGGGACTCCGCAGATGATAAGGTTTTCAACCCCCTCGAGCTCATCAGCAAGAAATGTTTGATAATAAGAACTGATATTTCTCTTGGAGATAACAAGTTCTCAGTCTTGAGGGATTAACTCTGGTATAATCTCAGAATTTTCATCTTTTTTTCTGAAAAAGGGTCCATGAGGATCAATATGCTTGATAAAGATGATCTTATATTGCATATCTCTAGCATGATCAAGGAGTTTTTTTGTGCCTGAGGAATAAGGCTCTCAAAGTGCTCTAAATAGTAATCGGAAGATTGATTCCTCCACGCAGACTGAAAAATTGATCAGAACAAGTGCGGTATTTGCCATATTCATCATATAGAGGATAAAAAGCTCCATAAAACGTAGGTTTACTTTCAGTAGAAAGTAAAAATCGATACATCTGTTATAATATGATTTTTGCTTAGCAGTTTCAATTTGAAATTGTGAAAAAGTTTTTGTCTATTTTGATTTCTTAGTATTTTTGGAAATATATATTATTGCTGATTACTATAGCAAAAAAAGTATTAACTTCAGCTTTTTTTATTCCTTCAGTAGTATGAAAAAAATAGCAAAATAAAAACCCCCTTAGGGATACCTAAGAGGATTGCCCCTTAAGATACTAAGGGGATTTTTCGTTAAAGAGGAGATAAGTAAATAAGTCAGTAGAAATACTTAACAATTGCTCCATTTGCATTCGCATTCGCTGTAGCTCCTGAGACATAGGCATTCGCTATCGCGTCTCTGACATTCGCATTCGCTTTAGCTCCTGAAACATTAGCATTCGCTGTCGCGTCTCCGTCATTCGCATTCGCTATCGATCCCTGCCTTATTCGCATTTGCTATCGCGTCTCTGGCAGTGGCATTCGCTGTCGCCCTGGGGCATTCGCATTCGCTATCGCGTCTCTGGCAGTGGCATTAGCAGTTGCTCCTGGGGCATTCGCATTCGCTATCGCGCCATTTTTGATTCGCATTCGCTGTCGTGTCTCTGTCATTCGCATTCGCTATCGCGTCTCTGACATTCGCATTCGCTTTAGCTCCCTGAAACATTAGCATTCGCTGTCGCGTCTCTGTCATTCGCATTCGCTATCGATCCTGCCTTATTCGCATTCGCTATCGCGTCTCTGGCAGCGGCATTCGCTGTCGCATCTCTGGCATTGGCATTCGCTATCGCGCCATTTTGATTCGCATTCGCTGTCGTGTCTCTGTCTTTGGCATTCGCTATCGCGTATCTGGCATTGGCATTCGCTGTCGCGCACCATGTATTCGCATTCGCCTCGCTCCTGGGACATTCGCATTCGCTATCGCGTCTCTGGCAGCGGCATTAGCAATTGCTCCTGCCTTATTCGCATTCGCTATCGTGTCGCTGGCATTGGCATTAGCAATTGCTCCTGGGGCATTGGCATTAGCAATTGCGCCTCTGGCACAGGCATTCGCTGTCGCTCCTTTGACATTGGCATTGATCTCAGCCTTAAAGTTAAGAAAAACCTCTATTGGGGCATTAATCTTGATAACTAATCTTTTTGAGAACCTGTTCACAAGGGGTTCTGTTACATTATACCATCCTCCTCCAGTGAGGAAGTCTGATTTTTGGAAGGTTTCTATTCTTCTCCCCTTTGAATCTTGGAGAAAGATATCTTTCTCTTCAAAGATAAGTTCATAACTAATCTGCATCATAGTTTTCGTTATTTAGTTGGTTAGTATTTTGTTTTTGTAAAGAGTTAGTAGTGTGCCTCAAAACCTCATATCACTCAGGTGATTTATAGCAAGATTTTTTGTCCCTACGCTCTTTTACTCTATAGTAATACATATTCCATTAAGAATGTCAAGATGTTTTTTTAAAGTTTATTATTTATCAATAGTTTAATAAAAAAAGCTACAAATTGTAGCTTTTTATTTTTTTAAATTTTGATCTGATTCGAGTAAAGGCTTTGAAGAGATAATAAAGCACCGGATTAAGCACCAAATCATAAGAGCCATAAAAATTCTGACTTCATTCCACCAAGCGACTCTTTAAATTTACTCACTCAAGCCAAAGGATGCTCAGGGAATCCTGTTGGAGCTCATCCCATGAGATCACAGAATTCAAAAACCATGATCTCTCGCCCATTCAAACATTCCATATTTGAGATAATGATGCCCTCAGAGATTAGTATATTTTTCTATCTGTAAATCCATAGAGATATACGATCGTCTTATCTCGAAAAAAAGACAGATACTTCCAGCGATTTGTTTCTCCATTAAGCTCAGAAATAAATACATTTCCTCGATTGTGCTTTCTGAGAATTTTAATAAGCATAGTATATTGCTCTTTTGTGATAGTATGAAATCCTTTTCCTCATGCGGTATTTTGTCGTTTTTCAAAGAAGACTGCATCATCTCTTTCAGTTCAGAGTCTGACTTTTTACTCCTTTTTTTATAGCTTTTTTTGACTCTATCAGCACATCCACTATTCATCTCCGCAAGAAGTTCTTCATCTGACTTGGCAAGTTTAATCGTAATTGTTGACTGAGGCATGTTTTCCTTGAAAGCAAGCTTGAGCCCTGTTTGTTTGATGATGGTGGCTCTTTTCTGGAGTCTCATCCCCCTTACTTTACCGATGATATCTTGAGATCTAGCTCGATAATTATCAAAGCTAGTAATTTCATTGATAATTCCAAATTGAAACAAATATTCCCCCACTTTTTACCAAAGTAGTGCTTAACTTTTTGAGTTCTTCTCTGACTTTAGATCGATCATCTGGGATTTCTAGCCCCATCACTTGAAACTCTCTAAAGGTAAAAGGTCAGACTTTTTTTCTTTTATGAGATAAAAAAATACTCTTTGCCAAAAAGATAGATGAAACCATGCGGTTTGCGATAAATATCTGCCTGGAGGCTCCTTCGGATCGGAGATTGGTAGAGTCCATACATTGCCTTTTTGTCTCGATAAAAAGATAAAAAAAGCTGATTTTGGAGTTTTGTTTTTAGTAACTCTTTGCGTAAATTACTCTTCTTGGACTTGGTTTTCCACTGAGCGGATCTGTACCTTCTTCTAGTCCCATATCAAATGGCAAGCATCTGATTGTCGCTTTAAGTTCATCTTGGATTCTTTTCTGCAGTTTCAAGTGTCCCATCTCGGTGTGCAAGCACAAATCATTTTTTTCAACTTTTTCTTTAAGCTCCTCATAAGTATCTGCAGTAAAGGTATTTTCCAAAGTGAAAAGCTGATGTTTTGCTAGTATATTTTTCTGAATTTCTAGGATTGAGTTTTGAATCTCCTCTGCTAGGTTTTCGATCTTTACAAGCTTTTTTTCCATAGTATCTCTTCTGAAAAGTTCAACTTGCCCCTGTTCGAGATCTCTTTTCCCAACAGCGATTCTCAAAGGGACTCATTTAAGCTCTCGCTCGTTAAATTTTCGTCCTGGAGATTTTTTTGAGTATCGTCATCAATTTTGATCTTGAAAGGAAGTGAAACCTGACCAAGAATATCAGAATTGATTTTTTTATTTCAGTAAGTTGATCAAGCTGAGGCTGAAGAGCCTGCATAATCTCAGATAGCTCATCCTCACTCTTAAAAATTGGCACTACAACAAGGTGGATCGGTGCGATTGCTGGAGGCAAGACCAGTCCTTGATCATCAGAATGAGACATAATCAATCCTCCAATAAGTCTAGTAGTTACCCCTCGAGATGTCGCATAAACATATTCTTGTTCATTATTTTTTTATTGGTAAATTTTACATCAAAAGCTTTTGGCAAAAATTCTGACCAAGATTGTGAGAAGTTCAGGCTTGTAGAGCTTTTTCCATCTTGCATCATAGTCTCAAAAAGTATAGGTTGCAACTGCTCCTGCGAATCTCTCATGAAAAAGGTTTTTTTCTCCCTTATAATGATAAATTCCCATAAAGTTACGCACAAAAATCTGAATATACCCCAAGCATTTTTTTCTCGATTCAGCATCAGCTTCTTCTGGTGTGGCATGTGCGGTATGACCTTCTTGTCGCAAAAAAATTCTGCACTTCTCAAGAAAAATTCTCGTTCTCATCTCCCATCTCACAACATTTGCCCATTGATTGATCATAAGTGGCAAATCACGATATGAGTTAATCCAATTTCTATACGAATCCCAGATAATAGTCTCTGAAGTTGGACGAACGATAAGCTCTTCCTCGAGTTTCGCTTCTGGGTCAACAATAATCTCCCCATTTTCAGAATTTTTTTGAGTCTATAATGGGTAATTACAGCGCACTCCTTTGCGAATCCTGCAACGTGAGACGCTTCCTTGGAAAAAAATAAGATTTCGGAATAAAGAGGGGGAAAATAAGCATTTTGATGTCAGGTTTTTTTGATCATTTGATCAAGAATATCTCTCATGTTTTCCCAAATTGCATATCCATAAGGCTTGATAATCATACAACCTCTCACGGCTGAATTTTCTGCTAAATCTGCATATTTCACCAGGTCATTATATCGCTGGGAGAAGTCTTGCGCTCTAGGCGTTAGTTTAATTGCCATAGTCCAAAAAAATCAAAAAGTAAAACTTGCTTTTCATAATAAGTTTTTTTGTAAAGAGTTTTCAAGAGCTTTTTTTGACAAAAAGAGCAAATGATGTGTATAATCAGGATTGTTCTTTATCTTATATTTTTGCATACAAATGCCAGAAAAAAGCTGATTCAAATCAACCGATCCTGCTAAATATCTTGAATATCTTAGTCGCTTAATGGCAGAGAAAGGAGCGAGTGATATGTATCTAACCTATAATGAGCCACCAACTCTTAGAGTAATGGAAGATGTCATCAGAGAAAAGGAGCTTGAAAAGCTTGATGATGATATGCTCAATGGCATTGCACTCACGCTGATGAATCAGACTGGGGTTGATTTTTTTGAAAAGCATGGAAGTATTGATCTGGGAGTCAGCTATCAAGACAGAAGATACAGAGTTAATATTTCTAGGCAGAGGGGGCACATTATGATCGTAATGAGACTCATCAGAAAGGAAATCCCAACGCTCAAAAAACTCTGACTTCCACCTCTTTTTAAGGAACTCGCTCATAGAGAAAATGGAATTGTACTCTTGGCGGGAGCAACAGGATCTGGAAAATCTACCACTCTTGCTGCAATGATTGAAGAAATTAACCAAAATGACAAAAAGCATATTTTTGACCATTGAAGATCCAATCGAATATTTTTTTGAACCTAAAGAAAGTATTATCGATCAAAAAAAGAACTGGGGAAGGATGTGACAAGCTTCTCTAGTGCAATGAAGTTTTCTCTCAGACAAAGACCTGATGTAATTTTTGTTTGGAGAGATTAGAGACCTGGATGGGATTAGAAATGCGATCTTGCTTGCTGAAACAGGACACTTGGTACTCACTACGATTCATGCTAGATCTGCTGAACAAGTACTCAATAAGATTATTGGATCCTTTAACTCTGATGAACAAAATCAAATTAGAATTCAACTCGCCGAAAACCTCTCTGCGGTCATTGTTCAAAAACTCCTCAAAAGACAGGATAACCAAGGTCTAACGCTTGCCCAAGAGGTTTTGATCAACACCACTGCGGTGGCAAATCTTATTAGAGAAAACAAACTCAACCAGCTCAAATCTGTAATGTATACTGGGAAAAAAATATTGGTATGGAACTCATGGAAGAAAGCCTCCTCAAGCGTTTTATGCAAGGACAATTGACGGTTGAACAAATTTTGCAGGCAGCAAATAATCCTGAATATATCAAGAGAGAACTTGTGAATAGAAATGTATTTGGATAAAACTGTATAAGGGACTAAAAAAAGATGAAAAGTCTGATTTTAGTCTTTTTTATCAATATAAGAAAACATAATAAATACCTTGAGAGATGAATAAACTCAAGGCATTTTTTGTACTGAAGAAATGATAATACAAGCTATACAGCAAGATCCTCTGAATTGATAATAGAAAATTTTGCTCAAGTCAATTCTGCCATTTTTTCTAAAACGGATTGCACCTTGTATCTTGGTTCTTGCTGTGATGCGTAATATCGTTTTTTTGAGGTTCAAGCATATACACATGAGTCAAATGACTAAAAATCCTGAAAAATCTCAGCAGCCGTAGTCAGAATTATTTGACTCTTTCAAGATTTTATAGCTCGTCGATTGGTATTTTTTTGGACTGGGTATCCTGATTGGTAAGGAGAAGTACATTTTGAGAAGAAAGCAGTGCATTATTGAGTGTCCAGAGGTCTGGGGCTACTACAAGAATCTGAGAAGAATCAGTCGAAATCTGATGTTTACCAAGGATGATTTCAGATTTTTTTGTTTTTTTAGAAGATAGTTTTGAGGGCCTTTTTGCAAGAGAGAGAGAATATCTTTGTCAAGGAAGAGCTTGGAAACTACTTTTATAACTAGAGAATCGCTGATACACCATTCGATGCAAAAAGTGCCATAGTCCAACGAGAAAGTAGAGCTTGCTCTACGAGGATAAAAATCTTGGGTATTAGGGTAGAGATTATGATAGAGCTCTGGGAAACTAATTTCTTCTCCCAAAAACGAGAAAAATAGCCTTCATCATTTTTGATCAGGTCTCAAGATTTAAACTTGGGATCAAGTGTAGGAGCAGAAAAACTCCATCTTGCCAAGCAAGTGATGAAAAGCTATACAGATACATTTTTAAAAAAATTAAGGGCTAGAAAGTGCAGTTAAAGTCTCAAGTTCCGTAATGATTCTTTACGAGAATAAAGGTTGGATCCTGACTGATTTTTTGGCAAATCTCAGAAAGTTGAGGAGAGGCCAATAATGCTCGTTGTGCTGTAGATTTCTTGAGTTTCTCTTGCATAAGAGATTGGTTTTCGATAGGAGCCTGTTCAATAATACATTGATAGAGACTAACGATATTATTACAAAGAGCAACGGGAAAAAGATCAGAATTTTGATTCTTTTTTTCTCCTGTTGTGGAAGCTGAGTTGGTCTGTATTCTCGTAGTTTGTGAACCAGTACTGAGTGCAGTATTTTGTACAAGACGCTCTGAATTTATAGCGACTTCTCAAGCTGTTATCTGAGCGTCAGTGATTCAAGTTAGTGGAAGATCATTGAGAATTGCCTCCTCTAGGGGTGAGAGCTCCGCTACTCCACTCTGAATATCTCCTGATAGCACTGCCCCTGTCTGAATATCGCTTCAAGAACTATTTGTTAGTCTTTTTACAAAAATAATTAGGAGTACTAGGAGTATCAAGGATCAAAGAACGAGAAGCAAACGTTTATTTTGGTTTTTCTTTTTTCTTCTGGATAGCATTAAAAAAATAGATATTAAGAAATGAAAGTTAAGAGGGTTTTCTCTTTAATTTTTTTATCAATTCAAAACCATCCTTGGTATCTTTAATTTCCCATCACTGATCAAGAAGCTCAGCTCTGATCTGATCTGCAAGAGCATAATTTTTTTGTCAGCTTTAGCTTGCTTTCTCTGCTCAGCAAGAGCAAGAATCTCATCTGGTACACTAATTTCTGAGGAATCATCAGCAGAGAAGAGTCAGATTTTTAGTACTTTTTCTTCAAGATCTTTTACGATATCCAAAGTATTGGCATGAGGCTCGGAAAGCGCGATATGGAGCTGAGTAAGGAGTTTTGGTGTATTGAGATTATCGCCAAGAGCTTGGTCAAATCTGTTTTTGTAGGTCTGAATCGATAGAGGAGAAAGAATCCTGATTTTTGAATCAGATTTTTTTATTTTTTTGATCAGTCAGAGTCTTTCATTTTTTTGGCTTGGGTAAGCGCCTCTCGTGTAAAATTGAGAAAAATTGGTATACTGAGCCTTGAAATAGAAATATCTCAAATCAAGTGGTGAAAAATCCATGATCCTTAATATCCTTGAGAGAATAGGTATTTCAAAGAGATTTACTCATTTTCCCCCATCAACCTGAAGGAACTCATTGTGCAATCGATATTTTACTCGAGGTTTATGATCAAAGCAGCACTCAGATTGAGCAATCTCATTGGTATGGTGAATTGTAACATGATCAGATCCGCCATGATGGATATCAAAGCTCTCTCCTAGGTATTTGCTCGACATAGCACTACACTCAATATGTCGACCTGGGAAACCCTTTCCTCGTGGAGAATCTCGTTCCATCTGTCTCTGAGTATCTGTAGGTGAAAACTTCCAAAGAGCAAAATCGGTTGGATTTTTCTTCCCTTTCATCTCTACTCTCTCTCAAGCATTGAGATCTGCAAGTCTTTTTTTGTAATTTGGTCCCATAAAGCTTACCATAGTCTGAGATTTTGGAAGTATCCATATAGATTCCATCTCCCTCGATAGTATAAGTATATCCTTTATTTTCCAGGGTTTGAACCAAAGCAATCTGCTCAGCAATATGATCAGTAGCTCTTGGCATCACATCAAAGCGATCAATATTAAGCTCTGCAATATCGGAGAGAAAAAGTTCTTCATATTTTTTTGCAATATCCCAAGCAGAAGAAGATTCTAATCTTGCTCATTTTTCGAGCTTATCTTCTCCATCATCGGCATCAGAAACCAAGTGTCCTACATCAGTAATATTCATAACAGAAATCACAGGATATCCCAAATATTTAAGCGTATTTCTAATCAGATCAGCAGTAAAGGTCGCCCTAAAAATTCCCAATATGAGGAGTGGAATACACAGTAGGACCACAAGAATAAAGTCAGACTTTGTCTTTTTTTATTCGCTGGATCAGCAAGAAGTGGGATAAAATCCTCCTTGCTACGCGTAAGAGTATTGTAGAGCTGCAAAGGTTTCATCTGAAAATCTCTCAAAAATAAATCCCTTTTAGATTAGAGAAATCATGCTAAAAAAATCAAGCCATAAAAACGCTTATTTAAAAAAATAAAAAAACTGAACAAGCAATCTCGTTCAGTGACTAGAGTCAGACTTTTTGATCTCTTATCTAGTAAAAAGCAACCTGCTGAGCTTCAATCTGGGCTGAAAGCAATGCTGAGTCAGCTTCTACTTTTTGTAGATTCTGCATTAATTACCAAAAAAAGTCATCACTGCAGCATACACAATCACACCAAAGAATGCAATGTCTCTAATCAATCTTTCAGTCTTTGATCTTTCTGCTTCTGGCTTGTGAACGATTTTTCTTTACGATTTTTTTCATGATGTTTTATATAAGAAATAAATACAATAATAGTATATCATAATTTTACACTTTTGTCAAATTTTTGGAGAGTTTTTAATCAAGGATTTCTATTATTCTTTTTCTTCTTGACATTCTTATTAAAAATACATATATTATATTTATTCATACAAAAAAATCATCTTAATAAGAAAGTATTATGAAATCTCTTAAGTTCCTTTTTGTGCGCAGGTGGTGCTCTTCTTGGAGCGCTTATACTGATGCGCACCTTAGAGCCTACAACGGTATCAATTAGCATTGTCTCAACGCTCTGCTTAACCAGCTTTACTAGCATAGGTTTCGGCATTAAGTATTACAATGCCCACTAACTCTCTGTACCAGAGACGGGAAGCCTCAAGTCACTCTTGAGGCTTTTTTTGTTAAGTTTCGATTTAAAAGTTCGACTTTTTAAAGAACTTTTAGATTTATTTTTTTACGAAGTAAATAACGCAAAGCGATATTTTTTTCTTATTATACTCTTGTATTACTAAGACTGAAATAGAAATTCCGATTTTTTTAGCTATTTATTCCTAGTACTGTTAAAATTAAAAATTCTCCCTTGACTTTTTTTCTTAATACTTATATATACATTGTATTCTTAAATAGAAACCACCAAAAAGGAAGAACGATGAAAAACAAAAAAAGAATCTCAGAAAACCATACTTGAGGAGGTTCGAATGTCCCTCGCTTTGTTATGGATCTGCATCCGGGGCCTCAGAAACCTAATTACTTGGAGCAGACAAAGAAGCTAAGGAAACACTACTAATTCTCTAAATCTATCTCTAATGAATGAGCCCTCAAGCAACACTTGGGGCTTTTTCTTATTTAATCTTGAAAAGAAAAGGTAAAACGATACACTGAAGTCAGTTTTTTTATTTTTTGGTGAATGCAAAAATGTTGGACAGAGAAATAGAGCTTGCAAAGCTCAATAACATAGATATTTTAGAAAAGCTAGAAGCGTGGTATCAAGCAATTTTAGGTAAAAAGGGAATTCTTAGTGAGCAGCTCAAGGCTCTAGCAACGATGAGTCCTGAAGAAAAAAGAAAAAAAGGCTGACTTTTTGTCTTCGATGAGAAGCGCTTTTCAAGAGGCTTATCAAGCAAAAATTTGATCAGCTCAAGATTAGAGAGATTAACGAACAATTGAGTCAGGATTTGGTAGATATTTCATTGCCAGGGATCGAACCTGAAATGTGACACTATTCCCTCTTGACCAAAGTAAGAAGGGAGCTTGAAGATATCGCTCATGGAATGGGATTTATCGTTGAGAATGGAAAAAGATGCAGTAAGTAAATTTGAAAAATTTTTGAAGCAGAAAAATATTCCCGTTTCTCATCCAGCAACAGAAATGCATGATACGATCTATCTTGCTGAGAAAGATGAGAGAGGAGAAAACTATGTTTTGAGAACTCATACTTCTGCAGCTCAGAATTATGTAATTAAAAAAATATGGAGTTCCTGTAAAGGCCGTTTTGCCAGGAAGAGTGTATAGATTTGAAAATGTTGATGCAACCCATGATACTATGTTTTATCAGTTTGAGGGAATCTATATTGATAAAAAAATGTAAGCATCTGACACTTCAAAACTGTAATCAAAGATTTTCTCAGTGCAGCACTTCAAAAAAACCAGTTGAAATCAGAATGAGACCAGGATATTTCCCTTTTGTAGAGCCTGGTTTTGAAATCGATACCAGATATGAATACCTCAACCCTAAAAACAGGGAAAAAAAGGAAATGTCAAAAACGAATGGAAATCCTTGGTGCAGGAATGATCCATCCTAATGTCCTTAGAGAAGCAGGGATCAATCCTGAAGAAGGACGAACTGGTTTTGCCTTTGGTATGGGAATCAACAGGCTTGCTGCCGTAAGATACGGTATCAAAGATATTAGACTCTTTACCAATGGAGATCTTAGATTTGCAAAGAGCTGGTAGTCTCAGCTCTTTAGATTTTTTTCTCACGCACAACTTTTTGCATTGATAGCACCTCATGAAAACTTCGCATACAACGATCGATCTTCTCGAAGATGAAAAATTTAGGGCAAAAAAACTGATTAAAAAAAGGATTTTGGCTCTATCTTTTTTTCGTATTTAGTGGCACCTGCAGGGATACTTGGTCAGACTTTTTGATTTCTAATTCCCCTGAAGTAAGCGTAGAAGAAGTTTGAATTTTGTATAGTATTATTAGTTTGGTAAGCTTTCTAAATGTATACAATGATCTTGGGCTGACAGAAAGTTTGCAGTATTTTTTTGCCAAAAATTTTGGATCAGAAAGGAATATAACCATATCAAGACAACTATTTGGCTGAGTTTAGGCGCACAAATGCTTACTAGCCTGCTTATCGTATGAGGACTTTTACTTGGGAATGAACGACTAGCAAACAACTATTTTTCATAGTGAGCAAGCAAGAACTATTTTTACAATATTTTTTTGTATTTATTTTCTAGGAATTAATCTTTTTCAAACCCTGCAAAGCATTTTTTTATAGCTTTTCAAAAGACTTTTGATTACCAAGTCATTGATTTTGTGAAAATGCGATCAATCGTCTGATTTACAGCTTTTTTTGTTTTTCTGGGAGACAAAGCATTGAACGATATAGTCTCAACTGGCTTATCGGACTAGGAATATGACTTTTATTGGGTGGAATTATCTACTTTAGAAAGTACCACATGCCATTGATGCAGGGAAATTTTGAGCGAGACAAGCCGATGCTCAAAGAATATTCGCGCTATGCTTTATGGGCATTTATCTGAGCTAATGTAGGAAATCTTTTCGGACAGATTATCCAACAAATGGTGATTTATTTTTTTGGGAGCTGAAGCTGCAGGATATTATGCTAATTTCCTCAGTCTCTTTTTTTGATAGGGAATATGCTCTTTGCTCCGATAATGACACTCCTCTTTCCTCTGGTTTCCGAACTCATAGAGAAAAAAAGACCATCAAAAAGTCTGAATTTTATGCTCTTTTTATAGTTATCTGAGTATTGGAATCTTGATTTTTTTCAGCATTTATGATGCTTTTTTTTCAAGAGAGATTACGACGCTCCTGTTTGGAGAAAAAAATTCCTAGCTTCAGGAGAACTCTTATGATGGTTTAGTTTATTTCAGCTTTTTGGGATATTTGCAGGATTTAATTTTTTTCATTATTGGCAGGATTGGGAAAAAAACTTTGTTAAAGTGATTAGTCGATGAATCTCTGTCATAGTTGTTGTGCTTTTTGGGACTTTATTGACTCAAAGAATATTGACTATGATTTGCTGGATTGATTTATATATTGGGAAATTTAATCTTATGGCTAACTAGTTTATATTTTTGTTTTACAAGAAGTAAAATTACATCTTGATCTAAAATTCATTACTATTAATATTCTTAGCTTAACCCTCTTGATATGAGGACTTTATCGGGTAAAGATGAGTTTTTTTGATGAGCAGATATCATCGGTATGATTGGTTCTGGGCTCCTTATCTGCTCAATAATCTATATTCTCAATAGAAAAATCTGACATCTTTATCAGGAAATCATAAAACTCAAAAAAATTAATTTTATCTTCCAAAAAGTTAGTAAAAAAAGATATGAACACACTCCTTCTTACATGAACCATAGCTCCTAATAGTTGAATATCTCAGATCTGATACAAATCATCATCCCTTGATCCACAAAAAAAGACTCAAAGAATATGTTCAGACTTTAATTTTTTTATATCACAGAATCTGAATTTGATACCTTTTGTCTTTTGTGAAAAATTCTAACTATCCCTTTCCTGAAGAGAAAAAAATTACTTATTGATCTTGCCAACTATTATGAAAAAGAAAAATTGAATTTCTCCAATTTGAGGGTAATCACCAAAAAAACATTAGAAAAAAAGGCTATGGATATTGAGAGGGAGAATGTATCGATTACGCTTTTGATCACTCAGAACTTTTACAGAAAAACAAATTCTTGGTACAAAATAACTGGAAGATATATTTATGAAAAATATGAATGAGCTCTTGGAGTCAAGTATTGATGAGGACAATCTCTTTTTCAGATGGATGTGGCCTTTGGCATATTTTTTTGTATAGCGACAGCATTCTTTAAGGTGAGCAATACTGTTTACAAGAAGTATCTCTATAACTGCAAAGAAGAATTATCATTAAATAGCACTATCGAAGCTAAATATTACTCAAAAATTGAGAAATGCTAAAAATAGATTTTGGGAAACTCAAAGTTATTCCGCTCAGAAGGGAAAGCGCTACTACACTAGCGACTTCACGATATCATCATCTCCTCCTTTGGCTAGGAGGCTGGAATATGGGTACTCAAATTGGGACGGTCTTGGATAAGCTTTTGTACAAGAGAGGATAATTACAATTTTACTACTCAAAAAAAAGATGAAAAAGTCTGACTTAAGAGCTTTTTTAGCATGAAAAATCCCATTTACTATTTGGATGCATATTCAGGCAGTACTATTAAAAAAGCAGCTTATAATCTGGAGAAGAGGGGCCTTTGAAGGGCTAAAAAATATTGAAGGACTCGGTGAACGAGATATTAAGCAGATCTCATCAGAGGGAAGAAGAAAATGAATCTCTGGATTTGCGAGACTGAGAGATAGTGCTTTATATCTGGAGAAAGTAATTGAAGCTCACTTGCCGTATCTGAATGAGATCGTTTTGGTTGATAACAATTCTCAAGATAATACTTGGGAAATCTGCGAATCTCTCCAAACAAAATATCCTGAAAAAATCAAAATTTTTCAGTACCTTCCTGAAGTCTATAGACTCTGAACTGATGAATATCAGACCTGTCCTGAAAACTCAGTCCACGATATGTCTTATTACTACAATTGGACACTCTCCCAAACAAGCTGTCAATATGCAATGAAAAATCGATGATGATCATCTGCCTTTACCCAAAAGAATTTGCACAAATTAGGTATGAAGTTTTACAAGGGAAATATGAAAACAAATTTCTTGCTCTTGGACTCTATAATATCAAACAATGAGAAAGCGGAATCGAATTGGACTTGCAACATCCATTAGCGGGAATTTATGGAGATTTCGGAATTTTTTTCCAGTAAGTGAGTTAACTTACTTTGTAAAAAGATAAAAGATGTGAGAACTTTATCCATAGACTCAAACGGAAACGGTGAGGTCTAGCCTTATTTCATCTTAAGTTTTGGCAAGAGGGTTTCTGAACAAGAAACTATCGTGGAAATCTTAAATCCGAACATGAAAAAGGAACAGAGTCCATTGTATTAAACGAAGAATTGAATCAGATTTTTGAATCTTTTAACATAGAGAAATAAAATGCAAAGAGAATCCGCACCGCTAGTTTCGATTATCACCCCCTGTTATAAAGGAGGGAAATATTTACCCTTTAGTATTGCGAGCGTTTTACAGCAAGATTTTTAAAGATTTTGAGTTGCTCTTGATTGATGATAAAAGCCCGGACAATACACGAGAGATAATGCAAAAAAACAATGGGAGAAATCAGACTTTGATCCTCGTATTCACCTTCTTCAAAAATGAAAAAGAATTTAGGGATTGTAGGTACAAGAAATAAAGCATTACAACTAGCAAAAAGGTAAATACATTTGTTTCCTTGATCAGGATGATCTCTGGACTGCAAATAATAAACTGAGTCTACAAGTATCCTATCTTGAACAGTATCCTGAGTGTGTGATGGTTTGATCTCATACAGACTTAATCAATGCAAACGGAGAAAAGATTGGTCAAATCCGTTTTGCGACTAGTGATCGTGGAATTAGATCAAAGTTCCTCTTTTGGAATCAATTTTTGCACCTGTGCAGTAATGATCGAAAGTGAAGTAGTCAAAAAAAGCTGGACTCCTTGATCGTAAATATGACAAGGTTGATGACTATGATCTGTGGCTCAAAGCTGGGAAATATTGAACTTTTTGGTAATATTGATAAAGTATTGGTTGCTTATAGAAAAAGCTGAGAAAAACACCTCATCAGAGAATCGCACCTATTTGCACATGAAAAGATTGCATCTCAGACTTGTTTGGAGAGAGTTTTTGGAACTATCCACGAGCAAGTTTTGCACTATTATTTTCTCTTATCAATTGTTTGGTTCCCTATACTTTGGCTGAGAAAAATCAAAAAAATCGTCTCTTTGGATCGAACAAATAACTCAAATCAGATTTTTTTAAAACTTTTTAAATTGTAGTAAAGAAGAATAATGAAAGGATCAACCAGTCTTTCTATCATTACCTGCACTTGGAATAGTGAAAAAAATATTTGCAAGAATGTATTGAGAGTGTTAAAAAATCAGTCATGAAATTTAAGCATTGAACATATTTTTTTGTAGATGGACTTTCTACAGACAAGACGATTGAGATTATCCAATCTTACCAAGAAGAATGTAAAGATAGAATCGATGTTAAAAATCCTCCAAAGCTCACCTAAAGGAGTATACAATGCCATGAATCAAGGTATTGACAATGCAACAGGAGAATATCTCCTTTTTTTGAATAGTGATGACTACTTAGAAGATGGGATTTTAGCACAATATCTTGAACAAGTAAGCTTATCTAAAAAAGATATCTATTATGGAAATATTGACTTCTTTACTGCTGAAGGACAGCATTTTCCAACCGGAAGATTTCATCAATTGAGGCTTTTCCTTGCAAAGCTTGGATTTCATACCTTATTTTATCATCCAACCTGTTTGATAAAAAAAGGCAGCTTTTTGGAGAGCTCGGAAAAATACGATGAGAAGAAAAAAATTGCTTCAGATTATGGTTTTTTTGGCTTAGAGCTACCAAACACCACAAATCTCTCGAATATTTTCCTCATATTGTTGCACACTTTTAGAATTCATGAGGACTCTCTTTCAACCTCATGAGCAAATGATAATCTTTCTATTGAGGAAATGAGGGCATTTAGAATCCAAGAATATGGATTTTACGGGAAAATCATTCATGCTATAGGCATGCTCTGCAAAAAACTTACTGGAAAAATATGTAATTAAAAAGCTCTTATTTGCATAAGAGCTTGTAGATATTTGCGTATTGTAAGATACGCTTTTTTTCGTGAAAAATTTTTTTCTCTAACCATATCCGCAGATAATCAATGAGAACCAAGTTGAGCGAGTGCCTTTCTAATACCCGAAAGTAATGAATCTCTGCTAGCTGGTTGAACAAGGATAAAGTCTGAGTTATCACTTATTTCCTTCGTTCCTCAAACATCAGTAGCGACTACTATACATTTTGCCAAAAAGCGCTTCGATCACGGTCGTAGGTAATCCCTCTTGAAGACTAGGGTTTACAAAGATATCTAAAGAAGGTAAAAATCTGATTTTGGAGAGTATTTTTTTATCTTGGTATCCCAAGAAAGAGACTTTATCTTGAATATTAAGGGATTGTACTTGCTTTTCTAAGTTTTTGTCTCTCCACTCCATCTCCGATGATTTGCAAGTGAATATCTGGATAGTCATCAATCAAATCTGCAAAGGCTGAAATCAGCACATCTACTCCCTTTAGATTGACCAATCTCCCGATAAAAACCGAGAGAAATAGAATCTGAATTTTGTTTTTTTCCTCTTTATCTCTGGAAAAATCCAGCCCTCTGTAAATCACTTCTATAGGCGTTTTGGAAAAACTTTTTGATAAAAAGGAATATTTCCCTGACTAATCGCTACGATTTGATCCGCACCACTAAAGCAAAGCTTCCCAAACGTATAATCATAAATATTTGCAAAAAGGGATTTTCGCCAAATAAGACCTTTCACTAGTCCTGAACCATGCTCTATATGTACTCGCTTTTTTTCTTTCGCAATTTTGCACAAATTCCTCCAATAAAAAGTAGAAAGAAAAAAATCTGGTATGAGTCTGGATAATATCCGGATCCCGATTCTTTACTTGCTTTAAAAACAGATCGGAACTGTTTTTGTCCAAAAACTTTGGAAAAGGATAATTGGAAATAATATCAAATGCTGGAATAATAAGAACCTTATAGCCGTCTTGTTGATAACTTTGGAGAGATTTCTGACCAACAGAAAAAAAGTAACATTAAGAACTTCTCAGCACTTTTCACTGATAAAAATATTTACTAAACTCCTCTGCAACAGTCTCTACTCCTCACTTATGAGGAGGGAAATAGGGAACAAACTGAGCTACTCTCATAGTAGATTGGAAAATTAAAGTCAAATTGAGATTAAAGATTTGAACTCGAAAAAGCAATCTGATTTAGTCTTGTTTTTTTGTGTAAAGATACATAATCTTTAACTAACTTTTAATATAGAAAGATAAATGATGAAAAAAAGGATTACTTTTTGGCAGGACTTATTTTAGCAGGAGGTGCTTTTGCTGCAGCAAATCTCGATCCTATCCTCTTTAGACCTCAAATACAAGAAGAACCAACACTGAATCAAATGAGTGGATATGATTTAGAGTCTGACTTTTCTTTTGAAAAAAATTTTTTTGGATAACAAACATCCCTTCTCAAATAAAAAAATATGAACCTACAGACTTGCAAGCAGTCAACTCTGACTTTACTTTTAATAATGCAAGAAAAAATTTCAACTTAGGAAAAAAAGCTAGCGAACAATTTGCAGACATGGCTTGGCACTTTTTGGGATGAAAACAAAGGGAAAAAGGCTGAGCATCAATAGTGCATATAGAAGTTTCTCCTTCCAAGAGATTCTAAGAAAAAGGCTGCTCAGCAAACCACTGTGCAGAAGCTGGAACTAGCGAGCATCAAGCAGGACTTGCTCTAGATCTGGGAGTAAACTGAAGAACGCTAGACCAAAAAAAGTCTAACTTGGCTCAAGGAAAATGCACACAAACGAGGTTTTCATCAGACCTATCAAAAAGGGAGAAAACATCGATGGGAAAAAAATTGAACCTTGGCATTGGAGATATGTGGGAAATAAACTAGCAACTGAACTCTTTGAAAAGAAAAATGAGCTTTGCTGAACGATTTTATAAAAAAATCTGGATACTCCTCACATATAATGCAAGAAAATATCCAGATAATGGAGAGGAACTAGAGATACAAAAGGATCATTCTCCTTCTAAATCTTTAAGTTCTTTTTTTGCTTGAGAAATCTTTTGCTGACAGCTCTCGATCTGTTTCACTATCCAAGAATCTGAGTCTTTTAAGCTCGATGGAAGGGTTTCTGCTATCTGGAGAAGGATGTTTTTCAAATCCGTATAAAGTTTGATGCGCTCTTTCGCCATAGCAGCTTTCGACTTTAGATAGTCTTTTTTTAAGTTTTCTACACCTCAAAAAATATTTGACGCCGAGAAACCCAAGGACAATCAGCAGAGCCTCTAGGATCAGTAATAGTAAAATCTGTTCCAGAAAAACAAATGATACTACCACATAGAAGATTCCTATAACACTGAGATACAGGACTAACCTTGATAAGGAATCAAGATCTGTTATCTTTTCTAGAAATTTTGTATTCATAATCGTTATGTTTTTGTATGATTTTTTTATTTAAAAAAAGATTTTGTTAAGAATATCAATATTTTTTTGGAATAAACGAAAAAAAGAAGTCAGATTTTTTTATGTCTGCTTCTCTTTGCATGAGAAGTATCACCTAAGGAGTCCATAAGAGCAATCTCGGCTATTAACCAAGACTGTGGCAATGTCTCTAGGCATCCCTAGAGTTGAGAGAACAATGCACAACTACGATATTCTACCTTGGATCTAAGTAAGAATATTGGCAAATTATTAGGATAGTAACTAAGAACTTACAAATAGCGCTTACTAAGAGGGGAAAATATGGATAGCGAGAAACCGCTTTCTCACTATAACTTTTTATAACTATTTTCTCCGATAGAAGTGCGAAAAGTATTTTGAGAACTTTTTGCTATTCCGCTTACCCTCATAAAGTCAATCAATCCTTCCATAAAAAAATCGATGAGGTAACAAAAAGTGGTAGCTTTCATGCTCAACAATTCTTTTTAAAAACGAAAGGACGAATAGAAAAACTTCTGAGAGGTTCTGAAATAGATGATCTTTTATAGTTACACAAGTCTTTAGCTCATGAACTGGGGAAGCTCTTCTCTAATAAGGCTCCTCTGAAAAGATCAAACTTAATCCTTATGCTCTAATTTCTTCATTTGATTTCAAAAAAACAAAAAGACAGAAATCAGATTTTTTTATCTTGTCTTTTTCAAGATAAAAAAAGTAGATATCTCTAGACTATATCTAGGAATATATTATCCTAAATAAACAAATCTCTGTAGATAAGCAATAATGACCAAGCAATGGTAAATACTTTCCCTTAAGTGATAGTAATGATCTCATATATCAGGAAATACCTGACAGCCATTCGAGAAGAGTGCTTCTTCCCTGATGACGATATTATTATACTCGAAAAATAAAAAAATAATGCAAATTTTTTTATTACTTTTTATTAAACTATTGATAAATAATAAAAAGCATAAAAAAATATTGACATATTCAAGGAAATATATATCACTACAAAAAGTAAAAGAGTATAGGAACAAAAAAATCTTGCTATAAAGGTTTTTAATGTATACTATTAACTCTTTACAGAAAAAAACAAAAATACTAATCAACTAAATAACGAAAAACTATGATGCAGATTAGTTATGAACTTATCTTTGAAGAGAAAGATATCTTTCTCCAAGATTCAAAGGGGAGAAGAATAGAAACCTTCCAAAAATCAGACTTCCTCACTGGAGGAGGATGGTATAATGTAACAGAACCCCTTTGTGAACAGGTTCTCAAAAAGATTAGTTATCAAGATTAATGCCCCAATAGAGGTTTTTCTTACCTTTAAGGCTCAGATCAATGCAAATGTCTCAGGTGCGACAGCTAATGCAAATTTCCTAGGAGCAACAGCTAATGCAAATGTGAAAGGAACAACAGCTAATGCAAATGTGAAAGGAGCGACAGCTAATGCAAATCGATATGGCGCAATAGCTAATGCCAATGCAGATGGAGCGACAGCAAATGCCAATGTCCCAGAAGCGATAGCGAATGCGGATGCAGATGGCGCGACAGCGAATGCGAATGAGGCAATATCGATAGCGAATGCGAGGTTCCGAGGAGCTACAGCGAATGCGAATAAATGTTGGGCGACAGCGAATGCGAATGCCCCAGGAGCAATAGCTAATGCGAATCGATGTTACGCGAGAGCGAATGCCAATGTCAAAGGAGCGATAGCGAATGCGGATGCAGATGGCGCAACAGCGATAGCGAATGCAGATGGCACGACGGCAAATGCGAGGTTCCGAGGAGCTACAGCGATAGCGAATGCAGATGGCACGACGGCAAATGCGAATCAACGTTACACGACAGCGAATGCGAGGTTCCGAGGAGCGACAGCGAATGCGAATCAATGTTACACGACAGCGAATGCGAATGCAGAGGGCGCGATAGCAAATGCCAATGCAGATGGAGCGACGGCAAATGCGAATACATGTTGCACGACAGCGAATGCCAATGTCAAAGGAGCAATTGCTAATGCGGATGAGGCAGTATCGATAGCGAATGCGAATGCAGATGGCGCGACAGCAAATGCCGATGCATATAGAGCGATAGCTAATGCCAATGTCAAAGGAGCAATTGCTAATGCGAATGCATGGTTCGCGACAGCGAATGCGAATGCAGATGGCGCGATAGCTAATGCGAATAAGAAGAAGGGAGCGATAGCTAATGCGAATGTCTCAGGAGCTACAGCGAATGCGAATCGATGTTACACGACAGCGAATGCCAATGCAGATGGCGCGACAGCGAATTCGAATTACTCAGAAGCAATAGCTAATGCGAATGTCTCAGGAGCAACAGCAAATGCGAAAGTCTCAGGAGCAACAGCAAATGCGAAAGTCCCAGGAGCAATAGCAAATGCGAAAGTCCCAGGAGCAATAGCGAATCACTAATGCATATGGAGTAATTTAGATATAAGAGAGATTAGAGGTTGTATTTCAGCCTTACTTATCTCCTCTTTAACGAAAAATCCCCTTTAGTATCTTAAGGGGACAATCCTCTTAGGTATCCCTAAGGGGATTTTTATTAAGGAAAATTATCAACCTGAGAAACAGTAGGTTCTCCTTGTATTTTTAGAACGATATTATTATAGTTGATAGCTGGCGTGTTTTATCTTTTTGTAGGAAAATGGAAAATAAAAATCTGAAAACTTCCCTCAAGTGATCGATTATTAAGGGATTATTAATGTTGGCTATGCCAATCTTAGCTGGGAATTTATTACAAAGTTCATATCAATTTGTAGATGCATACTGGGTTGGTAAAGTTGGTAAAGAAGCAGTTGCTGCGGTCTCTGTGAGTGGACCAATTACCTTTTTGATTGTCGCTCTTGGGACAGGTTTTGCAATGGCAGGGACAATTCTCGTAGCACAATATGCAGGTGCGGGGAAGAAAGAACTCGTAAACCATAGCGCGGCTCAGACACTCTTGTCTGTAGTTGTGATTTCCTTGTTATTGAGCGTAATAGGTTTTTTTGCAGCAGAGTCAATATTACAAATAATGGGGATTGCACCTGAAGTAATGCATTATGCACTCCCCTACTTACAAACGACATTCTGTGGTCTGATTTTTTTACCTTTATTTTTTCGATGTTTCAGTCGATCTTGAGAGGAGTAGGTGAGGTAAATATCCCTCTTTATATTATCTTAAGTACTGTTCTGTTGAATTTTGTGATCGATCCAATGTTTATTTTATGATTTGGACCTATTCCTTCGATGGGACCTCAAGGTGCTGCTATTGCTACTTTGATTACCCAAGGAATTTCTGCAGGGATAGGATTATGGATACTCTTCCGAGGAAAAACATGGAATCAAACTTAATCGGTCAGACTTTAAGCCTGATTTCTGATTCATCAAAAAAGGCGTTTAACCTGGGGTTCCCTTCTTCTTTGGAAATGTCAGTAAGAGCGTTAGGATTTGTTTTATTAACAGGTTTAATCACCAGTTTTGGTACTAATGTTTTAGCAGCATATGGCGCTGGAGCTAATATCAATCAATTTATTTTTTTATCCCGTTAATGGGACTTTCTATTGCCACATCAACCATGATTGGGCAAAACCTTTGAGCAAGACAACTTGATAGAGCTCAAAAAATCGCAAAAACGAGTGCATTAATTTCTTTTTCAGCATTAACTTCACTAGGAATTCTGGTCTATATTTTTTTGCCCCTCAACTTATTCAACTTTTTATTGAGGGGAATAGCACAAACCAAGAAGTAATTCAGATTTGATCTACTTTTTTGAGAATATTAGCGTTCTCTTTGGGATTTATGTGAATCCAGTTTTCATTTACAGGAGTATTTAGAGCCGCAGGCAACACAATGATGACTATGATTCTTGGAATTATCTCAATGTTTATACTGGAAATTCCTCTTGCTTACTGGCTTTCTAAACAGACTAGCCTTGGAGTGGATGGTATCTGGCGAGCATTTCCGATTACCAATATTGCGATGGCCGTGATTTGTTATGTGATTTATCTGAGAGGGAAACGAAAAAGAAAAAAATCTGACTCAAAGCCAGGTTCAACCTCAGATTTCAGACGATCAAAAATGAAGCCAAGGAAGAAGCTGTTGCGGAACTAGGGAAAGTAATATTAAATTTTAAAAATAAACTAGAAGAAAAATCAGGATTTTCTTCTAGTTTTTTTTAAATATTGAGTAATGATTAAATTTCTGCCATAATATCGGTTACAATCGCATTGAAGACATCCATACCCGCATCAGTAAGCTGGAGATGCTGAGTTTCTTCATTATACGTGACAAAACCTTGCTCTTGGTAAGAAGTAATTTTTTTCAAGATAATTTGGCACAAGAATTGGCGCAAAGTGCTCTAAATTTCTCACCCTCTATCCGTTCTCAGTCCTAGGAAAAAAAGATTCAATCAAATAATCTTGTTCATTCAAAACTTCAAAAAGCCTTAGGATCGAGGAAAATCACCTTTGCAATACTGCTCAAAGCTGATAGTATTTTTTTGAATCTCAAAGCTTTTCAATCAAAAATCTGAGAGATTGAACGCAGACAAAAAGGTTAGGATTTAGATTTTTTGCATTGAGAAAAGAGGCAGAATTGAGTCAAATCCCAATATAGTCCTCCATCTCTCGATAGACTCTATTGTGGATGCTAGACTTGCTTGCAAGGGAGAAATTAGACAGTTCATATCTAGAATATCCCGCATCAAGCAAAAATATCTTTGAGCAATGAAAAACTCTTCGTAAATATCTTCATCAGTTCCAAAAAAATTCCCTCAGAAATCAGTTTTTTTCATTCTTTTTTTCTTCCAAAGCTGATTTTCAAACAGCTCTAAGGTATAGAGTGAAAAACTATCTGCAAATTGCGAGTTTACAAAGTTTTTGGAAAAAAAGTTAAAGCAGGCTGATTTCGAAGTTGGCGATTACCTTTTTTTGGTCGTATTCCGTTTCCCAAAAAGCAATAAAAATCAAAATTGAAAAACTGTAGAATCTGTCTTAAGAGGTTGAAGCCCTCTAAGAAAAATCTACCAAACTGAGAAACAGAGACTTTCTCCCAGAAAGCGTCAAAACTTCATTGTCAAAAGACTGAATACCAAAGGAGAATCTGATTCTTGGATATTTTTTTGGCAAAACGAGCCTGAATCTGACGGATAATATCATAAATCTCCTCTTCAGGATAAGGATTAAACTCAAAGCTCAGTTCTGCAAGATTCTCCATATCAAAATGTATTTCTGCTGCTTCAATAATCTTGATAAGATTATCTGGTCAAATGAGATTTGGCGTCCCACCTCAGATATAGAGTGTTTTAAGCGATTTATCGTTGAGCTTACTTGCATAAAAAGCCATCTCTTTTTTTCCAAAAGAGAAAGATAATCCTGAACTTGATCAGATTTTTTTCTTCCATTGGGAAAGTAGAAAAATGCACAATAACTGCACTTTGACTGACAAAATGGAATATGAACATAAAGGGAAAGCATATAATATAGAATGAGAAGTAAAAAAATTATTTAGTAAGAGAACTATCTTGTACTCTCATAATAAGTTGATCATTTGAAGCATAAAAGAAATCTTGAAGCCTGACTCTATGGGTTTGTTTGAGGTTTGAAGGCAAAGTATCAAATTCTGACCAGCAAAAATCCTTTGCCTCAGCATTTAAAGTTAGTTCTCAAGAAATGACCGAACAAGTGAAGAGAAAAAAACGACATCATTTTTTTATCATTCTTGGCATAAACACCGACAAGACGATCAATTTTTTTACTTGCAAACCTGTTTCTTCCTTAACTTCACGAATGACAGCATCTCGTGGAGATTCTTTATCTTCTAATTGCCCTCAAGGTAAATTTCGAAAAAGGAATATCATTTCTCAAAAACTAGTAAAAACCTGCTGCTTTTCATTGAGAACAATTCAAAAATGCTCAAACAGTGTAAGGGCTTGTCATTGAGATAAATAAGGAATAAAAAAACAAATTAAAGAAGTTATTTTAAGATTCTTTCTTTTTTTGCTTGCTCTAAGGGTTCGAGAGTCTTTTGCATCCAAATAGGTTAAAACCTGATCCGAGTCAGCTTTTTTTATCTTTTACCAAAGCTGCGAGTTTATAATAGGGAATATCGCTATACTCATCAAGAATACCGAGCTCGGAAAGGAGTTTTTTTGAAGTGCAAGTTTGTCTTTTTGCTGAGAAAGTCTGGGATTTAGAGACCCCAAGCTTTGTCTCTGATCAAAAAAAGTTGCTCGAAATCATGTTCAGAAGCGTAAGCTACAAGCAGTTCCTTGAGAAAGTCTTTTTGCTTAGTATCTTGTGAAATCTGAGATGAGAGTTGAGCATACTGATCTACCAGTGAGGCAATCGTCTGTTCTCCGAGCTCTCCAGCATTGATCGTTTCCGCTCCATAATGCAAATGTTTCCACAATGGGCAGAGCATCTGATATTCACAGTATTTACAGTAAGGATTTTGATTGGTTGGAAAAGCGTTTTCGACTCCCATATTATGATCAAATCTAGCAGTCTCGATCTCAGAAATCAGATTTTTATACTTTTTGTAAAATAGGATCTAAGTTCTCATCGGTAATTTCTCGTTCATCAACCAGTCAAAAATGCAAATAATGCAAACGAGCTTTTAATATTTTTTTAAAAATATTTTCCATATTTTTTTGTCTAATTCCTTGGGCATAAAGCGTCAATTGCTCTCTGTATTCGTCTTTTTGCTCTGGAGGGAGATTTTTATTGGTTTTGTAGTCGTTAATGATAAAGCTTTCTCAGTCCTTATCTAATCTATCAACGATCCCACGGAATTTGGGAGCATTTGGTCAGTCCTCAAGCGTAAAATGAAGTAAAAGCTCAGTACCTACGATCTTGATATCTTCAAAAGGAGTATGCAAGTCATAATAATCAGAAAGATAATGCTGTCCTCTTCTTTGGTAGTCATCGAGTGTTTGATCTCACTTCATAACTATTTTTTTTCTCAATTTTTCCTGTAAAGAAGACGATCGCTGAGTATCAAAAATAGTCGATAAGATCAGACTTTTGAGGCTTTTTGTAAATATTAAGCTGCTGATAAAATCGCTCGAGTGAAGAATGCACACTAGTCCCCAATAAAAGATCTGGCGTCGTTTCAAAGGACTTTTCTAAGCCATCGAGATAGCGAAATTGATATTTTTTGGGACATTGCTGATAGAGTCCAAGCTGAGAAAAAGAATACACAACCATTGTCTATATTTAATGGCTAAAGATAATCTGATTGTATGGTTTTTAGAATAGAAATCAAAAAGAAAAAAACTCCCTTGAAAGAGAGTTTATTTTGCTAAAAAAACTAATCCTCAAATAGTTTAATTAGAGCTTCTGCCTTTTGTTCTGAGATTTCTCAGTTTTTGAAGTTGCTTATGAATCTCTGATATTTTCTGCTCTTTATGCCACTGAGCATAATATTCTGATCCAAGCCCTTGCGCAAGAACTTGCACATTAATAAATCCAAAAATACTGACAGAGATAAGCTATTCCTACAGGAATTCCAACAATAGCAAAAAAAGCAAGGTTGAAAGCTTAATTTTTTTCATCCGTATTTTTCGTCGATAGAGGGTAAGTATAAGTGATCAAAAAGCCTCAAATCAAGCATACTCAAGGAGCGAGGAATGTCTGCATCACATCTAGATGAATTATAAAAAAAGGGGGGAAATCTGACAAGTTAGAACGATCAGCCTCTAGAGTCAGATTTCTATTTTTTTGAACCATTGACAACTATTTTTTTGAGCTTTTTTTGTCCTGGATGTATTGATACACTCCGTAGGCAAAGGCAAGCAAGAATAGGATCCCTACAACCAAAAAAAGAATAAGCTCCGAGATTGAGATTTTTTTGAAGCGAAGTTGGTATCCTGCAAAATAAGCATAGAAACTTGCAAGCATAAAGGCTCAAGTAACAAAAAAACATGCGGAATTCCTACTCCGTCCTCATCTTCATCATCTGAGGTAGTTTCTAAGGCTTTTTGCGTCTTTATGAAATTTTTTTCTTTTTTTCCATAGTATTCAAATAAGAAATAAATAACAGAATTATTATATATATACAAAAGAAAAATCAACTGTATCTCTAAATAATACAAAAACCGACTTTTCTATTCCTCAAAAAAATAGCTCCTTTCTACTAAGTAAAAGCTATTTCCCCATAAAAAGGTATAGAAATCTGGCTTTCCCTTCAGTTTTTCCTGAATTCTTTGCTGAGAAATTATAATATCCTCTTCTGAAAAATCCTGATAATAAACATGCTGATAGAGTCCAAGCTGGGAAAAAAAGAATACACAACCATCGTCTATATTTAATGGCTAACGATAATCTGATTGTATGGTTTTTAGAATAGAAAGCAAAAGAAAAAAACACTCGTTTTATTTGAGTGTTCTAACAATCAAAGTTGTTAAAGTATCGGTTTTGACCTTGTGGTTTTAATATATGCTTGCAAAGCATCATGGAAGTTTTTTTCCTGGAAATTTTCTTGAGATTTATGGCCATATAGGTTCATGGCTGGATATTCTCGCAGTCTCTCATTCCTCTCGAGATCGGATAAATCCTATCAGGTCGCAAAGGCAGTTCTGTCCTTCACCTGAGACAAAAATCTTAAATCTGATCCTGAATGATTGTACAAGACCAGTTCTGTAGTATTGATCTCTTGGGCTCCTAGCTCCAAAAAGTATTCTTCTCCACTACGTGCTAGAAAAGTTTTCATTCACTCTATAGCGACATCTTTTCCAAGAAATTTAAGGGTATGGGGAGAGACAATTTTTGATGAGGGCTCAAAAGTCTCTGAAGAAAAGAACATTCCTGTAAAATATCATCGTTTTGTATCAAAAAGTTGCAAGATGATATCCGGTGGAAAAATCCTGAAGAATAATACTGCTTTTGCGGCATATCTGGGACAAAATAAGTAGAATAGAGCTCCCTTTCCTGATACTCAGAAAAGAGTCAAAACGCCAGTACTCAAATAGCAATCGCCAAGAGAAAGAGAAGGACTTTTTTCATCATGGAATTAGACTAGGAGATAAAAAAATGGAGGGCTTGAAACAAGCCCTCCATAACCTACTAGTTTGCTAGAGAATTCCAACTGACAGTTGCATTATTCTCGACAATGATTTCATACCCCTGAAATTGGTTCCCCATCTCCTGGATATGAACAATTGCCAAGGCTTCTCAATTGACTCGAAGCTCTTGTAGCAGTAGGTTGGTTAGTTACTTGTTTTTTTCTTCCATATGGAATTGAAAAAGTATAATACTCTTTTTAAAAATTTAAATTCAATTTTTTTCGATTAAAAAAATTAATTATATTCAAAAAAATCTTATCTTATCAGCTTTTTGTAGAAGTTGAATATCTCTCAAGTCTTTTTCCCTTCCCATCAAGGATTTAAAAACGGATAAGAGCTGGGAGAGACATACAGGGAAAAAGAGTCTATAACTTCTGCCTGATTGATAAATTTCTGCTCCTGTCCCTCCAAAAAAAGGCAAATTCTTAAAAAAATCTCAATCTTTTCATGATCAAAAAAACTAGAATCGCCGTTTTATACTTTGAGATTTTAAGATGATTTGGAAACTTTTGTGTTAAACTTTCAAAAAGAGAAGGAGAGACCAGAATATCCCAATCCTCGCCCTTTCTCAATCCTCTAAACTCTAAACACTTTCCTCCCACCAAACACCACCCCCTTTTTGGCAATGCTAATCGATCCAAAGTAGCTCAATCCATTATTCTTATTCAAAAAAATAAATCCCTATTCTTCAGTAGCGAAGCTTTTTCCCCACAAAAGGTATAAAAAAATCTGGCTTTTGCCTTGAGTTTTTTTCTTGAATTCTTTGCTGAGAGATAATAATATCCTCTTTTTGAAGGACTAAAGTCCTGACAATAAGCACTAGGAAAACCATCTAAACTAATCTTCTCAGTTTTAGAGAGCTTAAATCCTCTTTTCTGAGCCTCTTTCACTAAAGCTTGATGCCTTTTTTTGCAGAAAAAAAGCAATTTATCATAGAAGAAACGGACATGCCCCGTCCCCATAGTATACTTTTACTCAAGGGAGAATTGGCTTATTCTCTGCTAACTTTTTTTCTTTACTGATCCAAAAAAATCCTCGGCAATTCCCTCCATTCAGCAATGAGGTGTTGATCTGCGAGTACAGAAGGCGATACAAGATTGATTCTGGTCATAGGCATTTAGAGTAAAAAGAAAACTACTCCTTCGATTTTCTGTAATATCAGAGTAGTTTTTCAGATTCGGTTTAGTCTTGTCAATTTTCAGAAGTTTCCATGTTTTCTTCTTTCTCTTCTTCAACAGGCATATCGAAGAGTCCTCATTCAGATTTTTCTGCTTTTTTCTTTTCCTCCTTATATTTAAGGTTCTCAGATTTCTCTTCTCGAGGGCGATATACGACATCGATCTTTTGATCTACCATCTTGTAAAGAGGAGTTTCTGGCTCATCAAGAGAAATATCATTGGAATGAAGTGTCTTGAGGCTACCATCTGAGAATCTAATTCTCACAGCACCCTCGATGATTGAAATTCCACCTTCAAGCTTTTCGTTTCCTGTCATCACTACTTGTCCTTTTCTAGCTCTCTTTTCGCAGTTTAAGGTCTTCAAGAGAAAGGAGTTTTCCATTCTTGTCTGAATAGATAAGAATAAATGGTTCATCGGTATGCAAGAACATGTTAGCTACTTGATCTCCTTCTTGAAGCTCGATAGCCTTGACCCCACCTGCAGTTTTCCCCATAGGACGAACCTCATCAGACTTAAAGAGCAACATTCGTCCTTGTTGAGAGAGAACTCCTATATTTTTCTCAGTCAGAAACTGGCAACACCTTCAGAATTTTTTTCTCCTTTTTCAAGTCCCATAATAGTTGTTGGGAACTTCTTGAAGCTCAGAACAAGTTCTTTTTGATCTTTTTGATACTATTTTTGATTGGTAAGGAATACCAAATAATCATAATGGAAATGCAAAGTCTTTGCAAAGACAATCTTTCCCTTTAAGAGAAAAAAATGCTGTTTTGATATCAAGCGATTGCTTTGCCATAGTAAACTGACCAAAGTCCTTGAGTCTCTGCACTACAAGCTCTCCCTGATCGGTGATGACCACAAGTTGATCTTGGTTGTGAGTATAGATAAGATCAAGAGTTTCATCTGGGATATTTTGGATTCTTGTCTGATAAAGCACTCTGAGTGAAAAAAATCATTTCCAATCCAACAAATCACATCTTCCTTGAGTCTATCTGCTGCTTTTTGGAATTCCTTAAGACTTCCGCTGATATTATACACAGAAAGGTCATTAGAAAGCTCAGTTCTTCTCTCGTCTCCGTGTTTTTTTCTTCATATATTCAAACTCTTCAGCTACAACCTGATCAAGTTTCTCTGGATCAGAAATAATTGCCTCTAAATATTCAATAACTTTAATCTTTTCATCAATTTCATCTGAAATTTTTTTGAATTTCAAGTCCAACGAGTGATTGCAATCTCATCAAGAGAATATATTCAGCCTGTTTTTTTCAGAGAATCCAAACTTATCCATAAGGTTTTGACGAGCATCATTTTTTTAGATTCTGAATGCTTAATAGTATCAATTACTTCATCGATAATATCAATCGCCTTCTTGAGACCTTCGAGGATATGGAGTCTGTCTTTTTGCCTTATTGAGCTGAAAAAAACAGATCTACGATATACGACATCTCTTCTAAAAGTTACGAACTCCATCAAAAGATCCTTGATATTTAAGAGTCTTGGCTGAGTTCCCTTTTCTATAAGAGAGACATTGTTGAGATTGAAATTGGTTTGCAAGTCGGTGAATTTGTAAATCTGCATCAAAATTGCTTCAGGATCTACCCCTTTTTTTCAAATAGATAGCAATTCTGATTCTATCTCTATTGGATTCATCACGGATATCGTTGATCCCTTCGATTTTTTTGTCGACTACGAGTTCTCCGATTTTGGAAACAAGGCTAGATTTATTGACCAAATATGGGATTTCATCAATTACAATGACATGTGCTCCTTCATAAATTTCTTCATGAGTCTTTCCACGCACAATAATTCCTCACTTTCCTTTTTTGTAAACTTCAAGAATATTATTGCTATCAAAGATTATTCCTCCTGTTGGGAAGTCTGGACCTTTGATAATTTGCATAATCTCTTCAATAGAGACAGAGTAAGGCTTTCTTATTTCAGCTCCTGATTCATCATAAGCGATAATATCAGACTTTCCTTCTTTTTGCAAAAAGGAGAAGTGATGCATCTAGTACTTCATTAAGGTTATGAGGAGCCATATTGGTTGCCATACCTACGGCAATTCCCATCGTACCATTACAGAGATGATTTGGAAATTTTGTCGCAAGCATAACTGGTTCCTTAAGAGATCCATCAAAGTTATCTCTCCAATCAACCGTATCTTGCTCAAGATCTGCAAGCATTTCCTCAGCAATTTTGGTCAATCTTGCCTCGGTATACCTCATCGCAGCAGCTCCATCACCATCGATCGAACCGAAGTTTCCCTGCCCATCAACGAGCGGATATCTCATAGACCAAGGTTGAGCAAGTCTTACCATTGCCTCATAAATAGAAGAATCTCCATGTGGATGGTATTTACCCATTACATCTCCGACAATTCTCGCAGATTTTTTTATGCTTTTTGGTTGTAGAAGTTATTATTTTCATACATTCCATAAAGAATTCTTCTCAATACGGGTTTAAATCCATCTCTGGTATCTGGCAAAGCACGAGCAACGATCACTGACATCGCATAATCGATATAAGACTGAGTAATTTCTTTCTCGATAGGATGATGATTGATCTTTTTCGTGCCTAGTAAAAAGCTCTTCCTGATTGCTCATATTCATATAAGGAAAAAGATAAAAAGATAAAAAGTCTGATTTTTGATTTTATTCAAATTAAGAGTTATTTCTTCAATATTTTAGAAATCCCAGTTCTGATTGCAAGGAGAAATCCATTTTCTTCTTTTTCATATATTGACTTTTAAAAAAACATTATATATAATATATTTATCTATTTTTTTCTAGATGAGATTTTCAGCTTATAACAACCAAAAAGAATCTCTCCTCATAAAAAAACACCTAGAAAAACTTGATTTAAAGAACAAAATCTCTATTATTTATATGTTAAATAAAAAAATATAAAAACATGACTAAAGAAAGGTTTGAAACTCGAAGGGCAGCCCTACGTGCGCTATGTAAATATCCTGGAAACCAAGTTGTTGAGAAAGATGGTAAGTACTATCTAGAGTACAATCCAACTCTCTTAAACAATATGAGAAAAATCCGAAATGAGAAGGGCTTTTTAGAGGAAGAATTCTTCCAAAAATGGATCCCTCTTTTATTCCTGGAAATATTAGGGATTAGGACACTCCACCTATGGCAAATCTCCCTCGAGAACGTGATAGTTTACCTTAATTTAGGTAACTACTAGAAAAAAACTAGAGGATATCTCTCTAGGTAAAAAAAGCTCTTTCGTTTTCGTTAGAGCTTTTTTTCTTTTTTTGTATTTTTTTAGTTTTTTTAAAAAAACCTTTCTCTAAAGAAAGGCCTTGTTATATTTAATAATGATATTTTTTTTCCCTGTTCGGAGTGTCGTCACTCTATACAGTTGCTCAATCAAAGTAAGCTTTTGCTAATCCATGAGGGAGTGTAATCGCCCCAAAAGAAAGCTTTTTTTGATCTGAGGAAATGCAGACACTAACTGATCTTCATCTACTCCATAAGGTCAACCAATGATAAACACGGTTTCCTTTTGCTTTTAAGATTTTGAGAAAGCTGAATCGTATCTCGTTTTTTTCTCATTCTTTGATCATCAGGATTTTTTTGAGCCGAAGAATACTTTTTTTGGACAAGACTTCAATCAGACTTTTAGTTTCTTTTTTTGGATTACAAGATGATGATTATCATCTTTGAATGGCTTGAGATTTTCTATTTTAAGATCTTTACCCAGTCTTTTACAATACTCTTCGATAGCTGAAGAGAAATGCTTATCTGAATCTGCAATACATACAATAGTAAACATCCTAAAACTAAAAAGTAAAAACACTATTTCTTGGCATTTGCAATACTATCATAAGCAACTCTCATTTCCTCAATCTTCTTTTTAGTCTTAATGGCAACTTCCTCCGATTGAGTAACTACGGACTTTTCATACAGAAAGTTTGTAACCTGTCAAAAATACTTCATCTGTCGTCCCTACGAACTCATGATTGTCAAATCCATCTCCATCTAGAGTAGCTATACATTTATCTCCAACTTTCCTAATCTCAACATTATACTGATATCTAGTCGGGTCAGCAGAACCATTAGAATGAACATATTCAAATCCAGCAGTAACAGCATCTCCAGAAGCCTTAACTTCAGAGCTATTACATGAAGTAAGAACTCCTGACAGTGCTGTAACCGTTGCCATGGTAGCTACTACTTTTTTAGGTACTGTTTTTGCTTTTTCTACACCTTTTACAAGAAGCTCTTTTACATTAATTCCCATGAGTATATTGCTTAGAAAAATAAATACAGATTTATTATACTTCTTTTTGGGCAAAAAAATTGCAAATCTTAATAGAGAATATATTTATCATCTACTCCCTCATAATAACTCTTGATTCTCAATACGTCTCCTTTCATCATACCTTCATCTTCCAAAAAGCTGGATAAATCCCTACTTTGCATCTGAGCTCGGAAATAGCTTTCTGCCTCATCGTTTCCTCGAGGGATAGTAAATACCATCTTGGTAATCTCACGATTTTGGATATATCGGACTTTTGAGAAACGGGACTCCAGTTCATTTATATAACCTTCCTCAATGAGCATTGGTTTTTCTTCTTCGGTAATTTCAGTAATGAGCTCTGATTCTTCATCTTCTTCCTCTTGTAACTCAGAATAATCCTGATGAAAAAGTTCGAAATCATAACTTGATTCAGTCTTTTTGATAAGTTCAGCAAACTTTCTAAGCAACTCCCCTACTCCGTAATACGTTCCCGCAGAGGTAAGGAAGATATTATTCTCCAAAAAGTTGAATATCCAATCTTGGCAGAGACTTGCTTGAGAGGAATTCATTAACTCGATCAAAGAAAACTTTTTTGTATTCGGCAAGAATCTCCTCATCATTGATAAGATCCCACTTATTAAAGATAAACAAGATCTTTTTTTGGTTAGGATAACTTCATCATCTTTTTGCAACCTCAAAAGAGATCAAACCATTTTTCTTCTCTAAATACAAATGACAAATCACCCTCTTCTTCCGAGAATTTTTTTGGTCAAATAGATCATAATTTCTTCAATAAGCTGCACAGTTTCCTCAATTCCCGACTCAAATCTTGAAAGGTCCGCAACAAACGCAAAAAAACTCTCGACTTGAGAACATGCCTAAGGAAAGCATTTCCAAGTCCCTTTCCATCACTCGCCCCTTCAATCAAACCTGGAATATCAATAACATTGAAACGAAAATCACCAACCGAAACCGAAGCCAGATTTGGGACTAATGTCGTAAAAGGATAATCTGCAACTTTTTGCCTTTACATCTGCCATACAGTTGATCAATGAAGACTTTCCTACACTTGGATTACCAATAAGCCCAACATCTGCAAGAAGCTGGAGTTCAAGGGTAACTTCCTTTTTCATGTCCTGGTTCTCCTAATAGGTAAAAATTAGGATACTGATTGATAGAATCTTTGAAATGAATATTCCCCTTTCCTCACTCCCCTCCTGAAAGGATCTCGATTTTTTGTCCGTCGTACTCCATCTGAGCAAGAATTTTTCCAGTCTCGGTATCCTTAATCATCGTACCTACAGGGACTACTAATTCCAAATTGGATCCATGAGCTCCGTACTGATCCTTAGTCCTTCCTGGTTCTCAGGCTTTTGCTTTAAAGATCTTTTTGTACTTGTAGTCGATGAGGGTATTTTTCATCTTTAGAAGCGCGGAAATACACACTTCCCCCATCTCCTCAGTCTCCTCCTGAAGGACCTCCAAAAGGAATTCCACTCTCTTCTTCCTGAGGCTATACCATCTCCTCATTTCCCTGATGCGATAAAGATTTTGACTTCGTCGTAAAACTGCATAAGCTTAAAAAAAGTATAAAAAAAATCCTGATGTATAATAATGTTTGTAAGTATAGAGTTTGGCTTGTATTTTGCAAGAAATAATTGATTTTTACTCCAAAAAAACAGGAAAGAAAAATTCTATACCTTCTCTCTTATCCTCCTAAGAAAAAAACAAATATATCAAACTACTTCACATAACGAATTTCACTCCCCACTTTGAGATCCTGCCCATCAAGTGATTCCAAAAATTTGATCCATCATGATCTCATCTTCCTCATCGATTTCTGGGCAATGCAAGAAAGGACGCACTGCGAAAGCTCGCTCTCCCTTGCTCGTTGATCGAATATCGGTGATTGTTCAGAACTTTTCTGTACCTTTTTTTGAGCTTCTTGCCTCGCATCGTAAAAGTGAGGTAACGAGTTTTTTTGGCTTCAAGGAAACGGGAACGAATCAATTTATCTTCGACTTTGTCAGGAAGAGCATTTGAGGGAGCAAGCGGCTCATCATGGTACTCAAAGAGTGCAATATTATCAAACCAATCTTGCCCTATAAAAATCCATCAAAAGTCTGAAGTCCTCCTCGGTCTCCCTGGAAATCCGACGATAAAAATTTGTTCTGATATAATAATTTTCAAAAATTCTCTTTGATAAAAATGCAAGAGCTGAAGAGTCATCTCGTGATTGTAAAATCTCCCCATAGATTTGAGGATTTTGGGAGAGGCATGCTGAAGTGGAAGATCAAAAATACGGAATAAACTTGCTGAGTTGAGTCAGCCTTTCCAAATGTTTTTTTGGTCAGGATATCAGGATAGAGATACAAGACTCTATAACGGAAATCTCACGGGATTTCGTCAATAGCTTCAAAAAGATCAAAAAAAGTCTGGCTTTACCATACAGATCCACTCCGTATCTAGTAGAATCTTGTGCGATCAAGATCAACTCTTTAACTCACTGAGCAATCAGATTTTTTTGCCTCTTGAACAAGGGTTTCAATAGAGAGAGAGTTTGTTTCCCTCTAATTTTTGGGATAATACAAAAAGCACAAGAATTGTTGCATCATTCGGCGATTTTGAGATATTCAAAACCTAGGTCAATATTGGTATAAGCTCTCGTATTATTTGGCCACTCAAAATTTTTCTGTTACAGGCAATTCTTTACTCTTATCTAGCATCTCTGGAGAAAAGTTTGCGAGCCGTCCTCGAGAGAGGAAAGATACATCAGGATGATTTTTGAAAGTAGTTCGTTCCTGAGTTTCCTGGTCGGAGAGTTTGGCTTCAAATGCAATCTTTTCAAAATATTGGACAGCACAACCGAGAAGACAGACTTTTTTCTTTTTTCTCAAAAGTTTCTTGATCACTTGAAACATCTCATTTCTCCCAGAGCTAATGAAACCACAAGTATTGAGAAAAACAAGATCCACCTCCTCAGAATACGGATCTACTCCATAATAAAACGCTTCTGGTCGTTTTTCAAGGATTCTTCCCAAAAGGAATTGGGTATCTACAAGATTTTTGGTACATCAAAGATTGATAAAAGAAAAAAACATCTGCATACAATGATAATAAAATACAGCTCTAGTCTATAGATCTACTCTAAAGATTCAAGTGAGAAAGCTTATCCGAAGATTTCTCTTTTTCAAAAAAATCCCGCAGAATGTGCGAGATTCAATAATTATTGTTGGCTATAATAATTTTCGAGCATCCTGAATCGCCTGCATAATTGAACGCTGAGCCTCTCGAGACAAAAAGTTGTTTTTGCTTTTGGTTGGATTTGCAACAGAAACCGCCACGTCTCCATCTCTTCTTTCTCACATCTCAACTTGGATTTCTTCACTAGTAATATTTTTGCACCAAGGCAATCATTTCTTGAACAGACTTTCCAATTCCCTGTACCGATGTTGAAAAACTTCAAAAAGACTAAAAATCAGGTTTTTTTCTTCTTGGTTTTTCTTCTTGTTGAGCGAGAAGGTATTCAAAACTCGCAAGATGCGCTTGAGCAAGATCTTCAATATGAATATAATCTCTAATACAAGTTCCATCTGGAGTAGGATAGTCATTACCAAAAAAACCGTAATTTTTTTTCAATCTCCTTTTTGGCTACTCTGAGCAAAAAAACGGAAGCAAGTTTGTAGGGATTCCCTTTGGATTTTTCTCAAAGAAGTCCAGAACTATGAGCACCAATTGGATTAAAATATCTAAGCACTACAGAACGAAATTGTTTGTGCATAACCATATCTTTGAGGATATACTCCATCACAAGTTTGGTTGTTCCATAAGGATTGGTCGTATTGATACGATCAGTCTCGGTGAATGGAGGAATGTTTTTCTCTGCATCATAAACGGTTGCTGATGACGAAAAGAGAATATTTTTTTAATCCAACATTATTCATCACCTCAAGGAGATTGATCGTTCCCATGATATTATTTTCATAGTAAAGGAACGGATCATGACAACTCTCTCCTACTGCCTTTTTTTGCTGCAAAGTGGATCACTCCAAGAAATTCATGTTCTTCAAAGATTTTTTTGAGCAAATCTGCATCTCTCACATCTCACTCATACAGAGGCAACTCATATCCGAGCAAAGAAATAAATCAGTTTTTGAACCTGATCTTTGTATGCGTTTGAGAGATTATCGAGAAGGATTGGCTCATATCCTGCCTGTGCAAAAACAAGTGCTGTATGAGACCCAATATATCCTAATCCTCCAGTAATCAAGATTTTTTTGGAATTCATCAATTAGAATTGATATAAAATTTTGTCGTAATACTATACTCATTATACTATCAATGTCAAGCGAAAGATTAAAGTCAGATTTTTGAGTACCTTTTTTTACAATTAGAAGCAATATTTATAGAGAATAGGCTCATCTATCTAAAAAACACCGCCTTGACTTTAAAAAGAGAATTTCTACACTCTCAGTTTGAGAACTATAGTTCTTTTTATTCTTAAACCGAAACACGCCATGAAAAAGATTCTGACGCTTGTCCTAATGTTACTTTTGATATGAGGGCTAAGTTTGGCAAACCAAGTGCCTCAAGCCAGATACTATGACGATGAGTATTTTGATGATGATCGCTACGAGAGTGACTATGATTATGATGACTATCTAGAAGATAAATACGAGAGAGAGGCGTATCTTAGAGCTCAAGCTCAATACAGAAACAGAACGCAGCAAACTCCTCTTAGCACAAATAACACTCCTAGAACAAACTCTGGAGACACCTTATCTCAACTTGCAAATACAGCAGATCTCTTTGATACCTGTGAAATCAATGGAGTACCTGTTTCTTGTCAAGAATTGATAAATAAAGGAAATCAAATTATCTCTCAAACTCCAATACTTCGCTGACTTTTTTGAGATGTGAATGGATTCTTTTCGATTTATAGCGCTCTTTACAATTTTTGGAGGACTTATTTCACTTGCAGGATTTATCTTTGTAGTCTGGATGCTTATCGATCTCTTCAAGTATCAGAAAGAAGATACTGTTGCTTGGCTGCTTGTAATTATCTTCATCCCTCTTGTATGATCTCTCCTTTATTACTTTATCGCCAAGAGATCAAGGGCTAAAAACTGAAGAAATAAACACTACTTCGAAAATCTTCTCAAACATCTAAATAAAAAAATTCAGAAATTATTGATGTTGACTAATATTGAGAATAACGCTTCAATGATTGAGGTGTTTTTCTACTAAAAAAAGAGGAAAAAAAGTCTGACTTCTCTTTTTTTAAGATTTATTCTTTTTTTGATACACGTTTGACTGATTTTTTTGAAAATCGGTTTTCATCTGCTGTTTACGATAATAATTGGCAAAAACGATGGGCCTCATTTCTCAGCTTGATAAGGAGTTTATCACTCTCATCATAAACTAAAGAATATTCATGAATTTCTCAAAAATCCCATACATAAAGCGTCTCTCACACAAGAGAATCAGATTTTTTTGCTTTTTTTGTCCGATATGAGCTGTTGATCTCGCTTCTCCCTTTCCCAACGCTGCAAACTGGACTTGAGATCGCAATTTTTGAAAAATGAGGATATTTTTTTGCACTAAATCAGACAAGATTCCTAGCTGTCCTTTCCCTCCATCGAGGATAAAAAAGGTCAGGAAGCTGATCCAGGTCTGGATTTTTCCTCATTGAGCTTAAATCTCCTCGTCAAGACTTCTTGCAGTGCGAGATAATCATCATTTTTGACAGAGGTGATCTTGTATTTACGATAAAGTTTTTTTCCTCTAAGCCACCGATCATACATGGCAGTCATCAGCTCGTATAATCTCCACTCAAATGAGAAATATCCAAACACTCAATATGATAAGGGAATTTACTCAAGTGATAACGCGATTGCAAAAGTTCTTAGAAGATCATTCATTACACTATCGCCCTTCATCGTCTGAGCAAGCACATACGAATCAAAAAAAGTTATCAAAAAGCTGATCTAAACGAGTATTTTCCTCTTTGGTAAATTTGCAAGACATCGTTGCATAGTAAGTTCCTTGATCGATAAAGTCTCAGAAATCTGATGCAAAAACTAGCGATCATAGTTCCTTCATCGATATCTGAACTATCCTGATGGTGACGAATCACATCTACCAGCTTTCCCTCTCGAAAATTAAGAATAATAAAAACAGGTTCGTGCACCAATTTTACGGATTTGAAGCAAATATCCAGTGATCGACTTAGCAAACTCAACCGTCTGCTTTTTCGACAAACTGATCAATCTGATAATAAATATCTCTAAGCTTAGCAGCTCGTTCAAAAATTTTGAGTATTAATCGCCTCCAAAAATCAGATTTTTTTGATCTTTTCTTCTATAGGTTTGGTATTTCCTTTGAAAAAAAGAGACAATCAATTTATTGTAATCAGGAGCTGGCAAATCTGATTTTTGCACACCGTCCTTTACATAGCTGAAAAATAGTAGTCACTACAAAGTTTTTTTTGATTGAACTGAGCAAGAGGACAAGTCCTATACTGGATAATTTGCCTGAGATATTGGAGAAATTTTTTTGAGTTCTTTGGTATTATGCTTTTGGTCCAATATAGGTTGCTCCATCATTGAGCTTTTTTCTCGTAATGAGGATTTGAGGCACAGGATGGCGAGTAAGTTTGATATACGCATAGGCGTTCGCTCCTTTGAGCATATTATTGAAAGGAGGGAGATGCTGCTTGATAAGATTAGACTCCAAATAGAGACTCTCAGATTCATTTTCTACAACGATAAAAATCAATATGATCTGCCTGTGCAAGCATATCTTGTTTTCGCACCGATCATGGAGTAAAATATTGAGAAACTCTCTTGTAAAGATTTTTTGCTTTCCCGATATAGAGAATCTCATCTTTGGAAGTTTTAAAAAGATAGACTCAAGGTTTTTGCGGAATATGTGTGATATCAAGCGGTTTAAGCATAACTATAAACAAATAAGTTGAAATCTGACTTTATTGTGACGATTTTCAAGTAAAAAAACAAGGGAAAGATCAGATTTTTTTGTTTTTTTAGAAAAATTTTAGTTAAGAAAAAAACGCCCTATAAAAAGGCGTCTTTTTGTATTGGAGAATATTATTCTTCATCCATTTTCTTAACTTTTCCCAGCTCTTTCTTCGATGATCTTCTTTTCGATCATTCCAGGAACTTTTTTCATAGTTAGAGAATTCCATAGAGAAGGCAGCTCTACCTTGAGTATTAGATCTAAGGTCAGTAGCATATCCGAACATCTCAGAAAGTGGAACTTTTGCAGAAATAGCTGTAGCATTTCCTCTAGGAGTTTGTCCAAGGATGATACCTCTTCTAGATGAAAGATCTCCCATCACTGTACCTACATATTCTTCTGGAGTTACGATTTCTACAGACATGATAGGTTCAAGGATAGCTGGTGAAGCCTTCATAAACGCTTCTCTAAAGGCCTTGTAAGTAGCAACTTTAAAGGCAACTTCAGATGAATCCACATCATGGTAAGATCCAAATACAGGAACTACCTTAACATTGATAATAGGGAATCCTGCAAGCACACCTTGTGCCATAGTTTCTCTCGCTCCCTTATCAATAGCTGGGATAAATTCGTTAGGGATTACACCACCCTTAATCTCAGATACGAATTCGTAATTCTTATCTTCAGGAAGTTTTTCGATTCTCAATTCAACATCACCAAATTGTCCTCTACCTCCAGACTGCTTCTTGAAGATTCCTCTAGCTTGTCCAGTAGCGAAAATAGTTTCTCTGTAAGCTACTTGAGGTTTTCCAGTATTTACTTCTACTTTATGTTCTCTTCTAAGTCTATCTACGATTACATCAAGGTGAAGTTCTCCCATTCCTCCGATCACAGTTTGTCCACTTTCTTCATCAGAATGAGCCTTGAATGAAGGATCTTCTTGCATAAGTTTTGAAAGTGCAAGTCCAAGCTTTTCTTGATCAGCTTTTGATTTTGGTTCAATAGCGATATGGATCACTGGTTCAGGGAATTCCATTTTTTCAAGTACAATTGGTTTATTTTGATCACAAAGAGTGTGTCCTGTTTGAGTTTCTTTTTAGACCAAGGAACGCACAGATATTACCTGCTGAAATTTCTGAAATTTCTTCTCTCTTGTTTGCATGCATAAGCAAAAAGTCTTCCAACTCTTTCTTTCTTTTCCAGTTACTGAATTAAGCAAAGTATCTCCAGACTTAATAACTCCTGAATATACTCTTACGAAAGTCAAAGTACCAACAAAAGGATCCGTCATAATCTTGAATGCAATAGCTGAAACCGGTTCGTTGATGTCAGCCTTTCTTACTACTGTTTCTTCTTCTTTATCAGGATTGTGTCCAACCATTTCTCCTCTATCAAGTGGAGATGGCAAGAAATCAATTACCGCGTTAAGAACCAACTGTACTCCCTTGTTTCCAAGAGCTGTTCCACAAAAGCATAGGGTAAAGTTCATTTGAGATTACTCCTTTTTCTAATTGCTCTCTTGATAAGATCATTTGAAATTTCTTCTCCTCCAAGGAATTTTTTTCTGCCAATTCATCATCAAACATAGAGATTGCATCAATCATAGCTTCTCTATATTCTTCTGCTTGAGCCTGCATATCTGCTGGGATTTCTCCTTCTACAACATCAATTCCCTTTTCTCCTTCAAAGTGATAAGCTTTCATAGTAATCAAATCGATTACTCCCTCAAAAGTATCAGCCTTTCCAATAGGAAGTTGAATAGGAATTGCTTTATTTGAAAGTCTCTGAGCTACAGATTCAATAGACATATAGAAGTCTGCACCCATCTTATCCATCTTGTTTACGAAGATAAGTCTAGGTACTCCATACTTATCAGCCTGTCTCCAAACTGTTTCAGTCTGAGGTTCAGCACCTTGAGAACCATCAAGCAATGCTACAGCACCATCCAAAACTCTCAAAGATCTCTCTACTTCTACAGTAAAGTCCACGTGTCAAGGAGTATCGATCACATTGATTTGATTGTCATGCCAAAAACAAGTAGTAGCAGCAGAAGTAATAGTAATACCTCTTTCTTTTTCTTGTTCCATCCAGTCCATATCAGCAGCACCATCGTGAGTTTCTCCGATCTTGTGCTTTTTACCAGTATAATACAAAAATTCTTTCAGTAGTAGTGGTTTTACCCGCATCGATATGCGCCATAATACCAATGTTTCTTACCTTGTCCAAAGGTTTTTTTGTCATTTGCCATAGTTAAATATGTTGAAATATAAAAAAATATAACCGTCTTTACTATAAAAAAAGTCAGACTTTTTTTCAAGAGATTTTGATCAAAAAAATGTCAAGAGCCTTATTTTTTTAAAGGGAAAAGAAAAAAATCTGACTCCTGAGAGTGAGGCTCCTAGAAAGTCAGAATTATTCTTTTTTTACAAGATAAGAAGCTAGATTTATACTAAAAATAAACCTAATTGTTGAGGCATTGCATATTTTTTCTTGAGAGATTCCAACAGCTTTTGTAAGCTAGAGAACCCATACTGATTTAGGAGAATCTGCTCCCATTGTTCAATATTTTTGCTTGATTGCCATCTTTCTAGGTCAATTCCTTGAATCTGGGGAACCTGCATCAGCTCAATAAGTTTTTTGGAAAAAAAGGCATCTTCTTTTCCAACAGAAAGTTTCTCTGCAAGTTTTGGTGAGAGATCTCAGAGATGATCATAAATATTTTTCAATACTACCATAAGTTTGTACCAAGGTCATTGCTCCTTTAGGTCAGATTCCTGCAACTCCCTTGATATTATCTGCACTATCTCCAATCAATGCAAGATAATCTACAATATGCTCTGGTGAAAAGCCCCATTCCTGCTGAAAAGTCAAAAGCGTAGTAGTCTGATTTTTTGCGGCATCGGTAATAACAACATTAGCCTGCAAAAGCTGTTTAAGATCCTTGTCTGAACTCACAACCTCTAAGGTAAGATCAGATTTTTTTTGATATTCTCTCACAAATGAAAAGATAATATCATCTGCCTCATATCCTGGAGCTTGATAGGTTGCAATTCCTAGCTCTTCAATCAGCTTGTGTACTTGCGGAATTTGCTGTTTAAAATCATCATCAATCTTTGGTCTAGTTCCCTTGTAATCTGGATAGAGTTCATGCCTCTTGGTCTTGACCGGGCTATCTCGCGCAATGATAAAATAATCTGCTGATGTCTCGTCTATAAGCTTGAGAATCATACGAGTAAATCCGTAAAGCACATTTTGATTGTTCCCTAGAGCATTGATCATAGGAGGAAATGCAAACCATGCCCTAAAAAGGAATCCTGAACCATCAACAATAACCAGTTTTTTCATCTTCTTATTTAAGGAATTTTAAAAAGTCCTGATTGGATCTGAGTTTTGATTTCATTGATATTATCATATTGTGTAGAATCTAACGAATCAAGAAAAATCTAATAGCTGAAGTCTGATTTCAGCTTGTTTTTTTGGTCAAATTTTAGAGTTACTAATTCTTGTTCTCAAATAAGCTTACCCTCATTCCACCAACGAGAAAAAAAGTCTCAGCAATTCTGGATCATTGGTTGAAAAATTGCAAGGTGGTTTTTATCTTGGTTCCTAAGGAGATTTTTGAGAGATAAAAAAATCCCCTGCTCTGCCAAGCGTTCAAAGCTGCTTATTAGCTCTTGCTCTAGAGTATTTCGCACTCAAAAAAAGTGGGATATGAGCTTTTGCTCCCAATACTTCTCCATCTTTTTTTCATCAATTTTTCCATAAAAGCAAAATCAAAGAAAAAAATAAAGCTCAAAAAAACTCAGCAAGACCATTAGGAACTGCAAACTCTTTTGTCAGTCCATAAATAAAAAGTTCATCACTGCCTTTTTCTCTATCAGACACTCAATTCCAAAAAGATTGCTTAAGCATTGATTGAAAAGAATCAATATTTTTTTAGAAAACGAAGGAAGAAAGGCATATTTTTTTGTCCACTCTCCTCATCAAAGGCATGAAACATTGCTAATGTCTTCTCAAGAATTTCTTTATCAAAAGACAAAAGAGGTAAAAAATCTGACTTGAGATAAGCAACTTGCATCCCATCACCAAGATTTTTAAAATTGATAAGCTTTCGACTTCTTTTTATAGTAAACAAAAAAATTTCCTTATCAAAACTAGAAAAAAACTCCACCCACTTAAAGTATAGGAATAGGGGCTTGAGCTGAGCGAGTGAAGGGTTTTTGAATCGAGAGGAGATGATTTTCATCAAAAGAAATCAGCATTTTTGAGCTTTTTTGGATAAAAAATGAAGAAAAACGAGAGCACCCTAAGCTAAAACTCAAGGTGCTAACTCTTATTTATTGACTAAGATTTTGTAAATGAGGGTAAGCTGGATAAAGTTGATCATAAGCGCTGTTCCTCCATGACTCACAAAAGGTAAAGTAAGACCGGTATTTGGGAGGATTCAAAGATTTACACCAATATGCACAAATACCTGGATGATCAAAAGCGAAATCAATCCAATTCCTACAAGTTTAAAGTAAGGATCTTTAATTTCTTCAAGCCCCCTAATTACATTATAAAACAAACCAAAGTACAATCCAAGGAGTAATAAATTTCCAAAGCAATCCAATCTCTTCTGAGAATGCATCAAAGATCATATCTGAATGCGCTTCTGGAAGTGCTCCCATTTTTTGCAAGCCTTTTCCATACCCTTGTCCTCGGAATCCTCATCCTCAAACTGCCATTATTCACTGTTTAAGCTGCCATCATTCATGCTGTTCTTGATAGAGCTTTTTGTTGGGAATCTGTTGTCATGAAGGTCGTAAGCCTAATCAAAGCATAACTATACTTACTACTAAAAAGTCCAATAATTACCGAACCTATGACGAGTACAACCATTGCAATAGAAGCCAGAATTCAGATCTTTTTGATCGGTAAACCATAATATCGGCTCATTATCGTTGCCGTAGCTCCAAGGATAAAGATCGTTCCAAAGTCTGGGAATTGAGAGCAAAACAAGAAATACAGCTCCATTGATCACAGCAAACTGCGTCAAGAATTGAGTTGTTGCAATAATTTCCTTTCTTTTACTAATCCAATACGCCATAAAAAAGATATACCCAATTTTGAAGAACTCGGAAGGCTGCATATTTGGAAGTCAAGGGATATCAATCCAACCTCTCGCTGTTCCATATCTCGCTTCTAGAGCAGGGACAAAGACTAAGATTTGAAAGGCTGTTACTCCAATGATCATAGCCCAAATAACTTTTTTATTTTGCAAGATAGAGACCGGGATAAAATACACAATCACACAGAGAATCAAGGCAATAATCAGACTTCTTACCTGATTTGAAAAAAATACTTGTAATTATCTTGAGTCTTGATAATTTTGGTTTTGGTACTTACAAGTTTACTTTCAGAAAGATCTTTTTCCAATTTGGTAAGATCTTCTGAAGGCATAATAACAACCATTCCACTCTGTCAAGTATGCTCTACTCCGGTTGAAATTTGGGCGTTTTCTCCAGTTCAAATAATAGGTGGGGTAAGCAAAGCTTGTGCTCCTGTAGAACTCACTACTTGAGCTGTTTTTTTGCTCAATTGTTTCTGAAAGCAAGGTATCAAAAAGCCTTAACCGTATCAATATTTTTGAACGATAGTGACTTTTTGATCCTTGGTTAAAGGATTTTCGGATACTCGTACTATACACTGCAAACAACCCAAACACTGTCAAAAGAGCTCAGAAAACCCAGACATATTTTGAGTTTCTCATTAATTTTCGATATTTAATTCTAAACGCTGCAATGGCTGCTTCACCGCAATTTTATTTTTTTGATCTAATAAAGAGCGCAAGTTTGATCGTCTTTTCTCACAAGAGCAATCTCTTGCATAAGCTGTTCATCAATATAGTGAACTGATGCAAAAAGGCCAAGACTGAAGATGGATAGATTCAGATTTTTTTATCTGAAAAATTCTTGAAGCTGAATCCAGATATGCTCGGTAACAAACGGAGTAAACGGAGCCATCATCTTTAAGTAAGTAGTCAAGACTTCATAGATCGTTGCATATGCGGAAATCTTATCTGCACTAAGTCCATTTTCTCGGAATCTTCTTCTGCTTCTTCTGAGATATCGATTACTCAGTTTTTCGATAAAAGTCAGTTCCAGACTTGATTGCTGCATCAATTGCATAAGACCTCAATCCCTCATCTACATTTGCAAGAGTTTTTATGAAGTTCTGCAAGAATCCACTTATCAAGATCACTTGTAATCTGGTAAGTTGGGAGCTTAAGAATCTCTAAGTAGTCTATCTTCTTACAAACAATACCACATTTTTCTAGTCGTCAATTTCAGCTCTTTATATCCCCAATAAGTAGAATTTTCTTGCCTACAAGAGATCTCGTTTGATCTCATTTTCATACCTGACAATCAGCTATTGAAAAAGATCATTGTTCATCATCTATAAACTCAACCTTTTTATCTTTCAATAAATTATTGATAAATTGTTCTATTTCCTTTTACTGTTGCAGCTGTAATCAAATCTTTACTATTATAAATAATTACATCTGGATTTATTCTTATAAATTTCTCTAGATTTTCAGGACTTTTAATTTGTTCTAATTGATAAGTCTTCTTCTGAGAATTTTCCATATCAGAATAAGCACTTGTCATGAAGTATACTTCTGTTTCACTTGGTTTCCATCCATCAATTTTGGCATAAGTTTCAAAAAACTTATAGACATTTTCAAGAGGAATATTGAAATCCTTGAACGCCTGCTCCACCCCTCTTTCTGCAAATCTCATTGGTTCAGATCTCACAACAGGACTGCTCAAAGTATAGAGCCTAAAAGCGTCCGCACCTCGCTTTTTCGATAAGCATTCTCGGATCTGGATAGTTTTTGAGAGATTTAGACATTTTCTTTCCATCTTCTGCAAGGACAAGCCCATTTACAACAACATTTTTAAAAGCATTTTGTCCCTTGATTGCGTGTCCTACAACATGGAGAGAACGGAACCAACCTCTGGTTTGATCCAATCCTTCAGCAATAAAGTCTGCTGGATAACTAATATTATGATCAGCCTCTCCTAAATAATGATCCTGTCCAAATGGCATAGAACCCGACTCAAACCAACAATCCAAAACTTCAGAGGTTCTCTTATAGGTTTTTCCCATTTTGGATTCCTCGATAGTTATCTACATATGGCTTGTGAAGATCAACTTCTGCATTTCTATCATTATCCCAGTAATGCACTTTGATTTCTGCATTTTTTGGAAGGAAAATTTTTCTCTGCTTTGCATAGTCAAAATTACGGAATGCTTGTCTTGCCAAACCAATGGTATCCGCATGAGATACAAAAAAATCAAAGTCTGACTTTTTGCCTTGTTATTCCAATATTTCAGAGCATTTTTTTACTCTTGAAGAATTCTGAGTAATTGTTTCTCCATCAACTCCTATAGGTTTAGATGGATCTTTTCGATTAAGGAGATCGCAAGGTCTTACCGTTGCTTGATCCGCGAAAAGAAAGGTGATCCGTCAACCTCCAATCTACAAAAATCTGCTCTCCAAGCTGAAAAACCACTTTGATCATCAGCTCCCTGAAGTCTCTCCTGAAGAGATCTATCTGCAAAAGCTGCTCTGTACTGTTCAGAAATAGCATAATACTGATTTTTCTCGAGCAGTTACCTCTGATTCTGAAAATCGTGAAAGCAAAGTTGGTTTGATCGTCTGTCGAGTCCTCTGAAGTGGAGAGAGAACGAAGATAAGTTCAGATTTTTTTCTGCTTTTTAAGTGTTCAAGCTTTGCAACAAGATTTTTGAGATTGTTCTTGTCCAAGCTCAGTCAAAACTGAATCTCCTAAAGCATCTACTTTTTTTCTCATCATTAAAAATTAGTTCTTCCATGACGGATGAAAAAGGTTTTTTTAGTCAGATTTTTTTGGAACCTGTTTTTTTGTGAGATGGAAAAAGCTCATCAAGATTTGCTATACTCATTCTATCCTCAGGATCTGCAATATTTTTCCCAAATAGGCAATGGAGAACCTCGATATCTATTTCTTGCTACATTCCAGTCTGGCGCAGATGCCAATCCATTAACAAATCTATTTTTTACACTTGCAGGAGTGAAATTGATTTGCTCTGCATCAGATCAAGTCTGGGCATTCATCTCCTTTTTCCTTGATAAATCGGCTTGACATTGCCTTGTAAATAAGAGGAGTCTTACATCTTCGACAATGAGGATAAGAGTGATTGATTGACTCAGCCTTCACCAATTTTCCTGCAGATTTAAGCTGCTCAATAATCGCCTTATTTGAGTCCATCACTTTCATACCTGCAAAGTCTGGTACAAGATCTGTAAAAGTTCCGTACTCATCTACTGGCATAAAGATCCAATCCCTTGCAAATTCTCAACCAAGTTTTTTTCTGCAACTGCTCAAAAAAATCTACCTCTCAAAAACTTGGAGCGATATGCACAATTCCTGTTCCGTCTTCGGTAGTTACAAAAATCCCCAGAAAGAAGCTGAAAAAAACTGATCCTTATATTGAGCATCGATCTGAGAATTTTGGAACATAAGGGAAAAGAGGCTGATAAGTCAGATTTTTAAGCTCTTTTCCTTTTTGACGATAGATGAAACGATATTGATCTGGCGATTTAAAATATTTTTTTCAAAAAGTTTTTTTCTGCCATCACAAAAATACTCCTGAGAAGTAGGATCATAAACGGTAATATAATCAATATCCTCTCCTATTGCCAAATATACATTACTTGGTAAGGTCCAAGGAGTTGTTGTCCATGCAAGGAAGTTGAAATTTCACTCAATAAGTCCTTTTTCTTGAGGATCGAGAACATTTCTAAAGAGATGAAAAATCAATAAAATCATGAGTTAGTTCTTTCTCATCATCGATAATATTTCCCTGCAATATTAAGACAGAAACCAAGAGCATTTTCAGATTTTTTTCTTCTTTTACCCAAACAAGCGCATTGTGCTTATCTTGTTCTTGGATAGTTGGAATTCCTTCTGTTGTAAGTTCAAATCGATGTACCCTATATGGCTTTCCGAGATGCACGATTTTTACAGCTCCGAGATAAGCTTTTTCTTCAACATCTACTCCTACCTCTTCTTTCATCTCTCTCTTGAGTGCTGAGATAAGAGATTCTCCTGCTTCAACCTTTCCTCCAGGGAAAAAAATCGGAGATTTTTCCTTGGCATGATGTACCATAGCATAAGCTCATTCCTCGTTTTTTTGAGTACTCCTGCCACTACATCTACAAAACCATCTTCAGAAGTCTCATAACCTGTAGCATTTTTATTGAATAGTGAAAATTTGACTGTAATAGCAGTATCTTGACGATCTTCATATCCTTCTGAAATTTCATTGTTTGCAAGCGGTGTTGCACAACTTGGACAATACCCTTGTACCTTAAAGCCTTTATAAACCTTGTTTTGACGATAAATAGAAGAAAAGCAGTACATTACGCTTTCCATAAAATCTAAATCCATGGTAAAATACGGATTCTCGATATCTGCCCATCTTCCTGTATGATCTACAAACCAATGCCAATCTGCATTAGTCTGATTTACATATGCTCTACACTTTTCAACAAAAGTCTCAATTCAGATTTTTTCTTCGATATCCTTTTTTCCATCGATTCCGAGAGCCTTTTCTACAGCCTTCTCTACTGGTAGCCCGTGACAGTCCCAACCTCGTTTTCTCTTTACCTGATATCCTCTCATCGCCATATATCTAGGAAGGACATCCTTGATACTTCCCGCCAAAAAGGTGCCCGTAATGTGGCGTCCCACTTGCAAACGGAGGTCCATCAAAAAAACGATATTGAAGCTGATCACTCTTTTTCCTCAATAGATCTTTTTAAAAAGTATTATCTTTCTTCCAAAAAGGCAAGAATTGACTCCATAAGTTCAAGATTTGACATCAAATAATGCATAATAATCTAAAGTCTAACTTTGTTTATAAAAAAACACAATGCTTTTTTTCAAGCTAAAGAAAAGAAAAAAATCAGAATTTAAAGATTGATCAAAAATCAGAAACAGTTTTTATTTTTTTAAGGAGCACCTGTTTTTTTATTTCCTTTTTAAAAATAATAAAAAAAGTAGAGGAATGCTTACAAAAAAGCTTACTTATATTTTTTTCAATTTTTAAAAAAATAAGCTGAAAAATTCTTTTTTTAGGGATATTTTAGCAAAAAAATCACTTGCATATTTGGGCAAAAAAATATAAAAAAAGAACTTTCGATTTTATCCTCTTACTAAACAAACGATGACACAAAAATGAAAAAACACTCGGGCAAAAGGTAGATGAAATGACTAATAAGATATCAGAAGTAAGTTCTGAACTTGGAGAAAAAAACTTGAAAGCTCAAAAAAAGAAACTCAAAAAGTTTGCTCATGGAGTTGAAAAAGTGGCGAGTTCATGCTAGTATCGAAACTCGCATTACAACTATTGTTGGTGCTCTATTGATTGCAGTTGCATTTTGGAACTTAAGAATGATCCTTTGGCAGCTCTTGCTCTTAACATTGGGTATTCTCTCTATAACTGGAGTTTTCAATAGTTTTGTAAATGACGCTCTAGAATTTCTTAGAGATAAGCTTAATGCACAAGCAAAAAAATCAACTCCAAAGAAAGAAGAATCTGAAAAAAATAATTCAGGTTATTAAAACTTTTTTTGACACAACTCCCCCTTTTTATAAAAAGGGGTTTTGTGCTTAAAAATTTATATCAGTTTTACCTAGAAAGGGAATGACAAGCGAGGAGAAAAAATACTCAAAGAAAATATTTTTTTAAGTTGGTTATTGGAATAATCCTATTAACAACTTGTTTTATTTATCTAGGTCAAAATCGCGCTGAAAAAAATTGCACTCTATTCAAGCTTTGATCTTATTTTTTTCAAAAAAATTGAAGTAGCTTACTTTAATATTTTTAGGAAAAGACGGAGCTCTCCTTGACCAAAAAGTACAATTTGGAAAAAAACAGTATTTAGACTTAATTCATCTAGCAGAAGAGAAATGATGTTCTAATGCTCAATTTCTCCTAGACCTAAACACCACTTACCAAAACCTCCTCTCCGAATGAAAAGAAAATATAGATCAATATATTGCTAGATATACTCTTCTAGGAAGCGACTTTCAAATGCAATTAGAAAGCGATAATTGCGGAGCATAACTTTTATTTGGAATAAAACAAGCATGAGAATAGGAATTGATATTGATGAAGTACTCTGCGAGACGATCGACTATGTATTAGCATTTCAAAACTACAAAATTGCAGGGATTCCGATCAAAAGATCAGATTTTACTGACTATTATATCAAAAAAATATCTCTTGATTTGAGCACTTAGATCAAGAAACCACCATTAGTTTTTTTATGATGCGATTAATGCTCTAGGAAGCGACCTATCTGCACTTAAACCTGTGCAGTGAGCATTACAAGCACTAACAAAAGCTAAAAAATCCTGACATCAACTCTATGCAATCACAGCTAGATGAGATAATGTAAAAACTGCGACTCTTGAACGAATCAATCAACACTTCCCTGCTCTTTTTGAGGAGGTGATTTTTTTTGTAATTATCATGAAGCGAATAAGATCAGCAAAGAAGAAGTATGCAAAAAAATTTAGGGATTCAAGTTTTTTTGTAGAAGATAATTTACGTTATGCCCAGGCTCTTGCAAAAGAGGGCATCAAGTCTTTTTTGCTAGCTAAGGAGCGAAATACGACCTTTAAAGCTGAAGAAAATCCAAACATTTTCAGAGTAGAGAACCGAGATGCTGTGGACTTTGATGAAGCAGCATGAACAAATAATTCTGCTAAAAAATACTATCTAACGACTGCGATTCCATATATGAACTGAGCTCCTCATGCTTGACATGCACTAGAAATTGTACAAGCAGATGCACTTGCAAGAATGCAGAGATTTATTGGTAAGGAGGTTGTATTTCAAACAGGAAGTGATGATCATGGAATGAAGAACCGAAATACTGCGGCAAAAAGAAGGACTCGAAGTAAGGGAATTTATCAAAAAATGCTCAGCTTTTTTTGTCTCTTTATAAACAACTAGATATTAGCTATACTGACTTTATCCATACTAGTGACGAACAAAAGCATTATCCATGAGCACAACTCATGCGAAAAAAAGACTTCAGGATGCAGGTGATATCTATAAAAAAATCTTATACAGGGCTTTACTGTGAGGGATGCGAAGCTATGAAACTTGAAAAAGGACCTAGTTGATGGTCACTGTCCTGATCATCCAGGGAAACAGCTTCAGGAAATTCAAGAGGAAAAACTATTTTTTTCCGCCTCTCTAAATATAAAAGATCAAATCAAAAAAATCTGATTGAATCGGACGAATATCGTATTGAACCGGAAATAAGAAAGAATGAGATTCTTGCATTTTTGGAAAAAGCAGAGGATGTATCTTTTTCTCGTCAGAAAAACAAAATGCCATGGGGAATTCCTGTACCATGAGATGATGAACATGTGATGTATGTATGGTGTGATGCCTTGACTAACTATATTACTGGGCAAGGATTTGGAAGAAATGACGATTGGCAAAAATCTTGGCCTGCGGATTTACATATTGTAGGGAAAGACATTTTGAGGTTTCATGCGGCTTTTTGGCCTGCAATGCTCCTGAGTGCAAAACTCCCTTTACCAAAGACTCTATTAGCCCATGGGCATCTCACCCTCAATGGAGAAAAAAATGTCAAAATCTACTGGAAATGTAATCGATCCTAGTGAAGTGATTGAAAAGTATGGTAGAGATGCATTTGTATTCAACCTACTCTATGATGTATCACTCAATGCCGATGGAGACTTTTCAGTTTCAAGACTAGAAAATGTATATAATAGTATGCTGATAGGAGCTTGGGGGAATCTAGTCAATAGAGTGATTAGTCTCTGTAAAAAATATGGAATTGAGAAAGGAATTGCTCATAGCTCTATCCAAAAAAAGAATGGGAAAGTCTGACTCAAAAATCAGGATTTTGAAACTTTCTTTGAAACTATCGAAAAAAAGTATCTACAAAAATTTTTGATCTTCAAGGCTATTTGCAAGAGCGATATAAATATGTTCAGGCTGCAAATGAACTCATCACCAAAGAGGAACCTTGGAAAAAAAGTACAAAGACGAAGCTACAAGAGAACAGGCAATTCAAACTTTGGAATTTTTGCTTTATGTGGTGAAGAATTTAAGTATTTTGTCCGCACCTATCTTGACTCAAGGATTTGACAAGATGAAAAATATTTTGGGATACGAAGAGATGGCACAAATTGACACTAGCAGAGATCTTGATCCTGAGTTAGTAGGCAAGGCACTTAAAACAAGAGAGTTTTCTGTAAAGCTTGAGCCAGAAATCCTCTATCAAAGAATTGAGAATTAATAATTTTGAGATAAAAAGGAGAAATGCTGATTAAATTCAGCTTTTTTCTTTTTTTAGAGAAAAAGAAATTTGCTTTTTATCGAGGGAATCAATATAATTGGGAATGTTTATCTCATAATTTTCTCCATCTATGTCAGAACTAGAACAAGGAAGTATTAAAGACCATGGACATCTCAGACCAGATCAAATCCCTGAAGATGAATATTTTATGGATATTACCCGTGTAGTCGGGGAAAAATGAACCTGCTCTCGTGGAAGGAGTGGATGCGTGATCGTTAGGAAAGGGAAAATTATTTCCACCTGATTTGTGCATGCACCAGAAGGAAGTCCTAGCTGTGATCAACTAGAAGAACATCAAATGCGAACCATCACTAAGGATAACTGAGAAACGACCCAACATTGTATGAGAAATTGCTGTGCAGAGCTTAGTGCAATCTGCTCGGCAGCTCGTCAATGAATTAAACTTGATGGAGCGACCCTCTACACCAAGATGACTCCTTGCTATGTGAGACATTGCGCCCATTTAATTGTAAGTAGTGGAATCAAGAGAGTGGTCTGCGAAAAACATTTTCATGATGCAAAACTTAGCGAAGAACTTCTGAAAAATGCTGGAGTAGAGCTATGTTATTTGGAAGATACTATTGAAAAATTATACCGCAGACAGGAATGGAAAAATAGATCAAAAAGTCTGAATTTAAGTATAAATATTTTTATAAAAACATTAAAAACATCTTTTACTATTTTGTATACAGTAGGATGAATAACCCCAGCCTTGATACAAAGGGACTATCTCTAACCCCAGACCAAATTAAACAGCTCGTACATAATGACTTTTTATAACAAAAATCTTTTCTCAACTACGAGAGGCCTTAATTATGAACAATCTCATCTATAATACAAGTGGAAGCTATTCCATTGGAGAAATTTCTTTTTGATAAAGAAGGAAAGATACAAGAAGCGAGATATCTCCCAGACTCTGAAAGAGATCCTGTAGATGTAAGCGGAGATATTAGCAAAATTGATCTTTTTAAGAACTAAAGATCAACTTTTTCAGCTTGTTGATCAATACTGAGATATGGATAAAGATGAGAAAAAAAGATAAAAGCTGCAATTAAAGATTTCATTTTTGAGAGATTTCTCACTCCTCAAAAAAAGAAATTAGAAGAAAAAAAGGAAAGAAAAACATCCTAAAAAAACGACTATTTTCTTTTTTTATAAAAGAACCTTGCAGAGGAAAAAGGCAAGAGAAAGAAACTATACCATCGAACAAAAAAAGAATTATACAAGAATATTGGATTCAGTATATCTTGACTTGTTGCTAAAAAATAACCCATCTTACCTAGATGCAAATGGTGAAATTAATCAGGAATGACTAAAAATTTATTGCAAAAAGTGTTTCTAAGGGCTATTAAACATATTCCAACTCTATGATCTTCTAAAGCCGTGCATAACATCTTTCATGATGGAGATTTTTCGTTTTTTTGAGAATAGAAAATGGAGACAAAAAGCCCTAAAAATCTGAACTCTTGACCATTATATTAGAGCAATTATGTATCTTATGGATCAAAAACTGATTTAATCCTTTTGCCACATGAGGGTATGAGGGATTAAGGGAGCGAAATACTTCAAAAAAATTAGTTTTTTTAAATACGCTATACAAAAACTCTATCCTATAAAGAAGAGACAACAAAAAGAAAAACTTTCCAGATAAAGAAAGTATTCATTACAATCTTTCATATGACTGGGCAAGAATTAATGAAATAAGCTCTTTCTTAAATGCCTGGATTTCTGTTAATAGATATAAAACAGAGGCCTCTAGACTCAGTAAACTTGCCTCAAAAGGGACAGAGTCTCTAACAGATGAATCTGGATTAAGATCTATTTATTATGGAGATCCAAAAAGATCAAGAGAATATATTTAAACATATCAATCAAGTAAGTATAGACTATATCAAAAAAACTTTATGCAACACCTTGAATAACGATTCATAACATTACTACAGCAACAAAAGGAGGATTTATTACTCCAGATCAAGAAAAAAATCTGATCGAAGGGCTAGAACAAAATCTTGCTATACTCTGAACATCTATCCCGAATATCGAAGAGAGAAGAAAAAAATCAGATTCTGTCAACTTTTATACTAATATCAAAAAAACATTTGTGAAGAGTCTCTAAGTTGGACCCCTCTCCTGCACTAGAACAAGCTTATCATCTAGCAAGTGGAAAGATTTCCAGAGGAGGCAATGGTGATTACAAAGACTTTAAAGCTTATTGTTGAACTTTCTATTGATAAGGGAATCTATCAAGAAATTGCTGAACCTCATCCTCTTATTGATGAAAAAAAGGGGATAAAAAGTGAGAAAAGTAATTCCGCTCTTTCAAGAGATATCCTTCTATCCTATCAGTAATGATCTTAATATGGGGAATCATCATTTTCTTGACTTAGAAAAAAAGAATTGATACCAGAATTAGTAATATGAATGACCCTGAACTAGGTAAAAAGCATTAGTCTCAACAGACTAAGATGGTTTTGTAGAGAGTTCTCTTAAAGATATTAGCTTTGATATTGATATCTATGAAGAGAAAAATTAAAAAAAGGGCTCTTAGTAAAACCTGAAACAGATGACTATAAGTATCTCCAAATTGATGGAGAAAAAAATCAGTCTCAAAGATCTTATCTCAAGGACGGCACAAAACTCAGAAAGATTTGATCGTCTTATCTGCCATGTACTCAACTATTTTATTAAAGAGAATAAACTTATTTATATCAATATGGATAAGACTCACCACTTTGGTTTGCTTACTCCGGAGAATTTAGCCAAGGATTCTGTAACGAAAAACAAGGAGATTTACCATTCCCAAAGTACTAAAAAAAGTATAGCGATTAATCCTAAATATCAAGAAGGTAACATCTGTTTTTTTATCATCCAGGGGATAATCCGACAACACCAGATTTTGAAGTTGTTAACTTTGGAGAACTCAATAAGCTCTTTAGAGCAGAAAAATATGATCAGAAAAAAATGCTCAAGAATCGGTTAGAAAAATAAAAAAAGAGAAGTCAGACTTCTCTTTTTTTATAATTATTTACCATATTTTGCATTTGCTCCAAGGTTTTCTTGAATTCTCAAAAGTTGATTGTACTTTTGCAATACGGTCAGTTCTGGATGCTGATCCAGTCTTGATAAATCCAGTATTGAGAGCAACTGCCAAATCTGCGATAAAAAGTATCTTCAGTTTCTCCTGATCTATGAGAAGAAATTGATCTCATTCCATTTTCATGAGCCATATTGATAGCATCAAGAGTTTCTGACACTGATCCAATTTGATTGAGCTTGATAAGGATTGAATTTGCAATTCCTTTTTCGATTCCCATCTGAAGTCTAGAAATGTTAGTAACGAAGAGATCATCTCCTACGAGCATCATCTTGTCTCCAAGTGCATCAGTAAGCTTTTTTCCATCCATCAAAATCATCTTCTGCCATACCATCTTCGATAGAGATGATAGGATATTTACTCGCCCAATCTTGATAAAGTGCTACAAGTTCATCAGCATTGAGTTTTCTACCTTCTCCAGCCAAGTCATATACACCATCTTTGAAAAAAATTCTGATGAAGCGACATCAAGTGCAAGAGAAATTTTACCAGTATAACCTGCCTTTTCGATAGCCTCCATAATTACTTGCAAAGCTTCTTCATTAGATCCAAGATTTGGTGCGAACCCTCCTTCATCTCCTACTGAAGTTACAAGACCTTTTGCCTTAAGGATAGATTTGAGGTTGTGGAAGATTTCAGCTCCCCATCTGAGTCCTTCTCTGAAATCAGGAGCTCCTGTAGGGATAATCATAAATTCTTGAATATCTACATTATTGTCTGCATGAGAACCTCCATTGAGGATATTCATCATAGGGAATGGAAGCGTATTTCCTTTTTCCTTCTCCAAGATATTCATATATCCATTTCTCTTCAGTTTGAGCACATGCTACTACAAAAAGCCATACTCACTCCAAGGATTGCATTAGCTCCAAGATTTGATTTATTTGCTGTTCCATCAAGAGCAATCAATGCCCCATCAAGTTTTCTAAAGTTTTCAAAAGTCTGACCTTGGATTGCGTTTGCAATAGTAGTGTTTACATTTTCTACTGCTTTGAGTGTTCCTTTTCCAAGGTATCTAGACCTATCTCCGTCTCTGAGCTCCAAAGCTTCATGAATCCCAGTAGATGCTCCAGAAGGAACCAAAGCTCTTCCCATAATACCATTATCAAGAGTGATTTCTACTTCTACAGTAGGATTTCCTCTAGAATCGAGCACTTCTCTTGCATGAACCTTACTAATTGTATATGACATAACTTATATAAGTATAAAAATAAAAACCAAGCGTTATCTTAGTATTTTTTTCTCAAAAAAAGCAAGTTTAAAAAGCTGTTAGAAAAAAATAATGTTATAATCATAGAGGTCAGATCCCTCTAATGTTTAACTAAAGAAAAAAGTCTATAAATCAGCATCAACAGTATTTTTAAAATTAAAAAAATCTGACATCCCACTTTTATGTTTTGTCAGATTTTTCTCTTATTTTAATTATTACGCATCTGTTCCCATTTGCTTTGATTAAAAATATAAAGCAAAAATGATTTATATTTTCTCTTATTTTTAATTATTGAGCATCTGAAGAAAGTTTTCTCTCATCCCTTTCAGCTGTTAGCTGAGCGATGAAATCTTCAACAGATTTTTTTCATATTGAGCTTTTGATCTAAACTCACGAACGGAAACAGAGTCAGAATTTTTGTTCTTTTTCTCCTATGATAAGAGTATACGGTATTTTCATCAGTTCTGCATTACGGATTTTCTTTGAGAAAGAATCAGATCCGTCATCAACTTTAGCTCTAATATCAAGCTGATTGAGCTGAGATTTTTAGTTGAAATGCATAATCATTGAACTTCTCCGCTACAGGAACAATTTGAACTTGAATTGGAGCAAGCCAAAGAGGAAATGCCCTCCAAAGTGCTCGATCATCACTCCCATAAATCTCTCTAGAGAACCTGAAATCGCTCTATGAATTACTACTGGTCTCTTTTTTTCCCCTTGCTCATTGGTAAAAGATAGATCAAACCTAACCGGAAGATTGAAATCACATTGGATAGTGGCGAGCTGTCGCTCTCTACCGATTGCATCCTTGAACATAAAGTCAAGCTTTGGTCCATAGAATGCTGCCTCATCAATTCCGATCTTGAATGGAAGATCAAACTTTTTCACAGGCAGCTCTAAGAGCACCTTCAGCCTTTTCCCAAACTTCATCAGATCCGAGATATTTTCCTTCTGGTCCACGAACTGAGAGACGAACCCAGTAATCATTGATCATACCAAGAGTAGAATAGAACTTTTTGATAATCTCCACGATAGTTCCTACCTCTTGCATAATCTGATCCACACGACAGAAAAGATGTCCATCATCTTGAGTAATCGATCTCACACGAGTTAACCCAGAAAGTTGTCAGGTTTTTTTCATCTCTATATACCGTTGCAGGCTCGAAGTATCTAACTGGCATATCACGATAACTAAATTGGTTATCCGCAAAAATCTGCATATGATGAGGACAGTTCATTGGCTTCATGAAGAAGTTTTCTTCCTTACCCTTTACTCTAAAAAAGCTCATCTCAAAACTTCTCAGCATGTCCTGAGGTTTTTGTAAAGATCTTCTTTGGCTAGATGTGGAGTCCAAACTCTCTGATATCCCTTGTCCTTGTGAAGTTGCCAAAGGAAATCTTCAATTTCTTTTCTGATGATCATTCCATGAGGCTGTAAAAGTGGCAAACCTGATCCAACCAATGGAGAAATAGTAAAAAGTTTAAGTTTTTGTCCTAAAATTCTATGATCTCTCTTTTTTGCCTCTTCCATCATAGTAATGTATGATTGAAGTTCTTCTTTAGTATCAAAAAGCCAGTCCATAGACTCTGGTCATCATTACATTATCAGAGTTTCCTCTCCAGTAAGCTCCAGCAAGCTTTTTCAAGTTTGAACGCACGAGGATCAATTTCCTTAGTAGATGAAACATGCCTTCCTTCACACATATCGAGAAATGTTACAAATTTCCCAGCAAACTGGTCTGGAAAAACGAGCTTGTAAATAATCTGTCACTGACTGATAATATGCGATGTAGTCAGCATTTATACCTTTTAATAAAGCATCTTTTGCAGACTCTACAATAGTATTGGCCCAGAAAGTAATCTCCTCCCCAGCTGCAGCAAATTCAGATCTCATCTCCTCTTTATATTGCTGTTTCATAAGATCAAGTACAAGCTTTTTGTGATTCAGCATCTGGCAAAAGCAAAAACCAACAAAAATCCTGATTCTCTTTGATGATTTTTCTCCATTTGAGACTGAATTCTCTTGAGATCTTCTTCCTTAAGTTGTTTATCTTGAGAGAACAAAAAAATCATAATAAAAAAACCATTGTCAATCGCAGGTCCAATCGCTACTTCTACATCTCGCTGCTGTTCTCTTTGCATTGCCTGTGCAAGAATATGTGAGAGGGAATGCCTCTTCCTATAAAGTCCATCTTCCATCGTGAACAAAAAAACTAAAAACTTATCTGAGATTTTTAGTATTTTTTTCATCTAATGCAAGAGAAAGTCTGATTTTTTTGTTTTTTTACAACTTAAAAAAAGGCATTTTATAAAAAAAGAATATTTTTTTTTAGGATCACTTTTTAACATATAAAGAAAAAGCCGTATAGAACTTGTCTATACGACTTTCTAGTGTTACAAACTTTAGTTAGTTTGTACAGAACTGAGAATTGCTCTCGGCTCAACAGAGTTTTTTTGATTAGGTGCCCGTGGGATTCGAACCCACGAACCGAGGTTTTGCAGACCTGTACAATAGACCACTCTGTCAGGGCACCATAGATCATTCTGATTTGGATTATAAAAAAATCCAAGAAAAAAATCAAGACAAAGCAAAGATTTTAACAAAAAGATTGGCCTATATGTTTAAAAATTATTGTATAATTTTTTTAGCTGTAGTAAAAATAGAGCTCTTTTGAGAAGATTTTTTTGCAAAAAGGATTGCACTTTTATACACAAATCCTATACTAAAAAAATCGCTAAACATAAATATTTAAAAATTATGGGACATGTGAATCCTAAACTCTTACAGGAATTCCTTCAAATAATCAATGTACCATTGTTTACTAAGGGGAAAAAAGGCTGAAGAGCTTACCTTTACTTATGATAAGCACTCAGAACGAATAGGACTATTTATTGATGGAGTACTTATACAATGGGTATCACACGAAGTTTGGGCAAGATTCTCTACCTAAACTAGGAGACCTGTGAAATCACAGGTCTTTTTTTATTATATGCTTGATTTTTTTGTATTTTTTTGAGTACAATCCTCTCTATAAAAAGAGTCTCAAGATATTGTGGATGAGCGTTTAGGCATGGCGATCATTAGATAGGATATGCCCCTCACACTTGAGACTCTTTTTGACATATATAATTTATTATTCACAACTCCTTTTTTTGTAAAGTATTACTTCCAAAAAAGGACTTTACTCTTAACAGCTCCCCACAAAAGTAGTAATCTTGTATAGCTTCTAAACAGTCAGGGGTGAGCAGTTCCGCCATCCATCTGCAAAAAGCAGAAATCTTATATAGTTTCTAAACTTTTATAATCTACTATTATAGATGAAAAATCTGCAAAAGCAGAAATCTTATATAGTTTCTAAACTAACTCTTATCAGAGGGAATGGAGACAATCTGCAAAAAGCAGAAATCTTATATAGTTTCTAAACATAGATACATTGTTTTCTTTTTTTAAGTGAATCTGCAAAAAGCAGAAATCTTATATAGTTTCTAAACATCACAAGCTCCAGTTCTCAATCCAACTATCTGCAAAAGCAGAAATCTTATATAGTTTCTAAACTTGTCCTGGGGAATGAATTTGAGTGCATCTGCAAAAAGCAGAAATCTTATATAGTTTCTAAACATAGACTATATAGGTTTCTATTGACAACATCTGCAAAAGCAGAAATCTTATATAGTTTCTAAACTTAAATTCAGCAGAAAAAAACTAGCAGAGGATCTGCAAAAGCAGAAATCTTATATAGTTTCTAAAACCTTATGAGGCTTACTTTTTATCGCAAGATCTGCAAAAAGCAGAAATCTTATATAGTTTCTAAACTTCTTTGTTATTATTTCTAGTTATATATCTGCAAAAGCAGAAATCTTATATAGTTTCTAAACCTTGAGCCTGAAGTTATTGAGGCGAACATCTGCAAAAAGCAGAAATCTTATATAGTTTCTAAACTTCCTAGATAGTAGAGAAGAGCTAGAATCTGCAAAAAGCAGAAATCTTATATAGTTTCTAAACTGACTTCGGTTTTTGTCCGTAGTAAGTATCTGCAAAAGCAGAAATCTTATATAGTTTCTAAACTATCAATTAAATGAAGCTGTATGAATTATCTGCAAAAGCAGAAATCTTATATAGTTTCTAAACTTGCTTGGAGCTCTCGGATCGTATGAATCTGCAAAAAGCAGAAATCTTATATAGTTTCTAAACTACTCCTGATGTTACACTCCAAAAGATATCTGCAAAAGCAGAAATCTTATATAGTTTCTAAACTTCCTTCTTCATTTAAAAACTTTAAAAAAATCTGCAAAAGCAGAAATCTTATATAGTTTCTAAACCAAGAAAGATGCAGCTTGTCTTGATGTATCTGCAAAAGCAGAAATCTTATATAGTTTCTAAACTATCAACTGAGTGATTTGATTATCGTAAATCTGCAAAAAGCAGAAATCTTATATAGTTTCTAAACAAAAATTAAAAACAAATAAATTATAATCTAATCTGCAAAAAGCAGAAATCTTATATAGTTTCTAAACCCAAGCAACAAAACTACCCTCTGAACATCTGCAAAAGCAGAAATCTTATATAGTTTCTAAACCAGGAAAAATGTTTGCTTTTTTTCTGCAGTATCTGCAAAAAGCAGAAATCTTATATAGTTTCTAAACAGACACTACCCCTACTCAAATTGAGACATCTGCAAAAGCAGAAATCTTATATAGTTTCTAAACGAAATAAAAAAATCAGGATGCTCTTTTTATCTGCAAAAGCAGAAATCTTATATAGTTTCTAAACTTATGAAAAAAACTCGTAACACTCGCAGGATCTGCAAAAAGCAGAAATCTTATATAGTTTCTAAACCTCAAAGAGAGTTCCAAAAATGCTATGGAGATCTGCAAAAAGCAGAAATCTTATATAGTTTCTAAACAATATGGAGCTTGAAATCCAGCTAACTATCTGCAAAAAGCAGAAATCTTATATAGTTTCTAAACTCCGAAAAAAACTAAATTATAATTCGTTTGAATCTGCAAAAGTAGAAATCTTATATAGTTTCTAAACTACTCTTTTTGTCTCTGTAGGTGCGAAATCTGCAAAAAGCAGAAATCTTATATAGTTTCTAAACGGTATTCATATTTGAAAAACTCAATAAATCTGCAAAAAGCAGAAATCTTATATAGTTTCTAAACTCCACTTTTGGCTTAGATAAGCCTTTTTTTGAAGCTATTAAGTTTTTTTTACTCAACAGCTCCAAATCCGCTTAAGACCATCTTCTAATTTTTATGAAGACGGTAGGTTTACATTTTTTTAGAAACAATATCATGATTTTTTTACTTTCTGAATAATCAGATTTCTATCTTTTTTTATTTGTTAATGATCAAGCCACTACATAAAGACAAGTTCTTCCTCTTCATGCACTGTATATCCATACCTGTGAATTTTTCTTTTTACATCATTCACACACCTCGAATATAAGAATACTGTCAGTATTTTCAAATCTTTTTTTGCAAATTTTTTTCTCAATTTCTAGCAAGACGATTGCCAAGATACGATCTGAATTTTTTTAAGTTCTCGGACAGAATATTGGAGTCTACGACCGTATTTTTTTCCAAAAAAATTTAGAAAAATCTGAATCTGAGTTTGTTTGAGGAAATATCGTACGATACAATCAGCATTTTTTTAACTTTATGTATAAAAATTGGTTAACGAAAAAAACGATACTTTTTATTTTTTTCTACGAAGGTAAAAAGTGGAAATTCTCTACTTTGATCCATGCAATATCTATAATACTCTTTAACATAAGAGAAGACCTGCATTTTCTGTTCCAATAAAGCAGACAAAAAAATTCTGAATATATTTCTTCTGTTTCTCCCATTCAATGGTATATTCTCCGTTTTTTTGAACTTAAAATCCTGCTCATTGATTTGCCCTAGATTATGCATTTTTTTCTGATCTTTTTGTCAATAATACATCTAAAAGGCTCAACGAGATCGCAAGCGAGCGATTTTCTCTCATAAAAAAAGCTTATGATAAACGCCCTTATAGACATCAAAACCATACAAACAGAGGTTTGCCTCTATGAAGTTATAGAGAAAAGAATAGCCGATATCCATCAGGAAAATTGATGATATCATTTCTTGTCCTTGGCATCCTTTTTATATCGCTTCATCTCTTCAAAATAGGAAGCAAAAAAGAGCTTTGAAGCATTTCATTCAAGCCCTCTGAGCGAATCATCACTTTCAACTTCCTCTATCTTAGAGAGAAGTTCCTTCATACGGAGGATATTCTCCTTGAAGCTATCAGATTTTTTTCTCTTATTTCTTGAAGTAACGAAAGCTGGTTTTGAACCTTATTTTTGACAATTTTCTTCGCAATTTCTAGCTCTGGAAGCTGAGTATATTGTTTCTCTCTGAGAAGATAATTTCCCTGCAGAGCATCCCCAATCATGCATTTGGGCTTGAGATTATAGCCAAGGCAAAAAAAGGCAAATCTGATACTTTTGCCAAGCGGTCAATCAGTTTTGAACTGATGGTATACTCCCCAATGATAAAAAAATACAGAAAATCTTGAAACATGAAATCTGATTTACAATTTTGTCATTTTCTTTGATCAGAAGATTATCGTTTCTCAGCATTAGGTCTTTGACTTGCTCGGAGGTAATAACTACGATTTGTTTTTTTCTAAAAAAATCAGGAGCCGAAAGCATCTTTCTCATTTTAGAAACTAAAGACACTTAAGTATAGTCCTGATTTTTTTGATTTTTGCAAGTTTTACGCCAGGGAATGATCGCAGAGCTCAGCATAAATGCAGTTTTGGCACTTATCCAGTTGAGGCTTGAAGTCCGAGTTTCTTGGATTAAAACGCTTGTATTCCTCTAAAAAAGCTTCAAAAGTCTGAATTTCTTCCTTGTTTGGAAGTGGAATTTCATAAACTTTATTATCATCTAAAGAATAAAGCTTGAGTTTCTCGACTTCATAGCCCATTTCTGTGAGGCAGAAATATTGAGCATAGAGCTGGTATTTCATACCAAGATATACTTCCGAAATGTGCGACTTCCTCTCAATGAGCGACTTTTTGGCAATATGGAAGCAATCGATATTCCCTATCAAGCCATACTTTTCTGAGAACACCGCAGTTCACTGAAGAATGTCTTTGGAAGTTGAATAATTCCCACTATCAATGAGACTATGATTGAGCGTTCCGTTGATTTGCGGAATATCTTGATAGAGCTGCTTTTCATAATTTTCGTAGAGGCTATGGAAATAGATGGAGTATGGGCAGAAGATGAAGTCATTGAGAGAGGAGATGCGGATATATTGGTCCATGAGGATTAATGAGAGTATAAACTATAAAAAAAGAAATATTTCATGAAATCTAGGTATTCTTTACATCTGATTTTTTTGGAAGTTCTCTTATTTTCTCTCAAATATTATATGCACCATTATCATCTCAATTTTTTTTATAAAAATGAAGATTTTTTTCATTGTTTTTTTATATTTTTTTCTATTGCTTCTTTATTTTTTTCATCTCTATTCTCTCTACTTCTTCTACAGAATAATGAAAACCATTACTATCTTTAATATTTTTCTTCTTGGCAATGACTGTGTATTGATTGAAATCAACATCTTTCACAATAAAAATATATTAGATTTTTTTGTAATTTCTATTTATAATTGGAATTCATTCTTTTTTTCAAGTCGTTTGTGTATTTAAACAAACAGGACATTTTTTTACTTGTATTTCTTGGATCAACGAAATAAACAATACCAAACTGTTTATATACATATTTCCCCTTATCCTTAAAAAAATTTCTGTGTAATTTTTTTACACTTCCAAAAACTTGGGACTAAATGCAAAATTCATTCTTCGGTAGAAATTTTAAATAACTTCTTCAACAATTGCATCTCAAAGAAATGATATGTTCACACTCAAGCAAGCGCTAGATTATCTTGTTTCTTTAAATCCATTGTTCCATCATTTTTTTCGTATTTAGCACAACATCTCAAGAAAGTCCATCTTTTGAAAAAAACCAAGCATTTGAAAGATCTTCAAGAGAAATCTTCACTTTATATTCATATTTTTTTCATCAAATAATAAATCACTCCTATCATATTTTGCGACTACTCATTTTTTTCAAGCTTTCACTTGCATCAAGCTCTGTAGTGATCTTCATAAGATTTTTTTCTTCTCAGATTCAGACAAATTTTTGATCAGTTTTTAATCTATAATAATTTTCAAACATTTCTTGAAAAAAATATCCATTGGTAAATCTACAAAAATTTTTTTTCATTCTTTATATGGAGTAATTAGTTCTTTCATATTTTGTTCTCTTTCCTCTTTGTTCTTATATTTTTTTCCAAAAAAACTTAAAAACTCATTCTTCATTTGCAGACATTTGATATTGTAATTTTTCTGATATATGCAAGTTTCTTAAGTTGGATATTTTGTTTATTTGTGCCGGTAGGATTTCAATCTTCATCTTTAGCTTGAAATAAAGATATATCTACTATATATTTATTTCAACTTTTATCGAGACTCAATCTTAAGGTTAGTTAAATCTAATATTCAATCTTTTCTATGAAATTTGTATTCCCATTTTTTTTACTTTCACTATTAAAAGTGCTTTTGTATAAATATCAAAAATCTTGTATAACTCAATTTTTTTATTTGTGATACACAAAGTTGCTAGTTGTTTGATTCATCTATCTATCCCAAAAAAATATAATAATTATCTAATCCTTCAAAAATATGTATTTACTTTTTTTCTTGGTTAAACTCTTGCACTAACTGATTTTTGTTTCTTTTGATCAATCGCAATTCTATTTTGTTCTTTTTTTGTTTTAAAAGAAGAGTTTCTTGGAATAAATTCTATACCAAGATTTGCTAATAGTTGTAACCTTCCAAAAACGATTTATGATTCATGATTTATTCTCCTTCTTGTGTTCTTCCATGGGCTTTCTATAAAAGATAGAAAAATTCTGGATGAATCCTACATTCTTTTTCACTCAAATACCTTTTCAAGGTCTAAAGTAAAAAAATGTTTTTTTATTTTCTTGTTTTTGACTTGAAATATCTTGATTAATAATAGGAAATAACAAGCAACCTTCATCTTTTTCCAAGCTTTCTAAATTCCCTATTGAAATAAAGTTTTCAGTCAACTGATATCATTTTAGAATCAACTTCTTTTTCTATCTCTTCATAAGTATTACAACCAGCAAAAATTCCAACCAAAGGCTTCCCAATTTTTGTTCTCTTGAAATCTCAGAGTCAATTAAACACTTTTTTTATATGACTTAAAAAAACTTTCCTGATATCATGTCCATTTTCCTTTTTTTCATCATATATTGAAACTTCTTTATGTTTATATCTAAAAATCTCAGTGAAATTTTTTTCGCATCTTCTGACAAAGGATTTTTTTGATAAATTTATTTAATGCTTTTTGAAGTAAAAAGAATTTACTTGATACACCTTTTATATCTCCATTGCCAAATTTTTTTGAGATATTTTTTTCTCTTGTATCTTTTCCATCAAGTTGTGATATAAGAAGGTATTTATCTTGATTTTTATCTTCAAGAATTACTCCGTAATGAGAAATTTTATTAAGTTCATTTTCTTCCTTGAGTCGATCTCTTATTTTAGCAAGTGTTTTTTTCCTACAAAACTTGCGATTCAAAAAAATGTGAATCCTTTTTGTCTATTAATCTCTGTGTTAAATCTCTGTATTTTTTTATCTTATTTTTTTCAGTCATCATCTCAATAATCACAATTCTTGTTTTGCTTTTTAATATAGTGGAATAGTCTCTTTGAGGTTTTGCCTTATTTAGCAATACTAAAACATCATTTTTATATCATCAATATCTTTCTTTATCAAAAAGAAAAGTCTATAGAGTCAAATACTTGTTTTATCTCATTTATAAGTTCTGCTTCATTATTTGGATTATTATATTCAATAGTTGCTAGATTATCTGCTATGAATAAAAAGATTGGCATATAATTTAAAAATCTGCATTATCGACATTAACATCAACATCAAAAATTATCTTTTTAAAAATTGTTTACATACCTCTTTTTGGGAAAAGGTATAGTTCTTTTTAAACTTCTTGCTGTATTTTCCCAAGCATAATCAAAGGCTAACTTGACAGGGTATTCATCAAGAGAAAAAGTTATTTTTGATTATTGGAATTTTTAAAATCATTTGCGATATCAATAGCTCTTCATAACAAATTCAATTTATCCAAAAATCTCTTCATAAGATAAATTAATTTCATTCTTATAATTTTTTTCTCAATGAACTTTGCCAAATTATACTTTTACTGAAAAAAAGGAATAGGCTTTTACTTTAAATAACTGTAATAACTCAATAGAATAAGGAGATTTTGAAGTAAGTAATAATTTTATTTTCTGTTTTGATCCTTGATGAAGATAATCGATAATTTGACTATCACTTTTCTTCAAAAAAATTTATTATTCATAAATCGTCTATAGCTTTTTTTAATTTCTTGATCAAAAATTATTTGGTTTTTGTACTGCTGTATAATAGTTTAGACTTACTCTTCAATATGGAACTTGGGATCAATTTGCTTCAAAAATATTGTCTAAGTTCTTCTCAATTTTTCAATACATTATAAATTTTTTTGTATTATTTTTTTCTCAAAGCAAACTCAGAAATCTTTTTCAATTTCTTGAGAAACTTTCTTCTTTGAAAAACTCAAAAAAATAATTGATCTATCCAATAAAGGCTGTAAAAAAATTCCTTAGTTAGTTTCAAAAAGTTGTAAAAAAGATTTTTTTCTAAAGTCAATACTATCAGGTTTAATATGAGTACTATTAGCATCATTAATAGCCCTCTCGTATTGTTCTAATTTAGGCTTAAAAAAATATTGAGTAAATAATCTGTTTTCTCAATTATCTCTCACCAATATTGAATAATACTATCACTTCTATTTCAAATCTTTAATGATGATAAAGAAATTTGGCTTGCTTGGGGTTGTTTAACTTTTTATATATTTATTTGATTTTTTTATCAAATTTACTAATCTCCCACATAGCATCAAATTTTGCTTTTCTTGCCAATATTTTATAGTAGTCTTTATTTATAGCTATTAAATCATATCTTTGATATGTTCATTCCCAGTTTTTCTAGTTGTACTTCTAGTCAATTTACATATTGCTGTAATTTCTCTATAAGAGCTTTCTCTGAATCAATTAATACTTGATTTTTTTTCATTATTAATTAATTTTTTTCTCTCTCAAAAGAAAGGTCAACCAAATCTTTTAATTGTCAATGCGTTTTATTAATATTACTTTTTCTTATTAGGTTGATTTAATCAGAATCTGACGGTCTTCCTCACTTCATACAAATTTTTTTAAAAACTTTCTAGATTTACCATGATCATTCTTTTTTTAAAAAGATAAAAAAATGAATTTTAGATTTATGCTTATACCAATACTTTTAGGTACAAACTAACAATCTGCGATAGCAGAAATCTACTAGGAGAGAAGGTTCTCCTCCCTAATCTGATTTACACTATCTACCATAGATATAATTTCTTTAATGAAAAAAATCAAGAGCTTTTTTTATGTTAGTTTGTTATTTTTTTATCCCACTCAGCATCCCTAATCAATAAGTCAGGCTTTTTCTGGATTTTCTTTAATTCTCTCAAGCATCATCACTCCTTTTCTGGCGATATTGTAAGCCCCATTCGCATCTCCAGAAGTCGGATATTCAAACGCGCTCTCCTCTATAACCACCCCTTTTCATCACGAGGAAGCTGATCATATCGCTTGCGAGAATCAAATCTCTCTTGAGCATTTCCGATTGAGAGAGGATAATATCCCTGCCTTCATCATCAGTATTTCTGATCTGCATAATCAAGTCAAGAATTCGGAAAAAAATGAAGTCCAAAAAAAGTCTGAGGAAGATCACGATTTTTTTGAGCTGATCAAGGAGAGAGTCAGATTTTTTTCTATTTGATATTTAGAGAAAAAGAGTATCAAGTTCCAAACTTGGATCATATTTGATTTGTGTTCGCTCTCGGTGATCGCCCCTTTTCCCTCTTCGCCTCTCTACATTTGAATAAAGTTGCCAAGTTCCATCATCAAAGATATAGGCTTTTTGACCAGCATCTCGAGTCAGATTTTTAAAGCTTTTGAAAAACTGGGCTTTCATCTCCTCAGAAGAGCCTTTTTTTGAAATAATACTGCTTCCTCCGGCCAGTAAGCGGATCCGTCACAGAGGTATAATTTGCACGCGTATAAAGCATAATCCCTCGCTGTTTTCACTTAATATCTCAGAAAGTATTGATCTGAGGGGCGAGCTGATACGCAGAAGTCACGCTTCATGGCTCAACAACGGCTTTCTCCTTTTTTACGATAAAATTCAGCTTTTTGGCAAGGGCAAGCTCTAATTTTTGATAGACAGATTGTTCAATCTTTTGACGACCTCTTTTGAAACCAGCGTTTAAGTCTTCAAAAAAACGATCACTGCATTATACTCCAAAACCAGCTCTACAAGCTTATTTACGACCTGTGAAATGTAGCCATTTTTTTGAGATCAGCTATTTTTCTCAATCGTATCTCGGTTTTTGACGAGCATGGAGTCTGTTTTCAGCTTTTTTTGAGAGAGTTTTTGCTTCATAGTCAGTGCCATTGAGGAGATTGAGCGTTCCTTGTTTGACAATTTTCCCAGTTTTCACCGAAACAACAGAATAAAAAAAGCCAGATGTTTTTTTCTCAGCGATCCACCCCAATCACATGGAGATCATCAAAATGAGGGATAATCAGCTCTTGATTGAGCTTCTGATTGAACTTTGAAGGAGCAGAAGCGCTGACCTCATTATTTCCAAATCACAAGGTAATCGGCACATGGAAAAAGGATTTTATCTTCCGTATATCTTTTGTGCTTGAAAAACATCGTAGTTATCTACCTTCAGCGTTTTCTTCTCTTTTTTTCATACTTCATAGTCTGAAGAAAAATTTCCGCTTCTCCATTGAGTTTTTACATTGGTTGGGGATTCAAAAAGCTGGCACCAGTAAAGCGTTTGCAAATCAGGAGTCTTTGACTTTCCTTCAAAAATCTTTGGAAGAAATCTGAAAGAGAAAGAGGGATCAGTCTTTTTATTCCTTGTTTAATCAGTTCTTCATTAACCTTTCTCCGATTGAGCAGATAGCCTTGTTGCTCAACTTCCCTATAAAACTGAGAAATATCTTGATAGTTTTCTGTTGCTTGAAACTGGAAATTGAAGACTTTCCAATCCTCATATTTTTGGTAGTGCCGACTTGTAAAAAAATCAATCAAAGTATGGAGATCTGCGAGATTGAAACTCTTTTTCGGACTTTTTTGAAACTTCCTTTGGCATACAGCTCTAAAAACCTGATCCGAAGCTCCGTATTTTTTTTCTTATCAGAACCTGGCATCAAGCACTTTGGAAGCATTTTATTGGCTCAGGGAAGGAGCTTATAATCCATTTTTTTCCATCGTTCCAAGATTTCCCTCGTAGAGGGCCGATTTTTCAAAAAAATTTATTCTGATCCTTTTTCATAATTGCAAGATAAAACTTCCCATCTTTTTCTCAAAAATCACTGATAAGTTCTGTGTTTCTTTATTTTTTTATCTCGTCCATTCAGTAATGTAGAACAGTCAAAAATTTAGTTTTTAATTTTTGCTTGTGAATAGGGTTTTTCTCGTGAGATAATTTCTGATCATATCATACCACTTTGGCAAAGGATAATCCTGTAAAAGCTGATCAAGACTCGGATAAAACTCCCTTCTGGAACAAATCCAAGTTTACTCGTATCTACTTTAAACCACTTGAGCATCCTATACGCATACAAAGTGTTGTCCAAAAAGCATTTTAATCAGATTTTTTTGTGTTCTTGATTAGTGGATTGCAAAGATGAAAGGGATTGAAGTGCTTTTTTTGCTGAAGTATAGGATCAAAAATTCTCCTCTCAAGTCCAAAAAAAGATTCAAAGTCTGATTTCATGCTTTTTGAGCAAAAAGTTCCCAGTTAGAATGAGAGCTTTCTAAATGAAGATTTTCTCGTTGGAGTTTAAGGAGAGAAACTTGATGGTGAGTTCCTTCGGCGGTATCAGATTTTTTTCTGCTGTTTGAAAAAGGAACCGCTTCCAAAAAGCTCCTTGAGTTCAGCAAGTGAAAGATAGGTAGGAAGTTTAAAACTCTCTTCATCATTTTTTTGAACTTAAAAAAAGCTTGAGCTCAACTCCCTTTTCTAGCAAAATATTCCAAGATGAGAAGTAGCGGTTAGAAATAATATTTAGAGATGTTTTTGACAAGAAAATCTGAGAAAGATCAGCATTTTCCTCAAAAATTGACTCTAAAAGCTTGTTGAATTCTGGGATCCTTTGATCTGTTTCTGCAATCATCGTGTGAAGCATTTTTTTAAACTCCTCATCATTATTGATCAAATCAAAAGGAATGGTATTCCCTCTTGGAGATCAGATTTGTTTATAAAGGAGTTTTGGCTGAGGAAGTTTGGTTTTTATGTTCTTGGGTATAAAGATTTGCTTTTGACCTAATATTTGCAAGCATTTCATTGTAAAAATCAATTCCTGATTGGGTAAGATATTCGCTGTAAGAGTCAGGATTGAAGATTTTTTTCTCTAATTCTGAAAGTCAAAGCACGGCAAGTTTCTCAAAAAAAGCTCACAATTATTGGCAAAAAGTAAGGAGATTTTCGTTGATCGCACGATAAGCAACCGCGGTGGCTTTCTCATCGGTAGTATAGTAATTCTCGCGGTTCTGATTGAAACCTGTGAAATAAGTAAAGAAATTTCCAAAACGGCGAATCAGTGCAAGTTTCTCGAGATCAGAGGCGTATTTCTTTTTCCAAAAAGTCAGAGAACTCCAGCTTCAGTCAGGATTTTATAACTTTTTTTGATCTAGAAAAAGGCTTTCCTTTTTCATTCACATAATCTGGATTGCTTTTTTTCGGAGCTCTGCAAGCTTTAGCATAGCTGTTTCCAATCGCGGTTCTCAAGGATTTTTGTGCGACTTTCAAATTCTTCATCAAGGCTTTTTAGCTCTTTTTTTCAGAGAAGTCAGCCTTGTTCTTTTTTTCTTTTTTTGGTAAGTTTGATAAAAAAAGGACAAAAATCTGATCGATCCTGAGTTTCTAGTGACTGGAGACTTTCGGTGATAAATTGATTGTGAAGCTCGTCCAAGAGGGGTTTAATTGCCTGATAGTCTTTTTTTCTCTGTTGGTCCCTCTGTGGGATTTCTGAGTTTCGGAGTGCAGTAAGAGCTGGATCGTGTTGGAAATTTTCGTTGAGCGGTTTTAGCTCTCGGCGAAGGGTTTTTTTGGATGGGATAGAGGTTGGTGAAAGGAGCAAAAAGTCTGATTTCATCTTTTTAGAAAAAAAGGAGATAAAAGATCTCCTTTACCATATTTTTTTCTTATTATAAAAAAATCAAGCAGATAAAAAGTTTTAATTAAAAAAATACTGACTTAATTCAGCATTTTCAACTTGATTCAGGGCTGGCAAGAATCGAACTCGCGACGCGGAGCTTTGGAGACTCCCTGCTCTACCACTGAGCTACAGCCCTATAATTATTGTCCAGGGAGTGAGGGGATCGAACCCCCGACAGCGGTTCCGAAGACCGATGTGTTACCACTACACCAACCCCCCATATTTTTGTCAATCCAATAAGCCTGGTTCTGTATTGAGATACTATTTATCTAAGATCACTTATAGCGATCATTTGCACTTTCAAGTCGAGCTTGATAAGCTTGCACGAGCTACGGTTTACCGCTCATCAGCCCATCGGACCGATTGAGTGTAGGTAAGTTTCACTACCCTACTGTTTCACCTTTCTCCCTAATGGGATAGTTTAATCTCTGTGGCACTTTCGTTTGCCTGCATAACGCAGAGTTCCAACATCCGTTAGATGATAGCCAGTTTTTTTCGTGCCAGGACTTTCCTCACCACAAGTGGCGTAGTATCTAGACTGACGCTCTCTACTATAGTAAAATGCATTTTAAATGCAAACGAAAATTGAAGATTTTAATGTACTATCTTTTATCTAAAAAAACCAAAAAAATCTGACTTAGTTCTTCTTTTTGAAAAATTGCATAAATAATCAAAAATGGGAGAACCAATAGCTTTTTCCAGCTTGGCTGACTCCAAAAAAAGCTGGATAATCCTTGAATATTGTAGTGAGAAACTGATGAAATTTATTGGATTCTGAAGCATCAAAAAGGATAACGCAACATATCTAGGAGAAAAATCAAGCATGCCAATCTATCAAAAGTAAAATTCACCCCGAGAGAATATCTCGGGGCAAATGAGGAAATTATTCAGATTTTTTTCTTCTTTTTTTAGCTTTTTGTTGTTCTCTTTGCTGAGGCTTTCTTTGCTGGAGCATCTACTGTTGGTAGCTCTCCCTACAAGCTTAGTATAAAGCTGCTTTTTCTACAAAGAGCGGTTCTTGTTCAGCTGACCAATTGATCTCTACACCCAAAAAGTCTAGCAACTTCATTGAGAATAAAGAACTTTTCAAGACTTTCCTTAGCGGCAGTAGTGATTCCATCGAGGAATTCTCTAGCCTTTTCTTCTCAAAGCTGTTTAAAATATTGTTGAACTCTATCTTCTCCCCCCATTCTCTCTTTGAGATTCTGAACTCTTACAGCAACTTCTTGATCTACCATAGTTTTTTTGGTACAAGAATTGAGATTCCTGCAGCTCTTACATCATTTACATATTTTTTTCTACAGTATTTACGAGTCCAGATTCAAACTTTTGTTTGAGAATTTCTTTTTGGATGTATGCTCTAAGTTCTGCATTAGTTTTTACTTCAGCGTCTTTTTCCAAAGAGTTTAACGATCATTTCATCAGTAAGCTCAGGAAGCACGATTTCCTTCACATCTTGAACAGTAACTACAAGCTTTAGCAGCTCCACCTTTTTTTAGACTTAAGTACTTCTGGAAGCTTTTTTTCTCATCGTATTTAAGTTCGATTGTGTCAGATTTTTTTGCTCCTTTGAAAGTTTTTTTCCCAAAACTTATCTTCAGCAAATTCAGTTTCTCCAAGGTAGGTTGTTCCTTTTTCAATACTTTGTCCTTCTGCATCAAAAAAATTCAAGTCCAAGCTTTGAAATAGTATTGAGTGCGATAGCTTCAGCATCCTTGTAATCTGCATAGTTTTTTTCTGGATGTTGAGAAGAGCATCCTCTACCTCTTTTTCATTAGCCTCAAGAGTAAGCGCATCCATTTTTACAGATTCCCACTTTTTTTCCAGAAACCTGTACTTCAGGGTAAGTATCGATAAAGAAAGTTACCGTAGTCTGATCGCCTTCAGACTTTGTCTCAAATCCGTAAGGCTCTCCGATAAATTTGATTTCTGCATTTTCATTGAGCATTTCATGCATAGCCTTGTTGATAAGATGCTCATTGAGAGCCATATCAAGATATCCAGCATCTACTTTAGCCTCTACCATAGCCAAAGGAGCATGTCCTGGTCTAAATCCTGGCAAATTCATATCCTTTGCAAAAATGCTCAAGTACGTGAGGTTTATGAGCAAGTTTTTTTCTTCATTTGTAAAAAGTAACCGTCAATTGGTAATTTGAGTTTTTGACTAGGTGTTAGTTTTTCTTTCCATAATTATCAAAGAAAAAAAGTTAAAAAATTAATCCTGATTTAAGATATTGATTTGCTCACACTTTTCAAGTCAGAATTTTGTCTTGACTTTTTATTAAAAAAATATAATCTCTTTATCACTAAAAATAAAAAAATATAAATAATTTGTATATGAAAAACAATCACTGTAAATGCACTTACTACGCTTGATGTGATCGGAAGTTTCCGCATTCCCATCAGCACAGATCAGACCGAAGAAATCTCAAGTCTCCTTGAGATGCGTGAACACTGGGGCGTTCCTCGTCCTTTCTACGGAGAGTTTGGAAATGATCCGATCGAAGAAGGCTTCCTCTACCTTTGGGTAAGACCAAATTTAACTGTGCTATATTTAGCAAAAAAATTCAAACCAACTAAGCTTCAAGAATTACACGGCAGATATCCCAAGTTTCTAGTCTTGCAGCGTAGTATTTGTCCCTCCGACCAAAAAGGAGACACTTGAAGAGATCGCTAATATCCTAGATCCACAAAAAGCAATGATGTATTGCTTTGGTAAAGTGAAGATGAATCATCTTCACTTTATCCTTAATGTCCAAAAAAATTTTTGAAAGAAAAGAAAAAAAGTAAGACATGATTTAGAGTAATTTTTTTTAACAAAAAAAATTTTTAACACTTAGCTTTATGCTCTATAAACAAAAAAATCCAGTCATGACTACTGGATTCTTTTTAGTTTTATTTATTCTCTTCTGAAGCAGAGTTTAACTCTTGCTGACCTCGCCAAAGTCAGAAAAAGAAGCATAAATGGATAAACGATCATCCTATCTACGAAACTATGAAGCACCAAACCTTCAACAGCAAGTCCTCGCAATCAGAGTCCAAACGCGATTGAGGTCAAAAAGCTTTGGTCAAAGTTTTTTTGAGTCTGCTTTCTTCCCTTTTTTTGAATTCTAAAATATAATCATAAATCTGTCTCAGTGTCACTCGGAGCAATCGTCAAAAGCACAGCAACCATGGAATAAGTCCCAATAGTCCATATTCCATAAAGATTTGTACATATTGATTCTCAGGATTGTATCCTGGTGTTTGCATAGAATATTTTTTTCGTTGACTTGGCGAATTTGATCACAGCGAAGATTGTCTTGTGCCTCTAAACAAAGCTGATGAGAGGCTGGTCCAGAATATCCTGCACCTCGACCAGAAAGCGGCTTGCTCATACCAAGTTCCACTCCCTCAACGAGCAATTTAAGATGTCAAGTATTGGAATGCGCTCTAAAGAATACACTCTTGAGCGTAAAAAAATGCCACAATAAATGCCAACACTCCAGGGAGAGCAACATAGAGCAAAAGCTTTTTTGCATGCTTTGGATACAAAAGCAAGAGCAAGACTCCTGTTTGCAAAACCCAAACTGCCATTGCTGCTCTGGAATAGGTTGAGAATGCCAAGGCACCAAAAAGCAAAGGTTCGTCCTAATTTATCTTTGATAGAGAGCTTGCGAAGATAAAAGCAATGCAAAGAGAGGCCACATCGCCACCAAGAAGAACCCAAAGCTAATTGGTCTTTCGAATAGGAACTGATTTCTTGCATGTCATTGATTGATCTCTGTATAGTAGACAGCAGGAGGATTTCCACTCAAGGTTCCCTCAAAACTATTACGAGTATACCCGAAAAGTTTGAGCAAGCTTGGTAAAAAAATGCAATCGCTGCTCGCCAAACAAACGCCCCATACACCACCCATTTTAGCAGTTCATTGTATCGACGATTTCGTTTGGTAGAAATAGGAAGGAGCAGTGCAAGAAACATTCCTAATACAAAAAAATCAAGAAACCAAGTATATCATACTTCACTGTCAAAAATATATGCACCAATCCCAACTCTCTGAACAAGCACAGCCAAAACAAAGGTAACAACACAGAGCACAACAAAATAGATCAAAAAAATCTGAATGCTTTCTGTGATTTTAGCCAAGACCACAGTGCAGAAACTCAGATTTCTTGTGACTTTTTCCACAAGAGATAGAGAATGATTGCCAGAAAAACCAGAATCACAATTTCCTTTCGTAGCCAAACAACATTTCGAACTGCTCCATCAAAACCGAGCTTATAGGTGAAAAAAAGTTTGGAGCAGAAATTGCAAAAGGAGCCCTATCAAAAAAATATTTTAATTAGAATATTAACCGTCTTGGTAAGGAATTTCATTTCCGATCTTGACAAAAAAACTAAATCTCCTCTTTTATAGATAAATGGGGGAATTTTTTTCAAGCATTTATAATAATTTTATTTTTCACAAGGTAGAAAAAGGGCATTTCTCTCTTCTAAGAAAGATTGACTAATCTTGCACAGAAGGAAGAGCATCTTCTTCATCAAAAAAAGTGAGACAAATCTGATCCTGATTCAGTTTTCTGTTTTTTTGATGGATATAGGTATCGAGATAGGGCTTTTTTTCTTGGTCAGCATATCAAGCGAATCTATAAGCAATCAGAAGTCTCAAGACTTTGGATAAACATAGGTAATCGGATCAAGCAAACCTGTCGGTCTAATGATCTGTTCTACTACCTGCTGAGAAAGTTCAAGCTCATAAGGTGCTGGTGTTGCAGAGAGAAAGATGGATTTTGCTCCGTGCTTTACTTTGTGCGAAAGCGTCTCGTGCTGATTGGCTTTTCTCGCATTGGCAAGGACCTGCTGATGTGCTGAAGAGACGAGCTCAAGTTGTGAAGTAGCCTCATCGAGATTGATACTTTCTATCCCCCTTCGTCCTAATGCAACCTCCAATTCTTCGAACCTCAAAGGCCTATGATCAATCGCTGAAGGCAGACGAAATCCATAACGAATCAGATTATTTTTTCTTGCACGATCTCACTCTGGCATTGCTCTAAGCTGCGGCAAAGTCATATGTGACTCATCTACAATCAGCAAAAAATCGTCTGGAAAGTAGTCGAAAAATGGTATTCGGTGGTTGCCCAGGGAGCCTTTGATCAAAAATAGAGTGAATAATTTTTCAATACCGTTTACAAAATCCGGTTTCCCTTATCATTCTGATATCATATTCGACTCTTTTTTTGATTCTCTCAGCCTCAATCGGCATATTAAGTTTTTCAAATTCCTTCACACGAAGTTCCTTTTCTGCCTGCATCTGAGCAAGAATCTGCTCTAAATCTGTCGTATCCTGCAAATATTGAGTAGCAGGCCAAAGCATTGCTTTTTTTGTTCGATGGTCTGAAGTTCATAGGTAAGGGAATCTCTCTTTTCTATTCTCTCTAGAAATTCTTCATCAAAAAAACAACGATACAAACACTTTTCTGTAGAAGAAAAAATATCAAGAATCTCTCATTTCATATCGAACATTCCTGGTTCAATCTTCCCTGAACAGGTTGATACTGCATATGGAGAAGCTGTCTTTTGATCTCATTGAAATCATATTTTTTTCCGACATAGAGCTGAAGACAATTTTCTTCAAAGAACCTACTCTGCCCCAAACCATAAAGTGAGGAAGCTGAAGCCACTACAATTACATCAGGCCTAGAAAGGAGTGATGCCATGGTAGCAAGCCTATACATCTCGATTTCTTGATTGATTGTTGCTTCTTTTTCAATATAGGTACCAGAGCTGGGAAGATAGCTCTCAGGCTGATAATAATCAAAATAAGAAACAAAAATAATGCACAGCATTATTTGGGAAAAAAATGACTTAAACTCAGTAGCAAGCTGGGCAGCAAGGGTCTTATTGTGAGAGATGATCAGTGTCGGCTTTTTGAACCTTTTTGAATAATATTTGCCATAGTAAAGGTTTTTCCTGTTCCTGTTGCTCCAAGCAAAGTAATACGAGACTTTCCCTCATCAAAAAGCAGTTGAAATCTGATCAATCGCCTTTGGTTGGTCTCAGGCAGGTTGATAATTGGCTTTTAGCTCAAACATAGGCACACATGGAGAATAAAAACTTGCCTGAGTATACAAAAAAACAGACTCAAATGCAAAGCAAAGAGAAATCCGAATTAAAAATACATATTAAGAAAAACAGGAGAAAATCTGACTTATGAGATCGTATAATATCCAGGTCTGGTCTGATCGATAAGCGCATCCATTTCAAGCAAAGTCAACTCCTGCATCAATGCTGCATACTCAAGTTTGATCTCTTGCATAAGAGCTTCGATACTCGACTCTCAATGAGATTTAAGAAATTCTAGGATTTGACGCTGGAGAGGTGGAAAAATTATCAAAAGAAAAACGATCATTGAGTCTGTTGTTCTTGAGGTCCTTCTCCTCTGAGCTGAAAAATGAGCATCCAAACACAAAGCAAAAATCTGAAATCAGAGTCAGCTTTTTTTCTTCCATTTTAGTGAAAAATACCAGCACTTTGCTGAGCAAAAAAATTGGAGCTGGAACCGAATATACGGGCTTTTTTTAAAGTGATAGGCGAACTCGGTCGTAATCAGGCTTCAGGACTTTTGTTGGGCTTCAGGAAGGAAAAAGGACATCACAAAGTTGAGCAAGAAGCTTATTTCTCGCAGGAAATGATCGCTTGGTCGGCTCAAATCAAAGCTTGAACTGAGAAATCACAAGCCCACCATTTTTTTACAATTTGAGCAAGGAGATCACGGTCCTTTCCCTCAAGTAGTGCTGAAAACCGCCTCCGAGAACCGCAATTGTTGGAATCTGATATTTGAGAGACAGCTGATGAGCTTGCTGATCGACTCCTCTGGCAAAACCAGAAATTGTTACCAAATCATATTTGTATGCCTGTAAAAAGAGCGTCTGCATCACCTGTGAAGCATAATCACTTGGATTTCTCGGTCAGACAAGTCAAAAATATCGGATGAGAAAGCAAAGACAAATCCCCTGATAATACAGTAAAAAAAGGAGAAGAAGTCTGATTTTTTTGAGCCTGTTTGGATAGTCAAGATCAAGCTGAGAAACCGCAAAAAAATCTCATGATCCCTGGCATACTGCTCTACTACAGAAGTATTGATATCTGAGGAGAAGTCTCCCTTTTTGAGATCAGTAAAAGTAAGCTTTGGATCTGAAGAATATATCGCTGCCAAAATGAGAAAAAAATCTGCCATCAAAAAAATCTAAAAGATAAAAAAATCATATTTGAACTTCTTATATTATTTAGCAACCAAGATTCAAGTGAAAAATCTATTATTTTAAGTTTGTCAAAAAAATATCTTGATAATCATAAAGGAAATAAAGCTTTAACCCAAACACTCCCCTTTTATCAAAAAAACTCGTTAGATCAAAAAAATAGATTTTCGTCAAGGGAAAAATGGATCAGACTTTTATTTCTTTTTTTGCAAAAGAGGAGAAAAAAAGATATACTTATATCTGTTTATATGTTAAAAAAATAAAAAAATATGCAGGTAAGTATAGGATTTTCAGGACCAGCGGGAAGCTGAGTGAATACGGCATGAATTTTTTTCTAGCAGAAATTCTCTCTCAAAAAAAGGATATACCGTACTCGGAGACAAAGAATATGCATCAATTATCAAAGGGGACAATAACTGTTTTTTTTCTTTTATATTAGCGATGATGAAAAACCTTTTATCTCTCGCAAGATTGATTTTTTTCTCGCATATGATCCCTATGCTATTAGCAAAAAAACGAGTCTATCTATGAACTCAAAAAAACACCTTTATGATCAAGGAAGAACATTGCAAATACAAGAATACTTTTCACCCTAGGTGCTGCATTGAAATTGCTTAATTTGTCGATTGATGAAGGGAAAAAGATTTTGTCTCGTCAGTTTGCTAAAAAAAGATTTTTTTCAGAGGAAATTATGAATCAAAAACTATCAGGATCTAGAAGCTGGATATGCCTATGCTGAAAAACCACTGTCAATGAGAATCTTGCTCAATCATAGACTGCTCTCAGGATGTTTGAAATGAAAAAAAGTGTTTATGTACGGAAATGAACTCTTTGCAAAAAGGTGCAATGGAATCAGGGTTGGACTTTTATGCTGCATATCCGATGACTCCTGCCAGTTCTGTGATTGATGAAGTCGTAAAAAAACAAAGAGGTAATCTTTTTTTCCAAGGAGAAGATGAAATCGCCGTGAGTATGGCTATGCTTGGAGCAAAATTTGCGGGGAAAAAGAGCAATGTGTGGAACTAGTGGAGGAGGATTTGCCCTTATGTCTGAATCTCTTTCTTTCTCAAATCAAGCTGAAATTGGTGGAGTATATCTCCTCTCTCAAAGAGATGGTCCAAGTACAGGAACGCCGACCTTTACTGGGCAGGGAGATATTAATTATGCACTCAATGCGAGCTTTGGAGATACCAAACCGATTGTACTCTACCCATCAACATTTGAAGAGGCCTACACCTTTGCTGGGAAAGCACTGAACTATTCCGATATCTATCAACACCCCGTAATTTTACTCAGTGATAAACAGCTCTCTGAGTCTTATCTCAGCATTGATCCTAGTAAACTCACAGCGGAAGCCATTAACAGATGAAAAAAAGTTGAAAAAAATCTGACTCAGAAACCGATACTTACAAAAGATACGAGTATACTCCAGATGGGATTTCACCATATGCAACCCCTGGTGTAGAAAAGACTCACTTCATCGCAACCTCCTACGAACACGATGAATATGGATCAACCAACGAAGAACCAACAACAAAGTGAAAAAAATGACTGAAAAAAAGAGCCGAGAAACTCAATACTTTTTGTCAAAAATGAATTTAATGAAAATTTTTTTATGGATATGAAATTATCAATCCAGAAGCTAAGCATTTTTTTATATCACGATGGGAATCAACCGCTATGCTCTGAGGCGAGCATCAAAGGGAAGTCAGATTTTTGACTTATTATTGTAAAAATCACTCTACCCCTTTGATCCGAGATTGCAGGAGTTTTTTTGGAAGATAGGAAAAAAACGAGATTGAAAGTCTGATTTTTTTGTCGAAATGAACCACTCAGGACAGCTAGAAGATTTAGTAAGAAAAAGAATGTGAACTGTATGGAGAATGGAAAGCAAAAAAATTTCTCATCAGAGAAAAAGTAACCTTGTACCCTATTTTTTTCAAGAAGAAATTGTTTAGAACATCCGCTTTAACTTTGAGAGAAACAAAAGAAATTCTGTGAGAATTTTTCCGCTTTTTGAAAAGGAAGAGCCAGGTATGTTTTAGTAACAACCTTCTCTTTAACTTAAAACATAAGAATGAAAACCATTACCATTCAGAAAATCGATAAACAAGATCACGAAGCGATTATCCTCCTCTATCTTGAAAGCTATCTTGCTGAGTGAGAAAAAAACGAAATAAAGAACAGATTACTCCTTTTTGTAAACTATTTACTCAAAAAGACCTTTTTAAGCTCAAGGCTGTTGTAGATGGGAAAAATCATTTGAGGTTTTTATTTCAGATATTAAGCCACGACATGAAGGAAATATTCTCTTTGATCCTGAAATCTTTATTCATCCTGACTATCAAAAATCAAGGATTCTGAAGACATCTCTTGCATCAAGCCTTACTTCAAGCTCAACAAACGTATCAAATCACTGATTTAATTGCCTTTACTTTCAAGGAATCTTATCAACTTAAACGATACCAAAAAAATTAGGCATTAAAACTGATGATTCTTGGCAAATGTTGTACGGAGCCTTAGACCCGGTTCTTAAGAAGTTATCAGAGACTTCCCAATGTAAGATCAAAGCAATAAACTATTTACTAGAATAAAATCTGACTTTTAACTGTTAATTATACCCGATGAGAACAAATTTAAATAAAAATACAGCGATGTCCAGGATGTGGAGACTTTTTGATTCATCTGGCACTCAAACAAGCTCTTGCAGAACTTAAGATTCCTGCTCATCAAACCGTAGTCGTGACCGGTATCTGATGTAGTAGCAAGATGAGCCAATACATGGATAATTATGGAGCTGAGACTCTACATGGACGTGGAATCCCCTTTGCTACAGGAGTTAAGCTTGCGAATCCTGAGTTAACCGTAGTTTCTGTATCTGGAGATGGTGATACCTATGGGATTGGAGTTGGACATATGATCCATGCAGCGAGAAGAAATATTCCTTTTGTACATATCACTTGTGACAATCAAAACTATGCCCTTACTACAGGACAGGCTTCTTCTACCACACCAATCGGTGCAAAAACAAAATCCACTCCTGAAGGGAATGAACTTCCTCCTATGCATCCAGTAAATTTAGTAGAGTCTGCTGGCTGCCAATTTGTAAAATCAGTATCAGATAAAGATATCAAGTGACTCAAGGAAACCATTAAAGAGGCGATTCTTTTCCCAGGATTTGCACATATCAATGTTCAACAATCCTGCCCAAGCTGGAAAAAGATGGTAATTACATACAAGTAATAACAAAAAAAGAGCGTGAAATATCACACTCTTTTTTTGATTAGTGAGCATGCCCCTCAAGGAAGAGCAAACCAAACATCACTCCAATTCCCAAGATAAACATGAGAATCTGTAAAAGTGAGGATTTAAAGTGATGATTGTGCTTATGAAGCTCTGGAATGAGATCTGATCCTGCGATGTAGATAAACATTCCCATTGCAATAGGAACAAGCGTTTCCTGCAACTCATGAACTACTCCTCCAACTATAAGCGCAATAATTGTTCCCAAAAATCGCGCTAAGAGCAGAAAGGAAGTTTAATAAGAGAGCTTTCTTCTTGCTATATCCGCTATGAATAAGCACCGCATAATCTCCGATCTCCTGAGGAATCTCATGAAAGAGAATCGCCAAACTCGTAGCAAGACCAGCAGGAATATTCACCAAGAAACTCGCACCGATGATCAACCCATCAATGAGATTATGTACAAAAATCACCAATTAGGTTCATCTTTGCAATAGTGTGAGGCTGATCATCTTCACTATGATCATGGTGGCAATGATGCCAATGTAACAGTTTTTTTCTATTACAAGACCAAGCACTACACCTCCAATCACAAGAAGCCCTAACTGATCCATATCCATCTCATGAGCGTGCTCAACCATCTCAGGCATCAAGTGCAAAAAAACACATCTCCAAACAGCGCTCCAGCTGAAAAAAAGATACCAAATAGATCAACTTACTGGTTAGATAAGACTGCTTGATCCCTAGGGTAAAAAAATACCGATAAGTGAAGTAAGCGAAATCCCAAACACCGCCAAGAGTGCTATCATCCATGTGGATAAGTCCATTGTTCCCATACTAAAAGAAGTTAAAAAGTCTGATTTTTTTCTTTTTTTATTTTACTTGTGTTGCTTTTTATAGTAAAAATACGAGATAAAATCAAGAGTATTTTTTTACGAAGTAAATAACGCAAAGCGATATTTTTTTACGAAGTAAATAACGCAAAAGCAATATTTTTTTAGAAAGAGACGTAAATTTTATGAACTAACATCTATTCTACAAGAAAAAAAGTATTGGCAGCGGAGAATACTCTGAGAAACAGGACTCACTATCATGTACTAATCTTGTGCACCACTCCAGCAAAAAGAGGATTGCTATTGAAATAGAACTTCTAGACATTGCCTAGTGATTTATCTATCATTAAAAAAATGATCTCTCATGTTTTTATTTTAAAAAAATTGCATTATCAAAAAAATACATATACTTGATGGCGTATTTTTTTATCCTTAGACGTAAATAAAATGACACAAACAAACGAAGAACTTATGAAAAAAACTATCAACAACTACTCCAATTTGTAAGAAACAGCATCAACAAAGCAGAAATGGAACTCAAAAGAGCAAAAGCTTACTCTTGGTCAATTGATGCATTTTGATCCTAGCAATCCAGAATCTTTGACTGCCTACCTAGAAGAAATGAGAGCTGAAAAATCCAGAGAATCTCAAGAGTTACAAAGAAGAAGGCATGGAAGTTATTGAAGGAATTTTTTTGATGGATACTATATGATTGGAGCTAATCAAATGAAATACCCAGTTCCTGTAAACTACTCTAGTAAAACAAAACTTATCCCTGGAGACGTTCTCAAACTCAAAAATCCTTGCTGATGGAAAAATTTATCTATAAACTTATCAAACCAGCAGAGAGAAAGCACCTTAGAGCTGTTCTCTCAAAGAGTGATGAAAAATAAGTATACTGCTAATACCGAAGATGGAAAGGTTTATTTTTCTCAATCAAGCCGCAGTAAGCTTCTATCTTGGAAATCCTGGAGATGAACTCTATGTAATCGTTAATGAAAAACGGAGAAGGTAATTTTGCTGCAATTGAAGCGATTATTAAGAAATAGGAAAAAAATCTGAATTCAAATAACAAACTGACTCCAAAGGTCAGTTTTTTTATTTTATTAAGAATACTTTTTATTTAAAAATGTTTTTTTATAAATGTCAATATTTAATGATATTTTTTTCATATAAAAGACAATTGTTTTATAAGGAAGAATAGTTTGAGAATTGCCATTCATAAAAATTTGGAGTACACTTAATGATAAGTATTTTATATTTCAAAAAAGAAAATGGAAGATATTCAATCAGCAAAAGCTATCATCCAACAAATCCTAGACAGACATCTCCCAGAGGAAGAAAGATTTTCAATTGACGGACTCAGTAATGATAGACTGGAATTTTTTTAGTTGAGTTTCTCTTGGAAGAAGATGAAATAGAAAGGGATAAAAATTTGGGCCAGGCTAGAGGAAGAAATAGAAGAAATAAAGAATAATTTAAAAAAATTGATAACCTGGAAGTACAAAAAAATTAAAGATCTTCTTGATTATGAAAAAGTTAGAAAAAAATGAGAACTACAAGATCTTTTGAATCTTGTTCATTCGGAAAAAAGAACTCGAGCAAGAAATCAAAGATTTGGATTTTTTTAGTAAAAATAATCTATAGCAACAATGGGAGAATATAAAGATAGAAGCATCGCTACGATACAACATGATGTTGAAAAAGCAATTTAATGAGATCGAAAAAAAGAACGGAATGCGAATTCGTGATGATCTCAAAAATAGCACAAGCTGGGATCAAGACTTGTTGAGCCTATATTCACGCAATAAAGTCGGACAAAAGTATAAATTATGGGGGATGGGCACTAGAGCCACTTACAAAGCTTCAATGAGTGCTCAAACAAGAGATCGATAAGATGACCACGCCAAGTTTTTTTACTCACAACAAAGATCAGATCTATCAGATTGCAAATAGGATCGATAATGCAGAGAGAGGGTTCTAAAAAGACTCGGACTCAATAATACTAATAGAGACAGTAGAGAACTTGTCAAAAAAATCGGAAAAAAACATAACGGGAAAAAAATATTTTTTTATAATGGAGGGGGGATCAAACCTAACCAAGCAAACTGGAAATCTAATCTTTACTAAAGAATCCAATCCAGTAAAAAAATTCATGATGCTCTCAAAGGACTTTTTAAAGATCCAAATCAAGTCTATCAAATTGACTACTCCAAATGCACCAATCCAAAAAAATCAAAGCAATAATGAGCAAACTTGCTGGAACCGAAACCTGCTATCTTAGATATGATGCAGAGCAAAAGACCTATACTATCTGCGATAAAGATGGGAAACAACTCCGCAATAGAGCTTATATCTGGGAAGGAGTCAGACTTATCCCTGATGGTGTAAGACAATGGACAACTGCTTCCAAGAGCAGGAATTTTAATGAAATAAATAACATAGTGGACAAATTGAATAGTAATGATATAAACAATAAATCAGAAACCTATTTAAAAAAACAATGAAACACTTAAGCAAAAAAAGATTTTAATAGGCTTTTTCTGGTAAAGAAAAATATTAGGCAGGGAAGACTGTGAGATTGTTATCTTATTACTACTATCAATATTTTAAGTAGATCTCAAATTTTTGGGCCACTAATCAGAACATCTGTTAGAATTGTTCAATGAGGATATACTATTAGACTTCCCTTATGAGAGCCTCAAGGGAAAAACCATAAGCATCGAAAAATAGTGAATTAAATGCAGCTGCTGTACAAGGGAATATTTGATATAAAAATTCTTGAAATTGCTTATGCAAAGCAAACTACAGGAGAGAGTATAATGACTAATGAATCCATTAAGAAAAATTAGAGGAGGGAGACCATCAAAGGCATTACAGACATTAGTAGGAAAAACATAATATTGGATTTACTACACTATGAGGACACTATACTAAAAAAACTAAAAAAAGACTTGGCTTCAAATTCTACTTTACGCATTTCTTCAGAAACAGATTCCCAAAAATCTTCCTATTCCTTATTCTCCCAAAGAGATTAGTCAGGTAAAAAAATACACTAAAAAAATTATCAATTAGCTCATTGAACTAAATTTATTGCGGTTAGCTCTTATCCAGCGGAAAAGTGATCAACATTTTTTTACAAAAATTGAAGGAAAGCAAATTTTTTTACAAACATGCTTATGCAGTCCTTTGAGTAGAAAAAGACAGCAAGGGAAATATCTCTCGTGTTCTCATACAAAAACCCATGGAATATGGATGATAAAAAAACAAGCCAAATAATGGAAAAATGAAATTTTTCTTTGAGTTTTGAAAAATTTTTCTTAAAGCATTTCCTCTAATGGACATAGGAAATACAACCAGAAAAAAATTTTTTTGATTGAAAAACAGAAAACGGAGATTTATCTATAGCAGATAATAGACGTAGAAGAATCAAAGTATCAAAAAAATCAAAAAAATCCTAAATTAAACATAAACAAGCCTTACACAACTTCCTCTTGGAGAATGAGAAGCCCGTCAATAAATAGAGAAAAAAATTCTTTAAAGACAGAGAATAATCTCCTACCTTGCATTTTAAGTCTGATTTTCTATACTGAGAGTCAGACTTTTTATGTTTTTTGGGAAAAAGGATTATGCAACTGTTTTTTTCATGAGAATATCCAGACAAGCTGAGATCACCTCAAACTCAAGGAAGCTCCAGAAATCATCCGCCAACTCAGAAAAAGTTCTTAGAGCTGCTCCTGGGTATGTTTTTTGTGTACAAAACCGTGAGAAGAGATGGGAAGTTGAGTTTCAGAACTGGAGTAACAAAGAGATTTCTGCAAGAATTGTTAAGCAATATGAGAAACCAAATCCTCAAGCTCAATCTGCAATGCTCATTGCACTCCCCAACAAACAAGACAAACTCGAACTTATTGTACAAAAAAACTAACTGAAATCTGAATTCAGACTTTGTTTTTATGGGCATCAGAAAGATCTGTGGTCAAGAGTTTTTCTCCCAATAAGCAAGAACGCTTACATAAAATTATGCAAGAAGCCCTTGAGCAATCACGAGGATGGGAAATGCCTAAAATCCAATTTATTACAGATCTCAAAGAGCTTTATGAAAAATATCAACTTTGTATCTTTGATCTCAAAGAAAACAGCAACGGAAAAAGTAAAAAAATATCAATAAGCCTCTTCTCTGAGTGATCGGCCCAGAAGGAGGGCTAACCAATAAAGATTACGAACAATTTGGAAACGAGTGGTGCGGGATCAATCTATGAGAGCAAGTCTTGAGAATGGAAACAGCAGCTATTATCTGATCTTGGCTTATCAAACAAGGGAAAAAATTAGCTAGCTAAAATTTATAATTTCTTTTTTTCCAAAAAAAGGAGACGTATCACGTTTCTTTTTTTGTGTTTCGACTTGAAAAGAGGTAGTATTTGGATAATATCAGGTCGTTCTTTATTTGCTAAATCGTGCAAAGATGAAAAAAACAAATATCTGCCATCTGAATTCTTTCTTTTTTTGGGAATATGTGTAAGCGGTGTAGTACTAGCAAACAATCAGCCAAAAAAATCATTATTGATTCAGCAACAAATAAAATTCTGATCCAGACATGAGGTCAGACTTTATCCCTAGAAGATGTAAAAAAACCAGAGTGGAGGTAATATTCTATCTTGAACAACTACCACTCCCCTCTCTGGAAACCTAAATACTGGGACTACGACAACCCTTCCTACAAAAACATCTCTCCCTACAATAAAGCTAGGAGCAGAAACCTGAACAGAACTAGAAAAAGGCAATTTCATGGATGTATGCTAATGGACTTACCAGATATGACACACTCAGTGGTTATAGACCTCAAGATCCCGTATTAAGAGAAGAATCTGCAAAAAAATTATCGCACAAGCATATCGTATTCTTGGCTATCCGCAAGGAAGTAAAAACAGCCAATGTAACTTTAGTGATGAAAAAAGTTTTGATAGTTCACTCAGCAGTTTTATCGCCGATAGCTGTAAATGGGGAATCTTTAAAGGATCAAATGGACAATTTCTCCCTCATAAAAACACTTAGTAAGGCTGAATCGTTAACCGTTTTGATGAGAATCTTTGAGGGGAACAGCAGTAGCGAAAACTTTACTCCTCGATGGACAATGTACTTTGTAAAAGCAAAGGCTATTGGACTGACTAAAGAAGGAAATGTTAACTCCCTTGATAGACCTACAAGCAGAGAAGAACTTGCATTGCTCATCTATAGATTCAAAAAAATCTGATTTTGAATAAGGATCAAAATTCATCAGCAAAAAGTCAACTGAACAATGTAAATCAGAATCCTACTTCTTTTTTGCAGAATTATCTGACAGGATCTACTAATACTGGAAGTGCTTCAGTAGCGAAAGATACCCCATCTACAAACCCACTTCTAAACCTCCTCTCTGGATGAAATGATAGCTCTAGCTCTCTCAGTATCCTTAACAACCCTGAAATCACCGAAGCAATGCACCGAATGAAAGATGCCTGACTCACTAGTGCAAGCGATATTAGTACTTACAACCCTTTTGAATATCTAACCAGAGAACAGGCTGCAAAAATGCTCGTACAGTTTGCCAAAAATTGAGAACTTTAAAGCACTCTCTGGAGCTGCGTTAAATTGTAATTTCAAGGATGTTAACTACGCAAATGGAGGACTCGCAACAAGTATTCAACAAGCATGTCAAATAGGACTCATGCAAGGAAATAATGGACTTTTCTCCCCAGGACAAACGCTGGCGAAATCAGAGTTTATTACCTTATTAATTAGACTAGCAGAAGGAAAAAAACTAGATGAAAACCAGAATCCTTGGTGGAAAAAAACTATTTTATCAAGGCAAGAGAACTCGGACTAATCAATAATGATGATGCGCTTGCAATCCAATCTCCAATCACAAGATACGAAACAGCACTTATCTTTTTACAGATTCTGGATCAAGCAAAAAAATCCTCAACAACCTCAACACTTCTCAACTCAAAAATGAACTTATCTCAACAGTAAAAGGCGCTGATGGAGAATTCCTCAATACTAGTGGAAATTATTCTGTAAGTATCGATGCAAATCTTCTTAAAAAAATCAGTTTTTTTCAAGAGGGATTTGCGGAGTTGCTAGGTCAGAGATATAAGCTCAAGAAAACCAATATTACCACTTTTGATATCGCAAATGAAAGTTTTGTACGATATGGAGATCTCTTTTCTATTAGTAATGATAATAAGATAGGGAATATCAATATCATCGTATCCAATGGAAATATCATTGATGGAAATATCAGACTATTTGCTCCTGTAACGACTTGGAGAATTACTCCAAATGAGAAAAACAACTGCATGGTTTTTATCTCAAAAAGAAACTAGAACAGTTTAAATAAAAAAGACTAGAAATCTGATTTTCAGTCTTTTTTATTATACTAAAAAGATACAATAACTTTTATTTCCTAAGATTTTTTTCATCTCAGTAGATCATCATAGCTAGGAAGTCCCTTTCTCGAATAAGTAGTAGCAACGGATTTGAATATTGAGCCCAAGCTCGTTTTATATTGACAACACACTGCTTAATCTCTTCCAAAGAACAATAGAGCCCCTTCCCACTGAGCATACTGGTAATAGAAGGAAGTTCTGGCATAATAGAAAGCGCCTGAATATCCTCAAAACTATAATGAGAAAAAGTGACCAATCATTTTTCTGAGCTTGATTAGACTTATCATAGAGAGAAGTTAAACTCCTTAGTCCCCTCGGAGAATTAAGAACAAAAAAATCTGAATTTTGTCTGCTATTGTCTCCATAGCAAAGGTATCCGAAAGTGCATCTTGCGTTTTTTTGGATCAATGCATTAAAATTCTTTTTTTCTCTCAAAAGCTTTGATTGCGTTTTTGATTTTTTTCTCAATCTGATCTTTGAGATTATGATACACCCTGTCTGAAGATCATTTTTTTGCTGAGATTTTAACTGCTCAATCTCTGGGGTCAGATTTTCTTTTTCTTTTCTTCATATACTTTATCAATAGCATCAAAAAAAGCTGAAGCATAACTGTCATAAAACGTAAATAAAAAAATCTTTATGAGTCTTGTATTGTAAAAATAAAGTTAACTTAATAAATCTTGGAGTAGAATATAGAGATCTTTGGTAGTATTAACGGTGAAATATGGATTAATCCCCTTACTCTTTTTGCCATGTCTATTGATCCAAATTCCTTTCATTCAGACCCATTGAGCACCATCAATATCTCTTTCAATATTATCTCCAACCATAAGAGCCTCACTCGTGAGAACCCCTGCCTTATGACAGGCTAGCAAGAAACCTCATGAATGGGGTTTCTCTGTTCCTGCCTCCTCAGAGGTAATCAAAAAAATCAATATCTTCTGAAAGATTAAGCTTTGCCAACTTTTTTTGAGTTGAGTATAGGTGATCGAATCAGTAATAATTCAGACTTTTATTCCCTTTCTCCTTAGGAACTGAAGGGTTCTCTTGCTTCGCGTCTCCTTTTTCATTGCAGCATAAAAGGTCGCCCAATAGAGATCATAAATTTCAATAATTGTCTTTGGCAAAATTGCATTCTTACATTTAAGATTCATTTTTTTCGAAGAATTTCTGAAAATACAGATCCCTATTGTGTGAAGCCGCAGTTCAAGCAAGCTGCATCTTAACCTCTTTCTGAGCAAGTTCAAACATCAATGCAATGAGCTCTATTTTTCATCTTCGTAAGACGATTAATTCTGGTGAACACCTTTGCTAGTGCTTTTTTTGATGAGCATATTCATAATCAAAAAGAGTATCATCGAGATCAAAAAAATACTGCTTTTAATCATAGATAATCGGATATAAGAAATAAAAGAGTTTTTATTCTGTAGGAGTGGATGGCAAATCATCAACTCCGATATCACTACCAACTCAGAGTCTATTTGAGATTTCAGCATCAACAAATTCTCTAGCTCTACCGTATTTTTTTGGAAGAATATTCCATCAGCAATGGCGCTATTTTTTTATTTTGATAATCCTTGGTATAAATGGAATTCATACTAAAAAAACCTTAGAAGTTGCATTGTCGATATTGAGCTTGATATAGGACTTGTAGTTAGCGATTCCTACAATATCCTGAGGTCAGAGAAGTGGAGCATATTCTTTCTCCATAAATTCAGCATCAGGAGCACCGATTTTGAACGACATCATCGTACCCACGTTACCAAATACTGCGGCCTTTACATCAGACTTTCCTCCTCAAGAGTCTCAAAGCCCTTTTCCAGCCTCAAGCTGTGCGATATACTGATGGGCCATGATAAGTCCGAGTCTATACTTTCTGGCCTCAGACAAGATATCCGCAAAGGTTCCAGATACAAAGTTTTTGGAATTCATCCACATAAAGATAGAAATCTTTTCTATCCTTTTGGATCAAGTTTTGCTCTTCCCATCGCTGAGTTATAGATCTTGGAAACAAGGATCATACCCAAGAGCTGAGCATTCATTTCTCAAATTTTACCTTTGGAAAGATTTACGAGAAGAATTTTTTTGGTTATTCATCACATCATCAAAATTGAAAGCTGACTTGGTTTGTCCGATGATATTTCTAATAAGTCTATTGGTATTAAACGATACAAACTTTGAAGAGAAATATGGAATAATCTCAGCTTTTTTTCTCTATCTCCCATAGCATTATAGGTTCTCTCTCGTCGGTTTCTTACAACTGCATTGGTGACTTTAGCTACCTTTAACTTCTCTATATGCCTCGTCAGTAAATAATCTTACTACATCCAGCAAAGTTGGCCTATCTTCAAAGTCCTCCAAAAATAGTCAGACTTCCATATTTGAAATATTCTTGAATTCTTGGTCCAAAAAATCTCTGGTCCAAACATTTTCAAGAAAAATTTCTGTCGCATCATTTACGGTTCTATCTGCCTCATCAAGAGAATTAATTTCATAGAGATTAAGTCCCATTGGACGATCTTCATTTCCCGCATCAAAAATATACTACATCCTTAGCTCTTTCCTTTGGAACGAAAACTCAATACATCTTCTGCAAGATCTCCATGCGGATCGATAAGACAAATTCCATCGCCATTCCAAAGATCTTGTCTTGCAATAGTCTGCAAGAATACTGATTTTCAGGTACCTGACTTTCCTATCATATAATGATGTCTTGTTCTATCTTCTCTTTTCATATAAACAGGAGAAAGCTGATTTCTGTAAATGTTTGTCCCCAAGAGAACAGCATTTTTTTATAGAGCTTATATCCGTAAACGGTTTTTTTATCTACAATTTCTCTTACGAACTTTTCTTCACCTTTTGTGATGATTTCAAGTCCATTGATAGTTTCTTTACCATCAACTTCAGAGATAACTCCTGGATGTGCTGTTTGATACTCGGTAAGTGGAGTCAGCTTTTTCTTCTTCTATTTCTCTGGAAGTTACCGCTCGATGATTGGTATAGTCCTTAAGAATATCTGACAGTTTTTCCATCTTTGAATTTTTTTCAGCAAGAATTCCTGTCATAACCTTTCCATTTCGCTCATCATCTGAAAACTGAGGAAGATTTGCTGGTGCTGGAAGAACTTTATATTGCATCCATTCAATAATTGGCGAACGATTATAGATACTATCTGGAAAAATGATAAAGACTACTCAACTCATTGGTTGAAAAGTAACTATATTTATAGAAAAATCCTGTCAAATAATACCCTACTCCAATCCTCCAAAGTGGTTGAAAAAAATCCACGGAAACATATCGTGCTTGGTGTTATCATCAGAAAGCCTGTTTGCATATTCATCAGTATAGACATTATAAGCAGATTCCATTGCTTTTAAGATTTTTGCTTGGATTGACCTTTGACATCTGAGGAAGAAACAATCAATAATCCTGACTTGTAGATTGGGTTTCCGGCTTCTTCACCGATAGTATTAAGCGCTTCTTCTTTGGCTTTAACCATTCTCACCATAGTAACATTAGCTTCCTCTTTTTGATTTGCTACGAGCTTACCTGTCCATCCCAAGAAAAATCACAGAAAGGAGTTTCAATGGATTGAGCCAAGTACTTCGTGACCAGAGCGTCGTTTCATAGAGTGAAAGATTTTTTTATAGAGCCTATCAGCCGCCTTTTTGTCTCTTGGCATTGTATGAAGAATCCTCTGGCTTGATAACTAAGATTGCAGTCACAGTATCGTAAATTGAAACTTTACTCATCGTATCGATCACATTATTGATCGGATCATCTGGAACTTGCTTGAAAGTTTTGATCGTATAGACAGGGTCTTTCTCTGGCTCAAGAGGCATAATATCTGAGTATTTCTTTTTGGAATGGGTCAGGTTTTTTTAACTCTTTCTAGTGAACAGTTGGCAAATTGAGCTGAAATTGCACTTTCTACAATTCCCTGATACTCTGGATAGGTACCGATAATAAAACTAAGCTGTCCCTGTTCATATTGATAAATCATAACGAGCTTTTTGTTTCCCAAAAAAATCTTGTGCATCATCGATTCCTTGGTACTAAGATCAGAAATCTTATGAAGCCCACTATAAAGCTGAGACATCCTTGACACCTTTTTCTTTCATATCCCTTGCAATCTCTTTTTCCTGCTCACGATCAGTCTTTCCATCTGTCTTTGGAAGCATAATCTTGAGATAAATCATTCTGCTTGTATTGAGAAATGAGTAGATATATCTCATAAACACCCTTCCAATCCAAGTCAAAAACTATAATTGCTAAAAATAACCAAAAAAATCCATATCCAATCCACTGCCCTACTTGATGCATTGTTTCAAGCCCTTGATCAACGATCTTTGCTGTTTCTCCGGTAAGATACTGTGTTTTAAGGTTTTGGATCATCTGTCCATGATCTGAGGCTTGATTTTTGTCCAGAAACAATAGATGAAGTCTGATTTTTTTCTTCTTTTTCAGTATTTTGAGATGGAATTACAGGAGTTGTTTGTTCAGAAGAAGATTGAGCATTTTTGAGCGAATTTGGACGCTCAGAACCGTATTTATCTACATTATTTAAAAAAACTGAAATCTGAGAGTAGCCCCCCATTTCCTTAAGACACTCTGTCTTCTGAGCCCCCCATGCGGTAGAAGTAAGCTTGGAAAGATTAGACTTAAGACTGCGGTTGATATTGTACTGTTCTACTAAACGAGCATCACAGGTCTTTTCTCTATTTGGGGCTCCATGCTCACTATTTTTCTCAATAAAAGTAGTAATTTTTAGAAAAAAACCTCCCATCTTGCTTACACAGTCAGATTTCTCTGCTCCTCGAGCAAGAGTAGTCAACTGAGATGCATTAGTATTAGCAGGATTAAGATGTATAGTATCAAGTAGTTTCTGTGAACAGATTTCTAAAGTCATATTTTTTTGTTTTTTTGTGAGTAAATTTTTACTGCTCAATTATAGTGAAAAACTAGTAAAAAAATCAAATTTTTATCCTTGATAATAAAAAAAGTCTGAAATCAGACTTTTTGAGATTATTCATCCAAAAGAGTACGGATCGAAATCTGCTGATCAGCGCAAAATCAGGATCAGATTTTTTTGGACTTTTGGGAGAGCAAGAGAGGAGCGTTCGCGAGCGGTCTTTTTGGAGCCCAAAAGTCGCGATAACAGAGGTCTTTGACTCATTTTGCGATGGATTGAGGATATTGAGCGAGAGGCGGAGCTTTTTGTTATGAATCGAAAGGGCTTGATTAGAAAAAGTCAATGAGTGAAAGATCTTTGGCTGAGATCTGAGCAAATTCTTGCCAATGCGTGTCTCAGGCTTTGAGGATTCGGAGTGCACGGTAAGGTGCGTCTGTTTGATCACTTTGCTTGATCACTCCAAAAAGAAAGTTGCCAACTGCAAATTCATCAAGAATATCGGCAGTAAAGCGAATGGTATTACTATGCTCTACAAACTCTCTATCCAAAAAGCCTTTGATAAAGAGGATGATTCTGAATATTTTTGCCAAACTTGAGTAAATGAGAAGGATGAATATTTTTGCTTTGTGACGATTGAAGAGTTCAGAGAAGATATAATGTGATAAATCATTATGATCAAATCTATGCGGATAATCCACAAAAAGCATAGAAAAAAAGTTCAAATAATCGGTTTTATTTTTTTGCAAAAGGAAGCGTATATTTAATAAAATTTAAGGTAAATTTTTGATAAAACTGTAGTGCAAGTGGAATATCATCATGTGCAAAAATCAACAAATCTACGAGGAAAAATCTAAGGTAAATTTTTTTCAAAAAAATCTTTGCTTCTTTTTTTCATATTGAAGGTCAATTTCTGCTTGGCTTTTTTTGAAAGTCTTGATCTCTTTTTGGCAAAGTTATCGTAAGTATATCAAAAAAAGAAACAGGGATAAGGAGAATAACTAATACGATAAAAATATTTCATAACCATGATATATCAAAGTAACATAAAACCCATCCCTGATATACAAAAAAATTAAAGCTAAAAATCAAGTCAAGTCACTTTGCTCAAAAATCTATTGATTTCTTGGTTACAATTGTTACACTGACAGTGTTTAGTTCTCAATTTAGCTACTCATGATGAATAAAAAAATATTCTCTTGCTCATTATTGCAATTGTGTCGCTAGCTGGAGCGGTTTTTTTGCAATTAGATGGTCAAAACAAGTGGATCAACAACTCCAAAAATCCTGAAATCTTCACTGCTCAAACCAACTCAGGAGAAGAGGAAGCACAATATCTCAGTTCTGCGTTTGATAAAAATTTTCTCTGGAGAAGATATGGCTAGCCTTTACGAAGGACAAACTGGAGATTTTAATACAGCAGGCGCAATTGATGAATAAAAAAATATACTCTCTGATCTTACCTTTTACTGATGCTGCTCAACTAGATATTTTTTTACTAATATTGAGGGAAGAAAGACGATCTTCTTAGACAATACTAGTCCCCTAAAATACTCTATTCTAGCAAAAAAATGCAAATATTGATATCGATGTAAACACCACTCGTGATGGATCAGAATTAAAAAATTTTTTTATTCTGACTCCTGTGATCAAAGATCATCCCTCTAAAATCAATATCAATCTAAATCTCAGACATAACCGCTGTAAAATTGACTTTGCACATGGTTTCTCTCGTCTTCTCTGATGCAGAGAATCAGGCCTGTGCAACTATTTACATGCAACCTAGTATTCAGGATTCTTCAAGCAAATTACTTGAGGAAACAGTTGTCTTGAGCGAAAAAAATCAAGGTAAGAAATCTTCCAATCTTGGATATTCAAGCAAACAATATTGCTGCTGCTCACGGAGCAAAAATTTATCGTCTAGATGAGCAAAAAAACTTTTCTACCTGCAATCAAAAATGACTCTCAGCGCAACAAGCGAGATCGCTCTTGATTTCCTCTTATCCAAATATGCTTTTTGAAGATACTATGGAAAAAGAAGAGGAAAAAAAGAGCAGATTATTGCTGAATTTTTTTAGATTTTGATGCTCAATATCATGCGTAAATACTTTTGATTTACTCTTGGATTTACTAGAAATTGAAGATAAGGCTAGCTATGAGAAACTAGCTCAACAGATTGAAGATGCTCCTGCAGAGGCAAAGATACTCTTTGCTCATAGAGCTAGATTTATACTCTCCTGATATCTTGACCTCTTGAAATGAGAACTTGCTCCAGAAGAATTTGTCTTGCTCGGAGATGTTGAAAGTAGTATCCCCCTTTGGCAAGAGGGGCAACTCAGCTCAGAAAAAGCTTATTCAATCATTATTAAATGGAGAAATTCCTGTAGAAGATGTAATCATCTTGGATCAAATAACCTGGCAAGTAATGCTCGGACAAGAACAAAGAGACCAGCTTCACAAAAAGCTTAAACAAGCTGGGAAAATACTTATTCTTGGCTAACAATTAGAATAGGCAAAAAAATATCCCAACAAGAAAGACCCTCTAGATACTATTCCAGACTTTTTAATTCTTATCTCTATATCACCATGGCTTACAGAAACAATGATATTCTCAACTCATTCAACAAAGCTTGCTCGTAAATTTATGGCCTTTACTAAGCATCAAAAAAACTTTTTGTATTGTTTTTTTGTTTGTATTTACTGCAGCAGTTATCCTGTTACCAATGCTTAGTGTAGAGCCAACGAGTGATGACACTAGCGGTTATCATCTTTGGATTTGGAATCTCAAGCTCTTTAAGTCTTTTTTTGATCATGTTGATCTCACTTGCATGACTTTATGGACGAAATCTCCACTCTAATGTAAAAAGCATTTATGGTAAAGTGCTTTGGTTTTAGAGAGTCTGAACCAATCTTGAACTTTATGTTTTTTTGTGGATGATCGTATCTGTATATATGCCAATGCTTGATATCGTTGCATTCTTGCCAACATTTACTGGTTCCATCTCGCTTTCTCGAGGAATCTGGGTTCAGCTTTTTGATCTTACTCGTTGGAATCATTATTGCAATCAAAGAAGTACGAAAAAGCTGCAAGTCAAAAATTCACAAAAGACTAAAAATTCTGAATATTGTGGATGATGAGCCACAACAACCAAGAGTTGAGAATAAAAAGGATTGTACAAAAACCTTTTTGATGAAGAAGATATGGATTAAAAAAAGAAACTCCTACTATGGAGTTTTTTTAGTAGAAAAAAATCAGACTTTTATTGACTTTTTAAATCTCGATTAATCGGTGTTTTCCCCTGAGATATGAGATAGCTATTGCACTGGGAGAAGGGACGAGAACCAAAAAAATCCTCTATCTGCAGAAAAAAAGGAGAAGGATGTGGGGACTTGATAATCAGATGTTTTTGACTGATCGATCAGTGAGATTTTTTGCTGAGCAAATGCTCATCGGAGGATAAAGACAAGTCCTTGTTTTTCTCTCGAAAGAACTGAGATTACAGCATCAGTAAAGCGATGTCGCCCCGCATCTTTATGAGAGTTTGGAGAGTCTTTGCGTACGGTTAGTCCTGCATTGAGAAGAAAAAAACCCCTTGCTCTGCTCGCTTTTGGAGATTTCACGATGTAGGGAGGATCAATATCTAAATCAGATTTCAATTCTTTAAAAATATTTCTTAGCGAAGGGGGAATTCTGATCCCCTCTGGCACAGAAAAGCTTAATCCATGCGCCTCTCATACACCATGATAAGGGTCTTGTCCAAGAATCACAACCTTTACTTGATCAAAGGGGGTGAGATCAAAGGCACGGAAAAATATCATTCCCCAAAGGAAAGGTAATAAAAACCCTTTTTGATGCTCAGATAGAAGAAAAATCCTTGATCTGCTGAAAATACGGAGAGGAGAATTCAGCTTTTAAGTGTTCTTTCCAAGAGGGATGAATATTAACGGATTCTGGATTCATTTTTTTGGAAAATAGGTCGGATAAAAAGATGCTAGCTAATGGAGATTGGATTGTTTCTTTGCTTCTTCAGCGAAAAGCTTTTTCCTTTTTCTTCAAAATTTTTCCATAGCCCATAAGGACAAGCGGTTGAAAGTAAACAAATTTTTTTCCTGCTGGAGTATACTTATAGGCAAATGCAATCGCCTCCTCCATAGATTGTGCATGACAAATATTTGCAGAGGTTTTTCCCGAGAAGCTTTTGCCATTTTTTTCTCATGTTTGTGGAAAGAATACCAAATTCTGAATTCAGATTTCTTTCACTTTTTTTGCATTAAAGGTCAAAAAAATCAAAGCCCCTATCTGTTCCTCCTAAAAAAAGAGTTCAAATCTCAGATCAAAAGGGTCTTAATCGCTTCAATAGTTGAATCTGGAGTAGTAGAAATTGCATCATCATAAAAACGAATACCCTGATACTCACCTATGAGCTGCAATCTATGCGGCAATCACTGAAAAGTTTTAACGGTATGCTGAATAGATGACATAGGGATTTGAAGAAAGAGTCAAATTGCAATAGCAAGACTAATATTCTGTAAATTATGATCTCCAGGGAGTAAACGATCTTCTGTAGGGAAAAAGTTCCTGCAAATGATGGATAAAATAACCATTATTTCGTGAAGTCTCTCAATCAATACCATAAGTATGAATATTATGATATTTTTTTGTGCTAAATCAAAATCTTGAGCGGTCTTGGCAAGGATAAAATTATACTCAGAATTTTTTTGAGAATATTGAATTTTTGCCTGATAGTAGGCATCAATACTTCCATGCCAATCCATATGTACTGGGAAAAAGATGTCCAAGGACTGAAATATAGGTATGGGGCTCAAGGTCCTCAAGCATAAAAGCTCGATAGCTCAGCTACAACATAGTCATACTCCTGATCAAAGTCGATCTCCTCCAAAAACAGGTTTGCCAATATTTCCAACAAGCTTAACATTGAGTCCTGCGTCTTTGAGCATAGCATATACCAGAGAGGTCATAGTGGATTTTCCCTTACTTGCTGTAATTGCAATTACTTTTCCCTTGTAGTTTTGAAAGAAAAAAACTGCATCTGAGTCAGAATTTTTATCCTTTTGAGCAAGTAGCTCTGGAGTATAGGGAACTCCTGCTGACTTAAATATTACATCAAACTCATCCAAATGAGCCAAATAATCCTGACCAGAGCGCACGGCAATCCCTGGAGTCGCGACTGATTGCGGATTCATATCCAACACAGTTAAAGAAGCAAATGCAAAATTATTTTCCAACAAAAAAATTGAGTGTTGACTTTCCCTCAAGTCAAAAAAACCTAGAATTGCAATCTTCTTCCCAGCAAAAACAAGTTGTATCCATTACAATAAGTATTAGATCATAAAAATCAAAAGAGAGTATAGTAATTTAACTATTTTTTTCAAATGGAAGAAATAAAAAAACTGTGACAAAAAAACTCACCACAAGAGTGAGTTATTTTATATATCGGAATCAACTTAGAAAGGAAGATCATCACTTGAAGATGATGCAGATTCTCCTTTTTCTACTCTTCGGCAAGTGATAGAGTTGAAGTATCTACCTGGTTGATTTTTTTAGATTCGTTTGCTCTAGCATTGAGGGTGAACAGTGATAACATCACCCATATTTACATCTGAGAGAAGATTGATCTTGTCTCTAAAGAAATCTACTGCGATTGAACCTTTGAATTCTCTATCAGAAATTTCTTCCAAAAACGATAGTTTGTTTTTTTCGATGTCACCAGCTCCGATAGTTTCTCTAGGTCCGATGTACTTTTACAGTTCCTTGGTATTGCATAATGTGTAGTAAATAATAGATAAAATGAATTTACTCGTTTTGTAATTTACATTTTTTTGTACAAGAATTGCAAGGGAAAAATCTCTTTTTTTGATCAAAAAAAGAGTACTGCAAAGGTCAAATAACAGTCTGCAATATTAAAAAAACAGGGAAATTTCAAAGTGAAATAAAGTCTCTCACTCCTCACAAAAAAATAGCCTATCCACAAGGTTTCCAAGCGTTCCTGCAATCAGCAAGATAAATATCCAAGTTGAGATAGCTTTTTTTGTAATACAAATAGACAAAAAAATCAGAGTGCTAAGAGCGATATGCACCAGATTACTATTTGATTGATATGAATCCCTCGAGAAATACCATGATTAAAAAAACAGGAGTTAAAAAAAGAGACTCCCTATTCTAAGGTCATAAAAAAGCATATTTTTGTCCCCCGATCAATTAAGAGAAGAACAAGGATCAAAAAAATCAGATTTTTTTATCTTATTCATTGTAGTTTCTACTAATAAATGAAATGGAGTATAGTATTCTTATCGCAAAAAAACAATAATAACTTCAAAATAGACTTGACATTTTATACAATAATGATATAAGTCTATTGTTTTGAGTAAAAAAACAACCTCAAGACAAAATATCGCTCACAATACAAAAACAATTTAAAAACACAAGATTATGAACAAAAAGAAAGGTGGGATCAAAAAAATCCAGACTCTTCTGAGCAAGAAGCGAAAGAAGGATACTCTTCACCACAAGCTGTCATAAAACTCTCTGCTAAAGGTTTCCTTAACCGTCTAAAAACAAAAAGCAGGGGAACCTTGAAAACTGTCACTATCATGTAACAGAAGAGGTCTGCATTGGAAATGAGTTTTTCTAAGTTCTCTATCCATCTTGGATGTGGGGTCTTTGAAAAAAAGTCTCTCCGTTGAAGGAGTCTCTTTACTCAGAACCCTCTCACTAGGGAGCTCAACTATTATGGAGACGCTAAGTCTCAAAACGAGCCATATCAGCATCCTGAACTTTGGATCAGCAAAGATTCATGGTCAAGCTTCCTTAGTTGGCATCAAATCTAACGACATCGACTTTGGTCAGGCTCACTTCAATGGAGGAGGATTCATGGAAAAGGTATACTCTACGGGGCCTCTGAATCTAGGAGGGGCAGTCTTTGAGAGTGGACTCAGCTTGGATGATGTTGGAGCAGCAAGTATCAATGCAGGCTCCGCCAATCTTGGAGAGCTTACGCTTAAGGAATTGTACTTTGGGACTTTCTATACAGAAACCGCTACAGCCTCAAAGCTTACTATTCAAGGGGATAAGCGCTCCTTCAGAGGAAATCTCCTCGATACGAGTCGGATTCTGACTCAATTAGATTCAGAAAATCTCCAGAACTCTCTAGCGACTCGGCTGGCGCGCGCTATCGAGGCAATTAAGGACCTCCCCTCTAGATAGTCCTTAGTCCGCTTTTTCAGGGACAGATGAGTAACTAATTATAGGATATGAAATTCTATCCCTATAGCTAACTCAGAGGACTTTATTTAGGTATTTCCTAGGTAGAGTCCTCTTTTTTTCTACAAAAAGGAAAAAAAGAGGAAGCCTTCTTTCCCCTTATGTTATTTAAAAATAGATTACTTATCACCTCCCTTACAGGCTACCGGTTCAATTCTACAATATGCTGTTTGCATAGAAAAAAACAAATCTCATTTCATCACTTTGGTAAAAGTGTGAAGGAAATCTCATGATTTCCTTTTTGTCCCTGAAGTGAACAAGCAAGCTGATAGGGTTTATAAGTCAAGTTTATCTGATCCTTTTCTGATCAATCAACATCAAGCTTAGTAATTTGAAAATTTCAGTTTTGAGGAGAAAAAGAAAGATGAAGTCTGACTTTTTTTCTTCTGTTTTTTTGAGGAATCTGAAGAAAGTTGAGAAAATGAATATTTAATCGGTTCATTTTTCTCATTTAGTTAAGGTTAAAGTCGCTTCATTATAGGGATTCCCTTGATAAGAAGAACTATTGATCACTTGGAGAAAAAAAGGTATCAAAGTCGGACTTAACCTGCTCGACTGTAGTATTAGACTTAAGGGATTTGAGTTGAGATTGATTGAACCCAAGTCACATTAACATCAAAAACTCCAATAATGATAACTACAATAATGATTTCGATCAAGGTAAATCAGCTTTTTTTCTTTTTTTATTTTCATAGTTATAGTCATCAAAAAAATTAAACGCCTACATTTTTCCATTACAGAAAATACTACTCCAAAAAAATTCCTGATGCTACAAAAGCAACCATCACTCCCATAAAAAAATAAGGATTACTGGTTCAAGTACTTTTGAGAACTGAGAAATCTGATTATCTAACTCTTCTTGATACATTGAGATAATATTTGAGAGAGCATCTTCAAGATTCGCCGTTTCCTCCCCTACCTTAATCATCACAGCAACATTAGGATAGATGAGATGCGACTCATACTGTATTGTATCAAATATTGTTTTTTTCCAAGCTGTAGTCCTGAAATAATATTTTTCGATCATCTCTTTATATGCAGGGATATCCAAAAACTCCTCTCATCAAACGGAATGTCTGAACATAATCTAGCCCTGATCAGATCATAAGCTTGGTGTATCTTACTCGCTTGATCAAATAGTAGGTTTTGGTCATAGATCAGAGCATTGGAGTATTGAGCATAAAGCTTGATAGCCACTTTTTACCACTATCTGTAGTTGTATAAATACCACCTACAACCAATCAAGTTATGAGAACAATCAGAATCTTTCTCCAAGAAGCAACAAAGAAATCTGACATCCCCTTAAGGATCAAGGTAATTCAAGGTAATTTCTGATCTCCTCCAGCAACCATATCTAAGATATCTGGCAATACACTAGAAAACAAGAAAAGTACCGCTCCTACTGCCATAATAATCAAAATTATTGGATAGGTAAGCGCAGACTTATATCTATTTTTGATGCTCTCAAGATAGGTATACTCATTTGCAAGCTCCTGAAGAACAACATCGAGATTTCCAGTATTTTCTCCTGTTTTTACAATAGCAGCATCTGACTCATCAAAGTACTCTGGCAAACGAGAAAGTGCATAAGAAAAGCTCTTTCCCTCATTGAGGTGGAAAATAATAGAAGTTGCAACCTTTTTGAGCGCATAATTGGTAGTAGATTGTTTGATCGTTTCTACTGCTTGTAGAATAGAGACTCCACCTTTGAGCATATAGACAAGCTGTTTATAGAAAAGAATCTTATCCTTTACCGAAAAGGACTGCATATCCATACTCTGCATCAATGAGATGACCATTTGTTCAATTCGTCAGATTTTTTTTGTTTCTTCTGGCATAGGAAATGATTAAAAAATAAGAGAATTATTTAAAGTAGTATGCAACAAGTTTAAGCTCTGTCTCTTGAGACTCGGAGTAAGCCATCATATCATAACTTACTTCTTCAATATGATAGAGAATACGATCATTAGGCTCGGAAATAATATACTTTTTCAATATTATCTACAAAAGAAACCAATTCATCTTTGGATGGAAAAAAACCACCTTAACAGAAATAGGAATCTTATAAAACTGACTCTTTTTGATCGATCAAAGTTCCAGATCAGATTTCAATACTGTGGATTTCTCCATTTCTTGGAGAAGATGAGCTCGAAGGCTCAGATCTAATAAGATATTGATCAAGATTTTTTTAAGAATTTTCTTCTCATCAACCCCCATTTTATCAGATTTTTAGCCCTCAAAGTTGAAGATAGGATCTAACGGTATGGAGTTGATCACTAACAGAAGGATCTAGCGAATCGCAGTTTGTTTTATCATTAATACAGCTCAAGACAAGATCTTGCTGATGTTCTGCAATTTTTTTCGTGTTTTTTTCTGACTGGTAATATGTGCTATCTCCTCATCCAAAGATCAGTTTTTTTGCTGTTTCTGTGAATATTCTTCTTGTGTTGTCTGGAAGGTTGACCAAGCTTTTTGGCACATAATTGGCTCCGACAATCACACTTAAAAATAAGGAGAATAATAACATAAATCTTATATTTTGCAGTTACAACTCTCGCTACCTGAAGATGACTTTCAGAAGCTACACTTTGCACGTCTGCAGCCATCTGTTGAGAATAGGCAGAGGTATTTTTGTTGTTGAATAAGATTATTGATGAGTGACTGATCCTGTGTTGGCATTATTAACTACATTAGCAGATAAAAGTAAATTTGAATGTTGAACCCTCTTCAGATTTTTTTCGTACTTTCTAACAGAAATATCTGAAAGAAAATCTAGTCCATTAAACTTATCAAGTAGTCCTCCACTTCCGAAACGATTTCCATAAAGAACTTTCAAATTGGAAACTTCTCCATTGAGAGAAAGTTTTTTTCCAAATCTACTTTAAACTCTGAAAGCTGGACTCCTCCTCTAGACTCCTCTACTGACTTGATCGTATCTAGGATTTCAAGAATACGATGTACATAATCTGACCATGGGATACGAGAGGTTTTACTTTCCAAATCTTGAATATGCAGATAATGAGAAAAAGTTTTTCATCAGCCAAAAGAGATGAAATCTGATTTTTGCTTATCGGAGATCCCCTGATCTAAGACAGTAGACTGCCTCTGAAGATAATAGCTATATCCGTATAATGCTCCCATAGCTCAGATCCCCAAAAAGAAATAGGGTAAGCAACAAATAGTAATGTCTCCTCCAAGATTGTGTTTGCTTTGATAAAAGCCATCCAAAAAGTTTAAAAAGAATAAATCACTTATAAGTATATCACTTTTGTAAAAAAATATGCAAATTTTTGAATAAAAAAATATCGCTTCGCGTTTTTTTACTTCGTAAATAATATCGCTTCGCGTTTTTTTACTTCGTAAAAAAATATCACCTACTCCATAATCATAAAAGTATTGACATTTTTAATTTGAATACATATAATCCTCCCTGTAAAAAAACTAAATAAAATGAAAAGAAAATTAAAAAAAGGAAGTACACAAGCTCTCAAAAAGGGCAATGTATACAAGAATTATTGTCATTTGCGTATTTGGCATCACTGTAGGAACAGCGCTTGCCAAAACAACAATTGATATTGCAGGAGAACCTGGAATCATTTTGGCGATAGCATTTATGATGATGGTATTCTTCATGATCATCCTCGTGATTAGAACAACTCCTTTAGAAGGAGAAGCTCCTGAGTCCAAGAGGCGGAAAAAAACCAATCCTGGCTTGAAAAACTTCATCCATGATGAAGATAGATTGCGATAAGCCTAGAGATAGCGTATCCAATACTTGAACCTAAGGAAAAAAACTATTCCTGAATTGAGAAACTTGATCCATGATAAAATTGGATTGTAATGAGTCTAGAGGTAGTGTAATACACTACCTTTTTTTAAAAAAACAAAAAAACCTTTCCTTGACATTCTGCATTAATTTAATATAGTCGTGGCCACATAAATAAACACTAAAACTATGAAACAAGAAATAACACTCGCTGAGCTTACAAAAAAACTTGAAAAGCATGAAGCGAACCTAGAATCCTGCTTTGAGAAGTGGGAAAAAGATCAATGTAACTTAATAACTCTGAAAACGAAACCTAAGAAATGTCCGAGAATCCGTCAATAATATCATTGGGGATACCTCTAAGGGAACAGCTTCACTATCTCTAAAAAAGAATCTCGATAAAGCTAAAGGACTTCTAGAAAAGATTAACCTTGAGCTCAGTAACATAGAATCTCATCTTAATAGATCCCATAACGCACTATTGATGGCCAAGCGCCATCTAACGAAAGCTCAAGACTCCTCAGTTCAAACAGGGAGCATCTTAGATACGGTAACTACCTGGCTAACACAATCTCAAAATGAGAGAGCCACCGCTCAAGAACTAATGGAGAAAGCTGATAACTTGCAGAAGGCACATATCACTATAATTGAAAAACAATGCTTCCAACAAGTAATCTCTCAAAAAAAGCAGAGCCAAAGAACTCTTTTACTCTGCTTTTTCTTTATATGAGATTAGCTACATATCTGATAAAGTCTCTGTTGACTTTTTATGTTTTTTTTCATATGATAATACAAATATATAATACAAAATATTTAAAGAACTATGGAAAAGAATAAAGGCAGCTTAACTAAAAGAACTTCAACCAAGCTAGAAGTACTATCCTCAGATGAAACCTACAAACTACTCCAAGACAGATACGATGAACTTCTTGCTAACTACACATTAGCACAAAAACACGCTGCTTGAGTCTAGCAATCTAGCAGATGAGAAACTAGTTGAGCAACGATTTGATATTGGTACTACGCTCTCAATACTTCGGGGTATTGGATGGAAACTTAGAAGAATCCTTACTAGTGGACCGGAGGGCTACGAACAGCAGCTAAAAAAATACGTCAGAAGTTACATCTTATCCCTTCAAATCCATGGGGATAATCCACCCCTTTCTCAACAAAAGTTTTAGCAGAAGTAATGTCCCGCATTGCTTCTGCTTTTTCTATCTATAAAAAAATTCCTAGTCCCTCTTGCAAATAAGCATAAAATCACTATAAAAAAACAAATTGTCAGTTGGTAATATACAATTTCAATTGGTAGTAGATTTTTTTATTTGATTAAGGCACGATATCATGCTTCGTTCGCATACTTGCTGATCACTTACAGCAAAAAAATATTGGAGAAACTGTGAAACTCTCAGGATGGGTAAATAAGAGTAGAAACCTTGGAGGAATGCTCTTTATCGATCTTAGAGATAGATATGGAATTACTCAGATTACTCTAGATCCTGCAAAGGTAAATTTTTGAACTCCCAGAAATCAAGGCAGAATATGTCCTCCAGGTAGAAGGGAAAAGTTATTGCTAGACCTGATACCATGATCAACAAAGATATGATCACCTGAGAAATCGAGGTAGAACCTACAAAAAAATATCAGTTTTTTTCAACTTGTAAGGAGTTGCCTTTTTTTCTGTAGATCATGAAAAAATCCAGTAGGTGAAGACCTTAGACTTGAATATCGCTATCTTGATCTAAGAAGAAAGACCATGAAAGAAAAATGCAGTAATGAGGCATAAGATCGTGATGGAAACCATGAATTTTTTTGATAAAAAAAGAGTTTTTTTGCATTTAGAGACGCCAACTTTTGTAAAAAAACACTCCTGAAGGATCTCGTGAATATGTTGTTCCTGCTAGATTTGAACCAGGGAAATTCTTTTGTACTTCCACAATCTCCTCAGCAATTTAAACAAATGCTTATGGTAGCTGGATTTGACAAATATTTTCAGATTGCGAGGTGTTATCGTGATGAAGATCCTAGAGGAGATCGCCAACCTGAATTTACCCAAGTGGATTTTCGAGCTTTCTTTTGTAGAGCAGCAGGATATTTTGGAGCTCATTGAAGAATATTTTATGCACTTGTCTGCAAAAATTTTATCCAAATAAAAAAATAAAAATCTGAACCATTCCCAGTTCTCACTTGGAAAGAGGCAATGGATTTATATGGAATTGACAAGCCAGAACTCAGAGTAGATAACTTTACCTTTTCACGAAGTAACTGAATGGGCAAAAAAAGTCAGATTTTACTGTTTTTTTCAACAAGCGCCTTGTGTAAAAAGCACTTGTCTTGCCTAAGGAAATGGGAAGATCAGAAGTTGAGAAAAAAATATGAATCACTAGCAAAAAAGCTTTGGATCAAAAGGAATGCCTTGGCTTTGTCTAACAAAAGAAGAAGGACTAAAAAGGATCAATTGCAAAAATTTATTGATGAGAAGGCACTTGAAGAACTCAAACAGCTCACTGGAGCAACAGAGGGAACAACAATCATTTTTCAAGCAGATACTTGGCTCAAGGCTTGTGAGTATCTTGGGAAACTTAGAATTGAGGCAATCAAGCAGCTTGACCTATTAAAAAGGTAAAGAAGATGAATTGGCTTTTTTTGTTTTGTAGTAGATATGCCGCTTTTTTTGAGGAAGGGGACGATGGAGAGCTAGGAGCTACCCACCACCCATTTACCAAGCCAACTGACAAAGATATTGAATTTGTAAAGAAACTAGGAAACAAGATTGCGAACGGAGAAAAAAATGACCGACGAAGAAAGAGAGCAGCTCATGGAAGTAAAATCTGATTCTTATGATATTGTATTGAACGGATATGAACTTGGTGGTGGAAGTATTAGAATCCACGATGCAGAGCTCCAACACGCGATTTTTTTGCGCTTTTTGGGACTCAGCGAACAACAAATTCAAGAAAGATTCGGACATTTGCTCAAATGTTTTGCCTATGGGGTTCCGCCTCACGGAGGATGCGCCTTTGGACTTGATAGAATTGTGATGCTTTTACCAGAATATGGAAAAACATCCGTGAAGTAATCCTCTTCCCTAAAAAAATCAGAAATACCGTGACTTGATGCTCAATGCTCCAAGCGACATCGGAGAAGGATTGATTCATGAATTGGGACTAGAAATTTTACCACAAGAAGAATAATAGAAAAAAAGAAGTCTAAACGAGAAATGAGGTTCTTTATCAGACTTCTTTTTTTATTTTTTTATGAAGATTATTGTTGAACTCCTGGTGTAAGATCTGAGCTTGGAATTTCTGAAGTTTGCTCGAGTTTATCTAGAGAGGTTGTATTTTTCCGTTTCTGTCTGAACTGGAACTTGCGGAACTCATGCACTAGCAATCTGATCAATCTTACTAATAGGATTTTTGAACAAATTCCTTAGTATTTGCAAGGGCTTCAGATCCCATATCCTTGGTTTTTTTGAATTACCTGTCCAATTCCTTGATGGAGCTGAGAGACTAAGCCTTGTGGATCTAAGTGATTTTCCTGAGACTGATTTAAGGTTTCTGAAACCTGATTGACTACAGGAGCCGTGATATTTTGGGCTTGATTTACCACATTTTGAGTAGCATTTTTGCACTGCAGAAACTGGATTTTTCTACAAAAATCAGTAGCATGATCTTTCATATTGGAGATTGCTTGTGTTGAGTTCTCCACAATCTGAGATCAGACTTGTTGTGTTTTTTGAAGCGTAGCTTCGACTGATTGTGTTGCTTGTGAGGCAAGATTTTGTGCAGTTTGAGCGGTTTGCTGAGCAACATTGGAAACCGTATTCGCAATATTTCCTGGTGCAGAAGCCACCATTTGTGCTGCTGAATTTGCAGTGTTAACCACAGTATTTGAAATATTTTTGAGTAGTATTTACGACAGAGTTGGTAATTTGCTGTGTTTTTTTGCCAAGAGTCCTTGGGTACTCGCAACAAGCTTGTCAAAGAATCCAGGTTCTGACTTGGCTTGTAATGGGGCAGATTGCCCAGCTTGAGGAGCTTGCTGTGAAACAGTATTTGCAGCTCAAGACAAAGGATCTGGCTGTCCAGTCGCTTTTTGCGATAAAAAGAAGCGGAGCTTTTTGAGTATTCTATCAAAAGAAACCTTCTTTTTTTTGGTTGAGAATTTACAGAGCTCAAATCTACTGTTTGAGGAGTTTGTTGATTTTCTGGCATTGTATTTTTTTGTAGAAACTAAAAATAAGTTCTTATGTTCATTATAGCTGTTTTTTTATATTTGTCAAAAAAATGAGAGAATTTTTGCTTGTATTAAAGCTTAAGTTCTGTACAATGGAGTCAGATTTCTTTTTCTCTTATTTTTGAATCAAAAAGATTTTTAACTGGATTATAAGAACTAAAAAAATGAATAAAAATCCTGATCTGTAGTTATGATACTACATTCCTCCCAGAGAAAAAAACTCCTGAAGCAGCATGCCGAGACATTAAATGTGCGGAAGAAATCACGATTGCTCCTGGAGAGATCAAACTCGTAAAAAAAGTGGAATCAAAAACCTATATTCCAACTGGTCGATACTGTAGAATGTATGCTAGAAGCTCACTTCCCCTCAAAAAGTGGTCTCATGCTCGCAAATAGCGTAGGAATCATCGATAGCGACTATAGAGGAGAATATCTTATGCAGCTTTTTTTAATTGCACGCAGGAGCCAATTACAATAACAAAAAGCAACAAGACTCTGTCAGATTGAATTTTTGCCCACATTATTGGGGGAATCAACAGTTTGGAACGAGCGATATCCCAGCAATTGAAACCTGTGTAGATGCGGACCTTTGGGAAAGATTTGATGAAGAATTTAGCTCAGAGAGAGGAAGCTGAGGATTTGGATCGACAGGGAAAAAAACTAATTTCTTATTCATAAGAAAGAACTAACTATCTCTAAACATTATAAAAAAAGACAAAAAAATCAGACTTTTTATTTTTTTCATTTTTCTATTGACGATGAAATCGCTTATAAAAAAACACCAACTCAAATCAAAAAAATATTACTGAATCTTGTAAATATCTCACAGAACTGCTTTATACCCTCAAAGATGAGACTAAGGCTGGAGTTAGCTTGATTGAACTTGAAGAATTTGCGGATCAATGGATCAAAAAAAGAAATTTGAAAGGAGCATTTAAGGGATTTGAGTGATTCCCTGCGAATCTCTGTCTGTCTGTAAATGACTGTGTAGTTCACGGGATCCCAGATGATACGATTTTTAAAAAAATGGAGACTTGCTCAAAATTGATGCTGGTCTAATTTATGAAAAGGGAGTTTCCGACTCTGCTATCAGCGTGATTGTAGGAGATGCTAGTGCAAATCCGCTTGGTGCAGATCTGATCAGAGCAACAAAAAGCTTCTCTTGATCGTGGAGTAGCAACTATCAAAACAGGTGGTTTTGCCTATGATTATGGGAAAGCTGTCCTTAATACGATTACCAATGAAGGATTCAGAGTTTTGAAGACTTTAAGTGGGCATGGAGTGGGAAATGATGTGCATGAGATGCCTCTTTTTCTCAACTACCCTGCTGCTGCGATGAAAAAAATCCAATGGACTCCTGGAATGGTCGTAGCTTTGGAACCAATCACAGCAGTAGAATCAGATGATGTCGTATATCATGAAAGTGACTGGAATCTCTACTGTAGAAAGGGAGATCTTGGAGCACAGCGGGAATATACGGTTTTGATCACTGAAAATGGACCTGAGATTTTTGGCTGGAGTAACTGAGGATTGGTATTAAAAAGATAAGAAAACAGTTTAAAAATAAAAAAATATCGCTTTTGCGTTATTTACTTCGTAAAAAAATATCGCTTTGCGTTATCTACTTTCGTAAAAAAATCTGACTCAAAAAAATCAGATTTTTTTCTTTTTTTAGAAAAGATATTGTTCTGCAAGAGAAAGGAATAGTTCAAATCCTCACTCATTTGAAAAATTCATGATTTACTCATTCCAAAATGATGACTTGCTTTTGATCCGTTTTGATCGGGTCTAAGAGAGGGACATAAAAGAAATCATGATCTTTACTTCATTGTATGATTTTAAGCTCTCAAGAATATGTAATTAGAGCATCTTTGAGCTTAAAAAAATTGACTGACAGTACAGGATTGATTAAAAGAAGTTTTTTTACTCTCGGGAAAAGATATCAAAACCTTCCCCAAAAGTGAGCTCCCGCTGAATGTCCCATACCATAGATCTCCCAATCATCAAAAACCAGATTTTTTTCATCTGTTCTTCAACAAAATTCATCGCACACTCAATAAAGAGCTTTGGATCATCTCGAGATATTCATGGGTTCTCAACGACGAATACATTCACTCCATATTTCTCAGCTAGATTTGAAGCAATCGTAATATATTTATTTTGATACCCTGAGGTCGTCCCTCATTTTCAGACAATAATCATAACGACTTTATTTGTCGTCCCATTATATTCAGCAACTTCTACCTCATAAGCATGAGGAGAAAAATTCAGGAATTTTTCATTCATCTCGTATCAGTCGGCAATTCAAATGAATAATAAATTGGTTGCATAGTAGCCATCTTCTCTCAATAAAGATGTAAAAATATTCTAACCTATTTCATGCTATGTTGGTAAAAAGCTCTGAGCAAATTGAACGAGAAGTTCCTTATTAGTAACTTGAGTTTTCCATCTCTCAGGAATAGCATCGTAACCATAATACGCGCCTGCTAAATAACCATACAAACAAGCATTTGTATCTGCATCATATCAGAGATTAACTACCTCTATCATTCCCTCCTCAAAGGAATCAAAAATTAAAAAAATCACCATAAAGCTACCTCTAATGAATCAAGCACATAACCATATACTGTTCATAACTCAGATTTTTTTCTTTATTAAGATAAGAACCCTTAACAACGGGGATCAAGTCTGGATGCATCTTATGCATATCCCATCGCTTTTCTACTGGAGAATAGGGGAATAACTGTAAATCTGACTTTTTGACTCCATTCATCGCTCCAATAATAAGTCCTACAAAAATACTGTGCACAGCTAATACACAAATCTGTATTGTGAATTGCTTTACAAGATTCCCCTGCATAATACAAAGTTTTTTTCTGGATCTTTCGCATAAAAATAAAGGAATCGGTCAAATCTTCATCAAAGCACCATTTCCATCTTTCTTTTTGCCCTGAAAGGTCTTCTTCTCGTGGTTTATTTTTGTAGCTTTCCTTCTTTGTACTGTTTGTATTTTTCACAGGCGATCAAGCGTTTGCAATCCTATTCAAAAAAAGCTCTGTTAGTGCTTGACATATACCCTTCTGAAAGCCATTTTAAATATTTATCCAGTTGATCTTCTATATCAAAACCTCCACAATCCAATAAACTCTGAGCCAAACATAAAGCTTGAGCAGTATCATCTGTATAATCTCCTGGCTTAGTTCTAAACTTAGGTCTTCACTGAAAAATCTTTTTACTAGAGCAAATTTATCAGGAGTCAAAAAAATTCTGTTGCAGAACCTAATGCATCTCCAATTGCACCTCCAAACATCACTCCTAAGAATGTATTGACATCTCTCATCACTTTACCTTAAACTAAATGAAAACATAATACAAAAAGAAAAAAATTATAAGTCAAGCTCAAAGATTTTCACATTATCAACTCCTCTATTTGTATTTTTTTATAGAAAAAAATTATATATTCTTTACTGAAAATTTTTGGAGAAAAAAATATAGGAATATACTTTTATAGGGAAATTTACTTTTTATTAGATATTTTTAATATAAAAATCATCTCATAAACAAAAAAAGTGAACTCATAATCACAGTCTGAGTCTCCTTAATTTATTTCACCAGCATACCCAAACAAGGAAAAATTTCCTACTCCTCCAATTGTAGTTCTCAAGTTGTATTTATAATCAAAACAAGAACTTCTTGTTTCAAGGCTTCTTGTTCCTGCTTGAGGCATTGAATAAGAGGGCTCCCCTCTTCTATCAATTAGAGCTTTTACATTCTCTTTTTGCAAAAAGAACGAATGAGTGCATCAAATTCTTGAGTAGGGGCATTATCAATGACATCAAGAACTTCTCCAGAGGATGCTTGATTGACTTGCTTGTTGAGATACTTCTTGACAAGAGCATTTACTGCCAAAGAAGTTGCGAGACTCAAATCGTAATCATCTTTTTGAACTCCAATTAGGAATTTCATCCGCATGATGGGAACCTCCCAATTTTACGAATTCATCTGCCAAAAGATTCATAACTGCCTCAAGTTCTCCTTGAGAAAGATCCTTCCAGTTGGGAAGTGTGTCTGGCTGATCTGAGAGTGCCAAATCTGCCAACAAACCATACTTATTCTGAGAGATCAAAGTAGAATACTCCTTGATCAAGTCAGAATTTTTGGAGCTTTTTGCTGCTCTTGTTCGTGAAGAAGCTCACTAGAACAAGCAAAAAAAGCATTACCATACTGAGGAGAATCGTAATTCCCCAAAAAAATTTAGCTTTCATAAAATACTGTTTTTAAATGTTATAAGAAAAATAGGATTAGTATCTCTGATGCAGAGATGACAATAGTATACTAATACTAATACTAATACTAATATCAAGAGAAATATATAATTTCTCCCTTGCTTTTTCTAAAAAGAAACGATATAAGAACATTAAGTTGATTTTTAATGAGATAGGAAACATGATGAAAAAAAGCACGAATTATTGGATCATGTGTTGGACTTTATTTTTTTGATATATTGAGGAATAACTTGGCGATTAAGCTTTTAGAGCTACTCACTCAGATCCTTACCAAAAACTGCATTACCATCGATGAATATCTCGATCAAGCAGTAAAGTATCATACAAGAGAATTTGTTACTTATTACAATCAGCAGTATCTGGATCGAACAAAGAAGCTCCAAGCTGCTGGGGTAGAAAAAGCTCCCATAGACAGAGATCAAATTTTTTTAATCCTTTTTTTCTCCACACTGAGATTTTTAGAGATTTTTGAGAGATTTGGGTGGAAAAAAATAACACAACTCTTGCAAGTCTTGCTCCTGGTGTCAAAAAGTCCAGTCGTAACGAGAAGTCAGCTTTTTAAGCTTATTCCTCCGCCAAATCACACCAAGATGATTCAAGATTTTGGACGAAAGGAGGACAAGACGCCAACCTGTATTGATGGAAGAATCAATTCAAACCCTGAGTTCTACTCTATTGGTGATTTTAGAAGAAAACACAAAAAAATAAGACCGACTTCATCGATGGTAAAGCCTTTGATCAACGGCACCAGCTCTATCGGTTTTTATCACTTTGAGGGTTACATCTTAGAACCCGAGACTCGAGAATGGCTCTATAAGGATGGCGGCATTAGTTCAGTATATAGTTGAATGTTTGAAAGTAGCTTTGTCCCTGAGATCGAAGATATAAGATCATATTTTATTTGGGATACTTTTTCTTAATAAAGATCAAAAAAACAGTTGTATTTGTGATCTAAAAATCATATAATACTCTTTTGCTTGCAATACAAATTTTCAAAAAAACAACTAAAAAAATAAAAATTGTATGAAAAACATTCATTTATCTTGCACTTGCAGTGCTTCTCTTTTCTTGTAATCAAGATGAGATTGTTCGTGACTCTGTAAACGGAGCTGAACCTACTAACATCCAGACAAGAGCTACCATCAGAAATCAATCTGTGGTTCGCATTCTCTCAACAGTTCCACACTACCATGAGTGGGATGCTTCTGAAAATCCTAGACACTACAATTGGTGTGCACATGCGGCTCTAAAAAAATGGTTGGTGCTTATCATGGAACATACCATACGCTCAATGAAATTCATGGTTATTTCTTAAATAACTCTAACGCCTATGCAAGAGATAGAATGGGAGATGGTAAGTTTTCAGGATCTTTGTATGATATCCTAATAGCCGCTCGGGACAACTATGGTTTTCGCAATACTCATGACCATGGGGAAACCATTCACAACATTGACCAATTCTTTCAACGATTGAAAGATGGGGTTGATTACAAAAAAACCTGCTATTGTTCCTTCTACCTATAACGAACCCTATGGACACATGTATCCTGTGGTTGGTTATGCTGCTGAATTTGATCAAAATGGAAAGGTTGACTACTCAAAAGCTCTTCTCTACTTGAGAGATTCTAAACTTGAGGAACCTTTCTATCAAGATTATGATCTTGTGGTTAATGTAAGGACATTTTATAACTCTCGAGCTTCGAGAGACATCCTAATCATCAAACCCTAGTAGTAACTAGTTATTGCAAGTCTTTCCTCTTAGAGAGTATCTCCTCTAAGAGGATTTGTTTTTACTAAGCTTCCCTAAAATACCTATTTATCTTACTATAAAACCATGAAAAATTATCTCACGAAATGTCAATGGAATTAGAGCCGTACTGCAAAAAGGTTTTTCTCGATTTTTGTAAAAGCAGGAAAATCCTGATATTCTTTGTCTTCAAGAAGTAAAAGCTTTTGAGCATCAGATGCCTACTGAACTCAGATTTGCGATGCAAGACTATGATTATATCTGGCACCGCAGTGAAAGGCCTGGATATGCGGGGACTGCGATCTTTTACCATAAAGATCTAAAAAAATAGAAAAAAAGCCTGAATTCTTTTGATGATTGCCCAATAATGAACGATGATGGAAGGGTAACCTCAGTTGAATGGTCTGATTTTGTGCTTTTTTTAATATCTATTTCCCAAATGGTGGGGATAGAGCTGATGGAACAGAAATGCTCAGCTATAAACTCAAGTTTTACCAAGACTACCAACAAGAAGTTCAAAGGCTGATTCAAGCTGGGAAAAAAAGTGATTACCACAGGAGATTTTTAATATCTGCCATCGTCCTATCGATATTGCTAGACCAAAGGAAAAACGAAAAATTCAATCGGATTTCTTCCTATTGAGAGAGCTGAGATGGATAAAAATGGAATCGAGCGGCTTAGTTGATGTTTTTTTAGACTCCAAAATCCAGAGCTTACCGATAAGTATACTTGGTGGAGCTATAGAGCAGGTGCAAGACCAAGAAATATAGGTTGGAGATTGGATTATTTCTGGGTAAGTAAAAAAATATGCTTGATCATCTCTGAGAAATGAAGCATCATGATCAAGTCCTCGGTTCTGACCACTGCCCTATTGGATTGCAGATAAAATAACGCTAAAAATAATTGTCCAAAAAAACTTTTTATTGATATAAGAAAAAAATGCGATGAGAAATCAGATTTTTTTCATCATTTTGGGAGTATTAGTTTTGAGTAGCTGTGTAGTAAAAATTCAAATCTCAGGACATAAACCAACTATCATACAACACTACAAAAGAAGGGAATTCTGATTTTGAAAAAAACATTCCTTTGCTTGATTTTTGAGTAGAACCCTTTCGGGACTTTTACTTTAAAAAAAGTGGAGAGTTTAGCTTTAACGATCCTGAAGGAAGCAAGAGCTATCTAGTAAGGGGAACAGAAACTGAGGGAAGCTATATTTTTTTTCTGGAGAGAATATTAGTTGAGAACTCATCCTTGAAGAGTGTCAAGATGCAAGTAAAGGCGATCTTCATCAATACACAATTTCCTTGATACTTGATGGAGAAAAATACCTATGAAGGATGTGCCGATCCTGAAAAAAATAAGTATTTCCGCAAATAGATAAAAAGCCCCTAAACACGGGCTTTTTTTAATTAAAGAAATTTTTTTCTGTAATAATCTTTTGAAGCTCAGACTGGATTTCTTGGATAGAGAGATTAGCATTGATAGGATGCCAAGAAAATTGCTGAGCAAGTTTTTGATGTGCAGATCTTACTACTTGCATCAAAGCATCATTTTGCTCATGAGTATGATTTTTCTCTATACCTGACTGGAATCTTTCCCCATCAAAAAAAGAGATCTAAGTCTGATTTAAGCAAATGTTCATTGATTTGTAGAAGGAAATCATAATCAAGACCACTTCCCAGACCTCGAGCGATTCCTGTACCTGTATAGTCTTCTGCGATAATCCATGTTCATTGTTCGAGCTTTTCTTGTAATAAGGGCTGATATTGAGTACGATTAAGAACCTGCAAAAGCTGAAACTCTCTTGGAGAAAGATTATGAGGATTGCCTTTTCTGAGATATTCATTGAGCAAAGGACCAGAGGGAGCCAGATCATAGATTGCATATTTGAGATATTCAGCCTGAAGTCCTAGACTTTTTAAGTCGATCGATCAATAAGTGTGCTTGTGTAGACTTTCAGAGATTATTGATACCATACAGTACGATCAGCTTTCATCTTTTTGCATTTTTCTATACTAGAGAATTAAAAAAATTCACATTTAGTCTATACTTTCTCATGAGAAAAATCAAGTACGGTTTTTTTATTTTTTTCTGATTGTTTTTAAAAAAAGAAAAATAAATAAAAATCTAAAAATAGATTTGGTTGCTATGAGCAATAAAAAAATAAACAACATTTTTTTACACTATCAAATACGGTAAATCTATGACCTTTTTTTCTTGATACTATTGATCATTTGAGCAGGAGCTTCTTTGCTACTCAGAGAGAGTTATCTTGGAGAATTATCGATCAGTTTCCTCCCCTACTGGTGAGCTGCGATGAGTATTGGTCTTTTGATCAGTCTTTGGGGACTCTGGAAGTATCTCCACTGAAAAAAAGAAGAAAAAAACCAGATTCTGGATTCAGTTTTCAGCTCTCTTTGTAGTAGGATTTGGGAGTATTCTTGGGGTTTTTTTCTCTGGAAATTTCACAACTTCTATAATCATTATCAACTCTCTGGAGATAGCCAAGCAAACTTGAAAGTTCTCTTTTCAAATATCTACAAGGATAACCTAGGATATGATGAGCTAACCGGAACTCTTGCAAGAGAGAATCCTGATGTAGCAATGTTTGTCGAATTTGAAGAGCACCACTATGAGCATTTAAAAAGGATTTTTAGAGAAACAATTTCCTTTTTGTTGAGTACTTACCTTGGTCTACGAGTATTGTTGTAAGTAAATATCCTCTTACGCTACTTCCCACCTCAGTAAAAGGTCAAAAAAATGGAGATATCACTATTTTCAGATCCAAAAAGGAGATCAGTATTATTTAGTTTATTTAGTACATACCTCCTCTCCTACCTCACAAAGGCATTTCAACAATAGAAATCATCAGCTAAAAATCATCTCAAATGATTTTCTCACCATGCATCAAGCATCCAGATGAGAAAAATGGAAAAGTCTTTATGGTCTGAGATTTTAATATCTCTCCTTGGTCAAAATACTATGAAGAATTTTTCAAATGAATTGAGTGGGACTATGGACAATGCTACGAGATCATTTCCCTATTATTTTTAGTTGGAACCTAGCAAAGCTCCTTAGAATCAGCGGAACTCTAGAAGGAGTCCCTGAACTACTCTATTCCCATATTGATCAGCTCCTGGTCTCTAAGAGCCTTAAGATAAAAATCTCTCACTCCTCTTCAATTTTCATGATCTGATCATAAAGGGATTCTTGTTTGAAATCGAATAATAAAAAAACAAAAACTCTAAAAAAAGAATAAAAATCTGACTTCAGACTTCTTTTCCCGCTATAAAAAGAAAAAAACTAGCTCTTATGCTAGTTTTTTTCTCTATCTTGGATAGCAACTTCTATTTCTCAGACGATATTCTTTTTTTGACCCAAAGAACTTTCAAGAGGAGATCTTTGTTTTGCTGAGCATCGAGATCCTCATGAAAATGCAAAGGAATTCTAATCTGCTCTCCCACTACTGGAAATCTCTCTAGGTATGAAGTAATAAAATAACTCAAACTTTCAGATTCAAATTCATCTTCAAGTCCCAAATTATCAAAGTGAAGCGATAATTCTGACAAGACCTCATCCATTCTCACATAAGACTGACAAATTAGAGCTCAAGATTCTGTGGTTTTTGATAGTTGATACTTCCTCATCTTGTTCATCTTGAATTTCTCCAAAAAAACCTCTTCGATAATATCTTCTAAACTCACGATTCCCTCTACTCCTCCATATTCATCTACTACAACGGCAATATGTTTATGGGTTTTTGGAACTTTTTCCAAAAAGTGAATCAATAGGTTGAGACCTCGGAACCTTCATAATAGGAGCAAGCGGAAGTTCACTAATAGGAGTTTCTCAAGACTTTGTTTTTTTGAGTCTGAGGAGTTCTTTGATCATTACTACTCTATCTATAGCATCAACATGCTGATGATACACCGGGATACGAGAGAAATGATAATCTGTAAGTATAGCTATTGCCTCATCAAGTGTTTTACTATCATCAAGTGCTTTGATCTTAATTCTTGGGGTCATAACCTCCTCTGCAGTAAGCTCATCAAAATTGAGAAGTTTATTGATCATTTGTCCTTCATCTGCATCTAGGATTCCCGACTTTCTAGAAAGATCAATAAAAGCTTCTAAATCTGACTCCGAAACCTGATTTTTTTCTTTTTCTTTTTTTGATATTCCTTTCATCATTCGTTCTAGAATTCGAACAATAGGAAAAGAGTAATTTGATCAAGAAAGTATAAAAAGGGAGCAATCAACAATGAGATCCTATCTGCGTGTCTTGTTGCAAAAAGTTTTAGGGAAAAATCTCACCAAACAAAAAGTACCAAAAATCGTTACTACAATTGTAGAAACCGTGATAATTGCAGTACCTTCAAAGTTAATCTTTGCGGCAATGTCGAGAGAAATTACTGTTGCGAGCGATGCTGCAAAAAAATATTTACAATATTATTTCCAATCAAAATTGCAATCAGCATTCTCTCTGGATTGAGCTTAAGCTTGTAGAGCGCAGTACTTCCTGCAAGTTTATCTCTAAGAAAAAGCTGAAGCCCTATGAAGGGGAATAGCAGTAAAAGCTGTTTCACTCGCTGAGAAAAAGCTTGAAAGTGCAATCAAAATAACAAATAAGGCTAACGATCGGGGATCCATATTGTGGATAAAAAGATAAAATTAATTCTAGTATAGCAAAAAGAGCTGATAATGTCAAGGTCTCTTGAAAGGGAGATAATAGAAGAATAAAATCTGAATTTATTTCAAGATCTCTTCAAATCCACGATCCAATGAATGGAATACCGTCAACTTTTTCGTCTTTGATTACTCGGAGGAGATCACAGGTTGACTCCAAGAAATCTCTATCATGCGAAACAATAATTGATACTCCATTAAATTCTGAAAGCATCTCTTTGACAGCATCTTTACTTGAAAGATCGAGATGATTAGTTGGCTCATCCATCACAACGATATCAGGATGAGCAAGGAGCATTTTAGCAAGAGCCACCTTGGATCTCTCTCATCCAGAAAGTGTTGCTATTTTTTTGTTCTGCTTTTTTTCTTGATCCATTTGGAGTGCTCAAAGATAACTCATCATCTCTTTGTATGAAACACCAGGTCAAACCAGCTCTTGTGTGATAGTCGACTGGGGATCAAGATCATCGGCAATCTGAGAATAGAATCAGATTTTTTTATTTTTTTCATGAATTCGGATATCTCAATACAAAGCAGGAATTTCCCTAAAAAGCGTCTTGAGAAGTGTTGTTTTTTTCAAACTCCGTTTTTTTCCGATGATTCCGATTTTCATAGTCTTGGTGACTTCAAGCTCACGAGGTAGCGAGATAAGAATCTGATCCCCATAACCAACAGAAAGCTCAGAAATTCTGATCAAGGTCTCTGGTAGTCTTCGTTGGACTTGAAGATTTGGTTTTGTGAGCAGTTTGGAGTTCTTCTGGAGCTTGGATAACATCCATTTTATCAAGCATTTTTGATTCTAGATTGAACTTGAGCTGCTTTTACTGGATTTATAACGAAATCTCTCAATAAAACGCTCTTGCTGAGCGAGATATTTTTTTGCTGAGCAGTATAATTCTTGAGGTGGATTTCAGCTCTTTTCTGTTTTTTTCTTTGAGAAAAATCTTCATACCCACAGTAGTAAAGTTCAAGCTTTTTGATTTTTGGATTTCTATAGTTTTATTGAATGCAGATCAGAGAAATTTTCTATCATGAGAAATACAAATCAGAGCCTTATTCCACATCTGGCAAAAACTTTTCGATAAACATAATTCCCTCGATATCCAGATGATTTGTTGGCTCGTCAAGAATAAGCAAGTCCACATCTTGCAAAAAGAAATTTAGCAATTTGGACTTTGGTCTGTTCTCCTCAAGAAAGTTTTTGAAATAGGAAAGTGCAATTGCTCCGAAGAAAATCAAAAAAATACTTCAAAATCTCAATCTGCAAGTCATATTTTTGATATGCTTCATTTGTGATCATCCACTCTATGAGTTTACCTTGTTCCTGGATTAAGGCTATTGGATCTCACTCTCCAGTCTCGAGCAAATGCTTGATTTCATCTAACCTTTCTACTGTTTGTGTCACCTTGGGGAAAGTTGTTTTTCATCTCGTCAATCACGATTCTCTCACGATTTTTCCCAGAGGAGATCCTGAGAAAGAAATCAGATTTTTTTGTATCTTTTTAACATTTCTATCTCTCCATGATCAGCCAATTCAGGATTGAGTAAAAATTTTTAGGAAAGTTGATTTTCCTGCACCATTTTTTTACCGACAAGAGCGATTTTGTCATCAGGTTTTAATTCTTAGTTCTGCTTGATCAAAAAGAATCGTTGATCAAAGCTGCTTACTCAGCCCCTTTATGGTAATCTGATAATCTGCATTCTTTTTTTATTGGTATAAGAAAAAAAGGTATCTTGGAATACTTGAAAAAGAAGTAAAAAGTCTGACTTTTTTTCCTCATTCTCCTCTTCTCGCTCGATTCCAAATTCTTTGGTTAGATATTTTTTTGAGAGATTTTTTTCCTTTGTTGATTCCTTAGTTTTGTCATTAAACTGTGCTAAGTAATCAAAACAAAGTTCGGAAATCTCCTCACGAGAAAAACTCAGGGAAGAGTTGATATACTTGATCAATAATTTCATTGAGATTCATAAGAGCAGTGCATGATAAATTAGTGCTATAAACTTCTATCTTGAAGTTTTTAGATAACGAGAGCGAAAAGACTGAGAAGACAGCTCCTGAGCCTGATAATGAGTCTGACAATCAAGCTTTTGAGGAGCAAAGAATGGAGAAATCTGATTTTTACAACTTATTTTTAGAGATTTGGGCTTGTTTAAAGACTTTTTTTGCTCAGATCAATGGTCAAAGGAGTAATCTTGGTCTTGTCAATAGTTACTCGGTGCTGATCAACAGCCTTTGCCTCTGTAATAAAGAAAAGTTTGGTATGATTTCTGGATTCCTCTGTCTTAATGAGAAAAGGAAAGTCTGAAGTATTGGTAAACACAAACTGCTTACTTCGCTCATAAACAGCCGCATCATCGCCCTCAACCTCAGAACCATAATACTGCATATACCGATCATTGTGGCCTCGTCTTTTATCAATTCTAACCTGAGGAGATGATAATCAGGCACGAAAAAAAGCTGACTTGCGACTCCGCAAACCCCTCCATAAAAAAAGAAAAAGTCTTGGCTCCACGCCCCGTACAATAACCTCTAAGATTTGTAAGGAAAGCATTGAAATTAAATGACTCTCAAGGGTTAATAACTTTGCCATCAAGCTGCTCAAAAAGCAAGGAGATAATTATGCTTGGTACATGGATCGAGCATAGAAATATCTTTGAATGAAGAAAAAAACTGCAATCGAAAGATCAGAATTTTTGACCTGTTATGGTAACAACTGTTGGTTTATATACCGTATTTCGAAGTTTGGGCTCATATCCTCAGCTTAAATAATGAACGATCCCTGTCCAATGCTGATTTACGGCATCAATGAAACTATCAGCAGAAGGACTATTGTTTTGTCTTTGAAAGGAAATATCTTTGTTAGAAAGTGGAGTTGGAGAAAAAAAGGAGATAGTGCCGAAGCCTGTACTCCTGAGATTAATATCATTCATAACAAAAAGGACAATACAAACCTCATCAAAGAAAAAGCTTAATTTAAAGTTGGGAATCAATAATTATGGATACTCCCTTTTACAAAAAAACTCAAAAATCTGGCTTTGGATCTCTTGCATCTCTTCAGGAGTCAGATTTAGCGTTTCTTCTTTGCGAAGATCGTGCATTGAGTTTGATGGAATCAAATGCAAGTGCGTATGTGGTACATCTCGCCCAGCGATCATGAGCTGAGTTCTTTGACATCAGGTAGCCTTGTCTAGTGCTTGAGCGAGCTTTTTGTGCAGTTATCATAAGTGCTGAGGCATAGTTTTGAGGGAGATTAGCAAAATATGGTTCTTCGATCTTTGGAATAAGCAAGGTATGACCTGGAGTAAGTGGATGAATATCCAAAAACGCATATACCAACTCGTCTTCATAGATCTTATAAGAAGGAATCTCTCAGGCAATAATACGAGAAAAAAATAGATGCCATAACTGTTTATAAAAAAATAAAAACTTCAGCAAAAAGTATACAAAAAAACTCTTGTGAAAATCAAAGCAAAAAGCTTTTATTGCTACGATTTGTCGGTAAATACTACTTCAATATTATGAAATAATGAATACTGCGGATCTTGACTATCATCTACGCTATAAATCAAGTATCTATTGGCTCGGTCAGTACTGTAGAGGATTTGATGATTTCTGATTTGATCAAAGTTATCTCGCCAAAAGGGATAATTATTTCCGCAAACCTGCCCTCCAACTCGGAATTCATCATTTTTCTTGCGGAGCAAGTTCATTGTAAGTCAAAAAGTCTATACGATTCTAAGCTATTTTTGAGCTGTTGGATGCTGAAGAAGATTTCAGACTACCTTTTCTGGAGCTCTCTCATCTGGAATGATAGTACAATACTTTTTGTCCGTTGATCTCAAGGTTTTTGAGAGGTTCTGATCTGATAGTCGGACTGTACAGCGGTATCGAGGTCTTGGTCAGGATTTTTTTGTCTTTTATGAGAAAGTGATTGATAATTCTGTAGCCATCGGCATTTTGCGACTCGAGAGCATTATTTTTTTGATGAGGAAGCCATGAGCTGCATCAGCTTGTACTGCTTTTTTTCCAGTCTTGAAGTGGCACTTGGTCATCAGGATATGCAGTAAGTTTGAGGCAAAGCTCAGGAATAGTAAGCTGATAGTTTTGTGCGGTCTCATCTCGAGCAAAAGCTCACTTTTTTTGTTGAGTTTAAGGTTCTCGTAATAATGAGGCTGACTACAGTCGAAAGTCTGATTTTGGTCTTTTTTTATGTTTTTCAATTGAAGGAGATTGACATCAAGTAAGGAGTAAGATTCAAGTGAGAAGGACAAGAAATGGTAATTTTTTTCATTTTGGAGGAGAGAGAAAATAAAACCTAACGAATCTGGCACTGCGTAAAGGTCTGCTCCTCATCCGGAAGCATATCACAAAATGGGAGATCAGACTTTTTGTTTTTATTTGTCCTGAAAAAGAATGAGTCTGACTTTTTGATCGTTGTGTTGAATCTCTCAAAAAGAGTGTGGGATACTCAGGCAATAGATGGAATAAGCAAACAAAGCTATCAAAAGCCCAGCTCCTGAAATGATAATTCGATTTTCAGTTTTCATTTTTTTAATATTACCAACTAAAGAAAAATATTACTCAGTCTTTCGTTTAAATAGTTTGTTCATAAGTCGAGTTTCGAAGCGAATGATCGGATCTAGGACAAAAGCGAGTCAAGAGATCCATTGGCTTTGGCAGAAAAAAAGAACAATCGGTGTGAGAAGTCCTACTACTACTCCTGCCAAAAATATCAGTCGTTCGATGCACGGTAGTTCCGATCCTACAAAAGTCCGGTAATCACAGCAAAAAAACAAACAAGAAACCTGACCAGATTTTTAAGGTTTTTTTATTATGAGAACGGAGTGCCAAAAGCAAGGTTGCCATTGCAATTGAAAAAAAGTTACCACTGCATGATCAGAAGGAAAGGATGTCACTGGCAAAAAAACTGATGCAAAATAGTATCCTTATCTACAACAACAGTCCCAAGCTCATAAATTGGCCTCTGTTTGTCAAAAAAACTGCTGAGAAAGGATATTTACAATCACAGAAAAATAAACATGAAAAAGAAAATGATTAAAAGCATCCTGCTTGAATAGCTTATTCTTGGTGATCATCCCTCTTAGATACCAATAAGTAAGGAATATTGGATAAACAAAAAAACAAAAAAATATCCGCTCCAATAGGATAAAAAAATCAGCAATCCACTGATGTTTATTTCAGAGATCGACAAGCATTTTGAGAAAAGTCATAGCCCCATTTTTGGCTCCTGCATTGCAATTTTAAACATTATTGTACTTTAAACAACGAATTAAAACAAAGGCAAACAAGCGATAGTATTCAGATTTATCTATTTTTTTGAGGTGGTTTTGTCTTTGGAAGATCTTTGTAATAGCGACAAATCTCCTGAAGTTTACAGTCAGCACACTTGGGATTTCTCGCTGTACAGAAATAACGACCAAAAAAAGAATCATAGCATGATGTGCTATCTGTTTATACTGATTTGGGATAAGAGTTTCAAGAAGTTTTGAAGTTTGAAGCGGCTGAGCTGTCTTCACAATGCCCAAGCGATTGCAAATACGATGCACATGAGTATCTACCGCAATCACTGGCTGATGATAGAGAACATGAAGAATCACTTTTGCGGTTTTCTCTCAAACTCAAGGGAGTTTTTACGAGTTCATCCTGTGTGGAAGGAATTACACCATCTCCTTGAGCAAGGATTTGTGCTGTTTTCCGGAGATTTTTTTGGCTTTGGATTTATAGAGACCAATAGATTTGATTGATTGTTCAAAGTCTTCAAAGCCCATCTGAAGAATATCTTCAGGCTTTTTAACTTTTTGGAAAAGTGAAGCAGTAACTTTATTGACTTGTTTATCGGTAGCCTGTGCTGAAAGTGCAACAGCAACGAGGAGCTGAAAACCATTATCAAAATTGAGCTCGGTTTGAGCGTTGGGATAAAGTTCAAGGAAATAAGAAAAAAATCTGATCAAATTTTTTTGGTGGAAATTTTTAGCCATCGAAAGGAAAAACAATAAAAGAGAAGTCAGGTTTTTTTGACTTTTATAGTGGGATAAGTATAATTAGGTATTTACTTTTTTCAAGAGATTTTATGCTAAGACATGAAAGAGGCACTTTAGAGTCAGAAAAAACACTCTCCCACGAAAAAATCGGGAAGATGGCTTCTTCACACCTGAAGACTCTCAAAAAAGTAAGACGAGAAAATGAAAAAAATACAAAGTGAAGTTGGGAGAAGAACAATCTCAGAGATTTTTGACTTCTGGAGAAACATTCTATATGGGAGCCTGTATAGATACGACATTAACTTTTTTTGCAAAAAAATTAAAAAGAACACATCCCCGCTGAAAAACTCGAGATAGGATGTGAACTCTTGGAACAAAACAAAATAGGGAATCTGACTTTTCATCTTTTTTTAATAGACAAATCCACAAATCCGCAAAGGGTCATTGATTTTATAGGTAAAAAAATTTCATCAGCATTTACGAAGGAGATTATCAGAATCCCCAAGAATGAAAAAATCACACAACTGGAAAAAAATTTAGCATCTCAGGAGAAAAAAATCAAAGAATCTGATTCTTTTCTGACGATCGCAGAGAAGATGGGGATTCATCTACCTCCTGAGCGTTTTTCAAGCATATTTAGCAAAGCTTCAGGACGACAATACACCTGAGAATTTTTGAGCAATTTAATCAAAAATTCTCCCATTAACATCAAGATCAAAAAAAGCAGAAAAAGCAGTACTGAAGAAGCGGTGTTGGGGGTGGTGAAAGATTAGTTTTTGGGACTTACTTTTTCTTGAAAAAAAGCTCTCTAGGTATTTCCTAGAGAGTTTTTTTCTATAGTGGAATTTGGCAAGTTTTGATTTGAAAAGTTCATATGACAGGATTATCCCCCGTTCTTTTTGAAATCTTTATCAATTAAATCAGGATTTGATTTATATTTCTTTACTATTTGTCCATTGGTATATTTATTTACAATAAGATTATCTCATTGAAGTTTGCTTGCAACTCGAGGTGATTCTGTGATAATATTTGTTTCAACATTATCAGATTCATTATGAATAAAATTTCAGACAGTGTATACTTTTTTTATTATCTATCATAAGATATTCTTCTTGTTCACTTATGCGGAAAAAAATAATGTTTTTCATTTGCTCCATAAGAAATATCGATCAGTTTCTTACACAGTCTAGATTCTTTGCAGTTAAAGTATCGATGAACGGATCTCTCATCTAATTCTCCATGGAGATTAATGCTGTTGAAGTAAGGATTTTTCCTGGATTTTGTATTTTTTTAATAAAGTTTATAATATCTGATTCATTTTTCTTTCAAAGGATAATATTTCTCTTCTCAATATTCACAAAGAGGTGGCTCGTCTTTAATTGATGAGTCTTGTGTTGTGATATTTCATTTCCAAAGGTCGATTATCACAGGAAAAATTTGATCAAGCTCCAATATCCGAATACAAAAATATGCCCCGTCTCATACTTACAATTTTTGTACCACATCATCGATATTGATGATCTCCTCAGGCTTTATTGGCTTCAGATCTAGTGGCTCACAATTGGGGATATTTGGATCGTCTATTCGTTCAGGAGTTGATTGCTGAGTTCAAGATAGCACAGGTGCTATTGACGAAACTTGTTCAGGCTTGAGCATTTGTTTTTTTGGGTACAAGCTCCGAAAAGAGAGACCAACAAAAAAGAAATCAGATTTTCAAATTTTTGTTTATAAAGTTGATAAGTACGAAGCGATTTTTTTACCATTTTTTTATAACTAACCATTAAAATAACAGCAAAAAAAGACAGACTAGAATCCGTCTTTTTTTCACTTTTTTTCGATGAGTTCTCGACCTCATACTTGTTTGATCACACCTTTTTCGAGGACAAGTACCTGCTCGAGTGGGAGGTTTTGCAGCATCTCAAAAAGATGCGTGATGATGATAAAACTATTGTCTGGAGTATTGGTGGTCTCGAGGAGCTCAGCCACTTGCCTTACAGCATTTACATCGAGTCCTGAGTCGATTTCGTCGAGGATGATATATTTTTGGATTAAGAAGCTTGATTTGAAGGACTTCGATTTTTTTCTCTTTTTCTCCTCCGCTAAACCCTACATTGAGATCTCTCCAAAGAAAATCTTTTTGGTATCTCAAGTTCTTGCATCAAAGGTTCAATGATTTTTTTGAAAGAGAGAAATGTAGATGGGGTCTCAGCTTTCGCATCATAAATGGATTTAAGGAATTCAAAGAGCTTTTACACCTGGAATTTCTGGGATATTTTTGGAATGTAAGGAATATTCCAGCTCTAGCTCTCTCATCTGGAGACATTTCATTCAAAAACTTGACCATCAAGCTCGATAGTCCCACCAGTAATCTCATACTTTGGATTCCCCGTAATAAGCATAGCAAGAGATGACTTCCCTGATCCATTTTTCCAAGGATACAGTAATTTTTTTCCCTGACTGAAAGTCAAACGAAATCGAATGCAGAATTTCTTTATTTTCAACTTGTGCTGACAAATTAGTAATTTTTTTAACATATCTTAAGTAAGATTAAATAAACACTATTTGAGCGTAGTGATTTGCCTAAAAAAATACAAGAAGAATTAAGAAAAGTTATTTTCCTCTTGCATTATGGATAATGTTTTTGTAAGCTAAAGGGGAATTTTTTTATTCTTTACAAGAAAAATATCATGCAAACAAAAAAAGACAAAAAAAGGCTGATGCTAATTGCTGGTTTTGGTATAATGAGTGGAGTTTTAGCAGGATGTTTTGCACCAAAAAGTAAGCGAAGAATCAACGCTTGACTACTCATTTTCTGCAATCAGCCCTATAGACCAAAAGCATAGTAACCACTGGTAGTTTTTCAAAATCAACAGTACAGCCCAGAAATGAGTCAGGTTTTTTTGAATTTTTTTGAAAGGAAGCAAGCAAGGAGAAGTAAAAACTGGTAGCCTCCAAGACCCTTTCCAAAAACATGATCCTCTCTTGGTTGAAAAAAAGTACCGCTTGTGATTTTGAATCAGCTTGGGATCAACCCAGAAAAAAACTTGGAGAAGAAATCCAGATCTGAGAAAAACACCTTTATTTTTTTGCTGGGACAGGAAGTGAAGAAGGAATTATCATAGCTTCTCTTGATCAAAACAGCATTGAAACAGCAATCCCTCTTGAGTGGCAATTTACAATTGAAAAGATTCAATAATCAGAATCAGATTTTTTTGTCACTTTTTATTCTCAATGTTAGATAGCGATGCATTTGTTTAAAAAGGCTTTTTGCTGACTAAGTTTCCAAACTCAACTATTCACAACACTATGAATCCTGCAAGTATGTTTGTAGGATTTATTTCTCCAAAGGAATTTTTTTCAGTAATCAACCGTAAACATGTAGAAAAATCATAAACTTAACCTTTTTGATGTGAATATTGATCCAATAGAATTCAAACTCGGACTGTGAAACCAAAAACCTGGGAGAGAATGAACAAGAATTGGATAACTATTTTGCCTATTGTGTCGCGGCAAACCTCAATGGTTATACCTTCTACTCCCCTGCAAATCTAGCAAATGCAATGACGATGCTCGCTGCCGTATATTTCAAGGAGGCTTTAGAAGATATGCCTGAGCATTTTTTTGTACAAGCGCTATTTTCAACTTATCTCCTCTCATTTTCGATGATTGCAAGGATCAAAAGTCTTTCCAAAAAGGAAAAGAGAGTGAACAATTTAATTGGTTTGTAGAACTCTTTTTTTGATTTCTACAAGATGACTTTTTAAGCATCTGGATACCAAAAATCAGTAAAGATGAATTTGAAACAGTAAAAAAAGGACTCTTAAATCAGACTGCATTCTTTTTTTCTTCTTTATCATTTTTTTATAAAAAAAGCTTAACGACCTCCTCTATCAAAAACAATGATAATGACCATCTAGATTGGCTCTTTGGAAAAAAATAGTAAAAGATAAAGCTTATTGGAGCATTTAGAAGCAACTATCATACAACACAAACGATACCAAACTTTTTCTCCTCTTGAGCAGTCTGTAATGGTGAATGTCTGGCCAAGTGATATCTTGATTAAATATTTACTCGGAACCTCGGATCCCTTTTATTGCAGTAGATACGATTATTAATAAGATTTTTTTCCAAAGACTGAGACAGATCCCCTTGTACAAAGTTTCTTAAAAATCAGGAGAGAAACTTAATGAGCTTTTTTTGACTATCTTTTGGAAAAATAAAAAAATACAAATACTGATTCTTTTCTGGGATCCAAAAATTATGTGATCAAGCTTTTTAGGGCTGAGGGAAAAGAAGACATCTTGGAAGATATGGATGAAATGCTCTCTGCAATTGACAATGGAGAAGATATCAATCCCCTTGATATGCCAGAGAGAGTAAAGAGAGAATCAAAAAGTAATGGAAAGGCTCTTAAACTTTTTATGTCATGATGACTGGAGGAATGAGCACCGCCAGGGGTGATAGTTTCTACCTCAGATTTAACAAGCCTCAACTCCTCAACTACTGTGGAGAAGACCATTTTATTGATATGGTAGACTCCCCCAACTAAGATCTCAGTTTTGACAAATAGCAATTTCTTTTATCATAAAAACACGTTATTATTACGAATTTATCAATAATCAGCTTAGAAACGACTGGAAAAAAATAAAAACACTTCCTGTAGGGGCTATGCCAGAGGACACTAGTAGCAATATTTCGGTACTCAATCTCCATATACAAGGAGCTATTGCTGCATTTTTCCAAGATCTAAATCCCAAAGAAATAAGACTAACCATCAAAAAAATCCTCAAATTCTGACTCTCTTTAGAGAAAAAAATATGGGAGCAAAAATCTCTGAACGAGTCAAAAAAAGATAAAAAAAGCTTTATCCAAGATTTTTTTATGGACCGATCACTGAAATCTTGTGAGGAAGAAAAATCAGAGTTTTTTTAACTTTTTTTGGATAAGGAGGTAATTGATGAAACTGATCACCTCTTGCTAAAAAGAATGCTTGTATAAGTTAGACTTTTTGGATGAATCGAGAGTTACTAAATAGAGTAAAGTACAAATACTGAAAATACTATGGGAAAAAGCTTAAGTTTGGGATTTTTTTGGTCAGTTGAGAGAGCTCTTATTTGGACTGCTGGTCTTGAATCACAGCATCAAAAAAACAAACAAACTCCAAAACTGTGAGGAGAAATTGAAAACTTTCTCAAGCAAGTTTTTGTTTGAGACTTGTTAGGGATTGGAGCAAGTGGAAATAAAGCAATGTTTACCGCTCTTTCTGAGGTTGAAGAAGAATTTAAAGATTTTTTTGGATCTGTGGATAGGACTTGATGATAATGAAGAATTTTTTTGCAATTTATCAGCAAAAAAACATGATTAAATACTTAAAGAAAGAGTTTAAACATGAACCTCCTTATATCTGAAGTGATGATCTTATCTGGCTGCGTGGATTGCTCAAGAACCTAACTTACTACAATAGAAGATTCATCATCCCTGAATAATTCTTGATTTTTTTATGAGGAAAAGAATAATATCACACCAAGAAACAGAAATTTAACATAATAGTTATGGACAAACAATCGCGAACTCTCCTATGGGAGAAAAATGAGTAAACAAAATGTTGCTACCGAAGACCTACAGCCCTACTCTATTGATGAGCTAAAAAAACTCGAGGATCGGCTCAACAACTTCGTCGAAAGATTTCGCCAACTATCCAGTTCAGAACAAGGAAATTTTATGAAAATTTCTCATGATCTTATTGCCTGGGGGGTATTTACCAGTATTATTTCCTTTATAGGGATTATTGTTGGCATTAGCTCTTATGAAATGGGATTTGGCATTCAACAGTTTCTTTATTTTGGATTTGTGGCCTTTGTGTTTTATAATATGATTAGCCGAATTGTATACTATTCTGAGAACAAAGCTCTCTATCGCTTTGTCAATTCCAAGTTCTATCAAGATAATCGCAAAAAAATCTGCACTCCAGAATCACAATCAAGTAAACAATAAATAGAAAGAATTCTGAATCAGAATTCTTTTTTTATCTTTTGGAGAAAAGAGATTTTCTCTTGCTTTTCAACTGATAAAAATACTATACTCTCAATATATTTCATATCATAGGAACCAAGGATGAAGAAACTCAAATATCTCGATTTTATTGCAACGATACTACCAGAAGAGGAGCTTGATGCGTTTACAGCAAGTTATCAAAGCAGAATTGATAAATCGATCAAAAATCATCACAAATGAGGATAAAAAAATCTGAATTTTTTTACCTTATTTTTTTCTTCCATTGGACGAGATCTCAAATCTCCTGCACTAAGCAACAAAGGACAAATTTATAATGATGTTCTCTATGTACACAAAGATGAAAAAGTTTGGGAAGCCACTTTCTCCATCAGGGAGGATATTTTTTTATACAAGAGGTAGCTGCTGGTCTCTCTGCACAAGTGCTTAATGTGCAAAAATGAGATCTTGTGTTAGATCTTTGTGCTGCACCAGGAGGAAAAATCAGTACAAATTGCAGACCGCTTATTGAGCCTAGGAAACGGATTTCTTCTTGCTAATGAGCCACTAGATCCGAGAAGAAAAAGCACTTATTTTTCAATCTCAATCGCTGCGGAATGAGCAATAGTGCAGTCTGTGCATACCGTGGAGAACAAATTGGAGAATTAGCTTTTGAAAGCTTTGATAAAGTGCTCGTCGATGCACCATGTTCTGGAGAGGGAATGAACTACAAACACGACAAAAAAATACAAACTATCGAGATCCCAAACTCGCTCAAGGATTTTTCCAATTTGCAATATCAGATATTGCGTTCTGGAGTATTGGCTACAAAAAGTCTGAGGAGAAATTGTCTACTCGACTTGCACTCTCAATCCCCTTGAAAATGAGCAAGTCATCTGAAAAATATTAAAAGAGTTTGAAGGTGCTGTAGAGTTATCCAATGTTGAGATAGATGAAAAAAATCTCCAGGTTTGATGCAGTATTGAGATGAAAAACTTACTAAGCCAAGAAGATGCTCAAAAAGGTTGCAAGATTTTGGCCACACAAACAAAAAAACTGGAGGATTCTTTATCGCAAAACTCAAAAAAACTCTCATCTCTTCCCTACACCCCTCAATATGATAAAAAGGAAAAAAAGAAAAAAATCTGACTCAACGACTCTTTCGAACTCCAAAGTCAGGTTTGGAACTATCTTCTTGAGAATCGAGGAATTGAAAAAAACAAAATAATATTTCCTTCCTTGCCTCTGAAAAACAGTATCTATCTGACCACCCCTGAATATTCTCAACTACCAAGTGCCCTCTTTGTCGAAAAAAATCGGAGTTCCTATCTTTAAAAATCTGAAATCAAGGTGGATGGATCCCTCAACAAGGTTTAGCAAGGATTTTGGGACAACATGCAAACAAAAAAATACGGTTAAGCTCAGCGATGAACAAGCAGAACAACTTAATCAAAAAAATTAGACCTTTCTGGATATTTTGGAGAGGAAGGAAGTTTTTTTGATTTTTAAAAGTGGAGAGATTTAGGCTTCTGTCTCGGGAAACAAGTTTGAGATACTCTCAAAAACAAACTCTTTTTAACTATTTTTTTATGAGAAAGCAGAATGAAATTATCACTTTTTTTACAAGACATGCAAGAATCACTTCTGAAGAGCTCTTTCTCGCAGGAGCAATCTTTATTGGAGGAGTCGCCATTTTGATTTTTTTATCAAGCGACTTTTGCAGATACTTATGACGCAAAAATAGCTGCAAAACACCCCTTGAGAAAAAGGTTTTTTTGAGATTTTTTTGGAAATTTCTCACGATATTCAGTACTCATTATACCGCTTTTTGCTGCATCGCTAGTTTTGCCCTTTGCTAAGGTTCCCGATGGAGTTTTTGCAGGGCTATTTATCTTTGCAGTAATGAGAGAGCTCGGAAGAATTTTGGATTATATTCTGAGAGTTGTAATGGAAAAGGGATTCAAACCCCAAGATCCCAAGACTAAACACAATCTAATAGCGATTTTTTTCGTACTATTTTACAAATTGGTGTATGGATTATCGCTACATTAGTATTTTTTAATACGATTGGTGTGGCGTTGACTCCTCTTTTGACTTCACTAGGAGTCGGTTGAGTTGCTGTAGCCTTTGCTTCACAAAAATTAATTGAAGATTTTTTTAGCTCGTTTTCGATTATGAGTTCTTCTCCCTTTAGAATTGGAGATATCGTCACTATCAAAAATTTTACAGGAACCGTTAAAAAAATCTGACTTAGAAGTACGAGCCTCGAAACCGTCGAGGGAAAAATCGATTGTTATCCCTAATAGGCTTGTAGTTGCTGAAGTCATCGAAAAATAGTGGAACTATTGAAATGAGAAGAAAGAGATTCTCTTACTATAACTTATGAAACTCCCGTTGAGAAAGTACGTCAAATCCCCAAAAATTATTGAAGAAATTATCAAAAAAACACAAGAAAACAACTTTTGAACGAGCAGTACTCAAAGAGATGCAAGCTTCAAACTTGGAAATCTTGATCAGTTATGTCGTTGAAAGTGATGATTGGCTCTTGGCAGTCAAGATTCACGAGCAGATTTTTACTTGAGATCTTGGAAGTTTTTTTGGAAAAAGAATGCATTGGACTTGCCTATCCAACACAGACACTGTATGTGAAAAAGTAAAAGAGAAAAATAATAGTATAATTATTGTTAAAGAGCGGGAATTCCCGCTCTTTTTCTTGAAAAAAAGATATAAAAAGATACTCTTTTACATTAAGCTACTTTATTTCTTATTTTCTTAATGATGCACAAATATCTTGTCGTACTTGCTATCGTGGTAATAGGAATCGTTCTAGGAATAATTTATATTGATAACGATCATCGTCTTTCTGAGACCTCAAAAGTAATCTCTCAAATTCCTTTTTAATGAAGAGCCTTTAGTGATCAAGCAAGTTCCTTTTTACCACTACTAGTTGAGAAGTTCAACCACTATGAGCCCTTGATGATCATGGAATTGCAGATGCTTTCTGATTTTTTTGAAACTTTTTGATCGTATTTTTGATAAACAAGGACAAGAACCTTCAATGTTTAGTTGTGAAGATGCAGAGACAGAACGACTCAAAGAAAAATTTAAGGTGAGGAAATTGTCAGTGGTCTCGTGTCTTATTCCCGCCATTTTCTTTTTGTCCTGATGACTGGTAATCCTAGTGTATCTCTCCTTGATGGAAAAAAATTTTTTTGAACGTGAGAGGAACTCCGTAAATATAAACACGATGGGATAAGTCGTTATTCAGCTAACAAACCTTTAAAGATTGAGGATATTATCAAAAATAGTAATCAGCGATTAGATGACTCTTTTTGCCTGAAACAACCTTATTATACTGGAGAAGCTTTTCAATATTCAGGACACTCTTGGATTGCGGGGCTGGGGAAGAATCTCAATGATTTATTTACAAAAAAACAAGCTTCATCTGTATAGAATTCATGAAATATCTGAAGGAAAGTGTATAAATAATAATCCTTGACTTCTTTTTTTATATTGAATGAAGTAAGTATTTTTTTATACACGAATTGATCAATATGGAGAAGATGGATTTATGGCTCAAAAATTGAATCTATGCTACTCATACTTCTATAGATTTAGAGGAAATATAAACAAACAGCTCAAAGATTTTTTTCTTCTTATTACTCATTAACTGAAGAAACTGCATATGCTAAACTCAAATCTCTCGTTCGAACAAGAGGAATCACTCTCAAAGTCAGCTTTCCCTACTTTGTACATCGATTTGGTCAGTTCATGAGCAGATTTTGAGCGTTAACAGAGATCAACTATACTGTGGATAATAATTGAAATCGAGATGAGAGAGATCAGAATTATAATGATAATCTCCTGAAAAATAGCGTTTGTCAAAAGGCGATGCTTCAGCTAGGAAGTGGCTTTTCTCCAGAAAAAAAGCTGAATTCTAAACTGATTTTTTTCGAGCAGCGAAATATCTTGTGTATTATTTTGCTGAGTCGAGAAGCTGCATCAAGCAAGAAGAATGGTCAATCCTGCAAGAGCAAAAAGGAAAGACTGATTTGTTCATAAGAATAAACACTAGAAAATAAAAAAAGAGTACTTTTTTTGATTAGGATACTCTTTTTGTAGGAAATTTCAAAGGAACTTTAGAATAAATAGTCAAGAATTGAGGAATGATGAGTCATCCAGTACATCAATCCAAATCCAGCAAAAAAACCAGGGAAATAATAAAGAAACTCAACCAAGAAATATTTTTTTCTTTTTGTAATTGACAAGCTGCGAAACAACAAATAACACAATCACCAGTCCATATCCTAGATACTCGATATTTCTGAACAAGAGAACCATAGCCTCGAAAAAAATCAGATTTATCTGCTCGGGTAGGTATCAAGTCCTTTACTCTAAGAAAAAAATCGCATGAAATCAAGTGAATAGGATATTTTGTAAAACTGTATAAAAAAATCAATGTCCCTATCGCTATCAAATTTGCTCCACTCAAAAGGTGCTCTCATAAGATGTAAAAGTGCTTTTTTTATTGGTTTCATAGAGTGTTTTTGTCCATAGCATAAGATTAGTAAATAAAAGGTTCTTTTTCAATTTTTAGTCCTATTGATCACTTTATCAAATTTTTTTGATTATTTTTTTAACTTTCTCCTTGACATTCTATCTTTTAATCTTTATAAAGTACACAACAAATAGTTGTTATTCGTTTCAAAAGATACAAAAAAACTACAATCATATGAGAAAGTATCTTTTTTATTGCTCTTTTGAGTATTGTAGGATTGTTCATATCTTGTGACAATTCTGTTGATGGTTTTTCAGCAGGCATTTCCTGCTGACAGTGTTCAATTTGTAGGAGTATCTTCTCCTGCACAAACTCGAGCTCCTGTTGAGGGAGTGACCTTGAGTGCAATTCAAGGGCACGAATTCAAAAGGAATCAATGGCGACGACTTCTATATTATTGAGCTACCAATAATTCAAGAAGACAATCTGCCGTCATTGAATACATTGAATTTGACTCTCAAGGGTTTTTCTATAAATGGCGGTCGTATTGATGTCCCACCTAAGAGATCTGTACGCAGAAAGATCGATACAAATAAACAAGTTTATTCAGTGAGAGTTACATGTACTTCAGGATCTGATGTTTATGTAAGTCTTGGATCAGCAAACAAACATCATTAATTATCTATCTTTGAAACGGTAACAGCTATTCTGCACTTATTTAGGTTTCCCTAGATAAGTGCTTTTTGTTTTTTCTTGCATAAGCTAAGCAAAATCCTATGATTAAGCTACTTTAGCTTGATCACAATACTATGCGAGACCATCTCATAACTACTTTTTTGACCAAAAACCAACAACTCAACCTCTCTGCGATTCGTGATGCAGACTGAGTCTATCTCAAGCATATTCAAGATAGTTTGAAGCTTTTGGAAACTGGGCTTTTTGAAAAAGGGGAAGTTGGTGATTGATGTAGGGACGGGAGGTGGTTTTTCCGTTGATGCCTTTGGCTTTAAGCTGTCCTGAGTGTAGATTTTTGGGGATTGATTCAGTTAGAAAAAAGACCCTAGCAGTCAATGAAATGCTCGCTGATCTCTGAGCAAGCAATGCAAAAGTCCTCTGGACAAGAATCGAGGACTATCAAGGAGAGCAAGCAGATATTCTCACTGCCAGAGCAGTCGCTTATGCGGACAAGTTGCTTGAATGGAGCACTCCTCTGCTCAAAAAAATGAGGATACTTTCTCCTCATGAAACAAAAAACAACCAGAGGAACTACAGGTTCTCCATAAAGTTTGTCAAAAAAAGAAAAATAAATCTGATTTCACAGATCGAGTACCAGCTTTTTTTGAAGGAGATATTGATAGAGTCATTTATATTCTCCAAAAAGCAATAATTTTTTTCAGAGATCCTCTATCTTTCAAAAACTTTATTTCATTAAACAAAAGACATGAAAAAGTCAGATTTTGAATACTCTTTTCTCAATCTTGAATTCCAGATTTTAGCTTATTTCTCTCTCCTGAATCAGAAAAAAAGAGGTACTAGCACTCCTCTTTGAGCTTCTTGAACAAGAAAAAAGTAATTTCCGTGCTCTTTTGGCAAGACTGCAAGATAACTCAAGCAGAGAAGCACTTCTCAAGCTCCCAAAAGATCAACTCTTTGAAATTCTTGAATTGAATGTAAATGAAAAATCAACTCTCAACATTGTGGAATCTGGTAAATCACTTGTATTCTGTAGGACTTGCTCCAAATTTTCGTGAGATTATTGAACAATTTCAAGAAGAGTATTTGGCTTTTGCTGATGAAATCTCCTACAGTCAAGACTATTATCTCATCAATCGTGATGCAGCTCAAAAAAAGAAGGACGAACAAATGAAGAAATCAGAATTTTTACTCTTCGTTTAGAGGATTTTGAACATAGAGGGATCAACCAACCAGAAGCTATCCAATCTCAAATCAAAACGATTAACCAGAGAATCGCAAAGCTCTCTGATCAGATCCAAAACAATGTTGTAGATAATCAACAAAAATTTTTAGCTATAAGACTGATAATCTAGAAGCGTTTTTCTCATATGCCAGCACTAAGCCTAGAAAAGATCAAAAAAACGCTAGTAAAGAAAGTTGAAAAACTGACCATCGATGCTGATCCAAATATATTGATTGATATTTTGAGATATTGTGATGATAACCAGATTCGTCAGGATATTTATTGGATCCGTGAAGAGCGAGCGAGTAAAGCTCCTTATAACAACAAACCTCTCATTCTTGAACTCCTTAAACTCGAAGAAGAGAAAGCAAAACTCTTGTGATATTGAAATTTTGCTGACTATCAACTCAAGCTAAGAATGGCAGGGAGCCCAGAAAATGCAAAAAAATATGATTCATCAAATCTTTGAAAAAGCACTACCAAAAAGCAGAAAAAAAGAAATTGAAACACTAAAAAAACCACTACCAACTAGAAAGACTAGAACCGTGGGACTTGGCATACTATACGAGAAAATATAAGGAAGAAGTCTTTTGCTATTCAGGAGGAAAAAACTCAAAGAATATTTTTGAATTTGATCAGGTATTGAGCTGGCTTCATTCTTTTTGTAGGAAAAATTCTTTGGTATTGAAATAAAGAAAACCTGAGAGACAAAAGACAATCTCTATTATGAAGTGTTCAAAGACTGAAATCTGATTTCCTACTTTTTTTTCTAGATGCTTTTTATCGTCCTGGTAAAAGGCCTGGAGCCTGGGCTGATATTCTTAGAGCCAAAAAAACTCAAAAACAACTTCCTATTATTCTCAATGTATGTAACTTTCAAAAAAATCTGAATCCTGACCTACTCTCTTGAAACTCTCTGATGTAGAGACACTATTTCATGAATTTGGACATGCACTCCATGCAATGCTTGCTGAGTCAAAAATATCCTGAACTTAATGGATTTAATGTTGAGTGGGATTTTGTAGAGCTCCCTTCACAGCTCTTGGAAAGATGGGCAAGTGAGCCTGAAGCATTAAGACAGCTCTCCAAGCATTACCAGACATGAGAGCCTCTTCCAGATGAGATGTTGGAAAAATATTAAAAAAAGCTCTCTACCTTTATGATGGGAAACTGGGTCATTAGACAAAACGAACTTGCAATCGTTGATCTCATGCTCTATTCAGATAAAGTACCTGAAAAATATCGAAGAACTTGATCAAAAGATTCTTGAAATTGTCAATCAGCATTCACTCTTTAAAAGAGATGAAAGATACCAGATGTATTGCTGTTTCTTGCACATCTTTGGAGGAGGGTATGCAGCAGGATACTACAGCTATATGCGAGCAGAAGCACTTGAGGCAGACGTTTTCTCAAAAAAATAAGGAAAAAAGGGACTCTTTAATCCTGAGATCTGACATCAATATAGAGATCAAATCTTGGCTCAGGGGACTAAAAAAACCAGCAATTGAGCTTTTTTTGAGGATTTTATGGGAAGAGAACTGGATCCACAAGCATTGATTGAAAAAAATATGATTTGTAAAATAAAAAAAGACTCAAGAGATAAGACTTGAGTTTTTTTACTCATAAAAAAATATCTGAAGAAGTAGACCTATTTTTGAATCTTGAATGAAAAAAAGATAAAAAGTCTGACTTTTAATCTTCTTTTTAAGCTTTTTGCACAGACAAAAGCAGAGCTTCGACATCGTTGGAGATTATAACCTCAAGTCTTACCTGTAATATTAAGGGCCTCTCCCAATACATAGCAACCAGGAAGTTTATGAAGCTGAAAATCATCTCCTACTTCTGCAAAGTTTAGTCCTCAACTCATCACTTTTGACTCATCATAGGACCTAAGCGATATTGGAGTAAGAGTCATGGTATATGATCTTAATCCACGAGGAGCTTTGAGGTAGGAAAAGGAGTCTTTTGGTTATTTGATGGCCAGGAATGGTAATCTTGATCTGAGCTTTCTTGGCAAAAATGAGGATCAAAAATACCCAAGCCAAAGCGAGGCATTGAATATCGCTGGTCAACTCACCCCTCGATGGGTAAATAAAAACCACACGATCATCTTGATAAACTTGCTTCCCATCCAAGAAAAAGCTTTGTCGTTGCCTCAACAGAGCTTCAAGAAAGGGAAGAGAGGTCCTCTTTGGTATTGAGCCCGCACAGTGCTGGAGCTGGACTTTGATAGCACAAATTATGATCCTTTGCAAAATGGAAAATAAAGTCGGATCCTCAAACCTTAGGGAAGGACATCCCTCCTGTTGCAATCACTACCCTTTTGGATTGAAAAGAGCCCTGCGAAGTGGAAATTGTGAAAAAAATCTCAAGTTTTTTTGGATCTGAGAAACTGATGTCGAATACTGGATTTGAGTCAGATTTTTCCTGATTTTTTTGTACAAGAAAATCTACCAGTTGCTTGGATTTATTGGATTCAAGGAGCATCCTTCCATTATCCTCTTGCTTGGAATAAATAGAAAAAAAGAGTCCAAAAAAATCTGATCATATCAGATGGTCAAAACTGCCCCAAGACCTGATGAACTCTAGCAGTTTGATCTCAAAGATAAGTTTTGAAGCTAGCTCTGAGATTGGTAAAATTACACCTCCCCTTTTCAAGACAAAAAGAATCTTAATCCCAGGTGAAGTATTTTTGCTCTAGAATCAGTTTTTTCCACTCTTTAGGTAAATGCAGTCAGAGGAAAAGCCCGCTTGCTCCTGCTCCAATAATACAGCAATCAAGCATTCTTAACTAAAAAGAATTAAAAAAACAATCTCTACAGCAGTAATGAGCGCATCACCAAAAATAGAGGAAAAACAAACAAGCCGCAATAAAACTCCCTATTCCAAGGATAGCCCCTGCAAGAATATCAGAGATTCGGTGCACCTTGAGATATCGTCTACTTCGCCCTACAATAGCTCCAAATCCCAATGCACAAGTATAAAGCATTGGTTTTAAAAAAAGACAGGTAAGAAAAATAGATAAAATAGCTGCAAGCGTTAAACAAATTACAAATCATGCAGTAGTATGCCCGCTCGGGAATGAGTAATCTGAAAGCTGGAGTAATGCGTCAGAAGGTCTCATCCTCTGTGTGATTCTCTTGAGCCCCCAAAAGATCAAACTTGAAACAACAATACTACTCAAAGCAATCCCTAAAAAGCTTCCACTGACCGTAGTACACGAGGAGAAAAGTAAGGAGAGAATAAGAAATCCCTATCGTCTCCATAGCAATTGCATGCGAGATAACAAGTGCAACTTTCTCAAAAAAAGGGAGTCCTCTTTTTTTCTTTAACTGATGATTCTGGTCTCGTTTAGCAAAAAAACTCTGGGAATGTCAACAATATGATCGTCATAACGGTCAAAAATTCCTGCTAATCAGAGAGAAAGATAAGTTAATAGCTTTGGTGAGAACATTCCTCTTCTTTTTGAGAAAAATAAAAAGAAAAGTCTGACTCCTGAAAATAATTATATTCAGAAGTCTGATTTTTTTATGCTTTTTACTGCATCAGCGACAACTTGGGCAACAGCTTTATCAAGTGCTCATGGGATAATTTCATCTTTAGTTGGAGTTTTAACATAGTCGGCAAGTGCTTTAGCAACTGCGATAAGATGCTTATGCTCAATCTGAGGAATTCTTGCCTCTAAGACACCTTTGAAGAGCCCTGGGAACGCTAATACATTATTTACTTGATTTGGGAAGTCTGAGCGCCCAGTGGCAACAATAGCAGCACCTCCAGCATAGGCTTCTTCTGGCATAATTTCAGGCTCTGGATTGGAAAGTGCAAAAAAATAATAGGATCCTGATTCATAGTACGAACCTCATTTGATGAAATCAGATTTGGTCTACTTACTCCTACAAAAACATCAGCTCCAACCAGCACCTCTGCAAGTGTTCCGGCTTGATCATTGAGATTGGTAGCAATTCGAGGAGTTTTTGTATTGATTCAGATCGGTTCTCTTGGAATGAATTGATCACTTGGAATCAGTGATAATGATATGTTTTGCTCCATATGCTTGCAGAAGTTTAGCAATAGAAAGACCAGCTGCTCCTGCTCCTGCGATAACGATCTTGATGGATCAGATTTCTTTTCCTGTTAATTTAAGAGCATTGATAAGTCCTGCAAGTACGACGATAGCTGTTCCATGTTGATCATCATGAAAAAAACTGGGATATTGAGTCTCTTTTTAACTCATCTTCGATATAAAAAGCAATTTGGTGCCGAAATATCTTCAAGATTGATCCCTCCGAAAGTTGGTGCAATATTTTTCAACGATTGAAATAATTTCATCTGGATCTTGAGTTTTTAAGACAAGAGGAATCGCATCTACACCTCCAAACTCTTTAAAAAGAATAGCCTTTCACTCCATTACCGGTAAACCAGCAAGTCCTCAGATATTTCCAAGTCCAAGTACTGCGGTTCCATCACTAACCACAGCGATAGTCCTTCCCTTTCGAGTATAATCATAGGCTGATTCAGGATTTTTTTGCTATTTCTAAACAAGGTTGTGCAACACCAGGACTATAATAGTAGACATATCATCTCTCGTCTCAAGAGGAACACGAGATGAAACCTGAACTTTACCAGCATATTTTTTTTGTGCTCAATGAGTGAGCTTTCATAATAATTTGTTGACATACTATCTTATATAATGAAATTTAAAAACCTAAGGAATCTTAATAAAAAGACTCTCTTAAAATGATATTTTTTTGAATAGGTATTTCAAGCAATATTTACTTGTATTTATATATTAAATATCTATACTATAAAAAACAAAATGTAAAAGTATGAAAAAAAGAACAACACAACTGCTCCTAAAAGGGATTTCCCTTTTTATCTTATTTTTTTCAGGTACTTTTTGCCAATTATCGCAATATCAGTACTGGTAAATGTAGTCTGTTTCCATTCAAGTATGGAACTCTTCTTAATCTTGTTTTGGAAGTCGATCTTAACCACAGTTATCACTGTTCTCCTTATCCTATATGGAGTAAAAACGAGAACATGATCAGAAACAAAAAGTCAAAAAAATCAGACTTTTCTTCTGGTTTTTTTCCTTCCGATGATTCCGTATCTGGAATTGGCTGCAATTGGATGGTATGAACATAATATTGTGCTTTTTCATCAAGAAAAACACTTGTATATCTGCTGAGCTATGGTGTATTATCTTTTTACTACACCTTTGCAAAAGAGATCAAAAAAATCTCAAAAAAAGCGCTTGGCAAGTAGCTACTCCGAAGCGTCTTCCTTCCAAGAAAAAGAAAAAAAGGAGCTGAAACTCAGCTCCTTTTCTCTAATAAAAAGAAATACCTGTATCTTTAAGCGATTTCCATATTTTTGAAAAAGTATCTCTCAACTCTTGCTGAATCTCCTGAAAAAGCGAAAGCAAAATTATTTCTAAGATACCCATCTTGGAGGAGATGAACATTTATCTTATCGATGAGATCTTGAATTCCTTGAGTGTAGAGTACAAGATCAGTTTCATTTTTGATTAATCCAGTTGCAAGCTGTCTTTGTAAATCCTTAGTATAAAGTCTCAACTGAACGATTAGTTTTACCACTACATCAACAAAAATCAGAACTGAAAGAATGAAGAATACCTCCTCCGTACTGAGCAGTTTGTTCACTTGTCATATCAAGTACAGCAAAGAGAGCATCACAAGTTTGTGAAATTCTATCCAAAAAGTGGAGACACCTTAGTAATAGAAGCTGATGGTGAGGCTTTAAGTTCGTTCATTTGATCATATGTGAAAGAGCTAAAAATATCCGCATAACGGTTGCTAATTTCCTAAGAAATTACATTTCATTGACAATTCAATTTTAACAAAAAAACAAAAAAGTAAAAAAATCAGACCACCTAAGTCAGATTTTTTTTCTTGCCATTTTATTTTTTTTATGATAAAGTATTTTTTTAATAAAGAGAAAAAGATAGGTAATAACTAGATTCTAAAAAGTAAAAAAACTAAATATAGTCAAAATACAGCTTAACTCCTGGTAGCTCCTCTACAAAGATTTGCAAGAAATGCTCCCAAACTGGCTGATCAATTTTGACCAATCCAGAATCCTGCTGACGAACCAGGCTCCAAAGATCAGAATTAGGATTTTTCTGCATTTGCTTAAAATCTCCTGGATTGTAAATTAATGAGGCAATAAATACTGATGATATCTTAGAAAAAAATCTATTTCAGATATTAAGTTCCTCAAAAGTTCACGATAAAGGTTTTCATAATTTGCAACAGGCAAAAAGCGGAAGGAATCTAAGTCCTACTTTGTAGCCTCTGGAAATTAGTGTTTTTAACTGCGTCAATTCTTGCACTTAAAGGAGCAGTCCCCTTTTCATATTTACGAATAATCTCCTCAGGATTAAACGAAAATGAAAAACTCAGTATTTTTGAGGTATTTTCCCTCATTTGCAGAAAAAAATTGAATTAATGACTGGACTTTTCGTTCTTGTCTCCATCAAGACTCAATCAAACTGCTCAAAAAAAGGAATAAAAAGTCTGATTAAACTCTGTAAGCATATCGATTCCTTGAATATCACTATAATTACTCGCATAAAAAGCTAATCTGTCCCTGATATCCCTCTGTTCTCAAGGAAAGGATCTGATTTTTGATTTTTTTCTTTTATCTCATCATAATTGACAAAAAAATAACACTATGCTGAGTCTTGAAATTTGCCTTGAGATAACAATACTCACAATCAAAGACACAATTAAGACTTGTTTTAAAGAAAAAAATGATTTTCCTGGTCGTCCGTAGTTTTTCTGGAACAGGAAGTATGGGAATATGATCTTGAGTAGCAAGAATAATTGCAGGAGCAAGGCGTTGATTGCCAATATTTTTTTATCAAAAAAATATTTTTTTGTAATGGTCAATCTCTAGGACCTGCGCTCAAGGGAATTTACTAAGAATCCTCTGCGTCAAGGGAAAGGGCTTTTGCCTTGGTCTCTACATAAATCAGCATGAGCTAAGAAACTATTAAAAAAACCGACTAGCCGTAGCAATACCTATCATCTCTCCCTAAGGAAAGGTGGGTAGCTCCTCACTATCTTGGAGATAGGATTTTACTCCCATGAAATAAGTCGAGAATTTTTGATAAGCGGTTTCACTGCGAGAAAGTCAGCCTCAATTCTTTTTATAGTTTTTTTGCCAAAGAATGTCAAATAAAATATACGAGAACAGATTCCAAAAGCAACAAAAATCGTTAAGAGGAATTTTTTTCCTTGCAAAAAAATTAAGCAAAAAAATATCATCTGGAATGAAAAAAATATCAAGAGAGGATAAAGAGACAAGGCTCGTTTGTATATCCCAGCAACCTGACAATCGTTAAGGTGCTCCATCCTACCCTTTGGGAAAGATATGACAAAATCTGATTTTTTTGACAAAACTTTCCTAGCTATGGGAAAAGATTTTTTTGTCTTTACTCAGAGAATAAGGTTGGATCTTGATATTGATCAGACTTTTTATTCTTTTTTTCTTTAAGATGAAACAATTTTTGACCAGTGAATCCGTAACGAGTGGGCATCCAGACAAGATTTGTGATCAAATCTCAGATGCTATCCTAGATGCTTGCCTTGCACAAGACAAAAAAATGCAAGAGTAGCTTGTGAAGTACTTATTAGCGGAAAAACATTTGATAATCGCAGGAGAGATCACAACTACTGCTCTTGTGGATTACAAGGCCATTGCCAAACAAGTGATTACTCAGATCTGATATGATAGTCGAGATAGCGGCTTTTAATCCAGATGAAGCTGAAATTGAATGTATAATTCAAACTCAGTCTCCAGATATTGCAATCGGAGTTGATAGTTGAGGAGCAGGAGATCAGGGAATTATGTTTGGATATGCAAGCAACGAGACAAGCAGCTTTTTACCAATGAGCATTGATCTAGCACACAAACTTGCCCATCAACTCGAAACAGTCAGAAAAAAACTGAGTTATTCCTCAACTTGGCCCTGATGGTAAGACTCAAGTTACGATTTGTATCGAAGATGGGCAAATTTCCCACATAGATACGATTGTTATCTCCTCTCAACACTCAGCAGAAATTTCTCTTGCAGAACTTCAGAAGCAAATCAAAAAAAGAGGTTATCGAACCTATTTGCTGAGAACTAATTACGGAGCAAACAAAAAAACCTATATCAATCCAACTGGGATTTTCCTTATCTGATGACCAAGTGGAGATACAGGACTCACAGGAAGAAAAAAATTATCGTTGACACCTATGGTGGAATGAGCAGACATGGAGGTGGAGCATTCTCTGGGAAGGATCCAACAAAAGTTGACAGAAGTTGAGCCTACATGGCAAGATATCTAGCAAAAAAACATCGTTGCAAGCGGCCTCTGTGAGAAATGTGAGATTCAGATCAGCTATGCGATAGGAGTTGCGCAGCCAATAAGTATTTTTTTATCGAAGGCTTTGGAACTGCGAAATGTGATCTCAGTCAGCTTTCTGAAACTATTTTTAAAAGCATTTTTGATCTCAGTCCTCAAGGCATTATTAACTTCCTCAATCTCAAAAGACCAATCTATCAACAAACCGCTTGTTATGGGCACTTTGGGAAAGAGGACCTTCCACGAGAAAAAAGCTAGAGAGCATACAAATATTCAAAGAACTCTTAAAAATAAAAAAAGAAGATTCTAGATTTTGGATACACTATAAATTACAAAAATAGAAAAAAATTTTATAAAAATAAAAAAATCCCCTAGAGACTCCCAAGGAGATTTACCCCCTTTAGAATACTAAGGGGATTTTTTTAATTTAGCTTAAGAAGCTAATGGTGTTTGTACCAAGGAATACGATCCCTTAATCATGCCATAGGAATACGACCCCTTAACCATACGATAGGAATATGCCCCTTGACCATGGCAATCGCCTCAGCTCCATCACTCATGGTATAGGCACATGATCTCTTAACCATGGCATAGGAATATGCCCCTTGACCATGGCATAGGACAGAACCCCCTTGCATTAGCAAGTGCCTCAGCTCCCTCTACCCAGGAAAAGAGTCTTGTCCCCTTGCCTCCTCGAACAGATACAGGAGCGTAAATATGAATAATGAGCACATCACAACCAAAAAGCTTTAGCCTTAAGAGTTGGATTCTTTTCAAGCAACGCTTTGGTTGAAAAAACTCCTGAAGAACACCTCCACTTGCATTCATCAAAAATGCTTGCTCTCCTTTGATAGTTAAGCTCTTTACTGTCCTTGTCTTTTTTTAAGCTGCTTCATTGTTTTTATGGAAAATTTAGAGTTAGTTATTGAATATTTCTGATTTTTTTATTTAGTAAAGAGCCCTTTTGATTCTTTTACATTAGCATCTATACATATTTTTTTATGAAAGTCAATATATAATAAATATATGAATATTGGATCTATTTTTCGTAGGTAGAGATTATTTAAGAAATAAAAATTCTGACTTGAAAATCTTGTTCAAATCAGTAGTCTAATGAGTGACTTTTTTTAAATTTTGATTAATAGAACAATGGTAAAAAAATTGATGCTGCAGAAGTAAAAAAAGGGAACTGTACTCGAAATGGATGGACAGCTCTTTAAGGTTCTTGACCTCTCTTTTATGCAGATGCAACAAAGACAAGGATCTTATACTTACAAGGTAAGAAACCTTCTTACAAACGGAGTGCAAAACATTACTGTTAAGTCAGGGACAACAATGGATCAAGCAGATATTGCTACTCAAAATGCGGTATACCTCTACAATAGTGGAGATACTTACTCATTTATGGAAAAATGATACTGGAGAAATCCATGACATCCCAGCAGATACAATTGAGGATATTACAGGATATCTCAAAGATAATCTTGATGTATATATTCAAATCTATAAAGGGAATGTAATTAATGTAATTCTTCCTTCTACAATCTCTTATGTAATTACTGAGACTGTTCCTGGTATCAAAGGAAATAGAGCTCAATCAGGGACAAAGCCAGCAACGATTGAAACTGGAATGGAAATTCAAGTACCACTTCACAAAGAAGTTGGAGATACTGTTACATTGAATACCCTTACTGGAGGAGTAAACTAAGCAAAATAGATAAAATATGAAAAAACTGATTCTGAGAAAAGGTCAGTTTTTTTACAACTTTTTTGCCATTGTTTGCTTTTTTTCTATATTCTCTTGACATTTGATAGAAGATGTTTATACTAAAAAAATTGTTCGAGCTGTATATCTTTCTTGAACACATGAAACAGTGTATTACAAAAGCACACCCTAGTCTTTTTCGGAGACTAGGTTTTTTTATCGAGGCAAAAAAATCTTGCTTTTTTTACTAGAATAAGTATCTTATCGTCTATGATATACTCAAACTTTTTATTTATATACAACTATATACTCATGCAAAACAATCGAAAAATGAATCTTCAAGAGCTTAAATCACTTGGACGAGAAATGTCTCGAACAAAATGAAAGGGAGGAACCATAGTTTTTGATCGGATTGGCCCTTGGATTTGCTGGCTTTCTTTTTAGGAGTTGGAGCAGGTGTTGGAACTGATATTCTCGGATGGGACCCAGAAATAACAAAAAAAGATAATAAACTGGATCTCAAGAGGTGCAGAGCTAGTAATAACAGCAATGTTTGTCCCACTAATCCTTGGCTGGGCGAAAAAAAGAAGATCGAGGTTTTAGGGAATTCTGGACTATGATCAAAAGAAAAGAAACTAACAAGATTATAGGAGCACAACTCCTTGTTAGCATTATTCTAGCGGGATTAGTCTTGCTTTTGAGCTATGCTTGCATGAGCAATAAATACTGAGATTGGGAGTGGCCAGGGTAGTTCTACGGCAATAATTTACATAGCGATCATTGGAATAGCTGCTTTTGTTCTATTATCAATCAGGTTTTCCTTTGTAAATCAAGCCATTGCAGATAAAAAAATTTAGGAATAATCGAAGGATTCAAATACTCATGGAAGATTACTGAAAAATCATTTTTTTGGGATTTAATAAAAATTTCACCTCTACTTTCTTCTCTGGAATATTTTGGGACTACTCTGCCTCATTGTAGGATTTATCTGGACCTCTGCTATGCGACAGATTGCATTCTCAAAACTCTATCTTGAACTTTCAGAACAAGCAGACAAAAACTGAATAATACCTTGAGTAAATACTCGCCTCAGATGAACTCTGAGGTTTTTTTATATAAAAAGAGTCTTGAGATTTAATTCTTAAGGAGAGACAGTTCCCCTTGATTTTTCTCTAAAGGACCCTTACAATGGAGAAAAAGCTATTTTTTTGATCAGATTTTTTTAGTACTTTTTTTGTTTTTTTGGATGTATGAGCTTATCTTTGAGTGAGCGACGGAAAGACTTGATACCTGGCTAACAAAAACAATTTCCTTATTCGAGGAATTTTTTTCATCATATCTTGTCTAGGAATGGAATTCTTGTCAATGGCAAAGCTGCAAAAAAATCACTCAAACTCAAGCCATGAGATCAGGTAATGATTGATGATTTGGAGAGATATCTTTCTCCGATTCTTCTTGAAGAAGCTCCGAATATTGATATTCCTATTCTCAAGGAAACTACAGACTATCTTGTAATAAATAAGCCTAAAGGAGTTTTGTCTCACCCTAACAGTATTCGAGACGTTGGTAAGCCAAGCGTAGTTGGTTTTCTCTATCACCACTACAAGGAGCTACCAAGCATTGGAAATTTTATCAGGGCTGGGCTTTTGCATCGTTTGGACAAGGATACTGATGGGCTTATGATTATTGCAAAAACTGAAGCCTGACTCCAGCATTTCAAAAAACTCTTTCAAGAAAAATCAGAATCTGAAACTCTGGAATCCAAAGCTAAAGTGCCACTGAAGAAGCGATATAGAGCTCTATGCGAGATTACCCCTGAGGGGCAGATCTTTTTAGATAAAATCAGCGCTCAACTGCCCTTCACGATCTCAGAAATCGTCAAAGCAAAAGTCCCTAATCCTCAAAATAAGCTCTGAATCACACAAATCCAAAAAATAGAAAAAAAACCTGATGGAAGGATTCAGGTTTTTCTCCAGATTTTTACCGGGAGAACTCATCAGATCAGATACCACCTCTCATCTCATGGACTGCCAATCCTCGGAGACTATCTCTATGGGAAAGAATCCAAAGAACCCATGCAACTCACCGCATATCAACTGGAGTTTGAAGATTTAGATGGAGAGATAATAAAGGTAGTAGTCTAGAGAAACTCATTATCGATAAACCCTACAGTTAACCCCTCTTGCATGAGCATCATCTTGCCATTTTTGCAAGATAGCTTTTCCTTCAGATCAGATTTTATTCTTTGGCAATTTTATCGTTACTCCCTCTTTCAGCTCCATCTGAGCCAGCGCTTTTGCTCACTCATTTCCAATATTATTCTCTTCCAAATTTATCGTTACCCCCTCTTTCAACTTCATCTGAGCAAGTGCTTTTGCTCACTCATCTCCAATCTTATTATGCCACAAATCTAGTATTACTCCATGTTGCAATTCCATCTGAGCCAGTGCCTTTGCTCACTCATCTCCAACATTATTATACCACAAATCTAGCTCTACTCCAGGTTGTAATTTCATCTGAGCCAGTGCTTTTGCTCACTCTACGCCAATCTTATTCATCCCCAATTTAAACGACACCCCCTCTTTCAACTCCATCTGAGCGAGTGCTTTTGCACCCGCATCTCCAATATTATTCTCATCCAAATTAAGCTTGACACCTGGTTTCAACTCCATATGAGCAAACGCCTTCACTCACTTGATCCCAACGTTATTCCCTTCCAAATTAAAAGTTACCCCAGGTTTCAACTTCATCTGAGCCAGCGCTTCTGCTCACTCATCTCCAATCTTATTCCCTTCCAAATTAAAAGTTACCCCAGGTTTCAACTCCATCTGAGCCAGCGCCTTCGCTCACTCATCTCCAATATTATTCCCTTCCAAATTAAAAAGTTACCCCAGGTTTCAACTCCATCTGAGCCAGCGCTTTTGCTCACTTATCTCCAATATTTTCCCATTCCAAATCAAGGATTTCCCCAGGCTTCAAGTTCCTCTTTGCTAGAGAGTCCACTTCTTCTGTTTCAACATCATCATCCCTAGTTAGCTCCTCTCTTTCTATAGGTGAGGCGCACTGCTGATAGAGAATTAAGTCTCTCAGAAACTCTTCTTCGAACTTTTGCTGGGCATCTGGAGAAAAAAATCAGCATAACCAATTGCTTCTAATTCTCCTGCATTCTGCTCAAGCCATTCGGCTCTCCATTGATTATAAGCAATGAGATTTTTGTACAAAATGCTCTCTCCCCTGCTTTCACCAAAAGTTTTTGTTTTTGCTTTTTTTCACTTTTCTTTCAAAGAGTCTCAGAATATCAATACTCAAAGCAATACAATTTTTTTCAATTTTTCAGCTAAAGGGCTTCTTTTTAGGAGTTCCACTTTCTTGGGGACTAAGAATATCTAATTTCTTCATAATATTTATCCATATTAATTAAAAATTTCTTTTTACAATGACTCTACCCTTTCTATGATAATCTACCCACTACTTGTTCAAGAATATCTTTTTAGAGCTAGCTGATAGAGAATCAAGTCTCTCAAAAAAACTCTTATGCAAACATCTACTGAGAAAGTGTTAAAATCTCCAGAATCGGAGATAAAGAAAGATTGTTAAGATTGTATCATTTTATACTTTATTGTCAATATATTCTTCTATCAAAAAAGGGGAAAACCTGACGGAAGGATTCAGTTTTTTTCTCCAGATTTTTTTACAGGGAGGACCCATCAAATCAGATAATTTAAGTAGCAAGAGTCTTTGATGTAAAATAACTACTCTTCATCAGCCAATCGCATTTCTTGAAGTTTTTTTCAACTTCTTTTCTTGCAACTTCAACCCAGGCTTTATCTTTTTGATCTGCAAATTGAATAAAATTTTGATACGCGTGAATCGCCTCAGGATATTTTTTTAGCTTTCAAAAAACTTCTCCTAAGTTATAATAAGCCTTTGCATAATTTGGATCTAGTCCAATTGCTTTTTTTGATAACAGTCAATTGCATCCTCATATTTTTTTCTAAAGCAGATAAAGTCGCTGCCAAATTATTATACGCATGTATATAATTTGGATCTAATTCAATTGCTTTTTTTGATAACAATCGATCGCTTCCTCATATTTTTTTCTAAAGCAGATAAAGTATTTCCTAGATTATTATAAGCCAGTGCATAATTTGGATCTAATTCAATTGCTTTTTTTGATAACAATCGATCGCTTCCTCATATTTTTCTAAAAGCAGATAAAGTCGCTGCCAACCTACTATAAAAACTTTGCATTATTTTCTTGAATTTGGAGAGATTTTTTTGTACTTTTTTTCCGCCATAGAGAAGTTATGATTATCATAGAAAGAACTTCCTTGATTACTATGAATCAGACTATGAAAAGCTGCTTCAGGACTAGAAATATAAACAAGCATCTGACCTATAATATGTGAATAGGGATTCCAATTTAATACTAAAACACCTTCTTTTTTTCTTGGAGTTTTATTCGTTCTTGCTTATTCTCAACTATCTCTGGAGTAATTTCTGTATAATTTCGCTTTGTCTTTTGCAGTTCAAGAGGTAAAAATCTTGTCGGTACCATTTACCATCTGAAGTAATGAGAATCGTACTTGCATGGTCAGGTAAGTCAACAGCAAGATATGAGATATCCAACTCTTCTAGAAAAGTTCCTCCTAATAAAAGCAGCTCCAAGACAGTTAAGTTTTTGTAGTTTTTTTACCATCTGTGAGGGAATATTGGACTTCTCCTGATAGTCAAAGCTGCTTACTTTTTTTCTTGAACCCTTTTTGCGATTTCTAACTCTTTGACAGAAATCAGGCTTTTTATCTCCTGTTTGTCTAACTTTTTCAAGTTCGGCTTTCAGTGTTGGAAGTTTAAGCGCATCAGTTAGATTTATCAATTCAAAACCTAAATCTTTTCTAAAAGATCCTCTCAAACTCCTAGTTTCTCAGGGAGCTGGCATATTACTGATTAAGTTTTCCATTCCTCTACGAAATATTGCTGTATAAAGCTCTATCTCAGGCATTTGAATTGTCTTCAAAATCTGACTTTGCACCTTTTCTTGAAACTTATAATAAGGACCTTTTTTTGAGTTCTCGTGGCTTGTCTCATTGTTCCTTGGAGGCATCTTTTTTTGAGAGCTTTGAAAGCAGTGGTTAAAAGCTCTTTCCTAATACCATCAAGCTGCTCTTTACTGGGATTTTCTCAGAGTCTTGCGAGTCTTTTTGGTATAGGCTTTTTTTCCCCAAGCAATCGCTGATCAACTTCGCTAACTTCTTCCTCAGAAAGTAAGATCTCCTGTGGAAGAGCATCAGATTTTTTTGTTTTTTTGCTGAAGAGAGCATCCGTAAGAATAAAAACTGTTGAGCTAGGTCTTGTGCAAGTTTCGCTTCTTGGCTTTCATCATCTGAAGGAAAGAAATTTGCAATATAGAGTCCAGCTTTTTCAAACTTTCATCCAAGTTTATAAAGCTGATCTGCTCTTTCATTTTGTTTCCCGGCTTTTTCTCTTGAAAGTATCTTGGTCAACCTTCCTGATAATATCCATAATCTCCCAAAGCTGAAGATCTTGCGGGAGAAAAAAAGAGCAAGCTGATCTTGCCACTTCTCCAAAATCTGACTTTCCTCAAGAGCTTCTCGTTCTTCCCTTGGCAAAAAAATAAGGACAAAGATTGTCATGTACTTTACACCGCTCTGCAAAAAAATTCTTGATCAGCAAAAATCATTGAAGGGCCTGTTTTCAAGAGCTTCTGAGATTTTTATGAGAATTGAAAGCTGGAGTGTTCATTTTATAAATGATTTTATAAATGATTTTATAAACACTTTATTATAACTATTTATTTGCCAAAATGCAAAAAGGAGAAAAAAATCTTCTCCTAGAAAAATAGAAAAATCAAAAAGAGAAGAAATCAGGATTCTCCTCTTTTTTTTCATTGATCAAGTAATATCTCTCTTTAATTCTACTTTTGGATAAAAATGCTCTAGTGTCTGAATCTTATCTGTTGACACACCAATAGCCCTCTTGACCAAGGGAATCATAAAGCTTGAAGGCACCAAGTGCTTATCGATATAAGTATTGAAAGTCTTTTTTTCAAAAAGTCTTAGAGATAGCCATTTCCCTGCAACAAAAAAACCAGTTTGAATGGATTTTTTTAGTCTTTGCCATTTTGATAAACGATGTGAAAGAAAGATCCTCCACTTCCTCAGGGATTTTGCACTTTACTAGGATAAGGATGAAAAATATCCCAAATCATGATACATCATTCGTTTTGGTACTTTAATGGTATCAAGCGCAGAGATTGGCATTCGTCACTCTCGCCTCAATACACTGTGAAACCAGATGAGGTCAGGCTTTTTCTCCTTCTACAAATTTTTTTGAGTCTATATGCTTCGAAAAATGTTTGCTAAACTCAGACTCAATCAAAGGTATTTTTTTACCCTTCCCCAAAAATCCGCTAGGGCAATGACTTCCAAAAAGCTTCACTTGATATCCCTTGCTCATAAGCAAGGTTTTGACTTCGTGGAGATAGGTCTCAATTCCTCAAATAGGGTTGATAAAATCACTTACAAGAAGGATTTTTTTTGCACTTAAAAATCAAAGCTCATCTGCTGAAAAATTTTTCAAATCGCCTGTCTTTGCTATAGCGCTGTGCAGTCTGTTTACACTCTTGAGATAAATGAGAAAAAGAAGTCTGAGTCTGATTTTTTTGTACTCTTTTATCAACTTTTCAACTTGGTTTTCAAATTTCTCTTGCAAAGATTGTCCCTCACATCTTGCAATATCATATTCCTCTCTAATAAAAGGCATTAGCCCTCATTTTTTTAAATCCAACAACAGGGATTCCTCAGTCTAGGACATTCACGGCACTCAAACCAAAAAGTCTCAACACAAAGAGATGGCATCAAACAATAATCAATATTTTTCCAAATATCTTGCTACTTCACTGAGAGGCTTTCGTCAAAAAAAGTGAATTTGCTTGTATTTTTTTGGAGTTCTAAAAGTCTTGCTTCTCAAGTCCCCTTTCCAAAAAAATATAGAGTTCAAAGGGGAGCTCTTTTTTTCATATTTTTTTCCACCATATCTAAAAATCAGATCAAAACCTTTTTTTCTTTTTCAAGTCTCCCTAAGTAGAGCAATCCAACTTTTCTCATATTCATTGTCATCTCTGTGATAATAAATACCTGCAGTATAAGAAATCTATAGCTATTTTCAAATCAAAAATCAGATTAGCTATTGAGTTGAGTAATCTAGAATAGTAGAGTACGCTTTAAAATATTTAAAAAAGAAAAAAACTCTGAATTCAGTCAGAGTTTTATCGTTTTCTTAATTTGCTGATTCACAAGCAGAGTTACAAGTCGGTTCTGGAGCTGACTTACAAGCTGTCTTTGGAGCTGGAGTAGAATATTGTTCAATCTTTTCCTTGTAGAAGATCTTTGGATTTGCTCCGAGGAAACCTTCTTTGATCTCATGATTTGTCCCTACAAATACTGTAGGCACAGACATAACTCCATATTCTTGCGCAAGTTCTTGAGCCTCGTCAATATCAATCTTGAGGATCTTTACTTTTTGTTGGATCTACTTCTTCTGCAAGTTCATCAAGGATTGGAGAAAGCATTTTACAAGGTCCACACCAAGTAGCAAAAAAAGTCTGCCAAAAACTACTCCATCAAAAAGTAGACAAAAATGTTGTCAAATTCAGCTTTAGTATTTACATATTGTACTGCCATTGTATTATATTATTAGAGTATAAAATAATGATTTATTTGATATGAAAGACGGTTTTAAGGTTTTTCTGAAACTGATCAAAAAGTTCTTTATTGAGGAGGTAATAGATTTTTTTACCAACCCTCTTGGTAGAAACAATTTGGACTCTCTTGAGCATACTGAGATGATGTGAAACTAATGCTTGAGGCTTAGCTAGGAGCGTTGTTATTTCGCATACACACATCCCTCCGACAAGAGGACAGTCACAGTCAGGACAGCTACAGATTTTTCTTTTGGATTGCTATAAGCATCTGCCAAAAGACAGAGAATTTTAATTCTATTTTGCTCGGCACTTACCTGAAGAATATCAATAAAAACCTTCTAAGTTTTTTTGAGTCCTGTAACACAAGCCTTTTGCCATCTTCTACTGATTCAAATAAAAACAACATAGTTATACATATATATATTTAAAATGCAAGTTTTTATCTTTAAAAAAAGAAAAAGCCCCAAAAAAATCAGACTTTGAAGCTCTTTTCTACTAAATGATACCTTTATCCTTAAGGGCTTTGTAACATTTCCCATCTTCATGATGTACAATCCCCTTAGCCAAAGCATCTACTGGGATATTTTTTTAAGCTGAGTTGTGATAGGAACTCCTAAATACTGAGCCAACTTTTTTTGCATAATTTGGATTTCATGGATCGTATTTTTTTGCCCACTGAAGTAAATTATAAGTTGGCTTATACACTTTACTAGCTCCTGTCTGCCACTTTTCAACCATAGTAATGAAAGCATTCCACCCCGCCTCCAAAGTTGAAAAATATAGCAAACCCTCCCTTATCTTTTTCCAAGGTCTCCACTCATTCTCAAATTTCAAGGGTTTTTATTCCTGACGGCACGCGAATTACCATACCTAAGATAACTCTTATCCCAAACTGACTCAATCTGCCTTACAATCTGATCATTAGATATCGCAGCCCCTTCTGGAGATGATAATTTTTGCCAAGAAATAAAGCTGACCATACCAGTTTTCTTCCTGAGGAGTAAAATTAGTTAACCCTGATAAAAGTTTTGTTTTAAAAAAGACCGCTAGATTAAGAAAAGGAACTTGTTGAAGCTGCGATAAATAGGTAATTTTGAGCTCTTTTTTTGTTTTTTTCATCAAGATGAAGAAGTACTTCTTCTTGTTTTTCAAGATCAGAAAGATATTGTGGCTTGGAAATAACGCACAATAATTTATTTTTGACTTACTTGATCAACAATATTCAGATTTTTTTATCACTTATTTCCTGTGATTTCTCAAGTATAGAAGGAGACATAGTATAGTAAATTTTTTTCAATAAAAAGTTAATTATTTTCATCAAGCTCCTTTAAGAGCGCATCATCAAAGCAATAAAACAGCAATTCCCAACAAAAAAAGCTAAGATATAAGCTCGATTCTTGTTCTCAGGTAGGAAATATTGATCTAACCACCCCCGAACAGCCCACCATACCATCATTATTGCTATTGCAGAGAGAAGGATTTTTAGATTTACCCTAAGATGAGCTTTTAAAACGTTGCATCTGTATAAATAGGAAAAAGATAAAAATTCTTTAAATTATACTCTTTTTATTATTTTTTTTGCAAAAAAATTAAAAAAATAAAAAAACAGAGAGAATAAACTCTCTGCTTTTTTTCCCAACTCTACAAAGATTAAAAATCATCGTCTTCATCATCATCAAGATACACCTCTTCCTGAGCTTGGACTTTTTGGCTTTCTTCCTCTTTTTCTTTTTTTGCCTATATCACTATTCATCTTGTCGATTTCATCTTCAATTCCAAGCATCTTTTTGCAACTCTGGATGCTCCTTTAATTTTTTTGCAAGACCTTTTTGCTCTACTTGTCTAATTCTCTCTCTTGTTACTCAAAACTCCTCTCCCACCTGTTCGAGAGTAAACTTTGGTCCATCTATTCCATATCTCATTTTGATAATTTTTGGATTCACGATCATCAAGCATACCAAGGATCTTCTCTAGATTTTCACTCAGTGCAGATCTCTCCGCAATTTGATCTGGCCTACTGGTATTTTTCATCTTCAATAATATCTCCAAGCGTTTCTTTTCCCTCTTCTCCTACTGCATTATCTAGTGAAATATTACCAAAAATTACTTCTTTAAGTTTTTTTGATCTTTTCAATACTTCGAGTAAGGACTTCTCCAATTTCTTTATCAGTAGGCTCACGGTTAAACTTTTCAAAGAGATCCTGATAGGTTTTATTATAGGTCTTAATCTCCTCAAGAATATGAAGAGGAATCTTTACATTCTTTGCCATATCAGCAATCGCCTTGGTAATTGACTGTTTAATCCACCAAGTTGCATAGGGTTGAAAAATTTAAATTCCTTTATCTGGATCAAACTTTTCAATGGCCTTTTGCCAACCCCATATTCCCCTCATTGATAAGATCTGAAAAAAAGTAAGACGAGCACCAAAGAATCTCTTTGCAATTGAGATCACGAGTCTAAGGTTGGATTCAATCAGCTTTTTTTTCGCTTCTTCATCTCCTTTTTTCACTCTTCTTGCAATCTCTTTTTCCTCATCTGGAGTAAGTAAAGGAACTCTTGCTACATCAGAAAAAGTAGATTTTGATAAAATCCCTATACATTCCATCTACCGGCGCCTCAACCTTACCAGGAGCACCATACATGGTAATTTTTTTCCGAGACGAGCCTCTGGCTTTGTAGTTTCTTGTTCTTTCTCAAGTACTTCTTCTACAGTAACGATCTTAATACTAAGCTTTTCACAGAGATCATAAAAATTTCTCAAGAAGTTTGAGATTTTCATCAAGATCATCTACCGCTGAGAGCAAATCTTCTTCATCAACCCTTCCTGTAGAAGCTCCTGCCTCCAACATCAATTGTAAATGTTCATTTAGCTCATTAATTTCATCTTGAAATTCATCTCGGAGCTTCTTTTTAATCTTATCCATTAAGTAAGAAATAATGAAGTAAATAGTCGTCAATTATCAACAAACAAGCCATAAAAAAATCAGACATATTATTTTGTTATCAAATATTTGACATTTTTATAATTTGATATATAATATCTACTGTGTAGTAGAACCTTATAAGTAAAACGCTATGGATGCATAGCATTTTGCGGAAAGAATAGCGAGCAGCCGTGAACTGACTTTGCTATTTTTTTCTATAAAATACTCAAAAAAACGAGCCTCAATATTAACTCTTGGTTTGGAAGCTTAATAACATAGGTTTCTTTACTATTTGCTCTACATGAATTGGGCTTAAAAAAAGCTTGATATTTTTTTGCTCAAAACCTTTTTTTTAATCTTAGCAACAAACTCATCAAATCCAGGTCCCATAAAGACTTTGATCGCAAATGCTCCATTTGGAGCCAAAAAGCTGATCATAAATTCGATAAGTCTGCTCTAACAAATCAATAGATCTCATGGCATCAATATCCTTAAGACCAATAGTATTGGGAGCAATATCCGATTGAATAAAAATCAAAAAGCTGGAATCTGATGATTTTTGAAGGATTGATTTTACCTTTTTCGATTTCAGTTACATCTTGCACATAGGTAGTAAGTCATGGTAGATTGAGCTCTACTTTCTTTAAGTCAAATCCAATCACCTGATAGCTTGAAACCTTGAGCTTTTTTTAGCTGGGCAATAGTATACTGAATCCAACTTCCTGGAGCACATCCTATATCAAGGACATTCTTAGTAGATGATGAAATCAGAGAAAACTTATCTTGAATTTCCTCTAATTTAAAAAAGCAGAACGAGCTTTATATCAGTCTTTTTTTAGCTTTTTTTGAAATAGAAATCATAAGGATTGTACATTAGCTAGATTCTTTTTTTAATAATAAAACCAAAAAGCAGTAGAACTCTACTCTACTGCAATGATTTTCACATCTTTTCTAGAACCCTCATGTCTCATCTTCACTGTTTGTCCAGCTTTTCCTCCTCTAACTGCCTGTCCAACAGGTGACTCAAAGGAAATTTTAAGACCATCTTCAACTCCAATTTCTCCAGTTCCGACAATAGTGAAGGTATATTGTTTTTTTCTTCTCCATCTTGTTCCTTGATAGCTACCGTTACCTTAGATCCGAAGTCAACAACTTTTCCTGCTTTACTTACATCCTTATCTTTCTCAACAATCTCTACATCTGCAATAAGATTAGTAATCTCAGCAATTCTAGAATTGATAAAGTCTTTATCTTCCATTGCTGATTTGTACTCAAAGTTTTCTGAAAGATCTCCCATAGCCTTCGCTTCTGCTAATCTCTCCAATACGGCAGGCAATTTTTTTCCTGTTTGAGCTCCTGAAGCTCAGCTATCAATTTATCATACCCTTCTCTGGTAAGAAAAATTTTTTTACTCATAATATTTTATTGATGCAAAAAAATAAAACCTTAAATAGCAATCTGCATTTAAGCCAAGTATCAAGGATTATCTAGTGAACAAAAGCTCCCCAAAAATCCAAGTACCTTTCTCTTTCGCTTATCAAATGCATGAGCTACAAGATCTGTTGCAATCTTAAATCCCTTGTGGTTTTCTACTACAAACTTTTCTCCACTAAAATTGAAGATAAAATCTGCCTCGTAAAGTCCGCTTTTTATTTCTTTCAATAGTATATTCGATAGTTACTTTAGCATCTACATTGTTAGCATAAATTTTTTTAAGGATAGTTTGTCCTTTGTTTGCAAGCTGATGTTCTACGGCTTTTTTTAATATCAGCCTCCATGTTTTCAGTAACATTAACAAACTTAAATTTCACATCACTTACGGTCAAGAGTTCTTGTGTCATTTTTTTATTGAATAGAATATAAAAATTCGTATCTATCTTATGGAAAAAGCAAAAAAAGCAAGTCTGAATGGTTTTTTTGTTCCTCATTTTGTGAACAAACTTCCCGACAAAGAAGAGCACTCTAAATAATCAGACTTTTTATTTGTTTTTTTCGTTTATCTTTGAAGTTTCATCACCTTGATGGAGAAGGTGTGCTTTTTCTGATAAGTTCACGGATATCCCCATAGTAAAGCAATCCTAAAACTTCTTGGATACTCGCCCACTTATAGATCCCAACATATCACTCACCATCAGTAATCTTGAGTGCGCTTGGATCTCCAGAATAATTCATCAAAAAAATAGGTTACATCCTTATCTAGATGACCTCTTTTTGTCTCGGAACTTCTAAGAGAAGTTTTTTTCAGATTTTTGTTCTAATTTGAGATCAGAAGGAGCTATTCCACACTCCTCTCCAACTTCACGAAGTGCTGCTTGTTCTGCAGTTTCTCCAGCTTGAATCTTTCCTTTAGGGGCGACTCGCTCGATTTTTTTCAGGAAAGTGCCAATCTTTTGATCAACAAATAACGAGGAGATCAATCTTTTTCATGATAATAAATAATTCCCCCGCACTTTGTACTATTTCAGCCATTTTATTTTTGTATCAATTAAGGTAAAAAGTCTGATTTTTTTCATCTAATTTTTTTAAATTTAAGCTAGGATTTTTTTGAATAATTCATGCTGCAAAGTTTGCAACTAGATTTTTCTCAATCTCTTGGAGTAATAGAAGTAATCTTTTCTATACTTTCTCACCTTCCAGTATTTGCTTTTTGGATTGTGCTCAGGAAGCTGTTTTTTTGACTTGAGCAAAATAACTTGGATTACTTTTCTTTATATCTCTTTTTAGAGAAAAAAATCATTCCATGAGGACCTCAAGGCATCAAGTTCATCCTGAATCTTCTCTGACTGAAGTGCAAAAAGTTCTCCCTTAATGCATCCAAAGACTGAATCCTTGCATCTAATTTTGAAAGCTGATCTAGAATTTTTTTGATTATTTTGCTCAACACTAGAGCTATTTTTTTCAGCTCCTCTTGAAGCGATTGAAGCTGTTTTTTTGAGATCTTTTTGAAGCTCGGCTCTTTGGTTCTCTTGAGATAGCTCCTCCTGGCTTTTTAAAGATTCCTGGGATCAAAAAGTCTGAATTCTGATTTTCTTTTTTTCTATCATACTATCTTCCAAAGGTTTCTAAAAACTTTTTTTGAGAATGGTAATATTTTTTTGTAATCAACTCTGAGAGGACCGACAATAGAAAGCACCATATCGTAGTCATTGAGTGAAATCTTTACGTATACACAAGAAATCAGCGTATCTTGATCATTGACAAAAAGTATAATACACTTCTCCATTTTTTTAGGATTTTTTTGTCGATAAAGGGAACGATCTTTTTTTCCTCGATAAAACGAATGATTGTTCTTGTCGCAGAATACTCATCAATCATATCATCACGCAAAAGGTTGTTGATTCCCAGATAATAATACTCATCATTTCTAATAAATCCCACTACTACCCCATCAGTTACTTCTCCTAATGCCTCTACAAAAGATTTGAGTTCAGCTCTGGTAGAATTAAGATTGAGATCAATGTCTTGAGGAGACTGAGCCAAGGTTGATTCTACATATGCAGATAGGCCTTGTAATGTCGGGATACGACCCGAAGAATTGTAAGGTTGATAAACCATTCCTTGTTTTTCGAGGATATTGAGATACTTTCTAAGGGTAGAAGGTGCATAATCCACTGCCTCAAGTGAATTGAGAAATTTGGATCAGACAGGCTCTCCCTTTTGCAAATAGGTTTCAATAACCGTATCCAGGAGGGCAAGGAGTTTGGTATTTTCAGTAGCCATAAAGCAAAAATAAAAAAAGAGTAAAAAAACTAATCTTTTAAGGTATGAAAGAATGCTGATTTCAGATTTTTTTATATTTTTTTGAAAAAAAGTATTGATAAGCCAGATATAGACTTTGATAAAGGTCTTCTTCCCTATCATCCTTGCACCAATAATCATCAAAAATCATTCCATTGATCAGTGGGATATAGAGTCCAATAACTCCAAGAATCAATAAAAGGACTCAGAGGGGAATCCTGATGGCAGCTGGAATCGAATCAACCAGATCAAGTTTTCTAATAAATCGTACTTTAGCAACATTAAGCAGATGAATAAGTCTCTTATATCAGGATTTGAAAGGAATTTGCATAGCAAAAAGAAAAAGATAAATCCCAAAATTGATTATCTTCAGTATAAGAAAAATCAGGTGGAAAAATGCAAGCAAAAAGAAAAAGAAAACCTGAGTCGATTGAAAAAAATACCTGAATGAGAACAGTCCTTTGACTAGTATTGCTTGCATTTTGTATACAAATGACTAAGCTGAGAGATGACCTTTTTGGGGGAAGTCTGATTTTAGACTTTTTTTGAAGTAAGAAAAAAATACCTCAAACTATTGAATAAGAGTATCTAAAAAAACTATTTTAGACTAAAAATAAGTATAACAATGACAAAAAAACAGGGAACCTTGAACAACTCCTTCATCAAACTCATAGTAGTAGTTGAGAACTCGTCTTTGAAGGAATCAAAGTAAACAACCTCAAAAAAACCTTGATCTTAAACTCCCCAAAAAAATAAGCTCATCACTATCACTGGAGTGAGCGGATCAGGGAAGTCCTCACTTGCCTTTCAGACAATTTATAAGGAAGGTCAATACAGATATATTGAGTCGCTCTCAAGTTATTTGAGGCAGTTTTTCAATTTATGAGATAGACCAGAGATTGACTATTGTAGCGGACTTTCTCCTGCTATTGCAATTGAACAAAAACAAAAGAAGCTGAAACTCTAGATCAACTGTAGGAACTCTCACAGAGATCGATGATTATATCAGGCTCCTGTTTGCAAAAAGTAGGAGACACCTACTGTTGGAAATGTTGAAGTGAAATCAAACCTCAGACTGTTGACCAAATCATTGACTCTATGAGGCAAAAACTATGATGGGAAAAAGAGTTTACCTTCTCAAAGAGAATGGGAACTTTGCAACCAAAAGCAGATTTATTGAAATTTGTCAAAAGCAACAAGCAAAAAGTAGAAAAAGGGAACTGGATTTACTAGATACTTACTCCTCTCTCAAAAATCCAGAAAAAAATCAGATCCTATCGAATATTTCTATCTCGAAGATCCCAATATTCCAGAAAATTATTTTTCCTATCAATAGTTATGGAATTTACGATCGTATCACCTTGGAGGAGACTAAACGATCAAGACTCAAGGAAGATATCATCAAAATCCTCTCTGAAAGCAAAAAAATTTGGAGTCTATCAAGCAGATCGCATCTGAGAAAGCAGCACAGTATCAAGCAATAAACAAGTAGAGGCTGGATTTTTGAGGGAATATTGAGATTAGTTCGAAGAAAAAAAGAAAAAAACAAGAAGAAAAAAATCAGATTTTTTTGATCTCGTTTGTGAGCTATTCAGCGATATACCGACAAAAATGTATTGTCCAAACTGCAATATTACCTATCCAGAATTTACCACTCAGCACTTCTCTCCCAACAGACAAGAAGGAGCTTGTGAACAATGTTTGGGACTAGGAGAAATTTTACAAGTAGATTATAATAAAGTAATAGACCCCCAAAGTCCAGTAATGGAGGCAATTTTACCATGGAGAGATAGTAATCTCTGACAAAGTATTTTGAGTAAGCTCTGCGAAAAAAATACAGCATGGACCCTGAAAAAAATGGGCAGATCAACCAGCTTGGTTTTTGAATGTAATTGTAGAAGGTGATCAAGAATTGCTTAGAATTCAATCTGGGGGAAATGGACATCTATCAAATACAACGGAATTGAAGAAATTATCAAAGACCAATACAATAAAGGACTTTTGACGGTGGATTTTCAGGCAATGCTGAATATGAGGACTTGTCCTCACTGTTTTGGATCAAGACTAAAAAAAGGAAAGCTTGCACTGTTTCTTGAGTTTGGAAGAAAAAAAGGGGTCAAAAAAAGTCTGACTTTAAGTCTCTTGTTCCCACACTATTTGTCAATAGAGAAGATATTGGCTTTGCCAAGCCAGAAAAATGAAAAATCTCATCAAAAATCAATATTTGGGATCTCCAAAAAAATGGAACTGACCAATCTAATCAGATTTTTTTGGAGCTTTACAAAAAAATACAAGTTCTAAACCTAGAAATCTTCTTGAAAGAATTCTTAATCCTCTTCTAGATAGGGCAAGCACAATTGAGGAACTCGGCTTGGGATATCTGATGCTGACCAGAGGTGTTGATACTATCTCAGGATGAGAAATCCAGAGACTTAGACTGGCAAAACAACTTGGGAACAAATTGACAGGGATTATCTATGTTTTGGATGAACCGACGATTGGACTTGATAGCTGAGAGATCAAAAAAAGCCATCACCGCAATCAAGAGATTACAAGCAATGGGAAACACTATTGTCGTAGTAGAGCATAATGAAGAATTTATCAAAGCTTCAGACTGGATTGTGGAAATCGGACCTAGGGCTGGAGATTTTGGAGGAGAATTGGTATTCAACGGTAGTTATGAAGATTTTCTAAAAAGTAAAACACTGACTGCAGATTTCATTACAGGAAAGAGAAAAAGTATGCGTAGATTTTTTTCCCATAGACCAACAAATAAGCGGGTAGAAATCAGAAATGCTCGCAAGTTTAATCTCAAAAAACATCAATGTAAAAGCTTAATCTAGGAAGTTTTACCGTTATTACTGGAGGTTCTGGTGCTGGAAAAAAACAACACTGATGTACACAACCTTGTATCGCTTTTTTTGAACGAAAGACAAAAAAATTTGTCCAGAGTTATATCAGACTTCAACTGCTTAAAAAAAGGATTAAGCTGGGAAGAAATCCTTGCTGCTCCAGTAATGAGAGCTGAGGAATATCATCATTTCGAAAAACTTAGCATTACAAGAGTTTTATGCAGATTTGGGAGTCGATACGATTAAGGGGAAGAATGGATCAAAAAAATACAATCTATGTAGACCAGTCAAGCATAGGAAAAAAACTCCGAGAAGTTGTCCTGCGACCTTTGTAAATGTTTTTTTGATAAAATCAGACTTTTGTATGCGGGTACAAGTGATGCAAAGTATCTAGGATTTAATAACTCACACTTTAGTTTCAATTCGGATAAAGGAGCCTGCCCTGCTTGTAGTGGATACGGATATAAAAAAATCGAACTCCAATTCTTGCCAGATACGTATGTCCCTTGTGACCTCTGTCATGGGAAAAAGATACAAACCAGAGATCCTTGCCATCACTTGGAGATGAAAAAAACAATTAGCCAAATCTTGGATATGTATATCGAGGAGGCACTAGAATTTTTTTCTCTGAAATTGATCATATCAAAGAGGAGCTTGAACTTATGGTAGAAATTGGACTTGGATACTTGAAGATGGGACAACCTGCTCATACTCTCTCCGGTGGAGAATCTCAAAGACTTAAACTCGTAAAACATCTCCTTAAAGAATATAGAGGAAATACTGTTTACTTCCTTGATGAACCTACAGTTTGACTTCATCCTGCAGATATTGAAAAAAACTTTTTGAAAGTATTAAAGAGATTTTTTTGGATAAAGGTGATACGATCTTGATGATTGAACATGATGAAGATATTTTTGCAATTTGCAGATCATGTGATTAGATTAGATAATGGGAAGCTAGTTAAATAAAAGAAGAGCTCTCTAAAAGTATAGAGAGCTTTTTATTTTCTCTAATCTTATGTATTAGCCATTGTGATCTTTATTGGAAGGAATTATATACTCAAGATAAATTTTCATTGTAAATCTATACCGAAATAATATAAAAGAAACTAACACAAGAATCAGAATTTATTTTTTTGTTTATAATATGAAATTATTGGTATCCTGCCCTGCTGGTCTAGGAAGTTTGCTTTCTAGTGAACTCAAAAGACTTCAACTCAAACCATTTAATACTTTTTGCCAAAGGGAGCTGGGTGGAAACTGACCTAGAAGGGCTCTATAGGATCAACCTTTGGTCAAGGATTGCAAATAAAGTCTATATCCAAATTGCTAACTGAGAAACGAAGAACTTTGATCAGCTTTTTGATATGGTAAAAAAATCTGACTATGGACAGCGATCATCCAACTCAAACATTTCGCTCAAAGTTACCAGTCACCACTCGCAACTTTCAGCACAAAGAGCGATTCAATCGGTTGCTCATAAGGCTCTATTGGAGCGGATCACCCACTTTTCAAAGGAACAAGAATACACAGAAGAGCTTTTTGCTTTTAATCGAAAAAGATCAAGCTACCTTACTATTGAATAGCTCTGGTCCATCACTCCATCAAAGAGGTTATAGGACCCAAACAGGACTTGCCCCACTCAAAGAAAAATCTTGCTGCGGCACTTGTTTTACTCTCAAGCTGGAAGTTTAAATCTCCTTTAATCGATCCATTCTGCTGATCAGGGACAATCGCAATTGAAGCACTCCTCCTTGCAAAAAACATCGCTCCATGATCTCATAGAAATTTTGCGTTTGAAAAATTCTCGAGATTTGATCAACATTTATGGAGCAGGCTTAAAGAAGAGGCAATAAGTAAAAATCTTTGATGGGGATTACCAAATCTATGCTAGTGATATGGATCCTCATATGATTCGTATCGCAAAAGACAATGCTCGCTCTCGAGGACTAGAAAATGACATCCACTTTGAAATCAAAAGGTTTCAAAAATCAGACTTTTGACCTTTTTCGTCGGCTGATCACTGGATCATCTCAAATCCTCCCTATGGGAAAAAGAATTGTATCCTCTGACCTCAAATCTCTATATGAGGAGCTTTATTCAAGTTTTGATGAGAAGAGTTTTGGAGGAATTATTACGAGCTTTGACCAAGTAAAAACCAAATTCTGAAAAGCGAAGTGCAAAACCAATCTTTAATGGTGAAGACAAATGCACCTTTTGGACAAGAAAAACTGAATTAAAAAAACTTTCTAGAAAAAGTTAATTCTAGAGAGCTTTTTGTTATATTAATTAAATTCAGCAAAGATCTGATATAGAACAAAGAGGAAGAAAAAAACAAGCTCACGACTGCCAACAAGATATTGATCAGTGTATTTTTTGCTTTCTTGAAGTTTTCTCACTTTCCTCCATCAATCACCAACTGATATCCTGCATAAATAATCATCAGAACAATTACGGTTCCACTGAGATATGCGAGGAACTTTGCAATGGTCAGAATAAAACCACCTGCCTGCTGTGTAAAAATTTTTGCTGAGAAGCGATATAATAAAGGAAATCAACAACCTTGAGACCAACCAATGCTGCAATGACTCCAGTCAGATTTGTCATCAATTTTTTACCACCTCACTCTTCTCCAGATGTCGGATTCATCATTTGAAATCCTGTCCATACAATCATCACAATCGCATAAAAGAACGCGCCTGCTTTAAGCAAAGACATAACAAAGAAAAGTAAACCTGAACCACTAATTACGGTATCTCTCAGACCTGAAGTTTGATTGATCCCTGGGATCTTGATCAATGTTGAAAAATATCCAAACCACTCAAAAAGTAAAGTGCAGAACCAACTAAAATAGTAGTAAAGGATGCAAGTGCATTTTTTTGAGATCATCTGGCTTTTTTTGCAGAAACAACAAGCTTGGTTGCTGCCATTACTATTGCGATAAAGACGAGGAAGTATCCCATATATTTTAAGATTTCTCGCAAAGCTCCTCCATTTCATTTTGGGAAAAAGAGCGCTTCAATATTCTCCCTAATATCTTTATCCCTACTAACAGATGCGATATTAAAAACTCTTTCTGTTCATTGACCATCGGCAGTTTTTCACTCAATCAAAGGTTTTGCAAAGTGATCTTCAAAAGTAGGAGGTCTTGTGCTTCTCGCCTCAACAGACAAAAAAACGGAATCATAAAAAAAGCATTCCTAGCACCAACATCAGACTTATTTTTCTTAATTTTTATGCAACATAATCACATAATATATGGGATAAAAATAACTATTTGGAGAAGAAAAAAAGTTGAGAAGTCAGACTACGATTTTTGATAATCGCAACAAATCAAGTCAGAATTACAACTCCTATTATAATATTTTTGAATATTCCCTTTACAGTCTTGATATCTCATCCATCCACCATTCCTGAGCTATTGGTTACGAGCTTGAAGCCATTTCGCATGAGCAAAAATCACGGCACCAGTAAGTCCAATAAAGGTCAACCACTGCAAATAGGGTTCAATTTGCATTGAAATATTTCCCAGTGTTGAGGTTATCTTGTATTTGGATCATGGAGCCCAAGTTGAAGTCGCAGAAACATCATCAAGCTGTGTCTTCTGAGACTTAAAATTAGAATTTGAGGTTTGTACAATACGGTTGAGAAAGTTCTCAGGAGTATCGTTTGAAAAGAGATGTCGCAGAGCTACTCGCAAAAGTTTGCATCGTAGAAATAGCAAAGAGCGAGAAGATAAAGAGGATAACTTTTTTTGATCATTGAATAACGATAAAAAGGATAAAAAAATCTGATTTTTTTGAGCATTTGTTTTAGCTAGAGAGAGAGATTATTCCTCCTCTTCTTTAGCTTGTCTAATTCTTGCCTTGATAGCAAAGAATGAAATCACTCCCACAAATCATACAGCCACAATACCAACAATCCAGAGCAAAACCTTAATTGCCGTTGGAAGTCCTCAAGAAGTTGAAGAATTATCTGTATTTTTCAATAACATTAGTAGGAGGAGCCTTGAAACTATCAGATCACTGAAGTTGATCCTTACAAAAAAATCAGGGACAATCTGATAACTCGTTGCTATAGTACAAAGATTTGGAACAATCTCTGATTTAAAGTCAGCTCTATCAATCTCATCATCACGGAATGTGGTTCCTTCTACAGATTTTGCTCAGATCTCTGAATAGATCGTATTGAGCAGATCAAGTCTAAAGTCTTGTACACTTTTTTTCCAGAAAGTACGGCAGAATCAGCATTCTCAAACTTATTGAAGTTTGCATTGGTTGACTGCTGGAGCGTAAGTGGAAGGATTTGCAAGATAGCAGCCTTGGAAACTTCATAAGCAGAACCTCACTTGGCACCTATCGTTGCATGATCTGAAAGCGCAATCAATACCGAATTAAGCAAATCTTGCTGCTTTTTGGAAAGCTTAGTAGTCTTTTTAGCAAGATAATCTTCGACTTGGATTACATTTCCTCTGGTCTTTTGTACATCTCCGAGGTCATTTCTCAGTGAGATTAAAAAGAAGTTTCAGATCAGCATTGGCGATACTTTTTGCATCATCAATTCATGCAATAAGCTGATTTAATTTTTGTATACTGTAGTTTAAGATCATCGTCGAGAAGCTTATTTTTCATAATCAGCAAAGGTTACCGTAAAATCCTTTTTTTAAAGAGTTTTTTTGGAACCTATAGGTTGATAATAGATTCTTCCCATAATGGACTCTGAAACTGGCTGATAGATTTTATTAATAATCCTATTACAAGAGAATTCTGGGTCATTATCTGGTTTGGTATCCAAGTTGGAATCAACAGTAATATCCGTATCTATTCGACACTTATCCGTAGAGGAAGCTGTCTTTACATAAAGCATTACTTCGTTATTAAGCTGTTTTCCAAGAAAAATCTCAGGAGTTCAATCAGATTTTTTACTTGCTTCTGGCAAAGTGAGGAGCTGAAGCCCAGTTGTCAATGTTGTTAAAGCAGATTGAGATCCAACCTTAACATCAATAGTACTAGAAGCTTCATTGGCATTGGCATCCTTGGCTTTGATACGAACAGTATAGGTTCCTGCCTTAGGATAAGTCATTTTAAATGTCTTCTTGAGTGTTGCATTGGCATCTTTAAGATTAAGTTTGGCGACATCAAGATAAGCCTGATTCCCCTTCTCACACTGTCTTACATCTCGGCAAATCTCTCTTTCGATGATTGTCCCAAGAGATACGTCTTTAAACAGAACAGTATTTCCCATACTTGCATAGATCAATGCTGGCTTAACAGCATTTCTCACAGTAATTGGAGCTGACTCCCCTATCCCCATATAATCTCTATAATAGACCTTGGCAACTGGCTTGTAAGGCTGATTTGCAGGAGATGGAGTAGTATAAGTATAAGTAATACGATCATCTTTGGTAACAAGATCATCATTTCCATCTCCATCAAAATCGATATGAATCACTCTACTCTTCACAAAATCTGGTCTATCCGAAAGCACCTTACTAATCACATCAAAGGTTACTTCTTGCCCTACTTCTGTCGCGATTGTACTCGCTTTGAGGGTCACAATAGGAATATCTGGCTGCGTTCCATCATTTGGGAACATGATAAGCGGACCATTTCACAAAATATCTTCTGAAGTCTGAACTCCATCATCATTATCAAACATCTTCACCCCAAAGACAAACTCTCAAGGCTGTCTTGGAATAGAAAAATAAGTATAAGGAATATTTCATGGAGAAACCCTGGTTTCTAAGATTTTATTTGGATTATCTTTTGGATAATAGTACCATTTGAAATAGGAAATTGCTCCATCAGAATCCTGTGCATTTTCTGCTGTGACTTTCACAATTACTGGGTCAATTTTATTGGTATTGAAAATATCTTGTGCCTTGTTTGCGGTTTGCTGAAATCCAATTCCGATTTCATTTCCATACTGAGGCAAAAAGTAAGGTTACATTTGAGAGTTTTGGCAATGCATTTACCACGCGGAACCAAATCCTTTGCTTAACATTTTTTTTCCAAGTGAGGTATCCTCTAGAGTATAATCAATATACTGACATCACAATGCAGGGAACTTATAAGAAAAGTTTTGATTCTGAATAATCTCATCGTTTTTGACTTGGAAATAATAACGGAGATTATTGTTTACTCACTGAGAATTAACTGAAGTGGATGTATCAATTGAGAATCTCTTTTGTCTATCGACTCTATAAGCTGAAACCGTTTGTCAGCTTCAGATTTCACATTTATCATTTTCTCCTAAAAACTGTTCCATATTCATCTTTGATAGCATAGGAGATGATTGGAGAATCCTTCTCTCCTACATATACGGTTTCATACACGGTATTGGTAGATCAAGAATCATCGGTAACTTTGAGGGTCACTCTATAGTTTCAGACTTTTGAATACTTGTGTTTTTTTGGATAGCTTCAGTATTTTTGTCTGATAGTAGATCCATCTCCAAAAATCTCGCTCATAACTAAGAATATTCTTATTACTTGAAGCTTCAAAAGTGATATACGACTCCCATACTGCTGCCCTTGGAGTAGCTTTTAAGCTGAGGTCTAAGCACTGATTGCACGACTACATCCTTGCTGATTTCTGAGATTTGTCCGTATTTGTCCGTAACTACAAGAGTTACCTTGTGAGTTCCTGGCTCATTAAAAAAAGGACGGTAACTCTTCTTTTATCATTTTGCTCTGATACATATTTTACCACATCTGGACTAGAGAACTTCCATTCATAAGTAAGTGCATCGTAGCCATTGGTTGCATCGACATCATTGGTAGAATCTGCATTGAAGGTAAATTCTGATGGATAAAGCCAGGTACTCGTTGGAGTAATGGTAAACTGAGGAATCGGAGCGGTTGATTCTACATAGAGATTAACAGTATCAATATTTTTTTGTCAAATTTCATCTTCGACGGTAAGTTTCACGGTATAATTTCCAGGTTTTTTAAACTGTTTCTTGATCTCCTTTCCTTGTAAGGTATCAAGCTTATTTCCATCTGAATCAAAGAGTTCCCAAGTATAAAGCTTGATCCTAGAGGTAAGCGAATAAGAAGCAGCAGCAGAAAAAGCTGAAAGTTGTCGAGGTTGTCCCCTTATCTGGAGTTTGTTGGATCGTTGCTACTGGGTCAGATACTGCAAGAGAAAAGTTTTCAGTCACCGTATTTCTCTCATTATCAGCAACAGAAAGCGATACGATAAACTCTCCCTGTGATGGCAATGGAAGGTTAATATATCCTGGCTTTCAATCTCCTACTCTAGAATACTTAAACCCATCTCTAGAAGTAATTGACCACTGATGAGAAAGGATTTCTCTTCATCCCATAGGCAAGGTAGCTGATCCGTCAAAGACAATTCCCTTTTTAGCTTCTTGAACTCCTACTTTGAGAGGCTTTTTGCTTTGTCATCTTTTTTTCCCATTGGTATAGACGATGACATTAGCTGATTTTGGACTAACATTTACAGAAACTGTTGCCTCTCCATCAAAAAAATTCCTGTATTAGAACTTCTAACGGTCAAATGCACGATATAGGTTCAGGATTCATTAAATTTATAATTTACCACTGGTCCATAACCAATAGGCTTATCTGTCCCATCAATATCTCTATAGTACCAGAAATAATTTCTTGATGGAATAGTTTCATTGGAAGGATCTGTACTCGCTCTTGCATCAAAAAGTCACGGTCAAAGGAGCTGGTCCAGAGCTTGGTGAAAGTGAAGCGGAAGCCTTAACTGCATATTTATTTTGGATAGTATTGGTAATAGCAGTGATAGGAACTTTACAATTTTCATTAAATGAATTAAAGTTTTCTCTGGTTGCTGAAGCTGCCATAGTTTTTTTGTTGCTTGCTGACACTGCTTGTACACTACCTGAAAAAGTATATTCCTGAGGAAAAATAAGGAAAAAAATCTTTGTCATGATCGTATAAAGTTCTGCATACAAGCTTGAAGGTCAGACTTTTTCCTGTTCTAGAATCTGCATCAATTTCTACAAAAAAATCTCCAAAAAGTCTATTTCGTTGTTTTTTTGGATTTTATAATTAGCAAAAATATTCAGTTGGGACAATAGAGTTATTGGTAGAACTAGCTGCCAAAACTCGAGATCCAAGTCCTACAAGCAAAAACCCCAGATCCCAAAAAGTATTTTTTTGAAAAATAGGCTTAAAGTCTGACTTTTTTTGTTTATTCATTCTTGATCAAAGAAAGTTATAAAAAAACTCAATTCAATTATACTTAGCAAGGGGATTTTTTTGCAAGTTTTGTCTGATATCGCTTGAAATAAAAAAACTTGACTTTTCCTAAAAAGAGATATGAAAAAAATAAAAAAAGCAATCCTTTCAGCAAAAAAAGAAGAATACAGACTTCTTCAGCTAAAGCTTCACGCTATTTTTCAAGATGATTTCTTATTTTCTCTTGCAATCAAAGGTTAAAAACCCTAATCTAGATTCAGATTTTTTTATCTTTTTGAAAAAAAGTTATGAAGAAACAAATACTTTTTGCTGGGTTTACAAGTTTACTCTTGCTGACTGGATGTATCAATACTCCTGAACAAACTACAGATGCTACAGAAATTTCTCAAACAGGAAGCCAGATAACAAGTGGTACATTAACCTTTAAGGCTGAATATGAAGCACTCAATGATAATGAGCATCCGCATATGAATGTACCTGAGAAGCTCAATATTCATATACTAAGTTTTGATCAGACTCAAGCAATGCTCAACTCTGGTAGTGGAATTTTGTTTTTTTGATTTCCAAGCTGTCCATGGTGTAGAAACCTCCTTCCTGAACTCTTTGCTGCGATGGAGAAAAAGCAATGTTAAAGATTTATACTACTTTAATCCCAAAGAGCTTCGTGATCAAAAAGGAACTCATAGACGGAAAAAGTTGTCGTAAAAAAAGAAACCAGTCCAGAATATCAGTGGATTTTTGGACAAATTAGATAAGATTTTGCCTACATATGAAGGTCTCAACAATCCTAAGATCAAAAGGCTTTTATGTACCTACTGTCTTGATCATCAAAGATGGGAAGGTTGTAAACCATCATTTTGAAACCCTTCCAGAACAGACCGATCCTCATACTCCACTCACCAGTGATCAGAAGATTAAACTCCAAGTTATTCTCCAAGATGCAATGAGTCCACTAACCAATACTTCTTGTGCGATTCCAGCAGAATGAGAAACTCCAAAATACTCTTGCTAAGTTTTTACTTCATTACAACCATCCTATGCATTTGCCAATTTGTCCAAATTGTAATTTTTGAATTCCCGTATGAGAATTGAGAATATCGAATTTGCTCAAACTGTGATCACACTCGAAAAGAAGATGAAAAGTCTGATGCTCATGAATTGATTGTTATTGATAGCAATGGAAATAGACTAGCAGATTGAGATAGTATTATCATAATTAAAGACCTCAAGTTCAAATGATGAAGTATCAAACAAGGGACTAAAGTCAAAAATATCAGACTTGTTGATGGAGAGCATAATATTGACTGCAAAGTGGAAGGAATATGAGCTATGGCGCTCAAATCTGAATTTGTCAAAAAAGCATAAAAAGCAGGGAATTAATCCTGCTTTTTTTATCATTGAGAAGAAAAAAATCTAAACTAAAAAGGATCTAAAGATCGCATTGAGTCAGGCTTTTTTTCTTTTTTTCAATTTTGATTTTTTTCTCGCTGTTCAGAAAGCTCTTTTTCCTTATCTGAGAAAAAGAATTCAAACTTATTGAGTTTTTTTCAGAGACAAATACTGGCTTATTTCCCTCAATCAAATCAATATTTTTCCACATACAAAGGTTCGTTGTCAATCGAGATTTTTTTAAATTCTCATCTGGAGATTCAGAAGTAAGCGACAAAAGATGCTCTTCCTGCTCTTGGGAATCAATAAAGAGTTCTGTTTTTTTGATATTCAAAACTGGGATATCAGCATTTTGATCAAGAGAAATAGTATAAGAAACCTGACTCTTGCTTGTCGTTCCTCCTGAAAGCTCAAAAACATCTGGATCTTGCTGCAACTTGCGTTGAAGTCTAAGGATTTCCTTTGCTGAAGAAAGCAAATTATGAAACTTTTGCATGAGTTTAGTTTGCTGAGAAACCGGCTCCTGTTCGAGCTGCTGATGTGCTTGTAAATCTTGATCCGGAAGCGAATTTTCTTGAGAATCAGCATCTAGATCGACTGACTGAGCTTCTTCTTCAGCAATATCAGTATCTACAACTGGAATTGCTTCTTCCTGTATCATAGGTTGAAAAAGGCTGATCTAGGAGATCGCTTTCTTCAGAGTTTTTCTGTTTCGACAATTGGTTCTTCTGGGAAATACTGCTCTACTACTGGAGTTTCTACAAAAGACTGATCAGAGCTGTCTTCAAAAGAAGAAGCTGGCTGCTCATGAGAAACTGTATCTTGTACCTCAGGCTCAAAAAGTAGGGGGCTGATTGTTCAGTTGAAGTCTGAGGTTCCATATCAATAACTAAATCCTGAGGAATCGTCTCCTCAACTGGAGTATTTTTGCACAAAAATCATCTGCTGAAAAACTCTGGAACAGCAGCTTCATCAGGAAGCTTCTCATCTACAGACTGATGATCTGAAGAAGGAACAACAGGGGTGAAGTCAGAATTTTCTTCTTCATTTTGCATTTGAGGTGCAACATCTTCAAATTGGAATTCAAAATTTGGCTCTCCTACGGGATTTGAAATTTGCTCAAACTTATCCAAATTTTTCAAAAAAACTGCGGCATTCCCTCAAAAAAATGGTGCTTTTGCAGTTTGTGCAGCCGGAGTACTCGCCTGTGGAGTAATCTGTGAAGGATTTGGAGTAGCGGTAGTATCTGACATTACTCATCATATACAAAGATAAAAAAACATATTAATTATATTTAGAAAAAGATTGTAAAAGCAAATTTTTTTCGTTTTTGGTTTTCTGGGGAAAAAAAGCCTTGCAAAACTATAGATAAGTCGTATATTGTGGTCAGCCGAGATCTTCGGCGATTCTTTAATTTATTATTTTGTGGTTAAATGACGGAAGGAATGATTATCAGCCAGACAAAAACTATTCGTAGGTTGATTGAATTGGAAAATGAGAGGTAATGATCTCAAAACTGAATTCTCAAAGTATGGAGAAGTAGTATTTGCGAGAGTAAACCTCACTCAAAGAGAACAAGGAGAACCACCAAGAAGTAAGGGATTTGGGTTCGTAGAGTTTAAAAAAACGCAGAAGATGCTGCAAAAAGCTAGAGCAGAAATGGATGGACAAGAACTCTGGGGAAGAGCAATCAAAGTAGACTTTGCAAAAGAAGACCCTACAAGACTCGCTGCTAGAGCTGAAGCTCATCACGATGAAGACGAAGAAGTTGAATTCTAAATATTGACTTAGATATGCTTATCAAATTTGATAATCAGTATATAAAGGTAAAAGCCTGACACTCTTAATTCAAGAGCATCAGGCTTTTTTTGTAGAACTTATTTATCAAACGAGCAAAGGATCTTACCAACAAACAAGAATAACAGCAGCACAACGAATATAAAACCGAAGATCCATGGAAGTGTCGCTAGATACTGACTCCAGTAACAGAGTACCACAATCCAACAGCCAATACCTACTATCAAGTCAGATGAAACTAAAAGCACTTTCTGTTTCTTATCTGGATGTTGATACCAGATCTTAAATGGTCTTATATAACACCAAACTCCTAAGGCTATAGTTCCCAGTATAATCCCCAGGCGCAGTATATCAAAGGAGATTTCCACCAATGAAACTTGTCTGGTTAAAGTTTGTTCCAGCTCAGAGGATACAGAGCGATGTTCTAGAGCCCCTTGCACTTTCCTCTGAGGGTCTGGCAATCTCGATAGCCATCCCATAAAGGAGAAGACTCCCCCAAGAATAGCTGCTGATAGAAAAATTCCAAAAGAGGAACTTTCCAAGTGTTTTTTTAAGTACTCTTTCATACCTATAACATTTATTTCGTTAGACATATTTATTTTATATCTTTATCATACACTTTTTTTCTATAAAAATGTCAATCAAAAATATCTCCCTACTATCTTTTTATCAAAAAAATCCTATGATCACAAACTCATAAAAAGGAAAAAAAGCCTGACATTCTTGATTCAAGAGCATCAGGCTTTTTTTGTAGAACTTATTCATCGAATTTCAGTCAGGATTTTTTTATAGAACTTATACTTCAAACAAGTAAATAAGTAATGGGTCTTATTAATAAGGAATGCTAGCGGCGCAATCAATAAAAGAAAGGCTATCGCTGAATACTGACTAAAGTAACATAGTACCACAATCGAACAGCCAATACCTACTATCAAGTCAGATAAGCCTAAAAAGTACTTTCTGTTTCTTGTCTGGATGTTTGTACCACATCTTAGCTGATCTCACATAACACCAAAAATACGAAGAAGATATTTCCCACTATAGTCACTAAGAACAGCACACCCAAGAGGAGGCTAAAGAATAGATATCCTACAGTTCCATGTTCTGCCCCAGAGGAGTTATATTCCATACCCTGCATCAATCTGAATAGCCATTCCATAAAGAAGATGTCCCCCAAGAATAGCTGCTGATAGAGAATTCCAAAAGAATAACTTTCCAAGTTTTTTTAAATAGACTTTCATACTCGTAAAAATTTTTTTCGTTAGACATATTTATTTTTACATTTTTTTATTATATGTATTTTTTTAGAATGTCAAGTGTTTTTTTATAACAAAGAAAAAAAGGAAATCTGATTCTAGTTTTTTTTGTTTTATTCATTTTCAATAAACATTGTCTTGCTCCTATAGTGAAGCGCCTCCATAATATCGCCCACTACAATATTCTCCCTCTCCTCCATATCTGCGATCGTCCTAGCCAACTTGAGCAAACGATGAACCACTCTCCCTGAGAGAGAAAATTTCTCAGTCGCCTTTTGCAAGAAAAATCTTTACTCGCACTATCAAGGGTGATAAACTGATCAATATCCTTTGCTCTCATATAAGCATTGACTTGGATATCTCCTCACTTGAAACGATCCTGCTGAATTTTCCAGGCTTTTTTCACCCCTTCAAAAAGCTCTGCTGAAGAAAGCGAAGCAGATTTTTTTCGAGGAGAGTTGAGATATTCTCTCTAGGAATTTCAAGGATCATATCTACTCTATCGAGCAATGGTCCAGAAATTTTTACTTTGATATCTTTTGATCTCTGTAAGAGAACAAGAACACGCTTTGTCTGGGTCTTTATAAAATCCACATTTACAAGGGTTCATTGATGCGACAAACATGACATTAGCTGGATACTGAACCGTTCCACTTGCACGAGAGATATTGATTACTCTATCCTCAAGGGGCTGTCTCAAAACTTCCAATACCTCTCTTGGGAACTCAGTTAATTCATCGAAAAAAATAATATCCCCTTGTGAGCTAGAGATACCTCACCTGGAGTCAGATTTGCCCCTCATCAGATAATTGAAACCTTGGATGCGGTATGATGCACTTGCCTAAAAGGTCTACGCACAATTAAAGGCAGATCCTGATTGAGCTTTCAAACTACAGAATAAATCTGACTTACTTCAAGGATCTCATCAAAACCTAGAGGAGGCAATATGGTAGTCAGGGCTTTGCTTAGCATGGTTTTTCAGGATCAAGGAGCTCACACCATGAGTACATTATGCAATCCAGCTGCTGCAATACTCAAGGCTCTTTTTGCAAATAATTGCCCCTTGATATATTTAAAATCATTGGCATCTGAATCAGCATTTTCTCCTATTTCTGAAAAATTTTTGGCATTACGAAGGTAGGAAAGCTGACTTCCTTTGAGGAAAAAAAGTCTACAATCTGTGAAAAGTGTGTAATAGGAATAATCGTAATATCGCTGATATATTCCAGCTCATAAGCATTTTCTCGAGGGATGAAAAAAAGGTCTGATATCCCTTTTGTTTAGCAGAAATCACACTTGGAAGAAGTCCATTTACTCTCTTGAGTTTTTCCATCAAGCCCAAGCTCTCAGAAAAAACAAGAACTCCCCCATCCTCTCTGCATGATTGAGTCTTCCTTCATGAATCAACCCCAATAGTGCAACCGCCATTGCAAGGTCAAAAGAGGTTCCTACTTTTCTAAGGTGAGAAGGAGAAAGATTGAGAATAAATTTTTCTCTTTGGAAGGTCAATACCGACATTTCTAAAAGTTGATCTAATACGATCTTTTTGCTTCTTTGATACTCGCATCTGGAAGTCCAATAATCTCAATAGCTGGAAGTGCCTTGCTAGAATCTGCCTCAATAACAATCTCATGTCCAATCAATCAGAGATTCGTAAAGGTTTTTGGTCTGCATAATCATAGAGAAAAAAAGTTGGGAAAGAGTAAAAAGATTGGCGATTATGAATTATTCCATCCTTCATAATCAGCTTTTTTTGATTCTTTGTTATTTTTTTATAGATGAAAAAAACATTCTGACATTATTATTTTTTTCTACAAAAAAATCAAGTAAATATCTATTATTTAACAATTGTCAAAAAAATATTGATAAATAAAAAAATAACCTTTTTTTCCTAAAAAGAAAAAAATCCCAGAAATGAATATCTGAGATCTTTTTATTTTTTTACTCTGATACTTTTACTGAGATCCTTGATTTTACTGTTGGGAGACGATCCCCACCAAATAATCCTAAGTCTATCGAAGAGCTTGATATTTCTGGATAGGATTGTATCAACTTTTTGCGTCTCAGAAACCGTCTTTCCTGAGACAAGATTTTTTTGATAGAGGGAAGAATACCTTTGATATCCCTTTTGAAATCGTAACCTTGAAGAATAGAAACCTTTGTCGGTAGAATATACAGTGCATTGGATCAGATTTGAGATTTTTTTCCCCTGAAAGCTGAGCAACTAGAGTTTCTGATTTTAAATTCTCATAAAGGAAACTTAAGGAATTGGGATCTATACTAATTAGGTGAATACTGTCTGCCTGTCTTGCACGAACATATTCACTAAACGCATTCATTAAATCCTCCCAATTAACATAGAGAAAAAGAAAAAAAGAAACCTGAGCATATCCTTTGAGACTCGTTGCCTTATCTCCGATTTTTTTCCATCAATAACAATATTTTTCTATTGTTGTTTTGACCAATGGAGAGCTAAGAAATACCACAGCATTTTTTTGTTGGAATTGCTGTTTTACTGTGGCAAGCTTATTTTTGATAGACGCTATCAGTTAGTTTTTTTGTCTGAGGATAGCATGATCTTTTTCTGATACAATTCAGAGCGAAGTCGTAGATCAGCCTTTAAAGTCTTCTATTGCTTCTGCCCAGATCTTGGTTAAAAGATAACTTTCCTTGATATTCTTGATGGTCAGCTTGCTACCACGAGCGATATTTCCTCTGACTCAGATAAGGTTGCCTGCTTCATCATATTCTGAGGCAGTAAAGCTTAACCTTTAGTTCAGATGCCTTGTCTGGAGCTCCTGCGGGAATAGAAATTGGCTCCTTACTGACAAAGATCGTCCCATCTGAGGCAATAAACTTTGTATTTGCAAGTAAATCAAATTTGTTTGGAGTCCTATTATAAATTTTTACGGTTCCCTCTGAGGGATTACTGATATGATGAATATTATCCGTGCTAATTGACATCTGATACTGATAACGAATTGATCAGGTCTGATAAGGAATACTTAGCTGCCTGATAACTCCGCTTAGTCCTTGGAATCCTTGAGGATAATAACGGAAATTGTAAATAATATCTTCACTATTTTGGGCAGGGAAGAAGTGTTACTGTAGCTGATGGCATAAAAAAATAGTAACACAACCCAAAGCAGAGCAAGTCCAACTACCACCTCTAATCCAAAGATGAGATAAGTAAGATATTGTTGCTTATTTTTGCGTCAGGAGATGAAATCTTTTGCTATCAAAGAGGAATAACCCTAGCGTTCTAAGAATTTTTACGATAGGTCTTTGTTTTTGTTCCAAGACTCTAAGTCCTACTTGCTCAAAAATAGGTTCTGTTAAAGTTTTTTTCAGCTTTAAATACAATATTAAGCTGTCTAGTATTGATAATTTCCTGAACCTGCCTCCCCCATCGTTGATTATCAAAAAAAGCATGTTCAGAATCGATAGCGATCTCAACCTGCTTATTTGAAGGAATTTTTTTCTAGAATTTTTCAAGATTTTTGTAAATACTATCGGTCTTGGAAAAAAACAGTTTCATACTCGCCTCTCATTGAGAGAAAAATAAAAAGTTTAGTATGGCTTTCTCCATCTCCTTTGAAGCACAAAAAAAGCCAACAAATCAGAACCAAAAATCACGATATGATAGAGATCAAAACGGACAATACCCATATTAATAATTCCATGCGCTGGATAATTCCAAAAAGGTAAGATCAAAAGCAAGACTCCGAGGAATAAGATAAATCCCCAAATCCCAAGTCAGTTTTTTTGGCTCGTCATCTTCCAAAAGGTAATCAAAACATTGATAAGTAATGCTCATATTGAGAGGAAGATTCCGATAGGATAGACTCCACTGGTATACTTAATCAGATCACTCTCAGCTACAAGCGCCTGGACACACATCCAGCTCTGACATTCCTTTCCTACAAAAGTATCTCCGAGAACTAGAAACACTCAGAGAACAACCATTGCATTGATCAATCCAAAGAAAAAAAGATGTCTATCCATATTTTTTTACTTTCACTCCTCCTAAATCAAGAGAGGAAGTACAATATTGATCCGAAAATCGCAACCAAAAGTCCCAAAAGTCCGAAACGATAACCGTATGGACTAAAAACTCCAAATGAAGTAGGGATTAGTGTTTGATTTTGAAGTACAAATGTACTATATAGTCATAAAATATAAGTTGAAATCAGCAAAACTGGCAATCGAGTAAAAAAATTTCACAAAATCCTGATTGTATTTTTTGCTCAACTGATAGACAGTAATCAGGAAGGTTATCCCCGCAAGGATAATTCCAATTCCCGTCATATACCACTTTACGCCAAAGACTTCAATATAAGGAAACATACCAAACAATAAACATATAAAGGGTTATCTGAGATACTGCACGAGCTTTGTCTCTCTAAGAGCAGTAATTCTGATAATTCCTGGATAATCGAGTTGTTCTTCAATCTTTTCTCCAATCTTTTTCAATAATCACTCTACTTGGATATCGGAAATAAGTTTTGGATTAACAAAAACCATAATTTCTCTTCAAGCCTGCATAATATGTACTTTATCTACTCATTCTACCTCGAGAATGAGCTTCTCAAGTTCACCCATTTTTCTCTATAAAGAACTCCTTGGTATCAAATCTTGCACCTGGTCTAGAAGCAGACATAGCATCTGCAGCTGCCACGATCCATGAAATTGGATGAGTCATTTCTACATCATAATGATGTGATTCTGCAGCATTTACTATAATTGGATCCATACCCCACTTACGAAGCATATCAGCACCAACCTTAGTATGGGATTCTCCTGCTCCTGCTAGCACTTTTCCTACATCATGCAAAAGTCCTGCTCTCTTTGCTATTCAAGCATCAAGACCCAATTCAACAGCGATCATTTCTGCTGTTTTTGCTACCTCTAATGAATGAATCCATAAATTTTGTCCATAACTATATCTGAGGAAGAACTGACCAATCGTTCTCACAATTTCAGGCTTCATCATAGGGATATTGAGAACAGTCAATGCTTCTTTTCCCTTTTCAACCAAAGTCACCTCAAGATCAGCCACAACTTGATTGTAAACCTTCTCAATATAAAAAAAGGATTGATTCTTCAGTCTTTGATAAGCAGTTCAAGGGTTTTTAGCTGCGATAAATCTTTTTTTCACTATCGAAAGATGAAATTCTAACACTCAAAGGAGTATCATCAATCAGAAGCTCAACTCCGGTCAATTTTTTTCAAAGAGCGAGATATTTCTCCCCTCTCTACCGATAAGCTTTCCCTTAAACTCTTCACTTGGGAGATCGATCATCTTGGAAGTAAATTCACTTACCGTATCTGCAGCAATTCTTGGAAGGGCCTGAGAAATAATCATCGCTGCTTCTTTCTGAGCTTCTTCTGCTTTGATAGTTTTAAATTTTTTTCAATATATCTAATAAGTTCAGCTTGTGATTCTTGCTCAACTCTTTGAAAAAAATTTCAGTTTTTGCATCTTCTGGCTTGATATTTGCTATTTCTGAGAGTTTTTTTCCTTTTTGTAGAGCAATAATTTCGTCAATTTCTCTTTGTTTTTTTCTATAATTTTTGGTTTTTTTCTTCTTCGAGTTTTTTTCAAGTTTTTTTGATCCATTTTTTTTCTTCTCTGATGAGGAGACGATTCTGGATTTCTTCCATCTTGGCTAACCTTTGATCCTCGATTTTTTTGAGCCTTGATCTCAGCCTGTTCGAGCACTGATTCAGCTTTTTTTCTTGCTTCTTTGAGCATTTCTTCTTCGGTTTCTCTTGCTCTCTCCATTTTGGCTTTGTAACGGAGCTGTTTTTTTCACTAAAGGGATTTTTTTGTATCCATAGAATCCAGCAGCTCCTCCTATAGCTAGTGAGACAGCAGCGGTAATGATCGATCATAGTATTGGCATTATATCATCGTTTAATGCATAAAAAAATCTATATCTCCAAAAAAACTAATTCTCCAATAAAGAAGAAAAAAATCTGGCTTTGGAGGCTTGTTTGTCTATCAATTCAGGCTTTTTAGTCTTTTTAACTAAAAAGACCTTGGGATTATAAAATTCCCTCTCTTAAATGCAAATGAAAGTGAAAAAAATTAAAAAACTTGCAATTTTATAAAAAAAGATATATTTATGTTCGTTTATATATTAACCAATATTGCCATGACAAAAAAACAATACTCGAACTCACTCCTGAGACTCATGAAAATTTTCTTAAGCTCAAAGCTGCTATCGAAGATATGGCAGGAGAGAGTGTAACTGATGATCAAGTTGTTGATTTTATGATTAGAAGTATGCTCAATGCAGTAGAACTCCCTGAAGAAGAGGGGGAAGGATGTGGATGCTGTGGTCACGATCACCACCATCACGAACATCATCACCACTGCGATTGTGAAGAAGACTCTTGTGGATGTGATCATCACCACTGCGATTGTGAAGAAGACGCTTGTGAATGTGATCATCACCACTGCGATTGTGGAGAAGACGCTTGTGAATGTGATCATCACCACGAACACCACCACTGCGATTGTGAAGAAGACGCTTGTGAATGTGATCATCACCACTGCGATTGTGGAGAAGACGCTTGTGAATGTGATCATCACCACGAACACCACCACTGCGATTGTGAAGAAGACTGCCAATGCAAAGACCAAGAAGGAAAGTGCAATTGTGGAGATGAATGCGAATGTGATGATGACCATCACTGCGGATGCAAAACTCACTAATAACCATCTAAAAAAATAAAAAAAGAAGTCTGAAGTTGACTTCTTTTTTTAATGATAAGATTTTTTTCTGCCCGAGAAAGAATTTTCTGGATTAGATCTTGATAATTTATTCCTTGAGCAAGTTTTTGAAAGAGCAAGCGTGCGATCAAAAATTCAGAGTTTCCTCCCCTACTTTATCACAAGGAACTTTGAGAAGCAAACGCGGAAATCTAAAATGATCTGCAACTAGCTCAAATCCCCAGCTCTCCATATCTACAAAGCCTTCTCAGTCTATATCCCATCTTGTCTTGGGAATCTCTGAGGAATAAATACTGGCTACTTCTCCACAGAGAAATGGAAGTGGTGGCAGAAGCTCCTTGCTCGTTGCAAGGTTTTTTTGATTCTTCAGATCTGAAGAAGCTTTGGAGGAATTGACGAAGTATAATATCCGCAGACTCAAATATTTACGAGGAAAAAAACTCCTCTCCTGTATGCTGAGTCAAGTATTTGGTCAAAGTAAGGATCATTGCATAGTTTCCCATTCCTGTGCACAGGTAGTCGATCTGAAGCTTTGTTTTGAGATTAAGGGATTTGATCTGAGATTTTACGGTCTTGAGCTCTCAAGGAGTTGCACACACGATCAGAATTTTCATCTTTTTTTGGGAAAGAGAGATAAATAACTGAAAGTGTAGTGATTAACAAAGATCTTTCAAGACTTTATAGTCGACTTTTTCCTGTTCAGAGGAGCGGAAGTGCTCAAATAGGCTTGATTTCATCGATCTGGATGAGATTATTTACCCCCTGAGATCTCAGGTAAGTATTAACCTCTGAGAGTTTTAGATCTAGATCTACGGTAAAAAGGACAATTCTGATTCAGGATTCTAGTTCTTTTTCCCTCAATAGCAAGATTAAGAGCCTCGGAGCTGCCAAATCTTGCAGAAAGCAAGGATTCAATAAAAAGGAAGCGAAATCATCTCACCACCAAGCTTGAGAAACCTCTTTTTGTCTTCCTGTGATATACAAAAAAATCCATCTTTATCAAGATATCCGAGATCTCAAGTTTTGTATCGCTTTTTGCCTTGAAATGTGATAAAGGGAGAGGCGATTTTGCTATCCTGATAGCCAGAAAAAAACGCTTGAGAGGAAAAAAATAGATCATTCCCTCCTGATTGAGAGGCTTTTTCCTCCAGGCTTTCAAGATCAAGGATTTTTATCTCTCCATTGGAGATTGAGATTCCAGCAGATTGTTTTTTTGTTTTTTTTGAGCGTATTGATTGAAATAATAGGCGAACACTCAGTAATCCCATAGCCCTCGAGGATAACTGCTGAAGGAATCAGCTTTTTGGCTTTTTTTCAAAGACGGACTCTGAACACTTCTCTCCACCGGTAATCACATAACGAAGTGAGGTAAGCTGATCAGGACTGGCAACATTTAATAAATTGCGGAGAAAGGTTGGCGTAGTGGCAAGGAGTGTAGGCTGAGTATGCGCAATCAGGCGAGCAACGCTTAGAGAGTCGTTGGGATCAGGAGTATTAACCAATCTCAGTCCTGCCACCAGTGGCAAAAATCGTATTTACCGTAAATCCAAAAACTATGAAACGGCGGCAAATAGCCCAAAAAGTCTCTCATCATGCTTGATATCAAGGATTCCTAAAGCTCACTGGAGATTGGAAATAAGATTGCGATGCGTGAGAGGAACTGCCTTTGGCAAGGCTTCACTTCAAGAAGTATAGAGAATAACGGCAGTAGGATCAAGCTTTGCTGGGATAGGGAAGTAAAGCGAGCGCGCTAATGCCCAAAGCTTGCGAGAAAGGGGAATATTTTTTTGAGGAGATCTTCGAGAAAGACAAATTCATACTGATCTAATCGAGCAATATTGATCTTTTTGATAAAAAGGCCTTGGAGGTCAGAATTTTTTTGGTTTTTGAAAATTTGACACAATGCTCAAAAAAGCTGGCTGGGAATGCGTCCAGTTCATCATTACGGGAATTTTTCTCAGCAAGATAGGTCGCCAAGAGCAGAATTGAAGTACTTGCAAGTGCTGGGAGCATAATCCCAATATACTGCCCCTCAATCGATTTGAGATAATCGGAGATGAGAAGCGACTTGAGGACAATATCCTTTCTCGACTGCATACCAAAGAGCTGATCGTAGACTTGTGATGCAGTTTTGTCAGACTTCCACTGAGATTTGAAATGCTGAAGGATATTTTGCGCAGGATCGAGATTTCGAGAGAGATTCTGTGGCGAGATATGCCAATCACAAGGCTTAAAAAGCTGACTCTCGCTCTTGGTCAGTCCCGATGCCATAGCTACCATATCGGCTACAGTTTTGAGCTCAAGGATTGGAGTATTGGAAGCTTTGGGATAGGTAGAGAGAATGGTGTTTTTGAGCTCTGCCATATCGAGAGAATCAAGATAGAAGTCAAAAACCAAATGCTGATCGAGTGAAATATTGGTCTCTGGAGTCAGATTTTTGATCTTTTTGAGTTCTGAGGAGACAAAATCAATGATATCAGTTGAGAACTTGGAAGTATCATAGGACTGGATATCTTGCAAAGAAGCGATAGAATTGGTAATGGTAGCAGGAAGCTTTTTGTGCTTGACATCGTTGAAATAGAAGTAATGTGGGAGATAATTGAGCTTCTCCTCCCTCTTTGATTATAAAAATCTTCCAAATACTGATTGAAACTGACTAAATCACCTTGAGACAAGTCCTTAAGAGTTGAAGTCTGATCTAGGATTTCGATCAGGATTTTTCTTTTGGGGAGAAAAATAAAAAGGTTTGCGATAAGATACCAGAGAGCCTTTAGAAAAGTAAAGAAAAGCTTAGGACGAGCGCCATTCCAAGCATTGGACCACATTGATCACCAGAGTCCTGAAACCCTCACAGTTAGCACTTTGGTCTCAGAGAGGGCGGATTGAAGTGCAAGATAGGCTGATTTTTTTGGCTCAGAGATATTCCTTCCCCTGCCCGGCAATCTGTCCTGAAGGAAAAAAAGCAAGACAGAATCGCCCACCTCTAGTGCAGACTGGAGCTGATCAAGCGAATGATTGAGGCGAGAGGCGAGAAGCTGACTATCCTTGCTTGAAGACTCCTCTACCGCAATCGCTCCAATACGATCAAAAAAACCGCTTGAGGAAACGATTGTTGGCAAAGGCAGAGGTAGCAACTGGCCTGAGGCGTACCTTAGGGACAAAAAAAGCGAAAAAAATAATCATTGGCTCCAAAAGAGAGCTATGATTTGGTAATACCAGATAGCTCTGTGCAGATTTTAGCTGAGAAAGTCCTTTGATCTGAATATCATAACGAAATCTCACACACCAAAGAAAAAGTTTAGCCAATCGCTTCATCATAGGGAAAAGAGGATAAAAAAAGTCAGATTTTTTTGAGGGAGTTTCTGTTTAAGTATAAAGGTTTTATGATTTTTTTCGCAAGTTTTTTTGAGGACGATGGGACTGGAGTCTCAGGAGTTTTTTTATAAACAAAAATCCCACACTATCGTGTGAGATTCTTGATTATTTTTTTATAGAATTATCTAACAACTACAAATCTCAACTCAGCATTATCTTTTACACAACATTCTCCTTTTTTTTGAGACCTGCACCATCTGCTGCTGCTGGAGCAGTACTTCCTTTTGGAGCACATCCAGTTGTTTTTAACAACAGAAGAACAGAGTTGAAATGTATTAAAAATCAGTATCACCAGGAGTATATGTAGCAGCAGGTGAAACTTTTACACCCTCCAACATCGCTTGTGTTGCATTTGCCTTATCAGAGCTTTCAGATTTTGATGCTAGAATATAAGCTGCATTTTTTTACTGCATTTCTCCAAATTCTGAAATAAGTATATTGTCCTATTGTCCCATCTTGAGATCCTACCTTAACTGCAGGTGCATTAGATTGAGGATCTTTTGGAAAAATCTTTTAGATAACCTCTTTGATCAACAAGAATCTCTTTCAAAGCACCTTCTGCATCTTTTTTTAGTTGTAGATTCTGCAGGATATTCACCTTTTGCTGTTGCATAAAGTTCTAGAGCTGTAGAAATATCAGTCAATCCCTTTTCTCTCGCTACATCTCTAGTAGCTCCCTGAGCTCCCTGAAGTCTAGGCAAGATCGCTGCTGCGAGGATACCGATGATAACCACTACGATGAGCATTTCCACGAGTGTAAAAACCTTTTTTTCAAATTTTTTTCATTGTGTATAAGTATAAAAAAATAAAGAAATGACAACAGGACCTCTTGCCCATGTGTTCGTCCCTGCTTATAGTACTTTGAATAGAGAAATCAAGATAAATCAACCTTTTACCGCCATCTTGGCTTGACAAAAGAGGTGAAAAGTTTACTTTTTTGTTGGTATTTTAAAAAGATTGGGATATAGTGGGCATCGTTTTTCTAGCAAAGAAAAACAATGAGAACATGCGAGAAATAGCTACCAATCAAAAATATATTATCCTCCACAAAAAAAGTCAAAAAAACCTGATCCAGAGTCAGTTTTTTTTATTGTTCCAATAAGACAAAAGAGCCTCAAGGAAATTCCCAAGGCTCTAAATTTTAGTAGTATTACTGATAAGACTGCGCAGTATCTACTATCTGTAGGAGGAGTTTTTTTGTATCGTTTCAGCCTCAGAAAAAGACTTGATCGGATCTGAAAGTAATCCTTTCAGCTCTAGTAGATCATTAAATATCAGAGGTTTGAGGCGTGAGGAATTGCCTCCGAGAATTTCACAAGCAAAAACTATTCTTTTTCGCTAGATTGGCAGAAGATCCTCTATTACAGCTCTTCATATAGTAGCTAATCCTTTCAAGAAGGGTAGCTCGAAGCTTTTTCTCTATGGGAGAAATCCCCTTGATAACAAATAGCAAAAATCTCCAGCTATCCCCTTAAAAAAATCTCCGAGACACTATAGCATCATAGGGAGTTTTTCTGCTCAGAAGAACACGCTCCCGAACTAAGCAAGCTCCTTCGTACAGCAAGGAAATGCTCCAAAGAAAGTTTTATTTTTTTCTACTCCATTTTGAATCTTAATCTTTGTCATATTTATGGTTTTTTTATTTTACGCTACTACTTTATATTTTTTTGCACCAATGTCAATTATTTTTTTATCTTTATCAGAACAAGATAAACACCTTTTTAAATAAAAAGAAAGAGTCTCAGAGATTTCCCCGAGACCCTCGTCTTAGTTAAGATGATGCTTAAGCATGATACTGCTTTGCGAGATTTACGATACTATTGAGCATATCGTTACCACTCTTTGCGAAAGAAACTAGCGCACCAGAAGCTGCAAGTTGAGTTTTCAAGGCTGAGAGGAGATTAAACATATTCCCCCTAAGATCAGCTGAGTTCCCTCCGAGGATCTGGCAAGCAAAGTAATCTCTGGAATACTCCTCCCCTATCTGTTGTGGATCATCACTAGCGATCCTCATATAGTAGTCTACAGACTCGATAAGAGATTCTTTGCTAGGAGTATAAGGCGATCGAATAGGAGAGATTATAAGATCAAAATCCTTTGCTATAGATGAGAAGAAACATCGAGAGACTAAATTATCAATCTCTATCATTGATACAGAGGAATCCTCCCTTTTTGCCACCAAGAGCAAACGCCTTAGTTCGAGAGAAGATTCCAATATCTTCTTCTGATCCTCTTGAGGATTATTATCTAGATATTTTTCTAGACAGTCAAATAAATACTTCATAGGTCAAGTTTGTTTTTACTATATTTATATTACAGCATATTATTATATATTTTCACATAAATATCAAGCTCTTATTTCTCCCTGACTATAGCTCTCTTAACTTCATTTTTAAATGAAAGAGCCTCAGGAAGTTTCCCCGAGGCTCTAGTCTTAGATGATGATTAGGCATGATACTGCCCTGCAAGTTCTACAATCTGCTGGAGCGTCTTTTGGATGCCCAAGACCTGATTTCTCGTAGCATTGGACCGTGAGACATTACAGAGTTGAGTCTTAAGCCTCTTGAGCTCATCATAGATCAGAGGCTTGATCTCAGTGGCATTACCGTACTGAATGAGCTCAGCAAAGCTGTCTCTTGGGGAGCTGTTTTTTTCTCCCCTCTTGATACCTAGATCGATATAGAAATCGACCATTCCTGAAAGATCCTCCCTCCCCATAAGTCTCCATTGCCCTGTAAAAGGACATCTGTAGACATAGTTCTGGTGATCAAATGCCTCTTTGATTCCAGTGAAGAATGTTTGCGCTAGGCAAGCTGGAGACAGTTCACTTCCTCTAGATGTAGATGTACTAGGCTCACATTGCAGACTGATAAAGTATTCAAGAGGTGAAACTTTCTTCTTAGCTGCGTCTTTGAGGATCCTTTCTTTTTATTACATTCCAGTTCATAGTTGTTTATGTTTAGTATGTTTATATTACGATGTAATTTATATACTCTTTTATAGAAATGTCAAGTCTTTTTTTAGTTTTGGTGTTGTATTAAATAGCACTTTTCTATATTCAAAAAAAGCCGCTTTTACAAAACCCAAAGATGCCAGTATTTATGCGACTTTTTAATGCTATTTTTTTGATCAAAATCTCCTTCTTTGGAGGTGCGGAGAATTGAACTCCGGTCTAAAAGGCATAATGCTCGAACTCTACCATTATAGTCAGCTTTTTAACCTGATTTTTTTAGCCTTGCAGAGAGAGGGAGAAGACAAAAAGCAACAAACGCTATTCTTCAATTTGATCAATGCAAGGTTTGGGTTTCCTGCTCAAATCGGCCTTGCTCCTAGCAGGAGTCAGTAGCAAGGTTAGTTACTGGCTTGAAAGCTTAAGCGTAAGCTTTAACAAGTTCAGCTCTCGCAAGGAGAGATTTTGCTGAGTTAGCATTTTTTTTGTTTGATCGAGTTTATGCTCTGCGATCATCGAGCAATGGCTATCGAGGATTACGGATTCCTTCTATCAAATCCAAAGTCACCCCCATCTCTTTTTATTATACCAAAAAAACTGAAAAATCAAGAAAAAAATCTGACTCCCGAGGACGAAAGTCAGACTTTTTTTCTGGTTTCATTTATTTGGAAACCAATGGGCATTAGCTCTCTGGGAGAGCTAAGGGCGATTACCTCTTTGGAAACCAAAGAGCGATCTCTTTTTCTGCCTCTTTAGCATTAGCAGAAGCATGGATCACATTTTTCGATCGGAGCATCGGGATCAAGCAATCCAAAAATCTGCTCTGATTGTTCCCTTTTCTGCTTTCCAAGGGCAGGTAGCACCAGCAAGTTTCCTTGCACGAGCAATTGCATCTTCACGCTCCATGAGGAGAGGAACAATAGTATCCGACTGCATGAATTCCATGACCTCATCAAAGACATGTGCTCGTCCTTCAGCTTCGAGTCTGGTTTTTGAGCTGACCAATTCCTTCATAGTGCTCGAAGAGTTCGTCGTAAGTTGCCTTACATTCTCTTTTTTTCAAGAATAGTAAAGCCATCCTGCACAAAACGACCAATTACTTGATCGCGAAACCCCTTGCGAACACAATCAGGGCTTAAGAATAATAAGAGTCTTTTTCTTTCATAATTTTTTTAATTTGATAAATAAATATTTGTATCACACTCATCTTATATCAAAAAAACCACTAAAGTCAATAGAAATGCTTTTTTTTGTTTTTTTATTGCTTTTTGTGGTGATTTCGTTATGCTAAGCTTGTATTTTAGTTTTTTTATTATTATAAAAAAAGATGAAAAATTCTGATCCTTAATGCTGGTAGTTCCTCCCTCAAGTATCAAATGTTTGATATGGAGAACAACGAAGTTTTGTGCTCTGGACTCGTAGAAAGAGTAGGAATCGATGGTGGAAAAAAATTACTCACAAAACCAAAAAAACGGAGACAAACACCCATTTGAACTTGACTTGCCAAATCATGAGGTAGCTTTGCATAAGGTATTGGACATCTTGGTAAATCCTGAATTTGGAGCAGTAAAGAGTCTTGATGAAATCAATGCCGTAGGACATAGAGTTGTACATGGAGGAGAAAAATTTGCTCACTCTACATTGATTACGCCAGAAGTAAAAGAAGTTCTTCATGAACTCGTAGAACTTGCTCCATTGCACAATCCTGCAAATATTATGGGAATCGAAGCATGTGAAAAAGTTTTGCCAGGAGTACCAAATGTAGCCGTATTTGATACTGCTTTTCATCAGACTATGAAACCAGATCACTTCCTCTACCCTCTTCCTTATGAATGGTATGAAAACTACAAAGTAAGAAGATATGGATTCCATGGAACTTCACATAGATATGTATCAGAAAGACTCGCTGAAATCACAGGAAGAAACGACCTCAAAATCATTACTTGTCATGTAGGAAATGGAGCATCTATCACAGCTGTAGACTCAGGAAAGGTTATCGAAACATCTATGGGACTTACTCCACTTGAGGGACTTATGATGGGAACGAGATGTGGAGATATTGATCCAGCTATCGTACCATTTATGATGAAAAAAAGAAAACCTAACTCCAGATCAGATTGATACTATTATGAATAAAAAAATCAGGAGTACTTGGAGTTTCTCAAATCTCAAGTGATCACAGAGATATTGAAGGTGGATACAATGAAGGTAAAGAAAGAGAAGTAACAGTAATGAATATGTATACCAATGCTATCCTTAAATATATTGGTAGCTATGTAGCTTTACTCCAGGGGGTAGATGCAATTGTTTTTCACTGCTGGAGTACTTGAAAATTCAATGCTTCAAAGAAGACTTATTGCTAGTCAACTTGGTTGGCTCGGAGCTCACTTTGATGAAAGTCTCAACAACTTTAGAGGAGAAGAAAAAAAGCAATCACTACTCCAGATTCTAAGGTTCAAATCTGGGTTATCCCAACCAATGAAGAACTTATGATCGCAAAAGATACTTATGAACTCGTAAAAATAAGTTTAAAAAAACAAAAAAATCTGATTCAAAAGAGGGAATATCCTCAGGAGTCAGATTTTTTTCTTTTTATTGAGCAAGAGATAGGTGATACACTATTGATCATTTTCTACGAAGAAATTTTTTTCATAATCAGAAAGTGAGATCTGTGTCTCAAGCTTGCTACAGTCAAATGAACTACAGTAACTCGGAGTGAGGAGTTTCATCAGATCTCCAGGAGTAAAGAGGGATTTTTTTCTGCATTTAGTCCAGCAGCTTCAAATCACTCAAAAAAATAAGCTCACTACAGTAAAAAAAGATCGCTTTTATTTTCAAGCATTGGGATAGCCCCCTTCTCTCCACTTTTTTTCTTCCTCATGAAAGGGTATCATAAGCCATTCCGGCAGTATCATATTTTTGCTCAAAGTTTGCTTTTGTGCAAAGGCTACAGCCTTTTTCTCCGTATCATTCAGGAGGATTGAGCATCATGACATCGATCATAGTATTGTCTCTGGCAAAAATAGTCTGTGAGTTTTTTTCTTCATTTACTCCTTTTGAGTTGGCATGAGTAATATAGATTGTTCAATCAGAATCAACCTTTGAGATCATGACTGCATGCTGAAATCAGGATCCGCTCGTAGATTGGGTTAATGGATGTAAGACAGACTTTTTTTCATCATAGTGTTTAATTCTCCATTTCCTTTTCCTTGGGCTCAGACATTAAACAGCAAAACCTTCCCAACTGCCTTATCTTTAGGAGTGAGGAGCTGGTATTTGAGTCTATCATAGGGACTTGGAGCAGGGAGTTGACGCTCTAAACATTGATTTTCTAGTGCTTTTATCCTTGCAGAGCGACATCAAAAAAAGTTTTATCCGTGAGATCACTCAAAGAAGAATTCTGATTTTTTTAATATCTTGTTCAAATTGGGAAATGAGTTCATGCAATTCTGCTGTGCTTTTTTTCCCGAGAGATTGAGTTTTTGAATCTCGGATTCAAGGTGTTTAAATCCAGATTTTTGAAGAAAGAGAAAAAAACTTTTGAAAAAGCCCTTGTATAAGCTCAAGAAAGGCTTGAACATATTCCTTTTTTTTGGAGTTTCTCTCCTATAGAATGGAGAAAATCAACATCTTTTTGTAGAAATCTTGATCTTGCTGAATCTTTGAGATGATTTCATTTGCGAGATTTCAGAGCTGTGTTTGAGTTTCTGCGGTAATTTCTTTTTCAGGTGTTGACCTATTTTGAGCTATTTGATCTTTAAGATCTCAAAGTTCTTGTTTAATATTTTCTGTAACTTTCTCTGTTTCTTTTTTTCACTATCCGAACTTGTTAGCTCTTTTTTTGAGATCATTCTGGAGAACTATTTTTTTCAACTTCTGCCATGATAGAAAAAGAGAATATGATAAAAATAATTAGTTTCAATTATAGTAAAAATTTGGAAATCAGGCAAGTTTTAGTTAATGTTTATGTTAGTTATTCAATTTGTTTCTTACTTTTTGCTACTCAAATCCATATTTTAAAGGGCAGCCCGGAATACAAAATATCCAGCTTTTTTTGTCAGCAAAAAAAGGTCCAAAAAAATATCGCTTTGTGCTATATAGTTTTGTAAAAAAATTTAAAAATCTGATTCGAGAGATCAACACTTCTTTTTGAGTCAGATTTTTTTGTAATACTATATTTTTCTAGATAAAAAAATAAAAATCAATATCTTGACTTTTTTTATGTTATTTTTTTATACATTATGTCAATGTAAACACAAATATTCACCTACAAATAACTCTTATGAAAGGGAAAAAGACCAGGTTTATATCCGCAAGATATAGCTCCTACAAGTATCCAGAACTCGAAAGTGATCCCGAGTTTGCTCGCAGATTAGGGATGGAGGTAAAAACCTCTTTATTCTTCTCTGAAATTGTAGAGGATTTTTGATCTGCATATCTCACCTAATGCAATACGAGGAAGAATCGACATCATTGAATGGAGGATATTCAAATATCTACCCAGCTATACTCCAGACTCTTATTTCCATATGAGAGAGGAAAATAACTTTGCATACGGCCTCAATGGTGGGAATGCATATCAGTTAAAGCCAGAGTTGTATAAGCTTTTATCTACTTTAGATACTCAGCTTCGTTGGATAAAGTTTTGTCCAGCTCCGAAATCTTTCAAAGATCGCTGGATTTCAGAGCTCAATGAGGCGCTTAAGCAGATCGTTGATCTAGCAAAACAGTATCGAGGGGATACCTTATATATCCCTTAATTACAAAAGACTCAAGGAGTTCCTTGGGTCTTTTTTCTTGCTTTTGACTCTCAAATCCATACTATAAAAGGCAAACTGGAATGCAAAATATCCAGCTCTTTTGTCAGCAAAAAAGATCAAAGAATATCGCTTTTGCCTTGTTCGATTTTTGTAAACAAAAATTAAAAAAATCTGACTTTTGTTGCTTTTTTTAACCTTATTATCTCAATAGTATGTTAGATAAATATCAAGCTTCGTCTCTAGAATCTCGCTGGGCAAAGACTTGGGAAGAAAAGGGCTATTTTTTTGAGCTACTCTTGATCCCCAAAAAGCCTAATTATAGTATTGTAGTTCCTCCACCAAATGTGACAGGAATTTTGCACATGGGACATGTCCTCGATGCGAGTATTCAGGATGTCTTGATCAGACGAAAGAGAATGTCTGGATACAATACGCTTTGGCAGCCAGGAACTGATCATGCTGGTATCGCAACCCAAAAATAAAGTGGAAAGAGCTCTTGCAGAAGAAGGGAAGAGGAAAGAAGACATAGGAAGAGAGGCTTTCATTGCAAAAAAACTCGAGAGCGAAAAAGAAAAAAATACGGAGGAATCATCACCACCCAACAAAGAAAAACTCGGTGCCTCACTCGACTGGGAGAGAGAAAGATTTACTATGGATGAGGGGCTTTCTGAAGCAGTGAAAAAAAGCACTTTGTAGACCTCTACAATGATGGACTCATCTATCAAGGAGAATATATGGTCAATCGATGTCCTCGCTGTGGAACTGCACTTGCTGATGATGAAGTAGAGATGCTCGATAAGGAGTGAAACTTCCGAGAAATCAAATATCCAATTGTCTGAACTGATGAGAGCCTTATCCTTGCTACAACGAGGCCTGAAACACTCCTTGGAGATACTGGAGTCGCAGTTCATCCGGATGATAGCAGATATCAGCATCTCATCGGCAAAAAGGTTATTGTTCCTTTGACAGGAAGAGAAGTGCCTATCGTAGCTGATAGCTATGTAGAAATGGATTTTGGAACTGGAGTGGTAAAAATGACTCCAGCTCACGATCCTAACGATTTTTGAAGTAGGAAAAAAAGAACCTGACTTGATCTTTTTGGTTGTTCTTACTCCAGATGCTAAAAATCAATGAGAACGGAGGGAAATATGCAGGACTTGATCGTTTTGAAGCAAGAAAGCAAATCGTAGCTGACCTAGAAGCACAAGGGTACCTGGTAAAAGTAAGAAAACATAATCATGCAGTAGGACACTGCTATAGATGTAATACTGTGATTGAACCAAGAGTTTCTCGCCAATGGTTTGTAAAAATGGCTCCTCTTGCAGCTCCTGCTCTAGAAGCCGTAAAAATCAGGGAAAATCACCATTCAACCAAAAAAGATGGGAGAAAGTATATTACAACTGGCTTGAGAATATTAGAGACTGGTGTATCTCTAGACAAATCCGATGGGGACATAGAATCCCAGCTTGGTACGGACCAGATCAGAAGGTTTTTTTGTAGCAAAGAGTGAAACTGAAGCAAAAAAAGTCAGGCTTTTAGCCTTTTATGGACATGAAGTTGAGCTAACTCAGGAAACTGATGTGCTTGATACTTGGTTTTCATCTGCGCTTTGGCCGTTCTCTACTATGGGTTGGCCTGAAAAAAACTGAGCTTTTGGAGCGTTTTTTTATCCAACTTCTACGCTTGTAACTGGGGCAGATATTATCTTTTTTTCCGAGTAGCGAGAATGGTGATGATGGGAATTTACCAGATGAAGGAAGTTCCTTTCCATGATGTGCTTTTCCATGGAATCGTGAGAGATGATCTTGGTCGTAAAATGTCTAAATCTCTAGGGAACTCCCCTGATCCCCTCAAACTTATCGATGAGTATGGAGCTGATGCGATCAGATTTACGATGATTTACAATACTTCTGCTGGGCAAGATGTTCATTTCAGCGAGAAACTTCTTGAAATGGGAAGAAACTTTTGCCAACAAAGTACGAAATGCAACCAACTTTGTACTCATGAACCTAGAAGGATTTGATGCAAAAAAAGTAAATAAAGCTGACCTTGATTTTTGAACTCGTAGATCAGTGGATTTATTCAAGACTTCATGAAACTATTGATCAAGTCAATAAAAAAACCTAGATACCTACACCCTTGATGAAGCTGCAAAAAGCCGTGTATGAGTTTATCAGAGGAGATTTCTGTGATTGGTATGTGGAGATGGCTAAGGTTCGTCTCTATGCTAATGAAGACCTCAGATCCAAAAACTACCGCTCAACGAGTCCTTAGAGATGTACTTGAAAGTGCACTCAAGCTCTTGCATCCATTTATGCCGTTTATCACTGAGGAGCTTTTGGCAACATATCAAGCTTGAGGGAGAAACTATTATGCTTGCGGACTTTCCAAAAAGCAGATCAACCCCTTATTTCTTCAGAGGTAGATGGTGCAATGAGCTATATCCAAGAAGTAATCACTGCACTGAGAAATATCAGAGCAGAAGCAGGAGTTGCTCCATCAAAGGAAGTCTCTGCACTGATCAAAAACAGCATCTGAGTCAGAATTATCTATCCTTTCTGAAAAATAAGGCATTCTTGATGAAGCTTGCAAAGCTCTCTTCTCTTGAGTTTGGAAAAAGAGCTCCAAAAGCCTGATCTCTCTGGATTTAGAGTCGTTGGACATTCAGAAATCATTGTTCCATTGCTTGGACTCTTGGATATTGGAGCTGAAAGCAAAAAAATCCTCGATCAAATTGCAAAAACTTGAACAAGGGCTTGCAAACACCAATGCAAAACTCAGCAATGAAACCTTTGTATCCAAGGCACCAGCTGCGGTTATTGAAAGAGAAAAAAAGCAAATCTTGCTGATTATCAACAAAAAAATTGAGAAACTTCAAGCAAATCTTGCTTTGCTCAAAGGAAGTAAATAATAAAAAGAGAGTCTTAAGAAAAAGGCTCTTTTTTTTGTTAGCAACTTGTTTGTGTATAAGATAAAAAAATCTTTTTAAAAAAAGAAAAAAATCTGACTCTAGGGGTTAAACCAAGTCTGAAGTCAGGTTTTTTTCTATAACAGCTGGATATACTTTCTTTAACCTATCCAAAATGACTTGTAATTGTGGATCATTTATTTTTAAACTGATTCCCTAATGATATTAAATAATTGATATTTTTTTATAATATTCAACCATACTATCTTTTTTTGTAACTTAAAAAAAGCTAACATCTTTTTAACATCATTTGAGCCATATTTAAAGAATTAATATCCCGATCTCTGATCTTCTCATTAGTTTCCTTTTGATACCTACTTGGTCAACTGTACCATAACCTCAATAATCTCTGGAACATCATTAAATCTTATCCCATAAAAAAATCCGGATGAGAAAAATTGATCATAGGAAGAATTTGAAGAAGGAATCGTAATCGCAAAAAAAGTACCCCTATCAAGCCAGCAATCAGCCAAATAATAGGATTATTTTTTTTGTACTCTTCTTGTACCTAGAGTCATTTCTCGAGCATTTGGAGTTGGCCCAAAGAGTTCCCAAAGATTTCGAAATCATAGCCCAATGAGCCCTCAATTATAATCAAAACAACTCATGGTCATGCTAGTAGTTTCTCAATATCTCCTCCGAATCCCCATATCAAAGTAATCAGTCAAAGAGACACCAAGCAGAAAGAATAAAAATATTGGTTGATATACAAATAGTCTCCATAAACTTTTACTTGAACATGGAGCTAGCTTTTTTTCCCTTGTTCATCTTGAAGCTCAATTCCTGTGATCAGATATCAGAGCGTCGTTCCCTCGGCAAGCACCAAGGTAACATTTACTACAGCTCAAATAATTGTTAATAAGAAAAAATAATCCAAATTTGATGCCCAAAATCTCATCCATCTATTTGCCAACTTAAGTTCTGAAACTGGCTGTTCAGTGAGTAATTCCTCGTTTCTTATCACAGGGGATCTATTTGAAGAATCTAAATGGCAAGATTGATCACTACAATATTGATCAGCTTTTTTTCCTTCTTTTAGTCTCCATTTTTCATATGCTTCTCTGTCTTGGGAATAATCTCTACCCGAATCCCCCATCTCAAGTGGCATAAAAGGAACACTACCCATTTCATCTTCTTGATTATCCTCTCACCAGTCTCTTAGAAATTCTTGTACCGCTTTTTCTCCTTTTTTTGTTTTTTTCCAAGAAGAACGGATAAAGTTAATCTCTGCTGCTTTTTTTCTTCTGATCGCTCAAATTCTGCATCATCTTCCCACTGCTCCTCAGGTTGTTGAAATTGAGTATTTTGATGTATTTTTTTCATGGTTGCTGATCTTGAGCAAAAATTCTTAAAACTGACTTCATTATTAGGTTCTGAGTTTTTTTGAGATCAGGTGTTTTTTTGATGTAGAATTAGAGACAAGTTTGTCATCTCCTCACTTTTTTTCCACTCTCGCTTAGCCCTAATGTTGCATCATAAATATTTGTTGTTTCAATAAGCTTGAGGAAACAGTCCTTAGTAGCTCTGATATCTGCCATTGCATCGTGGGCTCAGTCAAAAGGAACTCCAAACAAATAGGTATGAAGTTCTTGTAGTTTTGGTCGTTTATTGTTCTTGATAGTAGGAATGAGTCAGGTGCAAGGCAGCATCGTATCAATCCATTTTATCTTAGATGGATCAAAAGGGCAATAGTTTCTTCTTGCCTCTCAGATGATCATATTTTTTTGTCAAACTCTACATTATGACCGATGACAAAGTCAGCTTTTAACATATATTCCAAAAAAATCCTCGATATAATAACTCATCTGACGATAACCAACAAGATCCTCTTTATAAATTCCATGCACTTTACTCGCTCAGATCGGAATCTGGACACTATCTGGGATATTGATATATTGGTTAATCACAGCAAGTTCTCTAAATTCTTGCGTATCAAGATTATACTCTCCAAAAATCCCACCGAACTGGATAACATAATCTTTTTGTGGGTCGATACCTGTAGCTTCAGTATCAAAAAAGAAAAGTTTAAAAATATTTTTTTGTTTACCTCTTTTAGAGCCTTCTGGCTTTTGAGCGTTTATTCTCTCCATATTTTGAAGGGGCAAAAAAATAAATACGATCACATCGTATATATTCGTATGTCAAAAGTCAATAAAAAATACTTCCCCAAAAAATAAAAAAACTGACTCCAAAGGTCAAACCAAGTCTGAAGTCAGGATTTTTATTTTTTAAAATTAGTTATTTGTTTGATCTTGGTCATTGAATCCGTGCATTGTTCTATAGTTCTCACCTACAGGCAAGAGTCTACCAATAATCACGTTTGACTTAAGATCTGAAAGCGTATCAATAGATCCTCTAAGAGAAGCTCCTACCATTACTCTGATAGTTTCCTGGAATGATGCAGCAGAAAGCCAAGAATCACTCTCCTTTGCAATTGTTGTCAATCCTAGAGCAACTCTCTTTCCTTGGGCAAGTCTCTTTCCTTGAGCCTCAAGTTGAGCATTTACTTTGATATACTCTTCATACTTTACATAAGTACCAGGGATAAAGCTTGAATCTCCTCCATCTTCAATAAAGACCTTTGAGAAGAGCTGCTTTACCACTACTTCGATATGCTTATCATTAAGGTCTTGTCCCTGAGATGCGTACACTCTCTTGGACTCACTAATGATATATCTCTGAGCCTGAAGATCTCCTACGATGTTTTTTTATATTCCATCACATCAAGAGCTCCAGTAGTCAAGATTTCACCTTTGTAAACTCTAGCTCCTACCTTAGTCTTCTTTGGTGTAAGACCAACGAGTGATTTAGTAAAGATTTCCTCTACTCCAATAGTGATAAAAATCTTCATTGATATCAAGCACCTTACCTGCCTCTTTGATCTTAAGTTTTGAAGATCCTTTTGCTGCATAAGATGCTCCCTTAGCAAGAAGTTCACCTGGTTTTTACTGTTACGGTATATCCTTCTTTTTACAAGGTATGATCTTTTCTGAACCTCTCCAGTAAGTCTAATCTTTCCAAACTTTCCTCCTTCTGGAGTTTCCTCAAATGAGATCACACCGTCAAATGGAGCTACGATGGCTGGATTCTTTGGAGGTCTTACTTCAAAGAGCTGCTTAACTCTATCAATACCTGAAGCTTCTGCTGCTCCGGCAACTCCACCATCGTGGAAAGTATCAAGGGTAAGCTGAGTTGAAGGTTCTCCAATAGACTGAGCGGCAATCACTCCTACAGGAACTCAAACTTCTACCATATTTCTTGTAGCAAGGTCCATTCCATAACACTTCTGGCAGACACCAGAGATACAATGACAAGTAAGTGGACTTCTTACTTTGATAGTAGAGATTTTTTTGAAGTTTCAATCAGGCTTAAAAGCTGATTTATTGATCATTTCTCCTGCGCGAAGGATCTTTACTCCATTTTCATCAATAACATCTTCAGCAACAGTTCTACCATAGATGAGAGATGCAAATTTTTTTCTCCCTTGAGTTCAGCTTCTTCTCTAGAGTAGATGATATATTCACTAGATCCACAGTCCACTTCTCTAACAATAAGTTCTTGAGACGCATCACAGAGTTTTCTAGTAAGGTATCCTGATTCAGCAGTTCTAAGGGCAGTATCGGCTTTACCTTTACGTCCAGAGTGGGCTGAAATAAAGTATTCAATAGGCTTAAGTCCTTCTACAAATGATGATTTGATAGGAAGTTCGATAATTTCTCCTTTTGGATTTACCACGAGCCCCTTCATACCTGAGATCTGTGTAAGGTGAGTCTGAGAACCTCTCGCCCCAGAGTCAATCATAGTATAGAGATTATTACCAGCACCGATGATTGATTTCAGATTTTTTTCTACTGATTTTTTTACATCAGTCCAGATCTTTACTACGAGTCTATGCTTTTTCTTCTTCTGAGAAGAATCCTTTGTAATAGTACTTGAGCACCTCATTATTGTCAAGGTCTCCTGCCTTAAGAATATCTTCCTTCTCCTTTGGCACCTTCATGTCAAGGATATTGATAGAAGTAGCCGCAATAGTTGAGTATTTGAATCCGTAATTTTTTTGATTGCATCGGCAACTTTTTACGGTAGTTTGCATATCATATTTATCAAAGATATCAGAGAGAAGTCTCTTGAGATCCTTATTTCCCATCTTTCTATTTACATAAGGATAGTCCTCAGGCAAGATAGAATTGAAGATTACTCTACCAATAGTTGTTTGAATAGGTTGATTGTCCTCGAGAACTACGATTTTGTCTTTTTAGAGTTACTTGCTTGTTATTGAAAGCATCAATTGCCTCTTGAAATGAAGCATATCTAGCAACTGGCAAAACTTTAGATTCCCATTCTTCTTCAGTATTATAGTCTGGATATTTCTCACTGAAAGTATCAGTAAGGAAGTAGATTCCAAGCACCATATCCTGTGAATGCGTAATCGTTGGATCTCCAGAACCTGGCTTGATAATATTTTTTTATCAGCTGCGATAAGTTCGCGTGCTTCTTTTTTTGTGCTTCATCTGAGATAGGAAGATGCACCGCCATCTGATCACCATCAAAGTCGGCGTTAAACGCAGGACATACTAGAGGATGAAGTCTGATAGTCTTACCAGGCATCAACTTGATTTTGAAGGCTTCGATTGAAAGTCTGTGAAGTGTTGGTGCACGGTTAAGCAAAACATATTTGTCCTTGATTACTTCTTCAAGGAACTTGAGTGCCATTGGATTTCCATCTTTGATCAGTTTCTCAGCCTGTTTTTGGTGTATAAACGATCTTTTTTTCGATAAGTTTTCCAATAATGAATGGAGTAAACATCTTTACTGCGATATAGATTGGCAAACCACATTCGTTAAGATTGAGGTCTGGACCTACAGTAATGATAGATCTTCCTGAGTAATCCACTCTCTTTCCGAGCAAATTCTTTCTGAAGACTCCTTCCTTTCCTGAAAGCATATCTGAGATAGATTTGAAGACTTTTACTCCAGAACCACCCTTTCCAGCTGGATTTTTTTCTCCAACCAAAAGATTATTGATAGACTCCTGAAGAAGTCTGATTTCATTCTTTTTTTACGATATCTGGCATTCCAACTTGGATCATCTTCTTGAGTCTTGAGTTTCTCATCAATACTCTTCTATAGAAGAGGTTTACATCTGAAGATGCGAATCTTCCTCCATCAAGCTGAACCACAGGTCTAATATCAGGTGGAATCACAGGAAGTTTTCTAATGATCATATTCTCAGGTTTTACCCCAGAAACATAGAGATTGATAAGCAATTTGATCAAACTCATCATCTTCTTTTTTTCTGATCTACAGATTTGATATTTGGAAATTCTTTTCACTCTTCTTTTTGATCTCTTTTTCAACATCAATAGACTTGAGCATAAGGAGAATTCCCTCTGGTCCTGATGAAAATGGGATCTTATTAGCATATTGATAGAAAAAAAGTTTCTGTAATCTGACTCAAGAATTGTCGTTCCAAACTTGAGATCTGCAATAATCCCTCTCATTCTATGATATTCAGCTTCAAGAGACTGCTTATTTTTCCTCATAGAGTTTTTTTAACTGTTTCCATTTTCTTTCCCTCCTTTTCTTCTTGTTCTCTCTTGAAAAAGAGCATCAAGTTCTTTAAGGGTATTTTTGATAATCAGCATCTACTTTTTTTAATGATTTCATCTTTAAGTTGATCTGAGATATCTTTTTACTACTACATATTTTACATAGGTAAGAATTTTTTTTCAATTTCAGTAGCTGAAATCTGAAGCAACTGATGGATACCTCCTGATGGAGATTTTTTATACCATTCGTGTACGATAGGAGATGCTAGATCAATATGTCCCATTCTCACTCTTCTTTCACGAGAAGAAGCAACCTCTACTCCACACTTTTCACATACGATTCCCTTATATCTTGGTCCTTTATATTTTCCACAGCTACATTCGTAGTTTTTTTTACTGGTCCAAAGATTGATTCACAAAAAAAGTCCTCCTTGCTTTGGTTTTTCCAGATCTATAGTTTACGGTATCAGAGCTGTCTACGACTCCACGAGACCATTTTTCGATCTCTTCCATTGAAGCGAGCGTAACCATCAACCCATCAAATTTTTGTATTATTCATCAAAAGTGCAACATAAGATATAAATATCTGCTTCGCAGTTTTTTTGTCCATTTCTTAGAATTGTAAATCGCTTATCCGAGGAGAAAAAAAGTCTCCCCAGATAAAGATCAGATTTTTTTACTCTATTTGTCCAAAAATCTTCTAGATCTTCTGCGATCTTTTCCCATCATTTCTCCCTTGCTATTGCTTTCATCTTCATCATTATCTATGTCTAGATGTGCAGTTGCAAGTTCTTGTTCGAGGGAAGCCGTCATAATTCCAGAAAGTCCAAGACTTTTGATTTTTTTCAATTCTTTCTTCGTAAATTTTATCCATTTCATCTGCTGTCAAAGGTACAATATTTTTGTCCCAAACCTTTGAAAAGGTAGGTCAAAAGATTGAATGATTCAGGAAGACCTCAGATCTTTGGTTTTTGAGATTTGATAATAGATTCATAAAGCTTATTTCTACCGATCACATCATCTGACTTCACAGTAAGCATTTCTTGAAGCGTATATACTGCAGAGTATGCCTCCAAAGCCCACACTTCCATCTCTCCAAATCTCTGTCCTCCTTGTCTGGATTTTCCTCCAAGAGGCTGCTGAGTAATCAATGAGTAAGGTCCTACAGATCTTGCATGGATTTTATCCTCTACCATATGTACAAGCTTGAGCATATGCATGTATCCAACAGTTACCTGCTGAGCATAAGGTTCACCTGTTTCTCCATCGTAAAGAGTTGTTCTCAGCTTGTCTTCAAGACCAGCCTTTTTTTAGCAAGAGCTACAATCTCCTCTACTCCGATTCCTCAGAATGTTGGAACTGCAAATTTTACTCCAAGTTCATGTGCAATAAGTCCCAACTGAGACTCAAACAACTGTCCAAGGTTCATACGAGAAATTACACCAAGAGAGTTAAGTACTACATCGATAGGCTTTCCATCTGCTGAGTATGGCATATTTTTCTTCTGGTACTACAATCGCTACGATACCCTTGTTTCCATGCTTACCAGCAAGTTTATCTCAGATTTCAATTTTTTTCTTGTAGTTGCTACATATACTTTTGATCTTTTTTTCTTACTCCAGCCATCAAGTTGTCTCCTTTCTTTGAATCAAGGATCACTACATCGATAACTTTTCCTTCAGATCCAGATGGCATATAGAGCGAAGTATCTTTTACATTCTTTGACTTATCACCAAAGATTGCTTGAATCAACTTTTTCTTCTGGTGTCAATTCTCCCTCTCCCTTTGGAGTAATCTTTCCGATAAGGAGATCTCAACCTTTAACCGTTGCACCAATTCTAATAATACCATCCTCATCGAGGTTAGTAAGTTTTGACATAGCAACTCCTGGGATATCATTGGTAGTTTCTTCAGGGCCAAGCTTGGTTTCTACTACCTCGATCTCATAATCTGAAATAATAACCGAAGTAAGTTCATCATCCTTTACGAGTCTCTGAGATACTACGATCGCATCTTCATAGTTATATCCTTTCCATGGCATAAAGGCAACTCTAAGCGACTTACCAAGCGCCATTTCTCCATTTACAGAACATGGACCTTCAGCCAGAATTGTTCCTTTTTTTGAACCTTTTTGACCAAGATCTACACAAGGAACTTGGTTGATTGCAGCCTTTGAGTTTGATTTTTCAAATACAACAAGCTTTATAATCCTTAATTCCTTCCTTATATTTTTACCTTAACATGCGCACCATCTACTGCGATCACTTCTCCATCACCTTCAGCCTTGATCGTTGCATGGGCCATCTTCATGATATCTCCTTCAATACCTGTTCCTACAAGAGGAGCATCGTTTTTGAGAAGAGGAAGCGCCTGTCTTTGCTGGTTTGAAGCAACTGAGGCACGCACGGCATCGTTATGATCTACAAAAGGGATAAGTCCTGTATTAGGAGAAAAAATCTGACTCAAATTCACGTCCATATGAGTGATTTCATTTACGTGGAAAGTCGACATTTCACCATACTTTCTCGCAGCAATTCTTGTATTGAGAATATTATTATATTCATCAAGTGCTGTAGTCGCATCAGCGATTACATATTTTTTTCATCCATTTCTGGAGAGATATATTCTACTTCTCCAGTAAAGTAAGGCTTTACTTTTACAGGTTTTTTTGAAGCTTTCCATATGTCTTTTTCAATAGCTTTAGCTGCCTTTTTCATCAATATGAGTATCCTCCTTTACCAAAAACTTTAGTAGTTGGATTTCCCTTAGCATCAAGATCAAAGATATCACGATGTGCGATACGACCGATGAGAGCGTCAGCTTTTGGTTCTACTTCACGGAAAATTTTCAAAGCAGGCGTCTCGAGGAATCCTTCTTCGTTGATTCTTGAATAAAGTGATTGATAAATTACAAGTCCAATATTTTGTCCTTCTGGAGTTTGGATTGGACAGATTCTACCATAGTGTGATGGGTGAACATCTCTCACCTCAAACTTTGCAGTTTCTTTCTTCAAACCTCCAGGTCCAAGGGCAGTAATCTTTCTTTTATTTTCAATTTCTGCAAGTGGATTGATCTGTTCCAAGAACTGAGAAAGCTGAGATGTTGCAAAAAATGATTTGATTGAGTTATCAATCATTTTGAAATTTACGAGATCTGTAATTTTATGCTGATGATCTCCCTCATCCGTCTTAAGAACTGAGAGCTTTCCTTTTACAGATTTTTACAAATTTTTCTCATTACTGGTTGCACGTGAGCATAGAGGATTTCTCCCATAGTTCTCACTCTCTTATTAGAAAGATGATCAGCATCATCTTCGTAGAATCCTTTTTATGATTACAAAGATTCAAAAGATACTTAATAGCTGCGATCAAATCTTCACCATCAAAAAAACATTAGCCTCTGGTCCTTTGAGAGGCTTTTTTTGAGATTAAGTTTTGCATTGATCTTTCTTCTCGCAATAGATCCAATAGTAATTCTCTCTTCAAGCAAGAATTGTCCTTTGATATAATCCAAAAGCAGACTGAGGATCAATCAATTCTCCTGGTCTTAGCTTGCTATAAATATGTTCTGCTGCAGAAAGTGCGTCTACAGTAGGATCCTTTTTTTGAGTGTAATATCAATAAAAATCTCTATCATCCTCTGTCTCAACTAGGTTCTTGAATGTTTCTCTAATAGATTCATCAGTCTCGAGTCCAAAAAGTTCTCAAAAGAGAGGTAATTGAGAATTTTCTTGATTTATTGATTCTTGCAACAACATTTCCATTTTTTTCTACACTCACCTCAAGCCATGGTCCATTTTCTGGAACAAGTTTGAAAGAGTACCAGAAATCTTTTTGTCCATAAAAGATTCCGTATGATCTAACGATCTGAGAATTTACTACTCTCTCTACTCCGTTAACAATATATGATGCAGAAGGAGTCATAAGAGGAAGAATTCCTACATTTGCACGCTTGTTGAAAAAGTACCTTTTCTGTAGGTTTTTTTGTTTGGATTTGCTTCATCCTTATCCACCTCTACAAGCTTTTACTTGAGCGGTAATAATTCCACCATAAGTAAGTTCTTTTTTCTTACAAACTTCAATAGACTCCATAGGTTCAGATACTTTCAAATCTGAGATCGTGATATAGAGCTTATCCCCTGCGATATCCCAGATTTTTTCTTCGTTTGCAAAAAGTTTATTAAGATAGATATTGATAAAATCATCAAAACCTTTCTTTTTGCAAAACCGAGGAGATCAGGGATCTCTCCATAGGTTCTTGGCTGAGCCAAAAAGATTCTTCCATCCTTTTGATAATAATCCTTGAAAAGCTCCTGAGCCTTAGGATTGAGCTGATTTTTTTCTTTTTTTAACAGAAGAAACAGGCTTACTAGTCTTAGAAGCCTTTTTCTGCTGCGGGTTGTTTTTATTTACCATCAAGTATGTTATAGAGAAATAAACGGTAATAAGTGGACAGTTTCCCATCCCGCAAAGCTATTATTATTGAAGAGAACACGATTTTCAAAGACCACATCCATTGTATGCTCAGGATTCAACAACTCGCTCAATAAAGCGAAAACAGACAAAAAAAGTCTGATTTCTTTATTTTTTTATCTTTTATCTTCGAGATAGCTATGACCAAGCTCTCAAAAAAACAAAATTGCGTATAATAAGTCAAAAAGACAGAAAATTATTTCTGTCTCTGAACGGTAAGCTGATGTCTACCTTTTGCTCTTCTTCTAGCGAGCACTCTTCTACCAGTCCATGACTTCATTCTCTCTCTGAAACCATGAGTTCTCATTCTTTTTTTGTCCACTGGTATTTTCTAATTCTTCTTAATTTAGATGCCATGAGAATATGTTAATAAGAATATAAACTATCTGCTGATGAAATTCAAGAGTCCGAGAGTTCTCGCTCTGATGATTTCTTGTCTTACAGCTTTTTTTGAGTCTTTACTGAGTTTCCAGTATAGAGTCTAGGCTTGATATCTCCAAATCTAGTAAGGTAATACTTCAAGATAGGGATTGCCTTCCAGTTGATATATTTTTGCATTTCTCGCATCTGCAAAGAAGGTAATCTTTTTGACCAAATCTCTTGTCCTTGATATCTTCGATAGCCTTGTCAAATTCAGACTGAAGTGCTTCAAAGTGGTAGAACTTTTGTCCAGCAGACATCTTGTAGATTTCGTATCTTACAACAATCTGGTTATACAAAAGAGCTGCCTTTACTTCCTTTACTTGTTGAGGATCAAGGTTAAGAAGGTATGATACAAAGTAAGCCTTTGTATTCTTGTCTCTAAGTTTGAAAGAAAGATTTTGAATTCAGATTTCATCTTTTTCTTTTACAGTGAATTTTGCTTCAAGATCTGCCATGAAAGCTTTTCTATCTGCTTCTGAAGTGTTTGCATTGAGCAAAAGCACCAATTCATAATTTTGCATACAATTGCGAAATAATAAATAAAAAGGGTTAGATACTTTTTTTGATTCGCCGATCGGTGTCCAGTATAAAGAAATATCAAGAGAAATCAAGAGAAAGTAATTTTTTTACTCTAGGAGAAAAAGTCATTCATGTCTCTTCTCAGGAACCCCCCTTTTTCATAGTCAAGATTATAGTACAAATAGAGCATCTCTCCAGCAACAAAAAGTTCAAAATCAACTACCCCAGGTCCTCCTGAGTCTTCACAAATCGCCTTTCCTTTGAGCGACTCCTGCTCTGGGAAAAGTTGGACTGCATAGCAACGATCTAAGATACGAAATGGCGTGAGATTACCATACGATTGGATCAGATTTTTTTGCCTTTTTGAGTATCAAAAATAAGCTAATGCAAATAAAAAGTCCAAAATCTGGCTTCTTTTTGTGGTCTTTAGCCTGATAACGATTGAATCGACAGGTCTGATCCTGAAGCCTTCCCTCGATCACGATTCAAGTCTGCCCTTCATACTCTGCGATAATCTTGTCCACAAAAAGATCCCTTGAGAGCTCAGCTAGAGGATAGGCGAAAAAAATCTCCTGTTTGGACTGATTTCTGATTGGAAGGTATTTGGATCGGAAGATGCGGAATAATCGAAAAAAATCATAACGATCAGCGATTCTACACCAGTAAGTCTCTCTTTTGAGTTCAATTCCCTCAGAAGATTCTGGAAGATTTGTCAATTCCTCAAAGGTAAATGTTTGTCTTATTCTTCCCATCCAAAAAAATTCTAAAACTCAGAGAAGAAGCAGAGAAAGGACGATAATAAGGTATTTTTTTCATCAAAAAGAATCATAGATAAAAACTTATGAAATGATCGTTTCTATTTTTTTCTTCAAAGAAGTACTCTATTTCTCAAAAAAACCAGAGAGTCGCCCTCCGCCACCTCCACCTACAACACCTTGAAATCTATAATAATAAGGCTTTTCATTCTTTGATAACATATGCTGACTGTATCACATCTTGATCAACATAAATCGAAAAAAATCCCAGTTCCTGTCGCTAAGTTTGCTCAAGTAGAAACACCACTTACCTTAAGATGATTTTCCGAGATAAATCCTGATAAAGTAATCGGCTTATCGTAAGGGACATACTCGATATACTCAGATTCTTCATCTTTTTTCATATATTCAGAGAGATCTGCTCCTGAGAGATACTTTTGTCTAAATGGCTCAATAACACTTTCATCAATCTCATCCATATATCAGAGATTATAGGAATACACCCTATTTCCTGAAGCATAATAGTAAGGAACATCCGCCTTTTGGAAAAAAATACTTTTGTCAAAGAATCTCGGCAGATTCATTCGATAGGATTAGAGACTTTGAGCTTGAAATCTTTAAAAACAAACTGTTTTTCTCGCCCTGTTGCAACTTTTACCTCTTCAGGAAGCTCTTCTCAAATACAGTTATAGTCTATATTTTTTTGAGAGCATAGGGAATATTTCTAATCTCTACCGAAGAGGTTGGAGGTATTGGAGGTTCTTGAGATACTTGAGGATAACTCTGACATCCTACAAGAAATAAAAAAAGAAAAGAAGAATACTGATTTTTTTCATTGGGTTTTTAGCATAAACAGATAAAGACCATTATTTTTTTGAGATAGTTATAGAAAATATTTGTTTTTTTAGCTTCAGCTAGTGAGTTTGTTGTTCTCAAAAGCAAACCAATATCCATATCCTCAAAAAAATCTATCACACGAGAAAGCTGATATCCATTGTGCAAGCCTTCATAGTTCATTTCTTCACTATAAAGCAAATCCGAACAACGCTTTTTGCCCATGACAAAGTGGAGAGTTTGAGGTAAGATTTTCAAATTGATACTGATTATGATCCCATGGGAGATAAGTCATTGTTTCTTCCCATCTCTGTTTTACCAGTCCTAGAGATCCTGATCGTCATTTTTTTGAACATTGCGATCAAAAATATCAAATTTCTAGCCCTTCTGAAATGAGCGGGTCATCATACAAAGTATCATAGAGTCGCAAAAGTATTTTGATTTTGAGATTGAGAAAAATGAAAGTCCAAGAAAAATCTTTTCGAGAATGAAGAGTTATAATTTCTTTTCAAAAGACATTATTAAGCACAATTTTTCACTTCTCTTCTTTTACTGTTCCTCAATTTTTGAAGTAAAGCATCTTTAGGACCAGAAAAGAGCATTGTCTCATAGAGATCACCTTGCTCTATTTTTTTGTTTTTTTCTTGAGGCTCTAAAGAACTATCAAGGATTGGATCAGATTTTTTTCTGTTTTTTTGTTTCTGATTTTTAGTCAAAAATATAACAAAAAAATTCATAAACAGAAACTTAATACAAGAACTACGAAAAAGAGAGAATATAATGTTTTTTTTCATAATAAAGCCATATTTTTTTGTAAAAAGAGGAGAGGCACATACCCTCCCTCTGAATTAACTAAAAGAGCATCTAAGCTAAAAAGAGATCCTACATAATTACCTGATATCTCTTGGTGAGGAATATTGTTTACAAAGTAAACAACGCAAAAGCGATATTGTTTTTTTGTGAAGTATTTGTTTATGGTGCATAAATACTCTTTTTTTAATACTAAAATCAAGGAAAAAAATCAATAGAAAAAAAGACAAGGCAAGCCTTGTCCCTACTGCGAAAAAACTTCGCTTTATTTCTTCAATTTTAATGTATAAACTTCCTTAGAAGTTGAGAATGAATAGTCATAGCTTTCATTTGCTTTTTACTTCTACTTCATTGTCAGACGCTTCGTAAGTAGTAGAAACTTGCTTATGCAAAAATTCCAGGTCTCACCTTTGTGAAAGTAGAATTAATTACATGAGTTCCAGGAGTGAGGTAAAAATCCCTTTGGTCAAACCGAGATTTTCATAGAAAAAAATACTGGAGCTTTACCATCAACACTTGCTACTCGCAAAGTCTCTTGATATACGAGCAAGTTAGTAGACTTGATATACACTTTAGCAGCTCCTGGATTTTTTTTCAAGTCGCTCTTGAGCTTTTTTTATTTTGCAAATAAACATAAAGCTTGATGACCAATAATCATCGCCAAAATTGCTACTCCCACATAAATAAGATACGATCGAGAAGCCCCTGTTTGCTGAGCATATTGAGCTCCTGTTGCGATTACTTCTGCACCTGTTGTTACCACTTCTGTCATTTTGATAATAAGATAATAAAAAAATAAATACTTCGTCTTATGTAAGAAAAAAGAATGAAGTCAGATTTTTAATTTTCGTTTTCTTGTGAACAATTTAGTCTTCTTGTGTTTGAATCTTGTTTGGATCCGGTTTTTTTGGATAGAAGAGATAAGAGCTTTGAGTTCCTGAACCTCGATCTGTCCTAGCCCTGAGATATCAAAACTATGCTTTTGATCATTAGAATCTGTAATCGTAAGGAAATGCTGGCTATCTCCAGAATAAATATGCGATTCAAACTCAAATCCAGAACTTTCAATATCGAAAGTTTGAGGAGTTTTTCCCTCAATAATAGTAATCTGATTATTTTCAATTTCTACGCGAAGTTTAGCATCTGAGATTACAGATTTTGCCATGAGAAGGAAAAACAATCACCCCAATAACTGCAGTCAAATACACTGTTGGTATACCATAAACTCACTCTAGACCAAAGAAATGCTGCAATGCAAAATAGGAGAGAACGACTACAAACCCAAGTCCGAATAAATACATCAGGATATCCACAATCCTTGCCCATAAGGGCTGTTTGAATACGACCTTTTCCATTATCAATCACAAATAAATAAAAGTTTCCCATTGATATAGTAGATGGATAATGATTTTCCCTCCCAAATCAAGCTTTTTTTAGTGAATTTAAATATTTTTTTGAAAAAGAAAAAAATCTGACTCCTGAGACTACTCTACAGTAAGAGCCAGACTTTCTAAGTTTTTTTATCAAAGAAATCCACTAATCACTATCAATCAGAGAACAAATTTGTTCCATACTCTCTACAAAAATCATCACTCTTTATAAAATTTACCCTTTCATGCTGAGCAAGAAAAAGCAAATCTTGCATTATACTTACGAAGATCTTCCTTGTTGTGATATTCCTCATCAAGGGAATCCCTCTTTTTACAATTCTTTCTTGACTTTTTCTCCACTGTGGTATACAAGGTAATATATAAGGTATCTTCTCTAAATCCCATTAGCTGATCAATCTGATATCAACCATTAAAGCGAAAAATCTTCCATTACCCACTGTGAAAGTAAGCCTCTATCTAAAAATCTCGTACCCAGGATACATTTTTTTCAAAAAAACTTTACACGAGTTGTTTTTTTCCTGTACCATCATTGCCATCAATTTCAATTCTCTTATATCCCATTCTAGTTATTGTAACTAAATAAAAACAAAAATAATGCCGACTACAACACACGATAAGTATCTCTTTGTTTTTTTATACTGCTTTACACGAGTATCTAAAGACTCTCCTGCAACAAACTTTACCTTATGAAAAGGAATAAAAAAAGTAAATTTCCTGTTTTTTTCATCTACTAGCAAATTAAGTAGCTCATTATCTCTCACAAAAATCAACTGTCAAAAGATAACGTCCCACATTCCAACTTTTTTTGTAAAAAAACACTATAATAAGTAAGAGGAATGTCTAAATTTTTTTAAGATAGCTAATTGCTAATTCACAATCTGGACAATTAACGAATCCCGCTTCCTGTGGAGTAAGATGGAAAAATTGCATCCTCTGTCTTTGCTTTTTGTTTTTTTAAGTGTTAAAGAAGAAAAAAAGGAATATAGCTGAACACTGCTCCATCATTTAACTTAATCAATGCAGTTAATGTCTCTCATATATAAGCACAGATACCTATAATCTCACATTCAGTGAGAAGGTCTGAATATTCACTTAAAAATTTGAGATGATCTTACATAAGCCTTGATTGGCGTAATATCAAAAATAATTTTTGCATAATTTTATCAATAAAAGAATAAAAAAATTAAGTTTTTTTTAGCATACAATACCATTCTTTTAGAAAGGATTTACTGCTGACTTTCGTTCATCTGTGGCCCTATCATACTCTTGAACTATAGCAAACACACATCTTCATGGAGGCAGTTGAAAGCTTGTCTCTAATAAGACAATTCAGTTCCCCTCTACAATCTCTCATTCTGCATTTTCATAGGTAATATAAGCTACCTGACATTTATCTTCATCAAAAACTCTCGTATTTATATATCTCTCTGCATGCCATCAGAGTTCTGTATTTCATTTATTGTCTCCCTCAGAAATTGCTTTTCATACTAGTACTCTCGTTGCATAACCAACTCTAAACTCTCGACCAAACTCATACGCGATACGCTCTTGTAAATAATGTTCATGATTTGCCATTCCTAACCTTGTATTTTTACGCAAAGTTCCGGATCCATGATACTCTATAAACTCATCTTTTGTCATTTGTCTAAGTGTATCCAACCTTGTATTTGAAGGAGTAAAAGGCAACTACTTTCGTTTCAAACATCTCTTTCTTATAATAAACAAATAAAAGGAATAATAACGCTAGACTTCTAGGGAAAAAGAAAAAAATAGAGAAATACCACTTTCCCTAGATATTACCCCCTCTCACAAAAAGAAAAAAACAAAAATCTGATTCGATGTGAATCAGACTTCTTTTTGTGTTCGGTAAAGAGACTTCCTTGCCCCTCTAGTAAGAGAGAAGTAGTATGTGAGATAAGAAATCCTACTATTAATAGTAACAACTCTATACTTCCCCGCATATTTCTCAGCATTAAGTACGAACTAAAGAAATCGCAAAAATGCCTCAAAAAAAGAATAGGACAACTTTGCAATAGATAGTAATGATTATAAAACAAAAAAAGCAAGTGATTTTTTTATATTTTTTTCTTTAATAATTAATTTTAGATAAAAATAAAAAAAGTCTGAACATGTCTTTAACCGTCAGACTTTTCTCTTTTTAAAAATTATATACTATATTGAAAAACTACACAGTAAATCTGTAGAACTTTGAAACTTCAAATCCAGCAGGAAGGATTTCTCTAACTTTCTTTGATCCATCTCTGATATATTCTTGCTCCAAAAAGTACATTATCAGCAAAAAGCCTTATCTACTTTACCTTTTTACGATATTTGGAATCATTGCTTCTGGTTTTCCAGCAGCCTTGAGTTCTTCAGTGAACTCTGCAGCAAGCTTTTTCTTTTTTTCATCAGCTGGAACCTCATCAAGGCTCAAGAATTCTGGATTGAGCGCAGCAACTTGGAGAGCGAGCTCTTTAGCTGTAGCTTCATCTCCTGAGTAAACAACTACAGATACTACCTTGTCTCCAGCATGAGAATAAACATAAACAGTTTCTGTAGTAATGAAAGCAGATCCAAGTCTGATCGCTTCTCCGATAGTCGCAGTAGCTTCTGCAGCCAAAGTATTGATCTTTTTCTACAACTTCAGATGAAAGAGCTTCAACATTTGCTACATCTCCTGTAGTATCAGACTTCAACACTGCAAATACCTTATCAAAAAAGAGCAAGAAAAAGTTTCATTTTTTTAGCAACAAAGTCAGTTTCACAAAGAAGTTTTTACTACATAAGTTCTCTCTCCATCATTGTGAGTCTTGATAAGTCCTTCATTAGTTTCTCTATCAGCCTTCTTTCCTGCCTTTGCAATTCCCTTTTCTCTAAGGATTTCTTGAGCTCTTGCAAGGTCTCCACCTGCTTCTACCAAAAGCATTTTTTTACAATCTCCAAGTGGAGCAAAGGTTGCGTCTCTAAGCTGTTTTACCAAGTTAATATCAATTTGCATAATATAATATATAGAAAAAAATAAAGCGACAAACATTTGTCATAACACTCTTTTTTTATACTGAATTTTAGGAGAAAAATCAAGAAAAAAATTCTAAGGGATTTTATTGTATTTTTTTAGGATCTTTTTTTATCAAAAAAATCTTGATTTTTCTAAAGATTTTCATTACCCATATTGTTGATGGTTTTTTTATAAAAAGTATTCTTTATTTATTTAATAATTTCTATGCCCTATTTTTTTATACGGAATTATTAACAATAATAGATTAAACACTCTTTTGAAAAATCTTAAATAAAAAAATATTTCACTTCCTCAAATAAATAGGCAACTTAGCTTATATAGTAAAAATAGACTGAAAAAGAGTTAATTATTCGTCTTATTAATAGAAAAGCAGAATTCAAAAATTCGTGAACTATGAAAAACAAGATACATCGTATACACCATTTCCCATAGAAAACATAAAAAGATTTTTTTGTGATACTTTAACGTATGCTGATTCAAAAAAAGCTGTAATCAATGAAATCATAGAAATTAGATATTATAGCAAAAAAGATAAATATTATCATTTGACTTAATACTCCAGTAGGACATTTTATTAAAAATTTCCGGTCAAAAAGAAAAAAAGATTTACTACTAACTAAAAAAAGATATATTTAAGTATTGTTCCTTTTACACAAAAACCAAATTTTTAACAAGCTAATTAATGCGGATACTCCTTTCAAGTCATCTGAAGAAAAAAATATTATTAATAAATTTGGAGTTCTTCATCCCGCCCTAAAAAGCATACTTAGACGATCTAGGAATTAATGCACTTCAGAAAGGGAAATGCCTAAAAGATAAACTAGACTTCATTTTGAAACGATTTTTAGCTTTTTATGAAGATATTTTTTTATCAAATTACTGGGCAGCAGCTTATATCCGAAGATTCTTTTTCTGATGAATATATTACTCCTTCAGTTTCTATCATTATCCCCTCCTATAATTCTGAAGCAACAATTCTAAAAAAACGCTATACTCTATTAATTCTCAAAATATAAAGGATTATCATAATATAGAAGTTATTATAATAGATGATTGATCTAATATCTCAGTTGATACCATTATTAACAAACATCGTAGCTTTTTTTAAATTTAGCTTACTCATCATCCGCTTCAATGATTCTCATTGAAGATCTTTTTGCAAGAAATATCTGACTATCTGTTGCACAATTTGACAACATCATTTTTTTCTTGACTCAGATATTATTATACCTCACAATTATATTAGAGAAAAATCTATCTCGTATAACACTCATCCCCTATGCTATTTTTTTATGAGTTTTTAGAAAAAAACATAAATAATAAAGATTTCTGACTCCCTAAAATTTCAAATAAATTACCTCCTCCAGAACAGTATGACGATAACCGTTTAGAAAGATTTGTAACCCCTGACAAATCTGATACTATTCAATAAAAAAACCAACTATTGTTCGTGTCGTTTCTGAATCTAATTATTTTTAAGAAATTATGATATGGAAGGGCTATTGGATTTTACGATCTTCCTTTAACTATTTCTGGGCACAATATGTGTTTTAATAAAAAAATACGTCAATCATGGATTTTTGTGAATCTTTTTTTCTTGATGGGGCATGGAGGATGCGTATTTTTGGGGCTGAAGCTATTTCAAAATGAGTTTTTTTATTATTCCAATTATTTCGACATGAGTATACCATATTAAACATCCTCCTAGAAGCGGATCAATCAACATTCAAAAAAGAACTTAAAAAATCTCAAACTCTATAAAAACTTTACTTTCTAGTCCCTAAGAATGGTAAACCATCATAATCAAAGTAATTGAGTAATTATTATAAAAATCGCATGCTGTCAAAGAAGGAATAGATAAAAATAATTATCGATTTTTTTAGAACACAAAGAAGATAATAAATTTATTAAAAAGAATTTCTTTAAAAAGAAAAAAACAAAAAAAGAATTGTTCAATTTATTTATCGACGATATTCGGGAAATAAATATAAGTCCTGATTCTGATTTTTTTGATCTTGTATATCCTCAAAAATATAAAAAAAGAATACTTTTCTTTATTAAAGAAGTTATATTCGTGAAAAAAAGTATCTGACTTACACTATCTTATAAAGGTACACAAGATGAACTACAAGAAATACTAAAAAGATCTAAAAAGGCCAGACAAGATTATTAGATCACTCTGGCAACATTATTAGAGAATGATTTTTGACTAAGAGGGTTGCTGCTTTCTCCAAGGAAATATATAAAAAAAGAGATCCTAGAAACGCTTTCCATACCTGAATTTGAAGAAGTAATGCAAAAATATGCTAAATAACATTTTACATACCTCTGATAATCAGCAGGAACACTATAATATCTTACACTATATAAAAACATTTAAATCTATAATTTTGCAATGAAAAAAAGTATGCATTTTTATGCCAACAGCATCCTATTTACTTGGAGGAGCTGAAGTCGTAGCAATAAACCAGGCAAGATATTTAAAAAAATATTGATTTGATATAACTTTTCTTACAATCTCTAACAGCTGAAGGTTTACAGAAACTTTTCAAACATTAGTAGAAGAATGAGTAACTATTGTATTTTTTTACCTACAGATAAAAATAAAAACAATCAATTATTGAAAAATAAAAGCACTTTCACATAAAAATTTTTTTCATGAATTATATGATTTACTAGGTAAATATTTACATAAATATCTTGAACAGAACCTATTTGACTTAGTTATCTCTCATTATTCTCCAGCAGGAAACTACATCCCGGCAGGAACACCATCTTGTTTATTTTTACACGGAACTCCTGATACTATTACTAAAGAAGATATGGAATGAGTATTATCTTCTACTTATAAAATCGCCGTTAGTATATCTGTCAAAGAATGATGGGAAAGACTATTAAATAAAAAGTACAAAAAAATTAATGTTATTCACAATTGAGTTGATATAAACTTTTTTTAGACCACTTCCACATAGTGAAAAAAAGATATAGATATTTTTTTATTTGAAGACACTTAAAAAAATAAAGGAATTCAGGATCTTTTAGATTCTTTATCCTACTTAAAAAAACAATATTGACTCTCATTGAAAAACTACCATCTGATGAGATTGACCATATTGTCAAGCCCTAAAAAAACAAAAAAAGTAATCAATATCATTTAGATAATGTTTCTTTTTATTGGAGTCATTTCAAAAAAAGCAGCTTCCTATTTACTATAATCGTTCAAAAAAATTTGTGTATTCCCTTCATATAAAAAAAGAATGAGTGTTAACAACATTATTAGAAGCCTCAGCTTGCGAAACGCCAGTAATAACGTATAATTGTTGTGGCATGAAGGATTTCATCACACATAAAAAAATGGGATCCTTTGCCCTCCGAGAGATTACAAAAAAGCTATGAGAAAGTATAAAAACATCTAATTGAATCCCCAAAGTATAGAAATCAGATAGGAGTTTTTGCAAGGAAAAACAATTGTCTATAATCGGTCTCGAGATACTTCTATAAATAAATTTATATGATTACTTAATCTTTAATGTTTTATATTAATGTATGAAATTTAATAGTTGGACTACTTTGTGAGAATCCTCAACTGCTCTTTGAAATACAAAAATTCTCCATTTTTTTAGAAAAAAATACTTTCCCTTTTTCACAAATAGAAAAATCCAGGGAAGATATGAGGTTTGATAATCTTGAGAACATGACATAGTCCTTGAATTATAAAAAAAGGAAAAAAACAATATATTATTACCTTTGATCAAGGTACAAGTATTGAAGACATTATTACATTATTAGAATATTGTTGCATCGCCTATAGACAAGAACATCAAATATACTCCATCCATTGATCTGCTATATCATATAAGGATAAAGGAATTCTATTTTTGGGGAAGTATTAGTGGAGCAGGAAAAAAACAAGTTTAGCTATAAAATTAGCTCAAAAGAAGAATTTCTTCTTTCTTTGAGATGAAAAATATTTATATAAACTCTAATGGAGAAATCTTAAATTGAGTTACTAATATCTTGTTTAACAAACCTTCTTTGTGGCATTTCTTTGAAAAAAATCCCTTGAAACATTCAACTTCTTCACTCAAAAACAAAGACCACAAATAAAAAAATTATAATCCAACCTTTAGTTGTCAAATGAGGAGTATTGGAATTAATCGAACGAGATAAAAATAAAAAAATAAAATTTCATATTTATGAAGAGCTTTCTAGAAGGATTAGATGAGTCTCTAGATTGATCAACAATTGGTCTATTCCGGTTAAAAAGCCTTGATACTAAAGCCTTAAGTTCAAATAGAATAAAGATGACTAGTAGCCTTACTGATCATATTCTATGATATACTATAAAATGAGATATTAACGTTATTCAAAAAGGAAATTGAGAAAAATTATTTTATCTTTATAAGTAAAAAAATGGTAGAACGTAGACGATATTGATTTTCAACAATAATCCCTCAACATATGCATTATCCTATCAAACAAGTTTATGCTCGGATTTACATAAAAAAACAAGATAGCATTATTATTGTTTCCAAAGATTGAAGCAAGCGACAACTTCCTTGAGGGAAACCAAAAAAACAGGAGAAAAGGATTCTACAAACTCTTTTTAGAGAAATTTATGAAGAAACTTCGTTATCTTTATCTGAGCTTACTCACTCTATCAAATATTGTGATTTATTCGGATACTATCATATTATTGAAAAATTGAGAATGATATTTACAACTAAGATATTGTATCATTCTTGATGATATTGTATTAGATGAGCTTCATTCAAATGAAAGCTTTGAAGAAGATAGCATTAACTATGTTAAAAAAACTACTTTATGAGAACTAATTCATTTTATTCCATGGCTCAAGACTAATGAAGAACTTTCATCTTTTAACCAAACAATTACTACATGCCTCTGCTCGAAATAACAAAAAAATCATAAGTCAACAATATTGAACAGAACTATTGAATCGATCAATAGCAAAAACAAAAAAATTTTTATATAAACACTTCTAATATAAAGACAACTTTAGAAACTTTTTTTAATTCAACATTATAAATATTCAAAAATCTTTTATAAACACATCCCATCCAAACTTAATTAGTTTTTTTAAAAATCTGCAGTTTTTTTGATAATCATATACAAATCATAGATAATATTTTTAATTGACCTAATGGGCATTTCTTTTTTTCTTTTAACCTAAATCCTAATTATCAGAAATATATAAGAGCTATAATTGATTATAGGATTATCACAACTCCTATCAAAAAGCATCAATGAATATTCGCAATATAAAAAAAGAAATAAAAAAAGAAAGAAATTTATTAATATGATACCTTACCCCTTCAACTTCATATTTTTTTTAGAGATAACTTACTAAAGGAGATTGCTCTCATATCTTCCCATCTTACAAAAAAATAAAGATCTTAGAATTCTAGTATTATGATGCTCTACTTGATCTGAAGTATACTCTCTCACATATGCATTACAGACGGCAAACATAATTTCTTATAAGATTCTAGCAACCGATATCAATATTCATACTTTAAAAATATGCAGAAAAACGGCTATTATGAAGATTGACTAATTGCAACATTACCCACAGATATAGCAAAAGATCTTTTTTTGATCAGAACTATATTTCCGACAAATATAAACAGAACATAATATTCCAACAATTAGATATTTTTAAATCTAAATTCATTATTTCTAGGACAAAAAAATTTGATTTAATTGTTGCGAGAAATATTATAAAAATACTTTAATAATAATAAACAAGCATTAATTCTAAATAATATAACAAAAGTTCTTTTCTATGAATTGATTATTAATGGTATGAATTCAGGACTGAAGTAATAAAGATATAGATCCATGAAAAATATATTTCTCTCCAAAAAAATAGGAAAAATATACTTATAAATATACATAAGACAGATTTTTCTCAAGAAAAAAATCTGACTCTAAAAATCAGACTTCTCTTATTTTTTTATATTCACAAAGGCGGAAATTGCGATGAAATATCATTTGAAATTTCTCCGTAAACATTTTTTTCTTGATATCAAAGAGATTAAGCATTCGCCCTCCAATATCAGCATAGATTCTTTTTTTCGCCAAGGTGCTTGTACGACATTGCTCGCATATACTCCTTTCCATGCAAAAATAGACCAAAAATTCAGATCCAAACGAGATTGATAAACACCAAAATCGTAGGAATAAAGGCTAAAAATACGAACAAAAGGAATAATGGAAACAAACAGCAAAAACCAACAAAAAAACATTGTTGCTGTATATCGCCCGATTGCCTGCTTAAAGTGATAATACTCATACACAGACAAGTCACTCTTCCCCGAAAAAAAGAGCACACCTACCAGTAGATAGGCTGTGATAGCTCTTTTTCTCTCAGATGAACTAGGCAAATAGATATTTTTCTTGCATAGTAGGGAAAAAGATAAGAAATAATTAAGAGAGCAAGTAATTGAGTACAAAAATCAAGAGAAGTATAACTATTGATATTAGTTACTACCATCTGTTCTTCTGCCCAATATCTTGAGAAGTTAGTACCAGCGATAATAATAGAATCGAGTTTACCCTTCAAGTTCTCTACCTCATCGATCAAAGTTGAAAGCATAGCTCCATCAACGATCACTACGAGATCAGGCCTCTTTTTAAGGTTAGTTACTCCCTTATATACTTTGTTTGCTCTATCAAAATTTCTCTTGTAGACAAGTTGCTCTTTTTTGGTAAGTGCAGCATAAGCGTCACTCTGCATAAACTCAGCCATTTCGTTGATAGAGTCAATTCTCTTTTTGTAAGTAGCGAAGTTTGTAAGAAAACCTCCAGATACTTTGTAGTTGAGGAAAGATACTCCTGACTTCTTAGCAAGTGCTTCGAGTTCAGTAGCGTACATTTTCTTTTCACATACTACGAGAATTTCTTTTCCTTCAGCCTTTGCTTTTTGGATAGTAGCTCTTGCAGTTTCGAGCTGCTGAGCAAGGATTTCAGGATTGATAACTACTACTCCGTTTGTTACCTCAGACCAGTACTTGCTAGTCTTTGGATGAGCTTCGTTTTTGAGTGTACCTATATGAGCTTGTGCCTCAAGAATTTGATTAACAGATACTGTCATTCGTATAGGTAATATGAAATATAAAACAGATCTTGCAAATACCAAGTTTGATGATCAAAGCGTAATCACTCCGCCATAAACCTAGTATCCCAAGAAAAATTGAAATCAAAAAAATCTGATTTCTGTTATTTTTTTACTAAAAAAACTATTTAAAGTTAATAGTTGCTCCAGCTTCAGTAAGCTTAGTCTTCAAAGCTTCAGCTTCTTCTGCCTTAACATTTTCTTTAATGATAACTGGCGCTTTTTCAACCAATTCCTTAGCAGCTTTAAGGTCAAGTCCAAGAACTTCCTTAACTACTTTAATAACAGCGATCTTTTGTTGTCCTGCATCAGCAAGTTCAACATTCATAGCATCAGATGCACCAGCGTCTGCAGCAGCAGCTCCAGCAGCAGCACCTCCAGCAACTACCATAGCAGCAGCAGTTACTCCAAATTCTTCTTCCAAAGCTTTTACAAGCCCGTTAAGTTCAACAGCATTCATTTCTTTTTACAAGATCCAAGATCTGTTGTTGATTTTTAGTCAAATCCATTGTTTACAAAACATAACAAATAAAAAAAGTGTTTTTAAGTTGGATTAAGTTTTTGAATAGGAGAAAGCCTATTCAGCTTTTTTTGCGATTTGATCAATCACAGCAGCAAATGATTGTACTGGGTAATTGAAAAAGGTAAGCCAACTTTGAAAAGCAACTCTTCTCTTGATGGGATATTAGCAAGTTCAGTCACATACTCAGCGTTGTGCCATTTCTTGTCATACCAACCTCCAAGGAACTTGATAGAAGCCTTAAGCTCTCTATCTGCTGCAATCTGCTTAGCATACTTGTTTACAACCTTCATAGGAGCGTATTCGTCTTCATTTGCATAAAGCACTACTACAGATCCTTCAAGATCGTTTTTCTTCCACAGTATCAAAACCTGCCTCTTTAAGAGCAAGCATAAACAGCTTTTTTTCTGATAACATTGTACTTACCATCAGCAGCAATAACTTCTTTTCTGATAGTTGTAGAAAGTGTCACAGGCAATCCAGATTGCTGAAGCACTACTACATTTTTTTAGCAGACTGAAGGTCTTGCGCATACTGTTTTACAAGCTCAATTTTTTTTGTTGTTTTTGAGATTGTCATCGTGCAGTAAACCTTGAAATAAAAAAAGACCTCAATGCCTGAGTCTTCTTAGGTTTTCGACAGATTAAAGCAAAAAGCTTTAAAAAAGCCTGAATACAATTAAGAATAACCTCGGTAGGATTTATGAAATCTAACGATCTCACCTACTGTCTCTGGCAAAGATATTTTATACTATACTAAAAATAAAAAGATAAATGCAAGAGGAAATCAGATTTTTTTATTTTATTATTCCAAAAATAAATAACTAAAAACAAAAAAAGTCAGAAAAAAACTGACTTATAACCTCATTTCCCTTAAAAATAGGTAAACTATCCTCTCAAAAAGACTTTTGTCCGTATATTGATCGAGAATAGCTTTTGCCTTGTCCAGATCCTCACGAGTTGCCGCAGCAAGGCCCTCAAGTGGATACTTTCGTCCCATCTTTTCTCGTTTTTCTTTTCCTAGATTATGATAAGGCAAGAGCTCGATTCTCAGCATTGATTTTTAGTGTTGAAACATATTTTTCCGAGTTCTGCAATATCTTCTGGATCATCAGAATATCCAGGCACAAGCACATATCTAAGTCGATATGGTTTTTGGATTTGCTCAAGATAAGCAAGTGTAGAAAACGTATTATCGTTTTTTTGTCCAACGAGCTTGAGATGCTTGAGTGAATGCATATGCTTGATATCAGGGAGAATAAGATCTGCTAAGGCAAGCACCTCTCTTGCTTCTGGAGTTTGGATAAAACAGTTGGTATCGATACAAATATGATATCATTCAGATTTCAGCTTTTTTTACTATAGGAAGGAGTTCTTTAGCCTGAATAAGCGGCTCCCCTCCTGAAAAAAAGTAATTCCTCCATTTTTGCCAAAATACCCTCTTTGCTTGTTGGCAAGAGCCAAAATATCATCAGCAGACATTAGTTTTGCACTAGGATTTTCAAATGGAATCGTATCAGGATTGTGACAATAAAGGCACTTAAACATACATCACTGCAAAAAGACTACAAGTCTAACCCCTGGGCCATCTTGAGTCGCAAAAGTTTCGATAGAATGTACATTGATCATAAAATTACATCCAAAAAAAGTAAAAAAACTGAATACAAGAAAAAGGTCCGCCTCTAGTGTGCGGACTTTCTTTTTATTGATTAGATAACCTTTACTCTATATCCTGACAGCTGAGATACGAGCTTGATATTTACAGCACCCTTTCCAATAGCAAGGGGTTTTTGGTCTTCTTGTATACGAACTACAGCCTCCCCTTCTGCTGGGAATGAAACTGACTCAACCTTTGCTGGAGCAAAAAGCCTAATGAGCAGCTCTGTTGGTTCTTGAGTATTTTTGTACAAAGTCAACCTTTTTCTCCATCAAGGAGTGAAGTAAGCGTTGCAATCCTATCCCCTCTTTCTCCAACCATTACTCCAATAGGATCCAAACCTTCAACCGTTGAAGAGATCAGAATTTTAGTCTTTTTACCTGGGATTCTAGCAATCTTATCAATAACAACAGATCCTTCTTCAAGTTCTGCAATATAGGTTCTCAAAAGCGCTTCTACATACTCAGGTGAGGATTGTGTAATATCCAAGAGCACACCTCCAGCATCTTTTCCGATTTTTTTGAGAAATACGAAGATCTCTTCCCCCTGTTCATAAAGCTTGTTTGGAACTTGGCTTTCTGATGGAAGAACCACATTTGTCCCCTCAATATCAAGAATAATACTATCTTCATGAATTCTAAGCACTTTTGCCTTGAGCAAAGCTCCTTCCTTATCTTGAAATTTATCATAAAATTTTTCTCTTTCGATATTTTTGATTCCTTGTTTAATGGTTTGAGCAGCAACCTGAGCAGCAACTCTTGAAAGCTCAAGCTTGTCTGGAGTAATGTTGATAAGCATTTGCTCTCCAACTTCAATATCAGCTCTTTCTTTTTGTGCATCTGCAAGCTTTATTTGGGTATCCTCATTTTCAATCTCCTCTACCACAAGCAATGCTTTATAGATACTTACCGTTCCATCATTTTCGATGTTTACGAGGATTTCCGCTTTTCTAAACTCGGGATAATCTCTCTTGAATCCAGATTTGATTCCATTTCTAATTACCTCTAGTACTTGATAAGGATCGAGCTTATATTCTTCGACCAAATGCATCATTGCAATTTGTATACTTTTTTTCCATCGAGCTTCATGGGTTTTATTTTAGATTGTAAAAAAATTCACTCCTACTATATGATTTCATTCTGCATTTGCAAGAAAAAAACTGTAAGCCTGATTTTTGGAGGAAGTTTAGAGATTTTTTTGAAAGAGTTTGTGACAAGAGGGAAATGATCAAGGAAATCAAGAAAAAAACACTCTCCGCTTGCACCGATAAAATGGTAAAAACAAAAATCTCAACTTGACAAGACGAAAAAAATCAGACTTTTCTTGTTTTTTTGGATTTTTTTGGATATAATAGAAGGGAAGTTTATTTATGATAATACGCGCTATGAGCCAACCGCTCTCTCAATATGTATATTATCAGATCAAACCTTTTTAAGGACAATGAGCTTGGGGTGGGATACTGGGAAAAGGTTATCAAAAACCTTATTTCTCTCAAAACTAAAAAAATCAGCTTTATGATCATGGGGAATATGGCTGAGATCAAGCTTTTGTAAAGCTCCCTAGAGATTTTCAATCTTATTTTTAAAAAAACACTTTTTATACCACTTTTACAACTTCTGACCTTATTGAAGTAGGGAAAAATTCCTCTTGGTGAGGGAAGAAAATTTCTCGGAATTTCTGAAGGAGGACTCCTCAAAACCAAGGAAGAATTTACCAGAGATGGCTCCTACCTAGATCCGATGAATGAAATCTTTGCTGTATTTCAAAATGTAGATAAGGATTCAGTTTTTGAAGATCTGTTTTGAATATACTTTCAAGATTGAGGAAGACGATCTGACCAAGTTTCTCAATGGAGCTAAGAAAGTAATCTCTTACATGCGAAATAGTGGCAAAAAAGAGGAAGAAAAAGCCTGAAGAAAAGAAGGCAGAAATCAATTTGTTTATGAATATGCGGTGGCAGATTCAGGAAATGATCCTTATGTAAAAGAAAGCGTAGGAACGACCTTGGGATCAGTTTTTTTGCTCCTTTTTTTGGCAAAGGGAAGCTGGGAAAAGAAAGAGAAAGCCGTCTGGACGCCAGTGAATTTTTTTCTCAAGTAATCAACCTTTTTTTCATCTTCCAACGAAGAATAATTTTTGTCAAAGGACTGGAATATACTGTATATAGAAAACTCCCTTACCCAACGCTCATTCCGACTCCTGAAAACACCCCTGAAAGAGAGCTTACTCTGATCGGAGATACTGATTATAGAGGACAAAAAATCAGATTTTGAATTCGTGAAGAAGATAAATTTAGGCACATTTATATCGTTGGTAAGACCGGTACTGGAAAATCCACCTTTATCAACAATATGATCATCTCTGATATGAGAGCCGGAAATGGACTCTGCCTCTTGGATCCTCATGGAGAGCTCGTAGATGATTTGCTTGAGTATATCCCACCAAACCGTATCAATGATGTAATCCTTTTTGATGTCTGAGATGCGGAATATCCGATTGGATTCAACCTTTTGCAAGCGGACAACGAAACAGAAAAAAACAAGCTTGCCTCTGGAGTGGTTGCAACCTTCCAGAAACTCTTTGAAAACTCATGGGGACCAAGACTTGAATATATTCTGAGAAATGTCGTACTCTCTATCATCGACTACCCAAATGCAACGCTCATGCACATATTGAGAGTACTAACAGACAAAGAATTTCGTGATGAGGTCATTAGTAATGTAAAAGATCCGCTTTTGCTCAAGTTTTGGCACAATGAATTTAATAAATGGCAAGACAAGCAAAGAGAAGAAGCTGTCTGACCAATTACCAATAAAGTAGGTCAGTTTCTTTCCTCTCGTTTGGTAAGAAATATCTTTGGTCAACCGAGAAGTAAACTCTCTATCAGAAAGGCAATGGATGAGTGAAAAAAATCGTTCTCGTAAACCTCTCAAAGGGAAAGATTGGAGAAGACAATGCAAATATGATCGGTTCGCTCATGGTAACAAAAATCCAGATCGATGCGATGGGAAGAGCTGATATGGCAAAACACTTGAGAAAACCGTTCTACCTCTATATCGATGAGTTTCAAAACTTTTGCAACAAAAATCGTTTGCGACAATTCTCTCAGAAGCCAGAAAGTATAAACTCTCTCTTATTGTAGCCAATCAGTATACTTCCCAGCTAGATGAGACGATCAAAGATGCGATCTTTGGAAATGTAGGTACGATATTCTCTTTTACCCTCGGGTATGATGATGCCTCTGTGATGACCTCACAATTTAAGGAGATTGTCTCAGTCAATGATATGATTTCACTCCCAAAATTTACTGCATATACGAGACTCATGGTAGAGGGAGTCAGCTCTGATCCTTTTTTTCTATGAAGACATTGCCTCCATTTCAAACTGATGGAGATCCTGACTTTATCGAGAAGGTACGTAAACAATCTCGTCAAAGATATGCTATGGAAAGAGGAAAACTTGAAAAAAACTCATGAATGCATGGAATAAAAAAATCATTCTCTGCCAAAGAAAAAAATAGCAGAAAAAAAGCCAGACTCGAATGACTTGGACTCACTCCAAAACAAGTACAAGATCTCAACGATCTCACTGTCGAACAAAAATATCGGTTTGATGTCTGAGGTCTTTATTGATGAGCAGCCTGCTGATGCAATGATTGTAGATGTCGAACAAGGAAATCACAAGCTCGTACGATACGAAAAAAACCTAAGGCTATTGAGTATGTTGCAAAAACTGCAAGTTCCTAAAGGCAGAATTGTAAAGCTTAACCCCAATACTCAGCTAGAATTCTTTTGTAGATATCTGGCAGCATATGACAGAGATAGGAAGCAACAAAAAAAGCCTCTTACTATCTGGGTTGGTTCCGCAGAAGAAGTAGAAAAAAACAAATCAAAGAACTCTATCTCAAAGCAGGACTTGATCCTGAGACGACTGATTTTATGAAGATCATCCCAAATATAGAACTCCTTGAGGAAAAAGAATACGAAATCAGAGCCAGACTCTCCTAATTCACCATCCACTCCTCAAGAAATAAAAAAAGCTCCAAAAAAACCTGATCTCGTAGGGACCTTTGACCTCTCTCAACTCAAAAATTGGAGAAGAATACGAAGGGTATGTAAAAACTAATTTACAACTATGGAATCTTTGTAACGGTAAAAGGAGTAGAATGACTCTTGCATAAAAAAAGCTTATCCAAGCTCCTGATGGAATTGACTGGAAAAAAAGTACTATAATATCGGAGATAAAATCCTCGTAAAGCTCCAAGAAATCAAAGAAGTCAATGGAGAACAAAGAGTCGTCCGATCTCAAAAAAATAAGAAAGAGAAGTAAAGTCAGACTTCTCTTTTTTTATATAAGAAAAAGTCATAGCAGCAAGTTCGCCCTATGACTTTTTGGATTGCGTTTGAGTTTTCCTAAGCAACTATTCTTCGATAGGCCAAACGAGTATATTTGGCTACCAATGTTCCCAGGTAAAGACTCCCGAAAAATAGGCTTGCCACTGTAGTGAACAGTATGGCAAACACCAATAACACTGGAGCAATTAGCAACAATACTGCTGCAAAAACAAACAGCACTATCGCAAATAGCACCAAGAGCCCTCCAATAATAAAGGACTCTATTCCAGACCTTGTTTTTTTCTCATACGTATATTTTATTAATATTTGTTTGCAAGGATAATAAAGATTTCAACTAATAATTCAAGGGATTCGCTACTTTTTATCTCCTCCAAGTCCCTTAAAAAAAGGAATTATCATACAAAAACATCAATGATAGAGATACTATTTGCAAGACATGTTTCTCAGGTAGAATTATTGGTTAATAATTAAAAAAACTCTGAATTAAATCAGAGTTTTTTTAATTTTCTTTGAATATTTTATTTGAGTAAAAAGCGTTGACCATTAGAAATAATATTTACCATAAACCACCTCAAATGGTTTCTCTCATACCCAAGTTTTTTTACTTTTCCTGTATCATCAACATATACTCCTTTCACTCCACTAGCATATAAGTCAGGATAATCACTAGCAAATCCTGCATATTCTGCATTAAGATAATAATATCATCTTGGAGCTTTCTGCGTAAAGCCAGCATCTGTATAAAAATATAAATCTTTTTGTGCGGTTCCATACCTTGATGCTTCTTTTATATAGATCGAAATATGTCTTGAATCTCTAGGATTATGCATATAAAAGAAGTTATCTCCCACATTACTATAAATTGGCCATTTTGAGATTCAGAATTCACGTTTCCAATTTTCCGTTAAGCACACCTGATATAGACCTACTGCTACACCTTTACATTCATTACCACTCGGTGCATGAGAATGTTGTATAAATTTCATAGGTATAGGTCATTGTGTTGAATTTATTGGAGAGGTAGATCCCTGTGCATCTCCCATATAATATACGAGGTCAATCAAATCAGCATCTCCAACCTCATCTTTTGAAAAGGATCCTTGAATATAAGCGGTTCCGCCACGAGAATGCCTACACTCTGAAACCCTAGTATCACAGCTACGATATCTTGGATATCCCTCATTAAGAAGTCTATTACTATTTTTTTCGTAAGATTGTATAGTCTTATTTTTTTTCTGTAGCGTGCTCAGACTCTAAAGTTTCACCTACCGCAAGAACAAAAATACAAAGAATCACTAGTTCGGGTAAAAGGCATGGTCAATTCTAAATAAGGATCTCATACATTTACTCTTACCTCATCTTTGGTTCATACTGCTATTTCAAGTTCCTCTGTCGCAGTTTTTAGAATACTATTAGTCGTACTTCATCGGCGAGATCTAGGAGGATTATGTGGCACTAATTGCATTCCCCTAAAAATAGTCTGTATATCTTCATTCATTTGGATACATAAATCTAACTCTCAATGTTTTTCCCTGTTTTTTTCACAGTATTCAGTTTGTGTAGCTGGATCTGTCTTCTTTAGATATCCTGTAGGACAAGTAAGCTGACATTTCTGCTTTACTACCCACTTAGTCCCATCAAACTCTTCTATAGTTTTATTTGGAGTATATGTTCCCTGTTTGCCTGGAAAGACCATACAAGTAGTTTCCTACTCCCTTCACATTTTTTTAGAAGTTTTTGTTGTAAGTTGTACCTTGTGGACAAGTTGGAGTAGTTTCCTCTGTTTTCTTTTTCTCTCCACAGTTGAGATCACCTGATTTTGCTCACTCACATGCGATACACTCTACACCAGTTTTTCCAATAGGGTCTGAATTATCTGGGACAAATCCATCAGCACAGAGAAAGTGTCCTTTCTTGTTTTTAGATCCATATACCCAGAGACCTTTTTGCCATCTTCTGGTTTGTTGATTCCAAACCCCTGGGAGATATCTATTTGTATCATTTGTTACTGCATTTCTTGGAAGCTCTACAAAGTGAGTCTCTGTACAGAGTCAGAATTTTCTTGCTGATTCTGAAAGAGGAATTCGCTGATTATTTTTTCCATCTAGCGCACAGAGCCCGAGCTCTCCATCTCTGACAAAACGAGCAATAGTTCCTTTATAATTTCAGCTTGGAACTGAGAGATCTTCCCTTATTCCAATCATTGCACCTCCATTGACATCAAGCTGTGCTTTTTGCATTATCTGCATTGATAGCAACCTTTGAATTAGCATAAAAAAAGCTGAATCCTGATCAGGAACAAATGCTCCATCGTTCCCATTAAAGACGAAAGTATTTGACTTTCTATTTTCTACATTATCTCCGAGAACAAAAGTTCTATCTGCAGATGCCGAAGAGTTTCCCAGAACCGTTACATAATTTCCATTGATAGTTTTGTCTTCTGCATTCAAGACCATAATATTGCTTCCTTGTGAGGTATTAATATTATTTCCATGCATAACTAGAGTATTAGAAGCATTTACATTTGCTCTTTGAGAAGAAATCACCGCAACATTTTGGGCAGAAGAGTCTACTCTAACCCCTTCTCCTCATGCAATAAATGAATTTTTCTCCGTTATTTGCGTTGTTTGTTCCTCCAAAAAACTACAGAACTTGTACTCGAACTGTTCCCCTTTCCTACAACGAGATTTTTGCATATTGAGAGATCCTAGAGCCTGTACAGAGTCTTTATCATATTGCAGCTTTACTCCATTGGTTTCTCCAGTGACAATAAGAGTATTGAGATATTGAACTCTATTTTGCACTCCATTTACCTCTAAATTTGTTCTTTGAGAAGCATAGAGAGGATTGATCATCCCTACACTATAAACAAGCACACCTCCAAGAGAAAGGACTGCTGTAGCTACCCCGACTTTTGATCGAGGAAATTTTGTTGAGATTTTTGTTTTTTGATTCATATCCAAAGCATAATGGGATAAAATTTTCATCTCCATTATACTCAGCACAAAGTATTTTTGTCAAAAAAATTTGAGGAGTTTTTTTATTTTAAAAAGCGCTCAATATTTCCACTCATATTCCCTTGAAAAAGAGTCTCTTTTCACCAAACTGAAGGCAACATTTATATTGAAATAGACTAAGATGGATCTTTTTTTGAGAAAGTTTGATGAACCAATAGGAGAAAAATCAGACTCCCCTTACGCTCTCCACAAACAGACTAAAAATCAGATTCTAATTGACCATTATCAGCTCTGAGAAAATGATTGAGTTCTCCTTGATCAAATTGAAAAAAATCATGGGAAAAAAATCAGATTTTTTTCTGCTTCTTATAGTGATAGACGACTATTCCTTGCATTTTCAGAAGAAAAAAATCTGAGTAGATATTGAACAAGTCAGACCAAGAGCTTCCTCGCTTCTTGATAAACGATCTGAGGAACTCAAGCTTCTCTGAGAAGAAAAATTGGGACAATTTTTTTATCGCCTCTGGACTGCAAAAGAATCTCTCCTCAAAGCAACCGATACTGAAAAATCTGGACCGAATCTGGAATATCCAACTCACAAAAAGTAAAAAAACACCTCAGAACCATCTTTCCAGGTGCATTTTGATAAGATTCTTCTCCTAGAGCTGAACAATCAACAATATGAAGTAAGAAGTTTCTGTCATGAGAACTTAATAGGTGCCGTATGTATTATTCCTCACTAGAAAGCTTAAGAATAAGTGATTTGAGATATTCACGCTCAGATTGAGAGTCTACAAGTTTAAGTGCTTGCAAATAATTTTCCTGTGCATAGTTGGTATGTCACTTCTCTGCAAAAAAATCTCTCATTGCAATTGATAAAAATTCTGCAAGTTGATAGAGCCTTGCTCGGCGATGTGCTTGTGCAAAAAAAGTCTGACTTTGTCTTTCCTGTATGCATCGCATATCCCAGTTCTCCATACTGGCAGACTACCTGATCCTTCTCAGCAAGCAATTTTTTACACTGAGCGAGATAGGTTTTGACCAGTTTTGGATCTTTTGCAAGATAAGAAGATGCTTTTCACTCACGATACGGCTTCCAAAAAAAGCTTCCTGAAAAAAAGTATAAAAATCCGATTTTTGCAGTTCGGTATAGCCTATGAGCCTTTGCCAACTGATAAGCGCCTTTTGCTCCTGCTGGAGAGCAAGATAACTAAGCACCAAATATCTATCTCCATCCAAAGTCAGCTTTTGATCTGTTATCTGAGAAAAAAACATCACTGCCTGTGAATAATCTCCAAGTTCATAACTAAGCACTCACAAATGATAAAGATAGTTGTTTTTTTGCTGATAGTCAAGCTTGAGCAACTGCTGAAAATAAACGAGTGCAGAATCTCTTCTTCCGAGCTCAAAATCAGCATTTGCAAGTATCTGATAAGGCAAAAATATAGGAAGGATGCTGATTAAGGAGAGGAAGTGCAATTTTTTTGGCAAGTCCAAAAAATCCATGATTCATGAGCTGTAGCGCAATCAACCCCTCTTGATAATAGCTCGGAATATCTTGCAATGATTCGTACTGCTTAAATGCGGTCATGATACTCGTTTTGTAGTCCTGATATTGAGGAGAAACGAGCTCTGCAATCAGATTTTTTTGCTTTTTTTGGTAATTTCCCTCAGAAAGTTCGAGCGCAGACTGATAATAGACGACCTCTTCTCCACTGAGATAGCCCTGTTTGACTGATATCTCAAATAACTCTTTGAGATGCTGATATTCACTAGCTGAAGACTGAGAAAAAAACTTTGCAAAAAAATCAAAAAAATTCTGAAGCAAGTGGAAGCTTCTTTTTTTGCTCTGGAGTGAGGGTATAAAAAAAGCTTTCTAGCTTGAATATACTGGTGATTAAGCTGATAAGTATTGATAAGTAAAAGCTTGATTTCCTCAGTAGGATTTTTGGGCATAGAGTTTTTTTCTAGGAGTACAATCTTTTCCTTAAGTGATCCTAGAGTTTCGAGCTTATCCGCAGAAAAAAACTCAGCTTTGGGTATTTTTCAAGAAAAATCAGTAACTTGAACTCCAGTCTCCTGCTCTCCAGAAAGATTTGTTGAAAGTACAGAATTTACAGAAGTAGCAAGGTGCTTGCTAATACCATACTTACTTTCTAAAAAAACAAAAAAATCCCACCCAAAAATACAACAAAAAAATTCCTCCAATTACTCTAATTCAGAAAAGAATACTTCCCAATTTGGGAGGAAGTTTTTTTTGAGCCAAGAAAGACTTTTTACCTTTTTGAACAGATTTTTGATCCATCGAAAAAATGATAGTATTCTGAATAAATTATATCTTATTATACTAAAAAAAGGAGAAAAAAATCCTGATTTTTTTATGTTTAAACCATTTTTTTATATGGGATTTTTTTATTTTAGAGGAGAATTTTATTGACAAAAAACTTTTTTTCCTACTTCTTATTATAAAAAAACTACTTATTCAGATTGCAAAGGGAAAGGATTTTCGTATCTTTGTTTTCAGGTTTTTTTATTTCTTTTTTTCTCGTAGATGGCAAGAGGACTCGTCCAACCAAGACCCTTTGTCAAAAAAAGAAGTCTTCGACTCCTTCTTTTTTTCTGCGGGAAGAATCATCTGAAGCAAAAGAGCTAACACCATCCAAAAAAACTGATTTCTCCTCTTGGTTGCCAAGAGTTATGCAGGATGGGTTATCGTAAGTATCATTTTGATCTTACTTGGACTTTTTTTCTGAAAGGAACTTGGTACAATCCTAACTATCTCATCCAAAACATAACCTATAGCCCTGAAACCAGAGCTCAATATGAAAAATACAGAACTCTTTGTCCTCACTTCAAAAATACCTCAGAGGACAATACCTCAACACAATCCAACTTGGAGAAAAAGGGGAAAAATCCTTTCAAAAAAATCCAAGAGCAATATCCTTTCGTTCGCAATATGAAGATTGAATATCAGAGCCCACAATCTATCAAGGTGGATTTTACTTTTGATTATCCTAAATTTCGTGTAAAGATTGGAGAGAAATTTTGGGGAGTTTGGAATGGGAAAAATACCGAAGAACTCCAAAGCTGACGAGCATTAGCTCAAACAGGAGTGACTATAGACACCCCTGCCTATCTGAGTGGAACTGAGAGTTTATCAGGATTTTTTTCTATGAGGTAAACTTTGAACGATATGAGCAAAAATATTCCAAAGATCAAACAAACCTTTACGAATATTGAGAGATTTGTCTATCTGGCTGGATCTCCAAACTTTATCGTCTTTGAAAATGGGAAAACGATCTATCTGCATAGAGACAATCTTGACTATCAGCTGCAAAAATATCTTTGGCTCAAAAATAACTACAAAAACTTTGCTGGCATCTACGAAATCGACCTCGGAAGTCAGACGCAAAATAGAGTCATCATCAAAGAATAAAAAAACTGACCTTTATCAGATTTTTTTAATCTTTTTTTGTTGAATATGAAGAACTTTTTCCCTTTATACAAAAAAATCATCCAGAGATCATCTATTTGGATAATGCTGCGAGCACGCAAAAAAACCTCAGCTTGTTATTGATGCGATGAGTGATTTTATGGCAAATGAATATGCCAACATTCATAGAGGATTGTATGGACTCTCAGAAGCTTCTGAACTGCACTATCATGAGAGCAAAAAGGCTTGTTGCTGAGCTTCTCTGATGTTCTGCAAAAAGAAGTGATTTATAGCTACAATACCACCTATGCAATAAACTTGCTTGCACAAGCAATGGTCAAAAAGCAAGTTTTTTTGCAAAAGGGAGATGTGGTGCTTCTCGGAATGCGGGATCATCATGCCAATGTCTTGCCTTGGATGAATCTAGCAGAAATGATCGGATTTGAAGTGCAATTTGTCGCAACGGACGAGAACTATCAAATTGATTGGAATGATTTTGATCAAAAAAATATACTGAAAAAGTCAAGGTGATAGCGATGGGGCAAGTGTCAAATGTAACGGGTGCAATCTATGATTTGAAAAAAATAAGATCAAAAAAATCAGACCTGAAACCTTTTTCCTCATTGACGGATCTCAGTCAGTACCTAATATGATTGTTGATATGGAAGATCTAGGAGCTGATGTAATCGTTTTCACTGCACACAAGATTATGGCTTCAACTGGGCTTGGGGTGCTGGCTTTGAAAAATCACTGGATCAAGGAATGGACTCCGCTTATCCTCTGAGGAGGAACCATCAAGGATGTCAGTATCTCTTCTTTTTCTCTTCAGAATAATGCGGAGAAACGAGAAGCTGGGACTCCAAATATCATCGGTGCAGTTTCTCTCGAAGCTTCTCTCAATTTTATTAAAGGACTTGGAGAAGACTGAAGTTTGAGGTCAGGAATCGTAAAGATATGACTTCATGAACAAGAGCTTACTAACTATGCTTTAGAGAGATTTGCACAGCTCGAAGATAAGGTCAATCTCATCGGGCCAAGAGATCAGAGAGTATCTTTATTTTCTTTCACTCTCAAGGATAAGGCAAACTTTAACCAGATTGGAGAATTTTTTTGCAGAAAAGAATATTTGCATCCGTTGTGGCGGACACTGTGCTTATCCTCTCCATAAGCATTATCATCTTGGCGGAACCTGCAGAATGAGCGCTTATCTCAACAACGATATCTCAGATTTAGAAAAAGTTTTTTTGCTAGACTCGAAGAGCTGATAAAAAAATTAATACAATAGCTTCAATTATCAGAAAAAAACTCTGAACTAAGTCAGAGTCTTTTTTTGTTTTTATTCTCGCCAGAGGAATTGCCTTGAAGTGTTTTCTTCTTTCATATCTTTGCCGAGAATCGTGCTAGAGGAATCTCTCAATCGCTGATGAATATGCTGACCTTGTCTCTGAGCAAGGATATCTAGGACAGCAAGACAGGCAGGACAGTCTACATCCAAGTTTCTCAAGCGCTCGATATCTCCAGTCTGAGACAAGAGACCGAAGGAAATCTGATCATTTTGATCTGCTATGTCTTCTGATTTGTAATGAGAGAAATCCACAGATCCGATCACCAAGGTATTGCCGTGAAACTGAGCTAGCTGATTAGCAATCCACTCAGAATGATACAGACGATAGCTTGGCACCACAAGGATAAAAACCTTTGAGACAGAAGGAAAATAGCGATTGATAAATGGGAAATGGACTCCCAATCCATGGTCTCTGGTATATCGTTGAGCTCCCTGTTGATAAAAGACATTTTGCTCACAAGTAATCCTCTTATCCTTTCGCGCTTGAGCCAGCAAAGTTGCATCTTTAAATTTCACTTCCCTCGACTTACAAATAGAAACTGGTCTCTGCATATCTGGGAAAAAAATGGTTGGGTGAAATTAGCACAATCTGATCTGGAGAATTTGTAGCAAAGTATTTTTTTGTAAAAAAAGCTATAAAAAAATCTGACACTCTCTGTGATCTAATCATAAAGTGTGGGATAACTGCCAAATATAAACGATCTGACCTCACCTCCCTTTTGATATCAGAGAAAAGAGAAGCTCCCAATCCACAGATCAAGAGCATTCCCAAAAATAAGTAATCAGATTTTTTTATGTTTTTTTGATACCGTATTTTTCATTGCTTATTTTTCATAAATATGACAAAGCTGGTTAGGACTATTTTTTTGAGCTGTTCTCGCATTTTTTTGCTTGTTAGGCTTGTAGCCTTGGTTTTTGAGTACCAGAAAGAGCATCATAGGCATGTTGCCAGTCTAGATCTGAATATCTCTGATCTCCATCAAGCACCTTATCTTTCTTGTAAAATTCATAATGAGAAAAAGATAGGTCACATCACTACTCTCTTACCATTAACATCATCGATCATCACTGCCATAAGAAGAGGTCTTCAAGTAGCTTGATAAAGAGGATTTCCATCTTCTGATGTGAATATATCAGCAATCAAGGCAGATCTCTCTTCCTTGCCAAGCGGCTCTCAAAAAGAGTTTTTCTTGGGAAAGTAAGGTCAGAAAGCTGACGATACGAAGTTCTAAGTCGTTCAAAAATCATCATCGGAAATCGTCTGATTTTTTTCATCTGTTTTTGACTCATGGCTCTAATTTTTTTGCAAGTACTGTCCAAATCCAGCAAAGTTATCCTTATCGGCAAACCAGTTTTTTTCATAGATTCGTTAAGAGCAATCAGACGATCAAGGAAGGCTGTGTCTGCTTCGATATATCCCTTTGGAACTGGCAAAATCGGAGGATACACAGTAAGATCACAATCACTATTACCTCCTGCTCACATCTCCGCATAAGACTGCTTGGTATACAGAAGGGTATCGTGCTTGAGCTCTGTGTACGAACCTAGGTAGGTTGCTAGATTTTTTTGTAAATGTAGAGTGGAATTTGCTTGAAGTAAGGAGCATTATTTACAGGGACAAAGAGTTGTCCAAGCATTGCTAACCACTGATGATAAACTGTCTTGAGGAGAGAACCATCGGCGAGTTCAGCTTTGACTTTTTTTCTTGTGCTTTGATTTTCTCAGCAGGATAACTGGAAACTTGCTTGCAGGTTCCTATTGAGCACTCTTCATTTTCTAGGACCTGTTTGGACTGAGCTCTCTCTGAAAGCCAGAGATTTACAAGCTCATGCGCTGGTTGATAATTCTCCAACACATCAGGTACGATCAAAGAAGTTTGCATATTAGGGAGAGTAAGCATTTCTTTGGTTGCACTTCCTGCGGTAAGCTGATCAAAAAAATGAAGCTGTCAATCGTAAATTTCTCTCCAAAGAAGACAAATCCTTCAAGCATCTTTTTGGCGGAATCTTTGTCTGTCGATCAAAGTTCTTGGGTAACATAACGCGCAGATGCGATCTTTTGAGGTTTTAAGTTGGATAATGTCTCTAAATCTGACTCATTGAGCGAGAGACTTCCATCTCTTGAAGCAATAAATTTTTTTGAAGCTGAGGGATACCAACATCATCACTATCTCCGATCAAAACTCAAATACTCTCCTGCAATGCAAGGATTGGTTTAAGGAGATCTGAAGACATATTTTTGATCATATAGAGTGCAGTTTCCGCTAATTTTTGGTCTCAGAAGTAGAATTTTTTTCTCATGAGCCATTTGCTGGCTATAAAGTAGGTTTTGAGAAAAAGAGCTTGTGGTATAATGAGATCTTGGCTTAAACTGGGTGAAATCCTGCTTGATTTGTTTCTGCTGGATAAAAGTTGGACTATATGCCAACAAAAAGTGGATCTAATCCATCATAACTTTCTGCTTTCCAGATTTCAAGCCAAGTTTGTCTCAATGCACTTTGATATTTGGCAGGAACTTGTTTTTGCAATAGATTCAAATCTGACTCCAAGGTACTTTTTTTGAGTTCGTTGTCAGTCATTTCTCCCTCAAGTTCTGGATCTTCCACAGTAGACTCTGAAGTATAGAGTCCTTCTTGCCTTTTTTCAAAAAGAGATTTGAGTTCATCGTTGCTTGGAAGGAGTGCATAAGGAATCGCCCAATATGCAGTGAGAAACGAAGCCTTTTCATTCAGATTTTTATCCTGTTTGGTAGACTTGGACAATGCTAAGAAATGCTTGAAAGCCTTCTCACTCAAATCGCTAAGTGTAACTCTTGCAGAACTTTCTTCAAAAATACTTAAGCTCATTGGAAAAAAATCTTGTGAAAAGTATGGAGCAAAAGATCGTTGGTTACAAAGAGGGTATTAAATGGATATCTTTTGATATAAAGCTTTGGATCGATATAATCTCCATAAGACATTTGAGCACTTATTTCATGGGCTCTCTGAACCCACTCCTCTTGCGTATACTGTCCAAACTCCTCAGTATACGAAGGGGTCGGAAAACTTCATAGATTAAAAGGCATAATCCCTACTCCGTACTTTTTGATCTGAGCAATGATGGTTCAAGTAAGAGGATGATTATTGATGCCATCGTATTCTCCTGTAAGAGTAAAGGTTTTTTTCCTACTTGGAGATCTTTTGCTGGGATTTCTATACTTGAAGTCCCAGGATAGGGAACAAGGCTTGCTGGACCTCAGCATTCTTTGAGTTGTTTTACATCTTCCTTGGTTAGAGAGTATTTTCTAGTCCATGACTTGTTGTATTCTGCTTGTTGGATATCTTGACCATTGATCATTTGTGAGAAGTCAGGCTTTTTCATAGCCTTCTCATAGCTAAGATTTGATCAAGTCGTTCCAAAGAGACTTCAACTCGAAGATGGAACTCAAGGATTGCTTGAAGGCACTGAAGACGATGGTACACAACCTGCCAACATCCCAATCCCCAACAAACAGAACAGGAATCTGATTTTTATTCATGGCGATCACTTTAGAAGATAAAGATTACTTTAGCTATATCCATTTTAAGGAGTAATGCAATACATAATTCTGATTTTTCAGCTTGTTTTTGAGTTTTTTTTTCATAAAATACTGACAGACTTTTAGATTTTAATATTGCGAAATATGACGACTCGAGCTCAACTGGCTGAAGCTCTTTTCCCTGACACAAAAGAGAGTATCCAAGATCTCCTTGATCGCTATCCTGCCAGGTCAAATACCAACCCTGTTCTGCGTTTTGCCCCATCGCCTACAGGTTTTTTTGCATTTTGGAGGATTGTATACGAGTTTTTTTGTGCTGGAAATATGCCAAACAAACAGGAGGAACCATCTACCTTAGAATCGAAGATACTGATCAGAAAAAGAGAAGTAGAATGAGCTACTGCACTCTTGATCAACTCTCTCAAGAAGTTTGGGATTAGCTTTGATGAAGGACCTATCGGAGAAAAACAATGAAGAAATTTGATCTTATGGTCCCTATGCTCAGTCTCAAAGAGGTGATATCTATCGTGTATTTGCAAAACACTTGGTAGCTCAGGGACTCGCCTATCCATGCCGAATGAGTGAAGAAAAAGCTCAATGAGATCAGAGAATTTCAAACTGCAAAACAAAAATTATTCCAGGTATCTACGGACAGTATTCAGAGCGAAGAAATGCAACTCCAGACCAACTTTTAGAGAAATTTAAAAAAATGAGGGGCAGACTTTTTCCTGTTTTGAGGTTTCGCTCTCATGCTGATACCAGCAAGAAAATCACTTTTTCTGATCTTCTCAGAGGAGAAATCAATATGATCGACAATTATAACGATATCGTAATTATCAAGGGTGATGGACTGCCAACTTACCACTTTGCTCACTTGGTTGATGATACTTTGATGAGGACAAGTTTGGTACTTAGAGGAGAAGAATGGCTGACTTCTGTACCACTGCACTTACAGCTTTTTGCTGCATTCGATCTGCCAGCGCCACAATACGGACATCTGGCGCCAATCTGCAAGCTTGAAGATGGGAAAAAGAGAAAAACTCTCAAAAAGAAAAAGATCCTGAAGCAAATGTAGAATACTTTTTTTGAGGCAGGATATGCTCCTCAAGCAGTACTTGAATACATTATGACACTTGCTGATCCAAGCTATGAAGACCGAAAAAGAGAAGACGAACATCGTCAATTCTCAGACTTTGATTTTTTTCTTTAGAAAGAATGAATGTATCAGGGGCCACTCTTTGATTTTGTGAAATTGCAAAGTATCAACAATAACTACCTCTCTGCGCTCTCGACTCAAGAACTCTACGATCAAGGACTCAAGCGAGCTCAGCAGTATCAACCTGCACTAGCACAACTTATGACTGAGGATGCTGAATACACTCTTGCTGCGCTAGATATTGAAAGACACACCGAAAAAAAGATCCAAAGAGATTTACTCTCTATAGCGATATTGAGAAAAAAATATTAAATTCTTTTTACGATAGTGAATGGAAAACTATAAAAGCTGAAAAGGCTGACTTCCCAGAGGGGATTGAACTTACGACTTGGAAAGCCTTTGCTGAAGACTATGCAGCCAATTATAGCTTGGATGGTGGTGTGCTTACTCGATTTGAACAGCTCAAAACTATCTGAAAAAAATACGGATTTGCTGCGAACAATGCAGAATTTAAGCAAGGAGGCTTTGTAGGAAAAAGTAGGAGATTTGGCGATGTTCCTCAGAATCCAGCTCTGCTGAGCAAAGCAAACTCAGATCTCTTTTTCAGTAATGAAGGTTTTGGGAGATAAGAGGATTAAAGAGAGACTTTTTGGATATGTAAAGTATAAAATTTTTAAAAATAACCTATAAAAAAACACTGACATAAGTCAGTGTTTTTTTATGATAATATTGGGAATAAACTACATCTTTGTGTGGAAAGTTCTTTCAATCACCTCAAGCTGATGAGCCTTTGAAAGTCTTACGAAGTTTACTGCATATCCAGATACTCTAATAGTGAGTTGAGGATATTCTTCTGGATGTTCATACGCATCCATAAGTGTTTCTCTGGTAAGTACATTTACATTGAGATGATGAGCCCCCTTTCCAAAGTATCCATCCATTACAGATACAAGGTTTTCAATTTGTTCTTCTCTTGCTTGTCCAAGTGAAGTTGGAATCATTGAGAAGGTATTTGAGATACCATCTTGAGAATAGTGGTAGTCAAGCTTTTGCAACTGAGTTGAGTGAAGCAATAGCTCCTGAGTGATCTCTACCATGCATTGGATTTGCTCCTGGAGCGTAAGGTTCTCCTGCTTTTCTTCCGTCTGGAGTAGCTCCGGTATTTCTACCATACATTACATTTGAAGTAATAGTAAGAAGTGATAGGGTTGGAGTAGCATCTTTATAAGCCTTATACTTTCTAAGCTCTTCCATGAAGAACTTTTTGTACTTCTACAGCCATAGAATCTACTCTATCATCATCGTTTCCATACATTGGGAATTCTCCCTCAGTCTCAAATGATTTTTGCAACTCCATTTTCATCTCTAATAGCCTTTGTCTTTGCAAATCTAATTGCAGAAAGCGAATCAGCTACGATAGAAAGTCCTGCGATACCATAAGCAATATCTACTCCGTAATTTGAGTCCATGAAAGCCATCTGAGCCTTTTCATAGTAGTATTTATCGTGCATGTAGTGGATAATATACATTGTCTTTGCATATACTCTTGCTACATTTTCCATAGCCTTTTTGAAGTTAGCCCAAACTTTGTCATAATTCAGACTTCCATCTTCATTATCTACAGACTCAAAAAAAGTGTAGGATCCATTACTTGTACTCCTTCATCTTCTTCTTTACCTCCATTGATAGCAAGGAGAAGTGTTTTTCCAAGATTACATCTTGCACCAAAGTGCTGGATTCTCTTTCCGATTTCTTGGTATGATACACAACATGCGATACCGTAGTCATCACCTCCTCTAATAGGTCTCATGATATCATCATTTTTCATACTGAACAGATGAGGTATCGATAGAAACCTGAGCACAGAACTTCTTGAATCCTTCTGGCAAAAGCATTTGACCAAAGTACAGTTAGATTTGGTTCTGGAGAAGGGCCAAGGTTGTACAAAGTTTGAAGAAATCTGAATGAAGTCTTGGTTACCTTTTGTTTTTTTCCATCGTGGAACATTCCTCCGATAGATTCAGTCACCCAAGTAGGATCTCCACCAAAGATTTCATCGTAAGCTCCTGGTCTAAGGTGTCTTACGAGTCTAAGTTTCATTACAAAGTGATCAATGAATTCTTGAGCTTCAGCTTCTGTAATTTTTCCAGATTGAAGATCTCTTTCAATATAGATATCTAGGAATGAAGATACATTTCCAAGAGACATCGCTGCACCATCTTGTTCTTTAATACCTGCAAGGTATGCAAAGTAAGTCCATTGAATAGCTTCTTGAGCTGTTTCTGCTGGTCTAGATACATCAAATCCATGATCAGCTGCCATCTTTACAATATCTTTCAATGCTGAGATCTGCATAGAGATTTCTTCTCTAAGTCTTACTTTTGCATCAGTCATATTACCACCAATAGCCTCAAAATCAGCTTTTTTAACTGCTATAAGTGCATCAGCTCCGTAAAGTGCAAGTCTTCTATAGTCTCCGATGATTCTACCTCTAGCATAATTGTCTGGGAGTCCAGTTACGATATGTTTTGATCTATAGAGTCTAGATTCTGCATCATATGCTGAGAATACTGCATCGTTGTGGTTTTTTTGCATAATGGAAAAATATCTTTTACTCTAGGAGCAAGTTCAATTCCTCTCTCCTTAAGTGCATTTTCTACCACTCTTACTCCTCCAAATGGCTTGATACCTCTTCTCAATGGAGCATCAGTTTGAAGACCAACAATAGTTTCAAGTTCCTTTTTAATATATCCAGGCTTGTGCGAAGTGATAGTTGAAATTGTTTCAGGATCAGCAGATCTGAGCCCGTTTCCGTCTCTTTCTTCTTTGAGACATTTTTTTACTTCTTCCCAAAGTTCCTTAGTTCTTTCGGTAGGGACCTGAGAGAAAAGAGGCGTCTCCTGTATAAGGAGTGATGTTTTTCATAGACAAATTTTTCTTACATCGATCGTTGTCATAAGCGTCATGTATAGTAAAAAAATAAAAATAAGTCTGATGGTGTCCAAGGCATTCGTCTAAAATGGACGATACGTTTTAGTCGGATCAGACATTTCACACCAAAATTTAAGTATAAGAATCTCCCATTTATTTGCAAATTAAAGAAAAGTTTTTTTAATCCTTTTTAAACAAAAAAATCAATTCTTACCTACTCTTATAGCTCAATATGCATTGTAGATATATCTTAACACTTATGTCAAGGGGAACAAATAAAAAAACGAGATCAGAATTTTTCTCTTTTTGAAAAAAATAGATATACTTAGGTGATTTATCTTTTGATGCGATGCAAAAAAATGAACAATGATGCATTTTTCAATACTCTTTTGGAGAGCTTCCTCAAGAAACTGAAGTTTCTATAGAAAAAGACTCAAGAAACTACTCCTAAAGTATCCACTCCTGTAATACCAGAGCAGGTGGTGGAAACGCAAAAAAACTGAAGTTCAAAACAACTCTTGAAGAGAAGGTGGATTCTCCTAGAGTTTTTTTCTTGCACCATCAAAACAAAAAGACTGAAAAGAAAAAAAGAAGAATAAGTCTGATTTTTTTACCACTTTGATTACTCAGAGAAAAAGTTGAAAAAAACTTTTTCAAAGAGACAAAAAGCAATGATTATTATCTTTTTAAGTATTTTTGTGTGTTTTCTACTTTTTCACCAATGCACAACTAGTATTTTATACTTTTAAAGATGCTTTCACTAGCGTAAATGCCGCAGAGCTCCATCAAATTTCAGAAACCCTGATGCACAATGCTGCAGATAACACAAAAAGAAGATAACCTCAAACAAATCGAACAAAGGTTTGCTGAAATCCAAAATGAACACACAACAGGAAATATCCTCTCTCTAGGAATGGACGAACTTGTACAAGGGAAGTCTCAAGACCTCAACTACAATATCCTGCCTCCAACCAATAGACTTATCATCCCCGATCTCAATATCAATGTTCCTCTTGTAGATACAGAAAGCAATGGAAGAGTTGATTTTTCTCAAGAGAATTTTGATAATGAACTCACAAAAGGTGTCGTAAAATATCCAACCACCCCTACTCCAGGAAGCAAAGGAAATACCCTTATCTTTGGGCATACCTCTACTGAATGGTGGAAAAAAAGAATGAATACGGTGTAGTCTTTAGGAATATTCCAAAACTCAAAGTAGGACAAAGATTTCAAGTCGTACGAAATGGCCAACTCACAACCTATGAAATGGTTGAAAGAAAAAGTTGTTTTACCAAAAAAATGTAGAAGACTATTATCATCAGTTCTCAGAACAAAACGAAAGTTATCTTACTTTGATGGGATGTTATCCAATCGGAACTGCAGACAAGAGAATGATGATTGTCGCAAAAAAATTCCTAATCCATAAAAAAAGAAAAAAACGCTGATTGAAGTCAGTGTTTTTTTGGTTTTATTAAACTATTTATTTTATAAATCCTCCAGACTGGATATCTCGTAATTTTTTTGTAGATACCATCTGACTTTTTGGATAAGTTCTGAATGCGTTCAGACCTCAACTATTTTCCCCTTATCCATCACAATAATACGATCCATTTTCATAATCGTAGAAAGTCTGTGTGCTATAACAATTGAGGTCTTGTTTTTTTCATAACCTCTGCCATTGCCTCCTGAATATTTTTTTCCGATTCACTATCCAATGCTGAAGTTGCTTCATCCATAATCAGAATTGGCGCATTTTCTATAATCGCCCTAGCTATAGCAATTCTCTGCCTCTCCCCTCACGAAAGCTTAATCCCCCTTTCTCCTACCAAGGTTTCATATTTATCTTCTAAATGATCGATAAAGAGATCACACCTTGCCATCTTGGCAGCAGCTTTGATTTCATCATCGCTTGCATCTGGACGAGCATAAGCAATATTTTCTCTAATAGAACGGTGAAAAAAAGAATGGGATCCTGTGGCACTAAAGAAAGATGAGTTCTGAGGCTTTCTTGATTCACTTGTGAAATATCTTGATCATCGATCAGAATTTTCCCCTTTTGAATATCATAAAAATCTAAAAAAAGGAGCTTGGTTATTGTTGATTTACCACTTCCCGATGCTCATACAAGCGCTATATGTTCTCCCGGTTTGATCTCAAAATCAAGCCCATGAAAAAGCTGTTCGTCCTGATAAGAAAAATCAACATCCTGAAATCTGATTTTTGCTTCATTGATCCTGAGAGAAGGGGCATTTTCTACATCCTTGATTTCTCGTGGGGTTTGGATGATTTCAAGCCCTTCTCCAATCTCGGCGACGATTCTTGAAAAAAACTTCTAAAAACAAATCCCATAGACATGACTTGGTCAATTATCCTGAGAGTATATGTCTGAACAAGTACGATCATTCCTAGCTCTAACCCACCAGCTCACCAGAGGATCACAGCATACCACAAGGTTGCAATCTCTAAAAAGACTAACATAACGAGCAAGACAATCCCCATAAGATTAAAAGCCAAATATTGTTTAGTTCTGGCTTTTGTCGCCTCAGCATTAAGTTGAGCAAAATTCTGCGCTTCTCTCTGCAATGCAGCGAAAGTCTTAACCGTTAACGCGTTTCCAATCGTATCAGACAACACCCTCCTAAGTCAGAGTCAAGCTTATTGGCTTTTTTTCTGGGTAGGATTGCAGCCAACGAGCTACTCAATATTGAACGCACGAAAAACAGACCACAAAAATGAACATCCCTAAACCAAGCATCCAGCTTTCATGAGCCACAATTATCACGACCAAAAAGTACATTGAGAAAAAAAGAAAGTATATTTCAATTAACAAATCCGTAAACCTTTCTAGGGCTCAAATCATTTTCCTAATTTGAGCAACTAACTTCCCAGAGAAGTGATCTATAAAGTATTGATAGCTATGCTTATGTAAATGCAAAAAAAGCTCGTCATATAGAGTTTGCTGCATAGACATTTCTAGCTTGATTAAGGCATATTCATAAATACGATAAACTAACGAATTATTAAAAAAATTTGATAGCAAAAAAACAACAATTAAAAATCCCGATTGCATGCTGAGCTATCGGATCTCTTACTGCTTGACTTTGTGAGATAATATTGATCATATCTGAATAATAAATCGCCGGCAAGAGACTAAGTATAATTGAAGCTACCCTTCCTACTATACTCAAAATTGCCCAAAAGGGGAAGCTCTTATAACGCACAAGAATAAATTTTAACACCTGAAAAAAATCAGATTTCTTTTGTCTTTTTTTACTATTTATCATGTTTTCTCTTTATAATAAAAAAATTAGTGATGAGTATATACAATCATCATATGGAAATCAAGCAAAAGAAAAATTCAACTCTCCAAAGATGGCATTCTAGCAATTTTCAAAAAAAAGACATCTTAGTGATGTCCTTCTTCATTATATCTAGCAATAGAGGTTTCAAGTTCTTCTTTTACTGCATCAAGATCTCCAAATCCTCCAATTACAATTTTGTCATATTTCTTCACTTCAAGTTTCTTGATTTCTTTGAAGAGGATTTCAAGCTCCTTTTTCTTGTGAGCTCCAAGATCATCGATCGTCTGGATTTCATCAAATCTAGGATCAACCTTACTTACTGGCACTGCAATGATCTTTGGATCTTCTCCAGCGTCATCTGAAGTATAAAGAATTCCGATAGGTCTCGCCTTTACTACACATCCTGTGAAAAAGTGGATTGGTAGTATAAAGACATACATCACAAGGATCTCCGTCCTTTGAAAGAGTCTGAGGAAGAAACCCGTAATTGAATGGATAGAACATAGAGTGATGAACTACTCTATCAAGCACAAAACATCCCATTTCATGATCGTATTCATACTTATTATTACTCCCTGCAGGGATATCAATTACTACATTGAGAATTCCAGCTTCCTTATCTGCATAAGTTGCGATATCATTTACCATATTCATCATTTGTCTTGAGAAATAGAAAAAAATAAAAAAATCTGACTCTAAGATAGAGATTTCTCATTTGATTGCAAGAGAAAAAAAGAACTTAAAAAAAGAATAGGAAAAAAACTCCTCCCTAAAATTAGATTAATATTCAATTTTTTTTACACCTAGAGCACTACTTCTCAAATCCCCAAAATCTAATCCAGCAATATCTAGACTTCTACGGTCATTTGCATGAGTTGAAAATGAATATCTAGAATCTTTTTTGTTGTAAAAATACTTCCATGTAGGATCTTGAGGAAGTCCCCCTGCGGCCAAGCACTGAGAGGCAAAATTTGCACAGTCAGTATTATTCGCATCCTTCCAAAAAAATAATAATCAGGATTGTAAGACAGAGTATAAGTGTAAGCATAGCTTGCAGCAGCCTGACGATTGTACTTTGAAGACTGATTACTCCGCGTCATCATATGATCAAGGCTTCTGAAAGAAACTGCTCTTGACCTAGTAAATCGTGTCTCCCACTCCTGATCAGTAATTACACCTTGCTGTTTTTTCCAAGCTTCATCGCTAAAATCATCTTGTTCATTAAGCTCTACTGTCCAAAGCCCCGTCTGACTTCTATCTGTAAAACCAGGAACCTCCTGTTCATTATAATAGATTTTCCATCCGTATTTGTTCTCAGGAGTTCTTTTTACTTGTAAAAATCGTATACCCCCAATCTCTACCATAGAAATGTGGAGCATAGACCCTTACTGTCACAAAGAGATAATCTCCCTCTCTCCGATATGTTCTGTCAGAATACGAACATTTGGAGCCTGTTCTACTTCTAATATCCTATCGTAATCAAGTGAAATCAGACTATAGATATTTCTCCTTTTCGTACTCAGAATCAAAAAAAGTGTCTTATCCATGAGATTCTCGATGAAATCTGGAGTTCTCGTTTCCCAGTTTTTTTGCGAGCTTCTCACGATACTCACCAAAGAGAAGATTCCCAACATCATGAAGCTGTTTCAGATCTGCCAGAGTCAGCTTATTTTTTTGTCAAATACTGATTTGCTTCTCCTAGTTTGTCTTCTAGATAAGAGTAATCATACCTTGCTTTTTTTCCCAAGGGAGCATGTCCCCAGTCTCCTTAGTTTGCACTAAGGCTTTAGACTCAACCTGTGGAGCATTATCCACGAGCTCTTGCTCACATCCTGTCAAGAATGTTACTAGTCCCAAACTCACTACTATGAGTAAGATCATCTTTTTTTGTTTCCATTGCAAACAATTTTTTTATTGATAATCATTGAATATTATTGGTTATTCTATTGTCAAACACCCCATTCCATCTTTCCAAGAAAGAATTCCACTCTTTAAAGACAGCTGTTTTGTATTTTTGCTTTCACAGGATATTTTTTAGTCTTTTATGAAATAATTGCAAGCAAAAAAACAAAAAAACTTGCATTCTCAGACCAAAACACTACAAACAGACTAATCATTTTTTTATCTCTGCAAAAAAATATGTTTCATTTTCTCCACTGAAAAGTACAAAAAAATCTGATCTGAAAGCTTGATCATTTCTGACAATTTCGGTATTCAAGCACTCTATGCAGGGACTCAAAAAGGAAGGGGGATTTTTTTCCTATATCCGTATATGGACGAGAATAGGAAGTCAGTTTTTTTATTTTGCTTTTTGATACTCGAGAGCAAAAGAGCAATTTTTGAACAGATGCTAAAAAAATATCTGGAGTCTGACCAAAGACCGCATTTCAAATTTGTCAGTTGCCAAGTGGGGAACTCAAAGAGGCAATTGACAAGCTTGATGCAAAGTTTTTTTCCAACAAATTCCTGGAATCTGACCTAAACTTGCAAAAAAATCATTCTTGAACTCAAAGGCACTTTTGACTTACAACAAGCTGAAAGTATTGACACCAAGCACAAAATTTTTTTAAATCCGTAGTCAAAACTCTCAAAAAAATCTTGGCTACGATGCAACCAAAGTACAAGAAGTGCTTAGAACTTACGAGGGGAACTTGGATCAAGCAGATCTAAGTGAAGTGGTAAAATGGACTATTTCGAGACTTTAAAACAACAAAACCATTACAATAGGTCGTTCCTACAATTCTGGACGACTTTTTTTATTTCTTATCTTTTTGGGATTAGCTGATTGGTAAATAGCTAATAATTATATAAGAAGCTCCTAATATCTTTTTTTCTTTTGACATCAAAAGGTGTTTTTCTTATCATAGGGAACAAACTTTATCAAACATCAGACTTATGAAACTTTTTTTCTTTGATACAGAAACTACTTGAGTAAATCCCTATTTTGATCGTATCATCCAGTTTGGAGGAATTTTTGGAGAATATGACGCTGAGAGCTGGACTTTTACCCAGAGATTTGAACTCAATCAATATATCAACATCCCTGGTAATATTCCACCAGAAGCCAGTAGAATTCACGGAATTTACAAACAAGATCTAGAAAAGCTATGGTATGATGGAAAAACTATATTATGGGCTTTTTGTGATGTCTTCAAGAAGCTGATTTTTGTCGTTGGGCACAATGTAGATTTTGATAAAAAAACATGCTTAAAGCAGAGGCAAAAAGACTCAACATCAATTTCAACTTTGATCAAGTAAGGTGGATCGATACGATGAAATCTGCTACTGACCTTATTCCAGGCAAAAAAAGAAACGACCGAAAACTCCAAGAACTCTACACCTTTCTCTTTGGCAAACCATTTGAGGGAGCGCACGATGCAATGGCGGATATCAGAGCAACTAGAGATTGCTTTTTACAACTGACAAGAGCCACCAATCTGCTCGATCATGCACTTGGAATCGCTGAAATCAAACTCAAAAAACAAAATGAGACCCAAAATCAGACTTCTGATTTTATTGATCCCGAAGAAGAGAATGGTCTTGATCTCTCAAAGCTCAAAACTAAATGGTCTGATAACGAAGTTGCACTAAGGTTTCTTGACCTTGTAGAAAAAGGAGAAGAGAATATTTTTCTTGACTGGGAAAGCCTGAAGTGGAAAATCCACCCTCATCAAAGATATTATCTCAGAGGCAAAATCTCAAGGAAGATTTCCTGTAGTCCTGGGATCAACAGGGATTTCTGCATTAAATATCTGAGGACAAACCGTACACTCCTTTTTTTGCACTAGGAGTAGAGCAGATCTATTTCAAAGACTTGGTTTATTTTTGTCCAAGATAGTGAAAACAAAAAAATTTAAAACTCAATAAAGAAAAAAATTAAACTCCTTAAACAAGCTCCTTTCGTGATTATTGATGAAATCAGCATGCTTAGCTCCAATATTATAGATTGCATCAATGTTTTGATGACCTTTTACCTCAGGGTAAACAAAGGCAAGCTTTGGGAATAAGCAAATGATTTTTTTGTTTGAGACGTATTCCAGCTCCCCCTGTCAAAAACCAATGATTGGATTCAGAAATTTAAAGATATCTATCAAAGTGAACGATTCTTTGACTCCTTTACTTTCAAAAAAGCTAAAAATTTCAACCGATCCAACTCCTCAAAAAAACTATAGACAAAAAAAGAAGACAAAAATCCTGACTGAAATCCTTGATCGTATTAGATTAAAACAGACTACTCATTCAGACTTACAACTTTTTAAAACAATCAAAGAAAGGAACTCAACTCTGATCCAATACTCCTCTCTACCCACAGGAATAAAGTCGATATGATCAATATGCAAAAAGCTTGAAGAGCTCCCAGGGAAACGCTTTGAATTTGAATCTAATACGTGGGGAAATTTTAGCAATGCTATGAAAAATTGTAGACGATACCTTGATACTCAAAGAATGAGCAAAAGTGATGCTTACTACCAATGATCCAAAAAGCTCGCCGAGTCAATGGAAGCATTGGTACCCTCATTGCTATTGATCCCAAAAAAAGAAACCCTAGAAATCCAAATTGGCAGTCAAATTCATAAAATTGCCAAGTTTACACGGGAAAAATACCCAAACAAGAATTCTTGAAGACGGAACAATAGAGGAAGATACGATTGGTTATTTTAGACAGTTTCCTCTCCAACTCGCCTATGCGATCACTATCCACAAATCTCAAGGGCTAACCTTGGATCGCTGTCAAATCGACCTAAGCGATACTTTTTGTCTGAGGACAAGCATATACTGCACTTTCTAGAGTTTCAAGCATAAAGGGACTTCAAATCAAGGGAGAAATCAAACCTGAACATCTCTTCTTTGATCAAAAATATTGGCAGATTTCTTGAAAAAAACTAAAAAGAATCGAGGAACAAAAAAATCCTAGTCAGATTTTTTTATTTTGCATTTTTGTGGGAAATTCTTATCATGACAGGGCTATTTAACCAAAAGAAACTAAAAATCTGAATGAAGTTTACCGTTATCACACTCGGATGTCAGATGAACTACTCTGACACTGCGAGAATAAAATCTGTTCTTAAAAAAAATTGTGGTTTCACACCAGTAGATACCATTGATGAAGCTGAAATTGTCATCTTTGATACCTGCTCTGTTCGCCAAAAAAATCGGAAGACAAAGTAACCTGAAAACTCAAGGAGATTCCTCTCAGCAAAAAGGTTTGGATCACTGGTTGCATGATTCAGCACAACATGAGAAATAAAAAGGTTTCCTCAGCTACAAACATCCCTGCAAACCTCAATACTGGAAACTTTTCTGGGATTGTCCTCACCAAGGAGCCAAAAATCATAGGTCTTAGCTCAGATGAGATCAATCAGCTCCAAAAGTCTGACACCACGGATATTGTAGGGATTAACCACGCGTTCAATCCTCTTTTCCACAATCTCTCTCAAAAAGTGGACAAATATCGAGCTCTTTTTTTCCGTATTGATGATACGGGATTTTTTTGCCCTTATGCTCAAAAAGACTTGGTTATGAAGTAAGCTATGACAAGGAAATTACCAACGAGTACTCAACTATCGTCCCAGAGGGAATAAACTCTAGTATGAATGCACACAACAAAACTGCCTACATCCCTATTTCTAGCTGATGTAACCAATTTTGTGCTTACTGTATTGTACCTTTTGCTAGAGGACTAGAAAAACGATTTCCTGTAGAGCAGATTGTCAACGAAGCAAAAAAATCCACCTTGCAAACGGAGTCAAAGAAATCTCCCTCCTAGGACAAATCGTAAACAAGCATCCAGACTTCATCACTATTATCAAAGAGATTCTCAAACTTGAAGGGCTTGAGTGGCTAAGATATACCTCTCCCTATCCAACCTATTACAGTGATGAACTTCTCGCACTCCACGAAAATGAGCCAAAGCTCTGTCCTCATATCCACATTCCTTTTCAATCTGGATCAACACCGGTATTGAAAAAAATGTTCCGTGGATACAGTGCAGAACAGTGTTATGAATTTATCGATAAAAATCAGGGCTCTCAAGAGACCAATCTCCATCACAACCGATATCATCCTAGGATTTCCAGGTGAGACGGAAGAGGATTTTCAAGAGACGCTAAAACTGACTGAATATGGGCGTTTTGATATGATTTATATGGGAATTTATTCCAATCGTCCAGGGACGTTTGCAGATAGAAAATATCCAGATGATATCCCTTATGCAGTAAAACACGCTAGACGAAGCCAACTTAATGAGCTCCTCTACCGCATTTCTGCAGAAAATAATCAAGCTGAAATTGGGAATACTAGAACGATGATCATCAATGAAACCGCTCAGAATTGAGATCTCTTTGGATATACTGATAATATGAAACAAATCACTATCAAGTCCTGTGAAGCAAGCAAAAAACTTGAAATCTGAATGATAGTACCTGTTCGTATCATCAAGGGAGTGGTTTTCAAACTAGAAGGAGAACGGCTCAACCAATAAGTCTTGCAAATCGCAGCAAAAACCGTACACTAAAGGCAATCGATGACAAACATCAGACTTTATCCCTATTTTTGACTACTATGGCATTAAATATCAGAATTGATGGAGGTTTTCAAATTGAAAACGAACTTTTCTTCGGTTATACCTATACCCACAATGGGCTTATTAATCTTGCTTCTGAAGTAGGTCCAGAAATGAGATATCATGAAAGTCCACAAATTATCGTAGATTATCCAGGAGAATATGATATTCATGGACGATCAATTAAAAGCTTTTGTTGGGAAAAAAATGCTAAGCTCAACTACCTTATCCAAGGGAAAAAAATAAAAAAATTCTGAATTATTCAGTCTGCAGATATTTTAGAGTCTGATGATATTGATGGGATGGATACTTGGCTCTACAGAGGCGAAAAACATCAGCAAAAAATTTGAACAGCTCGAGATGGAAGGAGACCTCATCAATCTTGATACTTACGGTCAAGAGCCTACTGCTGAATAAATTGATCAAGAGAAAAAAGATAGTTGTGAAGCTATCTTTTTCTAGTTTACTTCAAAGAAGTAGTCAGAACTAACCTTTATTTTATCTTATAAGCTGGAGAGAAGTAATAATTTGGACAAACGAGATCATCTCCCATAGAAAAATTCTCCATTTGGAGCAATTTGCACTTCATAAGTAGCTTCTTGTCAGCTTTTAAGATCAGCAAGGACCTGTTTTGTGAGTTGAGAGTTGAGCGTTTTAATCTTATATTGATAGGTCTGATCCTTAAAATTAATAATCTCTCTGACATAGCGAATGTCATTCCCAGAAAGCGAACACCCAATACCAATCTGATCACCACCTGTCAAAAAAAGGTAAATTAGTTTCTGAAATTTGAAAAGAAAGACGTTTTACCCCTGGAAAATCTAACTCACATTCCTTTTTAGGATCACTACAAAAATAAAAAAAACTTTCTAAATCTTGACCAATAACTTTTCCGCGGACAAATCCCGTTCCCATAAAAAACCTGACCGGTGTCTGATCTCCTGGGATAAAATGCGTTGACAAACCAATTTTCCCTGCTCTAAAATCCTCTTGCAGAGTGATCTCTTTTGAAGTTATCGGTGCAAAAATAACGGTCAACAATATCACTACCCTGCTCGCTAAAAATAACTTACACGGTCTGGGAAAAATATCAGCTAAATACTGATCTAGAGTAGGAGTTTTTTTAACTGGAGAAGATGGAGTTTGCACACATCCTGCAAAGAAAAAAACAAAAAGAAAAAAGGATGATTGAAATTCAGATTTTTTTCATTGTTTTTTTTAAGTAAGAAGAAATTAAAAAAACCTCAACATATTCATTCAATAGGATTTGAGATCTTAAACTAAAAACGCTTTGAAAAATAAAAAGGATTAAAAATTTCTTTAGCGTAGGTGTAATTTGTCTAATGAAATCACTACTGAGAGGGTTTTTCTGAGATCAGAGTAAGATAATAGAGACTATTCTGCTCTTGCTTTACCATACATCGATTGTAAACATATGAATAAATCATCTTTCCTTCATAATCCATCTGCTCTGCCTTATCCGCAGTATACCAAACTGTTCCATTAACTACTGCCTCTCATTCCCTCCTAAAGATTTCATCTCCCCCGCCTCCTGTAAACATCGTAGATGAAGGAATGCGACTTCTACAGACAGCTTCTTGATTTAATCCCAAGTCTCAAAGGAGGAAACCATCAATCGAAAGAGACAACATACTACCATCTTTAGCTAAAATTTCCCAGCCTCAGCCTCCAACTCCAATACTACCAAGGGAATCTTCTGGATATGAGAAAGAAAGGATGGGGTTTACAGTTCACAATACATCATACAACGTTATTTCATTACCTGAAAATTGATACATATCTCTATATGGGATATTATTGACACGAAAAAAACATTATTTATAATAAAAAAATAGGCTTTTTGAGGGAATTGTGTTAATTTATCTTTTGGAAAAATAATTTAATCCTGATAATATTGATCGGTCGCCTCGATATTGTGTTTTTTTGTTGCGGAGTTGATCCCTCATTTAAATTTATTTTCATTTCTGGACTCCACTCTGAGTCTCTATTAAAATCTTCAGCAAGATAAACACGCCCTGAATTTGCCAATAGTAGCTCTTTTAATCCAGGCTCACGAACAGGATATTTAATATAATAAACTCACAATCAAAAACAAAGCGAATATCAAACTCAAGCAAACAGCAAGAACTATTTTTCTTCATAACTTATCAAAATAATAAAAGAGGAGAAAATTGCAAAAAACATTCATATAGTGTTCCTCTCAAGGAGGAATATTGTTTACAAAGTAAACACCCCGAAACGATATTGTTTACAAAGTAAACAACGCGAAGCGATATTGTTTTTTTGTGAAATATCTGTTTTACACTAATTGATATAGTCTTTTTAAAACCCAAAAAAATCAAGGAAAAATCATTTTTTTCCAAGATCCTCTACTCCAGCATATCATCTTCCAAAATCGCACAGGATTTGATCGTATCAAGCCAATAATAGCCTTCTGGACAGATCGGTGCAAGTTCTGGCTTTTCATTTACTGTTTCTGTCCCTGAGGATTCTCCACAACCTGCCAAAACCAAAAAAATCAAAGCATAGCCACAAGAACTACCATAAATCTCTTCATCTCACAAACCAAAAATAAAAATTAAAAAAAGAAGAAAGAAATCAGGCTTTTTTTATGCTGTTTCTTCCACGAGTTCATCTTTATATTTTTTTCATATAGTGCTATAACTTCCTCCTCTCCCTCATACTTTGGGAAAAAGCATCTGCCCCATTGCGATTTTAGTGTGGCACTGATCTGCAATTTTGACTGTATTCTCACATCGAGTATCGATTTGCTCAGTGCTATAGCCATTTTTTTGCTTGCAATACTGCGAATCTCCTCCTCAGACATAATATGATTGAGCGTATCGTATTTTCTATGATTTGGATCGTAAAAGCCTAAGATTATCCTTAATAGCCATTGCTAGTTCTTGAGTAGGTTTGTCCTCTTTTTTTAGGATAAAAAAATAGTGGTTAGTAAGGATACAAGGAATATTTAACTCCTCAGAAAGTTGGAGGAGGGTTTGATTGATCTTTGCAATCTGAGGATGAGTCTTTTCATCCTGTACGGTAATCTCCAAATAACAGTTTTCAGCACCAAGAGCATCTCTCACGAGAAGCAAAATTTCCTTTACCTTATCTAGAGATTCTCCACTATTGAGCATAGTTGCAATTCGAGAATGAGTACCTCAGATAAGCGCTATAAGTTGGGTATTAAACCTCTTGAGCGTTGCCAAGTCGATTTTTGGGAATCTTTTCTACTCCTTGCTGCCCTGCAAAGGTTGTTAGATTAAGGAGATTTTGATATCCTTCAAAAATCCTTGGATAACAAGGTCATAGTTCAGATTTCTTTGTTTTTTTGCAGATTGGATATCTAGGACAAATCCGAGTTCGACTCCTATAATTGCATTCATATCTAATTCTTTTCCCCGCCTTGAAATGCAAAAATTGCTCCATACATCACCCCCATATCTGTCAATGCAATCGCATTCTGTCAGAGATCTTTTGCGGTCTGCGCAATAATCTTTGGGCTTCCAATCCCCTCAAGAAATGAGTAAGTACTATATCCATGCAAATGAATGTATGCCATCGCTTATCTTACAAAAAAAGAATAAAAAAATCTGATTTTTTTGATCTTGTTTACTCTTGGAGATTATGCTCCTTAGCATAGTCAATCTCAACTTGTTTGAGCGTATCATAAAAAGTACAAATACACTAATGACATCAAAACTGTCAGTCCTCCCATAAAGTAGAGCTGCATATCATCATACTCTGAAAAGTTGAAAACAATTTCCACAACTGGTGCTGTAATTGCAATTTCCAAAACGTATTTGATATTTACATGTTGAGTCTTAGCATACTCCAAAAGAATTTTATACGCCTTAACAAGAATAATTGTAATCGGAACTGCATGAATAACACCTTCTGGAGCGACTACTCCCTCTGCAACACTCTCAGAATTTCCAAGGCTTACGCTCTGCACAATTGCTGCAAAGATTAAGGCAAAAGACTTGAGAAGTCTAGCAAACATATATCCTACAATCGAAAGAATCACTCCATAAGTACAGAGATTTACAATTTTGTCGATAACAAGCCCAAACTGCTGTCAATGATGTTGGCGTGTATCTAGCAAAAGAAGTCAGATTTTTTTGTATTTTTTTTCATAAAAAGAATGTTTATTTTTTTGATAAATAAAAAAAGTATGTTCTTAGCTTAACGAAACTACGCTTTTTTTGCAAGTTTTTTTCTTGTTTTATAATTTTTCTGTCTTGATTTTTGAATAGGGTTTTGCTATAAGTGAAAACAAATAGCGATCAGTTTTATTTTTTTACAAAAAAAGAAAAAAATGGGATTTGAAGAAAGTTTACATAAAAAAAGATGGTCAAAATCGTGCTTTGAGGAGTTGCTCCTATCGAAGAAAAATCAAGCTCTTTCAGCATCTGAAATCAAAAAAAGCTGGAGACCAAGCTTTCAAAGAATCCAATCTTTCTTTGCTCAAGGAGTAGAAGAACTCAGAAGAGACCTCAATAAAGCCGCAGCAAAAAAAGAAAAATAAAAACTGACTCTCAACAAAAAAATAACCCAATCTCTTTAGTTGATCACTTATAGATATGGCAAAGTATAACCTAGAAACGATTGTTTCTCGAGCAAAAAGAAAAGGATTTGTATACCCAAACTCAGAAATCTATTGAGGACTGGCAAATGCCTGGGATTTTTGGACCTTATGGATCTTTACTCAAAAAAATATCTCAGACCTTTGGGTTAAGCATTTTACTCAAGAGAGAGACGATGTAGTTTTTTTATGGATACGGCGATTATTGCACATCCAACGACCTGGCAAGCCAGTGGGCATCTTGCTTCATTTTCTGATGCATTGATCGATGATAAGAAGACAGGAAAGAGATTTAGAGCTGATAAAAATCATTGAAGAATATTTTTGAAAAAAAGTAAGAAACTGACTTTCAGATGAGGATCTTGCCTCTAAACTTCAGGTTTCAAATCTTTCTCCTGAATCACGAGGAAATGAAGGAATGAAAGCCTTTATTGAAACTCACATTCCTAATAACCCAGAGACATGAAATCCTGCTGAATGGACAGAATGTAGAAACTTTAACTTGATGCTTGGAACCAACCTTGGTCCAGTAGCTGATGAAAGCTCAAAAGTTTACCTTAGACCTGAGACTTGTCAGTCACTCTTTACTGACTTTAAAGCAGTACTTGATAGTACAAGAAATAGAATCCCATTTGGACTTGCACAAATCGGAAAAAGCATTTAGAAATGAGATCACTCCTGGGCAATTCCTCTATAGAACGAGAGAGTTTGAACAGATGGAAATTGAATACTTTGTACCTGCAGATCCTGATAAAGCAATGGCCATCTACAATCAATGGAAAGAGGACTGTATGTATTACTGGACTAAGATCATTGGGATCAACCCAGAAAAATCTCAGATTTAAAGACCATGATAAACTCGCCCACTATGCCGCAGCTGCTGTGGATGTAGAGTATGCTTATCCTCGAGGATTTGGAGAGATTCAGGGGATCCATAACAGAACTAATTTTGACCTTACTCAACACCAAGAACATAGTAGTAAAGACATGCAATATACTGATCCATTTACTGGAGAGAGATATATCCCTCGATGTATTGAGGCGAGTTTTGGACTCGGTCGTCAAGTAATGGTAACTATGCTTGAATTTTATGATGAAGAACAGCTTGAAGACTGAACTTCTCGTGTGGTTATCCACTTTCCAAAACAACTCGCACCAATCAAATTTGCAATCCTTCCTCTCATCAAAAAAGATAGCGATCAAGTACAAATTGCTGAAGATATCTTCAAGAAACTGAGCAAAATTTGTAAATGTGAATATGATGATAGCGGAGCTATTGGAAAAAGATATAGAAGACAAGATGAAATCTGAACTCCTTACTGTATCACTATTGATCAGCAGAGTAAAGAAGATGGAACAGTTACGCTTAGAGATAGAGATACTATGGAACAAATCAGAGTTAAGATTGAAGATTTGCCAAACTATTGTTAATAATCAATATTGAAAAAAACACCTTGGAAAAACTTAATCCGAGGTGCTTTTTTTATTCTAGAGATTTAATTCTACTACGATCTTTCCCCTTTTAGCAGTGAAGCTCTTTTTCTCTCACTATGAGCAAAAATACATAGCACTACTCCTATCAGGATCAACAATAAAAACTCGCCTCGTTAGCATGCTTTCTACAAGGATTTTAACAGCAAAAATCTTCTGCAAGTTGAGAAAGCCAAAACACTAACTGAAGCAACCACTCGATTGGAACTGTCCAGAAGCTCCATCCTGTCATCCTACTCAATACAAGGCTGACAAATCCACCAATAGTAATCACAGGGACAAGAGGAACGACAAAAAGATTAACCACAATACCTGTCAAATTAGTACTTCCCACAAAAAAGTAAAATAGGCAAAGTCCCCAGACTTGCTCCAAAAAGTAGGTAATCCATATTCTTTTAAGAGTTTTTCAAGGAATAAAAAGTCTGACTTTTTGATCTTTTTACTCTTTGAAATTGGATTCTCAATTGAGGATTGTTGTTTGAGAACATATCGCTCTGAGACTGCTAGGATTCCTACTAGTGCTCCAAAGCTTAGGAGAAACCCTAAATCATAGGCAAGAAAAATAGGGATTATAACAAAGCATTAGTACAAAAGCATAACTCATCAGTCTCCATATCTTGACCTCTCTCCCTCGGAACAGAGCAAGTAAGGAAAGCACAGACATAATCAACGCCCTCACGACACTTGAATCTCCTCCAGCAATCAAAGCAAAAAGCTACTACCCCACAAATAATCACTGCATTTCTCAGATAAAAAAAGGCAAAAAGAAGAGTACTGCACTTAGAAAAACCACAATCATCACCAAATTTCCTCCACTCACTGCAATAATATGCACAATTCCACTATCGACAAACTGCTGATATTGCGAGTTGCTAAGCTGAGATTTATCTCCAATAAGCATTCCAAGGAGCAATGCTCACTCTTTTGGACTGAAAAAGTCTGAAATCTGACTCCTCACCCAGCTCCTTGCAGTCAGAATTCGATCTTTTTTTCTCTTCAAAAAGCTGATTTTTTTAACGATAAACTTTGGATACAAGGCTCCTTGATAGCCCTTCATCAACATTCGCTTCTCATAACTAAATTCATAACTAAGAAAATCAGCCATCTGATCAAATCTATCCCCACTTGTACTATGGAAAAATCTCTCAGCATAAGTCTTATCTCGATCAATAGATTTTTTTGAGAAGCTCCGATAAAGTATATATCTCATAACACTAACGGCTCCGAGGTTTTTTTAAAGTAAAAAAACCTTATTATCAGTAACGGATTTGACAATATAACGATCTTGCTTACTTTGCTCAAGGATCTGAAAAATCGCCTACAAGGGATTGCATTTTTGGTTCTTCTCTGGTTTTTTTGCCATCAAAAAGTCCAAAAAAATTCTGACCAATTTCAGGAGCATTATTTCGCCAAAAGATTTGACAGCTCAAGAGGGCTATAAACCAAGCTCCAAAGATCAAACCGATTAGCTTGCTTCAGATTTTTTTAGACCTTTTTTTACTGATCAGAAGAAAGAGAGTAGCCACAATAAGCGCAAAAAAATCAAAAAAACGAGTCCCCATACTAGCGACTGGAAACTCGTAAAAAACTCGGATGAAAAACTGCAAAAAGAGCAAGAAACATCTGGTTTATTAATAACAAGTTAAAAAGGTTTTTTTATATTTTTTTAATTTTTGTAAACTATAATTCCAAACTGGATATTTCATAGGAATTCCTGTTGGTTGAGTTTGAGGCTGCTTAAGAGATTGCATGAGCATGAGCAAATGATATTCCAATGCCTCAACTCTTGCTTGCAAAGCAGCAATTTCTTTTTGATTGTTATTTTTTTTGTGATAAGAGCTTCTTCAGAGTCAGATTTTTTTCATTCTTGTCTGAAGCGATCTCTACGATAAATTCAGGCTCAGAAGCCTTCTCTCCTGTAAGCTCTGCCTCTTCAGCATTAGCACTTAGCGTCCCCGTAAGATTCTCTCCAGTAGTGTTTTCATTTTCTCCTGAAAACAAGGCTGAAAGCTGATCTTCTTGGTTGTTTTCTTCTTGGGTTTCAGAGATTTTTTTGCTCTGGATTTGCAAGACTAGCCTTTACCTGAGTTGGGATAACCTGGATCCAGAAATCTCTCCCTTCAAGAGTCCATTCTCCAGCACACCAAAAAAAGCAGCTAAAGCTAGCATCCAAAACTACACTTGTCCAAAAAAAAGTTTTCATGATAATATTATTATAAAAATAAATACTAATTAATCTCCTCAAAGTCAATTGGCAAAGGCGCTTCAAAACTAATTATTCTCCCATCTAAGTTGGTAAATTGATATTTTCGACAATGAAGTAGCTGCCTTTTGATACCGATTTGCTTATTGAGGATTCTGTTGATCACAGGCTTTCCATAGATCAGATCTCCAAGCACTGGATAATTTTTCACTTGAAAGATGAATTCTAATCTGGTGCATTCTTCCGCTATAGAGCTTAACTCTCACGAGAGAAATCTCTCAGAGCAAAGGATGTTTGCGCGTCTTTTCACATCGGCATTCTGTTTTAGACTCAAGTCCATCACTATCATTGAGCTGCATCTGTGCTCTTGCAAATTTTGCATTGTAGGTCTTCTCAATGGCCTTGTCAATGACAAGATGTTTTGGAAACTTCCCTGCGACTCGCGTCATATAGTTTTTGCTTATTGCACGATCTCTGATGATTTTATTGATGTATTGAAGAGATTCGTAATTTTTTTGCTGCGATAAGCACTCCTGAGGTATCCTTATCCAATCTATATCAGAAAGAAGGTTTAAAAGTCTGACTTTTGTCTTTGGTATATCCCTGCTTCTGACAATAAAACTCCAAATAATCATTCATACATGGATCATTTCGATGTTGAGCACTAGGATGAATAACGATTCCAGCCGGCTTATTGAAAAACAATCCAATCCTCATCTTCATACAAAATCCAGTTTTGAACCTCATCTAAATCAATTTTTCTGAAGTTTTTCTTTCCTGCTGTGTCAAAGTCAGCTTTTTTTATCCTTTTTGCCTAACAACTCTTCTGGAAGCGTCAAAATATCTCCAAGCACCAATCTCGCCTCTTCTTTGGTCTTTCTACCATTGATACGAATTTCTCACTTACGAATTCGAGAATAAATATCCGAAAGCCTTACTTGCGGATAGGGGTTTACAGTATTTTCTCAAGAAACGGTCACATCTCTGATTGGCTTGATCTGCCTGGATCGTAATTTCCATCATAGAAAAGGATATAAAAAAATCTGATTTTTGCTTTTTTTGGTTATTATTAGGGGTATGATTTAGTTTTTTTCAAGGTTAGATAACAGATTTTTAGTCTATAGTTTTTTTCACTTAATTGCAAGGTTTTATCCACATTCCATCTCCAAAAACTATAAAAACTTAAAAGTCATTTTGTATCGCAAACTCATATGCTTGCAAGGCATTTTCTCTTCCCATAAATGCACTAATCAGCATCAAAAAGCGAGCTTTTTTTGGTAAATGGAAATTGGAAATCAGTTCATCGACGAGCAAAAAAACTTGACTCCAGGTCTAAGAAAAAAAGTCTTGTTTGGATAAGGATTTCTCAAGAATCAAGAAAATCAATCTTTTGATCTGGAATAAATTCTTGAACTTTTTGAACTATCTAGATCTTGAGTGAGATCATCTCGCCAAGCAACCACAGCTGGATCGAGCGATGATATCAGACTTTTTTTCTTTTTGAAGAAAGTGCCAAATATAAGGTAAAGACTCTAGATATCTCACCATTGTAGTCCCAACAGGAAGAAGTTTTTTTCAAGCAAGTTTTGCATTCATAATACGACTTCGGATTTGCATATTAATGATCATAGGCTCAAAATGAAGCTTTTTGATTGGTAATATTCTCTTCCCAAACTGGCTTAAAGGTCCCCAATCCAACATGCAAACATACTCGCTCAAAATCCACCCCTCTCGACTCCAAACCAGCAATCAACTGTGGAGAAAAAAATGCAAAGATGCAGTAGGAGCAGCAGCAGAACCAAGTTCCTTAGCAAAAATAGGTTTGATATCGCTCCTCTTTTTCTTTTTTTCATATTTTATGTAGGGAGGAAGTGGCATTTCTCCATACTTTTCAAGAAAAATCCAACAAATCCATCCCTTTGATCTGAAAAAGCAATTCCATTTTTCTGTAAAAAGCTAGACTCAAAAAAAGCTGACTTTTTTTCATCGACAATAATCTCAGATCAAGGCTTAAAAATGCTTTCCATCAGAAACTAAACACTCAAACTGATCATTACCAAGTAAACTATAAATAAAAAAATTTCCCCTTATCCAAACTAACCTCAGATCCATTTTTTTGATGATTTTGACTCAAGAAAGGGGGATTCTTGCCTTAAATACTTTGGTCCTATTGAAAAAAACATCAAATATTTACTATCCAAATGCTCGAGCAAATTAAGGAAAGTGGTTTGAGTATAACTATATCATCAGATTCCATTTTTCCTGACAAATAAGGAGTTTTGCAGAATGGACTGGCTGAGCAGGAACCTGAGCTATCAAAGACTGCGGCAAATCATAATCATAACTTTCAAGTTGCAAATCCTTATCGATCATTTTCAACTAGAGGGAATAAAAATGTAGCATTATCTTATAGAAATGCTGCTAGTTTGCAAAAGCAAAGGAGAAAAAAACACAAAAAAACTCCTAGAAAAAAATATCAACAAATTAAAAAAATCAGACTTTTTTTGACTTTTTTTATAAAAATGTAAATATAATTATTTTTGATTTTTTTATATTGTGGAGACACAAGATGAATGAAGCAATAAAGAAGATTGTTAAACCTAACGAGCAACAGGACAGTCTAAGAAGTGAAGAGGGAAAAAGAGAAAGCAACAGAAGAAGTTATTTCATCCTCCAAAGAAGGAAGGAAGAAGCTAGAGAAAGACGTAACTCTTGAATATGCAGCAAAAAAACTTAGAGATCTAGCAGATGAAATTGATCCAACAGATAGATCTGAATCTGTAGCTCTTTCTTCTGAATCTCAAAAAGAAAAATCCTGATCTTCTTCAACAAACAGCTCTAGAACAAAAACTCAGCTCAAGAACAAAAACTCAGCTCAAGAAAAATAAAGATCCGTCCTCTTCTCACACTAGTTTGGACAAACCGAGCACTACGCTAGATCAAACTCCATCATCTCCAAAAAGAACAACTCCACTCTACTACTACTCCAGCTCAAAAATACTGAAAAAAACAAAACCTTCTCAAGATAACTTACCTTCCACAAAGGTAGAAGACTCTCCTAAAGTTTCTGAAACTCCATCAACAACATCAGTAGAAAAGCAAGCTGAAACATCTCAAAATACTCAAAGCGAAGCACCCGTTTCACAAACACATCAGCCAACTCAAGCACCTTCAACAAACTCTGAAAAAAATCAACCTGAAGAAAGTCAAAGTAAATCACCTGATTCAGAGGCTCCACAACAAGCTCAAAGTTCTGAAATTCAACCACAACTTAGTGAGGCTCAGAAACTTGCACAAGTTCAACAAATCTTAGGATCTTTTTGAGGCAAAGTTTAGAAACCTTCAAGCAGAATCAAATAGTATCGCAATCTCAGCAGCAGAACTTTCAAGTTTGGATCAGCTTTCTGGGCTACTTCAACAAGCTCCTGTTCTGCCATGAAGCGCTGAGGAAAGAGCACTTTTGATCAATAGTCCTGAAGCTCGTAAACGCTATATGGATGATTTGGAAGCTCAAATCGAAGCCGAAAAAAAGGCGACAAACGATTTAAAAAAAGATCGCAAAACTCCAAGAAAAAAATTGGCCCGTGTATCAAATCACAATAACTATAACCTCCTTAAGGCAAACTCCCTTGCTAGCATCAATAGCATTCTTCAAAAACTGAACCTACCTTGATGCAAAGCTTCAGCTTCCTAGAGAACAAAAAAATTTGCTTTTAGAACTCTATAAAAAAATAGAGAAAAACTTAGATTTCAGCCAAAAGTTGCTCTGACAATAGATGGAAGTACTGTAGAAGTGTATAACTGAAGTATGATCTGACAAGCAGTAGATTTTTTTGAACTAAGATCGACAACTGTAACCAACCTGTAAATATTGTAGAAAAAGCTCCTTGTTGAAAAACACAAAAAAATGAGTCTTGATCAAGCCAGATTCACAACAAAAAGCAATCACGACCGTCAGGGGTACTCGCTGGAGCATTTTACGGGCTCAAATGGCTCTTAGGAGATAAAGATAAGGAATGAAATCGAAGTTTTGGGCTATCTCCTAAAAAAAGCTCATTACTACAGCAGCAGTTCTCTTTGGTGGAAACGCTCTTACACAAGCAGCTACAGGAAAATGAGCACTAGACCTTGTAAATGAATTCCGAAAAAAACAGGAAACAACCCATTCACCAGTGGTACGTATGAAAAAAAGCAAAACCAATCGAACAAATTACTCTTGACCAAACTGCCTCACAAATGGCACTACTTGGTGTTCCTTATGCTCAACTTGCTCAATTTACAGCTCCCAAAAAGCTGACCTGTTAGTTCGATAGACCTTGTAGCTCTTCAACGCTACTATGAAGCTCAAATTACTCAAGCAAGAGCTGCCAATCTTCAAGAACAAGTCAATCAGCTTTGAGCTCAACTTTGAGCGATCAAAGACATTATCAATAATCCTAATGCTACCCAACAAATCAACCAAACCCTCACAAGCATGAACATCCAGGCACAAGACCTTGCCAATCCAGATAATGCAACAATGACTCTTGATGAGCTCTTATACAAAAAAATAACAATAATAGAAAAAAATTCTTGAACAATATATGGAAACCAATAATCTCATCATTGCACCATGAAAAAAAGGACGAGATCAGGGCAAAAAAATTATTGCTAAAGGAAGCGTTCTTACAGAATCAGCTATGCTTTCCCTCAAAGATGATGGGCTCCTAATTCCAAACATTCCTGCAAATGCAGAAATTCAAAAACTAACCATCTCTCCTAACAAAAAAACAAGCTCTAGAATCAGCTTTAAGAAAAATTTTGAGAGAGTTCAGAATTTAATAATATTAAACTCACTGCATTAGATGCACAACAAATAAAAAAATACAATCTGATTCAAAGGAAGTAGTAATCAATCCAGAAACTTTGACGATCCCAGGATTTATTAGTAGTGATGGAAGCGAGATTCAGTTACAGAACCATGAAGAACTACTCCATGTTGCGCTATTTATAAATCAAACAAAAGCTAAATTTTGGAATCAAATGCCAGACCACACAAAAAAGCTAGATAAAGATGGGCGACCTTTTGCTCAGCCTCATGGACGGAACAATTTTACCGCATGGCAGGGGATTATCTTCAAAGGAGCATTATCTACAGAAGAAGTATTAACATCTACTATCCCTAGCTGGGATGATATGAACGACTATCCAACAATTGAAAAAAAGGAGATGGTAGAGATCACCTAATCAACTATCTGAACAAAGAACGAAAAAAAGATCATCCTAATAACTATAATCCTACTGCCTCTGAGAAAAAAATAATCTACTTGATCAGAAAAATAGTGATAAAATCAGACTTTTAAATCTTTAATAGATTATCATGAGTGAAAAAAATCAAGAAAAAAAGATCTTAATAACAAAGAATCTAAAAATTAAAGCATGGGTAAAAAAAGCACAAAAGAATCTATTAGGAATACTTTTCTTGCTTTGTTAGCAGCAGGAGCAATCTATCATACTGCTGATAAATGGACAAGTGCACAAGATAGACTTGAATCAGGAGCTACTGAAGCGAGAATTGAGGCTGTCAGTAATGAACAAAAAAAGTGCTCATAGAGGCCTATAATGAATACTTTGATGAGTATGAAGCAATGGGGAAAAAAATTAGTCGAACTTCAATCTGAGGGAGATCTTGCTGGATATAAGAACACTTTTAAACAAAGGGAAAAATTACGAAAAGAAATCAAAAGCGTTGAAGAAGATATTGATGACCTTGCGGAGGACCTCCAAAAATCTCAAATTTGATAGCACTGAAGGGGAAAGACAAGCTGCAAGAGATGTTACTCCAATTCCTCATGCTAAAGGGAAAGAGAGAAGAACTTTTAAGGAATATCAATAATTTAAATCTGACTTTTTTTATCTTTTTTTATAAACGATATTATGAATACTACAGTTTTTTTGGATTGCAATAGTTGTTGTACTTTTGTTTATTCTTTTCCTTTGTAGAAAGTACCTAGGAAGGATTTTGATCATCCTAATTTCACTGTCAATGATCGGAGGGATTTTTCTTTTTGATCAATCCACAAGGAGCAATGAATCTTTGGAATAGTGTTCAAGGCTCTTCTAACTTGGAAAAATGGAGATAAGAATCCTGAAGAATACTCATGGTTTGCCTCTCTTTTTGGGAAAAAAAGAATCTTGAAACTCCAACAATCCAGACCAGCACAGGAAGCGAAGAAACACTTAGTTGAACAGTAGAAGAAAGTGGGACTCTTGTAGAGGATATAAGCGAAAAACATCTCAGGATCTCTCGAAAAATATCACCAATAATTTGAGTGGAGATACACTTGAAACCTCAAAAAAAGAAATCTTCCTTGAAGAAGGAATTGAAAGAGATGAAGCTGGGAATTACGTCTTTGATGCAGAGAAATATGAAGTTTGAGTAGTTGAGGGGAAACTCATCATCTCACTAAAAAAAGGAAACTCCAGAAGCAGCTAATTCAGAAATTCAAGCAATCGATATTGATTCTGAAGAAGTCATTTCTGAGCCAGCAACACCAAAAAAACTAAAAGCAAAATCTCCAGTTAAGAAAAGCTACACAAAAATTCATCCGCTGGACTCTCTGCGCAGGATCTTAGAGAAGCTGAAGCTCTCTTTGGAAGATAGTTTTTAATAACAGTAATAACAAAAATAAGCCACTACTCAAGTGGCTTTTTCTGTAAAAAGAATTTTTTTCAATCAAACTTTTCGAAGGTTAAACTTGGAAAGATCTGTTTTTAAGAAAAAGTTTTCTATGTTGACTGCAAGTTCAAAAACTGAGCAATTTTTGAGATAGTGATTTTTGGTTCCATAGCCTTTGTGCTGATCAAAAATCTCGCTCAGGGATAGTTTTTTTGCTAGAGAAATCATGAACTGATCCCTCTCTACTTTTTGCCAAAAATTGAAGCCATTGCTATTCCTCTGATCTTTGCATCTCCTTTGATGATTGTGTCCACAGGGATTTGCAAATCATGCATGAGCCCAAAAATCAGTCTTTCCATCAATAAGCAATGAAAAAAATCTTGTTTTTTTGTAAATAATCGGAAAAGTAAAGCTCTCACCTGATCAAAGGTCTGTTTTTTTACTTTTTTTTGTTTTCTGATCACCAATAAAAGGGCTAAAAAAATCTGATATAATCCTCTGATAATTGCCATATTGATCGCTCTTGTCACCCCGAAGCGATCAATCTCAGCAGCACTTGCCTGTCCTGTCGCACATTGTAGCCCCTTGGCCCTCATCTGAGATAATAACTCATAAGAGTGAAATCTCTTTTTTTCAGTGAGCGCCTTACTGTCCTGAAAAATCCTGATCTACCGTATCAAAATCCCAATTCTTGTCTTCTTTTACCACTCAGACATACAAAGGTCAAGCAAGCGGCCCCCTCCCTGCCTCATCTATAAAAATTCTCATATTGCATAAATTATCGCATAAACTTCTTTTTTAGTCTCAAATGCTTTGCGCTCTCAACTCCTCTAATACTCCAATAATCCCTCCAAACGTTTTAATTGGAATCACCTTCTGTTTCCATTCGCGAGCATTTGGCACACCTTTGATATATTGAAAAAAAGGTATTTCCTAAACTCGACAACTGCACGGTATTCTTCATCAGGTTCAATCTTGCTTTTCAATAGTTCTAAATCTGACTCCAGAGGATTATGGAAAATATAGTTTTCAACCTTTTCTCCTCGCTCTTCAAACCAAAGATCACATACAATCATAAGCTCTAAATGCTCTTTAATAAGTGCTATCTTCTCATCCAAACTTGCTTCATGTGGTGTAAAGACTCGAGGATTTCCAATAGCTCATTGCCCAATCATAATCCCATCAAATCCTCGTTGTTTACTTAACTCTTCTGCCTGGAGATAGCTCGACACTCCTCCATTTGCCATTACTGGGCAATTTACCTGAGATTTTACCTGTTTAATAAAATTAAAATCAGCATCTCAAGTATAAAGTTGCTTGAGCGTTCTCCCATGAATACTGATCAAATCACAAAAAAACGAGAAACCTCACTCAAAAAAATTTGAGCTGCTCAGGCTTATCATCTTCGGTAAGTCAGGCTCTAGATTTTTACAGAGAAGGTCAGATTTTTTTAGAGCTTTTTTTACTATTGTTGAGAGTCCTTTTATCGTTTCAAGGGTCTCATCACGACGACGAAGCATATCTGATCATCAACCACATTTCATAACAGTATTGCTTGGACATCAGGTATTGAGCTCGATACCAGAAAAAAAGATCTTGATAGTGATGGACTAGGATCTCAGCAGTCTGCCAAAGTGTCTTTTGATTTCCTCCATAAATCTGGGCGATAGGCTTTTTGATCAGGAGTTGTCATAATATGTCTGATGACTTTACTTGGATTGATGATAAAACCATCTGCATTCATAAACTCGGTCCAAAGCTGGAGAGTATCATTATTACTATAATAGTTATCAAAAACCTTCTTGGTAATCAAACGAGTAGCACAGTTGGTAACCCCATCCATAGGAGCAAAACAAAGTTTCACAATAATCATAATTAACAGGTAAATATTGGTCATAACTATAAAAAAACAGCTGCCAAAAAAATCAAGTCAAGCACAAAAAAACATCGCTATAAAAAAGATCAGATTTTTTTATTTTTTTAATAAAAAAACTCCGAGAGGAAATACCTCTGGAGCATTCCGTTTCGAAAAGCCCCAAGCCCGATTTTTAGTTAGTGATAATCGGTACTTATCATTTACTGATGCAAATCATAGGTATAGACTATCATCAAAAACAAATCTTGGAGCTTTCAAAAACTTGTGCTGTCCGATCGTATTGGGTAGTGGATCTGGAAAGCGGTTTTTAGGGTGGAATACCACCAACATAGTCACCTATTTTTGCAAGGGTGTGTAGTAGAACCTTATCACTAAGTGATTATGTTACTGTGATTATACTCACAAAAAAATAAAAAAAGACAAAAAAATCAGACTTCTTTTTTTACTATTTTACTTGACATTTTGGTATTTTTGATATTTACTCTTGATTCTCTCAAAAAAATAAGTATAATCAAGTCTCGAAAAATAAATAAACGATTAAACAACTCAAAACAAAAATGAAACAGAAAATTAAAAAGATCGCAGTACTGACGTCAGGTGGAGATGCTCCAGGCATGAACGCGGCGATTCGTGCAGTAGTGCGTACAGCTTGTGCTCTAGGCATAGAAGTCTATGGAATCCGTGGTGGATTTCGTGGACTCACCAATGGTGACTTCTACACAGAAAAAAACAAGCTTGTGGAGAAGACTCTGGAAAAAGTATCTGGAAAAAGTATCACTTTGTAGCTCCGCCAATCTACGAAACGGAAACGATGCAAACAGCATCTGTAAGTCAGATCATTGGTAAGGGGGAACAATTCTTCTTACTTCACGGTTTGAAGAGTTTACCAATGCCAATGTACGAGCTATCGCTATCGAGAACCTTCGCAAAGAAGGTATCGAAGGACTTGTCGTCATCGGTGGTAATGGCTCCTATCAAGGTGCACATCTCATCGCTCAAGAAGCCCCTGACATACAAGTCATCGGCATTCCTGCTACTATCGATAATGATATTGCCTGGACTACTGAGACTATTGGCTTTGATACAGCGTCCAATACTCTTAGCAAACACTGTGATAACATTCGCTCTACTGCCAAAAGCCATCAACGAATTTTTGTTGTTGGAGCTATGGGACGCAAGGCAGGAGATCTTGCACTACGTGCTGGACGTGCCTCAGGAGCTGAAGCGATTTTTGCTTCCAGAGTTTCCTTGTTCTGATGAACAACTCATCAAGATGTTGAAAAACAAAGATGTCAGATGAGAGAACCTATGCACTCGTAGTAGTAGCAGAGGGAGTAGGAACCCCGGATGAAATTGCTGAAAAAGCTGAAAAAAAGCAGGCTATGAGGTCAAAACCTCAGATATTGGGCACGCCCAAAGAGGTGGGGTTCCTACCAATGGAGACCGTATCCTTGCTGATAGTATGGGCTATCATGCAGTCAAATTCTTGGAAGATGGATTGACGGATAAGGCAGTTTCCTTTGATGGCAAGATCTATACAGCAGTCGACTTTGAGAAGATTTTCACAGAACCAGATGTGGTAAAACATCGTATTCTAGCTGGGAATTATCGTCAGTACCAAAAGATCACACATGGGGAAGTAATCGTCCCCACCGATCTCTAGTGAATCACTAGTCGAAAAAGAGCAAGTCACCCTTGCTCTTTTTCCCATAATTTAGAAAGAGGTATTTTTTTACGAAGTGAATAACGCAAAGCGATATTCTTTACGAAGTAAATAACACAAAGTGATATTTTTTTACGAAGTAAAAATATTTTTTTAGTTAATTTTTTTCAAATCATCATTGCTATCTATCAAAAAAATTTCTTCAATCTTACGATTAAAAAAATTTTTTTGCTATTTGAAAAAAAGCAAGCTTTAACGAAGGGTTATACTTCCCCATTTCGAGAAATACAATCGTCTCTCTCCTTACTCAAACTTTTTGTGCTAATTCTTGCTGCGTCAAACCCAGTTCTAACCTAAATTGTTTGATATAGTTTTGCATAATTTCAAAAAAATCTAAAAAGTCTGAGCCTAAAGTCAGGTTTTTGTCTGGATGATGAGAATACCATCCTGAAAAAGCTTACCACCAAAAAAACAAAGATCCAAACCAAAAAAATAGTTACAATATCTTTAGCGCTCATCTTATCCAAAAAAATGAGAAAAAAACCTATCCAAACAAAGCACTATCGGAACAAGGATCAAAAAAATACCTGAAATGAAGCCGCCAATGCAGTATATCCAACCTTTTTAAACATTTCATCAGTCTCAATGACAGAATTCTGTTTTTTTCATCTTGTTTTGCGATATGGAGCATAGTCCCTCCTCCTAACAACAATACCAACATCAAACCTACCACTGCAAAAATATGCTGGATCTAGAAAAATCAAAGGGATTTGCCTAATTATATTAACAAAAAAACTCAAAACCCCCAAGCCATGAATAACATTCCTAGAAATTTCAAAAGCTTTTTCTTTCCTCATCTTTTTTCTTAACAAACTAAAAAAAGTTATAAATACATAACAATATGTTATATATTTATAACCTACTAAAAAAATCAAGAGAAAGTTAGATATTTTTTTAACTTCTATCTGTTTTTTTACACGATACTTTCCGCATCTCGATTGATTTTTAAAAGCCTTTTTTTGTGGAGCTGGAGCTTGGAAAAATACAATATCCATAAAATTTCTGACTTCTTTCCCCTTTATCACTACTTGATACCTATATTTACCAAAGATTTTTGTAAATCAAAGGTGGTGTGGTATAAATCTCCAGATCTTTGAGTTGATACTTTTTCCTGCAAATAGAGTAATTCCTTGTGAAGCTGATCTACTTTTTGTAAAAAGCTTTTCCTCAATCTCATCCTTGTACAAGATCAAGCAAAGTTCTCCATAAGGAGGATAATTATGAGCCTGACGGAATTCATTTTCAACAGCATAAAAAAATCTGATTTTTGCATCTTGCAAGCCATTCTGATACTATAATGCTCAGGATTCATCGTTTGCACCAAAAAAGTCGGGCATTGATGCTTAACAAAAAGCCTCATAGAGAAAAATAAAAAAATTTTTCTCATTTGCATTAAAAATCAGGGATATTTAAGCCAATATCTGCATTGAGAAAAAAATCAAAAGATCAAATTTCAATTTTTTTGATCGGAGTAGTAAGCAAAGAAGTTCAAATAATTATTGGATTTTTTTGATTGAGACTTGAGGTTATCGAGCTCTGAAGTCAGCTTTTCTATCTTTTTTTGAGATCTGACGGTTTCAGACTCGACAATGAGAGATTCAGCTCAAAACCTTTCTTTTGATCAACTGTGCAAGTTTCTGTGTTCCCATCCCAAATTCTTTGATCTTGGAACTGCCACACTGAGCACAGGTTTGTGGATAGAGATATTGTCTTTTACAAATATGACAAATCCCCATCTTCTGCCCGCTTGGGAGAAGATAATAATTGATCGCAACCGAACAATTTTTCACACTGAGGAATATGCCCACAGCTATGACAAATTGTCCCTCAAGTATGACCTTTTTTTATTGATTAGGATTCAGATTTTTTTGCCTGCTCTGAGATACTTTTTCTACTCCTTTTTTTCAAACAACTCAGAAAAAAATCTGATTCTCTTCCCTGAGCATATTTATCAGATAGATTTTTTTGTCTTGATGATTAAAAAGTTCGTAGTTCATCAACTTTTCTCAGCTAAAATTCGGAATGATTCTACTCAAGCCACCTCTAAAGTCAAATAAAATCACCTGACTTTAGTCCATAAAAAAACATATCTTTTACTTGACATTTTCAATAAAAATAATTATACTATCCTCTGTCAAGGATGGGTTCATTAACAGAAAAATCTTATCAGATATTCTCAACGATATGTGAAATGCCCAATCCCTATATAGTAAGGATCAACTAATTCAAGAAAATTATGGAAACAAGAAGAACGGAGCGCTTAATTATTGAGGAAGTTAATCCCAATGAAGCGCGCTATGCTTATGTTCATTCTGGGTGCATAGCCTACAGTGGGGATGAACCGGTTAAACCTACTAACTCTGGGTGCATAGCCTACAGTGGGGAAGGAACGATTAACCTTCCTGATATGGGCATCGGATGCTATATCGGAGGTACTGTTCGTGGAAGAAGCAGAATCTGTAGCGAAAAGGCAATGGCTAAACGCTGATATAGGAATCGAAGTCTATTCCCTAACAGATACTAATCGATAAGATGCTTATTGATAAGACTTTCTGCCTGCTTCTTTCATCTCTCTGACAAAAAAATCTCCTTTAGTATTCTAATGGAGATTCAAATCTCCTTTGATATCTCTAAGGAGATTTTTGTTTTAAAAAAACCTGACACCGAGGTCAGATTTTATTATTTTTTTACTTCAATCCTAGGTTTTGAGGCCAAAAGAATGGAGAACGAGAGCATCACTTCGTTTCACACATGATCTCTGAGATCAACACTTTACCAGTACCTTGAGTAACTAGCGTAATCTTTCGATCCTCTTTGTATTGATGATCTGGCTGAATCGTATAGCTAAGTGTATAGGAATACTGCCTAGATTTTTTGGCTTCATCGACACTATTGGCAACAAAAAAGAGATTATCTAAGTTTAGATTGCCAACGAGGTTTCTACTGAAGATTCCAAGATTTTTTTGCATTCCAATGATCCTTCCATGCCTTACTTCTCAACAACGGCCCTTGTACCAAAGCATTCATCGCATCAAACTCATTTTGCAACCAAATGCTTATAGAACTGTTCTATCAAAGCTGTATCTCCACTACGATCAATAGCTGTTCATACAGATTGAGTTCAAGTTTCTCTGCTAGATACTGAAAGAGATGGATTTACTCTCTGAACATTAGCTGAGAGCTCAGTAGCAGTATCTCCACTCGCGAGATCAGTTGTAGCTACATCTCCTGTCAAAATATTGGTGATACCATTTTCTTGGAGATCTTCTCCTGTTGTATCTTGCTGAAAATTTACATCAATTACTTCCTGATTTGACGATCCCTCATTATACCCCTGCTTGTAAATAAAAGCCTTATACACCGCAAACAGACAGAATGCAAGCGCAAAAATAAACATTATCACAATCCACAAGGGAACTTTCTCTGGTTTTTGAGGTCTCGAGTCTGGCATTGGCGCAACACGAGGAGCTCTAGGGGTTCTAGATCTCTCCACTGCCCCCCAAGTATTTTTGTTGTTCTGTCATAGCATAGTGCTTAACAAATAAAGGTATAGAAGTATATTTTCTCATACAAATAGCATTTTTTTATAGCTACTTATCGGAGAAAAATCAAGAGATTTTTTTATACTCAGAAACTCTATTATAGAAAAATTCAAGTCTATTATAAACCTGACTTCTCCTTGACATAAACGAAGGAAACCATAGACTAAAAAGCGATTTTTTTATTCATAAGGGAGATAAAGAATAATGCAAATCAGCCAGCAACTAAACATAAAATGAGAGCGCGTATTGATACTCGGAAACTGGAGCTATAAAAATATGGGAGATGAAATTATTCTACTTGGGACTATTCGCCTCTTACAACAACAAGGTAAAAAAATTCTGATTTCTGCCTATGATCCAGAATGGTTGAAAAGCTTTTTTTCTCAGTTTCCTGATATGCAGGATATCACCTATCTTCATGAATTTCCCAAGGGAATAAGATCAGGATTCCACTATTTTTTTTCTCCTCGTATCAAAGAAATTATCCAATACAGACAAGTTGATACAGTAATTATCTGAGGTGGAGAAATCCTAACAGAAGAAAGCAAAAATGCTTATCGATATTGGAACCTTTGCACTACTCCCCCTCGCAGACAAATTAAAAAAAATCAATCTCTATCTGATGGGAGGGATCCAAACACCCAAAAAATCACTCAACTGCAAACTCTTTGGATGGTTGCTCAAGCGTACAAAAGCAGTTTATGCTCGCGATGAGGACTCTGTACATGCACTAGAGAAACTTGGATATAAAGGCGCTGAATTCTTTATGGATACGAGTCGATTTGCCTACGATCGAACAACTGTTGAAAAAAAGACAGTCCATCAGATATGAAAGTTGCCCTCATCAATTTGAATAAAAAAATGGCGAAAGATTCTATCCAAACCTTCTTGCTGAATGCAAATCTCTTCTCCAAGAGGGCTATGAGCTTGCTTATGTTCCTGTGAGCAAATGAGAGTCCCCTATTTACAACGATCCTCAATATCAAACGCAACTTGAAAAAGATCTTAATATAACCATGGAGAGTATCGATTGGGAAGAAAAACTTTAGTACATTTCTACAGAAGGTAAAAAGGAGCAGATATTATCATCACAGGAAGATTACACCTCTTTTTAATTGCCTCCTATCTTTGAGTAAAGACAAAGGTTTTCCCCTATCAAAAAAAGATCCTAAAGATGACCTCTATTCTAGAGAGGCTCGGAATACTGAAATAGAAAAAACTGATCTCAGAGTGAGGTCAGTCTTTTTTTAGTTGAAAAACTATTGGTCAATATGAAACTTTTTTGGATTTTTTGATTTAAATTCTGCAGGAGATAGGAATCTTTCTATGATAGCATCGAGTACCTTATCTACATTTTCTCAGGTCTTCCCAGAGACACAAATAATTTCTGACTTATCCAACCCAATCATATTCTCAATTTCTCCAGCAACTCTATCTGGATTCGCTGCAGGAAGATCAATTTTATTGAGAACAGGAATGATATCAAGACCTTGATCAATAGCCTGATAGAGTGTAGACAGGGTTTGAGCTTGGATTCCTTGGCTGGCATCTACGAGCAAAATTGCACCTTCTACCGCAGCCAGTGAGCGAGAAACCTCATATTGAAAAATCTACGTGTCAAGGAGTATCTATCAGATTGAGTTCATATCCTTTTCGTTGCATTCTTGCTGGGGTTAGCTTAATAGTAATTCCTCTCTCTTGCTCAATATCCATACGATCCAAAAACCTGAGAATGATTGAGTTTTCTTACTGTTTCTGTAATCTCAAGCATTCTATCTGCAAGGGTGGACTTCCCATGGTCAATATGCGCAATGATACAAAAAAATTTCTAATCTTATCCATAGTATGATAAATAGTCTTAAAAAGTCAGATTTCTTTTTATTGTTTTTACGTAATATTTTCTATAAATCTATAGTTTTCCTAGACAAAAAAACAAGTGTTTTTTTATTTTATACAAAAAAAGTATCGGGAGGTTTTTCTTGTTCATTAAAGTTTAAAACTCTTCGATCTGAGCTGCTTATTGAGGTAGAAGGTCCTCCATCAAGATTGACTGCATTTTTGGATATCAAGTTTAAGAAGCTCATCAGCAACTTCATCTAGAGTAAGATTATTTCTGAAAACAACGATAAGGCTTTTTTTGTTCATTTTTGAGCTACAAGAGTCCTTGGGTGAGGAGTATTTCGATGAGAAATCGACTGAGTAAGGTCGTTATTTTTTTCTTTCATCATTTAATGAGTCGTGGTCATGCATTGAAGACTAATGCCCCAGTCATAACTACCTCTCCATTAGCCACAAAAAGCTGAACTCTTCCTTGTTTTTCATCAAAGATGAGCGTTTCTCCCAGGTTGGGATCAGAATTTTCTATTTTTTTGTAGTTAAGGCTTCCCGTTGCCGTAAATCGCTCTCCTGCGGGGAAGAATCTTTTTGCCGTCTTTGCCAAAAATAACTACCATTAACGACATATTTACATTTTTTTTCATCTTGGAGGTTTTTTTGTAGTGTTTCCTCCAGAAAAAAAGAGGAGTTCGCTTCAGAAGAAAGCTCAACAATAGTGGGATTATTATACCAAAAAAACTCAGGAATAATCCAGAGACTGAAATGAGGATCAAAAAGACTTATTGGTATGATCTTTTTCCACATTTTAAATATTCTAAAAAAATAAAAACGAAATCTGATTTCGCACGGTGTTTTTGCGTTCGGAAGATTAGGGATTCGAACCCTAGATACGGTTACCCGTATACATGTACTCCAAACATGCGCCTTCGACCGCTCGGCCAATCTTCCATTTAAGTTTGCCCTGACCCGGAGTCGAACCGGGGTTACAATCTTCGCAGGATTGTGTCCTATCCACTGAACGACCAGAGCAGCATTTCCACTATATTGAAAGCCTTAAAAAAACAAGAGAAAAAAAGTCTGATTTTTTGTATTTATTTTTTTATTTCGATTATAATTAGGTGTAATTTATTTTTTTATTAGTATTTATACAAATGAAAAAAACACCTTGCTTTGGCAGCTTTGATCACGCTCGCCTCTCAGGCTGCAACCTATGCTGCCACTCCTGTACTCAATCTAGATAATGCATTGAGAGGGAAAAATCTTACTTTTGGATACACCGAAACTCAAAATGTAACTGTTAAGGGATTTCAAAATGGATCTGGAGATTCTAAGACAAAGGATTTCCTTATTGCTTCACCTTTGCTTAAGGATGCAAGTGATGTAGAAGTTGAGGAATACTCAATCCTTATCTCTAAAAAGCCTATCTCTTCTTATAAGACAGCATCTGGAGAGTTGACACTTACAGATTTTGATGAGACAAAGCATCTTCTTTCAGCAGATGATAAGGCGGCTTCAGAAGTTAGTCTTAAGTTGAGCTCTGCAAATTTTGAGGAGGCAACAAATTATTATGGTGTAGTAGTTCCTACAGATGATAATGTGCAAGAAGGATCTCATTCAAAGGAATTTTGTTTCAATTTTGCTGATGAAAAATATGCAGAAGGTGATGCTTGTAAGACTTTTGGCAGAGCCGGTGATACTCCATCAGAATCTTCAGAAGCTGATGAGGAACATGGAGCTGCAGGAGCTGATATGAGACTTGCTAGCATTTCTCATACCGTAACAGAAGGAAATAAAGTTATACTTACTTGGAAGGCACTTGCTGCATCTGCAAATGTTGAAATTCAGATTTTTTTGATAAGGAACTTAATGAATTCAAAAAAACTTGCAACAGTTCCTATGACTCAAGAAAAGTTTGAATATCAAGCAAAGGAGTCTGATCAAGAATTGATCTTCAACTTTATTCCTAGAGATGAAAAAAAGGAAAGGAAATTAGATACGAACTTAATGCAAGAACAGAATCTGAACCAAAGGCAGAAATCAAGGCTGTTCCAAAGGTTGGACCAGTAGAAGATATGATGCTTATCGTAGCAATCAGTGTGCTTGCTTATGCAGGATACAGACTTCTAGCAACAAATAAGGCAGAATAATAACTATAAAAATAGATAAAAAAAGACTGACCTCAATCTGAGATCAGTTTTTTTTATTTCTTTACATTATAACTATCAGCACCTTAACTAGCCTATCCCAAGAGATCTTGTATCTCCTGCAGTCCTTGTTCAGATATCTTATAAGATTTTTCCACCCAAAGTAATTTCTATCGAACCTTGATGAACCTTGATAATTGTGATAAGTTTTTTTGAATTTGATCAAGAGATTCCGGCAAATCTCGGGAAAGTTTCTGCTCTCAAGAAGTTCATTCTTGATCTTCTAGAACCTCCTGCTCTGAAGAAGCATCTAATTCAAATTCAGAATTTTCATTTTCTTCTATTATGATTTCATCCTCTTGAGCAAAAAGAATCTTCATTCTCGATTATTTCTTCTTCATAATCAGAAGGCAAAACTTCATCCAAAAAGCTCTGCTGGGTTTTCTTCAAAAATCATCAGAAGAAATCTCAATATCTTGTTTTTTTCTCTACAACTGGATTCTGAATTTCTGCCTTTATTCTTTCAAGCTCTTGCTTTTTTTGATATCTCCATATCTCTCTTTCTTAGCTCTTACAACAGTTCGCTCTGGATCAAACCTTCCCCCTGCCAACTTTTTGAGCTTCTCATATGAAGTTTTAACAAGTTTATCAATATAGACTCTACCGTTACTTTTACTTCCATAAAGAATGATAAGATCAAACTTCTGGAAAATTGAGTACATCTTTGGTAAAAAAATTCCCAATCTCCTGAAATATCTTCAATCTTAATAAAAAAATCCTTTTTTTCTTTGCTCTCTGGATTTCTTTAATATATCCAATCACAATAAATTTTTGGAAAAGATTCTGCTTCTTTAACCTGATTGAGAAAAGATCCTTTTTTGATATGAAGGTAGAAACCATCGAGAGGATTCCCTGAAAGAAAAGATTTTAAAACATCCTGCTCCATCATCAACCTCTCCATAGGAGTCGAAGGTTCATCAATGGCTTTAAGCTGGATAGTAGTATCCAATCCCACAGGTCAAAAGAGTCAAAAAAATCAGCATTAGAGATATTTTTTTACTCCAATCGATCATTACCTGGATATTTTCCAGAAGCATTTTTCTATCTCAAAAAAACCATCCAAAGCTCCTGCCTTGATTAAGCTTTCAAGCGATTTTTTTATTGACAATACTTGAACATCTTTTGAGAAAAATCTTCAAGTGATGAGAATTTCCCATTTTGGACCCTTTCTTGCTGGATCGTTTCTCAGATTTCAGATCCTACCCCCTTTTACTGAAAAAGAATCAAAGTCTGACATCTTCATCGATCGCAGCCACATGATTAAACGATTCGTTGATATGAGGAGGAAGTACTCTAATTCCAGAATTTTGGATCTCTGAAATATAAAAAAACTCTGTGTATCGATATCTTCCTCTACCGATCTGATAAGTGCCGCACTAAACTCTAGAGGGAAATGCGCCTTGAGATAAGCTGTTTGATAGGCAATCATCGCATAACATACCGAATGCGACTTATTGAAAGAGTATGAAGCAGCAGGCTCAATCATTTTTTCATAAATCGAAGTTGTTGTCTCTGGTTTATAGCCTCTAAAAGTTTGTCCTCTCTGAACAAACTCTTTCTTAAGCTGTTCGATTACTTCTTTTTTTCTTTTTTTCCCGATTCCTCTTCTGAGCATATCTGCCTCACCAAGCGAAAAATCCTGCCATTGCTTGCACCAGAAACATTAGCTGCTCCTGATAGATAGCAATTCCATAAGTCAAAGACATAATAGGACTAAGATCCTGAATCAGTTTTTGATTTTCTTCTTCTGCGACTTCAGCACTATATTTTCTAGTCAACTCGGCTCTGAGTTCATCTGTCATATAGGTTACTGGTTCACGACCTTGTTTTCTCTCAATGTATCTCGGAATAAATTCCATTGGCCCAGGACGATAAAGAGCATTCATCGCTACCAGATCATTGATAGAGTTTGGTTCGAGCTGGATAAAGGAATTTTCTCATCCCTTGCGATTCGAACTGGAAAAATTCCTGTTGTCTCTCCCGCCTTGAAAAATCGTATCATAGGTAAACTCATCCGTAATATCAGGCTGAAATGAAGTTGTCTTGAGAAAAATGAACAAACATCTCAGGCAATTCTTTCCCCGCCTTTTTCATATCTGTTCTTAATGATTTTTGATACAGTTTTTTTGATGATAGAGATTTCTCAATCCAAGAAAATCCATCTTCAAAAGACCAATCTGTTCTAGTGTCGGTCCATCATACTGACTAACAAGCGTATGGTCATTTTCCTTTGCATATTGCACTGCTGAATAGGTTGAAACAGCTTCTGGAGCGATAATAATTCCACAAGCATGCACCCCCAACTGTCTAATATTTCCCTCAAGTGACATTGCATAATCGAATGCCTGTTTTACTTTTTCATCTGACTCATAAATATTTTGCACTTCCTCATACTCAGGAGCAGAATCTTTGATCAGATTTTTTAGGCTTACTTTTTCAGGAATAAGGTTGGAAACCTGATTTGATCTTTCGAATGGTACTCCCACCGCACGTGCAGCATCTTTGAAAGCTGCTTTAGATGCCATTTTCATAAAAGTACCTATTGAACATACTTTCTCCTCTCCATATTTTTTTGTGTACAATAATTTATCACATTTTTGTCTCTGAGTATCTTCAAAGTCGATATCAAAATCGGGCATTGAAATTCTTGCTGGATTGAGAAATCTCTCAAAAAGTAGATCAAAGGGCATAGGATCCACATCCGTAATCTCGATCGCCCAAGCAAGCAAACTTCCTGCTCCAGAACCTCTTCCTGGCCCTACTACAATCATTTGTCTCTTGGCCCATCTCACATAATCTGATACAATCAAAAAGTATGAATTAAATCCCATTTCTCTGATTACCTTGAGTTCATACTCGAGTCTCTCAATATAATCTGCAAGTGAATATTTGGAAGTTTTGAGAGGAAATATCTCACGAGATTTATCAATAAGCTCTTGTTTAAAAGGAGTATAGGTTTCGTGAGTAAAGCGCTTTAAATCATCAGGAGAGGTCTCTGGTACCGACTTTTCTAATTGTCCTTTATCTGAGGTTTTGACAAGCTTGATCAAAAGTATCCTCATCTCGCCCCAACCCCAATCTAAAAATCTAATCCCTTGTATGAGAGATAGCGAAGCTCAAATTCGTGAATATTCATAGTTGCCATCAAAGCATAAAAAGGGATAAAAAGTCAGATTTAAGATTTTTATTGATACTCTTCTCTATGGTTATTTAGTGAGTATCGGTTTTCTCTTTAAGAATAGGGATTTGATAGAAGATTTCAAGCTGAGCAGATGAGAAAAATCTCACTTGCATTTTTCAAATCCATAGGTTTAAGGCAGATTTTTTTATTGCTATTGTGGAGAGATGAAATTGGGATTTCAAAAGGTAAAGACTGAGCATCACATCCTTCCTGAATTTCACGATTTTTCTTCGTAGGATTGAGCAAAAATCCTGAAATTGCCCGTATCATCCCAGGGAGAATCCACAGACAACAGAAAGCCTCCTCTGAGCTTCGTTTCACGATTTCATATCCGACAGTTACTGGATTTAAAGCAAAAAAATGTCTAAAGGATCAACATCTCAGGAACTGTTTATAATTACTCGTGATGGAACTGGAGAGGTCGTTGCTGAATGGGTTTTGCAGCAGCGAAAACTCAACATTCACTAAATTTTTTTCTTTATTTGCTAAACTGGCGATTGTGCAGATCTTATGACTTTTAACAGCACTGTTCATAATAACGCTTTTTTTCGAACGCGATTTTTTTCGTCAGATTTTTTTGCTCGTTTTTTTCTAATACCTCTATTTCAAAAAAACACAACAATTGATTTTCTCTGGATGCTTAGTAGGAGCCTTAGCAGGCTATGAGCGACTTTTTAGGTATATGGGACGAATAAGTATAAAAAGACTCGGTCGGCGGGACAAGTGGGATGTTTTTTTTGGCTATGGTGCATGGGGATACTTATCATTCTTCGAATAGCTCGAAGCTTGATAAAAAGGAATAAAAATCTGACTCAACAATTGGATGTGAATCAGCATTCTCGCAATATTGATTCGATCTACCAGTAAGATCAGCTTTTGAGAGTCTTTGGGATCTGTTTTTTTATACTCATTCCCTATTACTTAGTCCTTGCCTATACTGAGGAACTATTAAAATTTTCACTTGCTCAATACGAAGAAAACACTGAAAATCAAACAAGCATATCACAGCTCTTGGCACTTAGCTTATCTGTTGCATTCGCTTTTGCTTTGATAGAAAATGGTTTAGCTCTCATATTGATGCTATTAGGAGGAAAATGAAGTTTCATCAGGATATTTGATTGGAAGAGGGCTGGTTGCAACGATGGTACATTTATTGGCAACAGGAGCAATTGCATTAATACTTTTAAAGTTAAGAAAGGTTATTCGATATCTAGCTTATCCTCTCGCTTTAGGTGTAGGATTTCTTATTCATAGCATTTACAACCTAGGGCATGCATTTGGAATAGGAGCTATCAGCCTTGTTATTGCAGTTTGAGGATTTTTTTGGATTAAGTTATCTACTCTATCATTTGGATGAGCTCTATTTGGATGGAGAAGAGAAAGATTAGTGGTGGATTTTTGAATTATAACCAATCTTCTAATAAATCTCTTGAAAATAAAAGGAACCTTTTTTTACATTTTTTTGACATGATTAGTATAATGATCACTTTTTATTTTTACCCTCCTCCATATTTTTTTCTTTCAAGGACTTTGATTGGAGAAATATGGGCTCATTGAAAAAAAGTTTGCCACTATGATCAATTTGTATGGGATGATCGATTTTTATTGGAAAGAACCTTTTTGATTTTAAGGATCCGTTTAATAAATCCTATTGGAATTACAAAATCATCCTACCACTTCGTAGAGCTCAAGTGTGTATAGAAAATTTTAATCGAAAAAAGAAGATCTATCCAATCAATGAAAAACCTAGGGATCGAAAAACTTTTATTCATTTTGATCATCCTTTTGAATGGAAAGAATGAGATCCTGAATTTCTAAAGAAGCCAAGCCCCTCGGTTGGGTATGATACTTCATATATTTATCCACTTCGAGGTTCTGATATTGTTTTTGACCTCAAGGATTTTCCTGATTTTATTCCTCTACAAAACATGGGAATTCAATCTTACCTAGGGACAATATCCTATACAAGCGGATACATCGTTTTGCCTGCGATCGGCTATCCTGTAGATGCAGAGACAATAAATCTTTATCAGCAAAAATCATTTTAGTGGATTTTGATATCACTCTCATATCAAATATCGTTGAGAATTCAAAAAAATGCAATTATTCGAAATGGAGGAAAAAGAGTATCCCTATTTTATTTGAGACGATAAAGATCGAGTCTATTATTTTTGCCTGAGCTGACATCGAAAAGAGTCAAAAAAAGAAAAAAAGACTTTCACCTTTTGTATACTTCTGAACGATAATTTCCTAAACTTATCAATAACAAAAAAAGACTGAAATCAGATTTCTCAGCCTTTTTTTATTTTCAAGACGGAATAGAGAAAAAAATTATCCATACTATGCAATTTCATCACACTCATACTCGGCACAAAAAAACTCACCGTCTCTCCCACATAACTAAAGAGCGAAACTGGATCTCAAAGAATCTTATAAGTATGAATTGTTGTAGTTCGAGGAGCTTTGAGAAGTGTGTCTTTGAGCATTAGGATAAAGATTTTATTGGGAGCAGAACCAGGATTAAAAAGTACAACAATAATCTACCTCTCTATGTTTTTGCTACGATATAACATAAAAGTACCTCCAAGCGAATGTCCGCATATCCATTTTTTTGATAGTTTCCATGGGTTTTTCTGAGCTGATCAAAGAGCGTTAAACTTCCTGTCACCCTCGGATCAATTGCATTGACTCATAGAATGATCTGAGCATCAGAAATAAGATCCGATTTATTTTTAAAATCAGTTCCTCTATAGGCAATAATACAAATTTTTCTCCTGATGATTGAGATAAATACAGTGAAAAAAATAGAATTATAAGCAGGTTCAAGATAGAAATCTCATACTTGATATGGTCTTTGTTCTGGAGAAAGATAAGAATAAGCCGTAATCTCAGCCAATAATTGATCTCTCTGAGGAAGATGGACTTTAGATTGTAATTTTTGAATTGGATACTAAAGTTTTTTTAAACTGGTTTTTGCTGAAGGAGAAAGTGTAGAAAGCTGGGATTGCAGTTGGTCAAATTCCTGTCTTTTTGTCTATAGAAAAAAAGTTGCCTCTCAACGAGAGATTAGCTCTTGACTTTTTGAATATATCGTAGACTTAAGGTCGGATCGCCATTGTTTAGTCAGCATTTTTTTGTTCTGTAAAAAGGGCTAAAAAAGTCTGATCACTCAAAAGGTCAATCATCTGATCCATAATTATTTTTTTCTGCTGTTCATCAAGAATCTTACGAACACCAAAAAAAGCTCTCAAATAAGCGTTGTGTCTTTATTATCAAGGAGATCCTGCTTAAGGTAAAGCATATTCCTATCGATTGCAATATCCGTTACCCCAACTGCATGTAGTTGCTCAATCTTTTCTTTAACCTGAGGCGTAAAGAGCGAAAGATCACGAGGATTAAGATAGGTAACTCTATGATCCTCAAAAAGATGTTGTTTTATTTCTCGAAGTTTGATAAAAAAATAATTAAGAAATTTATAAGCAAAAAAAGAGTACAAAAAAATCAGAATCGCAATGAGAGATATCCCTTGCAGAATTTTTTTCCTATCACTCCTGGGATAAGGAAAAAAACAATATCGTAAAAAAATAAACAAAAGATACCATAGGGACAGAACGAGAAAAATGATGCCATCTCCTTGAGCGTCATTGCCTTGTTGTGACTGAGCTGGATATAAACCAAAGCACGCGTAAGAAAGGTTGCTTCTGGAAGCTTAATCTTATGAATAAAAAAAGGTATCATTTACCATATGATCATTATCATAAGTATCAATTTCTGCTCATTGAATAATATTTGATCGATTGACTTTTTTTGAAAAGAATATTTGACATACATATCCACACTAAGCATTGATACAAATCTAATTTTTTTGCAAAAAAATCAATGCCCTCTGGAAAGAAGTCATTATTGCCAGCATATTGCAAACCAAGCTTTGGTTCTGGAATATTTGCAAGCATCAGATTTTTTTTCAAAAAAATAAAGTTCTCCTCTATTATACTCAAAATGAATAAAAAAAGCAAAAAGAGAAATAAAATCTTCTAAATAAAAAAATCTAACTACCTCCCATGGCAGTCAGACTTTTTATTTTTTTAATAAGATTAAATTCTTGAGTCTGAATCAAAGTTAAGATCATAGTACATATCCCCATTATACTGGTTGTTGAGCTGACTCTCGGTCACAACATTACCTAACTTTGAAATTCCTGTTAAAAATTTTTTTCCCATATACACAAAGATAGATCTTGCCTCATATCTCTCGGCTCCTTGAACATTCATAAACTTGAGTAAAGTCGGCGACATAAAAAAATTACCATAACTGTCAAAAAAACAAACCCCAAATCATATGCCTAATTGAATCCCAGGCAGCCTTGATCTGTTTATCATCCCCCTTGGAAAAGATGAAAAAAAGATCGCTCTAAAAAAAGAATACACACATCCTCCTAAAAATAATAAGCATCAACCCTCCAAGGATATAGAGAATCATCTCTTCAAAACCTCAGATCTGATCTACTGTCATCATCGCACTTAAAAAGAGAAAGAATAAAGAAATCTGATTCATTTTTTTGGGAAACCCCAATCTTCAAAGTAAAGAAAAAATCCCTGAACGGATTTTCTCAAAAAAATATAAACTTAATTATTTTTTTCATTTTTTTGGAAGAGCTTTTCTCTCTCTTTGTTCAAAGAACTTTTTGGAAAAAGAGCATCATTTGTTTGCTTGAAGAGAAGCTTTGCAACTCTTTCAGACATTTGAGAACCTTTTTTTCTACCCAAGCCTTAATAGTTTCTACATCAGCCTGCAAGATATGATTCAAAGGATCATATGAACCCAATACTTCCTTATATCCAAACTTAGCTGGTTTAGTATGCTCAGTCAAAAACGATTCTAAAGAAAGGTCTCTTTGATCTTCCGTGTCTAGATAATCTAATAGTCAACATCCTAGAAGTGATAATAATAAATATAAAAATATCCGTAAGGCAGTTAAAAATTTCCTACGAAAAATATAAAATCCGGCAAATTACTTCAATTTTTCTTTAGAAGTATGTTCAGTATGCTTTTTGCAGTGTTTGCAGTACTTACTCTGAGCAAGCTTTGGAGTAGTTGCCTTATTGATATCAGTAAAATAATTTGTAGCTTTTACAAACAGAACATACCATTGCAACCTTTACAACTCCACCCTTTTTTTCTTTGCGGCCATAATACCTTTTAGCAAAAACAAAAAATAAAACACAGGCTTTCGCCCTATATGAATGACTTTTTGAGATGATCTTTATTAAAGAAATTGGCACTAGGTAGACTCGAACCACCGACCTCGCCCTTATGAGAGGCGCGCTCTAACCTGCTGAGCTATAGTGCCATAATACTGCCAATCAGACCTCAAGTTCGGTGAGGGGGGGATTCGAACCCCCGAGACGATCTCTCGTCTGACTCGTTAGCAGTGAGCTGATTTCAACCACTCATCCACCTCACCAAGTGCAGTAGTATACTATATACTGAAATAGATTTGAATTTCAAGGAAAAAAACAATAAAATATATCAGATTTCTTATTTTTTTGTTTATCCTTTCTCTATTATAGTGGCTTCTGATTTTAGGAAAATGAAGGGAAAAATTAGAAGAAGAACTCTGACTTTTTATCTTGTTTACTAAAAGATGACAGAACTACTCGGAGGGATTGATGATATGTGATGAGTAAGAAAAGATATCAATCAGGTAGGAGAAGAAGCCGTTGCTCAGGCTCAAGAGCAGGCTCGTCAAGCAAAACAAATCTCCCAACAAATCAAAAAAAGACAAAGCAATTAACCTCCAATTTTGCAAAAATTTTTTTGAGTTTTCTCCTCGCAGAGATCAAAAAGTGAGGAGATCATCAAAGAAGTATACAACACATTCTACAAAAACAATCAATCCAACCAACAATATTACCTACCTCAGAAAAAGATGCCAATACCATGGTAATGGCTGGTTTTTTTGTGCCATTCTTTTTGCAGGATGCTCAGAGATTTGGGATTATGCCAGCATATAGTAGACTGCAACCTGAGAGCGCACAAACCCTCAGATGATATGTGGACTATTTAGGAAGACTATCTGCCACCTACCACGACAACATTCCCATTAATCAGACCTCATTTATCAATCTAATTATACTCATAGCATCACACTATCTGAATACATGAGGACTAGAAGATACCAGAGAAAGCGTAATTGCCATGATGTATGGAAACAGCCCTGAAGCACTAAGCAATAAATAAGAAAAAAACATAAAAAGAAAAAAATATAAAAAAAGGAGAAAAAGTCAGACTTTTCTCTTTTATTTCACTTCTTTTTTTAATACTCTCTTTGTTTTTTTGGAGTAGGCTTGTCTAATTTGCCATGCATTAGGAGTTTATGAATATCAATTCTTGTTGGAGATGCATTACAAAAACTCATCAATCGTTAGCACCAAAAAGCCCTCTCATCCCCTGCATCAAACTTAGCAAATGAAAGCCCTGCTCTCCAACCTTTTGAAGATAGGATTTTTTTTGCTTAATCGAAATCTTCTTTTCTGGTGCAAAAAAATAAGCAAGATCACGAGGATAAGAATATGGCGATTTGGAATCTCTCTCAATAAGCTTGAGGAAATTTTCTGTATTTTGTTGATTGAGAAATACAAGATACTCACAAAAACAAGTCAGATTTTTTTCTATATTTTTAAGTTTAGGAAGCGTAAAATATTTGAGACATGCAAGGGCTTCTTCCTGGAGATACCCTGCAATATTGAGATTACTAATGCTCTCAGCTATACGCTCTCAAACAGTCAGTTTGGTCATCGAAAATATGGTTTGAGATATAAAAGGATGAAGTCTGACTAACTTCCCAGTTCGAGAATTTGAATCGATGCGTTTAGGCGCAAAAACTCAAGCAATGCAGTATCGTGAGTTACCAGCACAATCGTATTTCCTAGCTTATTTGCTCTAATAAGAATCTCTGCAATCTGCATAGTACTCTCATAGTCCAAATTTCCTGTAGGCTCATCTGCAATCATAAAATCAGGCGAATGAATCAATGCTCTTGCAATAGAGACTTTTTTTGCTTTTCTCCTCCACTCAGTCTCTTGATATCTGAAGTCTGGATAGAAGAAAGATCGATGATCGACTTTACTGCATCAAACTTAGTTTTGATCTGAGTAAGAGGAACACTTTCAAGCAAAAGCGGATAGATAATATTTTCCTGAGGAGTCATGGTATGAATCAACTCATAATCCTGAAACATTGTACCAATCTTTCTCCTATATCTCTGAATCTCTGCATCAGAAAATTCTGCCATATCTTCTAACTTATAAAAAACAGTCTTTTTAGGAGCTCTCAGCTGCCCAATAAGAAATTTTACCAAAGTAGACTTTCCTGATCCAGACTTTCCTGTTACGACAAGAAAATCTCCCTTGTTGAGTTCAAGATTAAACTTATCAAAAAGCTTTCTCTTGCTATCTGGATAGGTTCGAGTTAGATCTTTGATGCTGACAAGAGGGATACGGGTATTTTTCAGTTTTCATGAGAAAAAAATACTATAGAAATATAAAGTTTTACTATCAGTTCTAGTATACTCACACCCAAAAAAACACAAAAAAATTCCGACACCCTAGTTTGCTATCTCCTTGACAAAGAATGATTTTTGTGAATTTATTATACTTTTTTTGGATATAACTTTTTTTCATAATCCCTGTTTGATATTGCCATTTCTTATGCTCATATTAAAACATACTTTTTTTCTTATCCTCCCATATTTCACAAAAAAACTAAGACAATAAAATATGTAATAACTAGGGAGGACTAAAGCAAGCTCACTAGAATAGAGAGAAACAAATACACTTGGAACAGTCAAAGCTTTTTCTTTTTTAACAAAAAACTAGAGAAGAGAATCTCCAGTTTTTTGTTTAGCCAGCTATAGCATTATTTAAGATAATTGTCGCTTTGTAAAAAAAGTCAGGCAATGTTTGGTTGAGCTGATATTCTTTGGAAACTACCTTGTCGCCATACTTCCCTCAACGATCATACTAAAAAAATTCCATCAAAGAGTGGAGATCAAGTATCACTAGAAATATTAAGTTGCTTTCCATTGGTGATATCAAGATTTGAAATAACGTAATACCTATTATCTGCTCCTTGTTGATAAGTCTCAGGATTTACGATAGAGGTTTCTCCATTATCTTCTTGCACAATAGTGTGCTTAAAATCAGATGGATTATCCACTGTGGGAATATGGCTTCGTTCTTGAATTCCATCAAGCTTAAAAATCTCTCACAGCATGCCAAAATGTCGGTAAGGTAAGCGATTGTCCAGGTTTTAAAAAAAGTAGAAATCTGATTTTTTTGAGCCCGTTGATTTTTCAAAGAGAACGAGCGAGGAAGTCAGCATTCTTCTTTTTCATTTTTCTCTACAGGACAAGAAAAATTTGCTTTTATCAAACCTTCTCCATTTCACTCAAAGTCAAAACCTGCCTTGCTTTCCCCTATCAGCATAAATCACAATTCACTTGCTGATTTTTGCGAGAGCATTTGCCTGGTGATAGTGAGCGATTTCATTGCTATATTTGAGAAAAATCTCTCATCATAATACTTACTAAAATCCCCAGTAAAGCTGATGCAAACAAGACAAAGATAGTAAAAAAATAAGAATATTTCCCTTTAGGGCTTCGGAAGATTGTGTGGCATTCTCATCTATAATTGAATAAAGGCTTTCCGTTTTCCCCTGTAGAGAAAAGAAAAACTGCAAAGGAAGTGAGATATTATTAGTCCATTTATTTGGATTATAAAAATGACTATAAAGTGTTCCTAGAAGCCGAAATGCAGGCTTTCAGTCTTGGGGTGTTTCAGAAGCAAGATTTTTTTCTTAAGATCCTCCTTTCAGATAAAAGGGATAATCTTAAACTGCATTTTTACTAAGCTTAAAGTTTTTTTCCATCTAGCAAAAGATGAGTTGTTTCTCAATCTTGATTACTGCTTGTAAGCAAAAAGTTGGCAAGGAGCTTCTTCTTTCTGATTTTTTTGTTTTGGGTTCAGACTTTTCTGCCTGTTCATAAAGTTCTTGATCTGTTAAACAAGTATTAATCGAAGAAATCTGATATTTTCCAGTGTCTCCACTGAGATATAGAGTATCGACAATTCCATTGGTTGCGACAAGATCAAGATCAGATGATTTATATTGATCATAATCAATAGTCGTACTTTGTGCAAGATTATCCAAAACTTGAGAGAGAACAAGCGCTTCCTTTGCTATCTCCTTTTTCCTGCTGAAGTCTAAAACTTACTTGAGAAATCGTCGTATAAGTTTTTATAATAATTCCTGCCAGCATTCAAAAAAAGAATCACAACAATAAGAATCTCTGCTAAAGTAAATCAGTTTTTTTTCATCGTTTCAATCAATGATAAAGTTAATTTGTTGTTTGAGAAGCCTCTTCAACTTTGCTATCTTTGAGGCCAATAAATCCCTCCAAAACAACCTCCCTGTTGTTGATCCTCTCTGATAAAGAGCATGAGAAGAAATTTTTAAAAAGCTTATTGGGAGAAAAATACCCTCATTCAACCTTTGAAAACTCTACTCGCCTTGCAAAACCTTTGCTGACATCGGTACTAGCATCTTTTTCTTCAAGATAACGATAATAAGATGGCAGTTTCCCATCTCCTATCTCAAGTGCAACTCTAAACATATCAAAATTAGAAGAAAAGTCGGACTTTTTTTCACTCTTTTCTAGTAAATAATAAGCATCCTTACTAAATCCCAATTTGTATACCTCTCAAGGAGTTCGAACAATCTCCTTATTATTGGTTTCATCATAACCTACATAATTTCGAGGATAGCCCTGTTCGAGATTGCTATCTCTATGACTATATGCAAGGTCTAGAGCCTCCTTTGCTAGCATAGTTGCTCTGGTTTGCATATTTACCGTATCAAAATAGCCAATACTATTGGTCAGCATTGTTAAAATAGCTAAAATCCCGACTCCGAAAACTACAATTACCACCAAAATTTCAATCATCGTAAAGCCCTTTTGTCTCATTTCTTCCTTGACATATAAAAGCAAATTATCCTGACTATATCCTTTCTCTGTATAAAAAAACAAGTCAAAAAACTTTGAAAATTAGGACTAAATCGTTATAGTCAATTCAGATTTATGACTCCCTTTTGTGAAAGCTAGAACTACTTCATAAAATTTTGGAGCCCCAATATCGATAAACACTTTGCATATATTTTTAGATTTTTGTTGTATCAAAATATGTCACATCCAGATTTTTCAGGTTAAGGTATCCGATATGCTCAAAGCAAAAAGTAACCGATCAACTAAGCTTTGAAAAATAAAAATGATCGAAGAAATTCCAAATCTAAGCGCAGAAGGAGTTTCAGGAGAAATTTCACTTCAATCAATAGGGAAGGACTCTATTTTTGCTACAATTGATAATTTGAGCTGCATGGTGAGTGAGATATGTGATCGTTGTGGAACTGAATATCAGAGAGAGATTAATATTTCTGATTACACAGCTAAATATGTACTCGACCTTACTGAAGATGAACAAAAAAAGAAGAAGAGGTAATGCAAATTGATAGTAAAAAAATGGAGTGATAGACCTTGGAGAGTTTGTTTACCATGCTATCAAGATGCAAGACCCCTTTGTTAAGTATTGTCCTAGCTGCGAAAAAAATATCTCGAGGAGAATCCTCAGGAAGACGAACTTGATGAATATGAATCATTTGTAGAATAAAAAAAGTCTAAAGAATATTTCCTAACCAATAAAAAAGTCAGATTTTTTGACTTTTTTTGTTTTTGGAATATACTTTGAGAAAGTATTATGAATACTCTCTAAAAAAACAATCTTTATTCTTAAACCTTCTCACTATGGTTATTAGCGAAGAAAAATAAAACATCACTTTTTAGAAGATTCTTTAGCTTCTCAGCTTGAACAAGCATCTTTGAACCAGCAGGAAGCCTCTTTAGATAAAAATGCCCAATCCTGTTGTCAACGAAGAACCTCAAGGGATAGATTCATCTATTTTTTCCCATGAAGATATCACCAAGGTAGAGGAAGAATCTCGTTTAGCTCAAGAAGGAACTCCAGAGGACTTTCCTGATGCTCCAACAGCATCATTTGACTTCTTAGATGACTCAAAAATCCTCTGATTCTTTTTGAAACAAAAAAACGAAAAATTAAGAGCTATACAACTCCTTTTTATTATACAATTTTTGGGGATTGTATTTTGTGGTATTGTTATAATTTTTTTGCTGGAATATTTAATTGGTATTTGAGTGAAAAAAATCACTCCCAAATACTGAAACCCCACACGAATATGTAGAAACTTTTTCTAATCATTACAATGAATACGGGCAGATGCTTGGGTTATTTGATATTGATAGCTACAAGTCAATAGATCTAACCACTGATGGAAAAAACAAGATTCAAAATCTGATCTCTGCACCAGGACTAAAACTACCCTCAAAAAGACCTACTTCAAGAAACCTCTGCCAACTTTGGTCAAAAAAACTATTGAACTCAAACAGGAGATTAAGACCATTACCGATCAACTCAACAAAGATGGATTCTTCCCTGAAGAGCTAGTATCTATTCTTAAACAAAATAACTCTGTATCATCCATTCAGAGAAGTCTACTCTCACTAGAAGTTGTTAAGTTTTCGAGTGCCATGAAAGTATTTTCACTTATGGATGTATTCTTAACATCACTTTCAAATGAGCTATCTATACCAAAAATCAGAAATCAAGCAAAGACTAAACGATCTCCTCTCTAGAGGGGAAAATGACGTTAAAAAAACTACCTTAACTATTGTTATAACAACCCCTATGAACCTGCAAACTGTAGTATTATTGGAGACTTTGATACTTACTATCGCCTCAGCAAGAGTAAGCAAAACTTTGATACCACATTCTTCAAAACAATGATGGATATGATTGATCGTAAGCTAGAAAGCGCTCAATTACCTTCCTTCTCAATTACATTTAATGATTTTTGATAGCAAAAAGTGAAAAAAATCTCATTCTCTGTTGAGGTTAATACTCTCAAAGAAGATGAATATGCTTTTAATTAGAGAAGGAATCAAAAGTCCTCATATCTTTATTGTTTCTGAGCTAATAAAAACTCCTAAAACAATCAACCTTCATCCTTGGAAAGTCTATTGATATCAAGGAAATGCAGGTTTCTGAAAAAGAAGAAGAAATCGGTGGCACTACCTATAAGTATCATACATCATCAAAAAAACTTTTAGTCTCCCAATCCAAAAAGAACACCAAGAGAGAAATCTTTGATTATGTAGATAGCTATAAAACACTCCTTGATGAACAGGAACACGAGTCCAATCCAGAGTCAAAAAAAGTATTTTTTTGATAAAAATCATGGAAAACAATATTTGAGGAATCCTAAATGATGCGAATGACAACTCAACAGGAGCCTTTATAAAAAAACAGAACTCACAGAAGACGCGCCACAAAAAAAGTAAAAAAACATCAAACAGCCTTCAGAATTCTGGATCTGTTCAATCAATAGAGGACAATGAAAAATCTGAGATCTCAGTCATCTAAGAATAAAAAAACTACAGGAACTGGAAACTCTACAAAACTATCAACCTCAGTCTTAGATCAAGCAAAAATAATAATCAAAAAAACAATTATTTTATCTTTTCCACATATGGATATGGAACACTCAGTATTTAACTTAGACACAATAAAAGAAAAACTCAACTCTTGGTTCTCTCAAGCAGTGGGCGGAGGATCTCTAGAGGGGAAATTCAAGATCATCTCTTTAGGAATAAAAAGGGACTCCTATATCAAAACTCTCCTTTCCCTCGGTGCCGTTGCGGCAGTTGCACTAGGACTAATAGGGTTTGCATGTTATCAAAATGTAAGCCTTAATTCTCGTCTTTCTGATTTGAATAATACAGAAAATTACAATTTACAGTCATTTAAGTCTGATAGCTTGGTGGCTAGTGATGCTCCAGAACTTAGAACGCTTGACCAAATGGTTGATTACTACGACTCTTCTCTAGGCATCAAAAAAATAAAGTAAAAGCTGAATTAGATTTTTAAAAAGAAGCGTCTATTCAGATTTCTTGAGAAATTTGCTCCTCCCTTCACTCAATATTTGGAAAAAAATCCTTATACTGAACAGGTTGATTTAAGCCTACTTGGGAAAAAATACTTGGATAACAACCCCTATCAAGACGTAACCCTACTTCAACAATGGGGAGGAATCATTAGAGATAGTGGACAAAATATCTGAGTCAACGAAGTAGTTAATATGCAGATTGGAGAAATTGTTGAGGAAAAAGGAAACGGGTTTTTCCACATTCCTATTTCAATAGACTTTAAGTCGGATTCTAAGAGAGCATTTTTTTGCTCTTGGTTGACAAGCTTTCTCAGACTTCAAATGTCAATAATATTGGACTTTTCAATGATTTTACATTCCATCTCTTTGAAGTAATAAGAGACAAGAAGCCTACAGAGCTTGCCACATTAGCTCAGCAGTACAAGATCTCACAAATCTCAGGAGACGACCAAAGAATATTCAACAACAAAGTAATTTCCCAACACTTATATGAATTTATCAAAGACAAAGATCAGACTTCTTCTCCATTATTGGACGCACAAGTAATTGATCAAGTAATTAGACATAGTGCATCATGCTCTAGTAATGAATCTCAAGAAAGTTGTTATTTCCGCTTTAGAGATAAGTATAGAAGTCTACCATCTCTTGCCTATACTATCGGACAAAGGAATGGAACAAACAAAGTACTCTTGCTCAAGGATTTTTTTACAAGAATATTCCACCATTGATCGCAATTGAGTCTTTCGTGTTTGATAAAGCAGAAGATACCGGAATGACGCTTGCTGAGCAGGGAGCTTATGCAGGAAGGGTTTCCTTTAAGATTTATGGTAGAGGAATTTCTGATAGCGATGCTGAACAGCTAGGACAACTCCTAACTACTCAATGTTATGGATCTGGTGCAAAAGCTCAGTTGACACTAGAATCTGCACTTCAAAAAGTAAATGACCAGCTTTCTCGTCTCTCTACTACTGAAAACAGCTCAGAGGGAAAAAGTATCTAGAATAGCCAACCTTATTGAATTGAAGGAAGATTTTTGAAGAAGATATTAAAGAATACCCAAATCTTTCTCCATATGCACAGATTATAAAGAAATTTGAAGTGCTTAGATCTCTCAAAAAAACCTCTCTCTCTGTCAGCAATAAGAAAAAGATAATTAAAAGTCTGACTTCCTTTGATGGAATGTCAGATTTTTTTATGTTTTCCTTTTGCATTTTTGCTCTGAATCCCTATAGTTGAGTGCGGAAAAATCACCCTAAAAAAATTAGTTTTACTCTTATGGATCTTTATCCTCAAAAATCAGGTTTTTTTACTTTTTTTGTCGTTTATTGATGTTCAATAGTTTTCAAATATCAATTTGCAGAGCTTCTTGCTCCTCATTTACCTCTTGATGTGGATCAAATCACCTCTCTTATCGTTCCTGCTCCGGAGAATGTTGCTGGAGATCTTGCATTTCCATGTTTTTCAGCTTGCTAAAAAGTTTGGAGAAAGCACCAAATCTTATTGCAAATGACCTAAAAAGAGCAGATTGAAAAAAATAATTTATGAATTTTTTTAGCGAAGTAATAGCAGTATGACCGTATATTAATGCGCTTTTTGATCCAAAAAAACTTGCAGAAACTGTTCTTAGTCAGATCAAAGACCAAAAAAATCAGACTTTTGATCTGGTATTTTTCAAGACAAGACAATTTTGCTTGAAGGACGAGCTCCAAACACCCACAAATCTATTCATATCGGACATGTAAGAAACTTTCTCCTCAGCGAATCTATTGCAAGAATCCTTAGTTTTGCTGGATATAAAGTTATTAAAACCTGCTACCCTGGTGATATCTGAGCTCATGTAGCAAAATGGATTTGGTATTATCAGAATTTTCTCGATAACGCAGAATTTCCAGATCACAACTTTAGTAAGCGAGTAGGAGAAATTTATACTCTTGCGACAAAAAAAGTAGATGAAAATCCTGATCTTTACAAACCTCAAATTGCAGACCTTCAAAAAGCTCTCGAAGACTGAGATCAGAGTTTGGTTGATTTTTGGCAAAAGACCCGTGCAATGTGCCTAGAAGATATGCAAAAAATCTTTTCTGAACTTGGAACAGAACACTTTGACAAACGATACTTTGAAAGTACTGTAGAACAACCAGGTATCAAGAAGGTTCATGAATTACTTGAGCAAGGTATCGCACAAAAAAGCCAAGGAGCTATCGTAATGAATCTTGAAGAGTATGATCTTGGAGTGTTTTTGTTGCTCAAGTCCAACGGTGCTTCGCTCTACTCTACCAAGGATATTGCTCTTGCCTATCAAAAAAAGGCTGACTTTCCAGAGTATGATCAGTCACTCTATGTCGTAGGTCTTGAACAGGAGCATCACTTTCAGCAGCTCTTTAAAACACTAGATCTCATTGGATTTGATCAGTCAAAACTTCACCATGTATCTTATGGACTTGTAGATCTCGTAGATGGGAAAATGTCTTCTCGTGCGGGAAATGTAGTATTGTATGAAGATTTCCGTGATCAACTCCTTGCCAAAAGCAACTGAAATGATGGATACTCGCGACCTTCCTGTTGATCAAAAACACAATATCGCACATCAAGTAGCATTTGGTGCGATGAAGTTTGGAATGCTTCTTCAGGACTCTGAAAAAGGGATTACCTTTGATCGAAATCAGGCTTTATCGTTTGAGGGAGAAAGCGGTCCTTATCTACAATATATGGGAGCAAGAATTTCATCAATTCTCAAAAAGGCTCCAGCTCCAGATTTCTCGGCTCTTGACTACAATTTACTTAGCACAGAAGGAGAAAAAAATCTGATCCTCTTGCTTGCTAATTTCCCAGACCTCGTACAAAAAAAGCAGCTCAAGACTACAAGCCAAATACTATTGCAAGGTTTGCGCTTACTCTAGCAAAAACAGTTTTCTTCTTATTATCATAGTGTCAAGATTCTTGATGATCAAAATCCTTCACTGAGCAATGCTCGTTTATGCCTACTCGTTTTGGTGCATCAAACCTTGCAAAATGCATTGAATCTCCTAGGAATCGAATTGCCAGAAAGTATGTAGCAATTTACTCTTTATAAAAACACAAAAAAATGATTACAAAAATCGCTATTTAAGTATCAGCCTGCAAAGTCAACAAATCGTTTTATTTGAAAAAAATAGAATAAAAGTCTGATTTTTGTCTCTTTTTTTGTAGCTTTGAGTTTGATTTTTGACATGATGCGGATCAAAAAACACCTCAAATCTCAGTTCAAGACTACAATAACGAGCTTATTTCCTTGCAAGAATCAGCACTTGATCAAGTAAAATCCTATTTTCAGGCTCTTGATGATGAATATGACGGTCAGAACCTCTCTGATCTCTACACCACAATGCAAGAAAAACCTTTCAACCCTGGCTGATAAAGCACAAAAACGCTTCTGGATATCGTGAAGATTTAACACTCAAAAAAATGCTGTTCTTGCTTATATTACAGGACTGCAAACAAGCTTAGATCAGCATGAAAAAGCCAATTATACGCTTATTAACAAGTTATTCTGGCTCTGCTCAGCAGTTTTATGAACAGGACAGATCAAGCATCAATTCATGAACGCTCCTCTTTGCACAGGATCTAACAAAACTCGACCAAGCTCTGGATGTCGCTCAATCTACCTTTGCAAGAAAAACATAAATTAAAGTTGCCTTAATGGCAGCTTTTTTTGTAAAAAGAGATAAAGGACTAAGATTAACAAAAAAATCAGACTTTATTTTTTTTCTTATTTTCTTTTTAAAAATTTTGCAAAAAAACTTTTTCATTTATACTTAAAGGTGAATTTATATTCCAAGCTTTTATACCATGACCCAAAAAAACAAAAAAATTCTAACACTATCCCTCGTATCTGTGGCTGGACTAGCTGCATTTACAGCTTTTTGCTTCAAACAATGTTTCTCTGCTTGATTTCAAAGGTGAAGTTAAGCAAAAATATTAACTTGGAGCTCAAACAACTTAATCTAATGCCAGATATCACTCAGAAAAAAATAACGGTGGTGCTGCTGGAATCTCTTGGAAAAATTGTATGAGACACATTGACAACTGTAGATCCACGCGCCAAGGATGCTCCAAATACCGTTACTAAACAAGGAAAAATTTTTCATTTGGAGGGCACGGAAATATTACTAATGCTGCGGAATCTTTGATCCTTGCTGGAGAAGAAAACAACCTAAGTGCAAACACCTCTATCGTAGGAGCTTCAAAAAAATTGTAGGTAGCCAAGGAGAAGGGAATACGGTACTTTCATCTTCAGACATTACTTTTTGCAGGGGACAATCACATTATCAGCTCCTCTGCTGGTACTCAAGTCAATGGAACTGGGAATATTGTATTTTTCAAGTGAAGATGTCGCTATCAATACCATCGGTTCTATGGCAGTAGGTAAAAAAATTAGAATCACCCATCCTGGTTCCTTTATCTTTAATGGAACTGATACAGAAGTAGCCTCAAACAAAAGAATATACCACCAAAAATCATGGCAGACAAAGGAATGATCATCAATACCAATAGTCAAAAAAAGCTGCTGGAGTAGACTTGACAATCAATGGTGGTTTAAAAAGTATCACATAATACTACTGATAATGCATGAGCTATTATATCAGAAGCAAGATGTTTAAGAATCAAAGGAGTCAATAAAGGAGAAATCTGATTTTGATGTAGCACAACCCCAGAAACACAAATCTCAACTCCAAAATGTGGTAAAAATGCAGCAGACTATCTAGCAACTGCAAATGCATGGAAAGAATCATCAGACAGAGGCTTCTGTGAAAACGGTACCCTCTCTCCATCAACTCGCCCTACATTCTGGACAGATGCAGAAAAAAAGCTGCTGCAAAGTCAAATGGATCCTATGCAAGTGCTGGATTTGGAAAGTATAGCTTTACGATCTGTTTTGTAGAGGGAGATCCATTCTGTAAAAGCATCTGGAGCAAAAAAAGACATGGAGATGTACAACTCAAGAGGGAAATGCTATGACATGTGAAGCAACTATTGCAGCTGAAGCAAAAAAATGTAAGGCAAATGAACATCTAGAAGGGACTACCTGTGTAGCAAATACCAAACAAGTAGCTTGTGATAACACAAACATCAACTCTGCAAATGGAACTGTCTCAAATAACCAAGTAACCATCACTCGATCCAATGGAAGATGGTCAGCTCCTGAGAAATGTACGCTCAACTGTAATGCAGGATATAAAAAGAAGACAGATCCTATTACTCATAGGGAGTCTTGTGAGAAGAAATCTGGACAACAATCTGCTTGAATCCCTCCTAGGACCGTCTTTATCGTGAAGTGTGACAATACCGCTACAGACATTTATTTTAAACGCAAGGGCGATGCAAATGAACAGATTAAAAATTATAGCTTAGCAACAAATGATTCAGTTCACGACACATATTATGCTATAGTTGATGAAAGAATACTGCCATACGATGTACAAACCACAAAAGAGGGTTTTGGAACTAGAGATGCAAGCGCTTTTAACATGGGGGAATGGGATTTGGATAAAATCAGAACACGCTTCAAACTCACAACTAATGATACTATTCTTACTTATGGTTGTGGTCCCGCTTCTGCGGGCATACCCTAATTACATAAAAATATAATGAAAAAAACTCTGAACTAATTCAGAGTTTTTTTTGTATCGATAAAAAAATACAATTACCTCTATCTTAGTGGAGCCTCTCCTCTTTATCAAAAAAAGGAGAGACTTTTCTCCTTTTTGTAAGTAAGCATCAAGACAAAAATTAAGCTTAGCCCAACATTTTAGCGATTAGAACTTGCAACTCTTTTTGGATTGGCTTTTACCTTCGGTTTGCTTCATTGTTTGCCCGACCAAGAATCCAATCACACTTGTCTTTCCTGATCTGTACTGCTCTACGACAGATTCATTGGCATCGAGAACTGACTGGATAATATTTTTTTAAGTTCATTTTCATCAAATGCTGGAGCATCAAATCCCTTCTCCTTGACGATTTCCTCTGGATCTCCCCCATTTTGTAGCATCTCCTCCATGACGAGTTTGAGCTGGTTGTCGATCAAGGATCCCTTTTTGACAAGAGAGAAGAAGCTGATCAATTGCTCTTTATTAACCTTAAGACCATCGATAGCTACAAAATTAGCCGTCATATAGGCACTAATTGGCCCTGCAATCCATTTTGCAATCATTTTGGGATCATAACCGAGAGCGACCATTTCTTCAAAAAAAGTTCAGAACCTTCAAATCACCGATCAAAGCATTGATAAACTCTTTATGAAATCAGTATTCTGACTTCATTTTTTTCTAATTTTTTTTCTGAAGGGATAAGCAACTGTGCTTGTTCTGCTTGGTCCAAGAGCTCTTGATCCAAGACCAAATCTGGCAAATCTGGCTCTGGAAAATATCTATAATCTAACGCATCTTCCTTGCTTCTCATTGCAAAGGATACTCCTTTGAGATCGTCTCGACGACGAGTCTCTTGGGTAAGCACCTCTCCTGCTTTTTTTGAGCTGAATTTGGCGTGCAACTTCTGCATCAATGGCTCTTTTGATCGCAGAAAAGGAATTGATATTTTTTTGAGTTCAACTCTCGTTCCAAAAAGGATCATCTACGCTAGGTCTAATAGAGACATTTACATCAACTCTCATTTGCCCTTTCTCCATATCTGCATCCGAAATATCATTTCGCTTTGCGATTCTCTGGATCTCTTTGGCAAATTCAACAGCAGCCTCTGCGGAGTCAAAATCTGGTCAAGTAACGATTTCAATAAGCGGAGTCCCAGCACGGTTGAAATCTAGAAGCATTTGCCCTCCCTGGTGAAATGATTTTGCCGTATCACATTCCAAATGTGCCTCGGTAATTCAGACTTTTAGCTCTTTTTCAAATCCTTCCAAAAAGAAAGAAACCTGACCTTTGACATTGATTGGAGTGTAGAACTGAGTTATCTGATATCCCATTGGCAAATCAGGATAGAAATAGTTCTTCCTATCAAAACTAGAGCGAATATTAAACTGACAGTTCATTGCCTTTCACAAAAAGCAAGGCCTTTTGCACAACTTGACGAGAAAGACGAGGCAATGCACCTGGCTGCCCAGTACAAGTAGGGACAAATATGAGTATTTGGACGGTTATCTTCTAGAGACTGATCATTTTTACAAGGACAGAAGATTTTTAGTTTGACTCGAGAGTTTGAGATGAATCTCAAGTCCTACAGTAATAACATACTCCATAACAGCAAGGAATATAAAAATAAAAAAACATCGCTACCAAATAGGGATTTTTTTAATATTTTTAAGATAGCGATTTGAAAGAGTTTTTTTCAAGCTTAAGACACTATCCTATAATAAAGCATACAATACATACCAGCAAAAAAAGTATACATTAGTCATATACAAATACATCCTCTCAAAAAAAGCCCAACATATCTTCCAAAGAATGGAACAACCATTCCAATCACTACACCAAGAATTCCGATTCTTGAAATCCAATCTACTAAAAGGCAAAAACCTCAATCAATGGAGATTTTGTTTGTCCAAACAGTGCTACAAAAATTTGCCATAAAAAAAGCTGAGCAAAAGCAAATTGTAAAAATAGGGAGAAAGGTATGGAGGCTATTTTTTTGAGACGAAGGAGGGATTTATTGTTGTGTGGTGAGAAAAAAATACAATCCAACATACCATACAATAGACATCAAAAGTAAAATTACTCCTCACTCTTTGAACGGAAACTTATAATCCCAAAACCAAAATCAAAAGGCCATACAGAGACTCTTGAGGATACTGAGCCACTGAGATCGCTGAAAATATCTTTTGTGAGCTCACTTTGCGTATTTTGCGATAGTATGAAAAAAATAGGACTATGTTTACCATTGTCTTTGAGATGCAGGAGTCGCATACACAAAAAAATAGCCTATCAACTCCACTATCGTTAATCCGAAAAAAATATGTGCAACCATGATCAAAAAAATAAAACGAGCATAAAAATCTGATTTTTTCTTTTTTTTAGATAATTCGTTCTGCTGAGATTTTTCAATCGATAATTTGGATACCATCGGCCTTAAGTTTTGCGATTTTTTCTGGAACGCCTTGCTCTGTATTATACCCTGAGATCTCCCCTGAGGCAGAAATGACCTTGTAGCATGGATAGGTAATTGGATCTTTATTGTACTTCATAATACTTGCAATAGCTCTCGGATGCAATCAAAAACGAAGGGCAAGATTTTTGTAGGTTGTTACCTTTCCTTTAGGGATTTTTTGAAGAGCAGAAAGGACCTGCATTTTAACATCTCAAGGAATTGCCATAAGGACTCATATCGCAAAAAAATAAAAAGAACTGCTTATTGTCTTTTCTTCTTAAAAAACAGGCTGTGCTGCAAGTTTCCAATCTTGAGCAAATTCATGCTTAAACTGGGAGATAAGAGCTGGATCGAGCAGGAGAATTCAGATTTCTCTATTATTATCGAGACTATTCGCAGAAAGATTCATACTTCCAAGGAGAAGAATCTCATCATCTACGAGAATCATTTTGGTATGAACATAGGGTTTTGTAAGCAAACGGACCTGTCAGGTTCAAAAATAGTTTGGCAATTTTTTATTATGCTCTGTATCTGAAAAAATAGCTCTAAAAGTCAGACTTTTACTCTTTTGTGCAATGATATCAAAAAGCTGTGGATCGGTAAGATACTGCGTCTGCAGAGTAATTGACTTGCGTGCTCAAGAAAGCAAATCTGTAATCACCGCACGACAGTTAATATTACAAACGACTAAGTTTGGATGCAAGTCACGAGCTAGCAAGGTATCTCATGAAAAGTCCTTGTTGAAAAGAGTTTGGAGACTTGAAAGGACTTGAGGATTTTGACTCCAAAAGAGATGTTCACGATTGTTTGCAAAAGTAGAATGAGTAAGATTACTACTCTGAATCCAAAAACCACTTTTGCACAAGAGTGATCTTGCTATGCAAATAGGTTGTCGGCAAATGCTCATCAGAAATGAGTTTTATATTTTGCAGTCAAGATCGTTCATTCTGAAGTTTTTTTGAAAGTATTTTGAAATTGTTGATATTTATTATTTTCTAGCATAATACGAAACTGTGTTCACGATTCTGCCTTTTTGTTTTATCCAGGATTTTACTCTTTTTCTGTAAGTTCATAGGTCTGAATAGCAATCTCCGGAGCCCCCTCAAGAGAGGAAAGATAAGAAGTTACATAGTTCTTATTTGGCATTTGGACAATAGTTCCTGTAATATTTTGTAAATTGTTTCTTCGTCCTGAAAGCAGAGAAAAAAAGTCTGACTTTTTTTCTTCTTTTTGAGGATTTTGACTAAACGAAAATTCAACTCAAGGAGAAAAACAGAACCAAGACAAGAGAAAAATAGCAAAAGCAGCTAAAGCACGCTGAGGCGTTATTTTTTTCATAAAAAAAGAGGAATAAATCCTCTTACTTGTATTTTTTTGATAGGAAAATTCAAGATTTAACTCTCAGAATTGAGCAGGGTTCTAAGCTTTTTTTAAAGGCTCTAGAAATTCTTTGTCTGATTACTTCTTGGGAAATCTGTAAAAATCTCTTCGATCTCCGCATTTGATTTATCTTCAATAAACTTGAGGAAGATAATTTCTCTACTAGTTGGATCAAGCTCTTGCATTGCACTTTGGATCATGTCAAGCTGAAAGTTTTGATCAAGCAATTCAGAATAATCAAACTCATCTACCAATGAATCTTCAAAACTCTCAAAATCTGGATTTGGAGAATCAAGTTGAGAAAATCTGATTTCTTTTGTCTTTTTGAAATAGTCTTTGAGCGCATTCTTAAAAATTGTCCAAGTATATGCTGAGAATGATTGCTCTATATCATAGCTTTTTACCGCATTTCGAAATTTTACATAAAAATCTGCAATAATATCTTCACATTCCTCTTGATCTAAAAAGTAATTTGTTTTAAGATAACGGAAAAAGATATCTACTGTCTTGAGATAGAAAGTATTAAATGCTGATTCATCTTGTTGGATCAACAGCAACAAAAATGCCGTTTCAAATTCTATGAGAACCATACGATAATGGTATAAATTAAGATTTTTAAAAGCTGTTTACTGTCTGCTCTCGTTAAAATTATAATTTATGAAAATTAGTAAAGTTTTTTTAAGAGTTACTACATACTCTTTTTTTATCAGTGAAGTATTCTGGCTTAATCCCTCAAACACAAGCGAGGATTTGTTTAGGATTTTTGTTTTCATCAAATGGAAGATCGAAGGTATGCTCCCCCATCTTATCGATGCTTAAAGTTTGGGTATCTCCCTGGGCATCACAAAGACATACTCCACAATAGCCGGTATTACAGGAAACAAGAATCTCAATCCCATGCATTGCAGCCATCTCAGCAAGCCCCTTTATTGTCCTCTGCAGTAAAAAGAACCAACTTCTACACCTGAGCTATCTTGAATTTTTTTACGAGTACGGTCATAAGAAACTATAATGATAGTAAAAAGTAATTTGTGTAATTTTATACAATCGCCGTCCTTTATCAAGAAGAAATAAAAATAAAGTCTGATTTTTGATTTTTTTATCAGATAGAATATAATTAAAAATAGTTTTATTTATAAGTTATAAAAGAAAAAAATGTGACTTGAGACGTTTCAGGGAAAAGAAAGCAAACCTCTTAACACAGAGAAGGAAACAATAGAAGCGACAAAAAAACAGCCTCAACAGTCTCGAAAAAAAGAAACTCTTGTCGCAACTATTAAATGAGCACTAGAAACGAATATTCTGCTTTTTAATAAAAAAAGGACAAGAAAATGAAGTTGCTGAATACCTCCTCAATGGAGACTATAAATCATGAAAAAAATATTGAAATAGAATGAATATTAGATCAGATATCTTTTTCTAATCTCACACTTTACAATACTATTAGCGGATATGTCAATCCAATATATAAACAGAGATTGAAACCGATTATTCAGCAATCAAGCCCTATAAAAACCAGAAAAAAAAGCGACAACTGACTATTTAACAAAATTGTTTCTGGAGCAAAGGAAACTGCCTCTACTATTTCAGACAAAAATTTCCACTGCAGTAGATAATACTAGCGAACTACTTAGCGATTTTTTTCTGATCAGTTTCAAAACTTGTAAACATCGATGGAGTTCCCTCAAAACAAATTCCTATCTTAAAATCAATGATTGAGGGAGGACAAAAAGTTTTTGACAAACTCTACAAACTCTGATGATCGTGAAAGACTATTGACTGTTCTGGACTGGTTTCACTACTTCTCAGAGCCTGAGGAGCTTTTTGCTCCAAGGGAATATCTTACCTCTAGTGGACTCTATCAAAAAAATTTGTAAAACACAAAGTAATGACACAAAGTGTAAGAGCTGGAGACTTGATGTTTTGGGGGAATTGAGGTGGTGGACATGTGGAAATGGTAGTGTGAAAACCATATCAAAAGAGCGGTAAATTGTGTGTTAAGACGCTATGATCCTCTAGCGATACTACTAAAAATAAGTCCTATGTATAATAGTGACGGCTCTCCAAGCTCTAAAAACAAATGGAGTTGCCTATAGGGAAAGGGTTATTCAGGATAGGCACCAATTCCTTAGACCGCAATACGAAAAAAACTCGTTGCAGAAAAATCAAAAAAAGAAAAAAATAACTCATTTTTTTAATCATAGAACAACCAAAAAAAGGAAAAAAAGCACATAAATTGTGCTTTTTTTGTATAAAAGAAGAAAAAAATCTGACTATAAAGTTCGTACCTTATAGGAGACATGTTCTTTAGGAGATTGTAGTCCTTCTGCTATATATCTTCTAAATCGCGTTCTCTGTTTTTTTGCAAGATGATGGGTATTTCTCTTAAGAAGCTCCTCCATCTTATCAAAGGAATATTCTCCCTGAAGATATGCCACGACCTCCTTATAACCAATCGTTTGCAAACTCTGCATTCCTGGAAGATATCCTTGATCCAAAAAGCCCCTGAACCTCCTGGATAAGTCAGCCTTTTTAGCATTTCTTTAATTCTTGCATTGATAAGCTGGTTTGTCGATTCCTTATCCCTCCAAAGTCCAAGCATCAAGAGTGGATGACGAACTGGTTGCTGAATATACCCCTCTGTTTTGGTTTTACCAGTTTTATAAAAAAATTTCTAATGCTCTGATAAGATACCTGATAGAATTTGGATGAAGTTTTTTTGAGCCTCATCTGGATCAATTTTAGAAAGCTCACGATAAAGATATCAGGCTTCTTGTGATTCTTTTTGTTCTAACTCAGCTCTTAAATCTAGATCTGGAGGGCACTCAGGCATGGAGAAGTTTTTTTGTAAATCGTATCTATATAAAGCCCCGTCCCTCCTACGATAAAAAGGGACTTTTTCCCCTTTCTAAAATTTGATCACAAATACGATCAGAAGCCTCCTTTCGCTGCCCTGCGGTATAGGTTTGATCTGGGTCTACGATATCAATTTGATGATGGGGAATTTGTGCTCTAATCTCAGGACTAATTTTTATCTGTTCAAATATCCATTTTACGAAAAAAATCTGTCTACTATCGCTGCTAATTACCTCCATATCAAAAAAACTGAGAAAGATGCACCGAAAGTTTGGTTTTTCCCGGTAGCGGTTGCTCACCAAATCAGAACAGTTCCCTTTGGATTCTGATCAAGGAAAGAGGAAACTTCATCGCGAGCCTCCAAAAATAAGTTTATCAAAAATCTAGCATCAGAATTTTTATTTTTTTTATAAATAAGAGATTTAAGAAAGATCAGCACCAGTCTAGTAAAAAAATTTTTCTTAATGCAAGAAAAAAATTTAAAAAGCTGACTCAAAGAAAAAGATTTGCAAAAAGATTGAGATCTTTATATACTCGAAACTGATTTTTTTAGATTGAGGAAAGAAAATGAGAAAAAAAGGATTTACTCTCGTAGAAATGTTAATCGTAATTTTTGTACTCTCAACAGGGATAATCTTAATCATTAAGGGCATGAGCGAATCTCATCGTTACCTTTCAGAGACAGCACAAAGAACTGTAGCTCTCAATCTTGCAAAAAGAAGGGATCGAAGCGGTCTACAATCTTCGTAACAGCAACTGGAGAAGATGGTCCGACAAAAATGAGTGCTGGCTATCTGTATGAGAAGAATGTTGAGAATATTCAGAGGAACTTACGGAGTCTCAAATGCGAATTTTTTTGATTACAAAAAAGGAGATATTTGTGTTTATAATCACCAGAAATGAGGTTATTTTCCAAAATGAAACCAACAATACTGATTCATTTTCCCCGCAGTGATGAAATGTTACTTCTTGGCAACGAGACGATAAAAAAATTGACGATGGGAAGATAATGGTGACAATCCCAAAAAAAATAATGATGAATTTAAACTAATATATTTTAAAAGGGAAATGGATACCGTTATGAATGATCTCTGGACATGAAAGAGGATATTATTTAGATTCCCCTAAAGGAAATCCTTCTTGTTGAGCAGAATATCTTGATGCAACTAAAAAAATAACTTATGAGAATACTCTAGAGTAATTACTATTCAAGGACTCTTTGATAAAAACAACTGGACAAAAAAATTAACCTGTACTGATACAGCAAACCCTCCTTGTAAATCCTCATCTCCTAAAGAACTACGCTTCTGCTCAACCGTATTTTATACCAAACCTTATCAAGGTGTCGTAAATGTTTGCTCAATTATGACCAATTTTTGAACAATAAAATATTCTATTTTTTTAAGAGATTTGGATACTCTCTACAAAAAAACAATAAACAAGCTCACAGCATAAAAGCATGCGTATAAATTAAAAAAAGTAGTAAAAAAAGTTAAATAAGGTGTAAAGAAAGCACCTTTTTGCATATCTACTAAAAATTTAAAAACATTTTTTTACTTGATTTTTTTAATCACGATTCCTCATACTGAGATTTCGCCCTTGGATAATAAGGAAATCATTGAAACTTACTCAAATCATGAGATCACCACAGACGAGCATACAACCTATAAAAAAAGGTTGTGGTGAATAAGTTATACTTGTAAAGAAACTTGATAATTTTTTTAATCTCCAAGGTTATTACAATATATACAAATTATGAATTTTTTTCTTAAAAACGAAATCAAAGAGAAAAAAATCTGAATTGATCTATAAATCCCATCACATTTCAGACCTCTTGTTATGCCTTTTTGGGATTTTTTTGAGAGCAAAAATTTTTTTATCTGATTGGAAAAAAATTAAAATAATGGATACAATAAGAGAATTATATAAAAAATAGGACGCGGACCTTCAAGTTCTCACACTATGGGTCCTGCGAAAGCAGCTATGACAGTTTTAGAAAAAAATTCCCAAATGCTGATCATTTTATCGTTGAGCTTTGGGGAAGCTTGGCTGCAACTGGAAAAAGGACATTTAACAGACTGGATCATTATTGAAACCTTGAAACCAAGAGATATAGAAATCATTTGGAAGCCAAACTTTGTACACGAATTTCACACAAATGGACTCAGATTTATTGCTTTTGATGCAGATAATCAAGAGTTAGGAGATTGGATTGTTTTTTTCTGTAGGAGGAGGAACAATAAAAGGAATCGAAGAAATAGGAGAAAAAGACTGATTCCATTCAACAAACCTACCCACATCGCAGTCTAGAAGCAATTATGGAGCGATGTAAGGAGAACAATAAAGAGCTTTGGGAGTATGTAGAATATTGTGAAGGAAAGGATATTTGGGATTTTTTGAGAACAATCTATCAAGCAATGAATGAAGCGATTCAGAGAGGATTAGCAAATGATGGAGTACTTCCTGGACCCTTGAAACTCAAAAGAAGAGCAAAAGAAATGTACGAAAATGCGATTTCTCAGCATGATCCTTTACTCTTGACCAATAAAAATGTTTGCTTACGCTTTGGCGGTAGGAGAAGAAAATGCAAATGGAGGAGTTATTGTAACAGCTCCTACTTGTGGTTCATCAGGAGTAATCCCTGGGATGCTCAAAGCTATGGAAGAAGCCTATCACCTAAGTGAGGAACAAGTTTTGAGAGGATTGGCGATTGGAGGATTGATTGGGAATCTCATTAAACACAATGCGACAATTTCTGGTGCTGAAGGAGGATGTCAAGCAGAAATAGGATCTGCCTGTAGTATGGCCTCTGCGATGGCAGTATACTTCCTCTGAGGAAGCATAGAGCAAATTGAATATGCAGCAGAAAGTGGACTCGAGCATCATCTTGGTATGACCTGTGATCCTGTAGGAGGTTTTTGTACAAATTCCTTGTATCGAGAGAAATGCGATTGTCTCTACGAGATCTCTCAATACTGCACTATATTGTATGTCTACAGATGGAAAACACACGATTAGTTTTGACGAGGTAGTTCAAACGATGCTGGAGACAGGAAGAGATATTTGTAGCGCGTATAGAGAAACCTCACTTTGAGGACTCGCTAAATATTATGAAAAAAAGATTTTTAGATGAAGATGAGAAGAAAAAAAGGCTCAGGAAGAATTTGATGAAGTTTTTTTAATCAAGATGAAGAAAAACTGACTCTAGTCAGCTTTTTTTCAATATAAAAATCTATAACAATAATAAAAACTACAGTTCTCGCTTAGTCTTTACTTCCTGAGGCTTTGCAACAGCTAAATGCTTTGCATCTCAGGTTTTTTGATACTCGAGTATTTGATCAAAATAACTAAACCTTCAAAAGCTCTTTCGTTGGTCGACTTCTCTTATAAAATAAGCTACTCCATAACTATCTAATTGACGACCTTGACCGTCGAATCAGAATTCTTTTTTTGTTCCTATCGTCTTTACGAACCATTTTCCCTCTTTCAAGAAAAGGCTTATCAACAATCATTTCAATGTGATAAACAAAGTTATGCTCAGTTTTTCCTGGTTCTTCATGCCAAAACATCACATCCCCTTCTTGTACCTCCTCTAATGCAATAGGCTTAGCATCTGCAAAAAACTCTACAGTCCTAAAACGAACCGCAAAATCAATTCCTATCTGAGAAAAAACTCGTAACCAAAGTCACGAACAATCAAATCAGTTTTCATCCTTTCCTCATCGAACATAAGGCACACCAATATGCTGCCCGGCTAATGCAATTGCCTGTTTAATCAACTCTTTTTGTGTCATAATATCTAATTTTTTTATAAATAAAAATAAGCATTTATTGAAGCAATTCTGAATTTTTTTAAGATATTCTTGATCAGGATAATAAGCAAACAATAAAGAATCCCCTTTGATCATATTCAAAATGGGAACATCTAATTCTGGGAGAGTAAAACAGCCCTCACTCTGATCAATTCCAGCAGGATGGATAAAGATTCCACGCTTTCTCGCATTATCATTAGATGACTCGATACCATTTAAAAGCAACCCGCTTCGATCCTTGGTCCTTGCCTTTTGAATCTCTAGTGGTGTTCTATAAAATCACAGACTGGTCTGATTACTCCCAATCTCATTGGAAAACAAAGTTGCAAATTCCCTCAAGATTTCTTCCCATGTCAAGTCTGCACCGCAAACTCTACTCTATTTTTTTCTCCATATTGAGAACAAAGAATCTCTTTTGAGTATTAGACTTTGTGAGATCCACAATCGTAAGATATTTCGGATTTCAGAGATCAGACTTCAACTTTTTATAGCCCCTCATGGCATAAAAAAAGGTAGAAAGTCTGGCTTAACCTCTCATTTTAATTGTAAATACTTCCATCTTAGAACAAAAATTTTTGCAAGATTTTTTTGTCATAATAAAGAAAAAAAGTATAAAGTCTGATTCTTTATACTCTTTTTTTAATTAGAAGTAAAGATTAACTAAGAATTTCTTGTTTTTTTGCTCTGTTGTTAAAGTTTTTAGTAGATGCAAGTAAAGGTCAAGATACTCCTTTTTTTTCTTGATCTACAAGCTGTTTATAAAATGGAGGTCTCCCAAAATGACGATAATCATTTATCTCTCTCAATCTATATCCTACGCCATTTTTTTATCTGTTTTATTGCCATTTTCATCTAAAATCCCTCTATCTGTAGAAGAGCCAATAGTTTTGATCATCCATTTCCCATTTTGAAGAAAGGGCTTCCCCACTACCATTTCAATATGATAAATCTCACTGTGTTTTTTTCTTCCCTGGCTGCTGTTCCCAGTACATAAAAATCTCAAATTCTTACTTGATCCTGACTTAAACTTACATCTGTTTTTGTCAAAAAGTTGAGCAGTAAAACGAGTAGGGAATTTCATCCCTTGTTCTCAAAAATGCATAATTTCGCAACCCTGAGCAATCAAATCCCTTTCCTCCTGGACTTGCCCCACCTCGAACATATGGCTTACCAATTTCTTTTTTTGAGCAGAAGCAAGGACTCTTTTGAATATAAGGTCTTTGTTCTTCAAATCCTCAGAAACTCTCGTCATTGAAAAAGCTCTTTAGAGCGCGAAAAATCATCAGGCAATAAATTCTGAATTTTCTATATTTTTGATCTTCTCAATTTTCAGGATTCAGAACTCATTCTTCTCTACTTTGCGTGCTTTCTTGATTTTTCAGCACTTGTAGATTCTAATCAAATCTGATTTTTTTAGATTAGCAAGCTCCTCTTGGGTAGATACACTATTGAGCTTTTTCTCTAAATTCTTTGAGCTCTCCAGCAGATCAAGACATAGAATCAAGTGCCTTTCCAACAATTGCATCATGAAGTCGGTCAGCGATTCCATCATCTACAAGATAATCGACTACCTTGTCTTCTGCGATTGTGAGAAAAAAATCAGGCTTTTTTTCTTTTAGCTGAGTAACATAATCTTTTGCTATATCTCTTTTTTTAGAGATTGGAGGGCTTTTGTAACTTCTGGATCTTCGTTAACAGATTCTATGAGATCCTTAGCTGCTTCGAATAAAGTCATGTTTTTTTCTATTACATTATTAAAAATTATTTTTATCATCTCTGTAAGCCAGGAGGCAATCTTTTTTTGCTACAGCATCGTCTTTTGCTATTGGGCATCGCTCTTTGAGCGTATCCTGAGAAATAATTTCAGTATCACTTCAGAACATTCCCTGATTTTTTTAGCTACTAATGCATCATGAAGTCCTTCTATCTCAAAAAGCAATACTCACCCTCTTATACGTTTTCTTTATCCAATTGGCAAAGTTTGCCAGCCGGAGCACTTCTTTGAGAGATAATCATAAATCAAGTTTATCAAGATAAAACTTCCCTGATTTTTTTCTGCAAGTTTAATCGTATGTCACCAAGATTTAAGAACAGCTCTCTCAGGATCATAGATTATATTTCCTCTTTGATTTTTGCCATACAATATTTGGGCTTGTTGCCTCAATTTGTTCTTGGAGAGGATTTATTTGTTTGATTGTCTCTTTTTGTGAGTTAGGCATTACTTTTTACACGCACTGGCGACTCTTTTCAACTTTTTGAATTTTTTTGAGTATCAAGAATAGAAATATTTGGAAGTTTCAGAAGTCTCTTTCCAATTTTTTTCAGACAGCTTATTAGAATTTGACAATGCAGAAATTGCATCTGTATCTCACCAATTTCCCCCTACCTTGATAGCTTCAATCTTTCAGTCACTATTTTTTTCCCCAAAAGAGATTCAGAAAGCATTGTTGATAAAAATCAGCTTAGAAGCCTGACGTCACAGCTCCTTTTTCTTTTGGATTTTCGGATTTTCGAAGCTGCTCAATAGTTTTTTTCTCAGATTTTTTTGTGTTTTTTTATGGAGAGAGATAATAATCCTTAACTTTTTGCATTTTTGTAAATAAGAGAAGGAAATTATTTTTTTCTCATCAAAAAGTCCCATCAGCAGTGAAGAAATCTCACTCTCCATAAGATAACGCTGCATTGTAAAGTGCAAAAGAATCAACATCGTTCGTCTTAAACTTTGTCAAAGAAAGCATTATTCATAGATAAAGATTCTCAAAAATAAGTTGCGAAACTCTCATACTGTTTGAGAATTTCTGATGCTCCCACTACACTAGCGTCATAATAAAGGATATCTATCTTAAATTTTTTTCTCGTTCTTTATATTTATCCGCAATCAAAACCTCAATCTCCTTTGGCATATCTAGTTCATCCTCTTTAGAAAAACTAGATTCCACCGCTTGAAGCTGAGAAAGCTGTTGATGTGCCGCCTCTACACGTGCAATCAAAGTTTTCTCCTCATCTGAAAAACTTTTTCACGCTGTGGAGAAAGATAAGAAACTTCAGCATTGAGCCTTTTTTTCTCATTTAATTCTGACTTAAGAATCAATGTTTCAAGCTTACCATTTTTCATAGTGAAAAAAACTGTCTTTGGAGGTCTCAAAAACCCGCTTTCTTTGCCTGCAAAAAGTAAATAGTAAGGGAGCTCTATATACTTACCTCCTTGAGCATTTTTGGAAACAAAAGCAGAAATCTGATTTTTGATCTCATTTTGTTTCTCAAGAGTACGATAAGAGAGCTCTGACTTTAGAATTGCACGGATCTTATTTTCAAATTCCTTTTGAAGATTCTTATCAATATTCTCTGTCGGAGTATCAATACTAGATGTTGAGGTTTTGAAGTCTTTTTTCATGATTTGCTCTACTTTTACATCAAGCTGACTTGCTGGAAATCCTGAAACCAATCTCGTATCAATACCGCCATCTATCAACCAGTCTTTATTAAGCTTTCGCTCACTAGAAAAGTAAATTCCATGATTATTTGCAACATCTTCAGAGTAAAATTGCATCAACTGTGCTTTATCATTTTCACCTGTATATCCATATAGTTCACAGGCAAGTCTATACAAAACATTTTGCATTGGATCATCGGAAACATTCAGATTTCATCTTCTTTCTTGTCTATTTTCTACAATAGTCGCAACATCTTCCTTTCACAGCTGGGGATACTGCACCTGAGAAAGATCAAAATCCTTATGCAAAAAGGTTTTTCGATAAAAAGCTACATTCTTATTGGAATCTGGGATTTGAAGACGAGCAAATCAATCTCAAGCAATTAGTTTTTTTCCCAGTCTTGCATTGCCTTTACGAGCTTCACATTTTTCAGTATAGTTCTGATCTTTTTCATCCTCTGAAAGGAGAGAAGAAAGGTCTGAAGTAACAAGGATCTCCTGATAAAGTTCAGGATTTGTTTTTTTCTAAATTTTTGAAGTTTTTTTACTTTTTTTCAGGACTAAACTCCTTAAAAATACTCTTTTTGATAAAGGTCTAAATTCTGATTAAAAATTAAGATCCGTATTCCATTTATTCTGCGATTTTAGCGTTTGATACACTCTAGATTGATTAAATAAAGTATCTAAATACTCCATTCCTCCTCAATTTTTCAATCTTCCTCACAACAGCTCCACTCTCAAAAAAATGTTTTAAGATAATCAAATCTCTGCTTAACCTTTTTCTTCAACCTGTTTTCGCTCTAAATTAAATTTCTGTTTTTTTCTTGCTGAGAAAGCCCTGACTCAAAAATCAGTTTTCTTTTTTTCCACTTTGAAGATAGGAAAATAAAATTTGACTAGATCCTCATAAATCACCATTTTCTAATTCATCTATAAACAACATTGACCAAATAGCATCATTAAGGGATTTAGCCCTTTGTGTAAGTTCTGGTGCTCAGAGTTTTTTTCATTAAGAGTAGTATTTCAATTCTCTTTATTGTAAAGTCATTGGAGAATTGTTTGATTGAGTTGAGACCTCTTTTGACGTAGAAAATCTTCCTTATTCTGCAGATAAAAATCTTTTACATCAAAATATAAGGTATCTACACCGATTGCAGCTGCTGCTGTTAGCCCACCAACTCAAACCCCGATCAAAGTACCAATTGGACCTCAAGCACTTCACAAGGAAGTACACATCAATAACGCTTCTATTGCTACAGAAGCAACTCCTATACCTAATTGTACATTTGCTCTAGTATATTTATTAGACGCACGCATTTCATTAACTTTAGCTATGAGATCGGCTTCTTTATTATCTTCAAGATATACAAATACATCAAATCAAAGACATGCCATATCAAAAAGCATCGCTCCTTTAAAGGTTTTAATTGCTCTACTAAGTTTAGTCCCACGAGAAAGCAGTGTACACATAGACTCTAATTCTGCTTTTGAAGCTGCTTTACTAAAACTTTCAACAATATCATCTCCTACATTCAAAATATTATTTGACTTAAGAATTGCCTGAATGTCTGATGGAGATTTCCCAAGAAGTTGATCTGAGAGAAGACTAATTTGTTTAAGCGTCTTGGGATCTAATCTCAAATGGAAGAGAATTTTTATTTGGAATTTTTCCCACCAAGACTATCCCATGATTTTAGCAAATCAATGGCTTCTTTATCAAAAATTTGCAAATCCTTTTTGAAAGTTCATCGATATTCTTATCTAAAAACTTTTTAGTTGCTTAGAACTAAGACGAGATTCTAAAGCAGATCTTTGTTTTTTTCATTGTCTCTAAGGCTCAATTGAGTTGATCCTTGATTTGTTCTGGAGAAAGCTTTTTTACGAGGTTTCTTGTCTCATATCCCCTAATAACCCTATCAAGACCAAGAGTTGCTCAAACTCCAGCCACCCCAGCAGCAACTCCCATAGCCATAGACTTTGCAGGCGATTCCTTCTCTGATTCTTGAGTATGTTTTTTTCTTTTTTTATCATGTGATAAAAAAATTGAGGATCTGATTTTTGATGTGGATCTCAAGCAACTTCCCCTGCTTGTAAAACTGCTTGCATATTTTCCTGGTTACTAGACGAGCTTGAAGCTAAAAATTTGTGGAGTTTCTTTTGGCATGTGTTTTAACACCAGTTAAAAATCTCATTTTTTTCAACGCTTGAAGTTCTTCTTCTGTTTTTCCTGGTCTCAATCTCTGTTCTCTTTTTCCTTCATAAAAGCAAAAAAATCTGATTTGCGATGTCAGGTGTCACAAAAATTAATGATATTCTTCCACCATCAGAACTCCTTAACCTCATCAAACTTCTGAGGCAAATTAGCCTCTCAACTTAGAATTTTTTTATATCATCTTTAATTGGCAAAAGGACAAGCGACTTTAGAAATCAAAGTTGCTCTTTAAAGTCATCCAAATATTTTTCCGATATCTCCGACTTTAACTGCTCTATAGCTACCATTTATCAGATGGATATAGTAAAAATAAAAATTATGTCATTTTTGCAAAGAATTTTTATAGCTGTCTTAACTGTAGTCAAGATTTCATCTCCATTTTTTTGAGGAGATTTTTTTCTGTGTTTTTGCTGCCTTGAAAGTATCTGCAGAGCGCCTCAAGTGCATCATCAGCGACTCAGGTACCCTTTCCCTTAAGAGAGAGAATTGCCGCATCATCTAACTCCTTAATAACAGTATCAAGATTTTTTTCAATTGCATTTCAATTTGCATCGAAAAGTGTGAAAACAAACTTTTGACCTTCAAGTTTACTGAGATTGTGAAGTTGCTCTGCCGCATAGGTCAGATTTTTTTCCTTTTTTTGAAAAATACTTAGAAGTTCTTCAGATTTCGCAATTTCAGCTTCTGTTTTTTTTGAGAATGCTATCTCTAAACTCAGTTAACGCCTCAATTCTTTTTTTCTATCTGAATCTTTTTTTGCTCAGCTAGCTTGAGAAACATCTTCTTCAAGGATCTTTAATTCATTATCAAAAATCTCTTTGAACCTGTTTGTATACATTTGTATTTTTTTGCTACATGCTCTGCGACCGCACCAGCGGTATCTGCAGCACGCTCTCCTGTCTGTATTGCAACTCTTGAGTCAACACGATCAACAATTGTCCTCAGATTTTCTAATCCTTCATCTCCGGCAATCGCAAGCCTAACCTCATTTCCATTATCAAAGTTTTTAATCACTTTTTGATAAAGATCTGGATGTTGCTTTTAGCTCTTTTAGGAAGGTATCTGATGTTTTTAGTCTCTGAGACATATTTATCAAAGATTTTTTCTGCTACTACAAAGTCTCATTTCTCAGACTTTGGAAGCCCAAAATACTCTGTCCATATTTTTTCTGACTTACCAGTTCCCGGTCCCCAAATCTTTCCCTGCATAACGTTAGCTGCTTTAGAAAGTTTGAGATCACCACGCTTTAATGCTTCCATTAGTTTTTTTCTGGCCCCTTTTTCTCACTTAAATTCAGTCCAGCTTAGATAACGACGCGGCATCCCATAATGCATCTTATCTACAAATCTTTGAGCCGTCCTTGAATTAGAAATAAGCTTTTTTTCCCTCCAAGCCACGCTAATGAAGCTGGAAGTGTAGTAATAGTAAGTCAAGTTTTGATCATTTTTCCTCCCCTCTTCATACCTGAACCAATATAGACAACTCAACCAACAACCGTAAGAGCAACCCCAGCTCAAAGAGTAGAAGATGCCAAATAAGAAGTTGCCTCTACCCATTCTCCACCCCAGAAAGCTTCTACACTTTTTTTAAGATTTCCTAATGAATCCAAACAAAAAAACCTGGAATTCTATAGATAATATTTCCATTTTCATCGATATCCTTGTGGATTGTAGACGCTCCAAGCATTATCTCTTTTTTTAGTGCAAGCATATTATTGATGGAATCAGAAAGAGCAAAAAAATCTGATTTTGATCAAGTTTTTCATTCTTTTTAGTTTGGTCTGTGCTTCTCTAATTTTTTTGTTTGTAAGAGTCAAAAAAATCTTTTTCTAGTCCTGATTTTTTTCTAAATACTCACGAATCGCAGAGTCTTGAGTATTCAATAAATCTCCGTAAATATTCCAAGCTGAAGCCTCCGCAGCATCATAAATCTTATCATCGACCTCCTTGATAATAGCATCACACGATGAAGTCAGTTTTTTTCTTTTCTTCTTCTGTTGGTGCTTGATTGGCAACTTTTTTTCTGCCAAAGCTTGCAAGATATCTTTTTTTCTCCACCTTTGGCTCAAAGGAGAGCAGATCTTTCTTTATTAAGAATCTCAACCTCAGTTTTTTTACAGTATCTGACATTACAGCATCAAAAAAATTCCTTTTTTTCTTGTAAAATTTTTAGTACTCGATCTAAGAGGAGAAGACATAAAAAGCCTGATATTGCGCATCATTCATAATATACTTTTCACGGAGATCATCATCTGAAAGAAGGGCCTCTTTTGCTTTTCCTGTTACTGTTGCTTGTTCTGTAGCAATTTTATCGATCAATTGTTCCTTTTTCTCCATTAAATAACTTTGCACCCTAATAGACTGACGAAAGAAATACTGCAACTCCCTCTCTGCCTGCTGATTTTTCAGCCTTCCACTTTTTCCAGCTTTTTCTTCTGCAGAGTCTGATGAATTTGCAAACGGAATCCAAGAAGGCAACTTGGAAAGATAGGAATCAATAAATTTTTTTGTACAAAAATCTGTTCCTAGATTTTTTACATACTGCATCATTGAATTTAAACCTCCACTTATCGCATTTTTCATAGAACTATTTTGTCCTAAGATCGCATCAACCGTTCCAAATTTATCGTCCAGACAAAAAGGAATTACCCCTTTGTATAGTTTTGTATTTTCTGACTGCTCTTTGGAGATTCTTGCCATCTCAAGCTCATCTTGATACCCTGCTGCCAGCTCTGGCTGATAAAGAGTTGTATAAAATTGATCAATATTTCCTCATAATGTTTCATATCTTTTGGCCTCTTCAGGATGGTTTTTCATAAAATCCTCATAATTTTCAAATTTTTCTTTATCCGATTTATCTGCTTCAGTTCACCACCATCAAAACCATTTTCCTAAATAATAGCCTGCTGTTCCAGCTCATACTCCAATTCATGTCCATTTAATAAATTTTTCACCACCCCTGTTTTTCCAAAAAAACTCTTTTTCTCTTTTTTTTTCTCAAGATTCTGAGTCTTCAGATTCAGACTTTTTATCTTTTTTTCTCTTCCTCATCATCTCAGAACATTCGATTCCAAGCTCCCTTTACAGCTGATCGTGCTGCATACCCAGCAGCAGCAAATCCAGCAGTCCTCAGAACATTCATACCAGTTTCTTTTTTTCCAAGACTCAGCAGTAGTTACTGCGGTAAAATTTTTCAGAAACAAAATCTTTTGTCTTATCCCAAAGCCCTTTCTCTTTTGTATTTAAATCTCACTCATTTTGATTAGTCGCTACATCCTGAGCGAGATTGAAAAGTTCAGAACTTGTAGTCTCAAGTTGCTTTTGAAGGTCTCAAATCTGCTGCTTTTTTTGCATCATCAGTCTCCTTTTGAAGAGCCTCAGAAACTTTAGATTTCAAAAATAGAAATCTGAGTTTTAATTACCTCTGTTTTTTTCTCCCTTTCTGTCGACTGAGTTTCTTGTTTGAGCGCATCAAGAGATTTTTTGGTCTCGTTCACATCTTGAGCAAGCTGATCAAGGGCAATAGGATTTTCCACCTTTTTTAGTGAGTCTAAAGTATTCATCATGAGCAAAACTATGAAAGCATAAAAATTTACCTCTATTATATTCTAAAACTATAAAAAAAGCCAAATTCTGACTCTATTCTCTATTTTTTTCTCTTGACTTTTTAGCAATTTTGTTCTTAAAAAAAGAGGAATATCTACCTCCTATTTTTTTAACCTTGACTTTTTCCAGTACGGCTGATCTTCTTGATTTCTCATTTGATGAAGATACTTGATATACTGAGAACATCCCTCCTTTTTTTATCTTGCTTTGCCTGATCATGAAGAGACTCTTGTTTACTAAGTTTATTTTGTTGTTTGAGATCCTTTAATAAAGTTGGAAAAATTTTTTTCTCAAGTGCTTCTTGAGACAAAAAGTGCAGTTCATCATATTCATATAGTATCAAAAATCAAAAATTAAAAAGGAAATTTATAGGTACCATAAGAAAATGGATACATCTCCGCCCCCTTAAACATATACTCCCTCCTAAGCTTATTAGTAAGGTTTGCAATTCTCAATACTTCTTCCAGCCCCTTTTTCATCATGAGGGAAATCCAATTGGAGTCCATTTCCCCAATCATTTTCAGAATATTTTTCATAGAGAGAAAGCTTTTATATTTGTGTAGTCTATTTTTTTCCATCCTTTATCACATTATTTCACTCAATTTTAATACTTATAGACTCGCCGTAAGTATTTAATATAAAAACGAGAAGGATCTTGGGGATCTTGATCAAGATTCCAAGCCCTTAAAAATTCACTTATCTGTCCCGTAAGCATCGTCTATATCTTTTTTTGCACTTTATTCCCTATTGAATGTAGTGGAGACTCAGACAGATCCTCATATTTTTTTCTTTTTTTGCTATCCATAAAGATTTACTATCCTGATCTGTTTGACGATTTAGAAAGTTTAGGAATTTGTCAAAATTAACTCATGATTTAATTGTTTGGCAGGCTCTAGCAAGACTTGAATCATTATCCAAGGCTGATCATGCAAGGGCACCAGAAGCTCCACCTACACCTACTCATGCTACAGATCATTTAACTCCTCAACAATACCAACCAAGAATTCCTCCTGCTGTTCATCAAGCTAATCAAAGAAGATACTTCCACTCATCTGAATTGCTTGCAGTCATTAATCTTTGTCTTCCCGTATTTGAAAAAAATTAAAAGAAATATCTCATCAAAGCGATGTTTGACCGAATGGAGATTGGTTTTGCTCACAATCACTTTAAATTACTTCTCATAAAATTTACAATATTAGCAGCATGAAACAACTCTTCTCGATTTGGAAAAATTTAAATCAAGACCTTCAATTGTTTTTACTTTTTGCATCAACCTTTATTTTTTTCTCCATAAGATTCAAAAATCTCCTGTTTCTTTATTGTAATGGATACCATCAAAATGAGCATAAAAACACCCCTGTTTTATTTGCTTCTACTCTACCATTACGAACTTCTGCCTCTACTTTTTCAATGGATTCCTCCATCGTTAAATTTTTCACCAAGGAGGTCTCAAAACCGTCATTTAATACGATCCCAATTTTTATATACCCAAGTTCATCACCAAACAGAAGCTCAAACACCGCCCACTCAAATAAGAGCCTTCTTCCATCAAGTTAATCCCTTTTTTTGAAGATTGATCCTTATTATTATCTACTTCCTCATCTTTTTAGAGTTTTCTCTTTTTTTCTCAAGCTTCTGAGTCTTCTGATTCAGACTTTTTATCTTTTTTTCTCTTCCTCATCATCTCAAAACATTCGATTCCAGGCTCCCTTTACAGCCGATCGTGCTGCATACCCAGCAGCAGCAAATCCAGTTGATCTCAATATATTCATACCAGTTTCTTTCTTCCAAGATTCAGCAGTAGTTACCGCAGTAAAATTTTTCAGAAACAAAAATCTTTTTGCCTTATCCCAAAGTCCTTGCTCTTTCTCTACTGAAGTTCCTGCTTCTTGTTTATCAACAATCTCCTGTTCAAGACCAGAAAGCTCCATACCTGTACTTTCAAGTTGTTGTTGAAGTTCGAGAATCTTTTGTTTTTTTACCTCATCAGTTTCCTTTTTGGAGTGCTTCAGAAATTTTAGATTTCAAAAATAGAAATCTGTGTTTTAATTTCCTCTTTCTTTTTTTGCTTCTCTGAAAATTGCTTCTCTTGTTTGAGAGCATCAAGAGATTTTTTGGTCTCGTTCACATCTTGAATAAGATGCTCAAGACCGATAGAATTCTCTACTTTGCTTAATAGTTCTGGAGACTTTGTCATAAATAAGGATATGAAAAGATAAAAATCTCTTCTATTATACTCTAAAAATTACAAAAAAGCCAAAAAAATCTAACCATATTTTTTTCGAGTATAGATTGACCTTCTACAATTTTATTTAAAAAGTATATATCCTCTTAACTGACACAGCCAAGCTCACTCAGAATAGCCCCACTATTTCCACTTGCTTTTTACCCATAAAAAAGATACACTTGCAGAAATATATCAGACTTTTTATTTCTTTAACTAAGAAAAATGCTCGCTCTTCATAAGTTTATCAATATTTTGATGTATTGTTTGATTGCAACGGGACTTTCTGTCGTTTTATATCCACGATATATTCGCCTATTAAAGTACCTCAAAGCTGGGAAAACAATCCGTGAGGTTAGTGCAACAGGTGAAAAATCTGAAATTTTCACTCAACTTCATGCCCATAAAGCGGGAACTCCTACAATGGGAGGAGGGCTCTTCATTATCATTATGCTTGTTATGGTTGCGCTCAGTTTCCTTATCCAAAAACTTGGGTTTATCAACTTTTCTCTCTGGAATCCTCAAGAAACCTATATTATTCTTTTTGGATTCTTTAGCATGGGACTCATCGGATTAGTAGACGACTTTCTCAATATCAAAAACTTTGGAAAAATCAAATGACTTAGTGCGAAAACAAAACTCATAGGAATGTTCCTCTTTTCTGCTTGGATCTCCTATTGGTTTTACTGGGTATTAGGGGTTGACTACATAAACCTTTGGCCTTTAGGTGGAAAGATTGAAATCTGACTCTGGTTTCCGATATTAACCTTTATCGCCACAATTGCTATCGTGAATGCAATCAACATTACCGATGGACTAGATGGACTCGCAGGAGGTCTAATGATGATCATATTGACCTCACTTGGATTAGTAACCTTTCTAAATGGAACCTACATTGCTACAACAGTTGTGGGGATTTTAGTTGCGGTACTAGGAGCTTTTTCTCTTCTTCAACATCAACCCGGCAAAGGTTTTTTTATGGGAGATAGTGGAGCCTTTGCTCTTGGAGGAATTCTCTCAGCTCTCATTTATCTTCTCAACATGAGATTTGGAATTGTAATTCCATTTATCATCATCTTTGGAATCTTTATTCTCGAACTCTGTTCTAGTGGACTTCAAATCTTTTGGAAAAAAAGTATTTAAGAAAAAAACTCTTTGCCATGGCTCCCTTTCATCATCTACTCGAACACAGAGGGATAAAAAGAAACAACAATTGTCATGAAAATGTGGTTGATCCAAGGTGTTTTTAGCTGTTGCCGCAATCATATTAATCCTTGTAGAATATGTACTTATGAAACATGGGAACCTCTAACCTCCCAACCTCTATTATACTTATATACAAAAAAAGCCACACTATTGTGGCTTTTATTTTTTTAAAAATAAGATCATAGTGTTATAAAAAAACCACTCTCACAAGAGGGCGGTCTTATAATATTAAATTTTTTTAGTTTTCTCATTAATTTATCAATTGTTGACTGATCATAAGACTCCAGCAAAGGGAGGTATTGATTAAGCTCTTGTGCAAAAATTTTTCAATATTTTCCTGAGAGTCATTGATCGTATAAATCTCATGATGAGATGGGAAAAATAAGGACAAAATTCAGAATTTTTTTCCACTTTTTACCTCTCATTCAAAGAGAAATCCTTTGAGGTTAGAATAGGGTATTTGACGATTACCAAAAAGTAAGTGCTAAGTCTCACAATTGAACATCGAGCTGCTGAGTCACTTTCGTCTGAAGGTATGCATATCCTCAGATCAAAAAAACAGCAAAAAAATTGCTCAAACCACATTATCATATACAAAACTTAACACAACCAACCCCAAAAGTACAAGCACAAAGAGTACATATCGCCACTTTGGTCTCTCAAAGACTTCGCCATTGAATACCTTGAGCATGATCAATAAATATCAGATAAAACTATTTTTGCAGGAGTAATCTTTTTGATTGTCACATCAAAAAAATTAAATCTTTCCCTGCAAGTTCATGATTTGCATCTACTGTAATATCCTTGTCTGTGATTTCAGTAATTGTAGCTGGGATAGTTTCTCCGAGGAGCACCTGTGTTCCTACACTAACCCCTGAAAATATCCCCTACCTGTTCTAGAGGAATTTTTCCAATAAGTTCGTCTTTTTTCTGTCCATAAGCTTGATCAGCTGGGATTTTCAAAGTCTTAGTCTCTCCTAGCTTCATACCAACTACACCCGCATCAAACCCTGCAATCATCTGCCCAGCTCCTACAGTAAACTCCAAACCTGCCTCATAATCTCTATGTGGATTGTATTTTCCAGAAGCTTTTGCAATAGACTCTACACTCGTATCAAATACATTGTGATCATCAAGTCTTCCGATATAATCTACGATAATTTTATCTCCAGAAGCCACTTTTGCTTTTTGGATATCCGTATTTGCTGCAGTTAAATAATCTTTAATAGCTTGTTGTGTATTCATTCCTGTTGAAGTAATAGATAAATTTTGATCTCCTGTCAAATCAGTTGTAGTGTTTGAATTCCCACATCCTGCGAGCACTAGCATACCAGCAAGAGCGATCATAAGTACTTGTTTTTTTCATTTTTGTATATCTGTAAAAAAAGATAAATAAATCTGACTTAAACTATACATATTCCTTATACAATAGCAAATTATTTTTTTTGCGTAAAAATGAGTTGAGCAACTTCTCCATTAGGAAGTAGAGGTTCGGACAGCTCTAAGGTAAGATGATAGGCCCCTGTTAAAAATATCTGAAGGAACAATAGCCAATACAGATGTTTTCAGATTTTTTTAGATCTTGTTTTGAGAAAAAAACGGAAGAATCCTGATCTCGCTGAGAAAAAAATCTCCTGATCAAAGCTCTATTTCAAGCTTTTTGAAGAGGTTGTGAAAGTCTAAATGCCAGTTGTCCTTTTTCAACATCCTGACCTCCTGTGAGCAAAAATTTCAGCTACTGTTCCAGAAACTGGTGCCCTCAAAGTTAAACTTGCATACTGATAAAGAGCATCTTGATAAGATAAACTGGCTGAGGAAATTTGCTGAGCATTTTGCAATTTTTGTGCAAAAAAATCTGATCTTGCCTGAGCATGATTAAATTTTACTGTTTTCAAAAGCTTGTTCAGCGGCCTGAAGTTTGGCTGATAAGGAAGAAAGTTCACTGGAAGATAAATCAGCTTGGAGATGTTTATCCCACTCCGATTGAAGAGAAAAAAATAATCTTGTTCAGCTTTTTCTTCCTGTTTTTGTAGAAGATCAATACGCTCCTGCAACGCAGGCAAACGCTTACGAGCCTCAAGAGCTACCTGGAGACGAGTTTGTTCGTAATTTGCCTGTTGATCATAATGCATTTGAGTATCTTGGAGTTGCAAAACTGGTTCTCATCCTTTGACTTCGGTTCCTATCTCTACAAGTGGACGAATCATTTTTCCATAAACTATTGACGCAACATCAATCATTTCACCTCCCGTCAAAAACTACTGGTTTGATAATTAGATTAGATCATGTGACTGGAATATCCTCTATAACCTCTTGATGAGATACGCATGGAAGAGCAAATGAAACCTTAAAACCAAAACGAACTATCAACATTAAGCAAACACCAATTATAGCCCCAGTTCCCATTCGGCATCGTTTCCTTTTTCATCAAAAGAGAAGCATAAACAAGATAAAAAAATTCTGACTTTTTATTTTTTTTATTATAAAGAAACAAGTTTCTCTATTCCTATTTCCTCGTTGATTTGTTGTACAAGAAAGCTATGCTAAGCCTTCTTCTGCATTTTAAGCTTCTGAATTTTTTTATTTCCAAAGTTAGGAGCTGATCTTTAAGCATAGCATATTCATCTTGCTTCTCATCAATCTTAAGAGGATCTGCAACTGGTGAGCTCTCAAGCATAATCAGCACTTCTTTAACCGTCTGAAGATAGGGTCTGCTTATCACGATATTCCTTCTCAAGAACAGAAAGCTCATCCTTTTTTTACACTCAGTAGTTGCATCTGCAACTCCCAACTCTCCATCCAGCAAACTAAAGGTTGAAAAAAATTAGCAGGTATTGGCTCATTTCTCTCACTCATCAAAAATTTGCTCAACAGAGAGGAGCGATGAAAGTACTGCCTGATTCTCTATAAGTAAATTGAATGTCTCAGGGACTTCCTCTATGATAAAAGGTGGATCTTTTGATGTTTTTTTGAGATTAAGCTCACTTTTTTTCTCAGAAATCTTATGAATAAGATCAAAAAGCTTATAAATTTTAAAAATCCTTTGGTCTTGACATATCGATACAAGAAGAATCCTTTGACTTTTCTCCAACGAAATGAGAAATCTGCTCTCTTAAACCAGGCAAATACGGAGCAAGCAACTCAATCAATTGAAGGAAAAATAGTTCCTGCAATATGATAGTCTCAGTTAGATTCCAACTTCTTAATACACTCTAGATATCGTGAAAAAAATCCTTCCTTGTAAAAGTCTGAACCCTTTGAATAAAAATCAAAAGAAGAAGGTCAGATTTTTTTGATTTTTTTCTGCTGCATCTGATATCTGAGAAAAACTGCTCAAAAAAATCCAGAGATCCATTGCTGTTGCTGCGGCTGTGGTATCCTGAAATGCTTGATGCTCATAAAGCCACTTAAAGAGATTTCGCAGATGAGTAAGATATCCATAGGCTTGATCCAAGGACTCCTGAGTAGGCTTAATCTGCTGGGAAAGAAGTAATGTAATTGCATCTCGTCCATATTCCTTAGCTCGCACTAAAGTTTTTTTCTGACCAAAGCTCCTGGGCAAAGCTAAAAATCAAGATCAACAAATTCATATACTCTCTTATCTCACCTTAAAAAAATCAATTAACAAAAAGTATCTGTAAATCCTGTGGACTCTCATCTGTAGAAAAAAACAAATGTTTTTTTCCAATTCATCTCTCAGAAGAGAAAGAGAAAAAGGCGTTTAAAACTTGTTCATCTCGCACTCCCAAGCTATAGTGCTCTTTTTGGTAATAACAAGCTGGGATCAAGAAGTAAAGAAAGCTGATCTGGAGCCAGTTTAATTCAAGCATGCTGATTTTTCTAGATCAAGCAAAAGAGAAATTTGCTCATGCTCAGTTGACTGCTTAAAAGTATTGATCTGCGACAAAAATTCTTCTCTTTTTCAAAAAGCCTCTGCAATATTATCTAAATCTCTATCAGGGATCAGAAAACAAAGATCAATCAAATCATTAATTGGAAGAGTTTCTGGGATTTTCTGCTCAAACAGCAATGTTGCAAGTAGAAATGAAAGTGCAGAGTTTGTTCAAACAAGACTTGCAGGATTTACAACAACCTTCCCATCTCTATATGCAAAATAATGTCAATAAGGATTATTGACTTGTGCAAGGATCTTAGTCTCAGATCCCACAAGCTGCAAGGCAATTTCCTCTCAATAATTTTCTTTTATCCAAGAGAGAAAATCTTCTGAGATTTCTGAAAAATCAAGAGTAAGTTGAGGGATAATCTTTTTGAGCAAACGAGATCATGAAATCCTAGAATAAGGAACCTGTTGAACCTGAGTTCTTTCTTCTGCCAAATTTCCAATTTCCCTCAATCAGAGAATAATATTATCAATATTTTGTAACATATTATACTCTACTCCTACATTTTCACTCTTTTTTTCACTACTCACAACTGCCTTTTGAACAAATTCTTCACATAAATTACCGTTATCATCAAGGATCTGCTCATCAATTGGAAGTCAGAGTTCTTTAACTTTTTCAAAATGCTGCGGAGAAATCATAGGGTTGATACGAATAATTCCGTTATTTGTAAGCGTATCAACACCATCTGCTCACAATATCGGAATCTTTTTATTGATGATTGGCAAAAATCAAGTTTTTTTCCTATATATTTCTTATATCTTTTATCATTATTATGAACAAGCACTGCAACATCAAAAAAAGAATGTCGTCAAATCCTCTACCACCAAATTTAACACCTCTCATTTTGCCTCTACGAAACACTTAATCTCTAGTAGAGGCTGATCTTCTGTCTTTCGAAAAAAATATCTTGAGCATGGACAGGAGTTTGGTAAACAGTATCTCGATAGACAAGCTGATGATCACTTTTTCGCATTTTTTTCTCCCCAAAAAAACATCACAAAGAGCTTGTATCTTAGATAAATAATCAGCAGAAAAAAAGTCTGATGTTTTCAGAGAAAAATCTACAAGACATTGCTCATTCTTTTTCATATTTTTTTTGCCTGATATTGTGCAATTCTCTGTTTCTTGGCAAAAAAAGGAAGCCTATTCTTCCCCTTTAGGCAATCATTATAAGCCAGTGCATTATGTGAAAAGAAGACAAGCGGTACAAAATTTTTATGCTCTCTGTATTCGGTATGTTGAGCAAACATTTTCCAAGAAATAATTTTCTCCCACAACTGAGCAGATATCTTATCCATAGTTGGTAGGATAATTGGATAATAAGCATCTATCTCTGGGATTGTTTTATGAAGACTTCAGATTTTATGATTATATTTTTTTGTTTAGAGCCATGAGATTTTTAGATAAGTAAAAAAACATTTAGAAAAAAATCTTAGGATTGCTACAGAAAAAAACTATTCCTCACGATATGAATAGAGCCTATAAATCAAATATCCAAGCATAGTCAATGTCAAAATCAGCATCATATCTTCTACCGGCCCCACCTTAACTTTTTGAGCTTCAGTAAGTACTGCCTTATTTCCATCAGCACAAAGCGCCTCTACAGTATAATATGCGTAAACATCCTCTTTGGAAGTCTTGTCAAATGGATATTCAAACCTCGTTAATTCCGTTTCTCCCAAGAATGACTTATCAGAATTATCTGCAAAGTCTGATTTGTATACGAGATATTTTGTCGCATTTTCAATCTTATTTCGAACAAGATAGTACTTGTTACCGATTTTTTTGAGTTGATACCTTGATATTCTTTACAATACAGGTCGGAAGTGCTGCTGTGGGATGATCAGGAGTCATTTCAAGTCCAGAAGCAGAAAGTGCTGTTTGATTTGGCCCTGTTCAGCTCGCAATAGGCATTGTAAATTCAAGCACATCAGAAGGAAGTCCATCAGCAATATTTTGAATATTAAGAGGTTGAATTTTGAAAAAGTAATCTTTCCCGTAAGTGAATCCTGAAAGCGTTGCGGTAGTTTCTTTTGTAATAGCAGTTCCAGCTAGGTCGTCTTTAGTTAGACCATATTGGATTGCATATGCAGGACTCGATCATCCAATCACCTTCCAATCAAGCTGAATAGCCCCTGCCAAAGCGGTCAAGGCCTGTATCTTAACCTCTCAAATCTGAGTATTGTCAGCGACCTCTAAGGTCAGCATTTTATCATATTTTTTATTAAGAGTCGGTCCTGCTGATAGCTCTGAAGCGATATCAAGAGATCCTGTTTGAGTTAGCATAAGTTCTTTGGAAAAAAGCCCATCTTTTTCTTTATCCAGTGGATATTCTTTATTATCAGGGAATATAAGTTTTGCAGAACTTACATTATCCTCGGTGGTAAGTTCAAAACGAACTTTATTTCAGACTTTTAGATTTTGATTTGGAGTGGCTGTAAAAGATTTAAGGAGGTTGTCTGACTGTCCTTGATAAGTAAACACCAGCTTCTCCGAAGATCCCACCTGTTCATTAGTCACAGAAAGAGCCTTAATCTGTAAAACATTTGTCCCAACTTTGAGCCCTGAAATTGTATCATTAATAAGACCGTTAGCATCTGTTGTAGTTTCCTTGGCTAGTGCATCATTGAGCAATATCTGTACACGAGCATTTGGCAAGGTATCTGCAGTAGCCATAACATTGATCGTTGATTGATTCTCCTCCGATCATGCACTAGGAGAGAGAATTTGAATATTTCTAACCTCTGCCTTAAAGTCTGAGGAAACCATAACTGTAGTTGATCATGAAATAGTATCTTGTGTAAAATCAGCCACACTTACTGTAAAATTACCAGGTTTTGTAATTAACAAGCCCTTAGTATATTTTTTAACTCACTGATCTGCAAGTCCCATCTCTAGGATCCCTCCATTGGAAATGGTTGCATCAGTAAGCTTGAGCTTAGAGGCTGAATCCTTTGCTATACCATCAACAGACATAAAAAAACCATCCCGGTGTAATTTTTTTCATAACTTGCTTGTTTTTTTATAGCCTTGATTGTAAAATCTACAGCCTGATTAACAGCAAATGAGGAAGGAGAGACTTCAATCTGAAAAAGCATCTGGAGAAACAGCAAAAAGTAACCCCGAAAAAAAGTAATCATCAAACTAGATACCAATAGTCTTTTTCATCGTTAACGAAATATTTGAGAAATAAAAATTTTATTCATCATGATGGTGATGCTCAGAAAGATTTCCAACACTTAAAAGCTAGTTGTTCTCCCTTTGTATTAAGAAGATAAGCGTCTGCTATTAAGATCTGCCCTCATCTCCATCAAATTGTAATTGGAAAAATATTATGATCAAGCGCATTTTTCCCATATCCGGAAAGGACAAGGTTGACAAGACCTGTATCAAATGTCCAAGTCTGGAGGAAACCAGAAAGAGACTCTTGATTTATCTTTATTTGTTCAGGATTATACTGGAGTTGAATTTGCAAACTTCACTCTGTGGGAAGCTTTTTCTGATCCGAAAATTTCGAAGACACCATCTTCTGCTTTGTATGCTAGATCTCGACCTGAGTTTTTTATTTGACTCAGTTCTGCAATATCAAGAACACTAGCGGTCATCAATCATCCCTCCTGAGCAATCAAAAAGAGCCCTCGCCCAAATAGAGCACCAAACAAGACAATCCCAAAGTTTTTTTAAAAACCTTCACCTGCATCTTAATCTTAAAAAAATAAAAACTCACACATTTAGCGCATATCATAGTAAAATTCAAGAGAAAGTCAAACTGAAAAGGAAAAAAATAAAAAGAAATCAGAATTCAGACTTTTTTTATTTTTTTGATAAAGAAATAGAAAAAAATAAAGTTAGATTTTTTTAGTCACAAAATGCCATATCATTCGTATTTTTGAATGTAGCAAAAGAATGTATTCCAAACTGACATAAGAAACTTGGTATTTTCCCTTTTCAAGTTTCGCTCAAAAATATGCTTTAGCACATTTATTTCTCGAAAACCTATGATCGTATTATGAAATTGTCTACTTACTTTCAGGAGCAACATCGCATAAGACTGAGCGATAAAGATAAGCTCCAACTCTACCATACTATTCAAACAAAAAAATTAAAGAGCGAAACATCTCTAATTAAGAGAGCTTTTTTTCAGAAACATTTATGGTATTCTCTAATGAGTTTGACCATGATTTTTCGTATTTTTTTTGGGACATACTTTTTGGAATGATCTAGAGACCACAGACTATAGAGCCTTTCTTTCTCACAAACTACCAACACTTAATAGCGCACAGGCTGATCAAATCGCAAAAAAATTCAAGAGATCAACTGAGATTATATCATTGAAAAAAAGATGGAAAAACAATTTCACAACTCTGTACTCTTTGACTGAGATTTAATTACGCTTAAAACCTAATGCAAAGGTTATCTTCAATATCAATGAAAAATACTCAGGTAGAAGTTAAAGGCCCTGCTCAATTTAGCATTAGCAGAAAGTTACAGGGCGGATATTTACTCAAGCTAATTGATGGAGAATTTTATAAAAATCACAACTGAAAAAAATCTCAAGATGCACTAACTATCGAAAACACCGAAATTAAGCTTGGAAACAGAAAAAGTCAAAAAAATTCACCTTGAACTTACAAAAAAATTACGACTAAGTTTCAGGTCAAAAAAATCAATGAGATCCCTTCTTGTAGCTCAAAAAGACAAGCAACAGCAGCTCATCACCAAGACACTTGCATCTTCAAAAAAATTCTTACTGTACAAGAAAAATGATATTAACCATATAGAAGATATGAGTAGCTTCTCTAAAGGAATCCTAGCCGGAAACCTCACCCATACCTCTAATGCTAAACAAAAATGACACACAAGCTACAACAGGAGGGAAACCTGACTTTACTGGCAAGGTTGACCTTGGAGACAAAGAGCTTATAGCAATCAAAGAACTTACTGAAGAAATTAATGGGGAGGTAAATACTGGTATTATCTCTAGCATATCCAATACTCCTTGAGAGAAAAAAATCCCTACAGAATCACAACTTAGTCATATTAGTGCCGCTCTAAATGGGAACTTCCTTGCAGAATGAAATTGAAACGCTCTATATTGCTTTATATACCAACAATACAACTCAAAAGCCAACTGTCTTATCAGCAGTTAAATAGCAAACTTCAAACAATCGCACAAAACTTTTTCTCTAACCATACCAAATGGGAATAATGCAGGAGAACTCTCTCAATCTGTAACAAACTTAATCTCCTGACTTAATACATACCACCTCCCTCCTACAAAGATAACTCAACTCAAAAAACTAAGGAATTGGCTTAATAGACTTAAGAACCAACCAGCAGAAGACTTAGAAACATTTAAAAGCCATCTTCCTGCAAACCTTAAATTTTAAAGTACAAGCCATAAAAGAGCAAAAGAGAAATTAATATTTCTCTTTTTTTCAATTTTTGCATTTTTTTGAAAAAAATTTATTATACTGAAGCATGATACTTTATATTTACACACCCGAATGGCAACTCAAACAAAAACCAAACACCCCTAAAAGAGCGCTTATTCAGTCTTGCTAAAATACCTATGGAAATCAGAGAAGTTTCTCTTTCACTATTTCTCTTTACAATAGGATGGGGACTTGGCGGTGATACTTTTTTTCTGTTTATATTAAAAAAATTATTGGTACAGGAATTGGACTAACATTAATTGGAACTCTTTTGCCCTTGGTCAAACTGCTTGTTGTAATGCCTATTGGAGCGCTTAATGATAAATGACATGGGAAAAAAATCTTCTTTTTAAGTGGAAAGATTTTTTTATGCATTTTCTGCCTTGTTTTATTTTTTTGGCTGGGGTGAATCAATCTGTACGAATGTTAATAACCGCTGTTGTTTTCAATGGAGTTTGAAGTGGAACAATGTATACAACATATCGTAGCCTATACGGGAACAACAGTCATACCGAAAAACAGAACTCAGATTTTTTTGGCGTCTATTTTTTTCGAGCATCAATCTTGCATATGTGATTGGTGCAATAATTAGTAGCTGGTTGGTAGCATGGTTAGATTTGCCATATATGTACTTATTTATTGTGATTTTTTTGCAATTTTTATCAATTTTTACAGGATAGCAATATTCAAGATTTCATTCACAACAAAGTAGCCCATAAACGAAAAACCCTATATTGATAAACGAGAAAAAAACTGAATCCCAACTATAGAATTGTAAAAGACCTAAAATCTCTTCATAACTACCTGGGGAAGAACTGATTTTTTTACATAGCTTTTGGAAAGAAATCTTTTCACTAAAAAGCATGGAAAAGAACACTTTTTGCACTAAAATCCTATAGCCGAGATATGAAAAATCGCACTTGGAGCTCAGTCTTTAATTTATTTTATTAATTATATTGGATATTTATTTATCCCATTGATTGCCATAGAAAAAAATCTTTCTCTCTCTGAAATTGCGCTACTCTTTGGTACAATGAAAGTTCCCTACCTTATTAATATCTTGATCTGAAATCTTGGAGACAGATATAATAAAAAAACTATTGATGAGTCTACTTTTCTTTATCTGTTCATTATTCTTCATCCTCATGGGAAGTTTAAATGAATTTAGCGCTATTTTAGTAGTTAGCTTTGGAATCTCTCTAATGGTAGCAATCCTACAACCAATCTCAACTGGACTCATTGCCACTTATGCAAGACCCGAAGATAAAGGACTTATGGCTGGACTAGGAGAACTCGTGAGTAAAGCTTGAGAAATAGTGGGTTCACTATGATTTGGTATTTTAACAGGAATATTTGGCATGCAAGTATCGTTTCAACTTGTAGGAGTTGGACTAGCAGTTATTGGAGGCTATGGCCTTGTTAAAAAAACTAATAAAAAGGAGGGAGTAAATGCTCCTTTTTTTAAAAAAAGAAAAAAACTCTTAAAAAAATATTTTTCTAATCTATGAAAAAGAAAAAGCAGATTTTTTTAATGTAAAACAAGGATAAGAATCGTCATTTTTGCTTAAAAAAAGAAAAAAATCTGAATCCAGCAATAAATCATCATAGAAAATCAGATTTTTTTGCTTTTTTTGCTTTGTGAATATAATTGGAATTGAATTTGTATATTTTACTCGCAGAAATTTTTGCACTATGGAAACTCAAGAATTTAGAGCACAACTCCAACAATCCATTTTGAGGTCAGATATTGTAAGAATATTTGATAACCTTTTGACGATTGCTGTAGAAGAAGGTGCATCTGATATCCATATCGAACCAATGGAAAACTACTCAAGAATTAGGCTTAGAATCGATGGAGTACTGGTGGAACTCATCCAATATCCTCGTTCATTGCATGAGAGTATTATTTCAAAAATTTAAGATCGAGTCTGGACAAATGAGACCAGATGAAAAGAGGCTTCCTCAAGATGCCAGAGTTTCTTCTATTACCCAAACTAACAAAGAAATCGATCTCCGTGCCAATACCCTACCTACAGTTTGGTGAGAAAAAAACTCGTAATGCGTATCGTGGATAAGTCAAAATCTATCCCACCGCTTAATCAGCTTGGAATTATTGGATCGAATAAAGTAGCAATCGAAAAACATCTAAAAGATCCAAATGGAATCTTGCTCAATACTGGACCTACAGGTTCTGGAAAGACTACAACACTTTATGCAGCCTTGAATGAAATTAACACTATCGAAAGAAATATTATTACTTACGAAGATCCAGTCGAAAAATAAAAATGTCTGGTCTCAACCAATCACAAGTAAGAGCAGATATTGGATATACTTTTCATTCGGGACTTAGATCTGCACTGAGACAGGATCCTGATGTAATCATGGTGGGAGAAATTCGTGACAAGGAGACACTTGAAATGGCGATGGAATCTGCCATGACAGGACACCTTGTATTCTCAACTATCCATACCAACTCTGCTGTAGAAACCCTTACTAGAGCGTTTAACCTTGGTGCAAAGCCCTATATGGTAGCAGGAACTTTTAATCTGATTATCGCACAGAGACTTTGTCGTAAGGTATGTTCACATTGTGCACAGAAAGTAAAAAGTTCTCAACGACCCTCAATTTCTCAATGCAATTGAAACCTTTAAAGAATTTGATAGAGATGCACTGAAAAACGAAATGATCTCCAGAGAGATTACTGGTCAAATGTGGAATGACTTTATCAAAGAAGGAATTATTACCGTAGGAACTGGAAAAGATCCGCAAACAGGAGGAGTTTGTCCTGTCTGTGGTGGATCTTGATATAAAGGAAGAGTCGGACTTTATGAACTTATGGATTATACCGATGATATCAAGACTATGATTCTTGATGGGAAGTCTGCTTTTTGAAGTTGGGAATTATGCACTTCAAAAGGGAATGATTGATCTTGAAAGAGATGGAATTTTCAAAATTATCCATGGACAAACAACATTTGAAGAACTTTACAGATTTGTAAGGATGAGGAACAAAAAATAGTCAACCAATAGCTATACTTATTATACTCTAATCACAATAAAGAAAGGATATAAATAAAAAAATTTAAATCTGACTTTTAACTCTCTTTTACCTCCAAATACAAAAAAAGATGAAACTAAATCAAAAGCCGAATTGAGCAAAAGTGGAAAAGAACTCAATAAGCCAAATCTGAAACAAAAAGGTAACTTTTTTTCAGACTTTTGGCTGTTTCTCAAAAATGCAGGACTTGGAATTAGAGAATCTATCCTCTCTATCGCAAAATCAGAACAAAATGATGTATTTAGAGGGATTATGGAGGAAATGAGCGTTACCCTTACCAATGGAGGATCTTTGGCCGAGGCAATGGAACCTTATAACTATTTCTTTCAATCAGATGAAATTGAACTAGTAAGATCTGCACAAATCACAGGTAATATGGCACAGATTCTTGCTCAGCTTGCAGACGAGCTAGAAAAACGTACAAGAAATCAATCAAAAAAATCAAAAAAAGCAATGACCTATCCGACAATGGTACTTCTCATTGCGATTGGGGCGGTAATCGTAATTTTGACAACTGTTTTGCCAAACATTGTAAGTATGTTTCCTAACCAAGACTCACTCCCTGGGATTACGACTTTCATGCTAGGACTTTCAGATTATATGAAGGCGAATCGATATGTATTTGTATTGGGATTTGTAAGTATTGTTTGAGGGTATCTATTTTTATATAACAATGTTCTACTCTTCAAAGTATTTATTGATAGATTATTTGTAGAGACCCCTGGTATCAAAGATGCGGTCAAAACCTATTATATGTATCAGTTTTCAAATCTTTTGGCCCAGTTTTATGATGCTGGAGTTTCTCCCGTGGTTTCACTAAGACTTCTGGCAAACATCTTTGACAACTATCATTACAAGCAAAAAATGCTTGCGGTAAAATCAGATCTTGAGTCAGGTTTCACCCTTTTTGAATCTTTGGTCTCATCTCCACTTTTTTTGACTCAATTCTCGTACAGATTATCAACGTCGGAGAAAAATACAGGTTCTCTCCCTGAAGTATTAAAAAAAATGGCCCTATACTATCGTAATTCATTTAGGAATGCCATTGACGTAGTAGTTGCGCTTTTGGATCCAATTTTGATGATGTTTGTTGCGACTATCGTAGGTGTAATCGTAGCTTCAATCTTTATGCCGATGGCAAGTATGATGGAAGCCGTTAACAGCATGTAGTTTTATTCATAGATAAACAGCTATGTTTGAAAAAATTATATCAACAATCAAGAAAGGAGTGAAAAAGGAAAATGTACTTTTTAGCCTTTTGATTGCCCTAATTTGTGTAGGATGAAGCAGTGTTTCAGCCTCAGTTCTGGATATCATTGAACTTCATTTTGAACTTTCAGATAGCACTTCATTCTATCCCAAAAAATCAAACACGATCGAAAAAAAGTTTAAAAATTCTGATCTTCGATTTGTGTTATCAGAAAGTGAAGATTTTATCAATACCGATCTAACAGAACTCCTTAAAGTCTCTGACCGTGAAAAAGCGCTTGCTCATTATATTCTTGATGGGATTAACCTAGAACAAGCACTCAACTATCACTATAACTCTCAAAGCAACCAACTCAATAATGATAAAGCACAACTTGCTTCATGTCAATGAGACCTAAACACTGCAAACACTAACTACAAAACAGCACTTGCAATGAATCAGGAACCACTCTATACCCAGGCAATCAATCAAGCAAAGAAAGCAAGAACATGTATTGGTGAATACAGTGTATCTACCTCATCACTCACAACACTAAACCACAAGATTGCTCGCTATCGCACAGCAATCCAAAAAAAGAACACAATATCTACAACAAAAATCAAAAACACCATCATTAAAAAAACTATGATATGCTCAACATAAATAAGCTTAGAGAACTCCAAAAGCATAACATCAGCCCTAGAATCTACAAAAAAATAAAGAGAGAAGTCAGACTTCTTTCTTTTTGAACAACAAAAAAACAGGCACGATACCTGTTTTTTTAGAATTAACTAAGACCTGGAATTTCTGGCATCCCTGCACCATTTCCTCCTCCTAATAGCCCGGCAAGATTACTAGGATCAAATCCGAGGATATCTTTAGTCTTCTCTGCAGCAATTTCTTGAGCTTTAGTCTGAGCCTTCTGAAAAGCCTTAACAATCAATTCTTCAAGCTGATCCTTTTTAGCAGGATCAAGAAGAGCAACATCATTGATTTTAAAAATCTTTAAGCTTCATCTCTCAAGTCATATCAACAAGAACAGCTGCTTGTTTTTTTCTCATTCTGCATTTGTATACTCGCCTTCTTTGGCTCTAATTACCAAATTTTTTTGAGAGCTTTTTTTGTAATTCTCTATATTTGTCATACATTTTTTTGAGTTCCCCCATCTTTCCAAAAATCCATTGTATTGAAAAAAATTATCAAAGATAAAAAAAGTATTACTCTTTTCAATTATTTAACTTCTACTCCGAGTTCTCTAATTACGAGGAATACAATCACAGCAGTGATCAAAAAAAGTCAATAACATTAGCGAGTACCTTCCCATATAGTACTCCTCTCCAAGAAAGTTCTTCTAGCTTATTTACCTTGAGTTTAGCCAAAAAGTGGACTAAAAAAATGAGCGGAGTTACTAAATCTTCAATAAGCCCCTTTACCAAAGTACCTACCTTTCCTGCGATAAGCAAACCAACAGCCATTCCAACAACATTGTATTTCGCCAAAAAAATCCATAAATTCTGCGATCATAATATTATTTTGTAATAAATAAAAAAACTAAATTAGTATATAAAAAGCCGAATCAAAAATACAAGTCAGGTTTTTATCTTTTTTTCTACAATTTTTTTAAGCAACTTTGATTTTTTTGTGGACCTGGACGATAATTTATTTCCTCAAAGAATTGGAAGTTTTTTTCATCATACCCTGATCTTCAGAATCAAGCAAGTGAATAAAGGGATTTATTAAATTACTGTCCTTAATAAGCGATTTGAGTTGCTGATCCTGAAGCTGAAGATAATAAAGAACAAACATCCTTGCCCAATCTGGATGTGAACTCTTTGAAGGAATAGAAAAAAAGAAGCCCCTAAAGTAATGATTTTCCAATGAAGACGGGAAAAAAATCTGAAACTAGATCAGGATTTTTTTCGCTATTTGTGAACGGAAAGCAAATCCAACCGCAAGAAATCCCTTTTTCAATCATACAGGTAATAGGTTGAACACGGCAGTTTGATTGTTGAGAAGTAAATGTTAGTAGTTTATTTCCTAGGTCTACATCAATCATAGAAGCTACAACATCCTGAAACCTCCCAATATTGTTGGTCTGCTCTAGTTCCGAAATAAGGAGTTCCATTGATTTAAAAATTGAGAATAACCGATGGTCAAAAAAATTCACTTTATCAGACCAAAAAGGAAAAAAATCCAGAAGCTGTTGACTTTGGGGACCACTGCACCTCTCGCGAACTAAAATCTCCGGTAATTCCTGTTTTTTTATGAGTATAGACCATTAAAGGATCGAGACCAAATGGAATCAGATTTTTTGTTTTAATAAGCTCTTGCAATCCAGTAATAAAATACTCTTCAACAGGATTTGAAAAGATTTAATGAAAGTCAAGTATTCGAAAGATTATCAGAAAGAATTAAATCTGGAGTAATCTTTAAAGAAGAAGTTTTTAAAAAGGTGAATACTCCCCCCATATTTTTCTTCAAATCAAGATAAAATTGCCTTCAATCAGGATAATGGAAAATCTCCATCGACTTGGATCTTTAAAGTTCAAGAAAAATGAGGGACCCTTTCCACTCCGTCCACCTCCTCAGAGTCTGTCGTAAGTGAAGATCCTGAATCTACAGAAATATTAGGACTTATAGGCTCATCATCTCCCCATGGAACCCAAAAAAACAAAGATACAAGAGATAAAAACCAAAAACCCGCAAAAAGCAAGATTTGCTTGATATCTGAGCGCATACTTAAAAAAATAATAGTAAAGTTACCAAGAGCTGGTTGTTCAAGTGTCGGTTTTTTTGAGCTGCATTTTGATAGAATATTTTCCAACTCTTCCTTCTCATTGGATTGTAAAGAATCTATCCGCAATTTTCCCACCATTACTCTGAATTTGATATTCAAGGAAAGGATAAATTGCTCATTTGTCTTTCGCAGGGGATTTTGGTCACAAAAGAAGATTAACAAGATCTAAAGTCAGATTTGTTTCTGTTGTTCAATTTAAGATATCGGAATACCCCTTATCCTTCAAGTCAGATTCTTCTGAGGAAATAATATTAAGAATACCAAGCGGTCTATTCCCTTGAAAAAAACGCTTTGATTATTAGCAAAAGTTAAATCAACCTTCCCATCTTTCATCCTTCCTCATCTAACTAGAGTATCCTTATCTACATTTATTGAGTTCGCTGAAATTGACTCTCTCGGTATAATAGAAAATGGTTTTCATCTCCTTTGTCCCTTGATAGTCCAATTGACAAGCGAAAGCTTCTCTAGACCGTCACTTAAGTATTTTTATCGTATTTGAGGTCTGTTTTACTCCTAGCCTTTCTTTCATAAGCGGATTTAATCTAAGATTTATCGTTAATGAGGCATTTGGAGTAACATAAGGAGTCTTGGATGCTTTATAATAATCTTGAGCTCAAACAACCCCAACATTTCCAAGAGCTATCGCCTCTGCTATATTATAATTTAGCGTATTGAAGTTTTTAGAAGAATTATCTCCAGTCCAAAAGTCTACTGCAACATTTCCATCACCAGGTGAAGGAATTTTTTTTAGTAGACGAATTAACCTTCCAAAGAAGAGAAGTCCTGTCTGGATCTCAGTAGTTATAAAATTCTGAAATTTTAGAATCAGCAGGATTCCCCACATTGTTTTGCAAGCTTCAGTTCCACTTCCATCACGACTCACCATCAAATCCTGGGCCTCTAAGATTTGCTGCCAATACTCATCTCTCTATTGCTGAAATCGCACCATAGTATGCCGTGGTATACTGAATAGTATTTCCATAATTTTGCACAAATGGCAAAAACGAAGAATATACCGCTAAAAGTAAGGCAATTCCCATAAACATCACAATCAGTACAGTCATCAAAAATCATCGATAATGAGGAGAAGAAAATTAAATTCAGATTTTTTTAACATTCTTTTTATTCTGAGATATTTGGAGCTCAACACTCTGGACAGTAGCCATATCCACGATAAAAACTGAGTTTCACACTCCTTACAAGCTGTTTTGAGATTCTCACCACAAAAAAACACACCTTATGCTGTTCATCTACAAGACTGCGGCAACGTGGACACACAACAACTCCTCTTGTCATTGCCTCTCTCCAATACCCTCTCTCCCACTTGTAAACAAGAGGACGAAACGCAAGATACAAAGGTAATCCAACTACAGGAGAAAGAACTGTCACCAAAAAGTGCAGAGAAAAATATGATACAACCAACTCTCACTTCTAGCCATCGCATCTCTTAATACCCAGAATATACACAAAAATCCAAACTAATCCAAGGATTCAGAATCCAAGAATTTTCATATCATCAAGACCAGAAAAAAATGGGCAAAAATATCTCAAATCTGGTGAGATGTAGCAAGTCCCAAAAAGCGATGAAGAATCTGAAGAAATAACCAAATTCTCAACTGAGGGATCTATTTGAGATCCAGTAAAATAGACACCAGTATTTACTTGATCTGAAGTTGCAAAAAAAGAGTCTGCGTTGAAGTAATATCGTTCATAAGTAATAAGGGAAAGATATAAATATTTTTTTAAACTCTGAGCAAAGAATAAACTCAAAGATCAGTTTTTTTATTAACACACTTTTATGAGATTTGTTTTTTTCAAAACATATAAACTAGATTGATATTTTTTTAAGCTCTTTGATGAGAAATGAAGCCTTTGCAGGGTTATCAAGCTCAAGGATAAAGTCCACAAGGATCAGTCCACTTTCTGTATGTTTAATAGACATTTCTGTAAGCTGAATATTAAACTGAACAAAGAGCTGAATAAACTCCATCACTGATAGGTCCTTAGGAAGAAACCTCACCCTTAAATTAAGAAAGTAAGGAACAACTTCTTGAGACCTTCGATGAGCCTCCATTAGAGAATCTAGAGAGATTGTCTTTAGTGCCTTACAAGTTGTAGTGTGGATTTTTATCCCATCTTGAGTAGATTTTGCAATAATTTTGGTCTGAGGAGTTGGCTTACACTCAGGGCAGAAAAAGCAATGCAAATGCTTATCTCAATCAACAACTATATCACGAGAAGAAAAAAACCTGATTCAGACACTTGAATCTGAGATTTAAGATCAGATTTTTTTCTGTTTCTATATCTTTAATAACCGTTTTTTTCTTCTACTGTTTTTTTCATAATTCTGGATAGACTTCTCTCACAATATTTCAGTAAGTGTCTTGTTTATCTAGGATAGACAGTAATCTCTTTTCTATTTCTAAAGGCTCTGCAGACTTTATAATCTTATCTTTTTCAGAAGCATACAGTGGCAATCCACAATCCTTAAGATAGCTATTAAGCCCTGCAATTGCCTCCTGCAAACGCACATCTCTTTCAATAGTTTTTGATATATTTAAGAAGCTGACTTTTTTTGCTGTTGGAGTACGAAGAAACTCCATCCAGTGTTTTGTTGCCGAATATTTATTCTTGAAGGTATTGATATTAACAATATCTCAAGTCTTTAGCTTGTAAGAAATAGGCTTAATTTGTCAATTTACTATTGCATTTTTAAATCTAAGTCCAATAGAGGAATGCACACTAAATGCAAAATCCAAGACGGTAGATCCTACAGGCAATTCTTTAATATCTCCTCTTGGGGTATAGATGAAGATTGTCTTATCGAGGACTTCAATATTGAGTTGAGATTTAAACTTTTCTTTTTGCTCTGCGTCAACATAGTCAGAGACGATCTTTTGTAATCTCTGCACCCAAAGTCACTGTTGTTCTGAAATAACAGTCGGAGCATTGCTCTCAGCATAAGCAAAATGTGCTGCAACTCAATATTCAGCAACATTTTCCATTTCCTGAGTTCTAATCTGAATCTCTACAGGGAAACGGAACATCCCAAGCACAGTAGTATGGATACTCTTGTAGCCATTAAATTTTGGAATTGCAATATAATCCTTAATTTTTTTAATAATCGGAATATAATATTTATGGACAACTCACAAGACTGAATAACAATCACCTACGCTCTGGGTAATTACTCTAAAAAGCAAGCAAGTCCATAACTGTTGTAATATCAGTATCCTGATATTTTTTTTGGAAAGTTTTTTTCATAAACTCTATAGGGGCTTTTCAACCTCCCTCTTACTGAAAAAAATTCTTCATTCCCTCCTTATAGAGCATAGCGGTTAACATTTTTACCCCTTTTCCGTATGTTTCTCACCTTCTCAGAAATATTTTTTTTAAGCTGAGCTACTATACTCTGAAAAATCTTCAGGATGTAAAACTGCAAAAGATCCATTTTCTAGTAAGAGCTGAAAATGATAAAGTCAAAGCCTTTTTGCTAGAGGCGCATAAATTTTTATCGTCTCCTCTGCAATTTTTTTTCTCTTTCTTTCTTCTGGATGAAACTGCAAAGTTTGAATATTGTGGATACGGTCTGCAAGCTTTTACAAAAATCACTCTCAAATCTTTTGCCATAGCAAGAAATGTTTTTTTGATCGTTTCAAGATGACGATCTTCTCACTGATATCTGACTTTTGAAACTTTTGTAAGCCCCTCACAAATCTCTCCTACCTCTTGTCCAAACTCTTGGATAATCTGCTCACGAGTAATCTCGGTATCCTCAATAATATCATGCATAATACAAGACTGAATAGAAGCAAGATCTGGCTTGAGCTCCATAAGAAAAAGAGTCGCCTTAAGAGGATGAACAATATAAGGCTCTCCAGATAACCTTTTTACCCCGGAATGAGCTGCTTTGGTAAAAATAATAGGCATGATAAATTTCAGGAATCTGTTCCTCTGGTAAATATTTTTTTGCCAAGGCAATAATTTCTTCCAATATCTCAACAGGATCTTCTTCAAAGGTCAATTGATAATCGAAAAAACTATCTAGTTCTCTAATATCCATGAGTTTTTTTGAAAGAAAGTAAATAAAAAAATCTGACTTCCCATCCTAGTTTGCATCTGCAAACAAGAGCAGAAATCGTGTATATACGTTAAAAAAATTAACAATATTGTACTCATAATCAAGAGAAAATACAAAAATATCCCCTTTTTTTAAAACCAAGAAAGCAAAAAGTCCACTTTTTTTGCTTTTTTTAGCCCCTTTTTGAGATATAATAAATAAGATTTTATACTCTACAAACAGTTGTAATGAAAGATTCCGCAGAATATAACGCATTAAAAAGAAGATGTAAAAAAACATTTGCCAAAGCCGGACGAAATATAACAAAAAAAGCGGAGCAAAAACTTTGACGAAAAACTCACTAAACAATGAGGGAGAGAAATTTCTAAACTCTCAGAAAAGGCATACAGCAACCTAAGAGAACGCCGAGCGGCTCTCAAAAAAAGAAACAAAGAAAAAAAGCTAATCATCGCTTTAGCCGCAGCAAGCACTACTGGAGGCGTGGGAATTCTCTACACAACTCAGACACCAGAGAAAGAAAAAGAACACTCCAAAAAAACGGAACAGCTTCAAAAATACCCCAGAAAAAGCAGCATGAACAAGAAAACGAAAAAGAAGTTGCATCATACAAACAACTCTCATCGAAAAAAATTTTTGAACAAAGTTACTCAAAAACTAAACCAAGCGGGATTCAGCTGGTAGAAAAAAAAGAAAAGAAAGACAAATTGATTTTACACAACTTCCCAAAAAGACAATGAAGTAGCGGGAAGGGTAATGAGATGCCTTAGACGAAAAAGCCCTTACAGATGAAGCGGAGAAAAAAGTATGGCATCCCGCAAAACCTCCTACTAGCCATGATGGCTCAGGAAGGACTTTGAGATCCGACTCTTCCAAATATTATGAGACGAAAAACAGACGAAAAAAACAGGGCAGAAAAAAATCACACAATCTGACTGAGGACTTGGATTAATCCATATACAAGGGGCAAATGCGGAGGACTATGGACTAAAAGTTATTCAAACCAAACCTTGAGAAAAAAACTCACGTGCCATGCAAGACACCATTCTCTGAAAAAAGATACTTTCCCTTTATGAACATACTCAAGATACCAATAAACTTGCTAAATATGATGACAGATGGAATCCTGTACTTGCTGTAGACGTAGCTGCAAGGTTTCTAAGAGATATGTATGAAAGATACGGAGCTGATAAGGGAAAAGATGCCTGGATCTATGCACTCAATAGATATTCCTGACGTAAGCGAACAGACTATGCAACAAAGGTTATTTCCTATTGGACACTTTTGGATCAATACGAATACGGAGAAAAGAGTCAGATTCCAGATTTTTCTAAGGAAGTTAACGACGTTGTCAAAAAATACACTGCAGACACAAGTCGCATCACAACACTAAAAAAACAAGGTCGACTCAGTTTCTATTGAACTTAACGGAACTCCATGATGATTTAAAAAAATATTTAGAGTATTTTACAAATGAACTAAATCAATACTGATTTGAAGCGTATAAAAAAACACAATCCCACACCTCAAAAATCAATAAATATTAATCATTCTAAATATTACTCACTTTAATATAAAAAAATACTTGATTTTTTTACCCTACAAATCAGTATAAAGAGATGATTCCACTTTGATGGAACTCTTTTTTTGAAAAAAACACAGTTTTGCTCCTGTAGTTCAATGGATAGAATAGGCCCGTCCTAAGGGTTAGATACTGGTTCGATTCCGGTCAGGAGTAGAGGGACATCCATATTTACGGTATCCTTGGTATCAAGGAAACTGTGGGATTAGTTCAGCTTTATTTTATTTTTTTCTAAATCCATTACTAAAATGGCAAAACAAACACAAGAAAAATGTGTTTCAGAGACACGAGAGAGATACTGGGTCTCCAGAAATGCAAATCGGGCTTTTTATCTAGCGAAATTGCAATGCTTCAGGCTCACGTAGCTGCGAATGCAAAGGACTACGATGCAAAAAGAAGTCTTTTTGAAAAAAAGTTGCAAAGAGAAGAAGTTTCCTTAGATATCTTAAGGCTAGAGATCTCGATACTTATACAAAAAAATCTCTAAGAAAAATTGGACTTAAGGTATAGTCCCAAACAACAGGTAAAAAAATCAATGTAGAACAATGTTTTGAGATCCAGTCTCCTTCTAAAAAAAGAAAAAAAGTCTGATCTCTTAGATTGTTAATTATTACTTGTTTATTCTTTTTATTTCATTATTTTTTTATATTTTAATGGCTAAAAAGCTACAGCAGTTGCAGCTAGCAACTACACTGTTCCTGTGATCAAGGAAGGTCAAAAAAGTAAAGGGAACAATCTTGAAAGAAATTGAGAACGGAGTTTTGGTAAACTGTGAGAATGGTGCTTTTACTGGTATCATCCTTTCAAAAAGAAGCTAAAGAACTCAAAAAGATCTCAATTTGATCTTAATCCATCTACAGAACTTGAACTTGAAATTATCAATCCTGCTGTAAGACACGAAGATGGATACTACATCGTTTCAGTGACTAGACTTCTCCAATACGATGTATGGAAGTCAGTTATTGCAAAGTTTGAAAAAAAGATGAAATCATCACTGTTGTTCCTACTGAGGCAAACCTTGGAGGACTTTTTGATTGACATGCACGGTATCAAGGGATTCATCCCATTGTCTCAACTTGCTCCTATCCACTACCCTAGAGTAGAAGATGGGGATCAAGAAGCAATCTTTGATAAACTTCTTGAACTTATCGGACAGGAGATCAAGGTAAGAGTTATCAACATCGATGAAGAAGACAGAAGAATCATCCTTTCTGAAAGAGAAGCTCTCAAAGAAGAAAGAGAAAAGGTTCTTGCTGAACTTGAAGTTGGAAAAAGTATTTGATGGGGTTGTTTCAGGAATCTCTTCATACGGACTTTTTGTGACTATCGGAGGTACTGTTGAAGGTCTTGTTCACATCTCAGAAATTACTTACGGACACGTAAATGATATCGATAGACTTGGAAAGATCGGAGACAAGATGCAAGTTAAAGTAATTGGTCTTGAAAACGGAAAGATCTCTCTTTCAAGCAAACAGCTCAAAGGAGATCCTTGGTCAGAGCTTCCAAAGAAGTACAAGGTTGGAGATGTTATCGAAGGAGAAATCATCAGATTTGTACCTTATGGAGTATTCGTGAGAGTATTTGACGATATCAATGGACTTGTTCACCTTAGCGAACTTTCTCAAAAAGCAGTAAATAATCCAAATGAAATCGTAAAACTTGGACAAATCGTAAAGGCTAAGCTTTATCCTCATCGATCCTAAAAACAGAAAGATCGGACTTTCAATGAAACACTTGGAAGACAAAGCAGAAGCTAAAGCTGAATAATCGAGAAACTTTCAAGAAAAGAAGAAACCTGATTTTTAGTCAGGTTTTTTCTATTTTTACAAATCTCATTATCAGTGCATGATATTATTCTGGGAGTTCCATATTTGCCAAATATTCATCGTGAAAGTTTGCAAAAAAACCTCTGCCAAAAAAAGTTGTCATAATCTGGAATCAATTTTTTTCAATCTTTTCTAAGGCTTCGGCTTCTTTTTCCAGCGTCAAAGAGTTTCATCACCTCTTGTCTCTGAGATTCAGAAAGAGCCTCAAAAAAACACTCGCCATGATTCTATCCATCAAAAACAGGCTCTAGTTCTGCCTTGAGCTGATCAAAGTCATCTTCTTCCGGATCAAATCCAGCCTCAAGCAAGAGATCATTGAGGAAAATCTTCTTCGTGGGATTCTTCTAGGTGTTGATTATTGTTTGCGTTCATTCTTTTTTTGGAGATTTAAAGGAGTAAAAAGCTGATTCCTTCGTATGAGGATCATTAAGATTGTATTTTTTTCACACTCTTTTATCAATGGATTATTTTTGCATCAAGCTAACTAATTTCATTTACCTTTACAATTGTAGAGATATATTGCGGAGGAACTTCAAAAATTTTTTTAGACTCTCACAAATCAATCAATTGTCCTGAGATATCATCTAAATTCGCCCTTCCATTTCTTTTTAAACTTTTCATTTGGAAATTTCATAATAACTAGAGCGTCCGAACCTCTATGCCCTCTCCCTCCTTCCATCATATTCAATATTTCTATTATGCGTTCCTTATTTGCAAAAAGAGAGGTTCCATTAAGTCCGGCTATTGTCCTTAGCCCATTTTGCATGATAGAATCTATATTACTAGATAAGGTCTGATGGACAACATAAATATTATTTTTGAAAAATCCAGATCTTCTACATTAAAAATCTTTTTTTCTAACACTGTTGGAGCTATATGCCCATTAGTATCATTCAGATCATCTAAATTTTGACTTTCTGAAGATGAATCTTTTTATTTAACTTTCTTTTTTTAGTTCTTTTTACTTTTTTTCTGAAGCTGCTGAATATGCAGATTTACCTACCTCCTTAGTCTTTTTCTCGTCCCTGTTTTTGCTTTTTTTCCTTCCGCTCTGGAGATTTTTCTTTTACTTTTTCTGAAGCTGCATTTCGAACTTCTTTTGTTTTTTCAACCCCATCATGAGTAATTTCCTTAGTCTTTTCTCGTCCCTTTTTAGACTTTTCTTTGATTGTAGGCATCTTTTCTCTAATCTTTAGAGCAGCTTTATTTCGAGATTCTTTAATCTTTCCACCAAATTTTTTTTAGCTCATGACTTGAATGATTCTCGATATTTACGAGCTTTTGAAGGATTTCTTTGGGCCTCTACAGCTCCTGCAGCTGCTCCAGCGACTGCTGTTCCTGCTGCAACTTTTGCTGCAGTGGAGGTAGAACTATCTGATTTTTCTCTATCTTGATCTCATGCAATATACGATTGCTCTAAATCTGATGTAGACTGAGAAAGCTCTTCAGAATTTTGTTCTTTTGATTGAATAGTAGAATCTAAATCTGAATTTTTATCTTGTTTTTTTCTTCAGATTTTGGAGTTTTTTTGAAGGTATTAAAGAAAGAAACAATCGGCACAAATCGTGTTGATCAACTACCTGGCTGATTTTTGAACTGCTTGTGTAGTAATTTCTAGTCCGAGATTGAAAGATCTCTCTCCTAAATTATGTAGTGTACTTCCTGCAATACTTCTTCCTGCATCATAAGCAAGATCTGGAATAAGTGTTTGGTTCCCTGAATCAGCAAGTCCCTTTGCCATCTGCAAAAGCCCTTCAGCACACCTATCTCCTTGGAGATAATCATTGGTAAAGGCTTTTGATCGATCCATCTCCCATGGTCTGTTTGTTAATTCTTTTAGGAATGAAGCTTTTTGGTCTGGAGAAAGTGCAAGATGCTTAATCTGATCTGCAACTGCATTTACCTTCGCTTGATAAGCAGACTCTCAAAGTGCCTGAGAACCAGCACGAACTAATGTCGCATCTGTTCCAGCACCATAATGAGCTACCACATTTGCTTTATCCCCAAGTGATGAAAAACTGGTCTGCAACCGTAGAATGAATCTGATTTCCTTCTGCTAATTGATGAGATCAGAGATTAAAAATTAGCATTTGAGGATGCATTCGAAGTTGAAGAAACCGTATGAGAAACCGATTCTGTAGAGAACATTCCAGTTCCCATCATATATTGCATTCCAATAGCAGTTCCTGCAGAGAGTAGCGCAGAGCCTACTCCATATTTGCTAGCAAGTCGTCTTCTTTGAGATTTAAAGTGTTTGTTTGCTGTTGAGTAATCAGTAAGTAACTGTTCTTTGATATGCTTATATAAAATTTCTTGCTCTCTTTCTTCAGCCTTTGAAATCAAGCTTTGATTATCGTTTTCGTCATAAGCAATACCAAGTTTTTTTCTGCTCAGAGTTGAAGCGCTTTGTGAAGTTTGAGCATATCTGATTCTACAACCTCCTTACTTGATGAGGCTAAAAAAGTTGTGCCCTGTCTCATAATACGCATCAAGTCTCGCCTTCCCCTCCATCAAAAGATGAGTAAGGGACTCTCTATCTCATGGCGTAAGCGGTCTTAATGATGTAGCAAAATCACAAGAGATCCTTAGTAAAAATCTTCAGTTTTGATAATATCCTTTTGAGTTGAATTATTGTAAAGATCAAGCTGTCTTTTTTTGCCTTATAGCGTTTTTCGCCAATTTTTAGCTCATTTTTTTCTCTAAATCTTCCTGCCATTGAGCAATTTTTAGTCTGCTCAGCATCAAAAATCATGAGTCAGATTTTTTTCATGCGTATTATGCTCTTTGGTATAATGAGTTCGTTTTTTTGATAAAATTGGTGAATCCCGAAGTTGCCGCAAAAGTACCCTGTCGTCAAGATTGAAGTTCCCTACAACTCCTAGTCCCAGTGGTCCTCCAGCGAGTCCAAGCAATACTCCTGCTCCCGCGTACCCTGGCACCTGCAAATATCGAGGAACTTTATCTAGTTTTTTTCCAAGCTTATGAACTCGACTTTTTTTCATTCTCAGAATTATCGATTTGATATGCAGATTTTCCTCCTGTAAGGACTTTAAGTTTGATTTGAAGATTTTCAAGAGCTATCTTTCTCACGGCTTTTTTTGGTGATGAAAGTATTTTTTTGAGCCTCTCAAGATCCTTTTTTTATCCAGATCAGAGGAAATCGCCTTGAGAAAATCAGGATTTTGTTGATATTTTTTTGATAAAATCCTCAATTTTCGCACTAACCTGATCTACATTTCCTCATTTATCAAGCGTTTGTGCTAGTTCATTTATGAGCTGATATTGCTCTTTTTCGAGTTTAAGATTCTGCAAAATATCAGTTCCTTTGTACGTCATTTCTTTGAGTGCGGCTTTGATCTTTGGATTGGTCTCAAGAAGAGAATTGAATTGATTTTGAAAGGTTTCCTCATCAATACTTCCCTCAATGAATCCCCTAGATAAAAGATTCAATTCTGGTATAGACACCAGTTCAGCCTTTTGATCTATAGTTTTTAGACCATTTTGAAGTTCTCTAGCATGTCTAGAGGCAGCATTTTCTACTTGATCACCAAAGGCATCTTGAGAAGCATTTTTCATAAAATCTTTAATAAACTCTTTTCTTTTTCTACCTCTTCGGAGAAAATAAGCTCCCCTGCTGAAAAGATTTCGCTTACTAATATCTGCATATTTTGCTTTCAACAATTCTTCTGCAGCAAGACGAGCCTGTTCCTCATGAATATTTTTGTGTATCGGACAAAACTGCTGAGAGATCAAAAAAACATATTCAGGATCTTGTTTTTTTCTCAGTCTTTAGGTTTGGGAGGGTTCTTATCTTCTGTTGGACTAGAAGTATTTTCTCACTCTTTGGGTTTGGGAGGGTTCTTATCTTCTGTTGGACTAGAAGTATTTTCTCACTCTTTGGGTTTGGGAGAGTTCTTATCTTCTGTTGGGCTAGAAATATTTTTCTCACTCTTTAGGGTTTTGAGATCTTTTATCTGCTTTCCCTTTTTTTAACTAATTGATATTGAGTATAGGCACCTGTATCATCATGTTGATCCGCGCCTCATTTAACTGGGAGCAATGTTAGTACATTTCACTCTTGATCTACATACTCTATCCCTGGTTCCATTCCTCCTCTCCAAGGAATTTGCTTTCCATCCTTTCTCTTAATATTATTTTTCTCACAATATTTTGCGAAAGCAACTCCATAATCTGCATCATCAAAATCTGCTACAACAATATATTTAGAAAGATATGCCAAGAGAGGCATTCCTAATTTTTTTTCGAGCTGTTTTTGATAATCTGAGAAAAGCCTGAGCTGTTTGTTAATATATTTTATAGAAAGAGGATTGGTTTCAGATGGCAATGCCATTTTTTTAACTTCTGTATATGAAAAAAAGAAGTTCTTGGATATGCTGAGATCTTTCTGAAGGAGAAAGTTTGAAAAAAATATCTGTTGTACTTTCAATAAGCTCCTTAAGCTGATCAACAGTCATCTTTTTCAAACTCAGCCTTATTAACGTTAAAAAAGGTTCTTTCCTAAACTATCCGAAGATCTTGCAGATTTATTGATAGACATTTCCTCTTTTATGAGATTATAAAAACTTAGCTCTATTATATCCCGAATACTAAGAGAAAAACAAATATAAAGAAAATCTAAAAACTGCTTTCTCTTGACATTTATCCACAATTTAATATAAAAAGCAACACAAGTAAAAAAACATCTTTTTAATTTTTTTGTAGTCAAAGATCATGCAAAACTGTATCAACTGCAAAAAGCGAAAAATACAAAAAAATGGCCACGGCAGATATGATTCACAGAGGTTTTTTTGCTGAGATTGTAACTCTAGTTTCACAATTGAGGGCAAAAGAGGAACTTATAGTCCAGAGTTTAAGCAGCAAATCATCGAAGAATACTGCCATCAAGGACATAAAGCAAAAAGAAATCATCAAAAAAACACAAAAATCTCCTCTAGAAGTCTCATCAAATGGAAAAAAAGAACATCAAACTCATTGCTGATGCAAAAACAAATAATCAAAGATACTTTATTACCTTAAAAAAATTTATTATGAGAATTGCAATTGTCTGAAAGTGAGGAAGTGGGAAAAACTACGATCTCTGCACTACTTACATCTTATTTAGCTAAACAAGGAAAAATGGCCATTGCTAATTGACGCGGATCTCAATATCCACCAACCAGCCCTATTCCTTCCAAGTGGACACTTCCCAAAAAGTAAGTGGCTCTCTGACCCCCAAAATACAACAACAATCAAGACCTACCTTAAAGGAAACAATAGTAGAATTGATTCCTTAATGTCCTTTAGGAAAAACAACACCCCCTGCAAGAGGTAGCCAACTATTCCTGGCAAAGGACTGAAATCACGTCTTTTATCGCGACTTTTTCTGAACAGGGAAATTGAGTAAATCTTATGGTTGTCGGAACCTATACTCCAGAGGGATTTGAGCATCGTGCTATCACAACAATCTTGCAACATTAGAAAACATCCTAACTCATACGGATGATCGTGAGTCATTCATCATTGTAGATATGGTGGCAGGAACTGATGCATTTGCTGGAAGCTTACATGCACAGTTTGACTTGGTAATCATTGCGGTTGAACCAACAAAAAAAGGACTCGAAGTCTGGAATCAATACGCCGCTCTCTCTCAACAGGCAGGAGTCTATCACGAACTCGTAGCTATCGGAAATAAATGTCTGGACCAAGACGATATCTCCTTTTTACAAGAAAAACATCCCAGCTGATAAACTGATTGGGACGCTCACCGTCTCTGCGTATTTGAGAGAGCTGGAAAGACAAGAAACATTAATTGATTTTTGATCGTTTGGAGGATGAGAACAAAGCCCTTTTTGATAAAATTCTCCAGATTGGATTTCAGTTTGCAAAATCCCCGCAAGAAAGACTAAACATCTTATATAATTTACACAAAAAATATGTTGCTCAAGATTTTATAGTCCAGAGATTTTTGAGATTTGAATGAGCAAGTAGATTCAGATTTTACGTTCCCTTCTTAAATCACCTATGCACAATGTTTTTTTGCTGGAGCGGATAGCTTGAAACAATTTCTCAATCCAGAACAGCATATTACACCTCTAGTCGAACTTCCAGCGTTTCTCAATCCCTTTTTGGTAGACGGTGTACATATTTTTTTCTTAAAATGCAGAATTTTTCTCCCCTTGGCAAATGTCAAATCTATTTCTGTACGGGGAATGTTGAATCAGGTACAAAAATATCTCACAATATAAAGGACTTGTTGAAAAATTCTTCTGGGAATACTGCTTTTTTTCTCTTGCTGTATTAGGTAGATTATTTGGCATAGAGACCATGAAAGCTCGAGTCTCCAATGAAGTGACTGAGGGAAAACTAAAACTACTTCAACTGTTTGGGGTACAATCCTGCATCAACAAAGAGCAAATTTGCCCAAACCCAAAAGATCCTGAAAGCGGAATACAAAAAAAGCAAAAAGCAGAAGCTAAACTCAATTGATGGCTCAATCCCGGTCAATACGACAACCTTGCAAATCCGGATATCCACTATCATCTCACAGCTCCTCAAATTCGAGAACAACTTCAGTTTGGAGCATGACATCTCAATCCAAAAGATTTTTTTGTGCAGGATTATGAACCTCTGGGTCTTTTCTTGGTATCTCAAAATTTCTCAAAGAAAAAAAGTCAGATTTTTTGTCTCTTGGTGTTGTGAGAAAGCCAAATAACCCAATTCCTTGACCAAGGACAGAGCACCTGTTGCAAGAGGTCAGCTTTGATCGAGAACACTATCTAGATGAAATGGAAGCCATTGGAACAAAAACAAGCATATGAGATGAGTTTATCTTTGGTCAGAAATGGCCTTTTTGGTTTGACCTAGCTCATGAATGGCTCTTTGTTGACTCTTTACTTATTTGGAGAAAAAATAAAAAAATCAGACAAACTCAAGGGACTCACTCAAGAGCAAGAGATTTCAGCGGTTGTACTCTGTCCAGACGGTCCATTTTTTTGTATATTGATGAATATTTCAAGTATTGTGAGAAAGACCGATTTCCTCCAATAGAAAAACAAAGAACTCCTTACAAACAAAGTAAACAACCGAGATCACGATAATGAGAATGTAGAGATCAATCCTCTCTCCTTTTATGAACTTACCAAAGAACACAATCAACATTTTGCAGAGGGAAACATCTTAATTGACCTCAGAAGTTTTGCTGAATTTGAGCATGTACATATCAAAAATGCAATTAACCTTCCTTTTGAGCAGTGTGATAAAAAAACTCTTTTATCAACTATAAAGATAAAAAGAATATTTCTTGTCTGCAATTATTGAAAAAAATCCAATTTCTGGGCAGATACTTTAGCACAGCTTGGATTTAATGTTTATTCACTCAAATGAGGACTTGTTGCTTGGTCTAATCTTGGACTACCAAGAGAAAAGGCAAAATCCTGTCAAATAAAGTAATTTACAATAGCATATAAATGCAAAATTATATACTAGAGTATAGATTGAATCTCCTTTTAAAACTCTTTTCTGCATGTCCAGTAGCTTTGACATTTCTTCGTTCTTTGAGGATTTGACCTTTGGAATCAAGTAAAAAGGTAGATCTAATTGTTCCTTCATAAATTTTTTTCCATAATTTTTTTCTTCTCATCGAGCAGAAAAACTGACGATGTAAAGTAAGTTCTACATCGGTAATCAGCCCAATAGTTAATCCTTGTTTGCTAATAAAAGAACAATGAGAAGCTGAACTATCACGACTTACTCCAATGATTTGAATGCCCCTTTTCTCAAATTCTGGGAGCAATGAAGAAAAAGTCCTTGCCTCTAAACTACAACCTGGTGTATTATCTTTGGGATAAAAATAGAGGATCGTATACGGACCCGCGGAAATCAAAGTCTCAAATCAGATTTCTTGAGTTTTTTGGTCAGGAGTTGTGTAATGAACAAGCATAATATTACTACAAAAAAAGAATAAAAAGTCTGACTAAGTATTCGTTATATTTTTCATAGATTTCGATAATTTTTCCCTGCTGGAGAAATACTACATCAATCCTCAAATCCTTAGATGTTGGATATTTTTGTGATATAGGCTTCTACAGCTCTTTCCAGTGCTTTTAAGCTTGGTTTTTGTGATATAATTCTCTAAGTCCTCGGTATAATCTACGGTTTTGACTTCAATAAATATCAGCTCTGAATCTGATTCGAAAAATCAAATCAATCTCACCTCCTGGAATAGTCCGATTGGCATGAAGAAAGCGATAGCCTAAGTTAAGATAATGATCTTTGACAAGGTTTTCTGATTGATAGCCCTTTTGCTTGAGTGATATAGCCATATAGAAAGAAATAGGAGCTAAAGATGCGTCATATTATCTAGTTTTTCGCTGCGCTATTGCTTCTAGATCTCAGTTCAAAAGCACCTCAGGAACCTTCATCCCATATACCTCTTCTGGTCTGGTATAATTTGGAGCTTCAAGAGTCGCCATTCCATCTTTGATAGCATAACTTTCATCGATTCGGCTCTGTTTTTCTTTAATTACTCAAGGGATAAGCCTCGTAATCGCTTCGATCATTACACAGCTTGGCAACTCTCCTCCAAGCAAAATAAACTGCCCTAAAGAAAGCTTCTTAAACTGATCTGGATAATGCTCCATACAATATGTCTCAAATCTTGCATCAATCCCTTCATACCTTCCACAAACAAAAATTAACGCATCTTTTTACTCTGTCCATAAGCAATTTTTTTGATTGAAAAATTTGTTGAGAAGGTGAAGGGAACAAAATAGAGAAATCTGATTTTTTTGGAGCTGATTTTGTTCTACAATATGATTAATCGTATCAATAAGAGGCTGCGCCTTGAGAAGCATTCACTTTCCTCCTCCATAAATCTCATCATCGATCTGCTGATGTTTATCGGTACAAAAAGTTTCTTGGATTGATGATTTCAAATTCGAGGATTCCCTTTTTCCTGTGCCTTTGCTATAAGAGAAGTCTGCAAAAAAACTCTCAAAAAAATCTCTGGAAATATTGATACCAAAAAAATCTTCATCAGCATGCATAAGGAATAAATATGCATAAGTCTAGCTATTCTCTCTTGATTTTCAACGAAAAAAATCGCATAGTTGAGATCAGAATTTTTAGTTCTTTTCGTATTTAATATGAGAAAAAAACATCCTTCCACCATTCTTAGCATGATGAAAAAGTCTAGGATTACTCCTTGGATTAGCCCTAATCGGAAGCCTTGCTGGATGTGGAGTCGAAGTCGAAAGTCCAGATATCGATAAAATTTGATCTCTCGCTTCTTCAGGATTGGAATATGCAGGTCAACAAGCAAAAAAACTGTTGCCGACCAGGCAATCCAACAGGCACAGACTCAAGCAACTCAAGTTGCAGACCAAGCAAAAACAAGAAGCTCAAAAAACAATACAAAAAAACTCAAAGAAGACGCAAAGAACGGAATCAAAGATAGTGTAAACAAAAAAGATTGATGACACCTTTGAAAAGTTTTAGCTAAGCTAATATGCTACTAACTTAGACTTGTTATAACCTTATGTAAGACCGATAAAGAATTCTGCATTGCAAAATCAAGATTGTCCATATGTGCGGACTTGGCATCAGAGTCTCCACCATCAGAGACCGCCTTGATCACAATACTACTATCTAATTTTCAAAATTCACGAGCTACACTAGCAAAAGCAAAAGCCTCCATCTCTACAACCTGCGCATTTCGCTGCTTACGAAGAGATGGACTTTTTGATCATCATCAAGAAACTGATCTCAAGTAAGACACTTTCAAGACAAATAAAGGGTAAAATCAAAATTATGACTATCACATAAAGGATGGAATGGTAGTGTAATCTCTCCCTTAGCATAATCTAAATGCGCCCCCTCAAACGGCAAATACATATCATGCTGAATTATTTTGTCAATCAAAAACACATCGCCAACTTTGGCATCTCTTCCAACCAAACTCCCTGCAATCCCAATATTGATAAGATACTGGGGATGAAAATTTTGTAGTAAAAGTGTAGTTGCAATACTTGCCTGAACTTTCCCAACTCCTGCAAGTGCAAGGACAATTTTGTCGTTTTCGTAAAAAGAAATCGTAGCTAAAGAATGAGTTTTTTTGAAGACCATAATGGTCTATAATATACTGAGCTTCTTCAGACATCGCAGTCAAAAATTCAGATTTTTCATTTTTTTGATATCCTTAAAAATAAAAAAATTAGGCTAAGAGGTGAGAAAAACTTTTCCCTTTCTGGAGAAAGTTTAAAAAGATACAAATCCTGATCATCGACCTCATTTGACCAAGTAAGAACACCACTTTGGCGAGTTTTTTTGGGAGATCAATAACTCTCTGATTCCTGGATCCTCTGAATTTAAGCTTAAGATCCAGCAAATCTTGCTCAAAACGCCCATCAATCAGGACATCAAGCTGAGAAAGGATCGAGTCTAGAAATGGAAGCTTTTGCGGGTCTGTCTTGCACAAAAAAATCGTACGTAAAACCTGTATAGCACCAGATAGACTTGTGAGGAAGTGCTTTACGAACTTGCGTGATAAGATCTGCGACTTGAGACTGATTTTCTGGAGCGAGCGGCTCCCCACCAAGCAAGGTCAAACCTGTGATATAGTCAGGCTCCAATTTTTTTATAATTTCGTCAATCGTTGCCTGTGTAAACTCTTGCCCAAACTTAAAAATTCCGGGCCTCAGCATTAAAGCATCCAGGGCAGGCATGATGACAGCCACTCACAAAAAGCGAGACCCTAAGCCCAGGTCCATTGGCAGTATCCATTGTTTTTTTATGGTTCAGTAGTGCATTTTATCAGTGAAGAAAGAAGAGCTAAAAGTGAAGCGTTTTTTTTCAAAATACAAAAAAAGCTCTTCCTCCAAAAAAAGACCGGAAAGAACCTTTTCTTTTTATGCCTGTGAGTATTGAATATCTTCCAAAGCTTTCTTGAATGCTACACTTGGGGTAAAAATCACTTTAGGTTGGATAGTTTTGGTATTAAATTTAGACTTGTCCACAACTCCTTCACTTGAGAAGCTGATACGAAAAGTCCCAAACTCTCCAAGCTGCACGGATTCTCCATTGACTAAATGCTTTGGTAAGTTCTCTACGAGGTTGTCTATCACATTCCCAATATCTCCTTTGGTAAGAGATGATTGAAGTTCAATTTCTTTTTGCTAATTCTTTTTTTGCCCTACCTTCCCTAGTTGCAATAGGATTAGCATACCACTTCTTATCATCTTTCTTAAGGGGATTTGCCTTTTCTACGAGTTTGTATTGCATGAGCATCTCGGTAAAAGCATAAAAGCTGTCCTTCACATCGGACAGCTTGAGTGTATGGTTATGTAATGCGTTGTCAAAGGATTTTTTTAAGGAAACTTTTTCTATATTCTAAAGCATCTCATCATAAAAAAACAAAAAAATAGATAAACTCTTATTATTGCACCCGCATTATTGATTTCAGAATAAAAACATTAAACCATTTTATTGTTTTTTTCTTCAGTGTAGAAAAAAAGATATAACTGAAGAAAACCATCATATTGTTTCATATATACTCTTCCATTCCAACGGATAGGAAACCATACATCGAATGGAACAAATAGTTCTTCTAATTGAGCATCTTTTTTTATTTGGAATATAATACTGATGCCCCTTTATAAACAATAAATATTGTCAAGGAAAAAAACATGAGGATACACTCTAGTTTGATATATTTCTGTATTAAAAATTTGATATTGTTCTATAGTTGAATACTCTGCTTTTTGATCGAATAACCCCCTGTATATTCTTGACTCTCTCATGTTTTTAAGCATTCTAAAAAAACTTTAGGGTCTCTTCACAACTTAGCAAACTCCCATGCAATGAGCGAAAAAAAGGAGAGAGTATTTCTTCAAGTTCTATATCATATTTATTAGATACTATTAAGTTAGGGTATCAAATATTATTTTTTTATAGTCTAAAAATATGACGCTCTATCTGAGGAATTTGTATAAAACGGAACAGTAATTCTAAAAAAATAACAAAAAAACAATATAAGTCACAATAATTTTATCTTTTTCATTATAAAAAAAGGAAATAAATAATATATCCCCAAAAGAAATTCCCGGGGATATATTGTGTACATAAATTATCTGCGATTAAATCGAAGCACTACAGGAATATTCCTCCTCGCTATGACTTCGAAGCTCAGCTCGCTATCGCAAGGCAAACTTCATTTTTATTTCTTTTTATTTTTTTATTGCAAGGGCTTTTTATAGTCTTTTTAAGTGCTATTGCAAGCCTTTCTTAAAAAGCTCTATTTCTATAAAAGCTTTTTGGAGATTGACTTTTAGAAAACCACTCCAAGAAAAATACTTTTCAAATAAGTGATTTCTCCCTCCCTTTTTGATACCTATTTCCGACCTGACAGAAATTTATAAATGACCTGACGAAAATTTACAAACGACAGGTCGGAAATTTATCAGTGACCTGACGGAAATTTCAAAAAGAAAAAAAGCCTACACCTAAGGCAGACTTTTCTTTAATCATAGGAAAACTAAACTAGCTCACATGCAAAAACCCTCTTTGAAATCTCCTTCGTCTTCCCCAAATTCCAAAAGTTCTCTCCTAAATATCCACAAGTTCTACGAGTAACATTCATTTTTCTCTGATTGGTATTATGACATTGCGGGCATTCTCGTCCCATATCAGCATTTATGATAATTTCCCCTCAAATCCACACTCGTGACAGTAGTCAGATTTGGTATTAAATTCTGCATACATGATATTGTCATAGATGAAGCGAACAAGCGTTTCCAAGGCTGGAAGGTTTTTTTCTGCATATTTGGGATTTCAACATAAGAAATACATCCTCCTGAAGAAATCTTCTGAAACTGCGATTCAAAGGTAAGTTTACTGATTGCATCAATATTTTCCCTCACATCTACATGATAGGAGTTGGTATAGTAGCCCTTGTCGGTCACATCTTTGATCTCACCAAACTTTTTTTCTTATCAAGCTTGGCAAAGCGGTAGCAAAGACTTTCCGCTGGGGTTCCATACAAGGCGAATCCGATTCAGGTTTCTTCTTTTCGTCTAAGCACGGTATCCTTGAGTTTTTTTGAAGTACTTTCACAGCAAAAGCTTCCCCTCAGGCTTGGTATGGGAATCTCAAGTAATCAAAAACTGAAGCCTCATAAAGTCCGATATATCCCAGCGTAATCGTTGAATACCCACCAGTCAGATATTTATCAATAGTTTCTCCTTTCTTGAGTCTTGCAAGCGCTCCATACTGCCAATGAATAGGGCTAATGTCTGAAGGCGTTCCTTTGAGCCTTTCGTGTCTGCACATAAGTGCTTTTAAAACAGAGCTGAAGTCTGTCTTCCAAAAAGCTCAAAAAAACTTCTTTTCATCATGATTCGCGAGAATCGCAACCTGAGGCACATTGAGGGTCACCACTCCTTGATTGAAACGCCCCTCGTATTTGTAGTTTCCATTTTCATCTTTCCACGGAGAAAGAAAGGCACGGCAGCCCATCGGAGCAAAGACATTTCCTTCCTGGATTTCTCTCATCTTCTTGGCTGAAATATAGTCAGGATACATTCTCTTGGCAGAGCACCTTACAGCGATCTGAGTGAGGTAATCATACTTTCCACCTTTGAGCGCATTACATTCATCCAAAAACATACACGAGCTTTGGAAATGCTGGTGTTATATAGATACCTGCTTCGTTTTTGATCCCCTGAATCCTTTGATTCAAAATTTCCTCAATAATCTGAGCCGTTTCCTCCAAGTATTCATCTTTTTCATCTAGCTCTAGGAAAAGCGTTACAAAAGGCGACTGCCCATTGGTCGTCATAAGAGTATTGATCTGATATTGAATCGTCTGCACTCCAGAGGAAAAGCTCATCCTTTACTCTCATTTCTACCAGCTTTTGAATCTGTTCATCTGAAAGTTCGGATCAGAATTGTTCTTTATATTTTCTTTCATATTTCTTCTTAGTATTGAAAAGATATTTCCCAAGATGTTTAATATTCACAGACTGACCTCCATACTGAGAAGAGGCTACAGAAGCGATAATTTGCGTCATCACCGTGCAGGCTACCTGAAAAGATTTTGGAGTCTCTACAAGCTTTATTATTCATCACAGTTCCATTTTCAAACATATCCTTGATATCAATCAGACAGCAGTTGAAAAATTGGCTGCACGAAATAATCCATATCATGAAAAATGCAAAATCCCCTCATCATGCGCATTTCTAATCTCCTCTGGAAGCAAAAACTCTACGAGCCAGATCCTTAGAAACCTCTCCAGCAATGAGATCCCTCTGTGTAGAAGCAATTGCAGAATCCTTATTGGAGTTTTCCTGTCCTACCTCCACATTATCATTTCTAATCAGCGTAAGGATGGAATCATCGGTCGTATTTGCCTTTCTAATCAAGGCTCTCTGATAGCGGTAGATAATATACTTCTTGGCAAGTTCTGCTTTTATTGAGCTTAATCAGCTGCATTTCAATAAAATCCTGAATTTCTTCAATTGGAACCGTCCCTTTTTTTGCAGCTTCCAAAGCTCTAATAACCTCTTCAATCACAAGTTCGCTTGCCTGTTCTGCTTCTGGCACTTCTTTATTAGCCTTCTGGATTGCAATGTGAATTTTTTTCAGCATTATAAGCTACTTCTGAACCATTTCTCTTGATTACCTTCTGGATTGTCATTTGGATACTAAAATTAAAGGTATAAAAAAACCTGACTCTCGCCAATGTGCATTTCTCTTTTTACAATATCTTGTGTTTATTTTTTTGTTCAGATACAAGATATAGTATTTCAAAAGGAAAAATCAAGGGAAAAAAATCAGACTTTTTTGCTTTTTTTGATAGCAATAAGATAGCGCACTTTTACAAATTGCAAGAGAAAAATCAACTTTTATACAATAAATCTTTTAAAAATCCTCAAAGCTATCAAAAATCCTGGTACACAGAGGCAAATCTTACATACACTACAGGATCAATATCTTTTTAGAGATGCTAAAAATATCAGATCAGATTTGCTTACTTGAAATTTCTGGGCTCTCTGCCTGCCACTTTATCTCTAAAGAAGAAATCATTTTATCAATCTCCTCTGGGTGAATTGGTCTCTTGGCAAAAAGCAAGCATTACCGCTCTTTTGAGCTTTGCACGATCATACATTTCTTTTTGTCCCATCTTTTTTTACTACGATCAATTCTACAATGCCAATCCTTTCAAATGTTGTAAATCTATGTGTACAAAACTCACACTCTCTCCTTCTTCTCACTACTTGACCATCTTCTATCATTCTGGAATCGACAACTTTTGAATCCATGTTTTGGCATTTTGGGCATTTCATGACTTATTTTTTTACAAGGAATAAAAAAATTTTTTTATGCAAAGATTGACTGATTCTGGAGATTCTTTTCTTCTGAAGAATCTTGCTGGTTGTGATTAGAACGATCAACAAATTCTTGTAAAGTATAGGTATACTCTTGTCCATCATGAAAAATCCTCTGATAATGCAAGAAGTAAAACATAACTAAAGCTGTCATTCTCACATCGTTTTTACAATACTCTTTAAATTGCTCAAGAAGCTCTTGATTTCATGATTCTTGGTATTGTTTCCAAAAGCACCTCTCCTTCTGCTCCTGAGCTTAGGGTTTTTGTTACACCAATCAGAGCTTCAGAAAGCTTATTAAGTCAGATTCTCTTCTTGGTCAAATGAAGGAAAAAGACATACAGATCGATACTCTTGCGATTAAGTTCATCTATCTCCGCTTGTCCATAACCAACATTATAAATAGAAACTGGATTATCAAACCAAATCTGGTTGAATCCTACGATATATCCATCAAAAAGCTAACATACGATCTACAAATTCCTTGAGATCTTCTTGCATAACACACTCATACTCCATACGATCTCACTTTGGATACATTGCATAGCCAAGGAGATATTTAGCAGATTTGAGATCATCTACAACGGTTGTTTCGATATCGTAAACAAGATAAGGCTTTCCCAAGATTGTCGAATATTTTTCCTGTTTTGAACTCATCCATCAAAATTTGTTCAATCGTCTTTTGTCAGTTTTTTTGCCATTTTTTTGCATCAAATTTGAGTAGCATCCTTTCAAGTTTGGAAATCTCATCAGATCCTGTACAAAAAAACTTCAATCTTATCTCTTTCATCAAAAAAACTTACCCCTTCCTTAGTTTTTAGAAAACCAAAATACCACATCAGATCTAAAGTAATAATATACTTCATCTCCCTCTGCCAAAGCCAATTTCAAAAAAGGATTTGAGATTTTTGATCACGTGGATTTCTAATTTCACGCTTAATTATCTCCTGCAAATGAGGAAGAAAGTCATTTTGAATACTCTGAATCTCATCTAAAGAAAAATCTCTTGTACATAAGCCTTCTACTTAATAATAAACCATTTGTACTTGTAAATAAAGCTTTGAGAAAAATCAAGTCAAACCCGAAAAAAATTTTGCAAAAAAAGCAAAAATTCAATACACTTGGGGAGTCAATTTTTTTCCTAAAAAAAGAAAGAAAAAAACCTGACCTTTTATCTCGTTATAGATACAAAAATGCAAAAACGCCAAAAATACTCTCAAAAAAATCATGCTTACTGATGAAATACTCGAACTCAAACTTGAAACAACAAAAAAATCGATACCCTCCCTGGACAATGGATGTTTATCAATTATCTCGGACTAGAAAAAGCCACTCAAAAGAGCTTACTCAATCGCTAATAGCGAAACTCAAGGAGAATCCAGCATTTTAACCTTTTTGATCAAGCTTTTTGGAAAAATGGACAAGGCTCAAATCAGCTCAAATCTTTGCAAGTTGGCGATGAAGTAGAGCTTGAAGGGCCAAACGGACATTTCACACTCAAAAAAATACGCCAAATCCAAAAGTTTTCCTCTCAACTGGGTCTGGACTTGCTCCTTGCTATCGCATGGCAAAAAGAAGACCAAAGCTGATCAAAAAAAGCGATTTTTTTCTTTTCTGTTTCATATAGAAAAAGACCTTTTTTTACTCCGAACAAATCAAAGCTCTAAACATCCCAGAAACCCATATTTCTATTTCTAGAGAAGAGGCTCCATGATATGAATATGGAAGAATTCAGATTGATAATATTGATTTTCCTGTAGAGACGGAATTTTACATCTGTGGCGTGCCTTTGATGGTCAAGGATTTTTATGACTAAGCTGAGAGCCAGAGGATATAACAATATCTATGTAGAAGCGTATTAGAGAATATTTTTGAACATAATATAATTAAAAAAATCTGACCTCAGTCAGACTTTTATCTCTTTTTGGATTTGCAATCCACAAGGGAGTTTTTTATAAATAAAGAGATATCGATTTATCCCAAAAAAAGAGGCTTGCCATCAGGATAAAAAAATAACAATTTTATTAAATCTATCTGCTCACTGAAGAATCATCAATACCATCATAATTATTGACCGGATTCGAATAAACCCTCTGGTCTCACCTCTAGAAAAATCAAAGTCCCATTAATCTATGATGAAAATGAGTGTAATCCCCATTGAGTGGATTTTTTTTCATTACAAAGATTCTATACAGTCCAACCCAAATTGCATCGAAAAGCGGCAAAGAAAGCGCTACCAAAATTGTACCAACCTTCACCCCTCACAATACCGACAAATAAGCAATAGCGAAGCCAAAAACCATAATCCCAACATCTCTTACCAATCCAAGTGGTTTATACTCTATCACTGCATATACTAAACTAATCACAAAAAGGATAAAGGACATATTTTGAACAAAAAGAAGGATTTCAAGATTTGGGAAAGAATCATAGGACTTGAATACCACCCACTTAATCAGGGCAAAGAGCGTAAAGAATCCAATTGCAGAAACCCCACTTCCTTGTGCATATATTCCATCAAATCGATTGATAGCATTGATACAAAAACATTGTCCACCCCAAAAAAATGCAATACTAAAGAGCCACTGTGGAATATGATAAACCGTACCAGCAAAAAATCAACTCCTGATTCCCCATTCCTCAGATCCCTATTGCCAATCCCGCTGCAAGCAAATGCACAATTAACCTTACAAAAGGAGGGATTTTTTTGGAAATCTTCCAAGATAACTGAGTTCCTCGATAAACTCTACAGTTCCAATCAAAAGGGAAGGGATTAGCATTCCCAAAAAAATAATGGAGAACTATACCAGCTAGGAAAAACAGATTCCAACTACTACCATTATCGCTAAAAATCACAAAAAACTCACTGCAAAGTTGGTACTGGAGCTCTAGTATTTTTTTAAGGTCTGATCCTGGCTTATCTAGAATTCCCCGCTTTTTGAAACCACTTTAGTCCTCAAAACGCAATAATCAAAAACAACTGCTACTGATACAAGATGTCGCATCTTATAGAAGAAAAAAACAAAATAAAAAAATCTGATTTTTTTTATTTTTGTTACTATATCAATTTTGTCAATAATAGCAAGAGAGAAATAACTGCTTTGCAAGAAAATAAAAGCAACAGAAAAAAAGTGAGCAAATGCCCACTTTCTCTGGTATTCTAAGGGTTATGCTATTTTCTATATACAGCAAGCGCCTTGTTAAATTCATTAGCACCTGGAGGAAGATTTCCTCGAAGAGTAGGATTGTAATCAACAAGCACTGAAGCTCCGTTGATTATTTTCTGTACCTTTTCTCCTCCGGCTGTACCACCTCCATTTCCTTGGAACCAAGTATAGAGTTCTGATCTTCTCGCTGCTACAACCTCTGAAAGATCTCCGATAGCAACTCCCTTGATATGAAGATTTCCGTAATTACATCGATCTCCATCAGAAAGTTTCTCGTAAGTGTTCTTTAAATTTGCATCTCCTGAAGATCTAAATCCATCTCCTGCATAGAAGATACCCTTTACGATCTGACCAGCATGACCAGACTTTCTATCTCCTCCATTACAAGAATTAGAAGCATCGAAAGTAATTGTTCCCTGTGTCATAATCATCGCATTGGTATTAAGATCTCCCTTGATTGTAATATTTGCACTTGGATCGGTAGCAATCAAAGTGAAAAGGCTTACTAGAATCAGAAATCAGATTTTTAAGATTGATTTCTTTACCAGATACAAGATAAATTGCCTTTCCTGGAACTTTTTGAGAGACCATTCTTAAGAGGTTTCGCCAACTTTGCATATTTATTTTTTTGAAAGTTGTGAAAAGCGATTTAATAGATGCTGGAGTCTTATACTCTTTTGGTATCAGTTCTTTCGTTCTTGAAGAATTGATCCATAAAAAGTTGTTCCATTTATCAATCTGTAATTATTAAGTTCTGTAGTAGCTTTGTTACCGATTCCATATGGACTTCTCTGAATCATATAGTGATCTGTCACTGCGAAATCTACTTCACAAATCCTGTCATCAAAGATTTTCTTTTCTTCAGTTATTTTTTTCCTTTTTTTCATCTTTTGACACAAGACTATAATCGATTTTTTTCAAGAGCAACCTTATACTCTCCAAAGGTTTGGATATTTCTTGCGCTCCATCTCTCAACACTACCATTTGACTTATAAAGACTATTGTTTCTAGCCCCAAAATCTGTAATCAATAGTTTTTGATGAAAGTGGGAAAAAGTACTGGATATTGTCCTTGATTGTCTAAGGTATCAAATACATTTTTTTCACTCGTCCTTGATTTGCAAGATGAGAACCTCCTAACCAACCATTTCTATTTTTGATTGATATAGTCCTTGATACTTGAGTAAGTACCATGAAGTGCGTCCTGCCATCCATCAGGATTAAAAACATGGAGCTGTAAAAATCATAAACTACATTACTCAAATTACGCCCTGGACCATAAACCTTGAAGGTACATTTCATAGAAGAAATATCAATCTTTGGTGTTGAATCAGCTTTTGTCTTTATTTTCTACATAATACTTCTCTAACCATTCTTTTTTTCTGTACTGGAGTAGCTTTTTCCTGCCATACCATCAAGATTCCAGTAGAATGGCAACACTTCTCACTTCATGATTGAAATTGATCCATTTTGGAGATTGAAACACTTTGGAGCTACTTGCTCTCCATTGTTTTTTTCAAACCACAAGAAGCGGTACATGTATATCCGGCATATTTTTTTATCATAGATATTTTCATTCTTGAAAAGTTTTCAATCTGATCCAATAGTACCTCCATTTGGTCCTAGATCACATATTTCATATCCATTCTTATAACCATTTCCACATGATGGAGAGTAACTTCCGCCACCTCATCCACCGCCACCTCATCATCCTCAACCTCCTCCACCTCTTACAGAAGCTGGATCTGAAGACTTACCTTTTGTTCCATCTCTTTTTGGATATTCAACAGTTGCGATATTGGTTTGCGTACCAAGCTTAGTCGCCTTAAAGATAATAGTCAAACTATCTCCTGGCATAAAGTTACCATTGAGCATCTCTACTTTCCACTCAATATCTGTTGGATAAGTTCCCGAGATCGTAGGAGTAATCTTGTAAGCTGGCTTATTTGGATTTTGTGCTCCAAATGCAATCACACCAGTGAAGGCATTATTTGCAAGTCCTGTTGAACTGAAATCAAACTTAAGGTTTTGTTCAATACGATCTGTTACTACAAATCCAGTAAGAGAATTTGTTGCTCCAGATACAACAAGCTTGAAGAATGCTGTAGTATTATTTGATAGCGTAATACCATCATCATTATATGTTCCATCAATCTTATCAGAAACATACTTTTTGATAGTCAGCTTTACATCTTCTGTTTTTACTGAAGCATCATCATTTCACTTTCCACCTGGATATTCGATAAATGCAACATTTCTCTGATCTCCATTTACCTTTACCTTAAACTGTACCTGATACTTATCTCCTGGTAGGAACTGACCTTCTGTCATTACCACCTTCCAAGTAAGTCTTGTAGTATTGTTTGATAATTTTTCTACAGTTTGAGTAGTTGTGTACTTATATCAAGCTGAGTTTGAGCTTCCTCTAAGAAGCACTCCTGTAAAGGCATTATTGAGAAGATCAGAAGAGTCTACATAACTCAAATTTCCTTCAATAGTGTCTGTAATAGTAAAGGTATTCATTGCTGCACTAGCATTTTGAGCTTCTAGAGTAAAAGTACCCTGTCTGCCCTTGTGCAAATCCAGTCATCAAAACATCCTCTCTACCAGACTCTGCAATAGACTTATTTACATATTTTTTGATCTGAACAGTAGGTTCATGAGGTCTAGGTCCTGGAGGTGGAGGAGGGATAATATCTACCTTATCACAAAGAGGAGCATCATTTGGCTTCTTTTGGATCCTCTACACAAGCCACATTGGTATATGGCTTTCTTTCACCTACGGTCAACTTTCCGTCAAACACAATAGAGAAAGTCTGATTTTTTTACTTAATTTCTGAGGAAATTTAACTCTCCAAGTAACTGTTTGCAACCCTTGAGCATTTACCCCTGTAGTTGCTGATTCAATAGTTACGAGAGTATTAGAGGCTCCTAATTTGTAAGAACCTTCTTGATATACCACTCCCTTTGGCAAAGTATCTACAACTACAAGTTCATCGTAAGCTCCTTCTGTAGCAGTTACTTTGATAGTATATTGAGCAATTTCACCAGATGCGACAAGTTGCTTATCTACTAACTTCTGGATAATTACCTTTCTATTTCCGAGATCATATTTTTTTCAGAATCCTTTTTCTACCAAGATATCATTAGTATAGATACCAACAGTATTAAGTCTTGCATCCAAATTTGTCTTGAGCACTCTACCAGTAAGATACAATACTCCATTTTGACTAGGAAGAAGATTGAAACCTGACCATTCATCGATAGTTATTCCTTGTGCATTCTTGTACGTCTGATGATATGCAGGATTTACACCATGAATTTCACTACTTACATACTCAAGATTGAGTGGCATAAAGTCCTTGATAGATACTTTAGTCACTACATCATTAGTATTGTTTGCAAATGGCATCTTAAATCCGACAAGATCTCCTTCTTGATAAACCTTTCCAAGTTCTTGAAGATCCTTTTTGATTGTTGGCTTTGCAATAGTAATAATATCTCCATCGTGATCATCTTCATCTGTAGCTTCAGTACAAGCACCTCCTGCTTTTCCATTTCCAGAAGTTCTATGAAGGAAATCTTCTGAGAAACAATCATTTTTTGGATCTTGATCTGGAGTTGAGTCCTTATCAACAGTTCCATAATCTGAGGCATTATCACGACTAATTTCAGCTTTATTTAGAATGGTTGATCCCTTAAAGTTTCCATCAATCACCACTGTCATCTCAATAGATCTAGAAGAATTTGGTCCACTTACAGTGATTTCTCCTGGGATCTGGTAGGTAGCTTTTACGAGTTTGAGGATTAAAATTCCATTTTGAATCCTTGAGAATAAGTCCTTCTGGCAAGTAGTCAGTTACTTCAACATTTCTGGCTACAAGCTCTCCCTGATTATGCACGGTAATAACAAAAGTCAATTCATCTCCGAGAGAATAACTATTCTTTCTTGGTGCTTTTACCTGCTTGGTGAGTGCAAGATCGTAAATTGGCTTTTTAGAATCACGAACTGGGAATCTTACTCCATCATGATCATCTTCATCTGTTCCATCATTACAGTTTGCTACAGAACCAGCCTTTCCATTTCCAGTAATCAGATGCTTTCCTTCTAGGAAACAATCATTATTCTTATTTTTTTATCTGGAGTTGAATCCTTATCTGTAGTTCCATATTCTCCAGAGTTATCTTTTGAGATTTCCGCTAAATTAAGAATATCTGTCCCTGAGAAATCAGGTTTAATTCTTGTTGTCAAGGTTACTGTTTTTACTTTTGTCCTGGATTGATAGGACCAGCAATAGTAGTCTTGATCATTCCATTTTCTTGTATCCAATTAGCATCCTTTAATTCAAGACCAGCTGGCAAGTAGTCAGTTACTTCGATATTTCTTGCTACAAGTTCTCCCTGATTATAAACCGTAATAGCAAAGGTAATATTTTCTCCTTTTGTATAAGAATCTTTTTGATTTTGGATAGTTTTTGTAAGCGCAAGATCATAGATCTTTTTTACTTCTTCATTGATAGGCTGACAAGATGCATTACATCCCTTATTTCCCCATCCTTTTTTTTCGCTGGATCTTTTTGGATCACATTTTTTTCACCCTTATCAGACTGAAGTTTCCCATCACCACACCAATTTGCTCAGTAATAAAAACATTCAGTATGCTTAACCATATCTCCAACTTTTCATCCTCAAAGAGACTTACGATAATTAGTGTGTACTCTCAATACCAATGCTGGAGCATCTGATTTGGTACCATCCTTTACAGACACCAAGTGAATTCCATCATTTGCATCAGATTGAATATATTTATCCGTAAAGTTAGGAGCAAAAATATGATACAAATCTCCAGCTTTAGAAGTAAACCAAAAAAAGCTGAATAAGGACTATTATTTACATATTTGAATAATGGATTTGAAGTCTTCCATTCAGTTGTAGACTGCAATCTATCGATCGTATATGGAGTCTGATTTTCCTTATCAAAGTAAACAAAAGTATCGCTACTGTCATTTACGAATTCATCATAAAGCCCCTTTTTTGACCATCACTCATAAACAGCCCCAGCATCAAAAACACTGAGAACAGCTATTAGATGAAGGCAACTTATTACAAGAGACCTCAGGATAAGGTGCCGCAAAAGAGGTAAGGTTTCCCAAAACCGAACTTACCAATACCGCTAATGCTAATTTTTACTAGTTTCATTTTCTTAATTATCAAATGATAAAATAAGTATTCTATAATCATAATGGATTCTCTTTAGAAATTGGATTATTTCAAGGAATTCCATCTACTTTTTCATGGATTATTTGGAGAGATATCTCCTCCAGTAGGGATATGTCCTTCAACATGATCACCTACATTTATTGAGTTATTCACATCTCCCTTTTTTTCTCCATCATCACCTCACTGAGTTTTTTTGGAGCTTCTCCTCACTGAGTTTTCCCTTTTTTTGATCTTTTTTTCTTTCCTCATCCGAAACTTACCCCAAGACTGAACTGAGACTTATCAATATTTGCCTGTGCGGTAGCCTCTGAAGCATTAAAGGTCATCTTGGTTGGCTGTTGTTCAACTTGTTGAGAATCTTCAATTGTTATACCATCAATCTGAATTCCGATAGATTCATTTTGCACACTCAGCCAAAAAGTACTTGACAATTTGCATATTTAATGTAATGTTTTTTTCTTTCATAAGTCAATAGATTTTCATGACAATAGTTCTTTTATAGACTTTTTCTGAAAGATATCCATCATTTGTCAAAGCATCAGACTTTTCTTCAAATTTTTCCAATGCTCTTTGCAATACTCTTTAACTGTTCGGTCTGTTTATCAAGATTCGCTAACAACCATTCTTTTTGCCTGAGATTGCAGTGTTTCTTCAAGAGGGAATGTCTTATCAAGTACATTTGTCTGCCCATAGGCTGTCATTGACATTCCTCTCGCTTCTCCAGCCTTTCTTTTGTAAAATGCAGTAAATCAAACAAGATTATTCATTGAAACAACTTTAGGATGATCAGAAAGTTGATTTGCCAGAGATATATAGTCAATATTTAATTTACCTCCTGAGAAGTCCTCTAAAAACAGATTTTTTTTATGATTTTTTTACATATTCCTGATTTCTTTGTTTTTGCAAGATTTACTACTGCATTTCTAGAAGATTTCTGACTTTTCAGAAACAGTTGCAAATACGGACTTCAATCTATCCATAATCTGAGTTGCCAACCTAGGATTTGCAAAGACTTTCTTACCATCTTTTTCTACAATCCCTATAGCCGTCTTGAGTCCGTTGTACTCTTTTCAAGAAAGCATTTTTTTATCAACTCCTCAGCTGCTGCAACATATTCTGCCTTCATTGCCTTTTGCATTTTTTTAGGAATCCTTTGAAGCGCTCAAATTGATCCTTCTGTTTATTTAGTCTTATGAGGCTATTGATAGTATTTTTTTGTCAAATAGTGAATTTACTTCATTATTCAAGTCTTCATCGATTATCAAATCAGACTGAACTTCTTTGGTAATTTTTTTCCTTTTTCTTTGGTGATTGAGACATTTCCATCCTTGTCGATCGCAAGACCTGAATCTTTAGTCAGGATTCAAATTTCTTTTCGTTGATGATCTTGAGTTCCTTGGCGAATCTTTCCATCTGGATCAATCCTTATATCATTTTTTTGAGCTATATGCTTAAATATCTCTCCGTTTGTAGCGACATAAAAACCTAATTTTGTTAAAGACTTTGCAAGTCCCTTAATATTGTGATCAAGCTCATAATCTTTCTCTCCCACAAATTCTTTTCAAGTTTTCTGCTCTAAGTGACTGCAGGTTCTGAGATCATTTTTTTCATATCCAATATCAAGCTCTGAAATAGAACCATTAGTTCTTGCTGAAGTCAAGAAACGGTAAGATACTCCTGCTGGAATTATCAAATTTCCATTTTCTGACTTGATATATCCTTTCAAGTTTTCATTGATTTTTTTACCTTAAATCCAGTTTTTCTTCAGAAGAGATTGTGACAAAACAAGATCTCAATTCTGATTTATTTCTAGTTTATCATTTGAATTAAGAACGTTCATTGCTGCAAGCTGATTTCTGATATTATCAAAGTCTTGCTTTTTAACAGATTCTCTAGATACATCCCCCTTCCTGCATCGATACTTTGCTGGAGACGAGCTCTTGACTCTGGAGAATCGCTATGTGAGAGGTTCTTATATTTAGTCAATGTTGCACTAAGTGTAGCTACTGGGAAGAATCCTGCTAGGAACTGTACTCCAAGAGATGCTCCTGTAAATCTCCATCCTTTTGGCAACCCCTGTACGGCATTGTTTTTTTCCAACTCTCTGCATATCGCTGTCCGATAAGTTGAGCCGCCTCTTTTGGATCTAAATTCTCCGCTTTAGTTCTTTCAATCACGGAAGTCAGATTTTCTGCTGCTTTTTTTGATTTCAGCATCTGATGAGGTATTGAAAAGTGTTTTGAGCGTTGCTGTAATATCTGGATAACTACCATCTTCTTTTTTTGTTAGAAGTTTCTCGATAATTGGAGTAATCTCCTTTTTGATATGATCGTATTGTTTTTCGATACCACCGATTTTATCCTTATCAATGCCTGCAGATACCCCCCAAGATGGGATAGCTCCAAGCATAGTTACATTTCCTCCTACAGAGAGAGATTTAAGAGAAGTTGGATCAATATTTCCAAGAACTTTTTGAGCATTAAGATCTTGTTTAACTCCTGCTCTTAGTCCATAAATTGGAATAACTCCAAGTGTTGTTCCAGCATTGATTCCAGCGGAGACATTTCCTGTATCCCACTTAGCAACTTCAGTATTCCATGCAACACTTATTCATGCAAATGGTTGTCCCTCAAGAGATGCTCCTGTTCCTAGAGTAAAGGAAAGTCCTTTCAAAATCTGATTTAATGGAACATTCACTCCAACTCCGAGACCATTGACATTTGCATTTACTCCTGGCTCTCTCATCTTAGAGAGCAGATAACTTGAAAGATTTGCCATCAACGTATCTCTTGCTTGCTGAGAGAGTTCTCTAGTTGCAGGATCGGTATTGATTTTATCTGAGATCTGTTTTTAACTCTTCTGGAGTAAGTTTTTTTGTGCTTCAAGTGTATTTTTTTAAGTGCTTTTTTTCTCCATATCTCATAATATCTACTGCATTTTCTGGTGTATCCATGAGTGCAGATTGCACAAGTCTGGCATGTTTAATATCCGATCTAAGCCAAGCAGCAAAGGAATCTGCTGTAACTGGAACAGCACCATCAAATTTTTCTCCTTTTTTGGTCAAATGACTTACAATATTATTAACAATAGTATCCATAGAGAATCCCTCAGCCTGAGCCATACGAATTGCAAGATCAATTTGATCACCTCTTTTAGTTCCTCTTCCATCGAGATGATTTCTTACTCCATCAAAATTCGTATCCGTTAATAACATAGAAATTTGTTTTTTTCTGGAGGTATTTTTCTGCCCTTCTTTTTCAATAAAATCAACCAAAAACTCTAAAAATTACCTAAATCTGACTTCTGAATTCAGTTTTTTTGTTCTTCTTTGAGATGTTTTTTCCACTCTTTTTTGGTATATGCATCAAATCTATCATTGAGATATTCTTCGGTCATTTTAGAAATCTCAGATCCAGAATATCCTTCATAAAGCCAATTTTGCTGCATATCTTGAATCTCATTTCCATGCTCCTGCATGTAATTATTTTTTTCCATTCGCTTGCCTTTCCATCTTTTGCAAGTTCAAGTCTATATTTCCATTGTTCATCTTCGAGACCTTGCTTTCTTTCCTTTTTGGAAATTGGCTTACTCACATTTTCTTGATAGATTACATCTAAGCTCTTCTCTCCATTGATGATTCCTGATTCAAGAGCATTCATTACACGGTTCCATCTGGCAGTATCTGCATTATCCTTTTTAGACTCTAAGTAAGCCAAATATGCTTGTTGAAGTTTATTAAGCTCTTTTTTTCTGTCCATTGCTCACCGTTTTCTTTTTACAAAAAGTTTAGACCAATCTGGAAGTGAATTCTTTGCATCTGCCTGAGATTTCAAAAATAGTAAATACTCTTTTTCAAAGAGGTGGTATTCCCCACTAAATCAATCAACTTCTTAAAAATCTGATCTGAGTCCTTTTTCAACTTTATTGAATTTTTTTCTTCTACAAGGAAATCTCCATCAAGGATTTTATTCAGATTTTTTTCTTTTCTGTTTTTGAAATGGATTCTTGATTGTTAGATGAGTTAAGTTCAACTGTTTCTTTCTTATGATCAGTAGATTTTTTTCAAGACTAGAATTTTTGGGATTTATTCCTAAAATTTTCAACCTTTGCTGCGTTTTTGCGCCATAACTTGTCCTCTAAAAATTCTCAAGTTCCACCTTAAATGATTGAAGTGCAGTATTTATTTCTCTAATCTTCTCTTCATTCTCTTTAGTTTTTAAACTTTTTGAAAAATCATTTCCAGATTTTTTTCTCTGTTCTGGAGTAAGTTTTTTTCATAGACATCTTTTATCTGTTTCACAGAAAGAGTCGAAAGAATATTAGCTTCATTTTCTTTAAGCTTCTTCCCTAATAAGTTTAACGAATCCTTATCTGAAAGAATCTCCTGCATCTTTTGAACAAGATCTCAAGGCACAGGATTTAATGCTTCTAGATTTTTTTAGAGGGAAAAACTTTCCTTCTTTTTCACCCTCTCCCTCTTTTTTTTGAGGCTTTTTCCCCAATTACAACAACTTCTTCTAATACTCCTCAGTCAAAGTCATTAGTTCCAGGAATCTTTGTCATTTTTTTCTCAAACTGGTTCATAAGCTTCCTTATTAAAATCAAACCTGTCCATCATCTTTACTAATAATAAGTAATAAAAAAATATTTTTTTCGTTTTTAAATTTACTATATTTCTCCTAAAAATCTGATCTAATTCCTGCTCAAGCTGATTTGCATTTGATGCTTCATACTTATTAAGCTGAGCCACTCTCTGCATTGCTTGTTGTATCTTGTATTTATTCTGAGAATTGAGTGTCTGATTGACCAAGCTTTTGAAAAAAAGTTCAAAGAGCTGTTCTATCTGCATATCATTCAACACATTATACCTCAACAATACAGCAAACCCTCTTGCAGGCTCCCAAAGATCCTTTACCTTATCCAACAAGGTTAGAACATAATCTTTCTTTGTCATCATAACATCAAAGAGAATAAAACATCTATAAATCAGTTTTTAAAGTGCCTAAACAATTTAAAAATCTTTATAAACTATTATAATCCAAAGAAATTATTTGTCATTTTTTTATCTATTTTTAAGCTATATTAACCTTTGTCTTTTTCTTTTTTTATGATATAATATTTTATTTTTTTAAAAAAGGAAAAAACTGACCACAAAGTCAGTTTATTTCTTAAACACTAGACAAGTCTTTCTAGTTATTATTTAGTTCTAGTTCAGCCTTTACTTGAGCAAATACAGCTTCAATAGGTTGATTTGCATCAATAGTCACTAATTTTCCACGAGATCTAAGATGTTCAATTACCGGCATTGTTTCTTGCTCAAAGAGATCCAATCTCTTATTTACTGTCTCCATATTTAAATCATCTTCACGCCCCTGAAGATGTGCTCTAATCTTAATTCTCTCGACAGCAAGATTTCTTGGCAGATCAAAATAAACACAAACATAGTCTCTATCATGCATCGCTTGATTAGCTAAGAAATAATCCATCTGCTGCATATTTCTAGGGAATCCATCAATCAAAAATGTTTCATTTGGTTCAAGCAAATGTGAACACAGATTAAACAAATCAAATACCAAACTATTTTTTTACCATCCCCCTTTTTTTCATAGTTTCTTTTTACGTATTGAGAAACCATATTGGTATTAGAATTAAGAGCTCTAAAGATATTTCCTGGCTCCAAATACTTATAACTAGGGAATTCTTTCAAAAGATTTGCCGCTTGGGTACCCTTTTCCAGATCCCTGAATTCCAAAAAAAGAATAATGTCCTTATTTCTTTGCATCGTTATCATACGAAAAAAATAGAATAAAAAAATCAGATTTTATCTTTTTTTATAAGAGCTCTATTACGAATAACAAAAATTCTCCCTAAAAAAAGCCCGTTGAAAAATTCGGGCTTTGTATTTCGGAAAAAAATTATCTCTTTGACCAAGTAGGAGCCTTTCTCGCTTTCTTCAAACCTGGCTTCTTTCTTTCCTTAACTCTAGGATCTCTCTTAAGCAAACCATGTGGTTTCAAAGAAAGTCTAAGTTCAGAATTCCAATCAATCAATGCTCTAGCAAAAAGCAAGCTTAATAGCATCAGACTGTCCTGCAATCCCACCTCCTACAATCTTAATTTCTGCATCAAACTTTGTTGCTACATCATTTCCAAGTGTAGTGAAAGGTGCAAGTGCATTTTGATAAAGGTAAAGATTACCTCCAAAAATAATCAGCAAGAGTATATTCCTTTCCTGTTGCTGTTTTCAATACAAAATTTCCTGCTCCCTTAGCATACAACTTTACAGTTGCAGTAGTTTCCTTTCTTCTTCCTACTGCATAATTATATTCTCTGTTTGCCATTATTTATACAAGTTAAGTGGTTTAAAAATTATCGTACTTTTGTTGTAGTTCCCTTAATAAGCTTCATTCTCTTGATTCTTGCATCTCTAAGCTTATTTTTTTGGAAGCATACCTCTTACTGCATACCATAGAGCTTTTTCCAGGATTCTTTTTAAGCAACTCTCCAAGCGTGATGCTCTTCAAATTTCCTTTATACCCACTATATGAGTAGTAAACCTTATCTGTCAACTTTTTTTTCCTGTAACAGCAATATGTTCTACATTTTCTACGATTACAAAACTTCCTGCATCCCAGAAAGCTGAATAGTAAGACCTGTCTTTTTCCCATCAACTTCTTAGCAATATCTACTGCCAATCTTCCCAAAAGTCTTTCCAGTAGCATCAACACGATACCATCTTCTATTCTTCTCCTGGTCTGTTTGCTTGATCCAGATGGTCTTATTTAAATCCTTTTTTTAGTAAACTCCATTGTTTGTCAATACGATAACTAAAATATCCTCTTCGAGAGGTAAAATCTCAAATACTCTATAAATTATAACTCAGCTGTTAGTTATGCTAACTTAAGCATAATCTTTTGTGAAGCATCACCAACTCTATATCCGAGTTTGAACTCTGTAGTGAATCCAGACTTTCTGTTTTCTTCTTTATATTTTTGGAAGCAATGTTTCAATTACTTTCTTTCCTTCAGCTTCTCCAAACACCACAGATTTTACGAATCTGATAGCCTCTCTTGTTGCATCTTTTTCTTCATATTTTGCTGAAATATTAAGCAATGTAGAAAAAAATTCATCAGTATACATCTTCAATACTTTTGCTCTCTTTGGAGTTGTAGTCAACTTCCCTGCTCTAAGTAGGCTTGAAAGTTGCATTCTCATAAATACTGACTTGCTTTTTGCTCCTGTATTTACTTGTAAGAGCTTGTTATACTTGTGTCTCATTTTAACATATAATAAATGATAAATTTTTCTATTCCTCTCTAACCAATCAACACTTTTCCAATATTTGATAGGGAAGAGGTAATTTCATCAATTGCTTTTTCTTCCAACCCCCTTCATCACAAGGAGTTCTGACTTCTTTTTCTTTTCAAGATCCTCAACATAGAGAATATTATTCTTAATCAATGCATTTCTTGTTCTCTCACTCAATGGAAGAGCATCAATAGGCATTGTTTTTTTACAGATCCACTTTCCTCTACAACATTTTTCTGTCTCTTCAACCAAATCATCATAGTCAACCAAAAACAGATTTATCAATATATACTCCATCAAAGACAAAGAGTTTTGCATAATTTGCTAGGACTTCTCCAGCAAACATCATAATCTCTCTTGCTGAGATTGTATCATATTTTACTTTTTAACTCTATATTAAGAGCATCTTTTGTATTTCCACTAAAAATCTTCAATTACCTCCTCTACATCATATCTTACATAGTCAACGAGAGAAAAGTCATTATCAACAAGAAGAAAACCAACCTCTTCTGATGCTTGCTCTCCACTTCTATCTCTCTGTCTAAGATAATCAAGACTATAATATCCATATCCTTTTTTTCAATTCTAATCTCCATTTCAATTTCTCTAGAACTCTCTGTAATTTCAAAGAGTTCTTCTTCAGGATTGAGCAACTCAACTCCTGTAGGGAACTTAAGATCTGAAGATGTATATTTTCCAATTCCTTTAATCTTCTGACTAACCCACTGAATAGACTCAGTATTTTTCATCTATTTTAAAAGCGAAGCTTCTTAAGATTCAAAAGAATATTTATTACATTTTCTTTTTACTCCAGAGATTACATCGTACTCGTGAGGCACTCATTTGATTTTTTTACACCTGTGATTGCACCTCCGAGATTATAAGCCAAAAATAATTCTTCTCAAGGCATTTCCCAAAGTATGTCAGAAACCTCTTGGGACATATTTTTAGCTCAAACTTTGTAGCTCCATTGTCCAACTGACTAAAAAGTAATCTTTGGAACTCCAATAAATTGTTGTATATTCAACATGGCAATGGAAAGATAATATAAAGTTTTTTTTATTTGGCTTAATTATAATTACTATGCTCTAGCGTAGAATTCGATTACTTTAAGAAGATCTCCCAATGGTTCAACTTCTCCTTTTTGAGGAAGAGCGAGAACTTCTACTGCATATGCGTTTCTATCAACCTTAATCCAAGAAGGGATTTTTGCTGCTGAAGAAGCTGCATTTGCATAAAGTGGAGAATTCTTAAGCTTCTCTTTTACTGTAATCTTATCTCCTGCTTCAACAAAAGTAGAAGGAACATTATGTTTTCTTCCATTAAGAAGGAAGTGCCCATGAACTACCATCTGTCTTGCCTGCATAATTGTATTTGCAAGTCCAGCTCTAAGAATAATTACATCAAGTCTTCTTTCAAGGAATTGAAACAACGCAAAGTCGTGACTAAGTCCTCTATTCTTAGCAAATTTTTGCTGCTGTCTTTTTTTACGATAGTTGCAAATTGTTTTTTTCAGAAAGAAGGTAACTTCTCTTTACAACTTGTTTATTTCTCAAAAGTTTTCCATATTCAGAATTTCTCTGCATATTTGCTCCATGTTGTCCAGGGAGTGCTTTTTCTTTTCTTAAGGTTATACTTTTGAGATCCAAAAAGGTTTACCCTTCTCTTCTACATAGTCTAAATTTTTGCTCCAGTGTATCTCATAATTCACTACGAAAAATAGATAAATAAATCTGATCTTTGACAAAGATTATTTTTTTCAAAAAAAGAGACTAATTTCTCTTTGGTCTCTCACCCTTACATCCTCCAAACTGAATTCCAGTTTCTTCTTTGATATAAGCGATATCTACTACTCCAACTTCATTGATAGCCTTGAAAAACACCTTCTCTAGCCATTCCAATTCCCTTTGAAAAATAATACCAATCTCTTTAAGTCCATACCCCTGTCCATCTTTCAAGATTTGTTTTTGTCAATACTTCTGCAGCATATGGAGTACTTTTCTTTGACCCCTTGTATCCTACCTTACCAGTACCTCCACCAAGGATTTTATTTCCCTGTTGATCGATAAGAGTAATAAGAGTATTATTTGAAGTAGTATGCACATGCAAAAATACCACTTACAATCTTGATATCCTTCTTTTTTTGCCTTTGTAACTGCCATTTTTAAGTAGAAAAACATTAAATAAAAACTATTTCTTCAACACAGGTCTTACCTTAGCTCTTCCAAGCAATTTTTTAGCAGTTCTACCATTTTTTCTTGTAAGCTGCCCTCTCACAGGAAGTCCAAGGTTATGTCTCATACCTCTATAACACTTAATTTCCTTCAATCTCTTAATAGCAGAAGCAACCTCTCTCTTAAGATCATTTTTCCAAAAACATATTTCTTGAGTTCATCAGAAATCATTTTCTGTTCTTCTTCAGAAATTTCCTTTACCTTTTTCATGAAAGGAATATCAAGAGCTCCAAGAATCTTCTTTGATCTTTCTCTACCAATTCCATAAATATTAGTTAATGCAATCCAAATAGACTTTTTCTTCTGGAAGAACATGTCCCATCAATCTAAACATCTCTCAAAAAAATACATAAATAAAAAAACTATCCTTGCTCTAGCCTTATGTCTAGGATTTTTTTCTTACAAGTCACGTACAATCTTCACTTTCTCTTTACAATCTGACAATACATACATCTCTTTTTAAGAGAATTTACAACTTTCATCGCAATCTAATATACTATGTAAATAAGACTCCTAACTCTGAGGAGTTTGGGTTGCTACATTATATCTATAGACAATTCTTCACTGTTTCATATCATATTGATTCACCTCAACCTTTACATGATCTCCCTCAATAACAGAAATATGAGATTGTTTCATTCTTCCTGCCTTATAACAGTTGATCATCATATCAGTATCTTTAAGCTTTACAATATATTTACCTGCAGGCAAAACCTCAATAATTTCACCATCTCGCTCTAGTACTCCAGATTTAGCCATTAAGCGTTAATCTTTTTAACAGTTAAAACAGTTTGAAGCGGTCTAAATCCCTTAAGTCTAGCATATCTATTCTTTCTCTTAAACTTAAGAACCTGTACCTTTTCACCCTTCTGAGTAACTCCTACTTCAAATTCTACAGTCGCACCTTCAATAGTAGGCTTTCCAACTTTTACGTCTTTACCATCCTGACTAAATGCTACGAGCACCTTGTCTGCTACGAATTTTTCAGATTGAGCAACTCCAAGATTATCAACTACAATTTCAGCACCTTCTGAAACAATATACTGATGTCCTTGTAAATCTACTACTGCATACATTCTTTATACAAAATATCAAAATAAATTTACACAATCTTTCCAAGTTGTGCTAGAGTATTGTATTTTCTCTTTGTCTTTCTATAAGCATCTGAAACAATCGCTCTCATTCTCTTATATCTTCTAGAAGAAGGAAAATCGTAACTTACAAATTTTCTATACCATTTAGTTCCATAATGCACTTGCTTCTTAGCTTTATCCAAGATATGTGAAGACCAAAAGCTCCTTTTTTTATAAAAAAAGAGATAATTCTTTCATTAGTATTCAAATCTCCTGTTCTTCGAACGGTAAATCCCATTGATATAAACAATAACAATTAAAAAACAATAGCGACTGCCGAGGACCGGAATCGAACCGGCACGGGAGTTAAGTCCCAAAGGATTTTAAGTCCTTCGTGTCTACCAATTCCACCACCCCGGCAGAACAAAGGGAAGAAGTCTGACTTTTTTTATCTTTCTTCCTCCTTAATATTCTTATTTTTACAATTTCATCATAAATTGCATCAAACACAGTTGGGAATGCAACAGCGATATTAGAGAGAACTTTTCTATCCAACTTAACATTCTTTTGTATTCATAAGGTTTACAAATACAGAATATTTTTCCACCTCTTTCTCTAATTACTGCTGAGAGTCTCTCAATCCACAATCTTCTAAAGTCTCTTTTTCAATCTTCTACTTACATAAGCGTGTTGTCCTTGTTTTTACAAGAGCAAGTCTTACCTGCTTGTAAAGATTTTTTTTCTTCCCAATCTAAACCCCTTAGCTTGGTTAATAAACTTCTTATGTTTTCTTTGTCTTCCAAGACCATTTGTTACTCTTACCATTGTATCAACTATTTATAAGGAAGTAAATTTCTTAGCATTTTTGCAGCAGCTCCTAGAACCTCTTTTTCCATAAGCAAATTTCTTATTTGTCTTTCCTTTATTGGTCAAGAGATGATTATTACAAGATTTTGAAGCTACAACCTTCTTTTGACTTTTGTAATCTTAAACCTTTTTTTGCAGCCCCAGAATGAGACTTCATCTTATTAGCCATCGAATCCACACTATTTACTAAATAAAAATAATACTATATCCATTTGCCTCCTTTTTTTAGGAGTATCATACTGAGACTTCCCAAAAATCAAGTAAAGCATCTTGAATCATTTTTTTAACTTTTTGCACAGCCTTATCTTCATACATTCTCTCACGACCTTTAAGTCTGATAGAAAATTTTACATTATCTCACTCCTGAAGAATCTCTTGTGCTTTTTTTACTTTTTAACTGAAGATCATTGTCCCCAATCGCATAACTAACCTTTAACTCCTTCATATCTTTTTCCTTTTTGAGACTTTCTCCTTTCTTTTTCCTCTTTACCCTTTTTGATACATATACTTTCCATAATCTGTCAATCTTACAGTAGAAAGCATTTTTTTCTGCATCATACACAAGCTGAACAAGATCAAGCCCCTTTTTCAGAAGCCATCTCTAACGCAACTCTTCTAGGAAAAAGTTCCCAAATTATTTTTTTCTCATCATCAATTATCATAATATTTGGAGCCTTAATCTGATCATTTACATAGATCATCTTTGCCTTAAAAATTTGCAGTCATTGTCTTATCTGACCTATTCTGACCTCAAAGCACCTTTTTTTCTGCCCTCAAAAAAATTTTTGATTATTTCCAGCGGGCTTAAAAAGTTTTTTTGCTCCATACAAAATTATAATAACAATAAAGAAATCGCTCCCGGAGGGGTTCGAACCCTCGATTTCCACCGTGAGAGGGTGGCGTCCTAAACCACTAGACCACGAGAGCCAAAATACAAGAATTTAGAAAATACAAAGCAATATTAACAATCAGCACCAAAAGAGCTACTCATTTTCAATATCAGTTTATACCCCCAAGAGACACACAACCTATCCCCACCAGGGATCGAACCTGGATCCACAGCTTAGAAGGCTGTTGTTCTATCCATTGAACTATAGGGACACAAAGTATCACCTGGGGAGAGTAGGATTTGAACCTACGTAGCCGTGAGGCGTCAGATTTACAGTCTGATGCAATTGACCGCTCTGCCATCTCCCCATTAAACAAAATTTGGACTCTAGGGGAGTCGAACCCCTGACCTCCTGCGTGCAAAGCAGGCGCTCTACCAACTAAGCTAAGAGCCCAAAAACTATCTTGCAACAAATCACGAACCAACACTACCAACAGGATTTGAAGCCTTATACATTCCAAACATCACAAACACACCAAACACTACAACAAAGAACCCAATCAAAATAATCATAATTCTCGTTCCTCCAAGATTTCTCTCTGCTCGTGCATTTCTACCAAAGATACCCACAAGCTGAGTAGCGTAGTAACAAAGCGAAAGCCCCACACCACATAATAACAATCCGAGAAGAATATTTGTAAACATCTGTACCTTACAATGTAGTGTAAATAGCGGATAACGGGACTCGAACCCGTACAAACAGAGCTGAAGTCTGCTATGCTACACCAACTACATCATATCCGCAGATCTGTCTGTCTATGATGACGATGACAATATATATGGAAATAAAAAAATAAAAAAATCAAGAGATTTTTTTAGTTATTTTATCACTTTTTTTATAAAAAAATTGGTTGTTTTTAAATCTCGCATTGGCTCTAGAACCTGGTTTTTAAAAAAAGAAAAAAAGTCTGACTTTTTCCTTTTGATCACTTTATTTTTGCCAGACAAAGAAAAAAAGTGGTCGTGAATTTAATCAGTCTTTAAGCCTTTTTTTACTTATCTTTTCAAGAAAGCATATGTTTTTAGAACATATATATGGTATTAAAATTTTATACAAGCACTTCCAACACAACAAGCAAAAATTTTAAACCCTAAATTACCGTCGTATCTCGAGGCCTTCGTTGCGTATAAAGGAGTTTTTGCCTCATTGTCCTGAAGCTTAGCATTGCCAAAGAGATTGGCAAAAAAAGTTGTATTTATTTTTTTCATAATATTAGATTCCTGCGCCATCTGTCTAAAAAAAGATGAGCATTATTAAGATAGAGATTATGACACTCTGCAAAGTCCTCAAACGGATTTGACATCCCATAGCCAGAACAAAAATCCTTTTTCTGGGCGATACTTTTTTTCTAATAGACTCCGAATTTCGAGAGAAGCGATAATATTCAAGCGATGGATCATCAACTGCAAATTTAGGCTTACCAAATTCTGTGAAGTCTGGATTTTTTTATTTTTTTGAGATCATTGAAGTGATCCAAGATCGACAATATGTCAAAATTCATGAGTAAGCACCCTCGATATTCAGACTTTTTCTCCCATAGAGTCGAGATTGATTGTAATTCTGGAAGCCGTAGCTCCTCAGCGCCTCTTACCCTTTTGCGAATTTATGATAAAGGTTTTTAGTGCTGACTCGACAGGGATTCCAAACTTTTTATTTTGATCAAGAAACGAAAGAATCGTAAAGTACTGCGTTGTATATTCAAACTTGTCTAAGTCAGACAAATCTCCAGAATAAGTAATCTTTTGACAATAGGGAAGGTTTTTTTGCTGACAGAGATAAGAGAGAAAGTAAACAGGATCTACAGGACTACCATGCTCCTGCTCCTGTAAAGAACGATCTAATTCCTGATCCTGAGATAAATAATCTACCTGCAAAAAGCGATACCGGCTTTTCTCCAACTCGATTTCGAAAAGAAAACAACAAAAAGAAAAACAAGGTTGTTCCAAGCAACTTCCAGAAGTCTCGTTTATCAAAAACTAGCGAAGATTTTCTCTACCATATCGTACTATATCATTAAAAAAATAAGATCCTGTTGGGCTCCTTTAGAATTATACACGATAAGCTGGGAAATTGCAAGTTTTTGAGCAAAAAGTTGGAGAAGGAAATTATACCCTCAGATAATAACTTTTGCTCCCTGTGTCTTTGCCTTAAAGAGATTCTTACCACTTCATCAAGTAATATTCTCTACCAAGAGAAGATACTTCTGATCTAACCCTTTATGAATCATTTCTTCAAATAGCTCTCTTGACTGATCCTTCTGTACAGAAAGGATAAAAGATTAATGCATTTGGTATTTTTTTGTAGTATCAAAAATCTTCAAGAAATTTTTAATACAGAAGGTGTCTTACTTAAATGCATAAGTTTATCGGTGGTGGAATCAGAGTTCTGCATTTGTTCTTCTTCTCATTCGATTTTTTTGAGTTTGCTGACCACGAACCTCAATAAGAGCTGGCAAATTGAGATCATAATTTGAAAGGAAAAAGCGTCTTGTGTTGTCAAAAAAACTTTCCGAAAAATTCAGCTCGCGTAGTAAATTTTACCTCCTCAGAATAAAGGAAATAAAAAAATCTGATCTCGAATACATCTTCTTTTCTACTACACATATTGATTCAAAAAAATCTTAAACATATGATCGATCTGCTTTCGCAAAGTCTGCATTTCTGCCTCATCAAGAACCTGAGAAAGTGAAGATTTAAACTCAGAAAATCTCTCCAGAAGCTTATTGGTCTGATAAAATGCAACATTATCCTTGATCGGATCAAGAGTCATCGTCGTAGCATCAGTATGCGTAAAAGATTTTTTTAGTTTCCTGTCCTAAAATTCCTGCAAAAACCGTAAAAAATTCGATAAATGAGGTTAAAATTCAGACTTCTTCTTTAGTTTTGTCACTATATTCGAGAGCGAGATGATACTTATAAGCAAGCATATCAAGAAAATTGAGCGTATAATTGAGATCATAAGAGCGCGAAAGATAAGTATTGAAGCTCTTGTACCGCCAAGAAGAATCAAAAAAAGAAAAATTGAATAATCTTGATACCTTCCTTGTTCAATAAGAGAAAACAGTCCTCCATGTGTAGTCAAAACAATCGGATAATTAACAGTCTTTCTCTGATCCTTGAGTGCAGTATAGATTTCATAATCTTCCTTTGAATTGAGGTCAAGCACCCCAAGCCCCTGCTCTAAATGTGAAAAAGTATTTCAAAAGAAAAAAACAAGCTCTGCTTCAGAATATTTTCCTTTTTTTGCAAAACGATCAAGCGCCTCTGTACTAAGTGTCTGTTCTTCTTTGGCAAATCAAAGATTCTTGATTCATAGATCAGTGAGGAGATTTTTTTGCGATATCAAGCTTTTGCTTTGGTTGAAAATGCAAGAATAATGTTTTTTTTGACTTGCAAGTGAAGAAAGAAGATCTTTAAAAATCAACATCTCTAATTTGATAAGATTTTTCTGTCACGATATTTAGCAAGATCAAAAAGGATACTTTCCAGAGATCATCTGAGTGTGGGGGGTAATTTTTTTGAGTTCTGGGAGAAAAAAAGACAATAAAGTCTGATTTTTTTACCACTTTTTTTGAATTAACTGTGCTAGTCTTCACTCACTCTGAGAGATAAAATGCTCAAGAATAGGATATTTAGCAATCAAAATCTGAATCTTGTCTAGCAAATAGCAAAACAAAGCCAATGACAACTTAGCATCTACAAAAGCGTCATGAAAAATTTAGTTCTCCACTAAATTTTTAGCGAAGCAAGAAACTTTTGAAAAATCTGGCTTAGATTGGAGCTGGGCAATCAGAATCTCTTGAGCATAACTCGGCACATAGTGCAACAAAGATTGAGAAAGCTTAAAGGAATCAATTGCATCAGCAAATGTTAATGAAGGGAAAAAAACTTTTTGTAAAAAAATGAAGATCAAAAGGCAATATTATGTCAAACAATAATCGTATTTGGTCAAAAAAAATGCTGAATTTCAGGCTCAACTTCTGCTGGAGTAGGCGCATCTTGCAATGAATCTGCAGAAAGACCTGTAATAAAGCCAACAACCGTCTTAAGTTCTTTGGTTGGTTTAGAAGGGCGTAGAAGTGACTGATATCCTGCAATAAAGTTCCCTTCTGTATCACACTCTAAAATCCCAATCTGAATAGGCTCATCACTTTTGCAAGTCCAGACCAGTCGTTTCAAAAATCAAGTGCAATATAGCGATAGTTTGGACTAAGCATAGATAATAAAAAAAGAAAAAAATAAAGCTGACTTTCATCATAGGTTCATATATACTTTTCCTCAAAAAAAAAGCAAATAAAAAAACTCGCTACCATAAAGTAGCGAGCATATTTTTTTGTAGACTAAGATCCAACAACCGTTCCAATAATCCAGAAAAGCATTGAAACCAGCAACCATGAAACTGCGATAAACACAAGTCCAATACCTGCATTTTTTTCAAAAATTTTCAATCCTTCTCCAAACTTCTTGTCATCTCCTGCTGCGGTAACCATATTGAAACCTCCCCAAAGCAAAAAGCACAAAAAGTGATCAAACCAAGAAGTCCAAGCACCCAGTTAATGGCATTTCTTACTACTGTCATAAGACCTTCTCCACCATCTTGACCAGTTCCCTTAACTCCCTTAATTCCGTCTGAAACACCTGCATTAAGACCAAATCCTCCAGCAGCAGTAGAGAGGCTTCCTTGCGCAGCATTACCTTGAGCACTTACAAATGCCAAGCTAGAAGAAGTAATAAGTCCAATTCCTATCATAAAAGGTAGCAATTTTTTTGATCATTTTTCTTTAATAAAAAGAATAAAAGTTTTTTTGTATTGAGGAGGATCAAACTCCTTTATCACTTTTATTTTATTCTTTTTTAAAACTTTTGCAAATTTTTAAAGAGTTTTTTTGTATCTTGTCTTGAAAAGTGATGTCAAATAGTTATGAAAGAAGATGTTTTTATTTTTGAGACGGAAAAAGAAATGGGAAAAAAACGGATTACTCTGGTACTTATTGATCTATATTTTTCGTAATTCAGATGGGAATTGTATGATATCTCTGGTCTGATGCAAGCTTTTATGTTTTGGCTGGTGTAAATGGAATTGCTTTGGCAGTTGGAGCTTGGAGTTTTTGTAAAGAAAAATCAAAAGATAATCATCCTGAGACTCAAGGGAAAACCATGTTGGAATCCCCTAAGGAAGAAATCATTAATGACAAAAAAGCTGAAGACACCGCAGAAAAACGAGGAGGAACAAGAAAAAAATCTGACTTCTTTGTTCGCAATGAACCAGAACACAAAGATGAGAAATACTCTCTGTCTGAGGAAGATATTGAAGTTCCTACCCGTGAACAAACGCCACACAATATTGAACAAGTGAGAGTTAGATTTAACAAAGTTAAGTCTAAACCCCAACCAACTCATCAAGAATGAGGACTTGCTCGTTTTATTACCTTTTTGTGTGCAATTATAGGACGAGGAGGAGTTATGCTTCTTATGTGGAAAGAATTTGATTTTATCGCAATGGCAATTGCTTCATTTACAATGGGAGGATTTGTACTTATTGTATATAAAGCAATGAATATTTGGAAGAAAAAAACATATTTTTCTAATCTTTATTTTTCTCTTCTTTGTCGCTGTCTTTGCAGGAAGCCTTCTAGGAATCTTTACTGAAGAAAGCAATAGTACAAAAAAATCCTGATTAAAGATCAGATTTCAACTTTTTTTTGCAGGACTTAATGGAGAAGTAGTTGAAACATCTAGTACTGAAGAAGGTAGTGGTTATGAATATCAACTGACAGGGACGCTTCTCACAGGAGAGCTTACAACAGGAGAAGAATCTTCAGAAGCTCTTTTGAGTGGAAATCTCATCTCAACACAAACTCTCAATACAGGGAATAATGAAACAGGGAATACTCAAAAAAATTCAAAATACCGAACAAATAGTAACTTGAACAGCTCAAGCATCAACAACGAAATCTACGACAAATATTCAAACATCCAGTCAACAAATAACACAACCTACACCAACCACAAAAGTACAAACCGTAGAAGAGAAAAAAACTGATGCAAATGGTCAAGTTTCTTATCTCTCTGCGATAAAACATTTGATTGCAACCTATAATATTCCTCTTTCAAAATCAAAGTCTAGCAAATTTACCTATGTTGATACAACAAGTCCAGACTATCCTTATATGAAAACAGCTCTTGAAAAAAAGGATGATTGGAACTGCTGTTAACCCAAATGACATAATCAGTTGTGATGTCTATATGGTATTTAAGGGACTTGCACTCAACTGGGCTATTGAAAAAGACCTCAAATTTAAAAAAACGACTATCGAAATGTTGCTGAAAAATAAAGGTCTCCTCAATGGATGTGTAAAAGGAGCAAAAACTTACTGCAGCAAACTTATAAGAACAAATTTAAAAAAATCTGAATATCACTTGGTTTCCCGTATGAATTCAGATTTTTTTGTTTTTGATTAGAAATTTTTAATATTATGACGCTCTTTGAATAACGTACTTTTTCTTTATTATTGACTAAATCATCTTTGGAAGATGGAGCATTGTCAGAATCAAAGAAAAACCTTATAAAGTTTTTTTCCATCTATTATTTTTGATCAAGGTATTCATAAAATGACTTCTCATCTGTAACTCTTTCAACTCCTGAGAAATCATAAGAAGGCAATGCTAATACTTTTTGGTATTCCTTATCACTAAAAAAATTGATAACAAATCTCATTCAACATCAGAAAAAGTAAAAACTTCCTCTTAATTGTATTTAGTTTATTTATATAGTTATCTATTCTTTTTTTGCAGGGAGATCGGTCTGAGTAAGAATACGAGACAAGCTTTCTTTATCAGCTTTTTGTTATCGTCTCATCCGTATCAAACCCAAAAAGTTTTAGCAAGCGTACTTGACTGCTCGATCTCTTTTTCTTGTAAATTCTCCAGTAATTGCATCAAGCTTACTATTAAGCAAGTTTTCTTTCAAGAAAGCTCATGCTCCAACGTTAATATTTGTTCAAGGAACTGGTATAATAGGCGTTGTTTCAATAACTCCCTCTGCCATCTTTGAAACATTTTTTGTAAAGGTGTCAATACCCTTAATTCATGTCTCTTGAGTAATAGCTAGGTGTACTAGTTTCCACATCAAAAACAAAGTAATTGCCCCCAGCAAAAGATCATAGATTCTCATTGTTCCTCATTCCATAGAAACATTAACCAAATTATTATCAAACCTAAGTTGAGAGTCTGTAATCTGAATAGGACTTTCATTATTAGTCATATTAAACTTCAATGCCCAATTTAAGATTACAAGCATAATCATCATTAGACCGATAAACATTGCATAATATACCGGCTGAAAGCAAAGCTTTATCATCTTCCCGATATCTCGGAAAATATCATCTGTTAAATGCTTTTTAGGCTTTACTAAATAATTCAAAAGAACAACGATTGGACTAATTGCAATAAATATCCATAAGTATACCCCCCTAGCTACTAAAATAACCATCAACACCAACAAAGACAGAGTATACAAGATCATCATTCCAGAATGCAAAAACAATCTGAAAAAAATCTGCTTAAAAATCTTTTTTTCAAACTCAGAAACTCACTGAACTTTAGAATAATCTGAAAGCTGAGCTGTTTTAAATATTTCAAAACCAATAAACATCAAAGGTCAAGAAAGAGAATCCTGAGATGGCAAAAGACCATCAAAAAGCTGCTCTTTTGTTAATCCCCCCCCCTCTCTCATCTCAACGGTAATTAGTCCTGCCTCTGAAGCATTTTTAAGCTTACTTCATCAAGCATCTGCCATAAATCTTATAACTTCTTTTTGTCCCTTACAAAGCACATTCCCTTGTGGTTGAGCATTATCTACAGTAATTTTATCTGGACAAGATGAATCTATTACTGTACTCAATGCTTGGGAGAAGACAGCATCAGAACCGATTACCTGCGATGGGAACGAAGAGACTAACGCAAATAAAAACCGTCGAGATGTCAATAATGACCATAATCGCAAATCGGCTTAATTGAATAGCAACTCCCGTCTTGAGTAAGTCTTTTATAATACCCATTGGCGTCTTTGTTTCTGATGGATTGATTACATACTTAAGAATCTCATAAAGAAATATAAATCCCAAACCAAAATTAGCAATATTTCTTGTAATCTGCCAAATTTTCCACAAAAATCCATCAAAATATATTGCCTCTCCATAAACAAACGAATTGGTCATTAGTCTTCCTACGATATTTGCAATAACGATCCAAAAACCAAGAAAAAAAGATCTGAAAGCACGCGAAGCATTGTTGCAAAGTCTAACACTCCAGAAGATGACTTTTGCTATATCAGCTGCAAAAAAACATCAGAGACAAGAAAAAAACCCCACACAAACTCAAAGAGATTGTAGTTAGAATCAGATTTTTTTGATGTTTTTTTATCTTCATCTCTGAACATTAGAAATAAAAATTTATGTTTGTGCTGTATTGTGATGCTGTGACTCCTGAGCCTTTCGGGAGGTATACTCTGAGGCTGCAGTCCCACCGACAGCAGTCATAATAGTATCCCATGTATTTTTTTGTCTACATTAAACTCTTTAAGGGTTGTTTGAATACTATCTCGTTTCATATCACTATTCTTCAGATACGGTACAAGAATTTTTGTATTAATCGTTGGAAGTTGATCTACAAAATCCTTATTAGCAACTGAATAAAGAACCTTTAAACTCTCTTTTTACCTCTTCTGCATTCTCCTTCTTAGCTAAAGACTCTTTATCTATAAGCTTTTGGTAATATCCTATATTCCCAGAAATTAGGTATGAGCTAGCATTTCTCTTTCTTGATTCATTTTTATCTCCAAGCAAAAAAATTCGGTATCAGCCATTCTTTGTTTTGTAAATTCTCCGATCTGCTTTTTCTAACATTTTATTTGGAGTATTTACCATCGCAGAAAGTCAGACTTTTGTTCATTTAACAGGAATAATCGGCATAGTTTTAAGATAATCTTCTCCCAATTGCTGAATTTTTGCTCACCACTCCTTACCAAATGAAGTTTGTTTAATTGCCCAAAAAAAGTAAAAACCCATGAAATGGCAATACCAAACAAGCCAATCAATAGGGAATATAAATCTATAACCACAGAGCTAAAAAGTAATCTTGATGAATCCCATGAGGTCACAGGTATATTTATCATCCCCATCTCCACATTTCATACCAGTGAGCGAAGTGATTCCTTGTTTTGCAGCAAGCTTTTCAGCTTCCGTCTGTCCTGGATGAATTGAAGTCTTAAGAATCGTCATAAACATAAGTGACATACTAAGTGCAAATCCTATAAACACAGGCGCCAATAACAGACTTCTTAACTTATCAAGATCAAAGATATCAAGACTTTTTACAAGTCCTCAGAATAGATCTCAAAAAAACTTCATCAGCACAATTAGTGGAGAAAGAGCAATAGCTAACCATAGTTGAAAGATTCTCCAAAATAACACAACAACAATCATTAGTAGTGGCAAAAAGAGCATTATTAAGAATACAACATCTAGGCTGGCAGACATTAGCTGCTGTTTTAGACTTAAAGCATCATTGATATGAGCAAAAGATATCATATTACCATATAAAGCCATAAAAGGCCCTGTCCATCATGTTGCCCTCTGAGTAAGCTCAGAAAGCGAAACTCCTCCCTTATCATAGAGACAATAATACTTTTTTTCTCATACTCCAGAAGTCAATCAAGATCCAGAGCTTCATTGAATAGGAGTATTTGGTACTGGACCAATATATCATGCACATCCTGCATTTGTAGCACTTTGCTGCTGAGAAAATGCTGTTGTTAAATTTAAAATCTGAAATGATCAACTCATCTGAGAGAGTATAGAATCACCACTAGTACCCTTTAAAGCAGATACTTTTAATGCCTGTGCCTTAGTTCGAGCTTCTGCAGTCTGCTCATTATTTCGTTCATTATATGAATAAACTGATCCATTATAGAAACAATATCCTGGAAGCATTTTTTTTCCTGTTTATTTCAGTTTCCCAAAGAAAGGAATTCTCTCCCCAAAATAATCATTTGTTCTTTTCCATTAATTTTTACTGACTCTAACTTACACGGAGCTACATTATTCTGAACACCTGAAAGAGTTACATAATAACTCAAAGCCCTATCATCTTGAGTTCATTTCCCTCAACTGATCCTAGATTAGACAAAAACACTGACTCCTACTACCTTTGTATCCATTTTTTTGCGTCGGTCTGAGAAAGTAGGGTGGTAGGCAATGCACCTACAGTATAAGTAAGAACTGAAGAAATATCCACGGCTACCATCATAATAAACCAACTTAATTGTACCAAAAACACCAGCGGTTAACACTTTTTTTATCAGTTCTCCAGGAGTTTTTGATTTTGCCATCTTTCTTTCTGGATCTATAACATAATAGAGAATCTCATAAAGAAAAATAAACGCCAAAACAAAATTTGCGAGATTTTTAACAATTGTCCAAACCTTCCAAAGTGGTGCATCCAAATTAAGATAAGCCCCGTAGACAAGATTATTATCCATAGCAAGGCCAGCCAAAAGCTACTAGAGGCCAAAGCAATAAATATACTCACTGTGAAAGGAAGCGAAAAACTTGCCATCGTTTCTGATATAAGCTCATTCTCTGTATCTGCTTGAGTTTTTATTTCTTGAGATGAGGAATATCCATCAGCCGTTGCTAAAGCAGGAATATGTGGGAAAAACAAGGAAAGAAGCTCCTACTAGCAAAAAAATCCCTTTAGAACATGTTTTTTTTAAGTCTGTATATCCCTAACAAGAGGTCCTTTTCATCGTTGCAACATAGGCAATATCAAAGATAAAAATACTTACCTCTAAGTATAGTCAGATTTTTTTCTTTTTTTCTAATTTTTTTAAAAATAATTCAGCGACATATTTCCTTGACTTCTTATTCAAACAATACATAGTCTTTTTTTAAAAAAATATTTTTTTCTTTTTAAAAAAATAAAAAAATCAGACCTTAAATCTGATTTATTACTACTCTCTTGGTTTTGAAAAATAAAAAAACCGAGACTTGAGACTTTAAATTATATTTTTTTGCTTAATTGCAGAAAGTCATTGCTGAATAGTATCAACCCCCTTGGTATTTGGCAAGAGCACTCCACTATTCTGTCACTCAGATTCTACAAGAAATAATCCTCGCTCTTTCATAGAAAGCTTAACCAAAGTATTTGGATCATTCTGCAACTGAAGTTGATCAACAATATCAAAAAAATCAGACTTTTTGATCTGGTTTTTCTCTTTTTTTAAGATCCCGTGATAAAAAAACTTTCAATCAACTGCTCAATTGATCTATCTGTTTTCATAACACCATTTGATGTTATAAGTTTTCCATTTTTCATCAAAAAGCTGAGACAAAAAAAGTCACACTTTGGAGGTAAGCGGAAGTATTTGTGCTATTTGTATTTTGATTTTCTCGATCACAATTTTTGCTGACCAAATAAAACATTCTGAGTATACAAAAATACGATAAAAAAGCAAGATCAGAAGAAAGGGTATTATTACGAATTACGTAACAACACCCTTTTTTGCGAGATTAAAGGCTTTTTTTCTTATATTCTCGGCAAGAGTAAGGATATGAACAACCCTTACTTTCTGAATACTGGGAGGAACTAACACATTCCCATTGTTCTAGCTCCCCTTCTGGGAAAAATACTATCTGAATCTTTAATCATACCGTCAACCTGACAGTCAACCTGTGTGATATAGAGACGATCGATAGAGGCTGAAACTGCATTATAGAGTAACATATCTCCAACAAAGAAAAAGTCCCGATCTTGATTAAAGAGGTTATCTACAGCAGGATAAACAGCAGCATTTCCGAATTTCTCTGGAAGTATAACCACCTCTGCAATCTCTTTAGGGATTTGACTCCCTCAACATACTATAAGTCTTAGCATCCAAGACAAGGACCCTTCCCCTATTATTAGATCGCAAAGTTTTGAGATCTTCAGGGAAATACGCGTTGAGGGCACCTTGAGTCATAATGTGCCATTGCGCATCTATAAAGCAGATGAAACTTGACATTCCTTGTTCCATATTCTTTTTCATTGATAGGTTATTTTATTGACATTTTGTTTTCTAGATATACTATATCTTTTTCCTCAAAAAACAAGAAAAAAAGACTAAATTTCTAGCCTTTTTTTCACTTGAGATTCTTAGAATCTTACTTATATTTTTTTCCTTAAGCTTTGCAATTTTTTTCAGCCTTTTCAGCTGCTTTTTTTTGCCTCTCTTTCAGCTCTAAGTTCTTCTTTTTGTCTTTTTCTACAACAACTTCTTGAGTAGATTCAGTTTTTTTCTTCTACCTTTTTCTGTAGAAGCTTCAGCCTTAACTACAACAGTTACTTCTTTTTTTCATATCCTTGTACATAAAAGGAACCACAAAAAGAACCAACTTCGTTAATCTTCTTTTTAAGCTTGAACAAGTGAGAATCTACTTCAATACCGTATGCTTCCTTGATTGCTTCAGCAATATCGGATTCATTTACTTTAGCATACAAAACTCTATCCTTATTTGCTTTTTCTTGTAAGTTCTACTCCACCATTTTCTGCCATCTTAGCAAAAAAAGTTCATCAAGAGATGCAGCCTTCTTTTGTTCTAGCTACGATAGCTGCCTGCATTTTTTTGTTCATACTTATTTTTTTATTTGCCTTATCTGCAAGAACTGCGATATTTTTGAGGCAAAAAGTACATTTCTAGCAAAAAATAGGCTTTTACTGCAACGATTTCGTATTTTTTTCACCTAGATGCTTATCATCCTGAAGCAAAATTACTTCAATGTTTCTGTTCTTAATCATTCTTCTTGGCATCGTACAACACAGATTTATATAAGTAAAATATCTGTATTTTTTTTAAATTTCCCTGAAATCTAAAAAAACTAATTCTTGGTCACTTATACTGATTTGCCAAAAAAATTGCAATGATTTTTTTGAAGTTTTTTTCCTCTAAAGAAAAAAACTCTACTACTCCACACTTTTTACCTTTCTGAAATAACAATTCTAAACTAATATTTCTCATATTTACACTTCCCCTTTAAAAATATCTTCCCCATATCTTGACATTTTTTTCATTTTATACTTAAAAATATAAAAATATTTATTCTTCATAAAAAAATGATACAAAAAAACTCCTCATCTTAAGTGCATCACTGATCATACTTAATTTCAGCTTCTCAAATGCAGAATCTCCTCTACCTGATAATATTCTAGAAATACAACCCCTTATCGAACAAAGCTTGGATCTAAAAAAACTACCCTCTTGGAAGGAACCTCCCTTATTCCTCTCTTGACAAGGTTTTTTTAATAAATATTGCTCTGTCAAAAAGTATTAAAGAAGGACTCGCTGAAAGCGAACAAAAAAATACTCACTAATAAAAGATGAATTAAGCACCAACTCTCAAGCAAGATTACTCTTTTTTTCAAAAAGATATAAAAAGATTATTCTTGATATTAAGACTGAAGAAAGTGAAATGTTTTGTAAACAAAAAGGTTATGGGATATTCTCTCCTTAAGAAAAATTCAACACGAGAAAAATACACAATACTACAAAAAAATCAATAAACAACCACTCTCTACTAAGGCAAACCAAAAATACAAAAACATCACAAATCAAATCAACCATTAATCAAGTAACTTCTCCATCCCTGCCTTCTACCGATGTGTCCAAAGAAAAAAAGGTTGAAACCTGACTAATTTGACCCAGAGAATTAACATTTGATCACGATAAAGAACCTTTAAAATCCCCCTCTGAAATAAAGCTTGGTGAAAATATTGAACAATCAATATACAAAACACTAGACCTTCTTCTCTCAAAAACAGCTTTTAAATTGAGATGAAATTAAGCTCTTTAATCAAAAAAATTAAAAATCCACTATACGAGAAAATGCCAACCTCTACGTGGGAACTTCCAACTTATCAATAATGATGATTGAAGTCGTAGCCCAAAGGGGATCGAGCTCTTAGTCAGTCTTTGCAAACCTCTTCCAGAGGTCAAGTCTCTAGAAAGACAACTACAACACATCCTTACCCATGAATTAGGACACTATATTTACTTTTTTAGAGACAAAACTACAGAAAAGTTTAATACCATCTGCCGAAACGACAAGCAAAACACCTGCACTAAACGTGACTTTTATAGCAACTATTCTCAAGAAAACAAAGAAGAGGATTATGCTGAGAGTTTTGCCTTTTGGGTTAGTCAACTAGATAATAAAAAAATAGCGAAAAAGGAACACGGCTCAGCCCAAAGTCAATGAATTATGCAAAAAGAACAATACTTCAATACCCTCTATAAACATCTCAACAATTAAACATCCTCAATAGGATGTTTTTTTATCTCTCTAAAAAGCCCCACTCTTTATTAAGAGCTTGATTTTAAGAAAAGATTGAATATAAATAAGTTTCTACAAAAAACTGTGATAAAAATCAGTATTCTATTCCTGATTTCACAAAATCCGCCACAAGTATATAATGAAAATAAAAATTTACTCTTTTTTTTATAGCCTACTATGCGAGACGCACATACTCATCTTAACCATCCAGAACTTTTTTCTAATCGAGAAGAATATTTAGAAAGTTTTGCACAAGCATGAGGTTTTTGACTGGTAAATATTTGAGCAAACGCAGAATACAATGAAAAATGCCTTAACGATTGCAAAACAAGCAAAAATCTAAATTTGCTAAGCTACGGATCAAGGCAAGCATTGGGATCCATCCTTGTGACGTAAGAAACACTAGTCAAGATACACAGACAGAGTATCTAAAAGCTTCAAAAAGCAACTTTTTAGAAAACAAAGAACATGTTGTAGCAATTGGAGAGTGTGGAATTGACCTCTACTATCCTGAAGTCAGTTCCTATCTTGCACTACAGCAAGAGATTTTTAAAAATGCAATGTGATCTTGCCAGAGAAAAATCAACTCCCGATTGTTATCCACTCAAGAGATGCTTTTTCAAGAAACCTTTGATATCTTAAAAAAACTATTCTGATCTTAAAATTTACTTTCACTGTTGGAGCTATAATAAAGAGGAACTTGAAATACTCTTATCAACCTTTCCAAAGATTTGGATTGGATACAACGGAATTTTAACCTATCCAAAATCTCATGAGAATAGAGAATGTCTCTTAGCAACCCCTCTGAGTAAGATTGTACTTGAAACAGACGCTCCTTATCTAGCACCACAAGGCTTTCGTGGAAAGATAAATCACCCTGAATTAATCAAAGTTGTGGGAAAAATATGCTAGCGAAATACTAAGGCTAAAGGAAGATAGTTTACGAAAAACAGATTGGGGAGAATACAAAAGATCTTTATATCAACTAAAAAATCTGACTCAGATATTGAGTCAGACTTTTATTTTTTATTTTCAAGAAGTTGTGTTTTCAAAGCTTTACTATTGAGAAAGATAAGCAAATCAATATCTCCTGCATCTCGCTCCCTATCAAAGGTTTGCAATTTAGAAGAAGAATGAAACGGCATAATATATCTTCCATGCAATTTCCCATATTCCTTATTGAAAAGCTCAAGAAAAATAAGGATTTTTAATAATTGGAGAGACCAAAAAAAGATCTTGTTGAGTAAGTTGAAGGTCTTGAAGCCACTTGCAGAGTTGCTGCGTATAAAAATGCTGTCGTCTCCAGGATTAAACTTTTAGCTAACGGATTAGCCTCAATCTCTGACTGTGATTTATATCGATATTTAACAATCTGATTTTCTCTATACATTTGCATTAAAAAGGAAACTCCAAGATTAATTGACTCAATCCTTTTTATAAAAAAACCATCTTGTACTTGGATAATTTTACAAACTGATTCTTTAATATAGAGCAGATAAAAGTTATCTCTTTCCAACCTTCTTTTAAGAAAGGAAATTGTTTTGAAAGACTCAGGGAAAATATGAAGATTCTTATGCTCAAAAATATCTCCATATCTATGATTGAAATCTAATAGAGTATTTCTATTAAGATAAATCAAACAAAGACGGAAAAAAATCTGTCCCTTTGCTCAGATCAAAAAAACTTTTTGAGGCTGTCCCTGAACATAAATATTATCAACTGTCGTAAAAAGGAGCTCCTCTTTTGTGATTGTTTTAAGATAATTTATCCTCTCCTGAAGGATCGTATTGTAATCATCAATAGTAAAGGGCTCTTCTTTCTCTCTGTAGACATCAAATCTAAAAAAATGAAACCTACTATCGTCAAGCAAAAAAATAATGATCATAATCTTGAAGGTCCAAAGATTGATTGATAGAACCATTCAAATCTTGATAATTGCAATATTGCTGTACCCCTAGCTGAGGATTATACTTGAAAACCTGCATCTTGGGATGCCTGAGGTCCAATTCTTCTTGCCAGAGATAAAACATAATCTACAAATAAGGATAAAAAAAGTGAAAAAGTCTGAATTCAACCTTCTTTTATTTTTTTGATAAGAGGGTTAGTAATTTTTTTAATGCTGAGATTCTTTCTTCAATACTTGGATGTGTCTGAAAAAAAGCCCTGAAATAGTATCAAGAGGATTTTCAATAAACATTGCAGCCATTTTCTCATTTTTTTTAAGGGAATCAAGGAGTCTTCAGAAATTTTTTTTGTAATGCTGAAATCATAGCTTGATTATCTTTAGTAAGTTCTACAGCACCAGCATCAGCTAAAAAAATTCTCTCTTTCTGGAAATTGCAAACCTAATCAATGGATAAAACAAATAACCAAGTACTATTAACACTAATCAAGTCAAAGGAAGAATACTCTTCCCCTTTTTCATTTCATTTTTCCACGTCCTATTCTAATAAGAATTTCTCCGATCATGCTAATTCCTCAGATATAGATGACCATTACAAACATCAATAGGGAATCTTTATTGATAATATGTGTCAATTCATGAGCCGCTACTGCTTCAATCTCATTCCTATTAAGTTTTTTTCCAACACCCCTCTTGTAAAGACTATTCGAGAATTTGAAGGTTTCCATCCCAGAGCGAATGCATTCATTCAGTAATGATCAATAATTCAAATTTTTGGGAACGGCCAATCCACGAGAGATACAGAGATTCTCTACAATATTATAAATCTCAGGATTTTCTTGTCTCGTAATAGGTCTTGCTCCAGAAAATGCAAAGATCAATTCTTTTTGGAATGAAAAAGCAATCAAGACCCACAATATAAGGACAGGACACAAAAATAATAAGGACTTTTTTTCTGTATATTCTACTGCATAGTCAATTCTTTCTTTAATTGCGACCTGTTGGCTATATCTATCTGGATCATACTCTATATTCTTAAAAGAATCCATATCATGTGTTTCATAATAATCCCTCCCTGCATCAAATACCTCAACAGCAGTACTAATATTATAAACGGTATTCTTTACATCAACATCTGACCAAAAAAAGAGGGCAGTAAAAAAATCCCACCTCCCAAAAAAGAGGAAATAAGAAAATCAATGCCCAAGTCTTCATTTTATTACTCCAAATGGAATGCTGTAACCCTTGTATCATTTAATCAATCAAAGCCTAAAATCAGTTTTTTCTATTCCTTAGAACTGCACTTTAGGAGCCTTTTTTGCAGCTTCATCATCAAGCTCAAAGAACTCTACCTGAGTAAATCCAAAAATATTGGCAATAATATTGCTAGGAAATGTTTGCGTTGCTGTATTATATTCTTTAGTAGTTGCATTGAAAAAATCTTCTTGCAGCTGCAAAGCTTATTCTCAAGATCTGAAATCTCACTTTGAAGCTGAAGGAAATTAGTATTTGCCTTGAGATCTGGATAATTTTCAGATACTGCGAACAACGTCTTTAGAGCTCCTGTAAGTTGATTACTAGCTTCTAGTTTAGAATCTATAGTCTGCGCAGACATAAAATGAGTTCTTGCATTGGTTATCCCTTGCAAAGTTTCCTTTTCGTGCGATGCGTAGCCCTTAACAGTATTTACAAGATTTTCTACAAGATCAAATCTGTTGAGTAACTGTACATCAATATCAGCAAACGCCCCCTCTCTATTATTTTTTTGAGGGTTACTAATCTGTTATAAAAGCATTACCACATAAATCAATACGAGAGCAACAACTCCCAAAATAATCCATAGCGCCATTTTATATATCATAAAAGAATAAAAAAACATTATATTACTGAGTTATTTCTGATACCTGAGGAGGAAGTTTCTTTGCAATGACTGTCTCACCATCAATAACTTTATCTCCTACCTTAGCAAGAACTTCAAAGTTATGATCTAGCACCACACTTACCTGAGATCCCAGCTTAATCAAACCAATAATCTCTCATTGCTTTACCGTCTGCTCTGGTTGCAGATAATTCACAATTCTTCTTGCGACAAATCCAGCAATCTGAATTACACGAAAACGGTAATTTTCTGGAGTCTTAAAAAGAGAGGAGAGATACTCATTTTGAAAGGTTGAATTCATGGTTTTCCCTTTCTTCATTGCATTCAGGAAGCGCCCCTTCTCATAATAAGACTCTATAAGCGTAGATTCTAAAGGAGCTTTCTGATAATGCACATCAAGAGGTGTCATCATGATAGAAATCAATGTTGCTCCCGAAGAGAAACCTTCTGTCCAATCATCTAATACTACATTATGTTTTTTATAAAGCTCTGTTTGTGTAAGATTCTCATCAAAAGGAATGATTGCTATAATCTTTCCATTTGCAGGGGATACAAAGAGCTGATCGTTATTTGGAATATCACGCAGAGGAGAACGCAAGAAATAAAAAAAGCATAGAATCCCCATCCGATAAGAAAGAGTCCTAAAAAAATATTCCTCAGACAATCTTAAGTATTTTTTTCATATACAGAACAAGAAATAAAAGTCAGATTTTTTTTCTTTATTTTAATAATATCATTGATACAACAGAATTTTCTTTTTTTACTTATATTGGCTCTTGTCTAAATAATCTTTAACAACCTCACTCATTGCCTCAACAAGAACATTAAACCTTTGATCATCCTCATGAAGATCCTTTTCTATAACCTGCTTTTTGCCTTTCCATAAATTGTTCTTTGAGCGTAATAAGCTTAGAAACTTGTTTCTTTGGATTGGTAACGTCAGCAAAAGGAAACTCTGTATCAAACTCAAGCTTGATAACAATATCACCAACTGACCAAATCTTATTTCGAATTCCATTTTGAGAGGAAGAAATCGTATTAATCTTATTCCAAGAGAAGAATTCTGTTTTATATTCCAATCGCCCCTCTCGAAGAAATAAAATTGCATGATCCTTACTCAAAATCAGGCAATCTAGATATAAATTAAGAAAATCTAACACCCACTTGATAAACAAAAAAATTCCTATAATCCCCATACCTCGATCCCAGTATTGAGCTGGCATAAGATTATAGACATCAGGAAAATATCTTTTAATCCAAGCATAAGCCACGTAGAACAAAAAAAGGAGCGATAACATAATTATCGCCTCTTTGAGATGAACTACTGGACTATGTCCAATAATCCATTGAATATCAGAGGTATTGACATATTTTTTTGATAAGTATTGTTCTGAGCATTGCCCTGTAAAATATTCACATAAAATACATCCTCTCTGAGAAAAAAACTACGCAGTCTTGTTCTTTGCTGCCTCAATTCTCTTTTGCTTTTCGAGATATTTTTCCATCATACCTTTAACTGGTCTTACTACCACTCTATCCTTATTGAAGGCAGGATGACATTGATAACAAGTTTCAAGCTTAATTGGTCCTGGAACTGTAGTATTTACAGTAAAAGTTGCTCCACAGATACATGTTACAGTAACATCTTTGTGGTAAGCTCCGTGAATTCCTTTTTTCATTGAGCAAAAAATTAACAAATAAATGTTTCCGAATGTTTTGAGTGTATCGATTTGCGCAGAATTATCAAGAGATTTTAATATTTTTGGAAACGAAGACACAAAATCAGTTTTTAAAACTTTTCACGATATTTTTCTATGAGACCTGGCAAGAGTGTAATTTCATCATCTTCAGCTCTTTTATTTCGATGCTGTTTTCCGCATTTTGTACAAGAAAAAAAGAATTCTGATTTCTGAGTTCTTCATCTCATAGGAGATCGGATACATTTCTCCCTTGCATTCGGTCGCCCTATCTCCAGGAACATCTCCATCCACATGGAGCGAGGCAAAACAAAAAGGGCAGTGATTACGGCAAGTTTTAGGAGCCTTGGTAATCTGCTGTCAGCAGTAATGGCATGTAAAGTTTTCGTTAATCGTTTTCATCTATTCTAAGAATTGTAAAGTTTAGCAATATAGCGCTTATAAGAGCATTTTTGGCATAATGAACAAAAACAGGTGGCTATTTTAACAGAAAAAGACGCTCACAAAGCAAGAATCCGCCAGCAACAGCAAGCTTCCGTAGGAATAGCTTCAGTACATAGTGCTCAACTAAGGCGAACGAACCTCGCCCGCAACGAAGTGAGGACCTACGATAGCGAGTGAGCTTCAGAGTCAATCCATGATGATACAGGCTTGTGTGCTTGCCGTCCTGAAGAAAGCTCTTTTTGACCAAAAGAATATCGGATGGAGGGCAAAGCGCCTTCTAGTAAATAAACAGGGAAAGTAGTTAAATACTGGAATTCTATATCATTTTAGCCACTCAAAATGTCTATTATACCAGAATTTTGAATAAGCCCCATTGAGGATAAGAAAAAAAGCCCTTATTGCAAGAGCTTCAGAGTATGGGAAATTTCTATCAACAAAAGAGAGAGCATATGGACAAGTTCCTTTTATAATTATTTCAGCTTATTTCTGACATTTTCTAGCTTCCTATTTTTCCTCTTCGTCAAGAATATCTGCGAGATAGGTCCCCGAATCTAAAAAATAACTTTTAGCATACCAGCCATATCCATACAGTATATTAAGAATACAGGTCTCAAATATATCTTCCATACTTTTGATCCAGTCCGCTTTATTTCCTCTTTTTAAATACCTTTGCACATATTCATCTTTAAGTGCAAGCTTAGGAAAAACAAGGACAAAAGGAATCTGCCTTTTAATCAATTCATCAAGCACCTCTTCAAACATCACAATACATAGATAATCACAACGATGCCTCTCTTGTTCAATAGCGTTCATATAATCCTGAAGCCAGTCCTCCTTTTTGATCCTATCGGGATGTCCTTTAGCTTCTTCTACACCTCACAACTCCTCAATCATCGGATTGATCCAATAAAAATAGCTACTTTCAAGCTCAATAGCATTTTTGTAGTGCTTTTCAAGATAGGATTTTCCTACCCCAGGAAATCCAGCAATAATAGTTCCTTTTTTAATTTTTTGGGTCATTATAAGAGATGATGGGGTAAAAGATTATATTCTTTCAGGAGTAGCGATATTACAGAGAACGGTCGCATTTTTAGCTACTTGCTTAAAAGCCTTTGCGAGGGCATAGGCAACCTCATTAACACTTCAATCTTCTAATATAACTCTTTGTGATGCATAATAACTGTTGTAAAGCCTACAGAGTCCCCCTAACCAATCAAGCAAAATGGCAGGATTTTCTTGTTCTTCACTTTTCTTCACAATCAAAGGATACTTATTTATCTCAATAAGCAACATTCTTTCTGTAGTACTTAAAGCTATTTCTGTAGGAATAAAATCTCAGATTTCATTTCAGTTTTGAGCTTTATCTAATACACTATTTGCTCTAGCTATTGAATACAAAAATATATGCTCATCCAGAATCTTCAAAAATTTTTTTACATGCTTCTTCTATATTACTACTAATTGGGACAGGGTTTCTTCTATCCTGTTTAAGATCATTAAAAATAATTGATCCCACAGCTAACTTCTTTGCTATATCATCAACTTCTTCTGCAGACTTATTACTTGATAGATATTTAGCTTTGAAATAAGAAATCGCTTCTTGAATTAGATTTTGAACATTTGATGCCCCATCTCTACTAGAAAGTTTTTTTCTTTGTTTTGCTCTCTACATAAAAATCCATGATAGACATGCCTGAAATCTACTGAATCTATGCCAAATTTTTTTTATTGATTTAAACAACTTATCAAAGTGATCTTCTTGCTCCTGTCATACTTCATATACAATTTTATCTGGAGAGAATGTATCATACCTATATTTTATGGCTCCAATATCTCTAGTAGCGTAAATCGACGTTTTATCTCATTTTAATACCACAAATCTCTCAAAATTCCCCAAATCAACAATATATGCCCCAATGTCTCTAAAAAAATTTCCTTGTTTAGTTCTTCATATACTTCTTGCGTTATAATATTTTGGTCCAGTAATTGATCTAGTTTCTCTCTATCTTTTTTTGCATTTTCATCTGAATACAAAAATAACTTTTCATTTATCACACATATCCATTATATATTTTTAATCAATACTCTGCATAAAAAAACTCTCTCACAGAAGATAATCTTGATGAACATCTAACAAATCATAAAAAGAGGCAAAATCTTCCATACTCCATCCCACCATTTTCATCCAAAGATTCGTTTCTTGATGAGATCATTTTTCTAGGGCAGAAAATCTTTTTTTGCTTTCTTCCACAAAATCTGTGTAATTCAATAAAAAATCCTTATATCACTCAAATGGTCCATAAAAATTCTGCAACTCTGATAATTCTTCTGGAGAGAGTTAAAAAAATCTCCTCTGATTTAGCAACTTTTTCTCATTTTCTATATTGAGTATAGATTGAAAACAATAAGTCGTTTTTATTCTTAAAGTTCTTTATCTTACTTTCTCGTCTATAGAAACCCTCAATGAGGAATCAGAAGCCTCATCGATCATTGATATGATTGATTCTATGTGTTGTATAACCATTTGCTGTATATAAATTTGATAATGCCTCTCAAATCAAAAGTAGATCTGATATGCCCTGCATGTAAATGCTTTGCGATATTCGGAGAGGAGTAATCTACAATTATGCTTTCTCCTTGATGAATGTTATTTTCTCAGAAGCGTTCTTTTCCTTCAAAAAAACATCTTTTTAAAGAATTGAACATATATTGATCTCAAAGTGTAATATTTATGTAAATCCCCACTGGATCAATACGCTTGATGATACCGTTACTTACCAAATCAGAATTGTTGAATACCTCAATAATATGTGGGATAATTTCAGTAATATACTCTTTATTTTTTTGAATTGTTTGAGCAATTTTGGTATTCTAACACAAATATCTCAATCAAATTTATTTCTATCAATAAAAATCAAAAATTAATATCAGAAATTGAGACAATTCCATATCAACACGACTTCAAGACCGTTAAAAATATCATTAAAAAAAGTTTATTAATAAAATAATCAGCATAATTAATAAAACCATGTTTTTTTCTCTTGCTTGTTTAATCTCTTGAATTTTTTTAACAGAGTTTTCTTATGTAAAAAAATCATTTTTGCATTTTCAAGAAGTTCTTTTCTTCTGTATTTAATGAAATATTAAGCATTTTTTTCCGTATTAAGTTGAGATAAATTATTTTCCTTTGTAAAGGAGGTATTCATCCTATTTTCTACTCCCATGATTTCAGTGTAAGAATATAAAAATATAAATTAAAAACTCTTCTCAACTATCATTATGAATTAGTTTTTAACAATGAAATATAGTCAGCTTTCTTTGTAGCATAATTCAAAAGGTATACGAGAGGTTTGAATGCATATTACAGATATCTGTAAGGCATCTTCTATCAGATTTTTCCAAATAAGCATTGCTTATATTATTTTTTTGTTGTTTTTCTCGTGTAAATAAGGAAAAGAGAGTTCTTCTCTTTAGAAAAAAAGAATAAAAAAATCTTGAATTTCCGTAATTTCTCTGATGAAATTTTTCTAAATTTAGAAGAAGCTGAGCAGGAATTTCTTCAATATCCAGAAACTCTTCTCTTCAAAGCAGAACCAATTCACGATTATTTATAATCCTACAAATATCTCAAGTTGCAAAATACACATCTTCATGAATTGTTATAAACTTTTTTTATTTGTTAAATCTTTATCTAAATATCAATTTGCTATTGCAGGTCCTGCTACATAGAGAAGCCCAGCTTCCGACGTAGCTTCTGAATTTTCTCAATAATGTAATAACTTATACTTTACTTCAGGAAGTACATAACCAGCTGATACACCATTTTTCTCTATATTTTTTTAAGATTTTTTTAGCATCTAATCTACCTTGAGAAACAACCCAAAAACTCTGTTGGTCAATAATTATTAATTAAAAATTCCTTTAGGACAAAAAAATTCCTAAACTCTTCAATAATTTTTTTACATCAACCTTTTCTCATCATATCCATACTACATAAACATTCTCTAAAAGTAAATTTATCTTGATCTTTCTCTATAAATCTAAACATCTCCTTCAATAAAGTAGGCGTCACAAAAAAATATGATTAATCCTTTGCTCTTGAATAAAGAGTAATAATTTTTTTCAATCTCATTTATAACATCTCTTGGTACCGTAATTCATGTGGCGCCTATAAGTAACGGACTTAAAGCATCCCAAGCAAGATAGGTCAAATATCAAAAATCTGTTTTTGTTATTTTCCTCTATATCTCTTATTTCTCACCAAAATTTTTCAAATGCATAAAGTGCAGCCCTATGAGAGACTTTAACTCCTTTAGGAATTCAAGTACTACCAGAGGTATATCATATAATAGCTGTCTCTAAGTTTGATATATCAGACTTAATAGAGGGAAATGATGATAAATTTGCGTCCTGCCAATCAAGATATTCGTCTAAGCAGTAAGTATTTAATGGTGATGTTTTTATTTTACGCAAAAGATGCGCTTCGGTAAGAAGAATTTTTGGAAAACTATCTCAGAGTATATATTCTATCTTTTTTTGTATCATATAATATATCTACATGAACATATGAACATTTACACTTTAAAACAGCTAAACAGCTAACTATAAAAAAATATCCTTTTTCTAGATATACACCTACACGATCTCCTGACATAATTCACTGTTTTTTTGAAGTATGACTGCAAGTCTATCTGAGTCTTCATTTATTTTTTTATATGAATAATGATTACCTCAGTCTATAAGTGCTATTTTATCTGGATACTTTTTAGCGATTATTTGAAATTTTTTTATCAATAGTGAGAAATTCTTTTTTTCCCAATTGTTATTATCAATATCCCATTTCATAAGTACCGAATTTAGATGTTAAAAAAATAATCTTCTGCGATTCCATTATTTTTTTCTTTTTTTATATCCAAGCTAATACAATGCAGTCATCCTCCTAATATACGAGAATGTCTTAATCTAACTGGGCACACTTGTATTCAATTTCCCTCTAGCAACTTAATTAATTCAACTTGCTCCATGTCCACAAGAGCAAGACTCTGATTTACCATCAATAAATTCATCCCTACCCAAACAGAAGAAAGAGAACGATAATGAGTTTTTATTCGTGTCAACCATATCAGGACATCGTATTTTATCCCACTTTTTTAATTTTTCGGGAATTGTATCCTCTTGAATACGAGATGGATTAAGCAAAACTAATCAGGGTTTTAATAAAGCAATAGTGGAATCAAGATGAATTCCAGAATAAATATTTTCACAAATATGTACTTTAAAACCATCTCAGAGAATAGACTGTAACCATTTTCCTCAAAGTAAATTCCCTGTATTAGAATGAAGATAAAAAATATCTTTTCATGCTCTTAATATATTTGCAGCATCAAAGATTGGTTCACATTCATCTAATATTATATCATCTTGATTTTTTTCGGTCTCTGATAACATACATCTAATAGCTGGGGTTTTGGGGCTGATATCCACGTGGCTCACTGAGAAAAAAACAGTCTAAAAGAATATCTTTATATGCAAATTGTTCAAGGAAGCGACTACGCATTGTCATAGGCGCCTCTATAATTGTATTTCCTATCACAGTTATTGAATCTCTAGGACAATAACTATAAAAAAAGTATCTGTAGTCCAGTCTCAAGTTGAGATATATTTAGAATGATCCACTTCTTTTAGGGTCTGTGTACAACAATCCCTAATTCTTTTTAGAATTAGACATATCTTTTCTAAATCCTCTTCTGTTTCATCAATTATTTTATTAGCAAAATTTCAAATACTGACTTGGTCAATAATTCATTTATATTCTACATTAAGTTGATCGATTCATAAAATTGGAAGTCTAGCATTTTTTTAGCAGTTCAAATAACAACTTCTTCAAGTTGATCTCGTTCATTATAAGATCACAAAAAAACATCTTTTAAATTGATTAATAAATAACAGGAATATGTTCATATTTTTTTTATAATTCGCTTTTTAACCGGGAATCAAGATATACAATACGATACAAGATATCAAAAGAACTTTCATCATAACACTTTTTTTATAAATACTTTAATCTTTCTTTTTATTTCGTATAAAAAAAGGATTATCTCTTAAGTTTCTTATCTTTTCCTGAAACATTTTAGAATTTTTTTAAAAAAACTAAAGGTGTTGATAGACTTGGAATCTTTGGTTGTTTTACAATCTCTTGAGGTATTTTACCCATCATAAAAACCTCTTAACGGATTTTTTTATTTTTTTATCAGTATCTGGTATGGAAAGGCAATAATCTAAAAAAATCATTTTCTAGGAAACCAGGTATTGCAACAGCTCCTATATTAGCAAAGATTTTTATCTGCCATCATCAACTCTCGATTCGGCAAACCAAAGCTAAGTTCAAACAACGTAATCTGATTTAAAGTACTAATTTTCTTCGTATTGATATTGGCTATTTGATTTAAAAAGCTTTTTTTATAGCTTTTTATTGATAAATTTATTTTTTTAAAAAGCGAATACAGATCATAGTCACTATTATCAAAGTCGGAAAAAGCTTTCAAACAAATCAAACATACTACTATCTTGGCTTAATTCTTTCTTTTTTTCAAAAAAATATAATGCTTCATACCCTCCTAATAATTCATCAGCTCCGGTTCCAGACATAAGGGCCTTGGATGGGTTTATTAATTTTTTTACTCAATAAGTATAATCATAAAGCATTTGAAACACAAATCGGCTCTCACAATACTTTCTGAAGATCATCAAATGTTTTTTTCAAGAAATTTCAGTATTCAATAACAGTTTATGATAAATGCCATTATAATAAGACACTATCTGGAAAAGCCTTATTACTTTCATCACAAGCCGTCTCAGAAAAAGTAGAATTATGATTTCATTCCTTATTTTCAACCTCTTCAAAAACCGCTGTATATGCAAGATGATTTTTCTGTGAGCATCTATTTAATGCAAGAAATACGGCAGCAGAATCAACACCTCAACTCAAAAGTATTGATATATCTGAGACCGCATTTTTTTGATAGTTTGTATCATAGTTAGATATTTTTGTATCAAATTCTTTTTGAGAAAAATTCAGCTCAAATAATGCTTGGAGTCCAGTACTTGTGTTTTTTTCAATTTTCAACTATCCAACATAAATGAAATAAACTCTGCTGGTTCAACTTTGTGAATTTGCTGAAAGATGGTTTTATATCATGGAACAAAAACGACAGCCTATAATTGACGATATAGCTTCTGCATCAAGAGATAATCTCTGATAAGGTATTGTACATTTTAATAACAAAAAAATCATCACTGATAAGAATTTTATTTTTTTAGAAATATGGTAATAAATCGACTTTCATCCAAAAACGATCTCTAGCAATAAGAACATTTCTTTTTAAGTGTATCTATAATAATTACCACAAAAAGACCATTAATTTTTTTCAAACAAGAATGTTCCATATATTTGATATAATTGATTAATAATATGAGCTATTGAACAATCTTTACTGTTCGGTAATAGTTTTTTTGTAATTCTTCTTTATTATAAACACATCCGTTAAAAATATACACTAAAAACGATCACTAAAAATAGAAATCTGTTGTAGAGTTTTCTAAAGTTATAAGCCATAAAGATTGACAATTTTTTTCTTTCTACAAAAATACCTAGAGCCCCTCCTCATTTTCTCCAAAAATATCAGTTTTTGATAAAGGGATTTCTCTATTTTATTTCACACAACACAAAAACATTATCTCTATCACTCCCTTTAAAAAAATAAAAAGCACTATCTACAAGGCATAATATTCATTCAAAAACAAAAAAATCAAACACAAAACAATAGAAAAAAATCTAAATCAAAAAAGCCCCCTTATAAATGATCTTACCATGGGATAGCTGGGATCGAACCTAGGACCACTCCCGCTTGAGCGGGATTGCTCTACAATCGCCTTTCTATATGACCACCTCTTTTTTTATTTTTCTCCAATGAAATTGCCTCTGTTTTACTAGAACAAGGGATAACTTTTTACCAATTCCCATTCTCATAACTCTCTAGTTGTTTTTTTGTTTGTCCTCTTTTTATGTTCTTCTAATCTCCTTTGCAAGTCTCCAGTGTATCCCACATAATATCTTTTCTCCTTCAAAAAATAGACAACAAACTCCATAATACAAAAAAACTCAACTAAACAAAAAGCTTCCTTTAGATAACTTCCTATGGGGTAGCTGGGGATCGAACCCAGGACCACCAGCTTAAAAAGGCTGTTGCTCTACCGACTGAGCTACTACCCCTCATAGAGAAAGATATCTAATAAGGAAACTTTTTGATAACGGAATCAGTATATTTTTTTCTTCTGTCCATTTTCAAGACTTTTTTTAGAGAATATTCTCCCACAAAAAAACCTTAAGTTAGGATCTTAGATAAAAACCTTTAAACTTTTTGTAAAGTCTAGAGTTAATCTTTACTTTTACCTGACTTCCATCTTCAAGTTTAATCCACTTATTGATAAGATTAACCTTGAACTGTCTCTTTTCCAGCTCTCATTGAGTGAGATCTAGTCTGTCCAGATTGGGTCTTTTCTTCCTGTAAAATAACATATTCTAGCCATGATTATATCACATATTTTTAAGATAAAATATCTGCCTGCAAGCCTAATTCCCTAGGAATTATTCAGCAGCTGGAGTAGCTTCTTGAGATTCTTCTTCACCTTCAAGTTCTACTACAGTCACTACTGGTTGCTGAGCATCATCTACGATTTCAACCTTCTTAGCAACAGTTAAATCTCTTACAAAGATTACATCATTTACTGAAGTAACTTTGCTAAGATCTACTTCAATTTCATGAGGCAAATCCTGAGGTAATGCAGATACTTCTACAGAATCTTTTACCAACTGGATCTTTCCTTGATTTAGTTTTTTTCAACAGTAGATTCTCCAACAAGTACTACAGGAACATTAGCAGTTACTTTTTGATGCTTATCTACTGCAAGAAAATCCAAAGACAACACCTCGTCTGTCACTGGATCAAGTTGCATTGCATGAAGCAATACGAGCTGATCTACAGCACCAGTCAATTCAATAGGAGTTGAATATCCACTAGTTCTATATACTCTAATAAAGTCGTTTTTTTACACACTTAAGAAGAACAGGAGTTTCCAACATTTTTTTCCGTATACAACAGCTGGAACGAGTCAGTCTTTTCTGATTCTTTTCACATTCTTCCCAGTTTCTTCACGAAGCTGAACGGTAAGTTTCATAATTCGATATGACAAGATTTAAAATATAGCGATACTGCGTTCTTTAAACAATTAAAGGCAGTCCAGCCTTACTCCACTTGGAGTGTATTTATCAGACAAATATGAACCATATCAATCTGATGAGATATCCGCAATGCGGAGTTAATTTTCCTGAGAAAATTAAACTTCTTATTTTTGCAAAAAGATTTAATTCTCTTCTGTCTGCTGTGATCTTACTTTTCATTCTAGCAGCCTTTCCAACTTTTTCTCTGATGTAGTAAAGTTTAGCTTTTCTGATCTTGTATTCATCAAGCAACAATACTTTTTCAAACTTTGGAAATGAAAGAGGATATACTTTTTCAATAGTTTGTCCAGCAGCAAGTCCTCTGATAGTGAAAGTTCCATCAGCAGATCCTGGCTTTCTTACCTTAATGATCAATCCTTTGAATTTCCAAATTCTTTCTGTAGATCCTTCACCAACTCTTTCATGAAGCTCTACCTGCATTCCTGTCTTTACAGGAAGGATATTATATCCGTGTTCATCAGATATAAACTTTAATCTCTCGTAATTCATAATATCTTCTGAGTTCAAGAATAAAATTATTTACTTCCTTTGCTATTCATCACTTTAGCTTTCCATTTTCTTTGCTGTTCAAGCATTCTTCTTACATCCATAATCACTGTTTTTTCAACTCTTGTAAGAGCTTTATTCAGCTTTCTTTTTGCATTTGTCTTAAGTCTTGTCATTGCTCTATGCTAGTTTAGATGATAAATCTTGAAGCCCTCTTGAGGTGAGTACTTCCTGAACCTTTCTCATAGGAATTCCATACTTCTTAAGCTTTGCTTCAGCCTTAGCTTTTGCATTCTTAACCCAAGCAGTAGTACCTTCCTTTGCTTCTTTTTTCAAAACATCGATGTATCCATCTACAGCTTTTTCATTCTTATTTCCTGTTTTTGGTCTGTGCAAATTCAATGCCTTCAGGAAATGCTTAATTTTTCTTCCATTAGTATCTCACATTAGAAATAACAATCAAAAAAATAAATTCAGATTTCTTCTCTTTTTAAAGATAGAAAAAAACTAGTTAATATACTTAGCCATATAAGCGAATGCCTTATTAGCTTCAGCCATCTTGTGAGCTTCTTCCTTTTTCTTTACTGCAGCTCCTTGATTTGAGTATGCAGCAAGCAATTCTTCAGAAAGTCTCTTATACATTGGCTTTCCAGACTTTCCTCTTGCAGCATCAAGGATCCATTTAGTTGAGAAGAAGAATCTCTTGTCAGCTCTTACTTCTACTGGAACCTGATAAACCGCACCACCAATTCTCTTAGACTTAATCATTGTTACAGGAGATGCATTTTTCGATAGCAGTTCTCACTACAACAGTTGGATTCATATGTCCATTTGCTTTAATCTCTTTCAAAGTATCTTCGTAAATTCTCTTTGCTACACTTTTTCTTTCCGTGTTTCATGATAAAGTTAATAAACTTTTTCTTCATAATTGAAAGTGTCCAAAGTCTTATTTTTTTAACTACTGCCATTGGATAATAACAAAATACAAATTAAAAATGTCTATCTTGTAGTTTTAAATTTCTTTGAAATTTAAAAATATTTGCTTTTCTCTTTCAATTGTTCACTATTGAGCAATCAAAAAGAGGGGACTACTTCTTAGGTCTTTTTTTGCTCCGTAAAGAGATCTACTTTGCTGTCTGTTTGCTACAGCATTAGCATCGTATTTTTCCTCTTACAATATGATATCTCACACCTGGAAGATCCTTTACTCTACCACCTCTTACAAGAACAACACTATGCTCCTGAAGACCGTGCTTTTCTCCTGGAATATATGCCAATACTTCTGCACCATTTGAAAGTCTTACCTTTGCAAATTTTCTCTGAGCAGAGTTAGGCTTTTTAGGTCCCATAACTGATACCTTGAGACAAACACCTCTCTTGAATGGAGCTGGTTGCTCAACCTTCTTATTTCCTTTCAATTTATTTACAGCGAATTGAAGCACTGGCGCCTTTGACTTAAAGGTCTTTTTTTACTCTTCCCTTTTTTACAAGTTGGTTAATAGTTGGCATTGTTTTTTAAACAAAACTAAATTAAAATGTCCGCAAGGCGGTTTTAACTTTCCTGGGGAAATTAAAAACACATTTTGCTTTGCCGTCTTTCGAATTTCCTTAGAACTCAAATCACACCATCTGATTATGGGAAGAGGAATTTCACCTTTTTCCTAGAAATAAAAAAAACGACCAACGAATCATATATATCAAAAATCGTAGTAAAAAAATCAAGAGATTTTTTTATAAAGTACCTGCTTGACACAGGTCATTATTCATTTTTTTATCTTAGTAATTCCAGTCTATAAGCCTATATTTACTTTTTACATCCTCTCAAATTATAGTTCTCCATATTATTTTTAATTAACACTATTTGAGAAATACACATTATACCTAACAAGTCAAAAAAATTAATAATCGATAATGTTTATATGCAGGGATTTTTAGAAAGATTACAATACCATAGATATTTTTGAAAAAAATTAAAAAAACTGACACAAAGGTCAGATTTTTTTATTTTATATTATTTTTTTGCTCTTCAGATAGCTCTTCTTGATATTGAGCATCTCCCCACGCAAGGATTGGATAGAAAATAATTGGCAAGAACCAAAGTCCGAGTGCAAACCCAGTTCCCTTACCAAATTTCTTAGCAATTTCAAAGTTTGCAACAATAAGGAGAATTGCAGCTACTGGTGGAAGAAGTAACCACCATGCCCAATTTGGATGTCCTGCAAGTTTAAACTGCAAATACACATTATAAATTGGCACAAGGATTCCCCATCCTGGAAGTTTTGCTTTAGTAAAAAAACTTTCCATCCTGAAGCAATCATTACTCCAATCATAGCAAGCCAAAGAGCAACCATTCCAAATCATACACCAGTTCCTACGTTAAAATTTGTGCTTAATTGAGCATCATCTAGTGTAAAATTTACTGAAGTATCGTAAGTCCCAAGCTCTGTTGTTGACACCTCATCTGTGTTAAAAATCTTGTACTATTACTTCTTCCATTTCATAAAAAAATAAAAAGATAAAAATACTATTAATATAGTACTGGCATTATAATAAAAACAAACTAATTGTCAAAACATAAAATTCCAAGAGCATTATTCTTTTAAAATAAAAAAAATCTGACACAGAGGCCAGATCTTTATCAATATTCAGAATTCTCTTTTTTTTCAAAAGGGCGTTTTTTTCTTGCTAAGCCTTTTTTTCTCTTTCTCTTTTCAAGGATTTTAGCAGAATTACGATCCTGCTTAGCCTGACGAGCATCTTGTTCCTTACGAAGGGATTTTAGAGAAACTCCTGGAGCAGAGCGGTCTTCTTGCCCCTCTCCTCTCTCACGGAATTTGATCACAAGAGGAACTCCGATAAATCAAAAAAATTCCTTCTCAATGCATTTTCAATCCACTTTTTTTGAATGCAAAATTGGCTCTAGATTTATGATTAACAAAGACCATAAACGTTGGCGCATCAACCGCTATTTGCGTAGCATAGAGAATTTTACAAACCTTATTTTTAGAAAAACGAGGAGGTTTAGTCATTTGATCCTGGCCTAGAACCTTATTGAGCTCATTGGTTCAGATTCTTTTCTGATTCTCAGCTTGCAAAATTGCAACCATTTTAAAGAGATTTTTTTGAGCCCATCTCCATTGAGTGCTGAGATTGGCACAATAGGAATATGCTTTGCAAAATCAAGGTAAGACTGAGCTCCTTTGACCATAGCATTGATTGCTTCAGGCTTCACAAGATCTGCCTTATTGAGACAAAAAATCATCGGCAACCCCAAACGAGAAACCTCTTCCAACAAAGTTAAATCCCTATGGGTAATCCCCTGCGTACAGTCAATCATAAAAAGCACAACCGGCCTGGTATATTCAAGCATTGCATAGGTTTTTATCGTAGGCAATTTTTTTCTATTCCATGAGTTTTTTTCCTTTCTTTCTAATTCCTGCAGTATCATAAACGGTATATCGCTTTCCTTGAGACTTAAACTCTCCTACAACATAATCTCTCGTTGTTCAAAGTTTATCTTCTACTTTAGCCAATTCTTTCCCTACAAGCGTATTAAGAAGGGTAGACTTTCCTGTATTTGGCTTCCCAACAATAGCAAGTCAGATTCCATTGTGTGATGGTGTCTCAGTGTGTGGATCATCAGAATGCGTTTTTTTTCGCTCAGTATAGAACTGCGCTATCTCATCTTCCAACTCTGCAAGATTTCTCTCCTTCTTTGCACTGATTCCAATAACCTTAGCAAGTCATAACGTATAGTAATCTGCAATAGCAAGGTCTATTTCATTCACCTTTCGCTTGATATCCAGTTTATTGACCACGAGAAGGGTTTTATCCTGCATACGTTGTTCTCTAACAATATCCAAAATATGCTGATCTTTTGCAGTAATCCCCACACTATCATCAATAACAAAAAAGAAGGAAGTCTGAATTTTTGACTATTTTTTCAATAAATGGAAGTTCATCACTAAAATCTCCTAGTCCTGGACTATCATAAAAAGTAATCTTTCCAAGTCTGTCAACCTCAAGCGTATGCGAAAGAATATCTATTGTTGTACCATGGATATCAGTTACTATAGCTCTAAACTGTCCGATCAGACGATTAAAGAGGGTAGACTTTCCAGCATTGGTTGCACCTATCAATCCGATTTTCATCACTAATGATCAAGAATAAATTTTCTCTTAGTATAGAGAAAAGGAGGGGAGTTTGCAAGCTTTTTTCTCTGATCAAAAAAACACCCACATAGGTGAGTGTTTTTTGATTGATAAACTACAATTAAGATCTGAAGATCTTCAAAGCAGTTCCATCAATTGCGAAGTAGTCTTCGTAGTCAGCCTTCTTAATAGTTTGAACATGTCCATCTACCTTATATTCTACTTCAGTAATAGTCCAGTTGTAATCAGGATCTCCAGCAAGAGTAAATGTTTCTCCGTTAGAGATATTAGTCTTAGGATCAGTTGAAACAACAGTTCCAGCAGCATTCTTATACTTGAATACAAGATCAGTTACAACCTTACCAGATTCATATTCATCTACAGCAAGAGTATATCTAGTATCTCCATTCAAGTTTTTCCATCTTAACAACTCTAACCAATACATCTACTACCTTCTTGTTTACTGTTCTGTTTACAGGCGTTCCGTTAACTTCAGTAAGAGTCAAGCTGTATTCAGCAGCAGCAAGTTCTTTCTTAGCAACGATTTCAATTTCAACACCATTGTCTCCAATAGTTTCTGACAAGTTTGAAACAGTTACAACTCCTCCAGCAACAGCAACATCAGTAGCTTCTGTTCCGTTTACTCTAACTGAGTAATCATCAGCAGTCATAGTTCCTCCATTAAGAGTGAACTTGAAGTTTTTCAAGATTAGTTTCAGATGCTTTATTTGTTGATTTTACAACAAATTTACCAAGAGTAATGTTAGAAGATTTCAATACTACATTACTTCTATTTGTGTTAGTATCAGTAACAGTAACTGATCCAGTATCTACATTCTTAATAGTTACGAAAGAAGCAGAAGCAACACCAGCAGCATTTCCATCCTTATCTTCTCCCTTAACTTCAATATTGTAGTTATAAGTATTTGTTGTATGAGTAGCATCTTTTACGAAGTATCCATTAGCAACAACCTTTACAGGAACTGACTTTCCTTTTGCAACAACAACGTCGTTAACAAAGATTTCAGCACTAGTTCCATTCAATTGTTCAGAACCAACTTCAGTTCCGTCAACGTATACGTGGAATTCTAGGTTTTCATTAGCGTCAAGAGCAGTTCCATTAATAACTACAGACTTAAGAGTCACATCTTGTTTTTGAGCTGTATAAGTTCCTTCAAATACAACTCTATCAGCAGTTTGACCATTTACGAATTCTACATCTCTAGAGTTATTTCTAGTGAGAGATCCCTTAGCGGCCTGAACCTTGATAGAAGAAAGAGTAATAGAACCAATTACATTGTTTCCAACAGCTTCTCTAGATTCATCGTATTTAGCATTAGCAAATTGATTTCTTCCGAAAGTAGAAGGAGTGAATGCAATAGTAGTTCCATGTGTAGCATCATCAGCAAGATCAGCTTGAAATCTTACAGAAGCATTCTTTTCAAGAACAACATTCTTGAAAGTAAATGTTTTCTTGTCTGAACCTCTAGTAGCATCGAATGTTTCATTTCCTACAATCATAGACAAAGTGTCAATTCCTGTATTAGAAGCTACAACATCAAAGCTAGTAATATTAACAATATCACTTACTGTTACAGTTCCTGATCCAAGAACAACATCTTCAGATCCTGCAGCAGCATCTACAGAAGTAATATTCTTTCCATTAGTAAGTCTAACTTCACTTCCATTGAAAGTATAAGTTTTTCCAGCTGTTGGAACAGTTTGGATACTTACTCTTGTTTTAGTTTTTTCTTCTACAGCATTAATAGCTGAGTCATCTCTAGGAAGAAGAGTTACTGTTTCACCATATCTATCAAGAGTCTTGAAAGAAGCATTAACTACAAAAGTAACATTCTTTCTAATATCAATGGTCTTATCTGCGAAAGAAACGACCAAGTCTCTATCTCTATTTACAGAGTAAGAAACATTAGAAAGAGCCTTTCCATCAGCAAGAACTTCTACCTTATCAAGATATCTATCAAGATCCAAGTTTCCTGTATTCTTAAGAGAGAATCCCTTAACTACAACAGCTGAATTAGGAGCCTTAACTTGAAGTCTAGCTACTTCATACATCTTATTTGCTGTATAGTGGTAAGATCTATTAGATCCCTTCATTTCAACAGCCACTTTAGATCCTGTATAATCAGTTACATCATAAGTGAATGGAGTGTAAGAAGAAATATCAAGATTTTTTTAGCAGAAGATTCTACAGCCTTTACCTTGAATCCGATAGTCTTGTTTTACAGTGTTGTTAGCTGTCTTAACTACGATAGTAAGGTCAGCTTTCTTTCCAATAGCTCTGTAATCTCTATTGATAGTCAAAGATACTTCATCTTTTGAATTAAGAGATCTTTCGTTTGTTACTTTTTTTCACCCTTAGAGTTTTCAAGCCAAACAGCTTCTACATCAGAAGAAGATGAGTATCCGTATCTTTCAAGAACTACCTTTTCAAGATTAATATCTTGACTAGCTTCGAGAGTGATAGTATCAAGATCAGATACAGCGTTTTGGATGATTCTTCTATTTGTAGCTGCAGCAGCAGTTACTTTCAAATCACCAGCCTTAACAACACCTGTATTATTTGTACCAGTATTAGTTACATTTTTTTGATAAGAGATTCAGTTGCTGATCTCTGAAGCATCAACATAACATATCCTCTAATTTCCAATTGAGATGGAGTTTCGATCTTTGTCATAATTCCAGCATCTTTCAACGCTTGAAGGTGATTAGCGTAGTAAGGAGTAGCTCCTTCATACTTATTTCCCCACAAAGCTCTAGAAAGAACTGTACCGAATTCAGCTCTAGTTACTTTTAGAGTTTGGTCTGAATGCGTCAATTCCTTGACCCATCAATCCCATTTGGCAAGATTTAGTAAGGTATGCAGCCAAATCACCTTCAGCTGTATTAGCGTCTGTGAAAGAGCAAACTTTAGTAGCGTCTACCTTAGTTCCAAGCTCTTTTTCAGCCCAGTTAGAGATCATCTTAGCCAATTGACCTCTAGTAATTTCACCGTACATATTAGCATTATCAATAGAAGACATAGTTGTAATCCCCTTTTGAGAAAGCGTATTCATATGCACCAGTAAGCTCAGCACCATAATTAGCAGCACCGTTTACTGCAGGTGTAATGAGAGTAGCAAGCATCAACACTCCAGTTGAAGCTGCGAACATCTTTTTAACGTTCATTCTGTGTGTATAAATAAAGATAAAAGATTTTTTCGATGATCGCTCATCGATGAATGTAGTACTAGATAATATAATATGTTGTCTATCTTGTCCAACACTCCAATTCAACAAACTCAATGAGTTGATTGCAGGATTGCCAAACTCCATAAAAACAGGACATACCATACTCCAGTATTCGTTTCTATGTCTCCACATAGACAACTTAATCAGTAGTTTAGTAATATTCATAGCAAATTCAAGTCTTTTTTTGAGGATAATTTGACAAACATTGTCAATCCATTCTTGACAAGAACTCACCACAAGCATGCATACTAAACCACTAAAAACTACATCCTTGCAATCTTGTCTACGAAACAAAAAAATAATCTGTGACAAAAATATCTGACTTTTTTTATTTTTTTAATAAAAACTTTATATATATATTATATATAAGTGCAAACAAGAATAAACAATAGCTACATATAAAAAAAGAAACAAAGTCATATATGGTTTACACTCTTTACAAGACAATAAAATAAAAAACAAAAAAATCTGACTTTTATGTCAGATTGATTTTATATTCAATAGTACTGAAAAGAGATAAAGTAGTGAACAAAGTGTATAAATTTTGAATGTTTTAGAATGGTGGTCTATCCCCACCTTCCGGTAGGGATGCCTTGTTACGACTTAACCCCAGTCACTGATTCCCTCCTTAACCCATATAATGAGTCTTCAAAGAGCCTCAGCTCCCATGGTTTGACGGGCGGTGAGTGCAAGGAACAGGGACGTATTCACGGCAGCATGGCTGATCTGCCATTACTAGCAATTCCAACTTCATGTACTCGAGTTCCAGAGTACAATCCGAACTAAGGGCAGTTTTAAAGATTTGCTCCACCTCGCGGTTTTGCTTCTCGCTGTACCTACCCATTGTATTATCTATGAGGCCCCTAGGTGTAAGGGGCATGAGGATCTGACGTCATCCTCTCCTTCCTCTCGGTTACCCGAGCAGTCTGTTTAGACATACTAACTAAACACGAGGGTTGCGCTCGTTTCCAGACTTAACTAGACACCTTGCGGCACGAGCTGACGACGACCATGCACCACCTGTGTAAAGCTCCGTATTGCTACGGATATCAGGCTTTCACCTGAGACACAATACATGTCAATCCTAGGTAAGATTCTTGGCTTATTATCCAATTAATCTAGATAATCCACTGCTTGTGTGTTCCCCCGCCTATCCCTTTGAGTTTCATTCTTGCGAATATACTACCCAGGCGGCTTGCTTAACTCGTTAGATTACGACACTCCTACCAGTAAACTGATAAAAAAACATCTAGCAAGCATAATTTACGGTTTTGGACTACCAGGGTATCTAATCCTGTTTGCTCCCCAAACTGTCGTCCCTCATCGTCAAGTATTCTATAGTTAGCTGCTTTCGCTTTCGGCGTTCCTTCCGATATCAACGCATTTCACCGCTCCACCGGAAATTCCACTAACCCCTAGATACTTCTAGATCTGCAGTATCCATTCCCTTTCTACGATTGAGTCGTAGGATTTGAAAAACAGACTTACAGATCAGACTACGGACACTTTACGCCCAGTAAATCCGGATAACGCTTGAGACCTACGTATTACCGCGGCTGCTGGCACGTAGTTAGCCGTCTCTTATTCTTGAAGTACCGTCATTCGTCTTCCTCCAAAAAAAGAAGTTTACACACCGTAATGCTTCATCCTTCACGCGAAATTGCTGCATCAGACTTTCGTCCATTGTGCAAGATTCCCCACTGCTGCCTCCCGTAGGAGTATGGGCCGTATCTCAGTCCCATCGCGACCGGACATCATCTCAGACCGGTTACCCTGTCATAGGCTTGGTAAGCCATTACCTTACCAACTACCTGATAGGACGCACCCCTCCCGAAGCGATAAATCTTTCCTCACATCGGAATTTCACCATCGTGAGCATATTGGGAATTAGCTACATCTCTGCAGTTATTCCCATCTTCGGGGCAGGTTAAGCACGCGTTACTCGCTCGTTTGCCACTAACCTTACTTTTGTGCAAGCACAAGGCAAGGTCCGTTCGACTTGCATGTGTTAGGCATTTCGCTAGCGTTCATCCTGAGCCAGGGTCAAACTCTTCAAAAAAAGTTTCACACTTTATCTCTTTTTAGTACTATTAATGATCACTTTCTCCATAGAGACTATCCATCTCTATTAATGGTAGCACTAACCTACTTTCCCAGCCCTGATAGAACCAGTATCATCGACCGATATGCGCTTAACTTCTGTATTCGGAATGGGAACAGGTGTTTCCACATACCGCATCAGTACCACCGTTATTAGAAATGAATCTCAGATCAAAAATCTATTGATTTCCTTTTTGTTTTTTTCAACAGATTTCTTTCCTTTTTCAATCCTTACAATACCATAATATATTACCTATTTCTTAGAAAAAAACGATAAACCCGCTCGACCAATTAGTACATCTCAGCTCAACCCCTTACAGGGCTTACACTTAATGCCTATCAAACTGGTAGTCTACCAGAGGTCTTACCTCCATAAAGGAGAGGGATATCTAATCTTGAGACAAGTTTCCCACTTAGATGCTTTCAGCGGTTACCTTTTCCGAGCTTAACTATCCAGCCGTGCTCCTGGTGGAACAACTGGTACTATCAGAGGCTCGTCCAACCCGGTCCTCTCGTACTAGGGTCAGCATCTCTCAAATATCCTACGGTCACAGTAGATAGGGGACCGAACTGTCTCACGACGTTCTGAACCCAACTCGCGTCCCGCTTTAATGGGTGAACAACCCAACCCTTGGGACCTTCTACAGCCCCAGGATGCGACGAGTCGACATCGAGGTGCCAAACGGAATCGTCGCTATGAACGCTTAGATTCCATTAGCCTGTTATCCCCGGAGTAACTTTTATCCGTTGAGCGGATCCCCTTCCACTCGGAAGATCCGGATCACTTTCGCCTACTTTTCGTATCTGTTCGACCTGTCAGTCTCACAGTCAAGCTTGCTTTTGCGAATACACATTCACCACGGTTTCCATCCGTAGTAAGCAAACCTTTGCACGCCTCCGCTACTTTTTAGGAGGCACCCGCCCCAGGTAAACTGTCCAACTGAAACTGTCTCCCAACACAGGGATTAGAACTGCTACATATTTTGGGTGGTATCTCACTTTTGGCTCCGCCCCAACCGAAGTCGAAACATCAAAGCCTCCCACCTATACTGAGCAAAACATGCTACAGTCCAATATCAATCTACAGTAAAGCTTCACAGGGTCTTTCCGTCTAACTGTGACTACCCGGCATTTTTACCGGGATTGTAATTTCACCGAGTCTAAGGGTAAGACAGCATGGGGATGATTATGCCATTCATGCGCGTCAGAACTTACCTGACAAGGAATTTCGCTACCTTAGGACCGTCATAGTTACGGCCGTCATTCACCAGTGCTTAACCCTCGAGCTTGCACAAGAGAGCATAACATTCTGGCATTGGACAGGCATCACCCGCTATACATCCTCTTACGAGTTAGCAGCGAGCTGTGTTTTTGATAAACAGTTCCCCCCATCTCTTTCGCTGCGATCCCGATTGCTCGGGACAGGACTTATTTCGAAAGTACGTCCGCTAATTTGCCAAGTTCCTTACCCATTAGTTATCTCGATTATCTTAGTATTCTCTACCACCCCACAAGTGTCTGATCTGGGTACGGGTTATCTATAGATTAAGTTTAGAGGTTTTTCTCGGCACCAAAACGATAAGAATTTCTAACTCCGAGGAGTTAAATCCCGATCAAGCTCAGTATCAATAGTTGTGGATTTTCCTGCAACTACCTTTACGACTAACGTCATAAAAACCTCACTCTTTCGACTCAAATCCTTAATAAGCTCTTACAAATCTCGATGCGTCACCCCATCACTCTATAAATAAGTACTGGAATATTAACCAGTTATCCATCGACCATCCTTTTCAGGATACGCCTTAGGTCCCGACTAACCCTACGACGATGAACGTTGCGTAGGAATCCTTAGGGTTTCGATATATTGAATTTTCATCAATAAGCGTTACTCATGTCAGCATTTTTACTTCTTACTAGTCGACCACACCTCACAGTGTAGCTTCATCCTGTAAGAACACTCTCCTACCACACAGTGTATTTCTACACTGGTCTTCGATTTCGGTATAATGCTTAGCCCCGTTACATCTTCAGCGCATCTTCGCTAGTCCAGTGAGCTATTACGCTTTCTTTAAAGGATTGCTGCTTCTAGGCAAACCTCCTGGATGTATAAGCAAAGACACCTCTTTTTTTCCACTTAGCATTACTTTAGGGACCTTAATCAGAAGTCTGGACTGTTATCCTTTCGACTATGAAACTTGCTCCCATAGTCCCACTCTGTATTATTCCTTGAAGCATTCGAAGTTTAGTAAGGTTTGGTAAGATCTCTCGATCCCCCTAGCCTTTCCAGAGCTCTACCTCTTCAAGACCTTCAAATACAGGCTGCACCTAAATGCATTTCGGAGAGAACCAGCTATCACGGTATTCGATGAGCTTTTTCACTCCTAAACACAGGTCATCGGAAGGTTTTGCAGCACCAACCCGTTCGGTCCTCCAGCATAGTTTCCTATGCCTTCAACCTGCCCATGTCTAGCTCATACCGCTTCGGGTCTATTGATAATAACTATTCGCCCTATTCAGACTCGCTTTCGCTACGGCTCCAGCTATAACTGCCTTAACCTTGCTACTACCAATAACTCGCTGACCCATTCGTCAATAGGTACGTGGTCACCCAAAAGGCTCCCACTCAATTGTAAGCAATAAATTTCAGGTTCTATTTCACTCCCCTACCTGGGGTTCTTTTTCACCGTTCCCTCACGGTACTCTGCGCTATCGGTGTAAAAAGTATTTAGCCTTACCCAGTGGTCTGGGCAGATTCATGCCGAATTTCTCGTGTTCGACATTACTCAGGTGCTATTTAATGTGGTGTCATATTTTCAGATACGGGACTTTAACCTCCTATGGTGTGCCATCCAAGCACTTCTCCTAATATAACATCTCTCCATTCGAAGATTTCTAGCTCTTCACAAATAGTCCTTCAACCCTCTTATTAGCAACGCCTAGAAGCTTACACTAATAGAGTTTGGGCTCTTCCCTGTTCGCTCGTCACTACTAAGGGAATCTCATTACGATTTCTTTTCCTTCGGTTACTGAGATATTTCACTTCACCGAGTATTGTCAACTTTGTATTCTCTTATAGAGAATAGGTTGCCCCATTCGGATATTCTTGACTCCAAGCGATTGTTGGCATCTCATCAAGACTTTTCGCAGCCAGCTACGTCCTTCTTCCTCTTTTTTACCCAAGGCATCCGTTTATTGCTTTTAAATAGATTTATCTACTAAGAAATAGTGTAATATATTATGCTATTGTTAAGGATCTCATCTTCTGCAACCTCTTCTCTTTCTTGGTTGCGGAAGTCATATTACATATTTCCTACTAAATTGCAAGTTTTTTTGTGCGATTTTTTTACTCAGTTTATCCTTACCCTCTCACTCCTTTTTTTGGGTCTGAGTTAAAGACAATCTTATCTGAACAAACCCTACTTTCTCTTCACAGGAAACTCTATTTTTTTCAAAAAAACAAGCCAACCCCCTAAATCAAGAGTCAGCTTGCTTCTTATTATATCCTTTAATTAGACACAAAGGTTGCTTTTTACAATTCGTCTACCTACGACTCCACCAATAGGAGTACAAGTCATCAAAGTAACTTGATCCTTAGTTGTTGGATAAAGGATCGAAACATCTTTGGCAGAAGTATTATAACTTGCTTCAACCTGGTAGACATATCTTGTAAATGTCCCCGAACTATTCTTTTTATAAATCCACACCTGTTCTCCTGCTTCCATACCAATAATCTTTTGAAAGTTGGTCTTATATTTTGCAGTGGAAGACTTTCGGTACGAAGAATGACCAGCAATAACCTTATTTCCTGAATCCCCATAAGTTCCCCTTGATGTAGCAGGAAGTTGCACTGCCCCATTATGGAGATATGACAAGAAATCTTCATTCTTACCATTGACAAAGTTATTGTAAGCTGCCGATCCAGAAGCCACAGTTTGAATTGGCATTACCAATCACTGCGTAGGCAAAACAACATACTGATCAGCACTCCTCTCTGAATAAGGCAATACTGACAACCAATGTGCAAGATCAGTATTTTTATCTCCTGCTAAACGAAATAAGCTTTCACCTGGAAGTCTGGTTTCTACCTTTGAAGATGTTTTTGACGAAACAACCCCTACTTTTTTATGAAGCTGAGACTCACCAAGCGCACCTGTCTTTGGTAATCTTTTTACATAAGTCTTAATCAAAGAATCTGATGTTTTTTTGACAAATTTTTGACTACCGTGCCCAGACTGAACAACTTCCACCTCCTTAAGTAGTTCTCTATAAGTAATAGGATCTGGCAAAACTGTTTTTATAGGAGTAGGGAGAGACGGAATCATTATTTTTTCTTCTTCCTTTGGCTCTGAAGGCACCACGATAGGCTTCTCAATTTCCTGCTTAGGATGTGGTCTAGGCTCTGGTTTAGGCTGCACTTCTTCATGAATTGAACGCCTTTTTCTATTAACATGATGAGATTCTTGTTGATCTACAAAAAGTCCAACTTTAATTTCTTGACCATTTATTGTATAACCCGCTGGTGCTTCTGATTGTACAAGAGTATAATCCCCATAAGGCAAATCAGAAACAGAAATCTGTCCTTTCTTATCGGTCGTTAGTCATGTTTTCAGCACATGTCCCTTAGAATCAACAAGGGAAAACTTTCCTCCCTCCAACACCTTATTGGAATCTCTTGCATCGCTAAGAGTCAAAGTAATATTTCCTGACTTACGAACATTTGTAAGAACCTGATGCTTAGATGGGCCATCAATAAGTAAACTTACAACTCCAGAAAAAAGAATGTAATGCTTAGGAGCTGTAATTTGCTTAAGGGTATATTCTCCATACGAGAGCGTTTCAAGATGTGCGGTTCCATTTTTATCAGTAGTCAATGTTGATATCAAGTCTCACTTATGATCTCTAAGCTCATATACTCACTCCTTAAGCTTGATAGAACCATCTACTGAATCCGTTAATTCTATAGTCAATCCCGATCTTTTAACCTTATTAGTAAGTGTCAAAGTCTGAAGTATTGATGATAACTCAATCTGTTCCTTAGTTGTCGTAATCATATGTCTAGCATCTGAAGAAACCTGCTCAAGAGTATAGGTACCAAAAGGTATAATATCTGATTCTACCTCTCCATCTTTATTTGTTGTCAACACATACTTATCACCCTGATCATTGTACAAATAATATTTAGCTCCCTCGATATTTTGTGAACGATCATCAAAATCAGTCAGCTTTATTCTTATTTTTCCATTTTGAGGAACCAGTCCAAAATTACGAATAGCTAGCAACGAAGATGGTTGTTTATAAATATCGTTTTCTGAAGAAACAGAATACGGATCCAAATTAAAGACACCCGATCTAAGAGTCATCTCAGCTAAATCTGTAGGATCTAGAACTGCATCATTTCCTCATGATCATACTATATGAACATCATTTACTTCAAAGAGCTTTGCCACTTTCTCATTTGCAAATTTTTTGACCATAGAGAGATAGTATCTTCCCCTCTTAAGCACCTTAAAAAAGAAGCCTCCATCTTCATCTGTAGTAGACACCATTGGATGTCATTCTTCATCAAGTACTACATCCCCATTTTCATAATGAAGAGACACCTTATAATCTTTTAGTCGAACGTCTCGAGAATAACTACCATTATCATCTATATCTGCAAACACCTTTCCTTGTACACGATAATGAAGACAAATGAAAACAATCTTATTTGACTCTATATGTTTTATTATTATTAGTAGAGAATGCTGCCGATGCAGACGCACCAAGAAATCTTGCCTGATCTGGCAAATTATCTGGCATCTTAATAGGAAAATAAAAGTCCATATTTTCCTTTTGACGTACAAGAGATTCTGATTTTTGAACCATTTTTACCATGGTAACCTTTGAAAAATCTTGGATTTGATCCTTGATAACCCAGTTTGCATTTTTTGTTGCATCAATTGTTGTGGTGAATCTGTAGGTAAAAACTCCCATTTATCTAAAAGCGGAGCATTGGCTGGATCCTTCTCCAAACTTCCACTCAAAGAAAGAGCCAAATCAGATCCTCTCGGAGGATAATTTGAGAGGTCTGATCTGGAACAATCGCTAAATCATTAACTCTTGGCAGAAGTTTGCCAATAAGCGATAGACCTTTCATATCCTCAATATAGTTATTGAAAGATTTAGTTTGTAGTATGGCTTTGCCCTGATGCATCCAACACTGCAGAAGAAGCAAAATTTCCTGTTAACGATGGAGAAAGTCAATTTTTTAGAACGATATCTCTCCACTGCACATAAGTAATACGAGTCGAGGCGATCTTATGAAACTCTTCTTTAATATCACCATCACTATCTGAAGTCTAGACTATCTTCATGCACTTTGCCCCACGGTGAAGATATCCTCCTGGAACAGAATCCCAATAAAAATACCCTCACAAAATTATCCCTTCATTGGCCTTATTGGTTACCTGCACTTTTAAATTTAAATTGTCTTCTATGAACCGACCAATCTTGATCTACTTTAATATTTCATAGATCAAAAAATCAACCCTGTTTTCCTGTATCTTTTATAATTTGGAACAACTTTTTGGCTCAGGAAGAGGAACTCCAGCATCCACCACTGTAGACAAAGCCCCAACTGATCATGATATATAATCTATTCCTTCTGTCAAAAGAGCTAAATATTTAACTCCATTTACCCCCAACTGAGTCTTAGCATATTCTGTCCAAGGAGACCCATCATGCTGATTTTTTCTAATTTCTATAGAAGAAAAAATTTCTCTTTGCATAAACGGTTGAACTATGGGTACAACATGATCTCCATTCCACTTAAATGCATTGGTCATGATATAGTCTTTTTTAAAAGAATGCCTTTTTATCTACAGTTTTATGCTCTGTAGAATCTGGATCAGAATACTCAAAAGTAGCTGAATTAAAAAACTTATTATGATCGTACTCATCTGTATATTGCCACTTTCTTTCAAAATCTCCCCAACCAGAAAGTTTTTTCTCCTCAATATTAAGTAGGGAACCTTCTATATCTGTCAGGCAGACTCTTTACCCCTATAAAAGTTCATATTAAAATTAAGCACTTTTGATACAATAGAGAGAATCAAACACTACTTTAATAACCTTATACTTATCTTCGACATCATTAATCTGCAAAACTTCCCCCTCTTTCAAATCTTGTTTCAATAAAACTTCAGAATCATTTTCCAAAATACCGTATATCTTATGTGGAGTTTCATTTATCCCCCTTCCTCCAGAGGAAGACTGTCGACTTGATCTATTTCGAGATAGAGATCTGTAATACATCCTATCATCTAGAGCATGATCTGTAAATCAATAAAGAGTATACTCTCTTTGGAGAGCTGGATCTTCAAAGGTATGTCCTACCCTTGTCGCAACAGTATAAAAAAGTGTATTCTTTTTGTCATATTCTTGATGATTTGTGGTATATGGAATTCCATGGTAAAGAGATTGAGCAAACCCATCCTTTTTGGGTTTCAAGTCGAGAAACCTGTGGAAGCATCTCTATTTTTTTGGAACCCACCCAATTGAGGATTTCATTACCCCATAGTGGTGTTCATATTCTGTATTTGGATTACTTGTTACCGCAACCTCAATTTTATTATAATGAGTTTTTGTTTTTTCTGCATCATCATAATAAGGCTGATCAACATAACTCAATGATAGCTTAACTCGTTCATTATTTCAGAATTTTCCATCCATCTCCATAGTATTATTGTCTTCATCATAAGTCCAACAATGATTAATTGCCCAATGATAACAATACTTTCATGTCTCCCTATCTGGAGAACCTAGAGGACGAACCCCCTGTGGCAAACGAACAACAAAATGATTATTATCTGGGAAAGAGCGTCATAAACCACTTGGAGCACCTCCACCAACTTCTTGTCTAATATAATAATCTGCCCAACCGGTATACTTTTTTTCCAAATCTGGCTTTGCAGCCGTAGATCCTGAATAATCAACAAACCTCATAACAGCAGTCCTTCTTGGATCTCCATCATCATCTACATCTCCTGTCCCGTGAGCTTCTCATAATCTTCCAAAATGCTTTCCACTCCAATCATATAGCATTAGCGAAACTTTCGTCTCTAACACCTTAGATGTATAAACAGTAGTACGCTCATCTATCAACTCATCTGTATCTTCCCTATAAAGAGAAAAGGTAATAGGAGTCTTAAATCCCTGAGGAACTGTCGAATTATTTTGCACAGTAAATGTCACAGGAAGAGCAACTTTCTTCCCGTCTTCAACAGTGATCTTAAAATCCACATATCGATTATCAGTATCTGATGATACTACATAATCTCTCATATTTGTTTCTTGTACAAAAAAACTGGCTCTCCTGCAAGATACTTTCTTGGCAAAAACAAGCCTAGCTCTAGCATAAAGAGTTTCTCCCAATCACGAATTATCAATAACCGCATTAGTATTAATTTGCTCTCCTACCCAAAAATCTGTCCTTGGCAAAGATCCATCTGGAGTCGCCTCTCTTACATCGACAGTAGTTTTTCCTTTTTTGGTTAAATCTTTTCCTTCTGGTGCTTTCTCATCTTGATCTGGAGATGGCAAATTGTTTGCATTTGTTACCAAATATTCCTTGAGCTTTTCATTCTGTTCTGCAGTACCAGTATAGTTTGCAATACCAGCCTTCTTAGCATAAAAAGCTCTATCCTTATCCCAATTTATTCCAAGTTCCTTAGCTATAAGAGCTGGCGCCTTCTTCATCAATTCTTCACGATCAAGTGCTGGTGCTAGCCCTTCTGCCGTTTCAACTGCATTCTCAGTCACTGTCACTGGAGTAGGCAGAGCACTTCTAGGCATTGCAGCTCTAAAAAACCTTGTCATAGGAGCTGCAAGGTTGATAACCTTATCTGTGAGACTATCAGCAATAGACTCTACAACACCTTCACTAGAATCATTCTCTGTCTTTTCTTCAAGCTCTAGTGAGCGAAGATTCTTATCTAGAGAAGACCTTTCTTCAGAAAGTTCTGGCTTTGCTGAAGCTTCTTTTTCCCTCTAAAGGAGAAGCAGGCTTCGCTATTGGATTATCACTTGACAAAATCCCTTCACCTTCTTCCGCTGAAGTAGTCGCATCTCCGAGATTAGATTCTGATTTTTCATCCTTCTCTTCATCGTTATGTGAGGGAGTAAATGATCCTCCCTCTCATGCTCATTCAACAAGAGCTGGGGTTGCTACAGAATCTCCTAACGAAGACTCAAACTCTGCTGCATATACAGCTGTAAAACTAGGCAAAAAACTTTGTGCAAACACAGCAAGTATCGCTGCTCGACCAAAGATTTGTCTCATTTTGTTCATTATATTCACACATATAAATTTAAAAAAAGCCATTCAAGTATACTGAGAAAAATAAAAAAATAAAAAAATCTGACTACAATCTTCCTTTGTTTTCAATTGACAAATCCATCATCAATGATATAAAAACACAAAAAAAACACATTTGTGGTATAGAATATTTTTGATTCACAATACGCAATCGGCAAAACACCTCCTACACAAAAAAACCCCCTTGAAGAAACAAAAAAAGACGCCACCAACATGGTAGCGTCGAAGGATGAATAAAAGTCTGATTTATTCACTTGTTTTTCCATCAAATTCATCAGTCCCAGCATGCTCTGCCTCTTCAGCAATAGCTTTGGTCGCATGGATAACTCCGTCCTTGTGATGAGCAGGAGTATAAATTGTATACATCTTGAGCTCCTCTGTATCTGAAGTATTGATTACATTATGATTAGACCCCTTTGGAACAATAATAACGGAACCATCTTCTACCTCATATACACTTTCATCAATCAGTACCTTTCACTTTCCAGATTCAAATCTGAAGAATTGATCATTCTCAGGATGAACTTCAGCCCCGATTTCTTCTCCTGGCTTGAGAGACATAAGAACAAGTTGCATCCCTTGGAGAGTATAGAGCACTTTTTCTGAAATTATTATTTTCAAGAGTCAACTGCTCAATATTTGCATTAAATCACTTCATGGTTATTTTCTAACAACAAAATAAAAAAAGGAATTATATAGTTGCTTAACTCATTGCAGATTCTGCATGTCCAGCCTTTTTGATAGAAGGTTGCATAGTCTTCATATCTACTTCCCAACTTGCAGGGCAGGCATGACCTTTATTTTCAGTTACATATTTAAGTGCATAAAGCTTTCTCACCAATTCTTTTGCGCTTCTTCCTACAGCATCTGTATGGATTTCAACAGTCTTGAGGACTCCTTCTGGAGAAACAATAAATGTTCCTCTTTCTGAATTTCCACTATCTTGATTGAGGATACCAAAGTATCTTGAAAGTGTTGTAGTTCTATCTGAAATCATAGGGAACTTAAAGTTTTTGAGCAATTCTTCTGATTGCACCCAAGACTTATGAGAGAACACAGAATCCACACTCACTGCAAAAACTTCTACATTCCCCATTTGTTGGATTTCTTCAAACTTATTTCCAAGATCCTTAAGCTCAGTAGGACATACAAAAGTAAAATCTGCAGGATAAAAGAAAAATACAGACCACTTTCCTTTGAGATCCTCCATAGTCTTTCTTTCTACATCATCAGTAACAGGATTGTAAAGAGTCAAATCAAAATTTGGCAATTTAGACTCAAGTCTTGCACATCCTCCTTCGTAAGTACAAATGTTTTCGTGCATGGTTATATTTATATAGTAATAAAGAATTGAAAGTATAAACATCCTTTTCAAAAAAACAAGGCATTTTCAAAAATATCCCTGCTTGATCAAAAAAATAGGAGATAAAGACTCCTATTTAAGATAATATACACTAAGCGATGGTGAGCTAAATCCCATCTGTAATCCTCAATGAGATTTTTAAAAAAATCATAATTCTGATAATCAGCACAGTTCTCCATCATAATAACAGTCGAAAAAGCCTGAAAGAAGAGCAATATCTTTTTTTTGCAAGAAAACTTTCAATATCTCTGGACTCAGAAGAAGTACTATTGGTATAAAGATTAGTAAGCTCAATATTATCAGAAGAGACTATCTGAGGATGATTTCCTAAGTAGGCTTTGAGTGGATTGGAAATAATTTTTTTCTTTGGGTCCGTGGACATGCAAGATAGGAATGTCGGGGAAGAATCAGGATTTTCCCTTTTTTTAAATCTCAGGAGAGGGTAGTTTGCTTATATGTCTGATACTCTGTAGGATAATCACTCAGTACAAGTTGTCCATAAAAATCCTCAAATGAGCGCTGGAGTATTTGCTATCAAAAATAAGTACGAGAACTCCAAGAGGGACGATCTGTTTTTTTGCATTTCTCGCCTAGATCATCGTAATTCATCAAGAAGGCAAAGAAGTTTTGAAAAAGGCAAGCAAGATTCCAGTAGCTCGGACAAAGAGTAAAAAGTCCCTACCCATTTTTTTGTGGTTCACGCAGTCCGATATAATAAGGAATATTATCAAACATCCATTGATTAAGTGCTCAAAATCGTGAGGAACTAATCCCTGTTGCAAATATCCAAGACAAAAAGTCAAAACAAGAATAAAAAAATCAGACTAATTTTTTTGTGATTTTTTTGTAAGAAAAATCGATACCCTCCAATACTTACTACAAACAAAATCACTGAAAACACCCACCAAAGAGGATTGACATCCTCTGGAAAAAAACCAAATGACCAGCTCTCTCCCCAAAAAAACCATATAACATCAAACTCGTCAATTCAACATTGAAAGGAGCTAAAGCATGAGAGAGGAATCCTTCGATATTTGCTTGATTAAAAAGTTGCTAAAGTATCTGTTACTACAGATCAGTTTCCCAAAAATCCCCCAATCAACCAGTTGAGATTTGGAAGAAGAGTCATCACTATCAAAAGCACAAGTCCCAACAAGACCTTTTTTGTCCTGAGATATAAAAGAGCATAGATCAAACAAAACATCCCAGACATAAATACCGTATGCGAAGACACCCCAATCGCTCCTCCAAATAGTAGTCCCGCAAAAAGGTAATACTTTAGCTTTCAATCTGAAATAGTCTTGAGAAGGTGAATAAACCCGAAACCCATTAGCACAAATGCCAGGTAAACTCCTGGCTGAGTAATCATTCTCTCATAAAGAACTGGATTGAGCATCAACAAAAAAACACTCCTGCAATAGCAAGGGGAGCGTGATGCTGAGATCCCACTTTAAAAAGATTGGCAATTTGCATAGCAAGTACAAAACCAAGCCACCCACTCAAAAAAATGGTAATAAAAAAGAATAATTTTGAAAATAACTGATAGCCTAACAATCGCATTCCTCCCTCAGCTAGCAGCGTAATCAAATTTACCCTCAAAAAATCAAGATTCCACCCCGTTACTGGATAGGAGATATAATCTAGAAGAAAAAAACTCACCCCCAGTATAAATCCACTCAACCCCCATGATCAGCAAGCTGACGATCAAAATCAAAAGTCAGATTTTTCGACTATTTTTCATTGGACTTTCTCAAGATGTAAATTCTTTGGAGAAGATAAATCAACAAAACAAACTCTACAGCTGCAAAACTTAATGTATACTGCACAAGACTAACTGGAGAGAAAAAATAAAACACCCCCAGCAATGTTATAGCTCCAATTGTAAGACTATAATTGACTTTCTTGTCTCCTCGGGCAATCAACACTTTAGCATAAAAACCTAGCATACCATAAAGAAGTCCTGAAAGCACCACTAAGAGCAAAAGTCCTACTTGTCCTGCTAGTTCCGGTTTCATTAGTCAAAGCACCTTCTCTCCCAATATCCATGATCCGAGCATTGCTCCTAGTCCAGCTAGCAAGAAAAGCAATAATGGATTTTTGATCCAAGCGAATGGCACCTGCTGAGCAGAAGAATATTGAGTAAGTTTGGGATAGTAGACAGTCTCGATCGCAGCCAATACATAGATAATAAACTTTCCCACAACTGCGATCCCACCATAGATCCCTGCCTGCTGAGCATCAAAAAGATTTCTCACCATGATCAAGTCACTATTCATAAAGAAAGCCAAGAGTAATGCCAACAATACCGCATGAAAAAAAGATCAAAAATTCTGAGACAAACGATTGATCCAAATTCAGCTTTTGAGTTTTTTTAAATTGATATGGACGCAATAGCCAAAAACACATAAGCCCATACCAACACAAAAACTTAACACCCCAGCTCCTACTAATCCTCCAATAGCTGCATAAACTCCATAACCACAATAGGCTAAAGTAAGCCCAATTATCAGCTTAAATACTCATCACAAAATTCCATTTATCCCCAAAAATGTAAATCTTTCCATCCCTTGGACAAAGGCAGACAGCACCGTAGCAGGGAATGTCAATACCACCGATCCTCCAATCAAAAACCAAAGGCAATCGATAGGGAAGGTGTAGATAATTTTTGCAAAAAAAGGAATCGCCAACAAAAACAGCACTCCAGCTAGGAGCCCTAGTAGCATACCACGAGGGAATGCCCACTGATAGAGTCAAACGATATCATGAGCGTTTTCCCTCTGTTGAGCAATCTTTGGCATCAAAAACAGTCCAATTCCTGCTGTCAAGACTCCCAAGATATTAAACACCCCTAGCATAGAACTGAACTCTCCGAAGGTTTCTACGCTCATAAACTGGAGCATCAGAGGATGATAGACATAACTAAGCACACCAGCAAGGAGTGTTGTAGTTCCTATTCGAAGGATAGAAATTAATGTAGATTTTTTTGATTCATGCAGAAGTTTGTTGAACTAAATTTTTTTGTCTTCTTCGATCTACGAGGAGCCAAGCAATCAATCAAAGGAAAGTTAACCCACTCACTCCAAGTCAAAGATAAAAAGTAGCTTTGTGGTTTAAAGTATAGGGTAAGATTTACATCTATTGATCCATCTGGATTTTTCCTTATAGTAATCTTTTTGGAAAGTTTTTTTGATATAGTCAGCATCGAGAGTTCGACCATTGGCATAATCATTAACAAGATGATGAGTTTCTTCAAAAAAATAGGTTTTTTTCTCGAAGATATTTAAGCTCTTCTCCCTCAAAGAAAGCATAGTCCTTATTTACACATTCTGTAATATTGCCCGTACCTGTTTGCACCATTCTAGTCTCTGGAGTTAGTAATTCTTGTTTTTTTGTCAGATTACTAGTTCTTGGTTTGGCTCTAGAGTAGCAGTAGAAGGATTGAGAGCTTTCAACTGAGCTATCGAGAGATTGTTTTTGTTGAGCAAGTCTTGCTCGAGAGTCTCCTCTCTTGACTTGTCCTGTTAGATTCACTAGTCCAGTATATACTGCTGCATCACCTGTGAGATACTTATATGAGTTATATTTTTAGCTGATCATCAGAGCGACAACTAACTTGCTTTTTGGAAAGATAGAGTTTTCGCTGAGGATGAAAAGACTGGAGAAAGGAAATCTCTGTTGATCCACTAAAATTTTGGAGAGAGACACTATACTTAGTTGGATTAATCCTTGTAAATGATATTCAATCCGTAACATTAAAAAAATTGGATAGGAGTTGATATGATAAATATGTAATTTTCAAAACACTCAAAGCTTATTTAATCCTGTAAGACTATTCAATCGTTTTATATTTTCCTCATGTTCCTCCTTTTGTGCAAATCTAGTATACCTATCAGTATATCCATCATAAATTAATGTATCTATATAATACTTATTCATATATTCTAGTGTTTTTATCTCCTCTTTTATTAATTTCAGGTCAAAGTTTTTTTCATGAATATTTTTTTGGCAAAGGAAGAAAAAAAGCCAAGTCATTTCTACCATAAAAATTGATGCTTTGGCAAAAGATACGAAAAATAGTTGATATCATTCAAATCAAAAAAATCAGTATTAGTCCAAGTTCACTCGTTAAAAGGAAGAACTAAAATATTCTTTATTTCTTTTTTTCCCCTTCAATATATACAGACAACTCCTTATAGGTAGAAGGGATCTCTTTTATAATATTCTGGCGCGAAATATAAGGATAAAAAAAAGTGAAAACTTCCCATTAAGATAATATAGGTCCAAAGAAAAGAATCAAAGACAAGACGTCTCCTACCATTTATTTTTTTCCCTATAATAACACAAGCTATATATAATGATTAGAACATAAAATAGTGAAAAATTTTTTTGATGAGGAGACCTAAAAAACACCACACAATGGAACATTATTTAAACAGTACTCAAAGATTCATCAAAAGGGTTCTCATACCCCCTTCACTAAAAATATTGCAAGCAAAACAAATCAAAAAAAGAATAGCTCCAGCCTTTCTCCTTCCTTTAAAAAGAAATTAAAGATATAATCAACAAGGATAAAGGAAGAAAAAGATATGACATAAAAACAACTTTGTTTTTATAAATATTAGCATAAGGAAATGGAGTATAAAAATTCCTCACTTTTATTTAAATCTACATATCACCAAACATCAAAAAGATCACCATTTAATCCACGAATAGTATTGATTACAGAAGAATTTTTTTCTTTTCTTTGAGCATTGCTCCTTCCATCAAGACTTTGTTATTTCGTTCATCTTGTTGAATATTGGCACTATTAAATAGTAACATAAAAAAAGCGCAATAATTCACACAACAGAAAACCAATAAGTTGCCAGTAATACTGTAAATATACTCTTTAAATACCTATAAGATATTTTTTTGAACAGTAAATCAAAAGAACAAGTAACAACTGAATACCTATAGTCCATGGATTAACAAAAAAATAAATATATTAAATACTCCAATAATAATCAATCCAACAATATACCTCGTTAATCATGTTTTTTTGAAAAAAACTTAATCAAAGCAATTATCAGAGGAGTATAAACAAAAAAATTTGTGATATGTAAAGTATTTCTTGTCATTCCAGCCCAGACCAGCACATTAAACCCATAAAAAAGCAGATCACAAGATACTTGAACTTTTGGAAAAAAATGAAAACTCCTTAACATAAAAATAAACGCCAGATGGAGCTATAATAAACATCAGTAAAAAAATATATATTGAGCACCATAATTTCAGAATATAAACTGAAGAGCAGAGAACAACCACAATAATGGCTGTAAAATAATGTATCCTGCTTGTCAACTTACCGATCAAAATGTAATAGAATTTGCCCATATATACAATTGCGTTAACTGTGCATTATTGGTATAAAAATAAAGGAAATCCATCTCCTCCAGCAATATAAGAAGAAAAAGGGGAATGTTAATACAAAAACATATTGTAAAAAAAGATAGGAATAACCAGCCATATATAACGACTGATAAAATTATAATTAAACCACTTCATATAGTTAATTAAGTGTATCTAAAAATCTTTTTCGTAATATTACTCCAGTGATATTGTGCAAGATATTGAGAAATATTTTCTTGAGCTAAAGAATGACTATCTTCTAACTTTCTAATCTTATCTGCTAAATCCTTTTTCAGTACCATCATATAAAAAAATCAAAAACTGTGGATTTTCTCTAACTAAAAAAATGATCATCAAGCCAATTCTCCAGTAATAATTTTACATCAATTTCCCAAAGCCTCAAGTAAAAACAATTCAGAATCACTCTAAAGAAGAATTAGATGGTAAAATAAATGTATTAGCTTTTTTTATAACACAAAAATTAACTCCTCATCAGTAATTGCTCATAAGAAATCAACTCCATTAATATTATTGTCCAAGCAATATTGTTGATATTTATCTTTTAATGCTCCTCCTCCTACAACAGTTAAATGATATCCTTCTAATAATACCATTGCATCAAGTAAAGTCTTCAAATTTTTTTATACCTATGATTTTCATCCAAAAACTCACACAAACAGCAATTCTTTTTTTATTTTTCTTTATTAAAAATTTCATAATTTTAACCTATCACTAGCAACTCCGCATGGAATATTATGTATATTTTTTTTATTCCTCTTTTTTTAAGATATCATAATACTTTTTTTGTTGTTACAATGATACTATCATAAAAAAAGGGAGAACACATATAAGATACATCGCAGTCATCCATCTTAATCGCTATTTTGTTTGATCATGCATTGCATGATAAGTCATAATTAATTTTTTTCCTTAAAAAGAGATTATTCATTACAACTAATCAAAAAAATCTTCAATACCAGGGCTAGAACTATAAATGACATCAGGATTTATTTTTATCTTACAAAAAAAGAGCAATAATAGAGGGGAATATCTTTCCCAAAAACCACTTTGGCAGGTAATTAATTTTAACTCATTCTATAATACAATCTTTAACCCCCTTATGTAAAGAAATACACAATACTGTTACATCATAGGTTTTAGCAAGCTCCTTTGCTAAGTTTAACATATACAGCTCTCATCACCCTAAATCAGGATAAAAAGTAGTTGTAACAATAACAATTTTATTCATACAAACATCTTATGATCTAAAAGATATTATTCTTGCAGGCACTCCTCACACAATTGCATTTTTCTGGCACATCCTTTGTAACAACAGATCATGCTCACACAATTGCATTTTTACCTATGGTAACTCACTTAGTAACTATAGAATTAAATCCAATCCAAACTCAATCTCAAATAATAATTTTTTGTTCTTTTCAAATAGTATATCCTTGATCTATAACTGGAACCGAAAGATCTTTATACTGATGATCTGTAGAAACAAAACAACAATAATCAGCAATAACAACATTGTTTCCTATTTCAATACCATTTAAAGCATTCATTACATTTCATGCGCCAACCCAAACATTATTTCATATTTTTCAAATTAGACAAAAAAAGACTGATTTAAAAAGACCAGAATTTCGTCTTAAATTAGTTCAGAACTCTCCCCTCCTAATTTCAAAAAAACAACATATTTTTTTATACCAAAAAAAGCTTGTCAAATAAAAAAATAACACCATCTTTACAAACCCCATTTTATTTTCTTTTTATAAGCTAAATATTCCTCTGCAATATATTTTTCGTTTATATTTTTTTCGACTGAACACCTTAAATCCTGCGATAAAAATTCATATATTCAGCAATTTTTTTATAGTTATCCTTATTTGAAAAAAATCAACAATAATTCAATTTTTTTCTTATTTTTTTAACCTGTTCAATCATCCCTCATGCATTATTAACAATAGGGATAATTCATGATGACATGGCTTCTAAAGGAACTGCTGGAAAAATTTTCTACAAATGAAGATACAATTAAAAAAATCACTATTCTGTAACGCACTTAACTTGTCATCTCAAGATATAAACCCAAGATAAAAAAATTCTATCTTCAATTTTTTTAACTCTCTAATTAACTTATCCAATTCTTCTTTAAAAACCATTATCTCTTCCGGCTATAAAAATACCTTGCATCAACTCAACTTTTAACCAAAAAGTGGAATCATTTTTATAAACTGATCAAATCCCTTTAACCACTCAATACGACCAATCGATAAATATATTGTTGCATCTTTAGAAAGATTAAATCTATCATAAATATTAAATCATACCCTTTTTCTCAAACTCCTCTGGATAAATTCAATTATGAACAACTCTAATTTTTATCTCTATAGGGAAGGAACTCTGAAAAAAATTATCTATTGTATACTGAGACACTGCTGTAATATCACATGCATTCTCCAAAAATACTTTTTTTCCTCGAGTCTTTTTTTATAGAAATTATAAACCATCTTAATAATTCATCATTTTTTTATCGGCACTTACTGGTGCACCATGAAGAGTATAAATATAGGGAAAAATTATTTGATACTAAAAATTTTTTTGCTAATTGATTAATAAATAACAATCCATATCAATGCAAATGTGAAATATCTGGAGCAAATATTTTTATTATATTCTTTATTTTTTTCCTAAATGATATGGAAGAGTAGGAAGTACAGTCTTAAGAAAGGGAAGAAACCCAGGTGTAGGAATGAGAGGGACTTGAACAAAAATAAATTCCATCTTTAAAAATACTCTTTAATTTTTCTCAAATCATGTTCTTGTATCATAATTACCATACACAACCATAACTTCATGTCAAAGTTTCACATATTCATGAGCTAAAGCTTCAAATACTGCTCCTCATCAACCAATATGATGCGGAGGAAACTCTGGAACTCCTAGTAAAAATCCTCATAATAACCTATCTATATAATAAAACAGTCTTCTCACTAACTATTCCCCATAATCTTTCAGCTCTCAACTCTAAGATCAGCGATTCAAGCATATGGGGATTTTGACACCAAGCTTCAACTTTTTTTGCCAAATCTGATGGAGTCTTGTCAAACCTCATGCTTTTATTAATAATCACAGGAGAGAATACCTCACTTACAAGAAATGGAAGCCCATAGGCAAGAGCAAGAGCCATCGGTCCACTTGCTGCTAGCATATATAAATATGGCATAATTAACAAGTCACTCGCTGCATAAATTACAGGGATCATCTCATCGGGAATAAATCATCATATTCTAATTACTCACGGCATTGTTTTCGCTCTTTGATCTATCATATCATACCACTTTTTAAAGCTAGTATCTTTCAGCGTCCTCTTGGGAGCACCTCCTGCTAAAATCAAAGAATACTGATTTGGATCTAAGTTCTCAAATCAATCTAAAAGTAAATCAACCCCTTATATCCTGCTAAAAAAATCAAAAAAATAGAGAATAACCTTTTTATCTTGAGGAATATTAAGCTGATTTCTTGCCTCTTGCTTTGTAATGGACAAACTTAGGTCTTCCACACCGTGAGGAATGACTACAACTTGTTTATCTCAAAAATCCATACTTTTTTTAAGTACTTTTTTTAAAAATAATCCTCATGAACAACTGCAGTATCAATAAACCAGGAACTTACTTTTGTAAAAAAACCAAAAGGAAAATTTTAAGAAAAGAGGTGGAAATAGCGAGGGAAGTGCATTGATCTTCCCATATTCTTTATCAATTATCTCGATATCAACAACTCCATGATAGGTAACAATTAATTTATATTTTCTAAGAAACAAAAAGAAACATTAAAAAAAGAGGAATTGTAACTGCAGAACCAAACATATTAAATTCATGCTGAATATGAATTGTCTTTATTTGTGGATATTTTTTTGAGTGTCGTCAGAATCTGCTTTATCCAAGAAAAACATTCCTCTCCTCTCCCAACAACGATCAATAATCATTTCATCCTCTTCATAGACTTCCTTTGGATTTTTTTCAGAATATTCAGTCAATACAACAATCTTTTTTTCTTATTTCCCTATCCATATAAGTCAAGAGATTTTTTTGTATATGATCATACCCCACTTGCTCAACTTCCGTGCAAAGTTGCTTTGGGAGAATAGATTGATATAATCGCAAACTCCTTCTCACTCATTTTATAAAA